>OCTA010000018.1_pt1 | contig 187743 bp, 160 predicted proteins | sample 1538991 | NCBI WGS metagenome assembly OCTA01 (sample SAMEA3539302, study PRJEB22396) | soil metagenome | biome: tundra; feature: field; material: soil | place: USA | collected 2010-05 | depth 0.15 m
CAAGCGGCGACTCGATCCGCGAGTTGCCTGCTGTCTTTCCGACACTCGACTTTAGACCGGGACATTTCCGTTTGCCGCCAGGCGCCTGTCGCCACCTGGCGCCAAACGGGAATCTCTCGGAGCTTGAGCGAGCTGATGAACCCGGCCCGGCAGAATTGCACAGGGCCGCAGTAGACCGTCAGCCCATCCTTCCATCCCAACGTTGCCGTCCGCAGCAGCCGCCTGCGTGCGCGGGCTTCCGCCCCCGCATCAGGAATGCGCTGAAGACGCAGCCGCGCATTGAACTCACTGTAAAATGAATCAGAAACATACCGTCTCCGTTCCCGAATACGGACTTACCATTGCGACAGGTTCCCTGGCCAAGTTCGCCAGCGGGGCCGTCTCGATCACGATTGGCGAAACCGTCGTCTTCGTCGCGGCCACCGCCGCCACCACCCTGCGTCCGGGGCAGGATTTCTTCCCGCTCACCGTGGATTACCGCGAGAAATACGCCGCGGCAGGCCGCTTTCCCGGAGGCTACTTCAAGCGCGAAGGGCGCCCCTCCGAAAAGGAAATCCTCACATCCCGCCTGTGCGACCGCCCCTGCCGCCCCCTGTTCCCGGAAGGGTTCATGAACGAAGTCCAAATCATAGGGCTTCTTCTGTCGGCAGACCAGAGCAACGAAGCCGACATCTCCATGGTGAACGGCGCAAGCGCCGCCCTTGCCATTTCCGACATACCGTGGAACGGGCCGATTGCCGCCGTGCGTGTCGGGCAGGTCGAGAACCAGTTCGTCGTCAACCCGACGATTGAGCAGATGTTTTCCTCGACCCTCGACCTCATCTACGTCGGCAACGAGAAGGACATGCTGATGATCGAGGGCTCGGCAGACCAAATCCCCGAGGATCGGTTCATTGAGGCCCTGGCTTTCGCCCATCAGGCGATCCAGCCGATCATCAAGGCGATCAAGGACCTTGTCGCCCTCGCCGGAAAGCCAAAGGCTCAATTTGAACTTGCGGTCGCCAAGCCCGAGGCCCGCGCCATCATCGAGCGGGTTGCCGTGCCGAAGATCGCCGAGGCCATTTTCGGCAAGGAGAAGGCCGTCCGCACGGCCAACATCAAGGCCCTCAAGCAAGAGGCCAAGACGGCCCTCGTGGCCGAGCTTGGCGAGGCCAGCTTCACTGATGCGGATCTGAACATCGTTTTCGAGGATCTCCAATACAAGGCGTACCGGCGCACGGTCCTCGAGCGCGGCGTGCGCGCGGACGGACGCGACGCAAAGTCGCTGCGCCCCATTTCCAGCGAAGTCGGCGTGCTGCCCCGCGTCCACGGTTCCGCCACCTTTGAACGGGGCGACACCCAGGCCCTTGTCATCACGACCCTCGGCCCGACGAAGGAAGCCCAGGACATGGACGGCCTCACCGGCGGTTCGACCTCAAAGTCCTTCATCCTGCACTACAACATGCCGCCCTTCACGGTGGGCGAAACGGGGCGCTTCATAGGCCCGGGCCGCCGTGAAATCGGCCACGGGGCGCTGGCCGAGCGCTCTCTCGTCCCCGTCCTTCCCCCGGAGGACGCCTTCCCCTACTCGATCCGGGTCACTTCCGAGATCATGGCCTCCAACGGCTCGACGTCGATGGCATCGGTCTGCGGCGGCTGCCTTTCGCTCATGGACGCCGGTGTCCCGATCATCGCGCCGGTCGCGGGCATTTCCTGCGGCCTGATGACGGAAAACGCGGCCGATGGCTCGATAACGAAATGGGTTACGATCACCGACATTCTCGGCGAAGAGGACCACTTCGGCGACATGGATTTCAAACTGGCCGGCACAACCCAGGGGATCACCGGCTTCCAGCTCGACCTCAAGATCAACGGTCTGCCCTTTGAGATCGCCAAGGTTGCGATTCACCAGGCCCATGACGCCCGCGTCGAAATCCTGAAGAAGATGCTCGCCTCGCTGCCCGCCCCGCGATCCGGCCTCTCCAAGTACGCTCCCCGCATCCAGACGATCCAGATCGACCCGGAGAAGATCGGCCTCCTCATCGGTCCCGGCGGAAAGACGATCCGCCGCATCACGGAAACGACCGGAGCCCAGATCGACATCGCAGAGGACGATTCCGGCAAGGTCTATATCTACTCCAACAATGCGGATGCGATGAACAGGGCCGTCCAGGAGATCGACTCCCTCTGCGGCGGCGGCGCCCAGATCGAGGTCGGCAAGCTCTACCAGGGCCGCATCACCGGCATCAAGGAGTTCGGCTGCTTTGTCGAGTGCATGTCCGGCAAGGAGGGCCTCTGCCACGTCTCCGAGCTGGCGGACTTCCGGGTCCGCCGCACCGAGGACGTCGTCAAGATGGGCGAGATGATCTGGGTCAAATGCATCGGCATCGACGAGAGGAGCGGCAAGGTCCGCCTCTCCCGAAAGGCCGCCATGAAGGAACTCGAGGCTCAGAAAACCGCCCAGCCCGCGACAACCGCTTCCTAGGCCGTCTGTTTTGCTCTTGCAAAAGCCGGGGGTCGACGACCTCCGGCTTTTTCTTTGCTCCCCGCGCCCCGCTTTGCGACGATCACCCCATGCGCCTATTGCTCACCAACGACGATGGCATCGACTGCGTGTTCCTCCGCGATCTGGCCCGCGAACTGATCGCCGCGGGCCATGACCTGTCGATCGCGGCCCCTCGCTCCGAACAGAGCTGGATCGGCGCCGCCAAGTCCCGCAACCGCGCGGTCCACTCGACCGCAGCCGACCGGGGCCTGGGCTGCCCCACCTGGATCGTGGACGGGACGCCCAGCGACTGCGTCAACATTGCCGTCGAACACCTGCTGCCCAATCCGCCGGAAGGCGTGATCAGCGGAATCAATGTCGGCCTCAACACCTCGCTCGGCTTCCTCATTGCGAGCGGCACGGTGGCCGGAGCATGGGAAGGGGCCCTCCACGGCCTGCCCTCGATCGCATTCTCCCAGCAGGTGAGCTTCGAGATGTATGAGCACCTGAAGGCGGAAGGCGGAAATCCCGACGACGAGCTGCTGGCGACGCTCAAGATTTCCGCACGCATCGCCTCCCGCCTGGGCCCCGGTCTTCTGGCCTCAACCGCCCCGTGCAGCTTCATCATTCACAACGTCAACTTCCCGTTCCCCTGCAAACCCGATTCACCGCTGCGAAGGACCATTCCGGCCCGCATGATGGTGCCCGGCCTTTTCAGCCCCCAGTCTGGCGATGGAACGCACCGCCTCGTCTACAAGACGGGCGTGGACGTATCCCCTCCGGAGCCTCTCACCGACCACGCCGCGGTCACCGCAGGCTTCATCAGCCACTCCGTCCTCGACTACACAAGGCTGGGGACGGTTTGAATGAGGATCGAGAAGTTGCGCTCTTGAAGCTTGGCGGCTTCCGTAACGGAACGCTCCCGCGCGCCGCCGCAAATCCCGCCCATCCCTCCCTTCGATGATTGAAGTCAAGAACCTGACCCGCATCTTCCGCACCTACAAGAAGCAACCCGGCTTCTGGGGCGGCGTTAAGGGCCTGTTCTCGCGCGAATACGAGGAGACCGCTGCGGCCAACGACATCACCTTCTCGATCGAGGAGGGTGAGTTCGTCGGGTTTCTCGGGCCCAATGGCGCCGGCAAGACGACGACGCTCAAGATGCTTTCGGGACTCATCTTTCCGACGTCGGGAACGGCCCGCGTCGCCGGCTTCGACCCTTCCAAGCGCGAAAACGCATACCGGAGGATCTTCGCCCTGGTCCTGGGGCAGAAAAACCAGCTTTGGTGGGACCTTCCCGCGAGCGAATCGTTCATCCTGCTGCGCGCGATCTACGGCCTGTCCGAGGACGATTACCGCCGGACGCTCGACGATCTCGTCGACATTCTGGACATTCGCTCGAAGCTCAACGTGATGGTCCGCGAACTCTCGCTCGGAGAGCGGATGAAGATGGAGCTCATCGCCGCCCTCCTTCACCGCCCGCGGGTTCTCTTTCTGGACGAGCCCACGATCGGACTCGATGTCGTCTCCCAGAAGGCCGTGCGCCATTTTCTTCGCGAGTACAACCGCCGGCACAAGGTGACGATCCTCCTCACGAGCCACTACATGGCCGACATCAAGGAACTGTGCGAACGCGTCATTGTGATCCACCGCGGCCGCAAGATCTACGACGGCGATCTGTCCCGCCTCGAAACCGCCAACGGCACCCGGCGGAAGACCATCACCTTCATGCCCTCGATCGAGGAGCATGGCCGCGCCTCCGGGGAGGCCTTCCCGGACTCCTGGCAATCGAAGCACGGCCAGACAACCCACTCCCCGGACGGAAAATTCGTGGTCCGGGTCCCCGGCGAGGAGGTCGTCGCCGTCTCCCAGGAAATCCTGAGCACCGGCCCCGTCGCCGACATTTCGATCGAGGAGATCCCCCTCGAGGACATCATCGCGGAACTGTTCACCCATCCGGGCTGATTGGCCGGGATGCCCCCGGAGCCTACGTCTTCTTCTCCAGGCGCTCCACAGCCTCTATCAGCGTCGTGTCGCCGGGCACCATCTTGAGGGCCTCCCGGTAACAGGCGACCGCCGCTGCGGAATCCCCGAGATAGCGCTCATAAAGGTAGCCGGCGACCGCCTTTGTGTTCGCCTGCATTCTGATGTCGCCGGAAGAATTGGCGGCCTGCTCCAGGTATCGCAGTGCAATCATCGCATTGGCCGCGTTCGAATCCGGCGGCTCCTTTTCGGCAAAACACTTCGCCAGTCTGGCCAGCCGGTCCGCCGCGTCCTCGGGATGCGCCGGGACCGGCGCATCCGCCGGAATCCGTGCGGCACCGTCTTTCGCGTCACTGGGCATAAAAGATCCATTTTTTCGATTCGACCGAGCGTTCAATCAAAAGATTGTCAGCATTTTGTCAGGTGCTGGCACTCCTATGCGACTGCCGGCGTCCCGCGCTCAGCCCGACCCGGCATGCATCCGGGTGCGGCGAAGCAAATCTTTGCCCATCGCGGCATGCGGAATGGCACGCGTCGCCAAGCCTAGATTCTCGTAACGATCTGGTACTGCAAATGTCCGCCCAACGCTTCAACCACCAGGGCCCCGTTCAGCCTCTCGACCATCGCGAGGGCGCTCCAGGGAGAGGCGCCGCCCGCCCGTGGAAAGTCCATGGTTGTGAATAACTTCTCCACCTCGCCCGGCCCCAGTCCCCCTCCAGGCCAGGTGATTTCAATGGCGACCGCCCTTCCCTCGTCCGCCCGGAAATTCGCCGTGCTCAGGATGCGCGCATAAAATGACCGCCTCAGCCCTGCGAGCATGGCCCGCGGGTTGGGAACGATCACCGGCCTCACGGACACAACCGCCTTTCTTGGCGCCGACTTGACGACCAGGCGGAGGAGGATCACCACGGCGCGCAACAAGGCCCGCCCATCGCCGGTAAAATCCACGTCAGGCCTGAGCTCCGCGCGCTCAATGCGATGGCCCGAAGGAGCAGCCGCGTCCTCCGTGACAACCCCAACCGCCTTGGCGAGGACCTCATTGACCGAATTCGCCACGCGTTCGGGCTCGGCGAAGTAGTCGCGCAACTTGCCGACATAGTCCTGCAGCTCCGCCACGGTCTCGGATGAAAGGCCCTGCAGCTCCGCCGGCGCGCCCGCCCGGGGCCGCTTCTTCAGCATGAGGTCCATCATCTCCACGCGGCCGAGGATGGAGCTGAACGAATCGAGGGACTCCGCCAAAAGCCCCCGCTGGATGTCGCCATTGGTCACCTCGAGTTCGTTCGTGACAACCGCGCTGGCCAGGGCGACGCGCAACCGCGAGGCGTCCTGCACCCCGATGCTCCTCGCCCTCTGTTCGCGCGTCCGGATGACGGCCTGCTGAATCTTCTCCCCAAACTGCGGGTCGTCCGTGAGCGACTTGGGAATGAAATCGAATGAATGCGCGTGCAGCGCCTCGAATGCCGTGTCAAAGTTCGCATGCGCCGTAAAGATGATCGAGGCCAGGTCCGGATCCGCATCCTGGATCGATCCCACGAGCTGCGTCCCTGACATTCCCTGACCCAGGGCCACGTCCACGAGGGCGGCGTCAAACTGCCGGCGCTTGATCTGCTGGAGAGCCTCCTCGGCCCCAAGACAGGCCGTCACCTCCGCCGCGCCCCGAAGGCGGAATTCAACCGCCTTGTGCAAGGCGGGATCGTCGTCGATCAGCAGGACATGCGGGAGATCAGCCATGGCTGGAGTCCATACGGGCGCCGGCATTGTCCGGGAATCCGGATGCCAATCAATGCTTGAATCCATCCGCGCGCCATCGCCACAGTGGCTGCGCCGGCATTTTGGAGGCTCTCTGCGTCCGGGCGCCGGCCGCCAATGATTCTGCTGATCGCACCGCCGAGCCTGGGTCGCACAGGACTTCTCTCCTTTTTAAAGCACGAGCGGCTGTCCGCAAGGGCGTGCGATACCCTCGCCGAGGGCATGCGCGCGGCGCTGGCGCCGCCGGGTTGCGAGCTTGTGATCGTGGATTATCGCCTGGGCTCGACCGAAGTCCGCGAATTCACAGCGCGGTTCGCCCGCCGGGGCCGGGGCATCCCGTGCGTCATCGTCGGCGTTCCCCTCCGCTCCGAGACAGATCTATTGCGCCATGGAGCCCTTGCGGTCTTCGGGGCCGGGTATTCCCCCCGCACGGTGGCGCTCCAGTGCTTCAACCTGAAGTGTTTCAACGCCCGCCGGTGGGCGGCGCCGCCCAGGGCGATCGGAAACCCCGCCGGCGACTACCTGTTCGGCAACGCGGTGGTTTCTCCGGAGATGCGGGTCCTCAGGCGAAAACCGCGGGCGGGCAGGTCCGCGCATGCCCTGCCATTGAGCCGGACCCAAATTCGCCTCCTCGAGATCCTCCATGCATCACCCGGCAGGATCGTCACCTACGAATTCCTGTTCCACCTGATCTGGAACCGTCCGTACCGCGGAAGAAACGGGATGATCCGCGAAGCCGTATCCGCCTTGCGCGAGCGCTTCAGCGGGCTCGGAATCGAATTCAATCGCTGCGTCAAGACGTTTTACGGAGTTGGTTATCGCTACGGTCCGGCGGACGACAAACAAGGGTGATCTCAAAGCACGCCCCGGAGCCCAACCCTATTCCGTTACAGTCTCGAAGCCCGCCTGTACACCGATCGCACCAAGATGCCAACCATCGTGGGGATGCGCGCACACACCAGCCACCTCCCCCACGCATGATCAACGCGCTTGTCCAGAAACAAGTCCTCTAACCAATGCGTCTTGTACCACACATAAATGAGCCGTTGGCGCGGGAAGAGTTCGGCAAGCGCAACCTTAACCTCCGCATATTCACGTGCGAGATCATCGTTTCCGAGCAACATTTGTCGGAACCGGATCAATTCATTAAGCGCCTCTGAACCAGCCGGGTGAACTTGAATTGCGTGTGTCCGCATGCCCTTATTGCTCTTCTCAAACATGTGGCCGCCTTTTTGCCCGCGATTTCCCAGGTACTTATATCCTGCTGCGCCCAAGGCCTTGCGGCACGCGTTCAGATGTTCATCGAATCCGATCTCATCAACCTCCACGGCAATATCTATGATCGGTTTCGCGGGAAGACCCGGTATCGCTGTGCTGCCCACATGATGGATTTGCACCAAGCAATCACCGAGTTGTCCTCGGAGCATGCCGGCTTCCTTGCAAAAATCTTCTCTCCATGCCGGGTTATATTCGACCACACGAACCTTTGAATTAGGCACCCCAAGCGCGCTCATCGCAACTTCGTTCAACACGGCCCTCCCTCGCACACGAAGTCTATCCAACCGGCGGAGGACGTTCTCATGAATGCCGTCGAGCACACGAAGATCGAATTCGGTCGCATTTCCGCGTTGCAAGAAACGAACCTTCACGGAAACCAAATCCTCCAAGCCCTTGCCTGCGGCTACAAACCCTAGAAGCGCAAATTTGGTTCGGAATCCACGGCGGACTGTTAGAACAGGCGTCACCGGTCGTCTTGGTTAAGTCGGTCGAACCAGTCCGTTGCTGAACGATGGGTTTGGAAGCGGTTTATCCCTTCGCTCTGGCGGCGGACATGCGAGCGTGATTTCAAAGCAAGCGCCGGATCCATCGTGCGGCCGCAAACCAATGTTTCCGCCCATCGCCTCAATGCAGTCCCGCACAATCGACAGCCCCAAGCCCATCCCGCCCTTTTTGTGACTCAGGCCCGGCGAGAACGGATCCTGGCGTTTGTCCAATGGCATCCCGGGGCCATTATCGCGCACAAGCACGCGAACTTTCTCAAACTGTGTTGTTGCCGCGATTTCAATCCGCCTTGGCGGCAATACGGATGACAATGCATCCGCAGAATTCAAGAGCAGGTTCTGCACGGCAATCGTAAGCATATCCGGATTCCCGAGGATCTGCGCATCATCGGGCGCGTCAATTCGAAGGCATACTTCCGCCCCTGACTCCTGTTCAATCTGTGTCCTCGCCTTGTCGACAATCGTCACGAGCGCCTCACGAAGCCGTATTGCGCGAATAGGCTGCTTAAACACGGCACCAACATTGAAGAAATGCTTACAAAGCCGATCGAGTTGTTCCATTTTTTCCAAGCCCGCCTTTGCGTCCGACGGAAGAACCGTTTCACCCCGACCATTCGCGATCGCCCGCAACAACTGCGCCTGTAGATACAGGCCATTTCGCACCTCATGCACGAATTGCGGCGCATACCGACCGTAAAAATTCAGCCGATCGTCGCTCCTCTGCGTCTGCCGCATTTTTGCAAATGCTAGGCCGACCTGCATCTGCCGGAGCAACTCAAAGCCTTCCCGGAGTTCCCTCCAAACAAACGGCTTTCCCGAACTTCGAACCCTGAACAAAGCCAGCAGCTTTTCTCCACGCGGCGACACGTATCCAATTGCAGCGCCTATCTGATGACACAACAGGTAGGTTTCTGTCTCATCCCCCACAGAGCCGCGCCGTTCCAGTATCTCCGGGGTTATCCATCCCTCTTTAAACACCAGGCGAAGCAATGTCTCCGGAATTGCCGCTGCCGGCCACGAAGCGGAGAAGACTCCCTCAGACAGGAAAATCTCCGATGATCCATCTGCCCACCGCTTCAGCACCTCGGCGTAGCCCGCGTGCAAATCACTAAACAATACTCTTTTTTCGGTCTCCGCGCTCATATCAGATTGCAACAGGTGAAAACCCGGAGACACAAAACGCTTATCGAGAAGCATCCGAAATTGCCGGTCAATCATTGGCAGAGCCACGAGCATGATGCCCGAAACGGCACAGTAAGCCAATGCCCACCCCAAAGACATCACCCTGAGAAGGGCAATCGATGATACGAAGAAAAGTCCGACAAAAACGCATCCGATTCCACGGGCGCCCCACAAAAACAGCTTTTGTTTAACGTCATACGTGTCCACCAATTCGTCACGCGCAACAAAAGATGCGAAGAAAAGCAGTCCGACGATCAGGATCGACGGTGTAAACCATCGAATGTACCTTACTCCCGAAATCCTGCCCAAGACAGTCGATACAAGGGCAGTCGCGAAGCATGCCCCGGCCAGCCCCACGAAGGCCTTTAATTCACGGCCGGAAGATCCAGCAACTTTTCCCTTCAACACTAGGGCCAAGGAACTGATAACTATAAAACAACCGGAACCGATGCACAATATGGTTATAGCCCAGTATACTGGACTCGCTCCGTACGAATCAAGCGACGGAAAACGAACAATAAGAACCAGCCCGTACAATGGCATCGTTGCCAGATAATACCGGGTGTTCCAAAGCTGTTCGCGAAAAGCCCGTTTGGGCGCGACTATCACCTCTTTGAGCAGTGACATCGACACAACCGCGCATCCTGCGAAAAAGACAGCAAGACGGACGAAGAAGGGACCGCCCAAGAGCTGCACTCCTGCGACCGATGCCTGCCAGAGAGCGAGCAGAACCAAAGCCAACGCCCAGACTTGGTTGATTGTCCTGCGGCGGTTTGCAACGACGACCAAAGCCGCCAGGATCATCGCGATCCCAGCGGCTGACACGGCCGGGGACGCCCTGCTGATCCAATGGCGATCTGAGTAAAGCTCACTCAGGTAATCGGCAAGGTGATGCACGTCTTTGGATTCGGTATGTCTGGCTTCTCAGGATGGCATCCGGGCTGAGGCAATCAATGCACATCGCTCATTGCTTGAGCGCAAAGACGCCGGCAGAAGCACGTTCACCGGCCGACATTGGGCCAATGCCACGTTTCGTCGATCAGGGCCATTACCAGTTTCCGGCATGTCGCGGCACTCTTTTCGACTGCAGCACAGAGATCGGTTTCCTCGAGTGGTGCTTCAACCGCTAGATCGTTCAATTCTTCCTCACCGGCCAACCGTTCGATTCGCCGCGCCTTCGTAAAGGTACGCTCACCGAGGCGTTGTTTGAGTTCATGCATTAACCGGAAATTCGTCTCCGCAAGACCAAGAAACAGCATCCGCTGCGCCGCCATCAGCTCGCCGCGCGCAATCTTCCGCAGGGTCCACACATAATCGCAAACGAAACTTTCTGCCAAGTTACGGACCTCTTGGTCCTCCAAATGCGGATCCTGCACATCGTCAACGGCCCGCCGATACATTTTTCCCCACTTTTCGCCGCCCTTGAGAAATCTCCAGCCCGGGCGGATCACCTCGGCCAGATCCTGCACGTGGCGCCGAACCCGTCCCTCCCTTTTGTGCAATCCAAGCCGGATGGACCAGCGCAGGAGTCGCGCGGAAATCGCAGGAATTATTACGAGATCTGCCTCCGCCTTTGTGAAAACGGCGCTTACCTTGGGCACTCCGCCGATGATCGCGGTGCGGGCCGCGTACGCCTGCAGCTCGAATCCGGATATGTCCTTCGTCCAGGCCCCGTTTTCAAACTGCTTCGAGCGGGACGCAATCACCTGGAAATCCCAGTCCGAATGCGCATCCGCGCGCCAAAGCTTGTCGGCTTCGGGGCGTTCCCGGGATCCGATCAGCACGAGCCCGCTGATCGTTGGGTTGCGATCAGCCCACCGTGCCATCGCTTCGCCAAAGTCCGGTTGCGTGCTCATCGGCTCATCATCTTGCATTCTTCACGGGCGGCGCTCGACCCGCTGTACCCGGCATCGCGTGAGGCTCGGATCTCACAGTTTGCGCAAAGAGATCAAAATCTCGGTGCCTCCGAGGCCCGGACCCGCATGGATCTCCCCCCGGTGCAAACGGATGATTTCTTTGGCCAGGAACACCCCCAACCGCCCCTGATTCGGGATACCGTCCGCGGTCGGCTCGGGAAGGATGCCTTCCAACTCCAGATGTTTGCCTTTGATCGACAGAAGCGCGGTTGTATTCGACCCGCTCCCGGAGGAGCGCAACTGGAGTTGAAGGTCGCGCGTGCCATCCGGCGAACGGTTTTCCGCTATCGTTTCGATCAGCGCACGCAGCCCGAACTTCACCAGCTCCCTGGCAATCCGAAGTTTTACCGGGTCCGGGCCGACCTCCACGCGAAGGCTTAACGATGTGCCGAGGCTTTGCACCAGGTCCCTCACGTCGACCTCCGCCGCGTCGACCTCGTACAGCGTCTGCATCAGGCCAAGCTGCTGATTGAGCGCCTCCAAGCGCTTCACGTCGGTCTTCGTCATCTCGACGAGCGACTCCGGAGGCGGTTTTTCGCGCCCAAATTGTCTCAGGGTCGTGAGGGAGACGAGCGCATTGCCGATTTCGTGGCTCAGGGTAAGGGTGATCTCATGAATGAGGCTCCGCCGCCCCTGACGATCGCGTTCAGCCGCATCGTGCAACTCGGCGCTTGCCTCTTCCCAATACGCCCAGACCCCCCCGGTCTCGGCGATGACGCCTGCTCCCGCCCGGAAAGGCTGTCCATCCGCGGGCGCAACCCGGCAAACCTCGTGCGCCTGCCGGACTCGCCCGATCAGTTCGCGCACAACCAGAGGAAGGTGGCGCGGAATATTCTCAGTCGGACCCAGGATCAGCGTGTTGGGAAGGTACTTGGCGCCCAGCATTGTCTGATCGGCAAGCAGGTTCAGCCGCCGCAGCAATGTCACCTTGGCCAGGCAATGCCGGAGCAAGCGCGCAAAAAGCACGGCGCGGGCCCGGTCGCTGTCATTGTAGGGTCGGCCGTCATCTCTAACGCCAAGCGCAATCAGGCCAAGCAAGTGCCCGTTGTCGTGAACGGGGACGAGCAGGCGGGCGCCCCATAGCGCGAGACGGTTCCGCACGGCAAGTTCGGCCATGGGATCGGGCCTGCCCTCCCAGGTTGTCCCATCCACGACCAGCGGGTGATTCTCAAAAAAGGTCACCAGCGGATCGTTCTCCGCGAAAAAAGAAGTGCCGCGGTCCGCCCGGAATCCGTCTGTCTCGCGAAGAAAGAAAACGGCGTGGGACGCGTGCAGCACAAGGCGGGAAGCCCGGCGGAACTCGCTGACCAGCCGATCCCGCGTGTCTATGTTCTCGACGGCGGCTTCCAAAAAATCCCAAAACTCGGTGGTGTCCGCGGTTACAGGCGCCGGCACATCCGCACGCACCACTTCCCGGTTTCTATCCCTTTCTGCAAACAGATCGATCATCGACTGTTTCTCGGCAACTTCCTCAACCAAGGGGACAAAGTCCCGAAGTCTTGCCACACTCTCTTCATATGAGAGATATACCTTCGCGCGCTGGGCCAGCTTGGCCTGTTCGAAGGGCAGGCTCCGCGGTTCTCCGACAAAGATCGTCGGACAGCGCAACAAGGTTGCCGGCAGCATTGCTTCCGCGGAAGCATCGAGCACCACAATTGCAGCCACACCCTGCAGCGTTCCACCCGGGAACTCCTGCGGCCCAAGCCGGACCACCATCCGCCCTGGGGCAAGCTGGAGCTCCCATGCGTCCGCCAGCTTCTGGTCGGCGGTTACTAGGACGACGAGGGTTGGCATGGGATGACTACCCGGAAAGTTGCGCCTTGGCCGGCGGTCGGAGGGTCGACCGAAATGCTGGCGTCAAGGCTTGTCATGATATCCCGGCAAATCGCCAAACCAAGTCCGAATCCTGAGGACTTCGACGACTGGAACGGCTGGAACAGGCGCACGTGCATCGCCGGATTGATTCCCGGCCCGTTGTCCGAAATGACCATCTCAACGACTCCGGGTCCTTTGTGGGTGCTGACTTTGATCCAACGCTCTCCTCCTTGAGATTCCAATGCCTGAATTGCGTTAAGGCAAAGATTTAGAACCACCTGCTTGATGGCGGAAGAATCGCTGCAGACGCGGTCGGGAGAGGCTTGAAGCTCCGTGAGCACTTTGACCCGCTTGTCGGCGGCTTTAGGCGCCACAAGCTCAAGGGTAGCCCGGAGGATGGAATGCAGGTCGATCATCTCGGCCACATAAGCCTTGGGAGAGGCCAATTCCAGCAATTGCTCCGTGAGCCGGTCGATTCGGTTCACTTCATCGGACATCAGCCTGAAAAACTTATCCCGGAACACGGGATCCTGATGCCGGCTCGGCAGGAGCTGCACGATGGTCTTGATCGAAACGAGCGGGTTGCGGATCTCGTGCGCAAGACTCGCGCCGAGGAGGCCCACGGTCGCGAGCTGCTCCGAATGCTGCGCCTTTGCGACGAGGTTAGCCCGCTCGAACGCTCCTTCGAAGATGGACACCAGTTCCATCAGTTGGGTGACCTGCGGATAGGTGTATGGCCGGCGCGACACCGGTACGCCAACACCGACCACGACGTTCAACGGCGAACTGTCGTCGATGACGGCAAGGCCCAGTAGATGTTCCGTGAGAAAGGCGTTCAGCAATTTTCGATCGGCATCCGCCTTTTCACGCGCCAAACGCTCCGGGGTCGCCCATCGAAGCCTCCGCAAGGTCTGCAGGACAACCGAATCGGCCCTGATCTCAACCGATCCGCCGCGGAGGACGCCGTCCTCGCCGACAAGAATCAGGGCAGATTCCGTCTGGCCCCAACCCTTCAAAACCCCCAAGAAAGCCGATTCCAGTCTCTCCGGCCGGGATTCGCGCCGGGCTGCAACAAACGCGGCCTTCCGTGCCTGGACCGCCTGCGGGAAAAGGCTCAGCCGTTGATCAAGCCAGCTGCCAAATATCGAAGCGAACCACAGGACGACGGCCATAGTGGCAAGCAGGGATACCGCCTCCGGAAGCAACAATCGCAGTACGTCACTTAGACCCCAAAAAAGCCCGCTAACAACCAGTATCAATATAGATTTTTCCAGGCTAACCAAGATGACCTGCCGCGCATCGAAGATTCGGTGCGTGGTGATCGCCAAAGCCGTTCCCGCGTAGAGTCCAAGGATCAAAAGCGGTTGAAAACTCGTGTAACGCGATCCTCTCGCAACAACATTCAATCCCATGAGAAGAATTATCGACATCGCTGTGCCGCACACTGCGATGAGCCAGACTTGGAGTTCCATCCGCTTTACGCCCGTAGACCGGCGTGTGTCTTTGTAGCATTCATACGCAATGAATCCCCAAAGCAGCAGCGCTCCGATTGTGTGAGCGTGGAATCCCCATCCCCGCAAACGACTCGCGACCGTTGACGACGATGGTATAAAGGCCTCGGTATAACAGATCGCAACCAACGCAGAAGACACTGCGACCCAACCCAACAACCGCAGTCTCCATTTCCTGTCGTGGAGATTCAGTCTCTCCGCGATGGCTTCCTTCACCAGCCATGCATGCGCTGACAGCGCACCTCCAATCGCTGTCGTCGTGCGTATCCAGAACACGGCGTGTTCATCGCCAACATCGAATACCATTCGCAGACTGATCAACCATACGGCAACATGTATGGATGCCGTAAAGAACAGCCAATTCACGGAACGTTTGGGATTCGACCATAGGGCGATGACACCAATGACAAACGCCGCCAGACTCCCAATAATTGCTGTGTAATCTACCCGCATCGTCGGAGCAGCAGACTTGAGTTCGTTCCGGAAAGCCCGTGTGCATTCACCAGCACGACCGAACTTCTTATGGATCGCGCCCGGGCTGACAAGTTCAAGGAACAATTGGGGTCCGGGAATTGCCAGTTGACCGTCGGCGGAATGAATCCTCGTTCCATGCCGATTGTGGCGGAAATGATCTGCATGGCTCCCGCCGCCGCCAGGGCATTGCCGAGGGCGCCCTTGATCGACGCCGTCGGTATATCCTGGAGGCGATCGCCAAAAAGCCGGAATAGCGCCGCCGACTCGACGGAGTCGATCACCCTGTGGCCGGGTCCCCATGCGCTGATCTCGTCGACCTCGCCGACGACAACCCCTGCATTGGCAAGGGCCAGCCGCCCCGTGGCATAGAGTCCGCCGCCGGGCCGCATCTCATCCTCGTCCATGCCAAAACCGTAGCCGTCCACGTACGCACAGCCGCGTCTCGGGCTTTCATCCGGCTCCAGGACGACGATCGCCGCACCCTCGCCTATGACGCCCGTGGTGCGCCAGAGATCGAAAGGGCGGCTCTGGCGCTCCGGATATTCCGGATTGTTCGGCGACAAGCCCGCCATCATGAGCTCCAGCATCGGATGCAGGTTCAATGGCGCCTCGGTTCCCCCGCACAGGGCTATGTCCGCCTCTCCCGTCGCGATCATGTTGGCCGCGACCCCGATGGCGTCGGCGCCCGCACAACAGGAGGTCGAAACCACGAGGGTCCTGGCTGAAAGCCCAAGGGTCCTTGCGACATCGTTCGGAATGCCCCCCAGGGGGCCGTGTATCACCGCCCGCACCAATCCATGGCGCGGCCCCTTTGTGGCTACTCCAGCTATGCTCTTGATCACGGACTCGCCGTCCATGAGCGAAGTGCCTGTCACGATCAGCGGCTTCTCCCGGGCTATATCCGACAGGGAGATGCCGGCATCCTTCAGCGCGAGCAGGGCTCCTGCGATCGCAAACTGCGTGTGCCGGGGGCGCTTGCCCGTTGAATCGTCCCCGATAAAATCAGCCAGCCGAAAGTCGCGCACCTCGGCTCCAATGAAGGCCCCGGCATCGGAATCGAGCCGCCGGAGGTGGACAACGCGGCTTATCGGCTCGACGATCCCCTTTGCAAACTCCTCCCGCCCAATGCCCGCCGGAGTCACAGGTCCAACACCCGTGATCTTGACGCGCCTTCTTTTCATTCCATGGCTTGGGGCCGGTGCCACTCGGCACTAGGATTGCACTGCGGCGGGGAAGGAAAGCCGCACGGTGACCCCGTGACCCGGTTCGGACTTGAGATCGAATGCGCCGCCGTGGGCGGTCACGAGATGCCGGCAAATGCCCACACCGAGGCCCGTGCCGTTTGCCTTGCTCGTGTACCCGCCGCGCAGCGCGCGGTTCACACTCTCCGCATCCATGCCGGGCCCATTGTCTTTGATTGTGATTTCCACGCGGTCGCCATTGCGGGAAAACGTGGTGGCGACCTGGGTCGCTCCAGCCTCGAGCGCATTCTTGAAGAGGTTCTGAAACACCCGCATGAGCTCAAACCCGGAACCAAGGACATAGGCTTTCTCGGTGCCGGTTATCGATATGGCCAGATTGCCGAAGAAGATCACGTTCTGCACGTCCCTAGCCACCTGAACCAGGTCCAGTTTTACCAATTCGGCCATCTTTCTGGAAGCCAGGCGCCAGTTCTCGGAGAGGTGATGGCAAAACTCTGCGGCTTTTTCGACCATGCTCGCGTACTCAAGGAGCTTCTTGCCCAGCTCCGGATCGCGTTCGGCGAGCGCCTTGCACTCCTCAACAAGCAGCGAGGAGTAGCCGATGACGACCGTCAGGGGATTGTTGATGTCGTGGACCAATTCGACCGAAGCGCGGCCTTTCCAGACCTGGGGCTCTGCATGCTCGATCTCCTTCTTGAGGGCCGCATTTAGCGACTCGGCCTCCTGTGCAAGCTTGGCGTTATGGCGCCGACGCGTGGTCGATTTCGACTGCGAACGGACGGCCGCCAGCAGCTCCTCGATGTCGGGCGGCTTCCGGAGATACTGATTCGCCCCTGCTAGCATCGCCTGCTGCGCGGTGTGGAGCGTGCCGTAGCCCGTCAGCATGATCACCGAAACCAGGGGATCGATCTTTCGGATTTCCTCAAGGGCGCGGATGCCATCCATCTCGGGCATTCGGATGTCGAGGACGATGGCCGAAAATTCGCGCTCGCGGATCTTTGCAAACGCCTCAAGGGCCCGCTCGGCCGTCTGCACCTCGAATTCGTTCGCTAGGATGAAGGCCACCGATTCGCGCGGGCCGTATTCATCATCAACCACAAGCACAGGAGCCCGGCCGGCGGTTGAGGGAACAAGAGACGATGCCTCAGCCGTCAGCATGATCTGATGGACTCGTCAAATAAGGTTACGCCAGGGGTGAGGGTACCCTCCCAAGTGCACATGCCAGCAATCCTTTGGGTTGAGGGTCGGTTGTCAAGGGCATCTGCATACCTCGCGGCTCTGCCGGCCGGGACGCGGCACCGGTTGCGGGAAACTCCGCGACCGGCGGCAAGGGACCGTCGGGAATGATTTGCCGTGAAACGAACTTGCCACTAGAAACCATCAGCGTGGTCCCCTCCCTCATCGTAACGGCATTCCTGGCGGGCGCTGCCATCGCTTGGCTTTGGCAAAGGGGCCGCGGTGCGACCGACAGGGAAAGGATCCGGGCAGCCGGCGAGCAGCTTGTTAAAATCGGGGAGGAGCTGGCGGCGGCGCGGGCGGAGGCCGCCCGGCTGGCGGCCTTGAATGCTCAACTCTCCACTCAGCTTGGGGCGGAACAGGCTGCCCACGAACGGCTCACCAATGAGTTCAAGGCGCTCTCCGCCGAGGCACTGCGGGCCAACCGGCAAGATTTTCTGGACCAGGCCCGCCAGGCGTTCACCCAGCTCCAGCAGCAGAGCACCGGCGAACTTGAGCAGCGCAAGCAGGCGATCGAGTCGCTGGTCAAGCCGCTCCGCGAGGCGCTCGAAAAGGTGGACGGCAAGATCGGTGAGATCGAAAAGAACCGTGCATCCGCCTACGGCGCCCTCGGCGAACAACTCAAGTCGCTCAATACGGCGCAGCTCCAGTTGCAGACCGAGGCGGCGCGGCTGTCGACCGCCCTGCGTTCAACCGCGTACGCGGGCAGCTGGGGTGAATTCCAGCTTCGCCGCGTCGTCGAGATGGCCGATATGCTTTCCTATTGCGACTTTTCGGAACAGGAAGTGGCCGGGGGGCTGCGAGCGGACCTGGTCGTGCGCCTGCCGGGCGGGCGCCGGATCGTGGTCGATGCGAAGACGCCGCTCGAGTCGTACCGGTTCGCCGCCGACGCGCCTGACGAGGCGACCCGCGCGCAGAGGCTTGCCGAACACGCGCAGAAGGTCCGGGGGCACATCGACAGCCTCGGGGCCAAGAATTATTGGGATCAGTTCCAGCCAGGGCCCGAATTCGTGGTACTTTTCCTCCCGGGCGACCATTTCCTGACGGCGGCCCTTCAGGCGGATCCGAGCCTCATGGATCGGGCGCTCGGCAAACGCGTTCTCTTGGCCACGCCGACAACCCTGATCGCCCTTCTCAAGGCCGCCGCCTACGGCTGGAGGCAGGAGGCGGTCTCCAAGAATACCGAGGAAATCAGCGCCCTTGGCAGCCAGCTTTACGACCGAATCATCAACTTTGCGGACAATCTCGGCAAGATCGGCGCAGGGCTCGAGTCGGCCTCGAAAGGCTACAACCTGGCCGTGGGATCGTTTGAACAGATGCTGGTTCCGGGCGCCCGCCGTTTTGCCGAACTCGGCGCCAAGGGAGCCAAGGAGTTGATTGTGCCCGAGCTGGTCGACACGTCTGTCCGCGAAGTCGTCAAAAAGGCATGAGCGGCGTGCGCTTGAGCGGGCTTTTTCTTTACCCGGTCAAGTCGCTCCGAGGGGTTGCCGCCGCCTCGGCGGAAGTCGATTCAATCGGCATCGTCGGCGATCGGCGATTCATGGTCGTGGATGAGCAAGGAGGTTTTCTCACCCAAAGAACGCAGCCGCGCATGGCTACGGTGAAAGCAGCGCTTTCGCAAAACGGGTTGGAGCTGTCATCCGAGGGGCGCGGCTGCGTCCCAGTGCCCTTTGAAGAGCCTGGGGGCGCCGGCCGGCCGCTGCGCAAGGTCTCCATCTGGAAGGACGAAGGCCTTTTCTCGGAGGACTGCGGCGATGGGCCGGCCACATGGCTTGCGGAGGTCCTGGGCGTCCCATGCCGCCTCGTGCGAATCGGGCGGCAGTTTTCCAGGCCGATTCTGCCGGAGAAGATGCCTGACGCGATGAAGGTTTCGCCGTCAGGCTTGGGAATGCATCACAGCGTGAACTTTGCCGATGCGTACCCATTTCTCATCATCGGCAAGGCGTCCCTGGATGATCTCAATCAAAGGCTGATTTCTATCGGTGAGCCGCCTCTCCCAATGGATCGTTTCCGGCCAAATCTGGTCATCACCGGCAGCCCGCCGTTCGCGGAAGACACGTGGAAACGGATCAGGATTGGCAACATCGTTTTTTGCGCAGGCGGCCCCTGCAGCCGCTGTGTGGTGACAACGACCGACCAACGCACCGGGGACCGCGGGACTGAGCCGCTGCGCACGCTCGCCACCTATCGGCGCGACCCGGCCCGTCCGACACATGTGAACTTCGGCCAAAACCTGATTCACGAGACGAAGACGGGCACCCTTCACGTGGGCGATCCAGTCGAGGTCTTGGCGTAGAAAGCCCATCCGGCCGGCCGGGGAATCGTCACGGAACTCTCTTGGCGGGCCTATTCCTCGCCGCGGACCCGGCCTCGGCGGGCCTTGTTTGCCGCGCGGCGCTTCTTTTCTTCAATCATCCGCGCCTTTTGGGCCCTGCTCTTTTGCCGGGTGCGGCGCCGCTCCGCCTCCCGGGCCTGGATCGCGGCGTCGGCCTGGCAGCGGGCTCGGGCTGCAATCTTTGCGGCAAGCTCGGACCAGGCCTCTTCGCGATTGGCCGACTGGGAACGCTCGCGCTGGCAGCGCACTTCGACTCCGCTCGGCCGGTGGCGAACCCAAACGGTCGAAGAGGTCTTGTTGATCTTCTGGCCGCCGGGCCCTGCGCCGCGGACAAAACGCTCCTCGACATCCTCGATGCGTACGCCCAGCGCCTCCAGCCTGGCCATGATCTCAGTGGGCAAGTTCATTGTCTTGACCAGGGGATAGAGCCGCAATGCCCCGCCCCTTGCGACCCTTTTTGGGTTGGTTACTCCGCGGCACATTGTATTGCTGGGCAGCGTTCCGCGAAACTCTTTTGCAAACTCCGAGTCAAATGATCCTGGGTGCGCATAGAGACATTCATTATTTATTGATGGTTATCGGTTAATATCCCTTCTTCTGACCGGTTGACGGACCGGCCGCGCGTCATTGAACTCATAGCCACATTCCCGACACATGCTTACAGGCCCCGGTTGGTCCAAGAAACTCCGAGATGAAATAGGCCAGGCGGTCATCGGCCAGGACAACATCGTCGAGCGCCTGCTCGTGGCTCTGCTGTCCAATGGACACGTGCTGCTGGAAGGCATGCCGGGCCTTGCGAAAACGCTCCTTGTGCGGTCCCTGGGAACGGCCCTGGGGGTCAAGTTCGAGAGGATTCAGTTCACCCCCGACCTGCTGCCGAGCGACGTCGTGGGCACCATGATTTTTCAGCCAAAGACGGGGGAATTTCGGCCGCATCTGGGGCCGATATTCGCAAATCTCGTTCTCGCCGACGAAATCAACCGGGCGCCGGCCAAGGTGCAGAGCGCGCTCCTCGAGGCCATGCAGGAGCGGCAGGTGACCGTGGGCGGACAGACCAATCCGCTGCCAAAGCCTTTCTTCGTGATGGCGACCCAGAATCCAATTGAGCAGGAAGGGACCTATCCGCTTCCCGAAGCGCAGACGGACCGGTTTCTTTTCAAGCTGATCGTCAATTATCCCAGGGCCGAGGAGGAGGCGGCGATGATGCTGCGCTGGGGACAGGTCACGCGTCAGCCGGGGCTGAACGCCGTATCGAGCGGAGAGGAGCTCCTCGCCCTGCGGAGCGAAGTCGACCAGATTCACGTGGCGCAGCCGGTGCAAAACTACATCCTTGCGGTTGTCCGGGCGACGCGGGCCCTCGCCGACGGCCCGATGCCGGCGGCATCGGGCGCGAAACGCCGCCTCAATTACGGCGCCTCTCCGCGAGCCTCGCTCGCCCTTTATCAGGCGGGCCGGGCTCTGGCGTGGCTTCGCGGACAGAATTTCGTCGGGCCGGCGCTCATCCAGGAACTCGCGCCCGACGTCCTTCGCCACCGGATCGGCCTCACCTATGAGGCGGAGGCCGAGAACCTGACCGCGGATCGGATCGTCGCACAAGTCATCGAACAGACCCCCGTGCCGGCCCTCTGAGCACCGGACCTCGGGGTTCACCGCCATGCCTTCCGCCGTTGCCAACGCGACCACGCAGTCTTCCGCACTTTCGGTCCTGCGGCAGCTCGAGTGGCGGGTCCGCCATGCGGTGGAAAATGTCCTGAGCGGGGAGTACCGGTCCACCTTCCGCGGCAGGGGCATGGAGTTCGACCAGGTCGTCCGATACGAGTTTGGCGATGACGTCCGCGACATCGATTGGAACGTGACGGCGCGTCTCGGCGAGCCCTACAGGAAAAAGTTCGTGGAGGAGCGCGAAGTGACGCTTCTGCTCGTCTTCGAGGACTCGGTGACCTTGCGCTTCGGTTCCGGCGCCGAATCGAAACGCGAGGCCCTCCTGGAGCTGGCCGGCCTCGTGATGCTTCTCGGCGCCATCAACCGCGACCGCGTGGGATTCGTTCACGCCTCGCCGAATGGGCACCTTTTCAGCGAGCCGGTCCGCGGGAGAGGTTCGATTCTTCATTCGGCCGCGACTCTGCTGAGCCTGCCCCCTCCGCCGATAGACGGCGAAGCCGGCGCTTACCCTTCCCTGCCCTGGACCTTTCTCTCGCGAGCCGCGCCGAAGCACAGCATCCTCCTGTGGCTGGGCGACTTTCCTCCGCGCGAGGCGCCCGAGGGATGGTCCCTCCTGCGGCGGCGATACCAGACCATGGGCTTCCGCGTCGACGATCCCTGGGAGCGCGGGCTGCCCGCGCAAGAGGCGTTCGCCGCCTATGATCCGGCCGCGGGCCGGCTCGTCACGCTCGAGGGGGGCGCGGCCGAGCGGGCCGCGCAGGCGGAGTGGATTTCGCGGCGCGATGCCGGCTGGCAGGGCCTGTTTCCAAACCCCCTCAGCCGGCTTGTCGTAACGACCGCCGAGAACCGCCTCGACGCCCTGGTGCGGTTCTTCCACGCGCGGATGCGGGCCGCCGGCAGGATCCGAAACTGAAGACGAAGCCTTGAATATTGGAACCCTTGCGCTTTCAAGCATGCGCCTTGCGAGCCCGTTATGGCTCCTCGCACTGGCGTTGCTCCCGCTTGCCGTCTGGCTGAGACAGCGGGCACATGTGCCTGTGTGGCTCGTCCCGTTTGCCGCGGCCTGGCACCGGCCCTCAGTATTCTCGGCTTCGCGCTGGCCCGTCGCATTCGTCCTCTGCGGCCTCGCGCTTGTCGTCGGGGCCCTGGCGCGCCCGCAGAAGACCGAAAACAAGCGCGAGACCCGCTCGCGCGGCTACGACATCGTCCTGTGCATTGACCTGTCCACCTCGATGCTGAGCGAGGATTACGAAAAGGACGGCGAGCGCATGAACCGGCTCCAGGCCATCAGGCCTGTCATCCAGGCGTTCATCGAACAGCGCCCCACGGATCGGATCGGGGTCGTCCTCTTCTCGGGCCGGGCCTACACCATGGCACCGCTCACAACCGACCATGAATGGCTGGCTCAGCAGCTCGCGCGCATCAAGATCGGCCTGATTGAGGATGGGACCGCGATCGGCGATGGACTCGGGATCGCCCTGACGCGCCTCGAACAGGCGAGCCGGGATACCGCGGGCAGGAGGCCGGGCGCCTTCATCGTGCTGTTGACGGACGGCGCCAACAACCGGGGCGCCCTGGCGCCGATGCAGGCGGCGGCAATTGCCAAGGCCAGGGCAATTCCGGTCTACACGATCGGAGCCGGAAAGGACGGCATCGTGCCTTTCCCGGTCTTCGATGACAAGGGCAACAGGATTGCGACCCGACACATCCTCGCCGACCTGGACGAGAATGCCCTGCGCGAAATCGCGGATACAACCGGCGGCCATTTCTTTCGGGCGGCCGATACGGGCACCGTCGAATCCGCCTTCAGGGACATCGACCAGGCGCAGAAGACCGAATTTCAGGCAAAGAGCTATCTGGTGACGACCGAGCTCTTCCCGTGGCTGGCAGTCCCCGGGCTGGGATTGCTCGCGATTGCCACCGCATTCGTGACGATCCGCCCCGACAAGCGATGAATTTTGCGTGGCCCCAGTTTCTGCTGCTGCTCGTTCTTCCGGCCGGATGGCTCGCGTGGGAGGCCGCGCGCGGCCGGGTTTCCGGCGGCGGCACGCGCCCCCACATTCTTCGCGCCGACGCGGGTGCGCATTCCGTCAGGCTGGCGGGCCCGTCCGAATCTTCGTTCCGATCGGCGGGACGCTCGGGGCCGCGGTTCTGGCTCGCGGCGGGGCTTGCTCTGGCGGTCATCGCCCTGGCCCGGCCCCAATGGGGCCGAATCGACGAACCGGTGTTCGACCAATCGCGCGAGGTCCTGATCGCCATGGACCTTTCGCGCTCCATGCTGACCCCGGACGTCACCCCGTCTCGTCTCGAGCGGAGCAAGCTCCTGGTGCAGTCGCTGCTGGACCGTCTTGCGGGCGAGCGCGTCGGCCTCATCGTGTTTTCCGGCACGGCCTTCCTGCAATCGCCGATGAGCGCCGATTATGAGATCCTGCGGGAATTCCTCCCCTCGCTCGCACCGGACTTCATGCCGGAGGGGGGAACCAATTATGGCGCCCTGATCGACACGGCCGCATCCGCGTTTGGCGGCGGACTGAGCGCGGATCGATATTTGATCATCCTCAGCGACGGGGGAGCCACGGACGATGATTGGCGCAGCCATATTTGGGCGCTCACCGACCGGGGGATTCGCGTGATCGGCCTGGGAATCGGCACCGACAAGGGCGCCTTGATTCCGGATGGGGCCGGTGGCTTTCTCAAGGATGACCGCGGCGCCGTCGTCATGTCTAAACTGGAAAGCGAAACCCTGCGCGAACTCTCGGCAAAGACGGGCGGCACCTATCGGGACGGGAGCGAGTGGGTCGATCTTGCGCAGCTGCTGAAGACCACCGTCGACGCCGGCCGGAAGGGCAGGTTTGTCGAGCGAAACTCCGTGCGATATGCCGAGCGCTTCCAGTGGGCGCTCGCTCCGGCCCTCGCCTGCCTTCTGGTCAGTTTCTGGCGGGAATTCCCTGTGCGCCCAAAACCCCGCGACCTTCGCCCAAGGGAAAAAACCCGGACCCGAGGCGGACTTGCGATTGCCTCCCCGATGGCCGCCGCGCTGCTGTGCCTTTTCCTTGCAGGCTCCGCTCTCGAAACCCGCGCCGGCCCGAATCCGGCGGGGCCGACGGCCGCCCCCCAGGCCCCCGGAGTCCTCCTTGGCCGGATGGTCGGGCGCCTGTCGGGCCAGGATCAACGGAGCGCGGTCGATTGGTCGGAACTGGCGGGACAGACCGTCACCTGGGGCAGGCAACTTCAGACCTCGAAAGAACCCGTTCCCGAAGGGCCCGTCCGCGACGGCCTCGCGGCGGTCGACCAGGGCTTGGGCGCGGATCCGAAGGCTGCGGACTGGGCGCAACTGCGCACAAAACTCGAGGATTTGCTGAAGAAGCCCGAAGACCGGAAACAGAACCAGCAGGACAAGGAGCAGCAAAGGCAGCAGGAACAAAAACAGTCGAATCCGAGCAACCCTCCCCCGCAGGAGCAGCAGAACCAACCGCAAAACCAGTCCGGCCAGCCACAGAATCCGCAGAATTCCAATCCCCAGAAGCAGTCCGCGTTCGGTGACATGAAGGCCCGGGAGCCGCCGCCGCCGAGCGGAAGCCAGCAGGTCGGCGGACGTCCGGAAAGCAGGCGCCAGGACCCCGCCCAAACTGATCCAGCCCTGGCCGCCCCGTTGCAGAAGCTCGACCAGCTTCGCGACGAGGATTCTCCCGCCGAGCTTTTCCAAATGATCGAGAACAACGAACCGCACCCGCCCGAAACCAAGGGCAAGAACTGGTGAATCGGATGCGCGCATTCCTCTTCCGTGTTTTCGTCTGCCTCCCCTGGGCCGCGTGCCTCGCGCGCGCCCAATCGGTGCACTGGGAGCCGCCGGGAGGGACGCTCGCCGTCGGCGAGGCATCCACGCTGCAGCTTGTCTTTGACGATTGCGAACCAAAGGACACTCCGGCCCCTCCCCGGGTGCCCGGCCTCACCCTGGAATATGCGGGCCAAAGCACCAGCGTTTCCATCATCAACGGATCCTATTCCCACAGCGTCTCGTGCTCCTACACGGCCCTTCTGGGGCGCAAACTGGGCGTTGACATGCCGTCGTTCGAAGTGGCGACGAGCAAGGGCCGGGTCAACGTTCCCGCCGCGCATTTTGAGCCGGTCGGCGCAGTCCTCGGCGGCGGGCAGCCTCTCGAGTCGGCGGCGCACTCCCGCCTCGAGGCCGAGCCGGCTGCAGTCTGGGCGGGAGAGGTATTCAACCTCGAATACTCGATCCAGGCGGCGCGCAGTTATTATCCGGATTTCGGGCGCGGCGTCTTTGACTGGAGCCCGGAACCCCTGGTGGCCGAGGACTGGTCGGCGCCGGAGCCGGTCGAGAGCCAGGCCGGCGGCGCGGCGGAGACCGGGCTGGTCCGGCGCACGCGCGCGATCGCCCACAAGCCGGGCAGCTATCTGCTCAATCCGGTCAACCAGATCGTCAACCTGAGCATCGGAGTGACAGGATTCGGTTTCTTCCAGATCGGAAGAGCACCAACGGCAGTACCAGCAGTTCTCCGTCTCGAGCAAGTCTCCCACCATCGAAGTGCGTCCGTTGCCGCCGGCCCCGGCTGATTTCAGCGGCGCGGTCGGCCATTTTACAATCGTCTCGAAAATCGTGCCCCAGAATCCGTCCGTTGGCGATCCGGTCACGTGGACTGTCCAATTGAGCGGCACGGGCAACTGGCCGGACATCGCGGGGCTCCCGCCGAGGGAGGTGTCGCGGGACTTCCAGGCCATCCAGCCGAAGGCCAAACGCACGCCCATCGGGGGCAAACTGTTCGACGCCACCCTATCAGAGGACGTGGTGCTCGTTCCGACAAAACCGGGAACCTACGCGCTCGAACCAGTCCGTTTCACATTTTTCGACCCAAAGACAGGATCCTATGAGACGATCACCGCGCCCGGTTCGACGGTGAATGTCGCCGCGGAAGCGGCTCCGAACGCCGGCGGCCAGACACCGGCTTCGAGCGGGGCGACGGGTGAAACGGGGGCGCCGGCCCCTTCCCTCGCCGTCGCCCCTTCCGGGCTTCCCCGCGATCCCCTGCCGCCCGGCGCACCCGCCCCAAGTCCCGTGGACGGCGCCAGCTTTGCTTTGCTTCTTGGGGCCCCCTTGCTCGTTCTCCTCGCGATCTGGCTCTGGTTTTCCTCCCGTCTTGCCCGGCGCACCGATCCGGAGCGCAGCCGGCGGGAAGCCCGCGCTCGTCTGGCCGCCGTTCTTGAGCAGCTTCGCAACGAAAGCTCCGGCGAAGCCATGCGTTCCCTCCTGCTTGCCTGGCAGCGCGATTCCGCGGTCGTGTGGAGGCTCGTCCAAGCCGCCCCGACGCCCAGTTTGATTGCAGAACCGTCCTGGAATCTCTTGTGGACGGAGGCGGATCGGGCGATCTACGGCCCCGAATTTTCTCTTCCGACCGACTGGATATCCCGCGCGCGTGAAGCCTTTGCGGCCAAATCCGTTCCCGGGTTTTCGGCCGTGCAATTATTCAAGCCCCGAAATCTCCTCCCTTTCCTTTTTGGATTCTTCGCCCTCGCATTTAGCGCGTTACCTGCCCGGCTGGGAGCCGTTGCGGACAGCGCAGTCCGCGTTTCTCCCGAGAGCGCCTACCGGCAGGGCGATTTCGCCAATGCCGAGAAGGGCTGGAGGACTCAATTGGACCGCGAGCCAATCTCCTGGACAGCCCGGCACAATCTCTCGCTTGCCCTGGCCCAGCAGGACCGCTGGGACGAAGCTGCTGCGCAGGCGGTCGTTGCATTCGTTCAGGAACCAGATGATCCCGCCGTGCGCTGGCAGTTCGCTCTCGCCTGTGAGAAGGCCGGCTTTGTCCCCGAGGCTCTCGCCGAATTCCTGTCGCCCGGGCTGCTGCACCGGTTCGCCCGCTTCGCTTCGCCGGCGAAGTGGCAGCAGCTGGCGATCGTTTCGGCATGGTTTGCAGCGGCAGGATTGATTGCCGTTCTGGCAGCGGCGTTTGGAGCTGCAGGCAGGCGCAGGCGCGGGATCGTCGCCCTTGGCATCGCCCTGCTCTGCGTCGGCGCGGTGGGAGGGGCCGCTTCCGCCGCGGGGTGGAAGGCCTATGGCATGGCTGCCGATCCCTCGGCCGGAATAGTATGGAGAAACAGCACCCTTCGCTCGATTCCCACGGAGGCCGACACGGCGCAGAAGACGACGCCGCTTCCAGCCGGGAGCGTGGCGAGGGTCGACAAACGGTTTCTCGGATGGGTGCGGCTCGGCTTCGACAACGGCCAGACCGGCTGGGTGAGGAAGGACGAAGTGATCTGGCTCTGGAAGTGATCGGGTCACCCGCCCGCGGCAATCCCCTGGATCAGCGGATGAGTTAGACGGCCGCCCTGGGAAGCGCGAATGTCTTGCGCACCAACCGGGCCATCGATTCCTCGGAATTGAGCGTGGGCACCCGCCCGATCTCCACCCAGGCGAGATCCTTGGATTCGCTGGAGATCAGCAGGGGCTCGGCCGGATCGGCTTCGACAAGGAAACGAAAATCAAAATGCCAATGCGCCGGCTCATCGCCGCGCTCGGGAATCTCGTGCCGGTCGAAGTCGAAAAGCTCGCCCGAGACCATCCGCAGGTTCGTGAGTCCGCTTTCCTCGGCGGCTTCCCGAAGCGCGACGGCGGCCATGTCCGGATCGCCGTCGGCGTGGCCGCCAAGTTGCAGCCACCGGTCGAGCTTGTGATGGTGGGTCAGCAACACCCGCGACCGGTCGGCGTCCACAATCCAGGCCGAGCCTGTGAGATGCCCTTGGCGGCAGGTGCGCCAAAGGCAGTCCGGGTGCTCGTCGATGAAATGCAAGGCATCGGCCGTCATCGCCGCCTCGTGCGAGTCGACACACCGCGTCAGATGCAGGCAAAGACGGTCCCGGGCTCCGGTCGGATTCATCGCTCAAGGCTCCGCCAGCCAGGCCGTCTTATACCCCCGGGGTTCTTCGATAAGCGGCCAGATCTCGTCGATCGAATTCGCGACGGAGTACAGGCCGTCCATGCCGGCCGGGCGAAACCGCTCCCGCGTCATTCGATCGAAAAAGCCCAGCAGCTCGTCGTAGAATCCCCCTTGGTTGTAGAAGACCGCGGGCTTGCGGAGCTGGTCGAGGTAACGGAGCGTCAGGACCTCGGACATCTCCTCCAGCGTGCCGATTCCCCCGGGGAGAGCGAGAAACGCATCGGCGCGCGCTATCATCTCCCGCTTCCGATCGGCCATGGTCTCCACGTTCAAGAGCTCATCCGCCTCACGGTAGGCAAGCTCCCGCTTTATCATGAAATGGGGTATCACGCCGACAACACACCCGCCGGCCGCCTTCACGCTCCGGGCCAGGGAACCCATAAGCCCTATCTGGCCGCCACCGTAGACGAGCCCCCAGCCACGCGCCACCATCGAGCGCCCGAGAGCCTGGGCTTCGTCATAGTACTTCGGTGCGAGTTCGCGGCTGGAGGAACAATAAACGCAAAGAAGCTTGGTCATCGGAATGGATCGGTGCTGGGACGGATATCGGGGAATGTTTCCAAAACAGTCCTCGCCGTTCAATCTTCAAGCGTGAGCATTGCCGCTTCTCCCCGACGGTTCGGTATTGTGGCGGAGGCGTATCTTATGGACCCTGACCCCGATTCATGACCGCCAGTCCAACAGGTTATCGGGGGCGCCTTGCCCCTTCGCCGACGGGCTACCTCCACGTCGGGCACGCCCGCACGTTCTGGACGGCCGCCCAACGTGCCCGCGCGGCAGGCGGAGCGCTGATCCTGCGCAACGAGGATCTGGACGCCGTGCGCTTTCGCATGAATTTTGTCGACGCGATGATCGAGGACCTGCGTTGGCTCGGCCTGGATTGGGACGAGGGACCCGACGTGGGCGGCCCGCACGCGCCCTACAATCAGAGCGGGCGGAAAGCCCTGTACCGGAAGGCCCTCGAAGCCCTGTACGCCTCCGGCCTCATCTATCCGTGCACGCGCACGAGGCGGGATGTGATCGAAGCCGCCCGGGCTCCGCACGAAGGCGGAGCGGACGATGAACCGGTGTTTCCTGCCGCATTCCGCCCCCCCGCGGACGCGCCGCGGCCGCCCCTCGGTGGAAGAGTTTCCGTCAATTGGAGAATGCGAATCCCCGACGGGGAGGAACTCGGATTCGATGACCGAAACCTCGGGCCGCAGCGTTCCGTGTCAGGGAAAGACTTCGGGGATTTTCTCGTCTGGAGGAAGGACGATTGCCCGAGTTACCAGCTTGCGTGCGCGGTTGATGATGCGGAGATGGGCGTCACCGAGGTCGTGCGCGGAGCCGATCTCGTCCGCTCGACCTTTCGCCAGCTGCTGATCTACCGCGCCCTGGGCCTGGCCGCGCCCAGCTACTGCCATTGCCCATTGACGACCGACGACAAGGGAGGGCGGCTGGCCAAGCGCCACGATGCTCTCAGCCTGCGCGCATTGCGCGCGCGGGGAGTGACGCCGCAGGACGTCATCCAATCGATGAATCCGGCCTGACTGGACGCCCTAGGAATCACAATTCGGCCCGCTGCCTGAGCTGGCGGAGCGTGTCAAACTGCCTGGGCGAAAGCAGCCGCCTGGCGAAACGGTTGTCCGCCTCCGCAATCAACCGGGCCCAGTCCTTCTCCGTCGGGGCATGGGGTTCCCACGACGAGAAGTGCCCCTGTTTGCGCAGCCACTTGATGTTGCCCCCATGAAAGACGGCGTGCACCTGGAACTTTCCCTGTTCGGGATCCTTTATCCACCAGCCGAATTCCATGGCATCCTCAATGAACGGCGCCGCCGGTTCCGGCCAGCTCGAACTCGCGCAGCCGTTCTCCAAGCCGATACTCTCCCCTGACCCTGCTGATCCGCCGCAGGGTCAGGCGGCCGGGTTCAAAGTCGACCGTCAGGCCGCCCAACGGCCCGCAGAATGAGCCTGTGTTGATGACAGTCACGCCGGCCACCGTCCGCCACCCCGGGAAATGGGTGTGGCCCACGACCGCGAATCGCGCGGCCGGCCGATGCCTGCGAACCAAGGCGGCGGTCAGCGGCGGTTGAACCCGCCACGCCTTGATGACCCGCAGGATCCTCCAGGGAGGCCAGATCGTATCGGCCGCGAAGCGAAGCGCATATTTCATCGCATGCCGCTCGGACTGGTGTCGCTGGGGTATTGTCGCGGCAACAAGGCGCCATGCCGCGAGCTGCTGCTCCAGCGTCCCTCCCGCCGCATGCGCCGGCCATGCCTCCCTCATCCGCCGCCGAATGGTCCCCGCATCGCGCCCCCACGGCACAATGTCGTCAAAGACAACGTCGCCGTGTGTAACCAGAACCTCCCCGCCCGCCAATTCGCAGGCGTGGCATGTCGAAATATCCGGATCGTGGTTGCCCGTGACATAGGTCATATCGGCTCCCGTGCCCGAAAAGAACCCGAGTATCTCGGTTCGCTGCTCCTTCGTCCGTTCCGGGTGCGGCCCCGCCCGGGTGTCGAGCGTGTCGCCGTTTAGGATGATGGACTCCGCGCCCTCCGTCAGGCCACGGAGCTGCCGAAGGGCCAGGACGCTGCTTGCCCGGTCTCCAAAGTGCACATCCGAGAAAATGCGTGTGGATCCGGCCGGCATGCAGGATTGAAAGGTGTGGGCTTCAGGGCTTTCGTGGCAAGCAAGCCCTGTGAACTACCGTCATCAATATCACGCTGGCAATTTCGCGGACGTAATGAAGCACGTTCTCGTCATCCAACTGGTGCGAGCGCTCCAGCGAAAGCCAAAGGGCGCCCTTTTTCTCGACACGCATGCGGGGCGCGGTTCCTACGACCTCGAGCAGGCCTGCCGCGGGGACAGCCTCGTGCGCGAACCCGAGCACCCAGCGGGCATAGGACGGGTCTGGCCGGAGCCGGGATCGTCCCCGGCGCTCGTCGAATACCTTTCGCTCGTCCGCGACTTTGACAAGGGCATCCGCGACGAACGGATGTCGCACGACTCCGATCAAGCGCCTGCCATCCTGCCCCGTTTTTATCCGGGATCGCCCTGGCTGCTGAAACTCCTGGCAAGGGACTCAGACCGGCTCGCCCTTTGCGAGACGCATCCCGAGGAATATCAGGCGCTACGCAGCGAATTTGACCGCGTTCGGCGCGTGTCGGTTCACGAGATGGACGGGTACGCGGCCCTTCGCGCCATGCTGCCTCCGCCGGAAAAACGCGCGCTGGTCCTGATAGACCCCCCGTACGAGGCGCAGGACGAGGCATCTCTCCTTGTCGCGGCCCTTGGCGAGGCCCTCCAGCGATTTCCAAGCGGCCTGTATGTCATCTGGTACCCGATTACCGAGCGGCTTCAGCCCCGGAGCCTCCTTCGAAACCTTGCCGGTCTTGCCCTTCCGCCAGCCATGACGATTGAGCTTGTCGTCGAGCCCGGCTCGGCGGGCCTGAAAGGCTGCGGCCTTCTCGTATTGAATCCACCCTGGCTTTTCGACAAGGAAGCTGGGCTGATCCTTGCGGAACTCGTGAAGAAGCTCGGCCGTTCGCCAGAGGCGACCGGGCAGGTCCGATGGCTCGCGCCCGAAACTTGAGGCAATTCGATGGCGGCAGCGCCGCGCCGCCTGTGCATGGCGGCGAAGCCGCCCTCCTTGCAAGCTGCAACCAGCCGCCCTACCGCGGATCGGTGCCGTCCTCGGACTCGTCCAGGGTAAAGTCTGCAGAAACCGTCGCCCGGGATTCCACCTGAAGCGGCGGAGCCTTGAACAAAGGACGATCCCATTGGACGCCCTGTTGGGATACAGCCCTTGCCGTTGCCGGCGGTTGCTCCGGAGGAGATTGTGAACGAAAAAACGGAATGGGAAGTGTCATGGTGTTGGGTAAGACCCGAATTCGAAAAAAAAGTGCCAGAAAACAAAGAAATATATCACGGCAATAGCCCGGACCGAGCGGCCCCGGGGCGAAGTTCAGGCGACTCGCTGGAATCGAGACGAAGCCCCCGCGAGGTCGTTCCGGCGGCGAGGCAAATGCACGACGAGCACCCCTTCGTGCATCTCCGCCCGCATGGCCTCGTACGCAAAGGCGCGACCCAGCCGCAAGCGCAGGCGGTAATCGCGCTGCGATCCCTCGAGATGCAACGACTGGAAGTTCACGCGCACGAAGCGGGTCTTTCGCGCGGTGATCGTCAGGTCGGAGCCCGTTGCCTCGATGCTCACACCCGCGGCTTCCACGCCGGGCACATAGACGACGAGCTTCATTGCGTCGCCCTGCGCTTCGCAGTCGTAAACCGGTTTGCGGAACAGGGCTTCAGCCGGCTCAGCAGGACGGATTCGACGGTCGGAGGTCTTCGGGTGAATAATCGCATGCATGGGAGAAAAGGAAAAAAGGGAGTGGTATGGAAAAAGGAGGTGTATCCTCGGGGCTGGGGCCGCCGGGCTTCATCGGGATTCTGAACTATTCCGTTAAGAGCGGAGGTTCAGGCCGGGGAGCCCGCGCCAGAATTTTTGATCCAACGGCAAAAATCCGGACGCATCGCGGCGCAGCCATGGCGGACGCAAGCCCTCGAATACGAGGCGCCTGCGAGGCTGCGCTGATGCTGTCGAGTCCGGTTCATTGGAAAGGAATGCAAGGTACACGCTGCAGATGCCGTGCCAAGCAATTTTTTTCCTGCGCCGGTGAAGATTGCGTGACGCGCCACCCTCTGCCACAGTCTTTCCATGGCCGCGCTCACCGATTCCACCGCATCCATCGCCGAGCTGAAGAGCCGGATCCTCGCCTTCGCCCGCGAACGCGATTGGGAGCAGTTCCATGCCCCCAAGAACCTCAGCATGGCCCTCGCGGCCGAAGCCGCCGAGCTTATGGAGCACTTTCTTTGGGCAAGCCCCGGGGAATCGCGGGACATTGCCAACGATCCTTCCAGGCGCCCAAAAATCGCCGAGGAACTCGCCGATGTCATCATCTACGCCCTCGAATTCGCCAATTCGACGGGCCTCGATGTGGCCGGCGCCATCGAGGCCAAGATGGCGGCAAACGCACAAAGGTATCCGGTCGACAAGGCGCGGGGCCGCGCCGAGAAATACACCCACCTTTGACCGAACGCCGGGCCCCCTTCGCGGGGAAGAATTATGGAGCGGGCCTGAACACCTTCGGGGCGGCCGGGCTCGCCTCCAGCCGCGGCCCGCCGATCAGGTCCACGCAATAGGGGATGGCCGGAAACACGGCCTCGAGATTTTCGCGGATCGCCTTGGGGCGGCCGGGAAGATTGACCATCAGCGTGCGACCGCGGACCCCCGCCGTCTGGCGGGAGAGGATCGCCGTGGGCACGTGTTTGAGCGACTCCGCGCGCATGAGTTCGCCGAAGCCGGGCAGCATCTTCGCGCAAACCGCCGCGGTCGCCTCCGGCGTGACATCCCTCGGCGCAGGACCCGTGCCGCCCGTCGTGACGACAAGGCAGCATCCGGCCTCATCCGCCATGCGGCGCAATTCGCCCTCGATCAACAACCGTTCATCCGGGATCACTTTGTAGTCGGTGTCAAAAGGGGTCGCGATCCATTCGCGGAGCAGAGCCACGCAGGATTGGCCCGGCGTGTCGGGATAGACGCCGGCGCTCGCGCGATCGGAGATGTTCAGGATGCCGATGATGGGGGTCATGTTTCTAGCCCGCGCATTCCCGTGCAGGTGACACGGGGAAGAAAGCGCCGCCGTGAGGCTGCCTGTCAAGAGTTCGCGGTTGTGATCGGTCAAACTCTCGATTTCTTTTGATCCTTCATGAAGTTAACAGACCTGAACCGCGATGGTGGCATCGGTGCCAATTCGCTGTTCGTCCAACTCGGCGACCTCAATGTGCTGATCGATTGCGGGCTGCACCCAAAGAAGACGGGGCGCCGGGCGGCTCCGGATCTTTCCTTCCTGCGCGGCCGCACCCTCGACTTGATCGTCATCACGCATTGCCACCTGGACCATATCGGCAGCCTGCCGGTTGTGATGCGCGAACACCCAGGAACGCCAGTCGTGATGACGACATCAAGCAACATGCTAATTGAGAGAATGTTGCACAATTCCGTCAATGTGATGCTGAGGCAGAAGGAGGAAGAGCAAATCGCGGATTACCCCCTGTTTACCCACGAAGAGGTCGATCGCTGCGCCAAACGATTCATAGGGCTGGGCTTCGGGCAGCCAAAGCGCATCCGCGGTGCCCGGGATGAAATCGAGATCATTCTTCATCCCGCAGGTCATGTCGCGGGGGCGGCTGGCCTTGAAATCCGCCATAAGCAAAGGGCCATTTTTTTCACGGGCGATGTGCTCTTCGCCGACCAGCGCACCGTGCCGGGCGCCAAGTTCCCGGCCGGGCACTTCGACACGCTGGTCACCGAGACGACCCGAGGCGACACCGAACGCCCTGCGGACAAGAGCCGGGCCGCCGAGATGGCGCGCCTCGTCGCCAGCATCAACGACACGATTCAGCGGGGAGGCTCTTTCCTGATTCCTGTGTTTGCGCTGGGGCGCATGCAGGAAGTCCTTTCGATCGTCCACGACGCCCGCAGGTTCCGCCGCCTGGTCGACTGCCCGGTCTTCGCTTCGGGACTCGGCCTGGACCTGGTCGACTACTTCGATGAGATCAGCCGCAAGACAAAGCATGTGCAGTTCCACCGCTCGGTCGTGAAGGAACTGAAGGTTCGCCCGCTGCCGCGCAAGCTCAAGCCGGGCGCGGATCCCGGCCAGAATGCCCTCTATGTCGTCAGTTCGGGAATGATGGTGGAAAACACCCCTAGCTATGTTCTTGCGTCGGGCCTTGCGGGACACGCCCGAAACACGATCGGATTTGTCGGATACTGCGATCCGGACACCCCCGGGGGCCGGCTGATCCAGGCGAAGCCGGGCGACAGCTTTCTATTTGAGGCGGCGCACGTGAGGACAAAGCTCAAGGCGCATGTGGAGCGCTTCGAGCTGAGCGGACACGCCGACCGCGAGGAACTGGTCGCCTTTGCCATGCAGACTCGTGCGCGAAGCATCGTCGTCACGCATGGGGACCCGCCGGCCCGCGCCTGGGTCGCGCGACAGCTCGCGACGAAGATGCCTCAGTCCAAGGTCCTCGACCCCGTTCCGCTACAGACCTATCAGGTCTGATGGGGAACAATCGGGGCGGTGAGAGCCTGCAGGCGATCGCACATGGCGGGGCTCCCAGCCACGTAGATGATCCGCTTCATATCGAGATCGAACTGTCGGATCGGAAGCTGCCCGCCGTTCAGGAAGCGCACTTCCCCGCCTGCCGCCTGGCAGAGCGGAATCGCGGCCGCCAAGTCCCAAATTTTGAGGTTATAGTCAATCGATCCGTCGAGGATGCCTGCTGCCACATAGGCGAGGTGGAGGGTCGCGCTGCCCAGGCCCCTGATCTTGAATTCGGAAAGAATGCCCCCGGCCAGCGGAACGAGCGATTTGTCGAGCGGGCCGTGAAATCCCACGAGACTCTCCCGGTGGGGCGTCCCCGTCACTACGGTGGTGCGCCGTTCCCCGTCCAGCATTCCATAGCCGGGCCCCCCGTGCATCAGGAGCCGGCGGCTCAAGTCATAGACGACGCCATACACGGGCTGCCCGTCCTCGACGAGGGCCAGGGCGATCGCGCAAAACGGGATCCCAAGAGCAAAATTGTTCGTGCCGTCGATCGGGTCCAAAATCCATGAAAAGCGCGCCGTCACTGGGACCGGTCCCCTGAAGTCGGCCTGCTCCTCGCTGAAGAACTGATCCGATGGAAACCTTGCCCGCAGGTCATTGAAGATTCCATCGGAAATCGCCAGATCGGTTGCGGTCACGCGGGTGCCATCGCCCTTCCAGCGGCTCTCCGCCCGGCCGAATTCGCTGTGGAGCAATCCGGTTTGCGCGGCCACTGCGCGCTTCGCCGCGTCGATTCGGTCGTGGAGGTCCGTGGATGGCATAGGCTCCACCTCTCCCATGCGGCGGGCCTTCGGTCAATGAGCTAAACAGCCCATCTTCCGCCTACTCGTAATCGTAGAGCTTGGGATCGCGGATCGGCGCGCTGCGCCGGGCCTTGAATCGTTGTCTCGGCTCCTTGGGATCAACCGGGGGTGCCTCGCCGCCCATCCCCCCTCCGTACGGATCGTCCCCGCCGGGCTCCCCGCCGCCGCCCAACTGCTCCTCGAGCGAATCGGGATCAGCCCCTTCCTCCAGCTTGCGCACGACCTCTTCCATTTCGCCGTCTATCTTCTCGCCGGACAGTTCGGCCATCTTGCGCATCATGCGACCCATCGCGCGAGGGTCGTTCTCATCGACGTTTGCAAACTCGCTTTCCATGGCGGCCATGGCCGCATCCATGCGCGGATCCTCAGCGCCATCCGCCGGCGATCCTCCCGGCGATGAAGATGCCTCTCCGGCATCATCCTTCTTCCTCCCCTTCCCCGTCACGGCGAAGGGCGAGAGGAGCTTCTTCATCCGGAAGGCCGGGTTGTCGGGGCACTTGGGCACCCTGTTGCCCTGCGCCAGGGTCTTGGCGAAAAACTGGTAGATCCTGTTATTTTCCGGACAGTAATACTCGTAAATCGGCATAGGCAGCGCGCAAGACTCAGCGCTTATTGTCTAACCATGCAACTCCGGGAGGCAAGTTTCCACCTCTTCGGCAAACCGGGACCCGCCATTTTGCAGGTCATTTTGCGGATCGGTTCCTCCGTTCCCGAAGCCATCGTTCAACTTCGGCAAGCGGCCGCGTATTCAGCACGTTCGCGGCCGTCAGCCAGCCTTTGCGCGCGATCCCGACCCCGGCCCGCACGTGTTTCAGCCCTTCGCAATCATGGGCATCGGGGTTTATCGAGCAAAGCAGACCGCGCTCCGCGGCGCGGCGCCAGTGCCGCCAATCGAGATCGAGGCGGCGCGGATCGGCGTTCAATTCAATGACGACCCCCCGCTCGATCGCCGCATCGATCACTTTTCCGAGCTCGATGCGGCTGGCCTCGCGGCGCAACAACAGCCGGCTCGTCGGATGGCCGAGCATCGTTACCCGCGGATGCTCAATGGCTCGAATCGCGCGAGCCGTTATGGTGGCCGCATCCTGGTTCAAGGAACTGTGAATGGACGCCACCACGTAATCCAGGCTCGCGAGGACTTCGTCCTCAAAATCGAGCCGGCCGTCCGGCAGAATGTCGCATTCAATGCCGGAGAAAACATGCGTCGCATGGCGGCCGGCGCGATTCAATGCGCGGATCTCGTCCACCTGCTTCGACAGCTGATCTTCGTTCAGGCCCCGGGCCTGGAAGCTTGCCTTCGAATGGTCCGCAATTCCGAGGTACTCCCAGCCGAGCATCTCGGCCGCTGCCGCCATTTCAGCCAGGGTGTTGTGGCCGTCCGACGCCGTTGTGTGGTTGTGAAACGCCCCTCGCAAATCGGCCAGTTCGACGAGACGAGGCAGTTCCCCGAGTTCAGCCGCTTCAATCTCCCCCAGGCCTTCGCGCAGCTCCGGCGGGATGAAGGGGAGGCCCAACAACAGGAACAGGTCCGCCTCGCCCGACGGTGGGTTCACCGCCCCGGCGAAAACCGTTGAACCACCGACCTTTTGTTTGACGCTCTGCTCCCCCCCGGCGGGGGCAAGCCCCCACTCGCTCAGACTCAGCCCGCGCGCGAGGGCCCGCTGGCGCATCTGCACATTGTGGTCCTTGGAACCTGTGAAGTGGTGAAGCGCGAAAACGAACTGGCGTTCGGGCACGATTCGGAGGTCTGCCTGCAGGCCCGTTCCAAAACGGACGCTGGCCTTCGTGTCGCCCTTGGCGGTGACCTCCTTGACGCCGGGCAGCGCCGTGAACCATTCGACAACCGGCCCGGATTCCTCCGCCGCAACCAGAAAATCGAGGTCCCCCACCGTTTCCAGGCAGCGCCGCAAGCTGCCGGCCGCTTCCGCCTGGCGGACCTGAGGAAGGTTCCGCAATCCGGCCACGATGGGCTCGGCAACCTCCCAGGCATCCCACCAAAGATGCCGCAGCCCATACGCGGCGCGATTGGCGATTCCAGCGAGAATTTTGTCCTGGGTTTTCTGGCCGAATCCGGCGAGCTCCGCCACCTTCCCGGCCTCGCAGGCGGCGGTCAGCGATTCGATGCCTGAAACGCCGAGCTTCTCGTGAAGGGCTCTAATCTTCTTCGGTCCAAGCCCGGGGACTTGCAGCATTTCGACAAGCCCCGATTCCACCGATGCCCGGAGCTTCTCGTAGAAATCCAAACGACCCGTCTTGTGCAGTTCCGCAATCTTCCGGGCCAACACCTCGCCTATTCCGTTCATGCCGTCGAGTTCGCCCGAATCCACGAGGCGTTTCAGCTCTGTCTCCTCAATCGATTCAATCGCGCGCGCCCCCCGTTGGTACGCCCGGACCTTGAACGGATTCTCGCCCTGGAGTTCCAGCAGGGTGGCAATTTCGCCCAGGACGTCCGCGATCTCCTTCTTAGTCATTGTTCAACAAAGACACAAACTGGGCGCTGGGACACGCCTCAACTCAAAAGGGTGCCTGTCCCCTCGATGGTGCCTGTCCCCAGCGTTCCCGCTCGACCTGGCGCCCCGGTCGGGATACTCGAAGCAAATGCCGTTCACCTATACCTGCACGGTTCACTTTGCCGACACCGATGCCGCCGGCGTCGTCTTCTTCGCCAATTATCTGAGGATTTGCCACGAGGCCTATGAGGCGGCGCTCGCCGCGGCGGGCATCGAGCTGAAGTCCTTCTTTTCGGAGACGGGTGTCATGGTTCCCATCGCCCGGAGCGAGGCCAGCTACCTCCGCCCCCTGTTTCCCGGCGACAAGTTGAGCGTAAGCTGCGCTCCGGTCCCGCTTTCCGGCCATTCCTACGAAATCCGATTCGAGATAACCCGGCTCGGGCCCCCGCACAAGGCCGCGGGCCGCGTTCGGACGGAGCATGTTTGCATCGGCTCCAAGTCCCGCGAACGCCAAGCTCTTCCCGCAGCCCTGGCCGCCTGGGTCAAGTCCGGTTGATCGCGCGACGAACGAGTTCGGCCCGGTTCAATTTTCCCTGGGCGTTGCGCGGCCAATCGGAGATCGGGATGAAACGCCGCGGGCGCTTGAACGCCGCAAGAGAGCCGAGGGCCGCCACAACGCGGGTCAGGTCGGGTGAACGGCCGCCTTCCGGATAACACGCGGTCACCATCTGCCCCCACTCGGCGTCCGGCAGGCCCACGACCGCGATGTCGGAAAATTCGCCTGTGGTCCGAAGCGCCGCCTCAATCTCGGACGGTTCAACCTTCTTTCCGCCCGTGATGATGACCGTGTCGCTCCGGCCCAGAATGCTGAGCCGCCCCCGCTCGTCGATGGACCCCAAATCCCCGGTTGTAAACTCGCGCGAGTCGCTCCAGGCGGGAAAGTAGCCCCGGAAGACGGATTCCCCGGATATGCGCACCAGTCCGGCGGCGGTAAGTCCGATCCGGGCATGGGGCATCGGCGATCCGCAGCTTCGATCCCCGGAAAGAAACTCCTCCGGATGCTGCGCCGCAACCATCGCCGCCGTTTCCGTCATGCCATAGCTGAGTGAAACCGGAATCGATGCCCCCGCGGCCGCAGCGGCAAGTTCGGGCCACATCGGACCGCCGCCAAGAAACACCGCGTCAAACGTGCGCAGCCATTTGGCCGCATCAGCCGCCCCGGGCCCGGTTGGAGAAAGGAGACGCTGCAATTGGGTGGGAACAAGCGAAAGATACCATCGTTCGCGCTGCGCGCCCCGGCGGGGATGGCCGGCGGGCCCCACGGGAAACTCCCCAGACTCAAGCCGCTTCCAATCCCACGGCAGATACTGTCCGCCGGTGAGGGCCGCCCTCATCCATGCCATGAAACCGCTCACGTGGTATAGCGGCAGAACGCCCACGCTATTCACCCGTTCAACATCGAAATGCCCTCGAAACCCCCGTACCGCAGCGGAAATCGTCTCCTCGTCATGGCGGGCGAACTTCGGCTCCCCTCCCGTCCCGCCGCTCGGAATCAAAAGCCAGCCGGGCCCGGAGGCGGGGCGCCCCGCGCCCGTCAGTTCGGAAAGGGCTGAGCGCTCGCGCGGCCCCCACGCGGGATCGGCGAGGAAGACCTGTTTGTCTTCTCCCACGGCGCGCGCAAAAGACCTCATGAACGCCGCCGGATCGCGTTCCTCGATCACCGCCGGGCCTTCAGAGGGTTCCGCGGCGATGTCCGGAGTTCCCAGGAGCCGCGCTAGCCCAAGGCGTTCCATACAACCTCCGGATCGATTTGTTCAACGTCCGTGCGCCGCACAAAGGGCGCGGCGGCCGGCCCGTCAAACCTCGGATCGGCAAAGAGCGGCCAGACCCCAAATCCCAAAGCGAGTTGCGGGCCGGGCCAGGCGAAGGCCGTCCTCAACGCCGAGCGCGCGCCGACCGCTGTCTCAAGCGCCGAAGAAAAAACCACGCGCGCTTTCACCGCAGCCAACTGGCCAAGAGCCCCATCCGCGCCTCCAAAAAGCGACGGTTTCACGACGAAGATGCCCGGCCAACCCGCTCCCAGCCAGCGATCCACGTCGCCAGCCCGGACGAGAGACTCGTCCAGCGCCAGGGGCGTGGGGTAGTCGCCCGCCAGGCCCAGGAGCAGGTCTTCCGAACCGGGCGCTCCCGCGGCGACCGGCTGTTCGACGAACTCAATGGGACGGTCTGCGCACCGCTCCAGCCAGCGTTCCGCCTGGCGCCGGTCCCACGCCCCATTTGCGTCCAACCGAAGCTTTGAACCGGCGGGCATGGCCGCCAATAGATCGTCGAGAAGACCGAGTTCATCACCCAAATCCGCCACACCCACCTTCCATTTGAAGACCCTGAATCCCGATTCCACAAGGGGAGCGGCTGCCGCCAGGACCCTGCGCCCCGAGGGCAGCAAAGCGGCTACGGGAAGAAACTCGGGAACGCGCCTGGCGTCGTCTCCAGTCTGACCCGCCGACGCATCGGAAACCGCTGCCTGAAGGCCCGCCCGCAAGCAGGTCAGCTTTCCCGGGATGGATGCGATCTCGGCCTGGGTTACCGACTTCCCAAAAACGCGCACCGCCTCGGCGTCCTCCTCCAACTCTTCGGTGCCAAATTCCGGGATCGGCGCAACCTCTCCCCACCCGATGCCTGCGCCTTCTGCCTCGAGCCGAACGATCCACCCCTCGCGTTCCAACCAATTTCGATTCGCCGCGCGCATTGGCGTGCGGAAAGGGAGCCGGTAGCGGCGGTAATCGAAACGGAAGCTCACGAGTGAAGACTATATCGTTGAGGCACCTTCTATTATGGCAAGCCGCCTACGAGATCTACCAACGGTACAGTTTGGCTGGGAAGGTTTGTTTCGCGGCGTTGCTGGCTCATTTGCCATCTCTTGGCCGCCATCTGGCCGGCATCAGCCGGCGGCTCTTGGCGGACGGCCTTGATGGTAATCTGGGGCTTGCCAGCTCCGCCACGAAACAAACCTTCCCAGCCAAACTGTACCGTTGCCAAGAAATCGTTTGCCATGGCCAAAACCCGACCTATTCGGATAGTGGCAACTTATCCTGAAGTTGCCATGTCCACCGACGCCGAGTTCTACCTGCCTGCGGATTCCTTTTTCCGCGCCAATCTTCCGACGGCGCTGACATTCGACGACGTGTCGCTCGCGACGCTGTACTCGGAAATTCTTCCGAGAGACACCGATCCATCGACCGCCCTGTCGGAATCGCTGAGGCTGCCGATTCCGATCGTTTCGTCCGACATGGACACGGTCACCGAATCGCGCATGGCGATCGCCATGGCCCTCAACGGAGGATTGGGCCTGATCCATTATAACATGGCTCCCCGCGAGCAGGTGAAGGAGGTCGCGCGCGTGAAACGCCACATTCACGGCCTCATCCAGGATCCCATCACGGTAAAGCCGGGCCAAACCGTGGGAGAGGTACTGTTGATGATCGAAGCGAAACGGTTTGCCTTCTCGACATTCCCGGTCGTGGACGAGCAGGGATGCCTGGCGGGGTTGCTGTCGGGCAACGTGCTCAAGGAGCGCTATCGGAGCAAGAAAGTGGCGGAGGTCATGACGCCCCGCGTGAATCTCATCACGGAGCGGGAAGGTGTCATCGGCCCCGATCCGATCAAGGCCGCCGACGAATTCTTCAGCCGCCACCTCGGGATCAACAAGATGCTGGTTGTCGGCGAGTCCGGCCGCCTCCGGGGGCTCGTGACCGCCTCGGACGTCGAGCGCATCACGAGCGAGGCGAAAACCCGGAAGAAACCGGCTCGCGACGCCGCATTCCGCCTGGTTGTCGGAGCGGCGATCTCGCCGCAGCGCAAGCCCGACGGCGCGCTCGACCGGGAAGGCATCCTTGCGAATGTCAGCGCCCTCGTCGCCGAAAACGTCGATGCGGTGGCCGTCTCCACCGCCCACGGCCACTCGAGGGGCGTCGGCGAGGTCGTCCGCCTGGTCCGCGATGCGTTTCCCCAACTGACCATCATCGCCGGCAACGTGACGAGCGGCGAAGGCGTGGAATACCTGGCGCAATGCGGGGCCGACGCCATCAAGGTCGGCCAGGGCCCCGGGTCGATTTGCACGACCCGCGTCGTTGCCGGAGTGGGCATTCCCCAGCTGACCGCCCTCTACCTGGCGGGAACCGCGGCGCGAAAAAGCCGCGTTCGGATTCTCGCCGACGGAGGCATCGCGAAATCCGGCGACATCGTGAAGGCGCTGACCCTCGCCGACGGGGTCATCTGCGGCGGTCTCCTCGCGGGTTGCCGGGAAGCCCCGGGAGAGATCATCGAGATCGATGGCAAGACCTATAAACAGTACCGCGGCATGGGTTCGCTCGCTGCAATGAAGGCCGGGAGCGCGGCCCGCTACGGGCACGACAAGACCGACCAGAATCGCAAGTTTGCCGCGGAGGGAATCGAGGCTCTCAAGGAAGTCAGCGGCTCCGTCGACGACGCATTGGCCACGCTGATCGGAGGAGTGCAGAGTGGAATGGGCTATCTCGGGGCGGCGACGCTTGTCGAACTCCGCGCCAAGGCCCGGTATGTTCGGGTCAGCCCGGCGGGCCAAAAGGAGGCCGAGACCCACGACGTCATCGAGGTCTCGACCCGAAAGCAATGACCCGGCGCATTTCCATCCCGCGCCGCGCATGCGGGGACCGAAGCCGCCGGACAGCGGCTCCCGGCGTTCAGGTCATCCGGATGAGTTCCCCGGTGGACGGAATATCGCGAATAATCTGGGCCGGGTCGGGCCCCACCCCCAGGTAGCGGAGATTTGGCAAAACGGCCGGCCGCGACTCGCCCTCGTAGGCGACGTCGAGGACGCTTCGCATCATCGCCGCGACATAGCCGCGGGCCGAGGCGGGAAGATCGGCAAAACGCCGGATTCCCGAAAGGCTTTCCTTCCAGCCCGGGAAGGAGGCGTAAACCGGCCGAAGGGACTTGCGGACCGCCTCGTTTCTCGGGACATGCGCATGCCGGCGCCCCTGGGCATCCTCGTAGGCCGTGCAGATGCGCAAATCGCCGCTCCAATCGCCGCCCCACGTCAGCGCGTCCAGCTTGTTGATCATCACGTCCTGGAATCCGCCGTAACGCAGGGCATCGCCCTTCTCCACGGCATCATACCAGCCCACCATCCGCTGGCGGCCGGTGCTCGTGCCGTACTCGATCTGCTTGAGCCGGGCTGTGAGCGGATGGCCCTCCTCCATCAGGGTGAGAAAGGTGTGGGTGCCAACCTTGGTGTCGTAGGCCTTGGCCACTCCGAAGGTGTGGACGGGCTGGACGGGGATCCCGGCGCTCTCGAAAAACTCGGGTGTAAAGGTGTGCGACGCGGTGAGGTTCGGCGAGTAGCCGCGCCGCTTGTCGAGCCAATAGGACTGCCCAAACTCGCCGATCACGGTCCGCCCGAGACGCACCTCGGAACGGATAAGTTCGCGCACGTCCCCGATGTTTTTCGCCAGGTCGGTCCCGGCTTTCCAATACACCTCGACCAGCCGTTCGACATTGAGTGAAAACGGACGATCCCCCCGGAATTGCATGAAATCGACGTCGTGCGGGGTCAGCGCGCCCAGCTCGATTGCCTCCGCGTTTGCGCGCAGTTCAGCCGCGCCGAGCTTTTCGAAGAACCCGTCCCATGTTTCGGGCAGGACGCGGCAGACATGCTCGATCGTCCTCGCCGCCCGGTCCGCCCGCTGCCCGAGTTTTCGGGCAAAATAGTTTGGACCCGCCAGAAAGTCCGCAAAAGTGATCTGCCACTGCCCGACCTCGTCGAGGTAAGCCGGCGTTATCCCGCGCCCGGTTGAGCCCCGGGGTTCCTCCTGCAAATGCCGCACCCGGTAGTCCTCCCAGGAAAGGTCGAGCAGGCGGTGGGTCACGTCCGAGACCATGGTGCGCTCATCGATGAGGAGCCGGGAAAGGACGGAATAGCCCTTTCGTTCGAGCGGCCGGGTCTCCCACCCTATTTTTCGGGGATCGGCGACAACGCCGCTGCCGATTGCAAGATGCGCGATGTCCCGATCGACGACGCCCGCGGGAAGGAGGTTCAGCTTGATTCCCGCCGCGGTATGGCCGGAGTTTGCACCCCCGTTCACCTTGAGGACAACCGAGACCCGGGCAGCCGTGCCCCGGAGCTCGTCGGCAATTTCGGGGATCAGGCGGCCTTTCCCTTCGTCTCCGAAGGAAATCCCGACATCGGCGATCAGCCGGCTCGAAAAGGGCGGTAGCGACATGGTTGGCGTGGCAACCGAAGCCGAGTGCCCCTGTTGCGGAAGAGTAGAGAGTCGGCCCTCCGCCCGAGATCAATTCAAAAATCCTGCAGCCGGCCCTCGCCCGCGCCACGGCCGGGCTCGATCCGGGCCAGCACCTCCCCCAGGACGTAAATCGAACCGGTGACGACAATCGAATCTTCCGGCCCTCCCGCCGTGCAAACTTCCGGTTCCGGAAAGAGCGCCTCCACGGTCGAACGGACGACCCGGCCCCGAAAACTCCCTGGCGTCAAACGCTCCAGTTCCTCGTAACCGCAAGCGCGCGCCTGTTTTGGGACGACAAACCATATCTCGCCCGCATGGCGCGCGACCGCCGCAAGCAGCGCCTGGGCCCGCGGTGCTCCAAGAGCGCCCGTGACCACAACCGGGCGCCTCCCCGTTTCCGCCCGCAGCCTGGCGAGATTGGAATCGAGGACATGCGCCCCTTCCGGATTGTGCGAGGCGTCAAGGATCAGGAGGCGACCTCCCACGCGGGTGCGCTGCCACCTCCCTGGCCAGTCAACCCGGCGAAGGCCGCCCGAGATGAGATCGTCCGTGAGCTTCCAACCGCTTCCAAGTCTGCGCAAGGCAAGGACAGCGGTCGCGGCGTTCCATCTTTGACAGTCGCCCTCCAGGTTGGTCTCCGGATAGCCCCGAAGGTCGGAGCCGAACTCATCCTCCACGAAAATGACAGGCGATCCGTGTTCGTCGGCAATCCTGCGGATGGTCCGAACAGCTTCCGGGGGCATCCGCCCAAGGACGACCGGGCAGCCCTGTTTGATGATGCCGGCTTTTTCCGCGGCGATGGCCTCCACGGTCGACCCGAGCAGCTCACAGTGATCGAGGCTGATCGAGGTTATCACGCTCACTTCAGGCGACACCACATTGGTCGCGTCAAGCCGCCCGCCCAGCCCGACCTCAATGATATTCATGTCACAACGCTTCCGCTCGAACTGCAGGAAGGCCATCGCCGTCATGAACTCGAAAAAGCTCGGACGGTCTCCCGGTCCGCCGGATTCAGCCAGGCGTTCGGCAACCGGCCCGAGCTCGGCGACATACGCGATGATCTCCTTCTCGCTCAATGGGACCCTGTTCACCTGCACCCGTTCGCCAAGGCGCACGAGGTGTGGAGACGTGTAGAGCCCGGTCCGCCAGCCGGCCTCTCGAAGAACGGATTCGAGCATCGCGGCAACGGATCCTTTCCCATTCGTGCCCGCCACATGCACGCACGGCCGCGATCGCTCCGGATGTCCGATCTCACGGACAACGAGCCGCATCCGATCGATGCCGAATTTCACCCCGCACGCCTTGAGGCTGTAGAGGTAGTCCTGGACGGCCTGATATTCGCCTGTCATCGCGGTCCTGGTCATCCGGACCATTTCCATTTCGCCGGTCCCCGGGCGCAAAGTAAAGTGCGACTCGCGTTCATGGCGAAGGCCGGGGGCCAGGTCGCGTCCAGACCGTCAGGCCGTCTTCTTTCTCTTCACATGCAGCGCCAAAAGTAGGTCGCGCAGCCGGTCCCTCATTTCGAGACGGCTGACGATCTGGTCTATAAGCCCATGTTTGAGAAGAAATTCAGCGGTCTGAAAACCCGCTGGGAGGGTCTGTTTGGTCGTGTCCCGGATCACCCGCGCGCCCGCGAATCCGATCAGGGCCCCAGGCTCGGCGATGATCACGTCGCCCAAGGTGGAAAAACTCGCCGTCGCCCCACCCATGGTCGGGTGAGTGAGGACGGAAATATAAGGCAGATGCGCCGCCGCCAGCCGGGCCAGGGCAGCGCTCGTCTTGGCCAACTGAAACAGCGAATAGATCCCCTCCTGCATTCGCGCCCCACCCGAGGCGCTGAATATGATGCATGGGATCTTCTGGGCGACGGCGGCTTCAATCGCGCGCGTAATCTTCTCCCCGGCGGCGGTGCCCATCGACCCTCCACAAAAACGAAAATCCATTGCTGCGACGGAAACCTTTATGCCGTGGATCTCGCCCGTGCCGTTGACGACCGCCTCGGGAAGGCCGCTGTCTCGCTCGTACCGTTTGAGTCGTTCCGGATAGGGCTGCGAATCAACGAAATGCAATGGATCACTAGAACGGACGCCGGCATCGGTCTCAACCCAGGTCCCCGGATCGAACAGTTTCGCCAGGCGCTGGTGGACTCCGATCGGAAAATGGTGGCCGCTTTTCGGGACAACCATCTGGTTGTCCTCGATTTCCTTGTTGAAGAGAATCTCCCCCGTCACCGGGTCTTTTGTGTAAAGCCCCTCCGGGATTCCCTTCTTCTGCGTCTTTCTGACCATATAGGTCGGCTTGTCAAAATGCATGGATGTTTGTGGCTCGGGAGGGAGACCCTGTTAAAACCCAAGCAGAGGATCCAGGGTGGGTTCGATGCGGCATTCTTGATGGGTTCAGGCGGCGGTCAACCGTGCGCAAACACGACGACACCCAGATTCACGCCGCCGTGCCGCCTGAGCAGGCGGGCACAGCCGTTGAGCGTTGAACCGGTCGTGAAAACATCATCAACAAGGACGTAGCGTCGGCGGGGATCCAAACGCGCCCCGGGGGAGAGTGCAAAGGCATTTTTCAGGTTGTCCATGCGCGAGCGCCGGTCGAACGCGGTTTGAGTCGGCGTGTCGGCCCGGCGCACAAGGAGGTCCACCGGCGCCGCTTCCCCGCCCGCCGCCCGCGCGAGAGCCCCCGCCAGAAGGGCGCTCTGGTTGAAACCGCGTTCCCTGTGCTTTCGCGGATGAAGCGGCACCGGGACCAGCATCGCGCCCCGCACGTGCTCAAGCACCGCGGGCGACCGGCGGAATATCTCCTCAATATCCTCAAGGACATGCCTGCCCCCGTGGTACTTGAGCTCGACCAGCAACGCGCGGGCCGGGCCCCTGAAAAGCACCGCCGAACGGCCCCATTCAAAGGCCGGTTTCAGTCCGGCGCAGTGCTCGCATGATTCCGTCTCTGCGGAGCCGCCCGGGAGAGGGTGCCCGCAAGTCTCGCAAAATGGGGGCCTTGCAAATTCCAGATATCTGGCACATCGCGCGCACACATGCCTGTACGGACTATCCTCCACGAGTCCGCGGCAGTTGACACAGACGGGGGGAAAGACGACGTCGGAAAGCCCGCGCAAGAACACCCGTGGGATGGAATCTGCCATCCCATCAATAAAGCACCTTTTCGAGGAAGAGGCCCTGAGGAGGTGCGGTCAGCACGGCGGCGGTTCGCTGGCGAGATTCCAACATGGCGCGCAGTTGCTCGGGCGTGAGCCGGCCCTCGCCCACCGATACCAAGGCCCCGACCAGGCTTCGGACCATCTTGTATAGGAACCCATCGGCCTCAAAGATGATCCTGAGGCGTCGGCCCCGCCGTCTGAGCTCCAGCCGGCGCAAATCGCGCACGCTGTCTTCATCCCCGGCGCCCCGGATGGCCGAAAACGCCCGAAAATCGTGCCGGCCCCTAAGGAAAGCGGCCGCCCTTTCCATGGCGGACATATCCAACGGCCGGAAGACCGCCCAGACCCCGGGGCGCGTGAATGGATCGGCATCCCCGAGGTAAAGATTGTAACTGTAGACCTTTCCCTTGGCGGAAAACCGTGCGTGAAAACCGGGCGGCACGGCCCGGATCGAACGCACCTGAATCGACGCGGGCAGCCCCACCCGCAAGGCGGCGAGGAACCTGCCGGACCCGTGCCGCCATGCGGCGTCAAAATGAAAAACCTGGCCCCGGGCGTGAACCCCGGAATCGGTGCGCCCGCTGCCGTGGATGCGCACCGTCGCGCCGAGAATCTCGGCAAGGCGCTTTTCGACGACGTCCTGGATCGCCGGACGTTTCCTAAGCTCCTGGCTCTGCCAGCCGGCGAATTCGGCGCCGTTATAGGCGCAAACGCATCGCCAGCGCCGGGACTTCGAGGCCGCGCCGGAGCTCATGGCAGGGGCCGGACCCGGCCCAGGAAATCCTGGAGGATGAGCGTGGCCGCCCGCGAATCCACGACGCCCGAGGGCCTCAGCGCCCGGCGCTTCTTGCCCGGACTCAGTTCCTCCGCCTCATAGCTTGTCAGCCGCTCGTCCACGAAATGCACGGGAAGGGAGAACTCGGCGCGAAGCCGCCCGGCAAAACCATCGGTTTCCACCGCCTTGAACCCGGCGGTGCCGTCCATGTTGAGCGGGTACCCGACCACCAGGTCGGTGATCCTGCGGCCGCGCACGATCGTGCCGAGCGATTCCCAACGCTTCGCCGGATCCTTCTCCACCAGCGCAGGAAGCGGCGTCGCCACGCCCAGGTCGTCCCCGAACGCGAGCCCCCAGCGGCGGGCGCCATAGTCGATTCCGAGGCAGCGCATCAGAATAATCTGAGTTCCCTGTGCTCGGCCGCATAGCGGCGCGCGTGCCGGCCAAATGCCGCCTTTAGCCGCGCCGTGGCCGTGTCCGGCCCCACTTCGAAGCGCGCATCGTCGATCGAGGCCACCGGGACGATGTCCCTGGTCGTTGACATGAGGAGGCATTCGCGCATCGCGGCGAAGTCTCCGGCCCCCAGCGCAGCTTCCTCCACGGCCAGGCCCGCCTGGGCCGCCACGGACGACAGGACGAGGCCGCGCGTTATGCCGGCCAGGATACCGGCCTGGAGCGGCGGTGTGACAAGCGTCCCGTCGCGCACGAACGCGATGTTCGAGACCGCAGCCTCCGCCACCTCGCCGGCCAGGTTCAGGATGACGACCTCGTCGGCGCCGCGCTCCCGCGCCTCGCGGAGGCAGAGGAGATTGTTCAGGTAGTTGCCCGTCTTCCAGGCCGGATCGAGGGTTGCCGCCGAATTGCGCCGCAAATCCCTGGCAAGGGAGAGCCGCAGGCCGCTCCGGGCCTTCTCCGCGCCCAGCTCCGGGCACGGCTGCACGAGCAGCACGAAGTCGGGCCGGTCGGCGAGCGCAATGTCGAGGCCGATCGGCCCGCCGCCCCTCGAAATCTGCAGCCGCACATACAGCTCCCCGGCATACCCGCTCGCCTCCCGGTGCGCAGCCGCCGTCCGCGCAATCTCCCCGAGGATACGCGGGGGCTCAAACGGCAGGTCCAAATGAAGGGCCGCGGCCGACGCCCGCAGGCGCCTCCAATGCTCCTCCCAGGCGAACAGGACGCCGTCATACGTGCGCCACACTTCGTACACCGCGTCGCCGTATAGAAAGCCCCGGTTCAGCGGCGTCAGGGAGGGCTCGTTTGCGGGATGCAGCCGGCCGTTCGTATTGGCCTGGATGAACATTGTCGACATGACATGCCGACAGTCGCCCCGCGCGGCCGGCCGAGCCAACAAAAAACGCTCGGCCTCCTCCGCCTCCTATTTCCGCGCCTTGACGAGCCCGAGGGCCTTCTTGATGTTCTGCACGCTCGGCAGCGAGATCCCGACCGCCGCGGCGATCTCGGCGCCCGTCTTTCCGGCTCCGGCGAGCTTCTTCACCTCCGCGCGCGTCTCCTCCGTGATGACGGCCCGGCGGCGGCGCTTCTTGCCGCCGTGCGCGGCCTTTCCCGCGCCCGCGCCCTTCGCGCGGCCGCGCCGCCCTCCCGCGGCGGCCGATACGGCGGCGATGAACGCCTCGACACTGTCAAAACCATAGGATGCCGGCATCGCAGCCAGCTCCTTGCGGAGCTCGGTCGCCACGGACTGCTCAAGCTTCGCAACCTTCGCCTTCGTCGCCTCCAATTGCTTGATCTTTTCGGTTACCATATGTGCGACACATTTGTCACAGGTCGCCGATTGTGGCAAGGGCGCACGGACTTTATTCACATGCGGCCGCACGCACGCGATGATAATGTCTTGTATATGAATGGATCAAATCGCCCATAGGGCGGCAAACGCGTCGGGAAGCTTGCGCCTTCGCGATGCCAAATGCTAAGGTGCGGCCACCATGGCGCGCATCCCGCTTGAGGACAATTTCACGGACGTGATCGGCAAGGCGCAGCGCGGGCTGGGCATCAGCGACGCGGATCTGGCGGCCCGGGCGGAGGTAAGCCTGGCCGACCTTGCGGCGGTGAAGTCCGGACAGCTGGTCGACCCGGTGATCCGGCGCCTGGCGCGCCATCTGCGCCTCAACCCGGACGCGTTCGAGGCGCTTGCCCACCAGCGCTGGTATCCGCAGGCGCCGGACTTCCGGAGCGGATTCGCCATGTTCAACACTGCGTACGAGGACATGACGGTGAACAGCTACCTGGTGTGGGACCCGCGGTCGCGTGCGGCCGCCGCTTTCGACACGGGGGCTGATTGCGACGGCATGCTCGACCTTGCGCGCGCCGAAAGCCTGGAGATCGGTTACATCTTCCTCACCCACACTCATGAGGACCATGTGGCGGACCTGCCGCGTCTTGCGGCCGAAACGGGCGCAGAGGTGTGGTCGAGCGATAGGGAACCCGCCAACCTGCCCGGGGCGAAGACATTCCACGAAAACGCCCATTTTCATATCGGCTCACTCGCCATAAAGACGCTTCTCACCTGGGGCCACTCGCCGGGGCTGACGACTTACTACATCACCGGCCTGAGCTGGCCGCTCGCGATCGTCGGCGACTCCCTGTTCGCCTCATCCATGGGCGGAAGCCTGGCGCATTTCGCAGAACAATACAGGAACGATCGCGAAAAGGTTTTTGCGCTTCCCCGGGACACCGTGCTCGCCTGCGGACACGGCCCGCTGACAACCGTCGCCCAGGAAAGGGAGCACAATCCGTTCTTCGCGCGTTGAGGATTGCGCCATCCATGCCTTTCCCCCCTGCGAAGCGCAGGTTTCCGCGGCATGCGGATGTCTCGTGACAAAGTATTTGCCCGCGCATCCGCCCATCCGCATAAGAGGTCCCTTTTCCACATGAACGTCCACCCCTCCAGAGACGAGTTCGGGAAGCTCGCGCTTCAGGGAAACGTAATCCCGGTCTACGCCGACCTGATGGCGGACTTCGAGACGCCGGTATCGGTCTATGCAAAGCTCAAGGACCGCGGGCCGGCGTACCTCCTCGAATCGGTCGAGGGGGGGGAAAACCTTTATCGCTACAGCTTCATTGGATGCCGCCCGCGCATGGTCATCGCGAGCGGCCCGGAGACGACCGAGATTCGCAGGCCGGGAAGGCCGGCGGAGATAATCCCGACTCCCGCGGATCCCCTGGAGCTCCTGCAGCGGGAGCTCGAGGGGCACAGGCCCGTCAAACTGCCCGGAATGCCCAGGTTCACGGGCGGCGCCGTCGGCTATATAGGCTACGAATATATCACCCGCATCGAACCGACCGTTCCGGCGGCCCCGGTCGACGCGCTCCATATCCCTCTCACCTATTTTATGCTCTCGGACACGCTGGTCGTGTTCGACCGGGTGCGGCAGACGCTGCGCCTTTGCGTCAACGCCCACCTGCCCGCCGACACGGGGCCCGGCGTGCAGGCGGCCTACGCCGCCGCGGTCGGGGAGCTGGAGAGCCTTTACGCCGTCTTGCGGCAGGCGCGTGAACTCGCGCCCGCCCCGCTCGTCGAGGCGCCCGCCGTCCCCGTGCCCCCGGGGAACTTCACGCGGGAGGCGTACGAGGCTCTTGTCTCCGACGTCAAGGAATACATCCGGGCCGGCGACATCATCCAGGTAGTCCCATCGCAGCGGTTCACGCGGCCGTTCGAGCGCAGTCCCCTTGACCTGTACCGCGCCCTCCGCTCCGTGAATCCGTCTCCCTATATGTTCATCCTTGATACGGGCGATTTTTCCCTTGTGGGGGCATCGCCGGAGGTGCATGTGCGGCTCACCGACGGGCTCGTGGAAATCCGCCCGATCGCCGGCACGCGCAGGCGCGGAAACTCGGTGGCGGAGGATCTCGAGCTTGAGAAGGAACTCCTGGCCGACACCAAGGAGCGCGCGGAGCACCTGATGCTTGTCGATCTCGCCCGAAACGACATAGGCCGCGTGTGCGCGTTTGGCACGGTGCATGTGCCCGAACTGATGGTGGTGGAGCGTTATTCGCACGTGATGCACATCGTCTCCCAGGTCGAGGGCCGGATCGCGCCCGGCCGGACTGCCTTCGATCTCATGCGGGCGACGTTCCCCGCGGGCACGGTCAGCGGCGCGCCCAAGATCCGGGCGATGCAAATCATCGCGGAAAAGGAGCCGGTGCAGCGCGGATTCTACGCGGGGGCGCTCGGCTACTTTAGCTACGATGGCAACCTGGACTCCTGCATCACCCTGCGCACGGCGCTGGTCGGGAACGGCCAGGTTCACATCCAGGCGGGAGGCGGTGTCGTCGCCGACTCCAATGCGACGGAGGAGTACCAGGAGACCATCAACAAGGCATCCGCCCTCTTTAAGGCCGTCGAAATGGCCTCGCGATTCTAGCGGCGGCCTCCCCTGGGCCGGACCCGGGAATCGGAAAAGCTTTCGCGGGGTTCCGCAGCGCTTTCTATAATGGACGGCGGATGGGGCGCCGCCCCTGTTTCCATAGGGAGAATTCGCTGCACCAGCACGCCTGGCCTGCGTGTAGATTCATGTAAATTGCCTATAAGAACCTACCGATCGGCTCGGGTTTCTATTATAATATAAACTAATGCTTATCCAAAGATGCAACAATAGGCGGGTTTCATACGGTCTCATCATGTACAAAGAAATCTCCGGCCCGCCCGTGGACCGGAAGTCGCTTATAGCCTGCCAGGCCCGCCCACCGCCACCCTCCAATCGTCAAGAAGTTAACTCCATGGCGAATAATTCGAAGCTGCATAACGGTGCGATTGATGGAGAGGGAAACAGGGCAATCGCGGACTTCGAGGGACCGCCTTCGTTCCTGGAAAAACCGGCGCCGATGGCGCCTGAGTCCGCCCCGCTCGAGCGCAGCAACCTCCAGCTCTACCTGCAGGAAATCGGGAAAACCCCGCTCCTCACGATACAGGAGGAGGTGGTGCTCGCCCGGCGCATCCGCCGTGGCGACCGGGCGGCGCGGGATCACATGATCCGGGCCAACCTTCGCCTGGTCGTAAAGATCGCGATGGATTACAAGGATTTTGGGCTTCCCCTGCTCGACCTGATAAGCGAGGGAAACATCGGCCTGATCAAGGCCGTGGAGCGCTTTGACCCGCGCAAGGGCGGCAAGCTTTCGACGTACGCGGCCTGGTGGATCAAGCAATCCATCAAGCGGGCCCTGGCCAACCAATCGAAAACGATCCGGCTGCCGGTGCACCTGGTCGACAAGATTTCCCGCTTGCGCAAGACCGCAATGATTCTGTCCGAACGTCTCGGCCGGGAACCCTCAAACGAGGAACTTGCCGCCGAATTGCAGATTCCGACCTCGAAGGTCGCCCATCTGAAGTCGGTCAGCGTCCGGCCCGCCTCGCTGGACGCGCCAGTCAGCGACGAGGCCGATTCGACCACGTTCGGCGAAATTGTCGGGGACGACAACGCGGTGAGTCCGTTTGACGGGCTGAGCGAGAAAAATCTGAGCGCGGATCTGCACGCCATGGTCGATTCGCTCGACAGGCGCGAGGCGGAGATCATCCGCTTCCGTTTTGGGCTGGACGGCCGCGACGAGTTGACGCTCGAGGAGGTCGGCAAGCACTTCAATGTCACGCGCGAGCGCATTCGGCAGCTCGAGCATATCGCACTGACAAAGATGCGGAAGGCGATGCACCGCAATGAGTCGATCCGCTCGGCCGGTGAAATCGAGCAGGAGGAGCGCACGCGGAAGCGGATGGACGTCATCCGCGAGTTCATCGAGGCAAAGAGCCACAAGTCCAGGTTGTAACGCTGCGGGGGGCGGACCCTGCCTCGATGATGTCCGTTTGCGCGCTTGCCCGGCGGGGCGGCAAATGTGGTATTGTGGGCTTCGACCAACGGTCATGAAGATGAAAAGCCCCAACCCGTGAGCGCGCTCGCCGCGGAACTCTTCGATTATCCGCTTCCGCCCGGGCTTATCGCCCAGGAGCCGGCCGCCCGCCGCGATCAGTCCCGTTTGCTCGTGGTCGACCGCGCCGCCCGCTCCGTGCACCATCGCGTGTTTTCAGAACTGCCGGCCGTGCTGTGCGCGGGCGACATCCTGTTTCGAAACAACGCGACCGTAATTCCCGCCCGGCTCCGGGCGCGGCGTGCGACCGGCGGCCGGGTCGAGTGCCTTCTGCTCGAAAGGACCGGCGGCGCCGGAAGCGCTGCCGCCGCGCCGGAATTCGAAACCTGGCGCTGCCTCGTGAAACCGGGCCGCAAACTGCCCGCAGGCTCCGTTTTCCTCGGCGAGGAAGGCGCGTTCATCGGGGAGATCGCCGCCATGGAGGACGAAGGCGTTGTGCAGGTCAATTTTCGGACGCCTTGCGGCGAGCCGATGGTCGCCGTCGCACGCCGCCTTGGCGAGATTCCGCTGCCCCCCTACATCGAAAGGAAGGACGCTTCCCGCCGGGAGGAGGACCGCAGGCGCTACCAGACCGTCTATGCGGATCCCGCACGCCCCGTCGCGGCCGCGGCTCCGACGGCCGGCCTTCACTTTACGCCCGAACTGATCGGGGCCCTGGATGCGAAGGGCGTGCGCAAGGCCGACCTGACCCTGCATGTGGGCCTGGGGACGTTTCGGCCCATTGCCGCCTCCACGATCGACGAGCACCGCATGCACCGGGAGACGTATGAGATTCCCGCCTCCACGCAGCGCGCCCTCTTCCCGCCCGGGTCCGGCGCGGGCCCCGGCCGGCGCATCGCGGTCGGAACGACGAGCGCGCGGGCAATCGAGGATTTCCTGTCCTCGCACGATGCGCCGATGGACCGCGCGCACATCGCCTCGACCGCGCTTTATCTCCGTCCTCCGTGCGCCTTCCGGGGAGTCGACGCCCTGATCACCAATTTTCACCAGCCCCGCTCCACGCTGCTTTGCCTCGTTGCGGCATTCCTCTCGCCCGGCTCGACGGACGGCGTGGCCTGGATCCGGGAAATCTATGCCGAGGCCGTCGCGCGCCGGTATCGTTTCTTCAGCTACGGCGACGCGATGCTGATCCTATGAGGTGATCGTCCGCGCCCGCGCCTGGGCGCGGAGACAAAGCTCGGCTGCCTTGAACGCATGGGATTGCGTCATCGCGTTCTCGGTGCGATTCAGGCAGTCGAGGATGAGCTGGCCGAAGAATCGAAAGCCGACGCGGCCGGTCACGGGAAGGTGGCGTTCGCCGGAATCGTCGACGAGATACACGTGGTCGCCCGTCTTCTCCCGGCCTACGTCGATGTACTTGCGCAGCTCGATATAACCCTTGGTTCCAAGGATGATCGTGCGCCCGTCCCCCCAGCTTCCGAGGCCGGCGGGCGTGAACCAGTCCACCCGTATGTAGTTTGTCGATCCGTTGTTGCCGAGCAGGGAAGCCTCTCCGAAGTCCTCAAACTCCGGCTTGTCGGGGTTTCCAAAGTTTCCGACGGCCGCGTGCATCACGGTCGCATCGGTCGCGCCCGAAAACGTGAGAAACTGCTCAAACTGGTGGCTGCCGATGTCGCAGAGGATGCCGCCGTATTTCGCCCGCTCGAAGAACCACTCGGGGCGGGAGGGTTTCCCCAGGCGGTGGGGACCCAGGCCGAGCACCTGGATCACGCGGCCGATGGCGCCTCCGTGGACGAGATCGGTGGCGAACATGGCCGATTCCACGTGCAGCCGCTCGCTGAAATAAACCATGTACTTGCGTCCGGTCGCGGACACCGCCGCCCTGGCGCGCTCGAGCTGGTCGAGCGCCGTGAATGGGGTCTTGTCCGTAAAATAATCCTTTCCCGCCTCCATGACGCGGCAGCCGATCGGCCCGCGCTCGCATGGGATGGCCGCGGCGGCCACCAGCTTGACGTCGGAATCCGCAAGGATCTCGTCGAAGGAGCGCGCCGCCCTGGCCGACGGGAATCTCGCCCGGAACGCCTCGATCTTCCGCGGATCGGGGTCATAGACCCATTTCAGGACTGCGCCGGCCTCGGTGAGCCCGTTGCACTGTCCGTAAATGTGGCCGTGCTCGAGATACGCCGCAGCCACCGCGAATTCGCCGGGCCTGACCACGGGGCGCGGCGTGCCCTGCGGGGCATAGTTCATTCCGTCCGATTGCCCGCTCATGAAGCCGGATTGCGCGCCTGGCGCGTCCTTTTTGCCAGGGCCTTCACGTCGGCGTCGACGAGCGCGCGGGCCTTCTTGTCCATGCGATCGATGAAAAGGACCCCCAAGAGGTGATCGACCTCGTGCTGGATGCACCGGGAAAGCAGGCCGTTGCAGCGGAGGGCATGCTTGTTCCCGCGCTCGTCGCTGAATGCAACGGTGATTTCATCGGGCCTCGAGACATCGCCGCGAATCTTCGGAAAGGAGAGGCATCCCTCCTCCACCGCCGTCTGCGGTGTCCGGGGAGCCACGGCGATCCTCGGATTGACGAGGACAAGCGGCATGAACAGCTCGCGCGGCGGCCTCGCCCCATCGAGTTCCCAGGTGTATTCGGCATCGCTCGCGAGCAAATCGATGACGCACAATTGCAGCGAGCGGCCCACCTGCGGCGCAGCCAGCCCGATGCCCTCCGCGGCGTGCATCGCGGCAATCATCTGCCAGGCAAGATCGGCCAGGGCGGAGTCAAATGATGTGACTTTCTCGCCCTTGCGGCGCAAGACAGGCTCGTTATAGTGAACAATTGTCAGCGACATCGGTCAAGTGACCCAGGAACAGCGTGGATTTCGCCCCCCGGTCTCGCAAATCAATAGTCACAAATCAATGAGCGAAGCCCATCCGCGCGGCGGAAACCCAGTCAGCGGTCCGGTGTTGCTGGCCGGCGGCATCTTGATTGCCGCCGTGGCATGGCTTTTGCCCGCAAACCTCAAGTCGGTCAGTCCGGCCCTGCTGCAGGAGGCCGGATCGGGGACGCCCTCGCTGTCTGAATTCGGGCGGAGCCTGGTCGATGTCGAGAAGGTCGGCCCTGCGGAACTCGTGTTGTCGGCCGCGCGCGCCTGCAACGATCCCGGGGCGCCCCTGCTCGCGCAGGCGCTGGACCGCCAGGTGTCGCGCCAGCCCTCATTCGCGGCCTGGGGCGGCTGGGATCCTTTTCTCGACCCGCTTTTCAACCTTGGCAAACCGACGGGGCACGGCGCCGACACGCCCATCCTCACGTTTCTCGTTCCGCAGGCCGCGCGCGACACGTTGCGCGCCTACCTCGCCAAATCCGGCTCCATGGGCGTGCAGGACCTTCTCGCCCTGCATGAGCTCGCCTCGACAGGCCGCTTCGTTCCGGCGAACCGGCCCGGCGGCCAGCCGCTGGACGCCCTGATCCTGCTCACCGGACTCCTGTACCAGGGCGAGCATCTCTCCCCGCCGCTTCAGCGCGAACTGCGAGGCCTGGCGGAAACGGCCGCGGCGCAGAAGGATCTGGGGGACCTCGGACCCTTCTTTCTCGACCTGCTCTCGCTCGGAAGGCGCCTGGACTGGACGCAGCTCAGCGAGCTTCTGCGGCGGACCGACAGCATCCGCACGGCTGGCGAATTCGCCCAGCTTTCCCGGGCCGCGCCCAGCCGCTTCAGCCAGATCTACGCGGCGGCGCTCTTTACGGAATCGGCCGACAAGGTGGCGGCCTATTTGCTGCAATATGGCCAGGCGGGCTCGGAGGACCTGCGGCTTGCCCTGTCGCACGGACAGGGCGCGGTGCAGCAGCTCCTGCTCCGCCAGGTGCCGGTGAACCGCAAGGCCGGCCCGGCCCTCAGCCACACTGCCGCGCTCGTGCTCGCGCATCCGCAGCTCATGCTCGCCGTGAAGTACCTCGGCTATTTTGCAGGCCTGCTCCTGATCATCAGAGGCCTGGATCGCCTGGTCGTCGCGCCCGCGGCCGGGCGGGGCGCCCGTACACGGCTCCCGGTCCGGGCGGGCGTTCTCGCCCTGGGGCTCGCAACCTTGTTCATCCTAGCGACGGAGCCGTTTCTGCTTCGCGCATCCTCGCCTTCGCCCGACTACCAGTTTCACCTGCGACTCCCGATGCTCGCCGCCTCCGGCCCGCTGTCGGCGTCCAATCCCGCTTCACCGTCCAATATTTCCAACATGAGCACTTCGACACTCGTATCCATCGCCTTCTTCGCGCTCCTCCAGGTCGCCATGTACTTCATCTGCCTGAAGAAGATCAACGCCATCTCCGGAGAGGACATGCCTCCGCTCCTCAAGCTCCGCCTCATGGAGAATGAGGAAAACCTTTTCGACAGCGGCCTTTACGTCGGAATGATGGGCACCGCCGCCGCCCTTGTCCTTCAGGTCCTCGGCGTGATCGAGCCGAACCTGCTCGCCGCCTACTCCTCCAACCTCTTCGGCATCGTCTGCGTCGCCCTGGTCAAGATCAGGCACGTGCGCGCCTTCAAGCGGCAGCTCATCCTGGAGAACGAGAGCCGGGCAAACGTGACATGAACAAGACCCTGCTCCTCATCATAATCGACTTCCTCTTCCTGAACCTGATCGCGCTCACGCGCTGGGAGAGGGCCGAGCCGGTCCGCCTGCAGGCGCCGCCGGTTCCCGCGGTTGCCGCCAATGCCGCGAGCCGGGACCAGGATCTGGTCGAGACCATGCGCGAGTCGCTCACCGACGAGCAGCTCGCCAGGCAGGACATTGAGCGCAAGCTAGCCGAAACCGGCCAGACGCTCACCGAACGCGAGCAGAACCTCAAGGCGCTTGAGGGCGACCGCAACCGCCTGTCCGCCTCGCTTAAGGAAACCCAGGCCGGCGCCGCCGAACTCAGCCGCCAGGTGGAGACCGCGCGCCAGGAATCGACCCTGACCAAGGACCAGCTCGCCCAGCTCCAGCGCGAGTTCGCGGAGAAGGTCGCCGAAGCCGAACGCCAGAAGCAGGCTCTCACCGACCTTCAAAAGCAGCACGCGGACGCCCGCAAGCAGATCGAAGGGCTTACGCTGGCCGTGGTCGTCGGGGAGTCGGAAAAGCAGCATCTCAAGGAAGAGACCGTCCAGCTGCAGAGCGAGGTGGCGAGCGAGCGAGCGGAACGCATCAAGGTGCAGGCGTCGACTGCGCAGCTCGCGCAGGGCGTGGGCCAGCTGGCGGAGCGTTCCGGCGAGCTGACCCAGGAGATCCGGTCCAACCGGCCCATCAACGCGAACGTGCTCTACGGCGATTTCCTCGCCAATCGCGTCCAGACCGACTTCACCGCAAGCCGCAAAGGTTTATTCGGCGAGGTCAATCGCTCCAAGCAGACACCCACGGTCTTTGTGACGGACGGGAAGGCGGTGTACGCCCTTCTCCATATCGAGGACACGGTCTTCTCCTATTGGAATCCGAACTACGACTGGGACAAGGTGGGCATCCGCTTCGAAAGGCCAACCGGCTACCAGACCAGCGGGGCGACCCTTGATTTTCTTTCGGTGGACCCCCGTGTCGTGGCTGTGCCGGTCGACGCGTCCCAGGTGGCAGCCCTCGGAGTCAAGGTCTACCCGCTCGCCGCCGATCCCTTCAAGTTTCCCGATGCATTCCTCATCAGTGGAAACCGCGGTTATGGGGAAGTCGGATTCAAGCTCGATCCTGCGCAACCCGGGTATGTGCGCCTGGACAACCGGTTTTTCAAGCGCCTCTTCGGCGACTTTGCGCCGTCGCGCGGCGATCTCGTCTTCAGCCGCACCGGCGAGTTTCTGGGCCTGATGGTCAACAACACGTTCTGCGCGCTCGTTCGCGATTTCGTCCCCGCGCAGGCCCTTCGCACCGGGGACGACGTGGCCGCCGAAAAGACTGGCTCCCTCATCGATTCCCTCGGCGCGCGCGTCCGCTCCATGCCGCCCGAGTTGCAGTAGGCCGCTAAACCCGTTTGGGATACCGGCGCAAGCAGCCCTCCGATCGCACCGGGCTAACCCGAAGATTCCACGTGCTCATGAATCTTCGGGTTAGGGTTTGCGACCGGCTTCCCCGATTGATTTGAAATGAGTTGATGGCCGCCCCGTTCGACATCCTTTGGATTTTGACCACGCAATGGCGGGCGCAGGCGTGCGGCTACGCCGGCGATCCCAATGCGCGGACACCCCGGCTGGATGCGCTCGCGGCGCGCAGCATCGATTTCACCGAGGCGGTGACCCCCCATCCCTTCGGGCCGTTCGCGCGCGCAGCCCTCCTGACCGGCGTGCCTTCGCCCGAGAACGGCATCCGCGGCTATTTCGATCCGTTGCCTGAAGGCGCGCGGACGATCGCGCACGCACTGGGCGCGCACGGCCACTCCACCGCCTTCTTCGGCAAATGGCACCTCGCGAGGCGCGATCCGTCGGCGGCCCTGGTCGGCGAAGCCCACGCAAGGATGGTCGTGCCTCCGGAGGAACGCGGCGGCTTCGGGTTTTGGGAAGGCTTCGAAAGCGGCTACCTGTTGAACGACCCGTGGCTGCATGGCACACGGATTGAAGTGCCGGTGCGCGTTGAAGGCTACCAGGCCTCCGTCCTGTGCGAGCGCGCGTCGGATTGGATCCGGTCCGCCCATGACCGCCCCTGGTTTTGTGTCGTGAGTCTGGAGGCGCCCCACCCCCCCTATGACGCTCCGGCTCCCGGCGCGGTGCTCCGCGATCCCCGCGAGATCATCCTGCCGGAGAACGTTCCCCTCGGAGGCGATGCGGAAGTCCGCGCCCGGCGCGAACTGGCGGGATATTACGCGCATATCGAGGCGACGGACAGGGCGGTTGGCACCCTGATCGCGGCCGCGCCCCCTTCCGCCGTTGTCGTGTTCACGTCGGTTCACGGAGACATGCACGGCGCGCACGGGCTTTTTCGCAAGGGTTGGCCGTACGAGGAAAGCGTGAGGGTTCCGCTCCTGGTCCGTCTTCCGTCCGGCGATGCGGCCAAGGGAGGGATCAGGACCCGGCAGGCGGTCTCCATTGCCGACCTTCCCAAGTGGACGTCCGCGTGGGCAGGGATTGCCGATTCGCAAACGGGCGCGTGCGCCACCCGCCGACTTCCGCCCGATGTCCAATCGATCTCGATGCCTTCGGTCGTTCCCTTGCCGTTCCAATGCGACCGCCCCTGGCGCGGATGGCGCACGCCGGACAGGAAACTCATCCTCAACGAAGACGGCACACCCTGGCTTTTCTTCGATCTTGGCTCGGACCCGCTCGAGATGAGGAACCTCGTTTCGGACCGTGCGCGGGCCGGAGAATTGCGGGACCTGTTGCAGTTTCTGGAAACTTCGGGCGCGCAAGGTTGAAGAACGAATTCTCCCGCGGTGAGGCGCTCCGCCCGGCGCGGGCCGGCCCGGCCACGGGCAATTTCACTGATCCTTCAGCGGAGAAGGGGTCTGTGTCGTCGGGGGCTGGCCCAGGTTGCGCAGCAGGTTGCCGGGGCTGTTGGCAAACGTCCAGGCCGGCTTCTCGATCTTCCCGGTGAGCTTGACCTCCAAAACCTCCGCGAGCGGTGCGAGCATAGCATCCATGAATTCCCGCGGCAATGTCCTGCTTTCCTTGAATGGATTGATCCGCGCCTTGAAATCGAGTTCGTGGGCGCTGAGCGAATAGCTGCCGTGCGCGGTGATCGCGGAATTGGCTCCGGTCACGCTGATTTCGGGGAAGTCAAGCTGGGGGCCGTTCAACTTGAAGGTTGTGCGCGCCGTCGTGAAATGAAGTGAAGTGAATCGCAGCAGCTCGGACAGAAGACCCAGCATCCGCACCTCGCCAAGTCCGGTCCCCTGGAGTTGGGCATTGCCGGTTCCCTGGAAGCTGAACAAATCGTCCATGCGCCCCTCTGCCGTCACCGCCGCGTCCAGTCTCACATTGGCCTTCTCTTTCATTAAGCTCGCGAGCCCGGGGGCGGTCTGCTGCGAATGGGAGGCCGAATAGCCTTTGACGGCAAGAATCGCGCGGTCGAGCAGGGCATTGGTCAGGGCCGCGTCAAACGAGAGCCTCCGGTCGGAGCCGCGGCCCCAGGCCTTCGCCTTTCCCGCGACCGTGCCGCCGGCGAATCCGGCCTTGACCTGGGAGAGCGTCAGATCGTCGTCCTGCAGGTCCGCCGTGAAGGACACGTCATCAAGCGGAAAATCATGAAAACGGAACCCTCCCCCGCCGCGCGCCTCGATGTGGAGCGCTTTGTGTGGCCCGCCGGGCACGGCCGGCCCGTCCAAGTGTCCGCTGATCGCGAGATCGGGGGGCTGCGCGAACGCATAGGGCGCCAGCATGTCCGCGCCCCCGGGCCCGATCATCGGGGCGATGGCGGCGAGATCCAGGCTCGAGACAACGCTGAAATCGACGCTTTGCGATTCTGCGCCGATGTCCAGATCTTGCCGCCGCGTGAAGCTCCCCCTGGCGGCGCCTTTTCCCCGTGTGAGTTCAAGGCTGATCCCGTCGTTGAATTGGGGACGGGAGAACAGCGTCAGGCGGAGCCGGTCAAGGGGAGCCCCGCGAACGACAATTCCGGGGCTGTCGACCGACAGGAAGATCCGCGCCTGCCTGCCGTCGATCCAGCAACTGCGCAGATCGATGCTCGCGGATGGAGGCGCCGCGGGAAACGCGAAATTGTCGAAAAAGGGCCGCCACCACGCGCCGCCAATCCAAGGAGCGATGTCCAGGGGCCGCAGACGGCCGTCCAAAATGAAGCGATATCGGCGCGTCGCCATCTCTTCCTCAAAGCTTCCGCTCGCAAAATTATCCCCGATCCGGGCGTACGCCTCGGGCGCGTACAGGTGGCGGCCGTCAAATCGGCATTCACCCATCACTTCGTCGATCATCACGCCGCGCGCGAAGACCCCGGCGGCGTCAAGCCGGCCGGCGACCACCGCGAATTTCCATCCGGGATCGAAACGGACCTCGCCCGTCACGTTCACCGGTCTTGTGAGCCTGACAAAGGGGCCGAGTTCGCGCCGGATCCGGGCGCCAACAAAATCGAGCGCCGCCGGCGCCACGCTCGCCCTGAATTGCGCCAGGGCCGTCCCGCGGGCGGGATCGACCATGGCATCCACGCTCACCGGCTCGCCCCAGACAGACGCCTTCGCGGAAGCTTGCACCCAGGGCGCCTGAAGAAGATCCGGGCCCGCCGAACCCATGGCAACGATGGCATTCTGGAATCCCAGGCCGCCTACAATGCAACCGGCGCTCGAAAGATCCGCCGACTTGACCGCAAAGCGCAGGCCTCCCGCCTTCGCACCGTCCGGCAGGGAGCCGAGGTTGATTCGCGCCTCGATTCCGCGCGCGGAAACCCCGGCGCCCGGCACGTCGATGCTCGCAAGGGACACGCACATCTCGCCCGAGGCGGGCGCGGCGACCGGAAGGGACCATCGGCCGGCAGCGCGCAACCGGCCCGTCTGGAGCGGAGTTGGCGCGGAAAGCCTGAGCCCGTCGGCGACCAGGACCGTGCGGGCGACGGCGCCGCGCCCGGTGAGCGGCTCGAGCCGGACGCGAAGGTCCCCCTGGTCGAGACCCGAAATCTGCCCGACAACCGCCGCGCACTGGCGGATCAGGGCGACGTAATTGCGCGCAAAAAAGTCCGCAACGGGCAATGGGGCGCCCCGGGACCCCGGCAGGGCGCCCAGGCGAATGGTTCCCTCGGCGGAAACCGCAACGTTCCCGACATGGCAATGCAGATACTCGATCGAGAGCTCATCGCCGTTGGGAAAAGCGGCCCCGTCCAGGTCCCGGATGATCTCGTCGGCCCGCCCGGACGCGGAAAGCATCGCGGGCACCCTCACGTTCATTCCGGTCACCCGCATTTCGAGCGGTTCGAAGCGTCTCGCGGCGAGCGCCCAGGGATCTATGCGCGCATAGATTGCGCGCGCCGTGGCTATCGGCTCCTCGAATCCGTCGAGGGTCACCGCGGCGTCCTCGATGATGACGCGCCCCGAAGGGTCGAAAAGCGTGTGCCCGAAGCTTATGTGGACTCCGGACACGGCCAGACGCTCGAGGAGCGCCCGTTGCACAAACCCCGGAACCCGCAGCTGGTTCGTCGAAGCGACGTAAACCTGCGCAACGAGCAGCAGCGAAAGCCCGAGCCACAGGGTCCAGAGTCCGAAGGCAATCGCTCCATCCAGGACGAACCGCGCTCCCAGGGTGCAGAGTTGGGCAGGGGCGCGCCTCATCCGTTCTTTGCAGGCGGCAATCCCGGATCGCGGGACCCGTAGATCAGTGTCCAGAGCGCGTCGATCATCGGCTGTTCGAGCACGAAAACGGTCCCGAATTCCTCGGACCCGGCGATCTGTTCCGCGCCTCCGGACCTCTCCGCGATCAGGATCGTGCGCGTTCCGGTCTGCTCGCTCGCGCCGGCGCCGGGCAGCGCCACCGTGGCCTGGAGGCGGTATCGCCACGGCCTCTCCTCCCCGGCCACGGTCACCTTGTCCGCAAAACCGTCGCCGACGAAGCGCGCCGCCCTCATCTGGCGCATTCCGTCCAAAACCACGCGCACGGCGGCCGGCGCAGCGCCGGAGGACGCATCCCACCGGACGACCGGCTTGTTTTCCCTCAGATCGTCGATCTCAAGCCCGGTGACCCGGGCCGGACCCGGCAGGCTGGCCACAAGCCGGTCCCGCCATTCGCGCGGGGCCACCGGCGTGTCCTTGAGTATCTGCGGATCGACGGCGTAGACCGAGCGCGCGTTTGCCAGCATGGCATAGGCGTATGGGTCGTCGCGCTTTGTCGAACGGCCGATTTCAAGGGTCAGCGGAGAGGCCGGCGGAGCGGCCGGTGAAGCCGGTTGCGCCGACGGCTGCTGCGTGATCGCAATCGTGAGCTGGGGCCGGTTGAACCCCCAGTTGTCCAGGTCGCTCTCCTGCGGGGCATCGCTCACGAACTGCTCCGCGGAGAGAAGAACGAACCTGTCGAGCAGCCGCTGCACGGCGCCACGGTCGGCCGGCAGCGTCGTCGGACCCTGCGAGCCATCGCCCGGAATCAGGATCTGCCAGCGCGCCTCGCTTGCCGGCGCCGCCCGCGCCGTGTCCGGATCCAGGCGCTGCAGCGTCAAGTCCGGCTGGTTGGGGGCCTTGAGGGCTATCATAGTGACAAGGCTCGGATCGACGTCGAGCACGTGCCTGTCGCGCAGGCTCTCCTGGGCATCGCGGAGCGACACCAGCAGCGATTTCGCCTCATCCGGCGACTTGGGCTCCCGGTCCGGAATATCGACGATGAACCAGGGAGACCGGTCCATCGGCTTGCTCGAGTCCTCGAGCTGTGCGTAGTACGGGTGCGCGTCGGGCCCCGCCTGGCCGGGGGCCTGGGCTCCGATGAAGAGCGTCTCGTAGCGGGTGTTGCCCACGATTTCCACCTGCAGCTGCAGAGCCGGCGGAACGGGGGCGTTTGGGGCCAGGAAGCTCTTCACACGCAGGGAGCCCAGGTTGCTTATCGCGAGCTCGATCGCGTCCTTGCTCGCGCGCGCCGCGATCGGCGTATAGAAAGACCAACGAGCACCGTCGCGCTGGACGATCACGCGAACGCCCGAAGGAGGCGTGGTTTGCACGTTGAGCGCCCGCGCCTCGTAAACGGGAATCGTGAGCACGGTCTCGGCGCGCAGCTGCTCAAGCGGCACGGAAAGGTCGTCGGCCAGCTCGCGGCCGACGACATGGATGCGAGCGCCGTCGGGCGACAGAAGGTACAGCCGCCGGCCGACCTTGGTCGCCTCTCCGATCCTCAGCCGGGTCGTGACCGGGGTCCCCCCGGTCGTGTCCCGGCCGCCGGACGTGAAGGTCACCGTCAATCTCGGCGGCGCCAGGCCGTAGTCCGCCAAAGACTGCCCGTTCTTCACCACGGCCGGCACGCTGAAGCTCGCGTCGTGCTCCAAAAATTCCAGGTCGCTCACGATGCGGCTGACCGCGTTCGGATTGGCCCGCCACGAAATCGGCTTCGTCAGAAACCATTCGTCGGCCCGCCGCTCGAGGCTGAAGGATCCTCCCGGCACCGCGCTCTCCACATCCAGGGAACGGATGTCGGCGGCCTCGGCTCCGAGCACGCGCTTTCTCACCTCGCGCGCGACACTTTCGGTGCGCCAGCTCCGCTCGAATTGAAAGATGACGAAGAACAGGGCGACGTTCAGAAAGAGGAGAACGAGCGTGACTTTGGTGCGCATGGCGGAAGGCGGGTCGATGGGCTCTAGGTGCGGCGGGTCCAGTACACGATCAGGCCCAGCAGCGCAGCGGCGCCGGGGAGAATGAACATGAGGCAGAAACGGAGATTCTGAAGCTCCCGCGGACTGAGCAGAAGCTGAAAGCGCTCGATCGGCCGCGGCGGAATGGGCAGCTGCGTGTCGCGGTCGGCCATCCAATTCACCGCCCCGATGACCAGGCTGAAGACGCCCTCGTCGGCGATGCGATGATTGTCGGCCAGGTCGCCGGAACCCAGCACGATCAGGCGCCCCGTGCGGACGCTGAAGGGAAGGTTGTCGCGCGCGGCGACATGCTCGGCGGCGACGCCTATCCCCAGCCGGTTGGGCGGATCCATCGACGGCAGGGGCCGGATGTCGACCCCCGGATTCATCGAGACTGCGCCGCGCGCCGCGAAGTCGACCTCCCCCCAGGCTGTCGGCGAGGAGGCTGCGAGAGTGACAACCTCGAGGCCGTTGCCCGCGGCCCGCGTCGCATCCGGCCGCACGGTCCGGGCGGGGCCCAGCCGGAGCCGGGCCTTGTAGCTTGAGTGCAGAAGCGCCTGCGTCACGGGGTGCGCCGGCGCGAAATCGCCGATTATGAAGTCGCCGTCCTCCGTCACGTTTTCCGCACCGTTGTCGCGCAAGAGATCATTGTCGACCGTGACACCCCAGTCGTGCAGCAGGCGGTCGAGGCCGTGCTCATAACCGGGGGCGAGAAAGAGCATCAGCCGGCCGTCGCCCGCGCCCAGGAACTGGCGGAGCAGCTCCTGTTCCGCGGGGGAGAACCGCGTCTGCGGCTGCACCGAGACGAGCAACGAGGCGTCCGCCGGGATCTGGCGGGTCGCCGACAGGTCGAGAAGCGGGGAATCGACGTCGAAATTGCGCTGGCGAAGGAGTTCGCGCAGCGCCGAAAGTCCGCGGACGGGATCGGGATCATCCGGGCGGAGCTCGGAATGGCCGTACAGGAAGTAGATCTTCTTTCGCGTCTCGCTCGCCACATTGAGGATGGCGGCCGTGATCGCCTTTTCGCCCAGGAAGGCGCTGCGCTCCTGGTTCTCAAACCGGTAGAGTTCGTCGATCCGAAGCATCTGGCGCTGGCGGTATCCCCCGCGCAAAACAAAGACCGAACCGGGCTCCTCGACGCCGAGCTGCTGCGCCTCCCTGCGCGCGAGATCCACATCGATGTAATCGACCGTGATCCGGCCGCCGGCGGCGTTCGATTCGGACACGCTCTCGTACTCGCGCAGGAGCCCGCGCAAATCGGCGGGGGCGTTGTCCTCGCCCTCCGTCACGACGATGCGCACGGGGCTCGCAAGCTCCCGCACGTAGGCGATCGTCTCCGGGGAGAGCGTAAAACGGCGGTAGCGCGTCAAATCGAACCTCCAGGGATCGCCCCCGCCCGCGCGATTGTTCGCCAGATAGTTGAGCCCGGCGAACAGCGTCAGAATCAGGATGGCCTGGAGGACGAGGTTTGCCGTGCGTATCCATCGCGCGGCGCGGAAGTTTTCTCTCAAGGACATCGCGTTTCGACCGGTATCAACCGTGCAGGAGCTTTGCCTCCACGCCTAGGATGCTGAACAGGAGGGCGAGCACCGTGCCGCTCAGATAGAACAGGAGCTGGCGCAAGTCGACGACCCCCCGTGCAAAGTCCTCATAATGGCGGAATACCTGTGCGTAACTGACGGCGGCCCGGACCGGGTGAAGAAGATCGCTCTTGAGCCAGGCGGCGTCCCCCAGGTACGAGCCGCCGAAAATCAGGCCGAACAGCATGGCAAAGCACAGGATGCTCGCAACCGCCTGGTTGCGGGAAACGGCGCTCGCAAGCACGCCGATCGCGATGAAGAGGAGGCCCGACACGGCGATGAAGACATACCCCCCGATCATCGGGCCTGAATCCAGGAGCCGGGCGTCGCCAGCGAACCGGCGCAGGATCCAAAAGAAGCCGGCGGTCGACCCCCAAAGGGCCGCATAAAGCGCGTAGGCGGCGCCGTACTTGCCGAGGACGACCTCCGTTGTCGTGACCGGCGTCGTAAGAAGGGTCTCGATGGTGCCCAGCCGCCGCTCCTCGGCGAGGCACTTCATCGTAAGCAGCGGCACCATGAAGAGCACGGGAAGGTAGAACTGCTTGAAGAACACGTCGGCCGGTGAAGAGGCCTGCGGCGCCTGGCTGTACGTCTCGAGGATGTCCGTGAACACAAACCCCATGAGGGAAAGGAATATCACCGACGCGATGTAGGTGCTCGGGCTGACGAGCAGCATCCGGATCTCGTGACTGAGGATTGTCAAAAAGTGTTTCATCGTTTGTCGATCACCTCCCAGCTTCGCCGCGTGGCGGCGAGGAACACATCCTCAAGCGTGGGATGGGCCCGGCTGAGAGCGCGAACCCTCAATTGCTTCGTGAGCAGCGCCTGCAGTATCGGTTCGCCGAGTTCGTCGTCCCGCTCGATCGTGAGCGTCACCATCCGGAAGCCGTCGATGTCGGGCTCGCCCTGCGCCGCCACGCGCAAGGCCGGATCCACAAGGCGGAGCGCGTCCTCGAGGCGGGACGGCTCGCCGGCGACGACGAGTTCGTAGCGGCTGCGCCCCAGTATCTCCTGCCGGAGAGCGGCGGGGGTTCCCTGCGCCACAATCCGCCCCTGGTTGATGATGAGGACCCGGTCGCAGGTGACCTCGATTTCCGGCAGGATGTGGCTCGATATGATGACTGTCATCCGGCCGCGCAGGCTCGCGATCAGGTCGCGCACAATGAGAATCTGGTGGGGATCGAGCCCGATCGTCGGTTCGTCCATGATGATAACCGGCGGTTCGGCGAGAATCGCCTCGGCGATGCCCACCCGCTGGCGGTAGCCCTTCGAAAGCTGCCCGATGATCTTGTGGCGGACCCGCTTCAGGTCGCACACCTCAAGCACCTCGTCGATCCGGGGCCCGAGCTTGCGTCGCGACACCTCCTTGAGCCGGCCCCGGTAGTACAGGTATTCGCTGACGCGCATGTCCTCCGGAAGCGGATTGTTCTCCGGCATGTACCCAACCCGCCGCTTTATGTCCTCGGACTGGGTGGTCACCGGATAGCCGCAGATGGCCACCCGTCCGGAAGTCGCCGGCACATAGCCCGCGAGAATGCGCATCGTCGTGGATTTTCCCGCTCCATTGGGACCGAGGAAACCCATGATTTCGCCCCGGGCCACCGTGAAGCTTACGTCGTTCACCGCCGTCACGCCGGCAAACGTCTTCACCAGGTTTGAGACGGCGATGGCCGTCGGAAGTTGGTCGGAAATGGATACCACGGGTGCGGCGAGATTGCGCTATCCTACCCCACCGCTCATTTGGGTGTCACTTCTCAAGTGTCACCTCTCCAGCCCGGAATCGCCGGGTGCGGCCGCTCTCGTCGCGCAGAAGGAGGGCTCCCTCGTCGTCGACTCCGACCACCGTGCCCGCGTGCCGCCGCCCCCCCTCAAGCACCGTCGCGCGGCGGCCGCGAAGGACATCGAAGCGGTTCCACATGTCGGCAAACGAATTCTCGTGCCCGCCCTCTGTGAACGCCTGGTAGGCGAGCATCACCCGTCCCACCAGGGCGGCCGCGAGCCTGTTGAAATCGAGCGCTCCTCCGGCAAGCTCATTCAGGCAGACGGCTCGCCGGGCCAGGTCCGCCGGCCACCCGTCGGGAGGACCGTTGACGTTGAGGCCCAGCCCGAAGATCAGGTCGCGTATGCGATCCGCGTCGATGCGGGCCTCGGTCAGCATTCCACCCGCCTTGCGGCCGTCGAAAACGATGTCATTCGGCCATTTCAACCCCGGAGTCAGGCGGGCGAAATTGGCGATCAATTCGCAGATATTGACCCCCATCCACAGGGTGAAGGTCTGCATGCGTTCGGGGGGCACGCGGGGGCGGAAGGCAAAGCTCGCGTAAAGGTTTCCCGGGGATTCGCTGTGCCACGCCCTGCCGAACCGGCCGCGACCCCGCGTCTGCCGCCGCGCGAAGACCGCGAATGGCGCGGCCCTTCCGGACGCGAGCTGCCGGGCCGCCTCGTCGTTCGTGCTGTCCACTTCGTCCAGCACGGTCAGCGTGAATCCCCTCGGCCGGACCTTGAGCTGCATGTCGATCAGCGCCGCATGCAGCCCTTCCGGGCGCGATGCCAGCCGGTATCCAAGGGCGCGCCTGGCCTCGAATTCGAAGCCCTGGGCGCGCAGCTTTTCCATGTGGTGCCACACGGCCACGCGGCTCACGCCCAGTTTCGCGGCGAGAGACGCCCCCGAAACCCATCCGGTTTCCCGGGCGAGCATCTCGCGCAAGATTACGTTTTCGGGAGTAGGCATGAGCCGGCCCTGCGTCGAAAGCGCGACGGCCGCAACTTATTTTTGCGGGATGAATCCACCCCAATCGATGCCCCGCATGTACGTATCCTGGGTCTCCCGCTTGATGAACTCGCTCTCGGCGGTGTCCCCTCCCCTCCCAACCGCGTTCGCCATCTCAGTCAGGTCCGAAATCTTCGTCAGGCGCTCGTCATCGCGATACATCGCCTCGGCTATGGGGGCGTTCAACCAATTGAAAGGCCCCAGACGGAGGCCGGGATATCGCTGCATTCCGATCGCCGCCGCACCCTGCCGGGTGACCAGGTCCGGCGCCTTCAATACGGCCTCCCTGGCCGTCCGAACATAGTACTTGGGCAGCCGGATGATTCCATTCTGCGGCTTGTCCACGTCGCGCAGATCCACCTCCGAATCTTCCGGTTTTGCCGGAACCGGCTTTGGCGGATCATACTTGGGGAGTCCCGCCGTGATCATGGCCGCCGGCGACGGAGGCGACCCGGCGGGCCCGGATGTCCTTTCGCCGGCGGCACTCCCGTTTGCCGGCAGGCTCGCGGCGGAGGACCGGGGAGTCCCCGCAACGGACGGAGATTGCGAATCATCCAGCGGGGGCGGAGGCAGGAATTGCGGCTCGGACGCCGGGCTTCCGGAGGGAACCGGCGCCTGCGCGGACTGCGCCAAGGCGGCCGCCGAGCCCAGGAGGGGCGCCGCGGCCAGGACAAGCAAAGACCGGCAGAGGGGATTCATGTAAGGATATTAGTAATTAACCGGGTGCAACGGTTCCGCCGTGTTTAGACCCTCACCTGGCCGGAGCCATCGATCACGAACTTGTGCGTGCAAAGTTCCCTGAGGCCCATCGGGCCGCGGGCGTGAAGCCGGTCGGTGCTGATTCCGATTTCGGCGCCGTAGCCGAATTCGAATCCGTCGTTGAAACGCGTGCTTGCATTCCAGAGGACCACCGCGCTGTCGACGCCGGCCTGGAACCGCCGCGCCGCGGCCTCGTCCGAAGTGACAATTGCGTCGGTGTGCGCCGAACCGTCCCGGTTCACGGTCGCGATGGCGTCCTCGACCGAACCGACGACGCGCACGGCCATGACGAGGTCGAGAAACTCCGCCGCAAAATCCCCCGGCTTCGCCGCCGTGTGAGGGATTCCGGCTTCGGCAAGGATTGCCGCGCTCGGCGCATCGCAGCGCAATTCCACGCCTCCCGCGGCAAGCGCCCCGGCGAGGCGCGGCAACAGGGTGGCGGCGGCGTCCGCATGAACCAGGAGCTGCTCGGCGGCATTGCACACCCCGGGACGTTGGGTCTTGGAATTGACGACCAGCCGCTCGGCCATGTCGCCGTCGGCGGCCCGGTCGACATACACGAAGCAAACCCCCTGGTAATGCTTGATGACCGGGATCGTGCTGTTCTCGGCGACGAACCGGATCAGCGCCTCGCCGCCCCTGGGAATGATGCAATGGACAAGCGAATCGAGCTTGAGCAGCGCATTCAGGGCCGCGCGGTCCGTCGTCGGGATCAGTTGGATCGCATCCACCGGGAGGCCGGGCGTGTCTTTCAGGGCCGTCCGGATCAGCCCCTCGAGAGCCGTGTTTGTCTGGAAAATTTCCCGGCCGCCGCGGAGAATGGCTGCATTGCCGGACTTGAGGCAGAGGATCGCGCAATCAACCGTGACGTTGGGACGCGCCTCGAAGATGATCCCGATGACGCCGATCGGAACGCTCAGTTTCCGGATCTTGAGTCCGTTCGGCCGCGTCCATTCCTCGAGCACCCGGCCCACCGGGTCCGGCAGTTGCGCCACCTGCCGCACCGAGTCCGCCAAATGGCCCAGCCGGGACGGAGTCAGCGTCATGCGATCGATCTGGGCCTTCCCCAGCCCGCTGGCCCCGGCCGATTCAAGGTCGCGCCGGTTGGCCTCCAATATCGCCTGATGCGATTGCCCAATGAGATCCGCCAGCCGGTCCAGCGCCGCATTCCTGGCCGAAGCCGGCGCTGTCGCCAGCACGAGCGAGGCGGCGCGGGCGCGTTCGGCGATCGACCTGACCATCTGTTCCAATTCCGCGGGCATGACGTCCGCCCATCATCGCAAAAAGCCGCGCAAAGGGCAAATCTTTGTCGCCGGAGGTGGTGCCTCGGCCAACGCGGGGATGCCTATTCGAAGAGCGTCCCGCGGCGGAAGCACGCCACGGACACCGCCATAACGGCGGCGGAGATTCCGACGAGGATGCCGATCTTCGGAAGCACCTGGACAAGCGTGTGCCCCGCCCAGAGGACATCCGAAAAGCCCTCGACCGACCAATAGACGATCGTGAGCTTGCTGATGTGCTGCATGTAATAGGGCATCAGGCTCACGGGAAACCATGCGCCGCCGACGGCGCTCATCGTGATGACGACGAAGGTAGCGACGCCGCTCGCAGCGGCGGAATTCGGCGAAACGGCTGCAATCAGCAGGCCAAAAGCGGAACAAGCCGCCGCCGCGGCCACGCCCACGGCGAGGAGCGCCGCCGCATGGCTGAAGATATCCAGGTTGAACATGAAATGACCGGCCAGGAAAAGGACCGCGATCTGCACAATCCCGAGAATCATGCCAAACAGGAACCGGGCCCAGATGATATGGGCCGGGCGGACGGGAGCCGACAGAAGCCGCACGAAAATGCCCGTGTTCTTTTCCTCGAAAAGCGTGGCCGCCGAATTGCTCACGGCAAACAGGAGGAACATGACAGCGTAGCCGCCGACGGTCCTCGCGGCCATCGGATTCGCCAGTTCCTTGCCGGCCACCTGCTCGGTGTCGATTTTCACAATCCGCGAGAACACGTCCGTCGACCCCGCGGCTTTCCTTGCCTTCGCCGGCTCCTGATCCTCCCCGGTCTGCCCGCCGGGCGCGGAAAGGGCGCCCAGCCCGTAGTCGGCGCTGTTCAGTCGCTTGAGCATCTTGTCGCGATCGACGTTGAAATACTTGGCATATACGTTCGCCATCTCGCCGTTGAAGCCGTCGAGCGCGGGCGCGCCGATATATCGGCTCATCGCCCCGCGCATCGACTCGCCGAGAAGCTCCGGGACGTGGGAGAAGATCGTCTTCTGGACCATGCCGTTGACCGTCTGGGACTCGATCTCATTGCGCGGATTGGTGAGAAACTTCAGCCGGATGCCAAAGCTGTCGGCCGGCAAAAGGTCCGGGGGCAGTATGAGGGCGAAGCGATAGTCGTCGTCATTCATGCCGCGCCGCGCATCGGATTCGGTTAGCGGGCGCGTGCTGCCATCCTTGTTTTTGACCGAGTCGATGATGCGGAACGTCTTTTCCGCCTTCAGGGCGTCCACAAGCTTTTCGGCGGCCGGAATGGCGCTCGCGTTGACGACGGCGAGCGGGATCCCGGTCGGCCCGGTGTCTGATTTCTTGTACAGGCCGAACACGTGGCCGAAGACGTAGATGATGGCGATCGGAACGAGGAATGTGAGGCTGATCGCGACCCTGGATCGCGAAAATACGAGGATGCTTTTGCGCAGGAGGATGAGAGTCTGTGACATGGCGGTGGCGGACGGGTTGATTGGATCAGGCGTCGCGCAGCTTTCGCCCGGTCAGATGGAGGAAGACGGCCTCGAGGGTCGGGCGCTCGCTTTTGAAAAGGCGCGGTGAAAGGCTGAGCGACTCGGTCAGGGCGAAGAATGCTGAAAGCGGATAGCCGGCTCCCGGACGAAACCGGCAGGTGCCATCCACGGTCACCGTCTCGCCATGGGGCGAAAGGCGCCCGACGAGGAGTGAAGTCGCCGGAATCACGGGAAAGGTGACCTCATCCTCGAATGGCAGCCGGGTGAGCAGTTCATCCAGGGTGCCCAGTCCCAGGATCCTGCCGTGATCTATGATGCCGATCCTCGAGCAGAGCCGCTCCGCCTCCTCCATGTAATGGGTCGAGTAGATGATCGTGACGCCTTCGCGGTTGAGGCGCTCGAGGTAGTCGAAGATCGCGTTTCGCGACTGCGGATCGACGCCGACCGTGGCCTCGTCGCAAAGAAGGAGCTTCGGCCTGTGGAGCAGGGCGGCGACCAGATTGAGCCGCCGCTGCATGCCGCCCGAGAAGGTTTTTACAATCGAGCGCCGGCGGTCCCCGAGCTGGGCCGCCGCCAGCGCCTCCTCCATCTGCGCCTGAAGATCTGCGCCGCGCAATCCCTGGAGTTGCCCAAAGATGCGGAGGTTTTCCTCGGCCGTGAGATCCTGGAAGAGGGCTATCGCCTGCGGAACGAGGCCGAGCCTGCGCCGCGCCCCGCCCCCTCCCGCAGCAAGCGGTTCCCCGTCGAGGGTCAGCGCGCCGCTGTCGGGGGAGCGCAAACCCGCGACAAGCGACATGAGCGTCGACTTGCCCGCGCCGTTCGGCCCGAGCAGGCCGAAGAATTCGCCCTCGGCGATCTCCAATGAAATGTCGTCAAGTGCGGTAAGGGTGGCAAACCGCTTGGTTACGGACTGGATGGTCAGCATGGGATGAGTTGAAGCGCCCCATCTATAAACCGGTGCCGGCGCGGATTGTTGCAGGATTTCATGCTCGTGCGCCCGAGGATCGCTCACGCCTGGCGCCTGATGATCGCCTGCAGTGCAGCCACGTGAGCGGCAAAGGCGCGGCGTCCGAGCGCGGTCGCCCAAACGAAGGTCTTTGGGCGCCGGGAGACGAACGTCTTGTCCATTTCGATGTAACCCTTTTCCTCCAGGGTTGCGAGGTGGGCGCCGAGGTTTCCGTCGGTCAGACCAAGGCTCTTCTTGAGGAAGGCGAAATCCACCTTGTCGGTCGCCCTCAACTGGCAGAGGGCGGCCATGATCTGCAGCCGGGCCGGCTGGTGAATGATTGCGTCGAGGCTGTCCATGGGGGGCTTTCAGCGAAGGACGTACCGAAGGTAGAATCCCGTCCCGATGAGCGTTCCCCCGCCGAAGATCGCGAAGAGCCAGTAGAAAATCGGGGCGAAAAACCACAGGCCCGCCAGGAGAAAGACGGTGACAAGGATTCCGGTCCAAAGCAGGCAGATGTCGAACCACAACCCCGCAAGGATGTAGATCTGCATGATGACGAGCGCGGAATACGTCAGCAGCGCCTTGGGGTGGTCGCCATGCACCCCGAGCAGCGCCGGCCAGACCGCGTACCCAAACACCAGCAGCAAGACCACGGCTCCTATGAACCGCCCGTCTATCCCGCTCCTCACCCGCCGGCCTTGCCAAAAACCGATCACAAAAGAGCCGATCACGCCCCCTATGCCAAGCCAGTTCAGTAGAGGCTCACCGAACCTTCCGCCATTTTGCATGATGACCGCCATGGCGATCCAGATGAGGCCCCACATCCACAGGTGCAGGTGTCCGCGATTGGCACGAATGGCGGCGCGCATCGCCCGCCGCGAGGATTCGATCTGCTGGAGGGCTTTGCCGGCCTCCTCGGTTGAAATCGGGTTCACGCGCAGAGTACTCTACCATATAGAGTACTCTGTCAACACTTTTCTTTTCCCTTTTTCCCCCGGGGGCCCCGCATCTTCAAAACCGGGTGACCTTTTGCAGCTCCCGGTAGCGGAGGTCGATCGCTCCCCTGCCCGCCGCGGACAGCCGGTTGATGCCGAAGCTCTCGACCGTGAGGCTCGCGCAGGCGGTCGCGTAGGCAACCGCCCTGCGCAGCGCCGCGAAGTCCGTCCGGTTGACCGCCGCGAGGTATCCGATCAGCGCGCCCGCGTAGCTGTCGCCGGCCCCGGTGGGATCCACGAGGCGCGCGACCGGATAGGCCGGCAGCGCAAAGAACCCCTCCGGATGGAAGAGCAGCGAGCCATGGGATCCTTTTTTCACGATGACGATCCGGGGGCCCATCTGGCGGATCACCCGCCCCGCGACGATCAGGTTCTTTTCCCCGCTCAGCGCCTCGGCCTCGTCCTCGTTGAGGGCGAACAGGTCGACCCGCGGCAGGAGCCGCTCCAGATCCGGCCGCGTGATCTCTATCCAGAGGCTGCGCGTGTCGGCCAGCACGAACGCCCCGCGGGGCACCTGGTCCATGACCCGGTGCTGGAGGGCCGGGGTGATCGCGCCGAGCATTACATAACGACTATCCGAATACGCATCCGGGATGGAGGGCGAGAACTTCCCGAAGACGTTGAGATCCGTGACCAGGTTCTCGCAGCGGTCGAAATTCTCCCCGTAACGACCCGACCAGAAGAAGGTCTTTCCGGAGGGATCCACCTGGAGGCCGCCGAGGTCGATCCCGTGCCTGCGCAGCCTCTGCATGAAGCGCCTGGGAAAATCCGCGCCCACGACGCCCACCAGTCGGGTCGGGGCGAAATAGCTCGCGGCGATGGATGCGTAGGTCGCCGCCCCGCCGAGGATGTCGCCGCTTTGCGCGACCGATGTCGCGATCCGGTCTATGGCGACGGAGCCGATGATCAGGGCGGGCTTGGCGGTCCGGGGATAGGGGAATGACATTTGTGTCGGGTGGACAAAGTCACTGGCTGACGGTCAGGTTGGTCGCGAGCAGCGGCTCGTCGTCGACCTCGATCATGAGCGAATAGTCGCCCGGCTGCGGAAAGCTCAGGTTTCGGATTTCGTTGATCAGGTTGATCCGGTGCAGCGGGCTTTGGGACTCGAAATCCCGCTCGATCAGGGGCTGCAATTGCGTGGGATTCATGCCCATCGAAATCCTCATCTTGTGGTGCCCCGCGGCCACGTCGGTCAGCGTCAGGAACCACACCATCAATGGATGGGTCACGGGAAAGTGATGCGCCTTGATGTTCGAAAAGACCCCCAGGATCGTGTACTTTCCCGAACTGGGGTCGATGTGAGCGCCGTCGCAGGTCAGCCACGCCAGAAGTTGCGGCTTGGATTGCACACCCTGGAGTTGGCAGGGCGTCCGGCCGCGGGGCAACTCATTTCCCGGCCCTTGCCTCCGGCCCGCGGATGGTCTCGTGTACCCGCGTGGAATTGCAGGCACTTGTCGATTCGGTGTCGGCCTATCCCCGATGGCTCATCATTGCCGCGGCGACTCTCGTGGCGGCCGTGCTCATCTGGGTCGTGGCAAAGCTCCTTGAATGGGCCTTATGGCTTCTCCTTATCGCCGTCATTGTCGGCGGACTTGCATGGGCCATTTGGGCGGTTCTCAAATAGCGCGCAATCTCGACAAAGGCTTGCGCGTCGAACGGCTGCATTTTAATCCTCGCGGATGAAGTTTATCTTCGTGACGGGAGGCGTGGTTTCCTCGCTGGGCAAGGGGCTCACCGCGGCGGCGCTCGGAGCCCTGCTGGAAATGCGGGGACTGCGGGTGAGGATCCAGAAATTCGACCCCTATTTGAACGTCGATCCCGGGACCATGAGCCCGTTTCAGCACGGGGAGGTCTATGTCCTGGAAGACGGGGCTGAAACCGATCTCGACCTCGGCCATTATGAACGCTTCACGAGCGGGAAGCTGTCACGGCTGAACAGCCTGACCTCTGGCCAGGTCTACGAGAGCGTGATCCAGAAGGAGCGTCGGGGGGATTATCTCGGGAAGACCGTCCAGGTGATTCCCCATGTGACGAATGAGATCAAGGAGCGGATCTACGCCGGGGGAAAGGACGTCGACGTCCTCATCACCGAGATCGGCGGGACCACGGGGGACATCGAGGGACTGCCCTTCCTCGAGGCCATGCGCCAGTTTGCGCACGAGGCGGGCCCGCGGGACGTCGTCTTCATCCACGTCACGCTGGTTCCCTATCTTGCCGCGGCCGGCGAACTCAAGACCAAGCCCACGCAGCAGTCGGTCGCCAAGCTGCGCGAGATCGGAATCCAGCCCCACGTCCTCGTCTGCCGCTGCGACCATCCGCTGGATCACGATCTGCGCGACAAGCTGAGCCTTTTCTGCAACGTCCCGGTGAAGGCCGTCATCGAATGCCGCGACGTCGACCATTCGATCTACGAGCTGCCTCTCGCGCTCCAAAAGGAGGGGATGGATGAGCTTGTTCTCGGCCTCTTCGGCCTGAAGATTCCATCTCCCAAGGAAAACGTCTGGGAGAAGGTCGTCCGCCGCATCCTCAATCCGACCCATGAGGTGACCATCGGCGTCGTTGGAAAATACATCGAGCTCCAGGACGCCTACAAATCCGTCTATGAGTCGGTCACGCACGCAGGCATCGCGAACAATTGCAAGGTGAACGTCCGGCGGATCGATGCCGAGGACCTCAAGGCGGGCGGGGGGCTCTCCAAGCTGCGCGGTCTCGACGGCATTCTCGTCCCCGGCGGCTTCGGCGATCGCGGGACGGCGGGCAAGATCATCGCCGCGCGCTGGGCGCGCGAGCACAAGCTGCCCTATTTTGGCCTCTGCCTGGGCCTCCAGATCGCCGTCATAGAGTTCGCCCGAAATGTCCTCAAGCTCCCGGGCGCCAACAGCACGGAATTCGAACCCCAGGCGCGCCATCCCGTCATCAACATGATGGAGGAGCAGAAGAAGATCATCGACAAGGGCGCCACCATGCGCCTCGGCAGCTACGAGTGCGCGATCGCGCCGGGGACGCGCGCCGCCCGGGCCTACCGTTCATCGAGCGTCCGCGAGCGGCACCGCCACAGATACGAGGTCAACAACGCGTACGTGGCGCAGCTTCAGAAGGCAGGCATCGTCGTCAGCGGAGTCAACCCGCGCCGCAATCTGGTTGAAATCATCGAGCTCAAGAATCATCCGTGGTTTGTCGCGGTTCAGTTCCACCCCGAATTCCAGTCGAAGCCGAACCGGGCGCATCCCCTTTTCGCAGCCTTCATCGCCGCCACCATCAAGCACCAAAAACGATGATTTTCGACCCGGCAAAGCTGCTGCTCGTCTCCGGCCCCTGCTCGCTCGAGAACGAGGGCGTGTGCCGCGCAGTCGCGGCCGCCCTCGTCCGCCTCGGCCGCTCCCATCCGGAGCTTTGCATCGTCTTCAAGGGTTCCTTTGACAAGGCCAACCGGACATCGCTTGCCGGCGAGCGCGGAACCGGGCTCGCCGAAGGCCTGCGCCTTCTCGCCCTGGTGCGCGCGGAATTCGGATTCCCGGTGCTGACGGACGTGCATGAGACGGGACAGGTGAGGGCCGTGGCCGCCGCCTGCGATGTCATCCAGATTCCGGCCTTCCTCTGCCGCCAGACGGATCTGCTTCTGGCCGCGGGGGCCTCGGGACGCGCCGTCAACGTCAAGAAGGGCCAGTTTCTCTCCCCGCAGGAAATGGCGCATGTCACGGGAAAACTCAGGAGCGTTGGCGCAACCGAAATATGGCAAACCGAGCGCGGAACAACTTTCGGCTATCAGAACCTCGTTGTCGACATGCGATCCTTCGCCCTGATGCGGCAAAACGGGCGCCCTGTCATTTTTGACGCCACGCACAGTGTACAGCTCCCAGGGGCCGGGGACGGTCGAAGCGCCGGCCAGCGCGAATTCGTACCGCCGCTGGCCCGCGCCGCCTTGGCTGCCGGAGCCGATGGTCTTTTCATTGAAACCCATCCGGACCCCGATCACGCCATCAGCGACGGGCCAAACATGGTTCCGCTGCCCGAACTCCCGGGCCTTATCGCCGGCTGCCTTGCGATCTGGAAGGCGGCCCGGACGGCCGGCTCCTGACCTTTCTCAGCTTTTTGTTTCGCCGGCTTCCTCGTAGACGCCAAGGCGGCGGTATCGATTGTAGCGGGCCTCCAGGAGGTCCGGAATCGTTTGCTTCGAAAGTTCGACCAGGTGCCGGTGCAGGCATTTCTTGAGCGCGGCCGCGGCGCCGGCCGGGTCGTGGTGCGCGCCTCCGGACGGTTCGGCAATCACCTCGTCGACCACGCCGAGTTCGAGCAGCTTTGAAGCGCCGAGCTTCAGGGCCTCCGCCGCCTTTGGCGCCGCCGAGCCGTCCTTCCAGAGGATCGCGGCGCAGCCTTCCGGGGATATGACCGAATAATAGCTGTTCTCGAACATCAGCACACGGTCAGTGACGCCTATCCCCAGCGCCCCTCCGGATCCGCCCTCGCCGACTACGACCGAAATCGTGGGCGTTTCCAGCGTCGCCATTTCCCGAAGGTTGACGGCAATCGCCTCCGACACGTGCCGTTCCTCGGAACCGATTCCCGGGAACGCTCCGGGCGTGTCGATGAGCGTGATCACCGGGAGCCTGAACTTCTCCGCCAACCGCATCAGCCGGAGGGCCTTGCGGTAGCCTTCCGGGTGCGGCATCCCGAAATTTCGGCTGATCTTGTCCTTTGTGTCGCGGCCCTTCTGCTGGGCTATGACCATGGCGGCCCGGCCGGCGAAAAACACGGTTCCCCCGATCATCGCCCGGTCGTCGCTGAACTGGCGGTCCCCGTGCAGTTCCTGGAAGCCCTCAAAGATCTGCCCGATATAATCAAGCGCGTACGGCCGCGCCGGGTGCCGGGCGATCTGCACGCGCTGCCATGCCGTCAGTTTGGAATAGATCTCCACCTGGAGCGCCCTCATCTTTTCCTCAATCGCGTCACTTTCCCGCGTTAGGTCCTCGTTCGTCTCAAGGGAACGCTGGCGCAGCTCGTCCAACTGCCTGGCCAGCTCGCGCAACGGTTTCTCAAACTCCAACGCGTAGGCCGGGGTCTTCATTCTTGTCGACGATACTCGGTCCCAGCCGGCCGTGTCAACGGGACCGCAGCGTCAGGGGCTGGCAGGTTTGAACAAGACCGGGGGCTTTGCGGGAACGGCTGCCGGCGCGCCGGGAGCCGCCGCAGCGGGCAGCTCGGCCTCCAGCGCGAAGGCCTGCTGCGCCCACGGGCTGTTGGGATCGACTTGCATCAGCTGCAAAGCCAGGCGCTGCACCTCGTCGCCGCGGCCCGCCGAGGCCGCGAGGCTTGCCAGCTGGTAGAGGGCTTCCGCCCGGATTGCCTGGAATTGATGCGCGTCATCAGCCAGCTGGTGCAGGGATGCCTCCCCCTCGGTCTTTTCCCCGGACTGGATCTTCGCCATGGCGAGGCCAATCTGGGCCCGGGCCGCAAGCGGGCCGGTCTTGAGAAGCGAATTGGCCCGGCCGTAATCGCTGACGGCCGCAGCCGCGCGGCCCGCCTGATAATCGCCGTCGGCGACCAGAAGCTGCGCAATTCCACCCAGGATGTGATCCGGGTGGACGGCGGCAAAGGCTTGGAGCTTGTCCGGCGTTGTCGCCGCCGCGAATTCCGCCCTGATGCCATCCTCTCTCTGGTTTGCGTAATAATCCCACCCGGCCCTGCCGACGTAAAACAGCAGCACAAGACCGCAAAGAACGATGACGGCCTGGCCGTTCTTCTTCCAAAAGTTGTGGAGCTGCTCGTCAACCGGCGAATGCGCGTCATTCCCGGCTCCGCCCGGCTTCGCCCCAGCCTGTGGGGCTTCGCCGGGAAGCTTCGGATTCGATGGAGAGGCGGGTGTAGGCATGAAACGAGGGGAAAAGAGCCAGCAAAACAAGTCACCCCGGCCGTGTAAACAGTGAATCTGCGCCCGCAGGATTCCCCGCCCTTCGCTCAGTCGAAAACGACCGTCTTGCGCCCGTACGCTAGCACCCGACTTTGCAGGTGCCAGCGCACAGCCTGGGCGAGGACCATCTTCTCCAAGTCGCGGCCTTTTCGGACCAGATCGGCGACGCTGTGGCGATGCGTCACCCGGACAACATCCTGCTGGATGATCGGGCCGTCATCGAGTTCAGCGGTCGCGTAATGCGCCGTTGCGCCGATCAATTTCACACCCCGCTCGTGCGCCTGGTGGTAGGGCCGGCCGCCGGCGAAGGCCGGAAGAAACGAATGGTGAATATTGATGACCGGCCGGCCAAACGACGCGAGAAACCCGGCCGAGAGCACCTGCATGTAGCGGGCGAGAATGACGAGTTCGACGTCGAGCGAGCGCAACAGCGCGAGTTGCCTCGCTTCCGCGGCGGATCTCGAGACCTCACCCGGTTCCACCGGGATGTGATGATAAGCCAGTCCGTAGCCGGCCGCCGCCGGCGCAATGTCGGTGTGATTCGAAACGACAGCGGCAAAGTCGGCCTCGAATTCGCCGGCCCTCCACCGGAGCGCAAGGTCGTGGAAGCAGTGGTCCGCCTTCGACACGAATATCGCCACCTTGGGGCGGTACGCGGATGAGGTCACCCGCGCGGTCATGCCAAGGGAGGCTGCGAATTGGCGGAAGGCCGCGGATTCGGACGGGAAGGCGGTGGAAAGGGGGGTCGGGGAATTCGGCTCCCACTCGACGCGCTGGAAGAACACACCCTCCTCCATGTCCCTGTGCTGATCGGCGTGGAGAATGTTTCCTCCCCTCTCGAAAATCCATCCGGCCACGCGCGCGACCAATCCGGGCTGATCGGGTCCGGACAACAGCGCGGTCAGCGTGGCGGGTTCAGGCATCGGATGAAACAGGGGCGACATTGCTGCGGTACTGCTGAATCGGACGCACGCTGAGCGTCTTTTCGCGCAGGGCGCGAATCCCCTCCACCGCCGCCTCGGCTCCCGTGATCGTCGTCATGAGGCAGATATTGTGGGCGTAGGCGGCCGAGCGGATGGCATTCTCATCGCGGCGGGGAATCATTCCGCTCGGAGTATTGATGACCATCGCTATCTGTCGATTCTTGATCATGTCGATCGCGTTGGGCCTCCCCTCGCTCAACTTGGCCAGCCGCTTCGCCTGCACCCCGTGATCGGTGAGGTATTTGGCCGTGCCGCTCGTCGAAAAGAGCGCAAATCCGAAGCCTTCCAGCTCGCGGGCTATCTCGACCGCCGCCGCCTTGTCCGCGTCCTTGACACTCAGGAAGACATTGCCCCCGGTCGGCAGCCCCGGCCTGGCGGCGGCCTGGGCCTTCGCGAATGCGAGGCCGAGATCGTCGTCCAGCCCCATCACCTCGCCCGTCGAGCGCATTTCCGGCCCAAGCGCGATGGTTGCGCCCGGAAAACGCGCGAACGGGAACACCGCCTCCTTCACGCACCAGTGCCTCGGCGTCACCTCCCGGACAAATCCCAGATCCGCAAGTTTGGAACCCGCCATCACCTTTGCCGCAAGCTTTGCCAGGGGGACTCCTATCGCCTTGGCCACAAAGGGCACCGTGCGGGACGCACGCGGGTTCACCTCCAGGACGAACAGCTGGTCCTCCTTGATGGCGAACTGCACATTCATGAGCCCGATGACCTTGAGTTCGAGGGCGAGAGCGCGCGTGGCGGTCCGCACTGCGTCGAGCATGGCGCGGCTGAGGGTGTGCGGGGGCATGACCATCGCGGCATCGCCCGAATGGACGCCCGCAAATTCGATGTGCTCGAGCATGCCGCCGATTATGCTCGTGGCGCCGTCGCTCAGGCAGTCGACGTCCAGTTCGATCGCGTCTTCCAAAAACTTGTCGATGAGGACGGGCTTGCCGGGCATCACGTCGAACACCTGGCGGACAACCCCCTTCAACTCCTCGGCGCTGTAGACGATGAACATGCCGCGGCCGCCCAGGACGAAGGACGGGCGAAGCAGCACCGGATAGCCGACTTCCCGGGCAAACGCATCCGCCTCGCCCTCGCTGAGCGCGGTCCGGTTGGCCGGCTGCCTGAGGCCGAGCTTGTCGAGGACGGCCGCGAACAATTTCCTGTCCTCGGCGATCTCGATGCTTTCAGGCGACGTCCCTATGATGTTCACGCCGTTCGCCTTCAGGGCGGAAGCGAGATTCAGGGGGGTCTGCCCCCCGAACTGCACGATCGCCCCAAAGCACTCCTCCTGCCTGTAGACCTCGAGGACGTCCTCGAGGGTGAGCGGCTCGAAATAGAGCCTGTCGCTCGTATCGTAGTCGGTTGATACGGTTTCCGGGTTTGAATTCACCATCACCGTCTCGAAGCCGGCCTCCCTCAGGGCGAAGCTTGCGTGCACGCAGCAGTAGTCGAACTCGATCCCCTGCCCGATCCGGTTCGGGCCGCCGCCCAGAATCATGATCTTCTTCCTGTCCCCGGGAGGCAGGATCTCGTTCTCGTCCCCGTAACTCGAGTAGTAGTAGGGCGTGAAGGCCTCGAATTCCGCGGCGCACGTGTCGACGAGCCGGTACACGGTGCGTATGCCCTTCTCGATGCGGGCGGCTCGCACGGCCTGGGGCTCGCTGCCGAGGATGTGCGCCAGCTGGACGTCGGAAAACCCGAATTCCTTGGCACGCCGGAACAGGTCCGGATCGAGGGAATCCAGCGTCCTTCCCCGGAGACGCTCTTCCATCTCGTGGATTTCGCGAAGCTGATGAAGAAACCAGCGGTCGATCCGCGTCAGTTCGTAAACCTGCTCGATCGAATAGCCGGCCCGAAATGCGTGCCGGATGAAAAAAATCCGCTCGCCGCACGCGGTTCCCAGCTTTGTCTTGATCACGGCGTCGTCGGGATGCTCGTCGCCGCCCATCCAGCCGCCGCCGCCCAATCCGCGGGCGCCGATCTCGAGCGAGCGCAGGGCCTTTTGGATCGATTCCTTGAACGTCCTGCCGATCGCCATCGCCTCCCCGACCGATTTCATGGAGGAGGTGAGCGTCGCGTCGGCGTCGGGGAACTTCTCAAAGGTGAAACGCGGGACTTTCGTCACGACGTAGTCGATCGTCGGCTCGAAGCTCGCCGGTGTGAGCCGGGTGATGTCGTTGCGCAACTCGTCCAGGGTGTATCCCACCGCGAGCTTGGCCGCGATCTTCGCGATCGGGAATCCGGTCGCCTTCGAGGCCAGGGCCGATGAGCGGGAAACGCGCGGGTTCATCTCGATCACCACCATGCGGCCGGTTTCCGGCTCCACCGCGAATTGGATGTTCGATCCGCCAGTCTCGACCCCAACCTCCCGGATGACCGCGAAGGACGCGTCGCGCATGACCTGAAACTCCTTGTCCGTGAGGGTCATCGCCGGGGCCACCGTGATCGAGTCGCCGGTGTGGACGCCCATCGGATCGACATTCTCGATCGAGCAAATGACGACGCACTGGTCCTTGTGGTCGCGCATAACCTCCATCTCGAACTCCTTCCAGCCGAGAAGGCACTCCTCGACCAGGACCTCGTGGACCGGGGAAATGTCGAGCCCGTTGGAAACGATGCGCTCATACTCCTCCCGATTGTAGGCGATGCCGCCGCCGGCGCCTCCAAGCGTGAAGGAGGGACGGATGATCAGGGGATAAATGCCGATCGCCTCGGCGGCGCCGCGAGCCTCCTCCAACTTGTGGACCATGGACGATTTCGGCACATCCAGCCCGATCCTGAGCATGGCCTGCTTGAACAGCTCCCGGTCCTCGCCCTTCGCTATGGCGGTCGGCTTTGCCCCGATCATCTCGACCCCGTACTTGGCCAGGATCCCCTGCCGGTGCAGATCCATCGAGAGATTCAGCGCGGTCTGCCCCCCCAGAGTCGGAAGAAGCGCCGACGGCCGCTCGGCCGCTATCACCTTTTCCAGGATCTCAGGCGTAAGAGGTTCTATATAGGTGACATCGGCGAATTCCGGATCGGTCATGATCGTCGCCGGATTGGAGTTCACCAGGATTACCCGATATCCCTCCTCCTTGAGCGCCTTGCAGGCTTGAGTCCCCGAATAATCGAATTCACAGGCCTGGCCAATCACGATGGGGCCGGCGCCGATGATCAGAACGGATTGAATGTCTGTACGCTTTGGCATCTAGGAACGGGCTGGCACAAAATTCGAGCGAGGGTTGAGGCCGGAGAAACCCGCCGCAAGCCCATTGTCACGGCTCAGGCTCTTTCGGACCTGAATCAACAGCCCGAAGCCGCCTTCGCGCCTCATACTGAACTGGGGCGCTAGGATCCGGAAACCGAGAAGTTGCTATTGCGTTCCCCGGCCACAGGAGTCAGTAGCCCAGACAACATTCGCAGCACCAAAACCATCCGAAACCCATGATGGTTCGCTGCATCAAAGAATCAATCAGGAGTGATTTATGAAAATGAATGTGATGTTGGCGTTGGTGGCGTGTGCCGCCCTGTCGATTCCGGTTGAGGCGCAGACCGCCGCCGGCGCGCCCCGCCTGCAGAAACAGGGCGCCGCCACCCAGCTGACGGTGGATGGCAAGCCGTTCATGTGTCTCGCGGGAGAACTCACGGGCGACGCTGCGACAAGCCTACCCATGATGGAGCCCATCTGGCCAAAGATCATCGCCGGCAATCTCAACACCGTCCTCGTCGCAATGTCCTGGGCCCAGTTCGAGCCCGAAGAGGGCAAATTCAACCACGTCCAGGTGGATGGCGTGATTGCCAAGGCGCGGGAGAACAACCTGCACATCATCTTTCTCTGGTTCGGTTCCTGGAAGAACGGCACATCCAGTTATGCGCCGTATTGGGTGAAGAAGGATTATGTCCGCTTTCCGCGCATTCAGATTGGAGACGGCAAGACGGTTTCCGTGTCAGGCCCCATCGAATTGCTCAGCACGTTTGGCGACGCCACGCGGGATGCGGATGCAGCCGCATTTGGGGCATTCATGCGGCACATCAAGGAAGTGGATGGCGTCCAGCACACCGTGGTGATGATGCAGGTTGAGAACGAAGTGGGCGTGCTGCGGGATTCGCGGGATCGATCCCCGGCGGCGAACCGCGCGTTTGCCGGGCAGGTGCCGGCGGAGCTGATGAACTACCTGGCGGCTCACAAGGATGCCCTCATTCCAGAGTTCCGCGAGGTCTGGGCCGCAAATGGCCATAAGAGCTCCGGATCCTGGGAAGAGGTCTTCGGTCCCGGCAAACCGGCGGACGTGGAGATTCCGATTCAGACGCAGAGCCCGCCAATGAGCGCGTATGAACATGAAACTAGCTGGAGGGAGCTGCACTGGCCTTCGGACGAGATTTTCATGGCGTGGAACTATGCGCGGTATGTGGAGAAGGTGGTCCAGGCGGGCAAGGCCGGTTATGCCATTCCGATGTATGTGAACGCGTGGCTGCAGCAGCCGAACCATGCCTGGCCCGGAACCTATCCTTGCGGCGGCCCGCTGCCCCAGGTGCATGATGTCTGGCGGGCCGGAGCTCCGGACGTGGACATACTGGCGCCGGATCTGTACGTGCCGTATTTCGATGAGGTGTGCGAAAGATTCAGCAGGAACGGAAATCCCCTCTTCATTCCAGAGACGAGCACCAATGCGGCCAACGCGATCATGGCGGTCGGCAAGTACAATACGATCGGCTTTTCTCCCTTCGGAATCGACGGGGGAAGACCTATGCCGGCGGACCTTGCAGCCACTTATCGCATGCTCTCCCAGATGGCGCCGATGATTCTGGCGCATCAGGGCACCGACACCGCAACGGCCGTGCGGATGGTCCAGGGAGAACCGCCAAAGCAGGTCAAGCTCGGCAATTACATCCTTACGTTCAGATATACCGGCCGGATCAGGGGCCTTCCCCCGCAAGCCAGGTGGGGCGTGGAGGCTCCGTCCTACGGAGGGGCGCCACAGCCGGCCGAACCGCCGCTGGAAGCGGGCGCGGTCATGATTACCACCGGCCCGGACGAGTATTATTTCGGCGGAGGCGGCATGCGCGTCGACTTTGCGCCCAACACTCCCGGACCGTCGAACGTGGGGCTCGGCGACGTGCAGGAAGGCCGGTTTGTCGACGGAAAGTGGGAAGTCACCCGCCAACTCGCCGGCGATGATGATGCCCAGGGGGAGATCCTCGTGCTGCATCCGGCCACGATCCTGCGGGTGACGCTGTACCGCTATCCGTAGGGAAAGAGCTCAGGCCTTCAGTATTGAAATCCGGCTCTTCGTCCGCCTTCGCCCCGTGGGCTTCGGCGGACAGCCTTCGCCGCAGCGCATATGGTGCCGGACTAATGTGTGAGGTTGTCGGAGCAGGGCCCCGCCAGCCGAAGCCCGCAGGGCGAAGGCTGGTGCGGCTGCGGAGAATCGAACTCCGGACACCTGCTTGGAAGGCAGAGGTTTTACCGTTAAACTACAGCCGCTCAGCGGAAGCGGAGAATGAGTCACACCCGGGGGGGTGGGTCAAGCCCCTGGTCCGGTTGAAAAATCCTACAGCAAGTCGGCGGCGAGCTCCGCCAGGCGCGAGCGCTCGCCCTTGATGAGCTTGACGTGCGCCGCGATCGCCTGGCCGCGCATGCGGTTGTGGCAGTAGACAAGGCCGTTGCTGCGGGCGTCGACGTAGGGATTGTCGATCTGGGTCGTGTCCCCGATCAGGACGATCTTCGAGCCCTCGGAAATGCGCGTGATCACGGTCTTCACCTCGTGCGGCGTCAGCTGCTGCGATTCGTCGAGAATGAAGAACCGCCTCGCGATCGAACGGCCCCGGATGAAGCAAAGCGCCTCGATTTCCACGAGGCCGGACTTGAGCAGGCGCTCGTAGGGCTTCACAGGCCCAAGCCCCAGGTGAGCGCCCTGGCTGGAATGCGACGGCGGCGGATATGCGGACAACGCGTCCCCATTGTTCCTGTGCCTCTTCTTGGAAACCTTCTTCGATGCGAACTGGGGGTCCTTCGGCGGCTTCGAGGGCATGAGAACCTCCAGGGCGTCGTAATACGGCTGCAGCCAGGGCTTCATCTTTTCGTCCAGGGTGCCGGGGAGGAACCCGATATCCTTCCCGAGCGAGATGACCGGCCGGGAGATCGAAAGGCCATCGTAACGGGAAGGTTCGTCGCAGACTTGGTGCAGGGCGCACACGGTCGACAGAAGCGTTTTGCCTGTGCCCGCCTTGCCGAAGCAGGTGACCATCTGGATGCTCTCGTCGAGCAGGGCATCCATGAGAAACTGCTGCTCCAGGTTGCGGGCGCGAATCGGCATCCCGCCGGGCGCCTTGACGAATTCCGGAATCTTCAGGCGGCGCACGATGTTGTCGCCGCCGTACCGCGCCGGCATGGTCTTGCCCTGGTCGGAGCGCAGGAGGACATACTCGTTCAGGAACAGGCCCCGCGCGTCGTCCCGCCCCAGCGCGAACTGACCCTCCGAACAGAAACGCTGAAGTTCATACACGGTCAGCCGGATCTCCCGGTAACTCGCCTCCTCCAGGTCTTCCGGCACCTTGTCATTCAGATAGTCCTCGGACTCGAGGCCGACCGCCCGCGCCTTGAGCTGAACGTTGACGTCCTTTGAGACGAGGATGGTCGGCGGGGGAAAATTCTCCTGGACGAAGACCGCCGCGGCGATGATCCGGTTGTCCTTCTTCGTCAGATCGGGCAGGATGCTGCGGAGGCGCTCCATCGCCGGCGAGTGCCGGCCCGATTCGAGGTACGGATTGATGATGATCGACAGCGTCCCGCCGTTCGGCAGCTCGACCCCTTCGTGCATCGCCCGGGAATCCGGCAGGAGTTCCTGCAGGATCCGGTGCACCCGGCGCGCGTTGCGGCCCCTCTCCGTGGACTGCTCGCTCTTGATCGCGTCCAGCTCCTCGAGAACCTCGACCGGGATCGTGAGATTGTTGTCCTCGAACTTGAAAATCGACTGGGGGTCGTGGAGGAGAACATTCGTGTCGAGCACGAACGTCTTTATCTTTGCCGAAACCCTGATCCGCGGCTTAAGCGCGGTCGCCCCACGCGTGCTTTCCATTATCGGTGTGGATATGTTGTGAACAACTATGCAGCATCCGGCCTGTTTGTCCACGACGGATTGGCAAAATCCCGCGGCGGCCCGGCTGAGAATATGACATCCGATCGAGTTGACGTATCCTCCGGTCCGGACACGTTGTCGGACGAAGTGAAGCTTCCTTTCGCAAAGTTCAGGGCAATCCATCCGGGCCGCTGCGCCGGCCGCGGATGTTTTTGCTGCCTGAAATAAGAGATGGCGACTGCGGAAAAAGTCTCTGCCGCGGTTGATGCAGCCGCGGCGAACGGGTGGCTTGCCGGCGTATCCGCCGAGGAGCGCATCCGCTGGGCTGCGCTCCAGTTTGGCGACGCGCTCGTCCTCAGCTCGAGCTTTGGCGCCCAGTCGGCGGTGATGCTGAGCCTGGCGACGCGTGTCATTCCGGCGATCCCCGTCATCCTCATCGACACCGGATACCTGTTTCCCGAGACGTATCGCTTCATCGACGAAATGACCGAACGGCTGAAGCTGAACATTCGTGTCTACAGGCCGGAGCTTTCCGCCGCCTGGATCGAAGCGCGCCATAGACGGCTGTGGGAGCAGGGGCTCGCCGGGCTGGAAGCCTACAATCGCATGGTCAAGGTGGAGCCCATGCGGCGCGCCCTGCGGGAAACGGGCGCCCGGGGCTGGCTGGCGGGATTGCGCCGGGTCCAGTCCGACTCGCGCAAGGCCCTGGACATCGTCGAGCACCAGAACGGCCGCGTGAAGATCTGCCCGATCGTCGACTGGACGGACCGGGAGGTGCACAGGTACCTTGCGAAGCACGGCCTGCCGTACCATCCGCTCTGGGACAAGGGATATGTTTCCATCGGCGACGTCCACACGTCCCGGCCGCTGGCCGACGGCCTCACTCCGGAGCAGACCCGCTTCTTCGGCCTCAAGCGGGAATGCGGCCTGCACGAGTCCGGCGACGGGGACGGCATATGACGCGGCACGCTTCAAGCTCCCTCTTCCATTCCTCCATGGCCCACATCAGCGAACTCGAATCCCAGAGCATCTACCTCATGCGCGAGGCCTTCCACTCGTTTGAGCGGCCCGCGATGCTCTGGTCGATGGGGAAGGATTCCAATGTGCTCGTTTGGCTCGCCAAGAAGGCGTTCTGCGGGCACGTGCCGTTTCCCGTCGTGCACATCGACACCACCTATGAGTTTCCGGAGATGCTGGAGTTCCGCGCCTGGGCCAGGGAACATTACGGGTTCGACCTCATCGTGTGGACGAACAAGGAGGCGCGCGGGCGCGGCATCGGCTACGAAACGACCGATCCGGTCACGGTGACGCACGAGTTGAAGACCGTCGCGCTCCAGCAATGCCTGGCCGCGCACAAGTTTGACGCGCTGATCACCGGCATCCGCCGCGATGAGGACGCAACGCGCGCAAAGGAGCGGTACTTCTCCCCACGGAACTCGGACTTCGAATGGGACTACAGGGACCAGCCGCCCGAGTTCTGGAACCATTTCACGACCGAGGTCGGCGCCGGGGAGCATGTGCGCGTGCAGCCCCTGCTCGACTGGACCGAACTGGACGTCTGGCGCTACCTCGAACGCGAAAAGGTGCCGCTTCCGGGAATGTACTTTTCGCGCCATGGAAAGCGGTTCCGGTCGCTCGGCTGCTGGCCCATCACAAAGCCCGTCGCAAGCAACGCCTCGACGATCCCGGAAATCATCGAGGAGCTCAAGGTGACCCGCGTGTCGGAACGGGCGGGCCGAGCCCAGGATCATCACGAGCGCAACGCCATGCAAAAACTCAGGGCGAAGGGATTCATGTGAGCCCGGCCGAGGCACTCCAAATGCCGGCGTCCGGGACGCAGCCGGGAGCCCCGGCCGATGCGCCGCGCGGGGGCGGCGCCTCCATTCCGGGCCATCTTTCCTTCGTCGTCGTCGGACATGTCGACCACGGCAAATCGACGCTGATCGGCCGGCTGCTGTTCGACACGCATTCGGTGCCCGAAGGGAAGACCGAACGGATCCAGGCCGCGTGCAAGGCGGAAGGGATGGAATTCGAGTACGCGTTCCTCCTCGACGCGCTCCTCGAGGAGCAGGCGCAGAACATCACGATGGACACGACCCGCGTGCCCTTCCGCACCCCGCGCCGGACCTTCACGATCATCGACGCGCCCGGGCACAAGGAATTTCTGAAGAACATGATCACCGGCGCCGCGAGCGCCGATGCCGCCGTCCTTCTTGTGGACGCCCAAGAAGGCCTGCGGGAGCAGACGCGGCGCCATGGCTTCCTGCTGTCCCTGCTCGGCCTGACGCAGGTCGTCGTCGCCGTGAACAAGATGGACCTCGTGGGGTACGACAGGACGGTGTTTGAGGGAATTCGGGACGAACTCGGCGAATTCCTCGGAAAACTCGGCGTCACGCCCTCCCAATTCGTGCCCTTGTCCGCCAAGTTTGGCGAGGGCCTGATCGCGCGGAGCGACCTCATGGGCTGGTATGCCGGCCCGGCTCTGCTTCCAGCGCTGGAACAGTTCCACGCGACGCCGCCCGTCGAAAACGCACCCATGCGCATCAACGTGCAGGACGTGTACCGCTTCGACGCCCGCAGAATCGTCGCCGGCCTCGTCGTTGCGGGAAGCGTCTCCGTCGGGGATGCGATCGAGTTCCACCCCGGCGGCAAGCGGTCGAAGGTCAGGTCCATCGAAACGTGGCCCGTGGCCGCCGAGGCGGGCGCCGTCCCCGGCCCCGTGAATGCCGGCCGCACGGTCGCCTTCAGGCTCGAGGACGAGCTTTTCGTCGAGCGCGGCCAGATCGGGGCGCCGCCCGGAAAGCCGCCGGCGGAGGCGCATGAATTCACCGGGAGGGTTTTCTGGCTTCATGCGGAGCCCCTTCGGGCGGGCGAGACCGTGCCGCTCCGGCTGGGAACTCAGCAGGCCGAGGCCCGCGTGATGACCGTCCTCCGCACGCTCGACGCCGTGACCCTGGAATCCGGAAACGGCGCGGCGGCCGAGGTGAAAAGGCACGAAGTCGCCGAAGTGCGCCTGCGCGTCCGCCGGCCCCTGGCCTTCGATCCGGCCGGCCGCATCCCGGCGCTCGGACGGTTTGTCCTCATGCGCGGCCGCCGCATAGCGGGCGGAGGGGTCATAGACGCGGCGCAGAGCGAAAGCGCGGCGCCTGCATCGGAACGCCCGATCAGGCTGGGCGCCCGCACCGCCCTGCTCGGGCACAGGGGCGCGATCATCTGGCTCACCGGGCTATCCGGCTCCGGAAAGACCACGCTTGCGACGGCCCTCGAGAAGGAACTGTTCCGGGTGGGCATCCTTCCCGCCGTCCTCGACGGCGACATGCTCCGCAAGGGCCTCAGCCGGAACCTCGGATTCTCGGACGAGGACCGGAAGGAAAACCTCAGGCGCGCGACCGAATTGGCGCTCCACCTTGCGGACGCGGGAGTCGTCGTCGTCGCGGCCTTCATTTCGCCCTTCCGCGCCGACCGGGCGATGATTGCCGAAAGGGCGCGCGAGCGCGGCATGCCATTTGCGGAGGTGTTCATCAACGCCCCGCTGGCCGAATGCGAACGGCGGGACCCCAAGCAGCTCTACAAGCGCGCCCGCGAGGGCAAGATTGCGAACTTCACCGGCATTGATTCGCCCTACGAGGCGCCGCTTTCGCCCGATCTTGAACTGCACACGGACCGCGAATCCGCCGAGGAATCGCTTGAAAAGCTGACGCTCCTCGCCCTGGGGCTGGCAAGGCCTCCCGAACAGGGATCCGGCGCCGCCGGGGAGAACATATGAGCCCCGAGCCGGACAAGGCCCAATGAAGGCGGCTCTCATCGACAACGGCTCCCTTGAGCCCGCGGTGCATCAGAATCTTCGCAAAATCGCGGCGGCCGTCGGGAGAATCGCGGGGATGCCCGTGACGCCGGTGTCGTGGAAGCACAGCGATCGCATCCCCGCGAAGGCATTCGACGGCGAAAAAGCCTGGACGCTCTCTCTTTGGGTGCGCGGCTGCGTCGCGCAGGGCGAGCGGGAATTCGTCTTTGCGCCTTTCTTTGCTAACCCGAAAGGCGCCATCGGCTTGGCCATGCGGACCGACCTGGAAGCGCTGGCCATGGAGACCGGCGGCTTCGAATTCACCTTCACGGCGGGACTGTCCCGCGACCTTGCGGCGATCGTGATCGACAGGATCGTCGAGACCATTGCGCAGTGCGGCCTGCATCGCCCGGCCGTGATCGTAGTCGACCACGGCGGGCCCGTCGCGACGTCGGCCGAGCTGCGGAATGCGGTCGCCATGGATGTTCTTGAGGTTCTGGGCGACTCGATCGGCCCCGTCGCGGCTGCCTCGATGGAATCCCCGGGCGGGGCCGCCTTCGAGTTCAACCGGCCCCTGTTCTCCGAGCTCCTTTCATCCCCGGCTCTTGCGGGCGTGGACACGGTGGTCGCCCCGCTTTTCCTCGCGCCCGGCCGCCACGCCGGTCCCGACGGGGATCTCGTGCGAACGGCGCGCGCCGCAGAATCCCGCAATGCGGGCCTTCGCCTTCATTTCGCCGGACTCGTCGGAACGCATCCCCGCGTTCCCGAAATCCTTTCGCGGCCCCTGCAGGCGGCGCGGACAAACCATCCACACCCGGAAACACCATGAGCCCATCCACAGAAAGCCCGGTTCCCGCAGAGCCGGCAACGCAGCAGCCGCTCCACAAGAACGAGTATCTCAAGGCCGACAGCAATTTTCTGAGGGGCAACCTCCTCCGCGACCTCGAGGATCCGTCCAGCGGAACCATCACCGAGGAAAGCAACCAGCTCGCCAAGTTCCACGGCGTGTATTCGCAGGACGACCGCGACCTTCGGGCCCAGCGCCGCAGGGAAGGAAAGGACAAGGCCTTTATCTTCATGGCGCGAATCCGCGTTCCAGGGGGCGTCTGCACGCCGGCCCAGTGGCTTGCGCTGGACGCCCTCTCCGACTCCCACGGGAACGGCACGATCAAGCTCACCAACCGCCAGGCATTCCAGCTCCACGGCGTCATCAAGGGAAGGCTGCGGCCGGCGATCCGCGAGATCAACCGGGCTCTCCTGACGACCGTCGCCGCCTGCGGCGACGTCGTGCGCAATGTGATGTGCAACCCCAATCCGGAGCAGTCGCGCCTGCACGCCGAGGTCATGCGCCTGACCCGGGCCCTGAGCGACCACTTCACCCCCCACACGCGGGCCTACCACGAGATATGGGTCGACGATCAACGGCTCGCCGGTGGCGAGCCGGAGACGGAGCCCATCTACGGCAAGACCTACCTGCCCCGAAAGTTCAAGATCGTCGTGGCCGTGCCCCCGAGCAACGACGTCGACATCTTCGGCCACGACCTCGGTTTCATCGCGATCACCGATTCCGAAGGCCGGCTGGAAGGATTCGACATCACGGTCGGCGGCGGCCTCGGCATGACGCACAACCAGGTCGACACCTATCCGCGCTCGGCCGACGTGCTCGGTTTCTGCCCGGCCGACCGGGTCATCGATGTCGCCGAAAAGATCGTGACCGTGCAGCGGGACTTCGGGGACCGCGTCGAGCGGAAGCACGCCCGGCTCAAGTATACGATCGCAGACCGCGGCCTTGCCTGGTTTCGGACCGAACTCGAGCGGCGGCTCGGCTACGAGCTTGCGCCGCCGCGCCGGTTTGAATTCACGAGCACGGGCGACCGTTATGGCTGGGTCGGGGGGCCGGACGGCACCACGCATTTCACGCTTTTCATCGAGAACGGACGGGTAAAGGACGCGCCGGACTACCGGATGAGGACCGCGCTGCGGGAAATAGCACGCGTGCACGGCGGCGATTTCCGCCTGACGCCCAACCAGCACCTGATCATCGCGGGAGTGAAGCCGGCCGAGCGCCCGCAAATCGAGGAACTTCTCCGAAAGCACAGGCTGGACAGCGCCAACCACGCCACCGCGCTCCGGCTCAACTCGATGGCCTGCGTGGCGTTGCCGACCTGCGGCCTCGCGCTCGCCGAAAGCGAGCGCTTCCTGCCGGATCTGGTGACGCAGCTCGAAGGCGAAATCGAGGCGGCCGGGCTCCGGGACGACGCGATCATCATCCGCATGACCGGGTGCCCGAACGGGTGCGGCCGCCCGTATCTTGCCGAGATCGCTTTCGTCGGCCGCGCCCCGGGCAAATACCATGTGTATCTGGGCGCCGCCTTCAACGGCTCGCGCCTGAACGCCTTGTACCGACCCTCCGTGCCCGCCGACGAGCTCGCTCCGCTTATACGCCCCCTTCTCCGCCAGTATGCAACAAGCCGCCTTCCCGGCGAGCGCTTCGGCGACTTCGCCGTGCGTTCCGGATTCGTCACGCCGACCGGCGACCCGCACGACTTCCACGAGACCAAGAGGCCGACCCAGGCCGCGACGATCTGACCTGCAGGCACACTCATGCCGGCCCGCCTACGCGCGTTGGCCTTCCGATTGAACGCCGCCCTTGGGCGGCGTCCTGACGGCCAATGACGCAACCTCGCAGCAAGCTGCGAGAAGTTTCTTGGTTGAGTCCGGAAGGGCGAAGGCGGGCCGCTTACCCCTAAGCGGCCCGCCAATTGCTTTCTTGCTTACCCCATTTCTCCACCGCTATGCGGAGGAGAAAACTAACGAGATTGCATGAGGAGAGACGTCCGGGACCGGGCGAAGTTCCACGGTCTTAATTATTTTTTCGAGTGTCTTATGACCAATATCTTATGAATTAGGCCAATTCGCCGTGGCCTCCCTCAACCGGCCGTTTGCCGGCCCGCTGCCCGATCCAGAGACGCACAAGAAGCTCCGCTAGGGTTTGCATGCTTGTCCGATTCAGGCCCTCATGCCCCACCGCCTCCTTGAACGGCTTGGCAACCGCGCTCCTCTCGACGTAGTAAAGCCACAACTCCCCTTCCAGACGGCAGATGCCGGCGGACTCGCGTTCTGCCCCGGCCATGATCGATTGAACCTTTTGCCGCCAGAACTGTCTCTCATCCCGATTCGACTCCAGATAATCAAACATCCTTTGCTCGCACCGGTTTAGGCTCACGCGGCCAACCTGCGGGCGACGGGCCCCAAAACAACACCAAAACGCAAATCGCCCGTCCGCCGGAAACGGCCGGCGGACCCGACCGACAGGGGCGGCAACCGCCTTTCGCCTCCAAAACACGCTACAGCAGCATTGCAATCGCCTTACAACTTTGGCTAACCTGCCGTCGATACGCGAAAACCATAGACGCGTGACCCCGGCACCGGATTAACCGAACCTCCTCCAGCCATGTGGCCTAAACTCAAAGAACAACTCCCCGCCATTCTTCTCACCGCAGTCCTGATCGTCGGCGCGGCCGTTTGGATCCAATACCATACCGTCAAGGTCATGTCAGCCCGGGAGGACGCCCAGATCACACCCCTGCGCGAGCAGGCCGACGCGCTCAAGGCGGCGACGGAGGACAACCGCCAGCAGCTTGCGGCGACGAACACCCTTCTCAAGGATGCGATCTCCAAGCGCGAGGCCGACCTGTTCCGCACCGACGAGGAAATTCAGAAGCTGAATACGGATCGGATGAACGCCCTCGCCGAGGCGATCGCGAAGAAGGTCCAGCCTTACAATCCGCTTCCGAAGACGCCCGAGGAGGCCGAGAGGATGCAGAACGAGCAGGTGGACAAGGTCTCCGGCCGGATGACGGAGCGCATCCGCCCCATTCTCGACCAAATGGCCAACGACCAGCACCTCACCCGCGACTCGATCATGCAATACAGCCGCCGGATCTCCGACCAGGTGGGCGTCGTGCTGACGGCTGAAATGGCGAAGAACCAGCAGCTTAACACCAATCTCCAGCAGACGCAGGGCGTCGCGCAGGACGCGCTGTCGCTCTCCCACGAAATCACCGCGCTTTATCTCAGTTCATTCAAGGACCAGGGCCTGATCACGCGTCTGCTTTCGCTGCCGGCCAATGTCGTAAGGGACGCCGCCAGCCTGAGCATCGTCAACAGCAGCGACAAGAAGAAGATCGAGCAGCAGCTCGTCGACCGGATGAACCAGATCGACAAGCGGCTGGCCGACATCCAGGCGCAGAATCCGAAGAACTGACGGCCCCGATCCGCCAAGGCCATCAGTGCTTGTCGGGCCAGGGCGGGGGCTGCGGCAGCGGCAGGGTCGGACTCGCAACCTTCAGGTCGGCCAGGACCTCCTCGATGGCCCGGTCGAGCTGCTGGTCGTCGCCCGCGAATTCCTTCGCCGGGTCGTTGTCGACGACAATGTCCGGATCGACCCCGTGTCCCTCGATGATCCACCGCGTGCCGTCCTTGCTGTACGGCGCAAACTCGGGCGTTGAGAGGAAGCCCCCGTCCGTCGCGACCGGCACGAATCCCCGGATTCCGACCACGCCGCCCCAGGTCCGCTCGCCGATGATCTTGCCGAGGTGGTAGGACCGGAAGCGGAAGGGGAAGATGTCGCCGTCCGATGCGGAAAGCTGGTTGATGAGGAGCACCTTCGGCCCCACCAGCATGTCCTTCGGGTTCGGAAAGGGCTGGCTGTTTCGGGCAATGTCGACCATCGCCAGTTCGCGCCGGAGACGCTCGGTGATCATGGGTGACACGAAACCTCCGCCGTTGCCGCGATCGTCGATGATGAGAGCGCGCTTGCCGAGCTGCGGGTAGAAGTGCTTTACAAACTCGTCGAGCCCGCCGAACCCCATGTCGGGTATGTGGATGTATCCGACCTGCCCATCGGTCTTTTTCGTAACGACATCCACGTTGTGGCTGACCCAGTTGTAATAGTAGAGCGGCCCCTCGTCTGCGATCGGAATGACCGTGACATCCCGGGCGCCCGGATCGGCGGAAGTCGAGTTCACCCGAAGGGTCACCTGCTTGCCGACGGTTCCGATGAGCGCGGCGTAAATATTGGCCATTTCACGCACCGGCTTTCCGTTCACGGCAAGGATGTAATCGCCCTCCCGCACATTGACGCCGATCTCCGTCAGGGGCGAATGCGTGCCTTCCTGCCAGTTTTCGCCCTTCAGTATCCTGTCGATGCGGTAGGCGCGGCTCTGCGGGTCCCGGGAGAGCTCGGCGCCGAGAAGGCCCGTCTGCACGCGCGGGGCCTGCGGTCTGTCGCCTCCGCCTACGTACGTGTGTCCGATGTGAAGCTCGGCGATCATTTCGCCGATCAGGTACGTCAGATCGTACCGGTAACCGACGCTGGGCAAAAGGGCCGCGTATTTCTCGCGGATGGCCGGCCAATCGATCCCGTGCATGTTCGGCGCATAGAAATAGTCGCGCATCCGGCGCCAGGATTCGTTGTAGATCTCGGCCCATTCGACCCGGCGGTCCAGGTGCATTTCGAGCCCCGACAGGTCAAGCTTGTCCTTTGCCTCGAATTTGGCGGAGGGCAGGTCGATGAGCGCAAAAGCCGAGCCCTGCTTGACGAGCACTCGCTTGCCGTCGGCCGAGATCTCAAATTCATCCACCTGGCCGAGTTCCGTTTCCTTCCTCTCCTTGAGATCGTAGACTGCGAATGTCCCGGGGCCCGATCCCTCCGCGTCCTCCGAGCGTGCATCGACGGGGCCTCCCGGCACCCTCTGGTAGTAGATCTTGCCGTCGATCATGCGAAGCGACCCGTAGTTCGCCGGCGCAATCGGAAGACCGACCACCCGGTCCATCAGTCCCTCCACGTCCACGGTGACCGAGACCGGCTTCTTGGCGGCCGCGTCCGGCGCTTTTCCGTCCTTCTCCTCGGCGGGCTTCCCGCCCGGCTTTGCCTCCGCCACCTCGTCGCTCTGCGGCTTGAGGGGGGACTCGACGTCCTTGGCGAGCGCGAGCAGATAAACCCGCTGCATGTTGTTGTACGCGTGATTGAACTCGGTGTCGCTGAAGATCGGGTGAAAATCGCGGCCGGAGGCGAAAAGGAGGTATTTCCCGTCGTCGCTGAACTGCGGGGAGTTGGCCTCGTACCAGCTCTCCGATGCGGCATATCCGCGCCCGGCGGCAATCGAGTACAGGTGCACGCCGGACTCGCCGAAATTCTCCGTCTGGGTGTAGGCGATCCACTGCGAGTCGGGGGACCAGACATATTCGCGGTATTCGGCGCTGGGATTCGTGGCGACGAGCGTCACGGCCTTCGATTCGATCTCGACGAAACGCAGGCGCTGGGCGCGGTCGCCCCACAGGAGCTTCCTGCTGTCCGGCGACCACGCGGGCTTGAAATAGTCCGTGTCCGCGCCGTGCGTCACCTGGACGGCCTCCCCGCGTCCGTCCTGCGGCCGGATGCACAGTTCCGTCTCGCCGGTCGCGTCGGAGACATAGGCGATCCACTTCCCATCCGGGGACCAGGATGCGCCGCGCTCGTGGACTCCGGAGGTGTCTGTCAGGTTGCGCGTCGGGCCGTTTTTCGCGGGCACGGTGAAGACGTCGCCCCTGGCAACCACAACAGCCCGCTTTCCGTCGGGCGAGGGCCGCACCTCGGTCACGAGCTTCGAGACATTGGCAAGGCCGCCGCGCACGATTGCAAAATCCTCCTTCACGACGATGGGCACGCGGACGGCCTTTTCGGACCGAAGGTCGAACCGCCAGAGGCTGCCCGCCTCCTCGAACACGATCGCGCTCCCGCCCAGCGAGGGAAACTTGATGTCGAAATCGGCGAAATGCGTGTGCTGCACCGTCTGCCGGGACCCGAGGTCGTAGGAAAAGAGGTTCAGGCGGCCGTCGCGGTCGGAAAGGAAGTAGATCTTGTTGTTCGGCGCCCACATCGGGATGATGTCCTGGGCGGGGTTGTTCGTGATGTTCTCGAGGGCGCCGGTCTTGAAATCGAAGATCCAGATGTCGTCCGCCATGCCGCCGCGATACCGCTTCCACGTGCGGAATTCCCGGAATATGCGGTTGTACGCCATTTTCGAGTCGTCCGGCGAATAGGACACAAATCCGCCCATCGGGACGGGAATCTGCTTCGGCAGATCGCCGTCGGGGCCGACCGAGTACAGCTGGCCGACAAAGTCATCGAACGTGCGCATGCGGGACCGAAAAACGACCGAGGGCTCCGTGTTCTTCCAAGCCATGACAAGGTTGTTGGGCCCCATGCGGTCGCTCAGGTCGTCGCGCCCCAGGGTCGCCGTATAGGTCAGCCTCTTCGGCGCGCCGCCGTCGGCCGGCATCACGTACACCTCCGTGTTGCCGTCGTACTGCGCGGTGAAAGCGAGCTGCGTCCCGTCGGGCGAAAACCGGGGGAAAATGGCGTATCCAGGCGCGCTGGTCAGGCGCCTGGCGAGCCCGCCGTCCACCGGCACGGTGTAGAGCTGGCCCGTGTAGGAAAAGACGATCGACCGGCCGTCCGTTGTTGGAAAGCGCAGGAGGCGGGTCTCCGCCGCGTCCGAGGGCGCCTGCGCGAAGAGCGCGACGGCGGGCAAAAGCGCGCCCGCGACCAAAAGGAGAAGTTTTCGCATAGGGCGCTTACTTACAGATTGGCGTCGTTTTGGCCAACAAAATGGAGTTTCGCGATCCGGCGCCGTCGGGGGCAGTCGGAGCTCCGGCCGCAAACCGTGGTTGTGTTTGCCAGCCCGGCCGCTTCAGCCATTCTGGGCCCATGCGCCATGGCCTTCCGTTCCTGCTGCCAGCCTTGCTTCTGTATCCGGAACCCGCGATGGGGGATCCGATGATGCGTCAATGGAACTATCCCGCCGCACCGCAAGCCGACGTGATCGACGACTACCACGGCGTCAAGGTCGCCGATCCCTATCGTCCGCTCGAGGATCTCGATTCCGCCCAGACGAAGGCCTGGGTGGCGGCCGAGAATGCGCTGACATTCGGCTTTCTCGCGAAACTGCCCCAGCGCACCTGGTTTCACGACCGGCTGACCCGGCTCTGGGACTATCCGCGGTACGGCCTGCCCTTCAAGGGGGGGGGCCGGTACTTCTTCACCAAGAACGACGGCCTGCAAAACCAGCCCGTTCTCTACGTGCAGACGTCCCTGCGCGGAACACCCCGCGTCCTGCTCGATCCGAACACCCTGTCGGCCGACGGCACCGTGGCCCTCGCCGCGGCAGAAGTTTCCCATGACGGCCGCTGGCTTGCCTATGCGACGGCGTCAGCCGGATCGGACTGGAACGAATTCCGGGTGCGCGACGTGGAGTCGGGAAAGGACAATGACGAAGTGCTCCGCTGGATAAAGTTTTCCGCACCCTCGTGGACCCGGGACGGCCGCGGTTTCTTCTACGCCCGTTTTGACGCCCCGCACCCTGGAACGGCCAACGACCAGACCTTCAGCGACCTCTCCAACCAGAAGATTTGCTACCACCGGATCGGAACCTCCCAGTCCGACGACCGCCTGATCTTCGAGATTCCGAACGAGCCCAAGTGGCTCATGGGCGCCGATGTGACCGAAGATGGCCGCTATGCGGTGATCAGCATCGAGAAAGGCGACTCAAACTTCAACCTTCTCCGCTATATCCCGCTTGGCGATCCGGAAGCGCCGGACGTCGCCGCTCCTGCAAGGACCCTCATCGGCTCCTGGGAGGCCCAGTACGCCGTCATCGGGAGCGCCGGCCCCATCCTGTATGTGCAGACGAACCAGGATGCGCCCCGCAAGCGGATCATTGAGATCGACACCCGCGCGCCCGAACCCGCGCGCTGGACGACCCTCGTCCCGCAGGGACCGGACCCGGTCGAATCGTCGGCCATCGTCGGCGGCAGGATTATCGTCCTCACCCTGCACGACGCGAGCAGCCGGCTTCTGGTCTACTCCCTCGATGGCGCCCCGCTTGGACAGATCCCGCTTCCGGGCCTGGGCTCGGTCTCCTCGCTGAGCGGCCGTGCGGACGACCCGGAGATGTTCTACAACTTCACATCCTTCACGCAGCCGACCGCCAACTACCGGCACGACCTTTCGAACGGCGAGAACGAACTCTTCCAGGCGCCCCAAGTCGTCTTCCATCCCTCGGACTACGAGACCCGCCAGATCTTCTATGCCTCGAAGGACGGAACCCGGGTCCCGATGTTCATCACGGCGAAAAAAGGGCTGAAGCCCGACGGGAAGACCCCCGCCCTTCTGTACGCCTATGGCGGCTTCGATATTGCGATGAAACCCGCGTTCTCCGTTCCCAACCTTGCCTGGCTCGAGATGGGCGGAATCTACGCCCTGCCCAACCTGCGCGGCGGCGGCGAGTACGGCCGCGAGTGGCACGAGGCGGGCACAAAGGAGCGGAAGCAGAATGTCTTTGACGACTATATCGCGGCCGCCGAGTGGCTCTTCGCCCACGGTTACACGTCGCCCAGGCATCTGGTCATCAGCGGAGGCAGCAACGGCGGACTCCTCATAGGAGCCACCCTCAACCAGAGGCCGGATCTGTGCAGGGTCGCCTGGCCCGCCGTCGGCGTCATGGACATGCTTCGCTTTCAGAAATTCACGATCGGCTACGCCTGGGTCGCCGATTACGGATCGAGCGACGACCCCTTCCAGTTTCGCGCGCTGCTCGCCTACTCGCCGCTTCACACGATAACGAAAGGGGTCTCTTTCCCGGCCGTCCTTGTCACCACGGCCGATCACGACGACCGCGTCTATCCGGCGCACTCCTTCAAGTACACGGCTGCCATGCAGGCGGCCGCCGCCAACGGCCCCGGCTCGCTTCCGATCCTGGTGCGCATCGAGACCCGCGCGGGGCACAGCCTCGGCAAGCCGACTTCGAAGCTCATCGACGAGGCGGCCGACAAGCTCGCCTTCGCAGCGCACTTCCTGGACCTGCATCCGGAACAACCATAGGCCCGCGTCCCGGCCCCATTGACAAGGATTCAACGGCCGATACATTGTTTTCAGGAGGGCAGTCGTCATGAAGACAGTCTTTGCAATCCTCGCTGCAGCTGGCCTGATTCTTTGGCCGTTTGCTCCCGCGCGGGCGGGGGCCGGCGCCAATTATCAGCCGCTTGAAATAAACCAAGTCTCGGAAGCCAAGTTCCCGCCGTGGCTGCGCGCGATAGGCTGCGTGGAAGGCCAGGCGGCGATCTTGATCACCGTCGATGCCTCGGGAAAACTGATGGATACCCTGGCGATCTCATCCACCCTCCCCGACTTTGCCGAGGCGGCTCAAGCCGCCCTTCGGGAGTGGACGTATCAACCGGCCCGGTTGAACGGCCAGCCGGTCGGCGTCACCAAGGAGGTCGATTTCGACTTTGAGCAGGTCGGGGCCGTCATTACGGCGAACGGCGGCGGCGGCAGCGAGTTCTTCTTCCGCCGATTTTTCCATGAAAAGCCCGCCTACCGGGCCTTCAATCTCCAGGAGATCGATGACAAACTCGCCATGAAACGCGTGGTGCGACCGCCTTATACAACGGAGTTGGCGGCGCGGGACGGCGGGGGAACGGTCACCCTGTCCTACTACATCGACGAGGAGGGCCGGGTGCGCATGCCTGTCGTCCTGAATGACGCCAATCCGGAACTCGCGGACCTGGCGACCGAAGCCGTCAGACAGTGGCAGTTCGAACCGCCCACCCGGCTTGGCAAGCCCGTGCTCGTTCGCGTGCTCCAGGACTTCCGGTTCAACGTCCCAAGTCATTCCTGAAGGGCTTCGGAGGATGCGGGGGGGCGCCCTCCCGCTGCTCAGCGGTACAGCCAGAACCGGCGCATGCGATCCTGAAATGCACGCGCCTCGGCCTGCCATTGGGCCACGTACGCAGCCACATTGATGCCGGAGCCATGGGCGGAAATGTCGCGGTAAAACGCGGTCGATCCCATGTGCCTGAGGAAGACTTCGGACTCTCCCTTCGAGACAAAAAGGAACGGGTTTCGCGGCTCAAGCTTGCATGCAAGCCTCATCAGCTGAAAGTTCAGCTCCGTGGGGCGCCATTCGTCCCAATCGACCACCTCGATGTAGAGCCCGATGGCGGGCTTTCCCGTGTGCTGGTTGGGCGCGCTCACCCAGCGGAATTGAAGCCCCGGGATGTGAAGGGCGTCCAATTCCCGCTTCACGGTCTCGGACTTGACGAGAGGATTGTAAATGCCGCGAAACGGATACTGGTTTCCGACCCCGCTCGAGAAATGGCCCACGTACGCGCAAAGCCCCGTCATCGGGCAGCCGACCACCGCGGAGAAATCGGGAATATATTCCGATGTTCTGATCCAGGAAAGGCCGGTCTCCGGCCAGCGCATGGCGCGCCGCCAGCCGCTCATCGGCACAACGGTGAGCCGGCCGCGGCGGCGCACAGCCTCCGAAACGCGCAGGACACCGGGAGTGTCCTTGGCAAATTCGGCCAGTTCGCCGATCGTCATTCCGTGGACGTACGGCACCGGAAACTCGTTCACGAGCGCGGGCCGCGTGAGCCATTCGGGATCGATCGGCGGACCGTCCACCTTCAGGCCGCCAAGCGGGTTTGGGCGGTCCAGCACAATCACCTCCACGTTGTTTTCGAAGCATCCCTCCATCGCCTGTTTCATCGCGCCCGCAAACGTGTACGTGCGCACGCCGATGTCCTGCAGATCGATCACCAGCGCGTCCAGCCCCGCGAGCTGCGCGCGGGTGGGCTGGTGGGAATGGCCGTTGTAGAGCGAGCAGATCCTGAGCCCCGTCCGCGGATCGATCTGATCGTCGTAAATCTTCGATGCGGGCAGGGTGCCATAGACTCCGTGCTCCGTTCCAAAGAGCGCGACGAGCCTCACTCCCGGCGCGCGCCGGAGGACATCGATCGCGCTCTGCCCGTGCCGGTCGGCGCCTGCCGGATGGGTGAGAAGCCCGATTCGTTTGCCCCTGAGCAGCAGGAAATCTCCCGATTCGAGGACGTCGAGACCCGTCATGACCCCGGTCGGCACATCGATGTGGGGAAGGCGGACAGACGAAGGTTTGGCCGCGTGCGCGGCGGGTGGCGCCGGTGCCGGCAAAGCCCGAGGCGCCGCGGGCTGATTCGCCTGGCACCCGCACAGGCAGGAAAACATCGCGACAACGCACGCCAGGGATGCCAGAGCCACGCCGGCGGGAGAGGCTTCTGACATGCGGCGAAAACGAAAAGGAAAAAACATGGGACTGGGACTGCGAAGCCCGGCCGGGCCGGCCGCATGCGCGGCGGCCCATCCGGACAGCCCGATGTTGTGCAGGGGCTTCCGAATAAGTCGAGCAGGCTGCTGCGGGGCGCGGACGGGCCAATCCGGGCGCCAAGCCAATGGCCTGGCGCATTCGTTTGACTGTCCGTCCCTAATTTGCGCCCGCGGGCTTCGGTCCGGATGGGAACGGTGTTGCCCGCAGGCGCGACCCCTGCATATTTCCCGCACATAACCTCATCCATCCCTTGCGCAGGAAGAGGACCGCGCCCTTGGACGCCGCCAACGGCGCCGGTTCTGTTGTTCCGACGCAGTGAAACGTAGCCCTATTCGTCAAATCATGCTCCCACTGAAACTGTTTTCGATACCGATTTTCGCGATCGCCGCCCTTGCCTCCGCCACGGTCCGGGGCGCGGACAATCCGGCCGTCGCACAGGACATCCTTTACACGGCGCCCGATCACTTTGAAGGCCGCTATCCGATTTCCTACAAGAAGCCGACCGCTGAGGAAATCACGGCCCTCATGCTCCGGGTGGTCGACCACGCCCAGCACTTTGGCGCACCCCGCATCGTGGATTCGGCGACCAAGGCTGAGATCACCGATTTTTCAACCCCCAACCCGCGCGCTTCAGCGAACCCGGGAAGCTATTCGATAGGCGTGCTGCACGCGGCAACGCTGCTCGCGGGCGAGGTCACGGGCGACCGGCGGTTCACCGACTATACGGGAAGCCGGCTGCAGTTCATCGGCGACCGGCTGCCCTATTTTCAGGCCATGGCGGACAAGTTCGGGCTCAACGCCAATCCGTTTCGAAACTTTCTCAGTCCTGCCTCGCTTGACGCATGCGGCGCATGGGGTGCCGCCCTTGTCAAGGCGCGGATGGCGGGCGTCGGCCCCGACCTGAAGCCGGTCATCGACCGCTGGGCGGATTACGTCAGCCACGGCCAGTTTCGCCTGGCCGACGGCACGCTGGCGCGAACGGAGCCGCAGCCCGATTCCATCTGGGCCGACGACATGTACATGAGCGTCCCCTTTCTTGCTCAGATGGGCCGCATGACCGGAGACACCCGTTACTACGACGACGCGGCGCGGCAGGTGCTGCAGATTTCGGCCCGCCTCTTCATCTGGAACCGGGGGCTGTTTGCGCACGGATGGAGCGCGGGCAATGCCGAATACAATCCGGAGTTCCATTGGGGCAGGGCCAACGGATGGGGCCTGATGGCGATCTGCGAACTGCTCGATGTCCTTCCGGAAAACCACCCCGCCCGCGGCCAGATCCTCAAGATTCTTCAAACGGACGTCAAAGCGCTGGCTCCGCTCCAGTCCGATCATGGCCTTTGGCACCAGCTCCTCGACAAGAGCGACTCGTACCTGGAGACGTCGTGCTCGGCGATGTTCACCTTCGCCATCGCCCACGCGGTGAATCACGGCTGGGTGAGCGCGCCCAGCTACGGCCCTGTCGCGCAGGCGGGCTGGAACGGCGTCGCGAGCCGGATCGGGGCCGATGGTTCGGTCGACGGCGTCTGCGTCGGCACGAATTACGCAAGCGACGTTCTTTACTACTACTATCGGCCTGCGCGGGACGACGAACATGGCTACGGACCCGTCCTGCTGGCCGGTTCCGAGATGATCAATCTGCTTCGCAACCCGCACCTCGTGATCCACGAGGCCTGGGGCGGGGCCGCCCTTTACAACGTCAAATAGCCGGCCGGTTCAAGATGCCACACCGGCCCGCCGCCGGATCCGGGCGCGGCGCAAGGCCAACCTCCTTCCCATGCGCGCGCTGATCGCGTTCGACAAGTTCAAGGACGCGCTCACCGCGCGCCAGGCGTGCGATGCGGCCGCACGCGCCCTTCGCGGACTCCACCCAGATTGGCAGCTCGATCTCTGTCCGCTCGCGGATGGCGGCGACGGGTTCCTGGATGTGCTCACCCTCGCGGCGCGCGGAAGGAAGATCAATTTCCCGGTGATGGGACCGCGCGGCGGGACGATCGAAGCGCCGGTCGGGCTCGTTCCGGTTGGAAATATCCCCGCGGAGGCCCTCTCACTCCTCGGGCTTGCGCCGGGGTCCGCCGCGGCCGGACGGGGACAGGCAGGGGCGGGGCGGGAGCCGCCCACAGGCAAATCGACGGTTGCCGTCGTCGAAATGGCGGCAGCGAGCGGGCTCGCGCTGCTTCCGCCCGAATTGCGCGACCCGTGGAAGGCAACCTCGTTCGGCACGGGTCAGCTCATCCGCGCTGCGGCGGAGATGGGCGCGGAAGCCGTTCTTTTGGGGGTCGGAGGCAGCGCGACACATGACCTTGGCTTCGGCGCTCTTGCCGCAATGGGGCTCGAGTTCCGGACGGGAGACGGAAGCAAGCTCAAGCCGCCGCTGCCCGCCCAATGGGCCGACCTCGAATCGATCGAGGGCGGGGTCTTCCCGTCCATTCCGCCCATTTGCATCGCATGCGACGTCTCGAATCCCCTTCTGGGACCGCGCGGAGCAGCCGCGGTCTACGCACCCCAGAAGGGTCTTGCAGCCGCCGATTTTGACCGGTTGGAAGCCGCAACCGCGCGGACGGCCGCCAGACTCTGCTCCATGGAACCGAGTCCGCGTTCCGTTCCCGGGTTCTTCGACTGGACCGAGCGGGGACCGGCAACCCCCGGGGCGGGTGCGGCGGGCGGGCTCGCCTTCGGTCTCATGGTCGCGGCCGGCGCCCGGCCGGTGCCCGGTTTTGCGATCGTTTCCGCGTGGCTCGACTTCGACCGCCGCCTGGCGGCGGCCGATCTCGTCATCACCGGAGAAGGCCGCTTTGACGAGAGTTCATCCGACGGAAAGGGCCCGGGCGCGGTCGTCGCGCTCGGCCGGAAACTTGGAAAGCCCGTGCATGTATTCGCCGGCAGCATATCCGGGACGCGGGCCGGGGAGCCGGGGCTGCACGGGATCACGCCGCCGGGCATGCCCCTTGCGGAAGCCCTGTCCAACGCCGCCGCAAATCTCGCCGCGTGCATCCGGGAAGCGCTCCGGAACGAGCGGGGATTGCGCTAGGGTTTCGCCTGCACGGAGAGCCGCGCCGCCACGTTGCCGACGCCCTCGGTGTCGAGCGCCAGCGCCGCAGCCTTGCCCACAAGCGCCGGCGCGGACACGGTCCCGCTCAGGCTCACCTGCCCGTCCTGGGATTGCACGTGGATGTCCAATGCCGAAAGATCGCGATCGAGAAGGTACTTCGCCTTGATGGTCCCGACGATCCGGAGGTCGTTGATTCTCTCGCCCGCGATCCGCGCCCGCGACCGCACCACCTGCCCCGTCCGGGCAAGGTCCGCCCGCACCTCGTCCGGGTCGAGGCGCCACTCGCGAAGTTTCGCCGAAACGCCGTCCCTGGCCTCGCTTTGGCGCCCGGCATAGACGTACATTCCGTACGCGCCTGCAACGGCGCCCAGGAGAAAGAAGAATATGGCTTTCATCGGAATTGCCTCCAAGGCATGGACAGCCATTAAACCGCATGGTTCAATAGCAAACATGGACACGAAATCAGCCCTGGTGACCGGAGCATCGCGCGGCATCGGCCGCGGAATAGCGATCGAACTTGCCCGCGCCGGCTGCCGCGTGGCGGTCAACTATGTGCAAAACGCCGGCGCCGCGGAGGCGGCGCTCGCGCTCGTGCGGTCCGCCGGAGGCGAGGGATTTTCCATCCGGGCGGACATAGCCCTGGCCGCCGACCGCCGGCGCCTGCTCGACGAAACGCTCGGCCATTTCGGCCGGATTGACCTCCTGGTGAACAATGCCGGCGCGGCTCCGGCAATCCGGGCCGACCTCCTCGAAGCCGGGGAGGAAAGCTTTGACCGGCTCGTCGCGACAAACCTGAAGGGCCCGTATTTTTTGACGCAGCTCGCGGCCAGGCAGATGCTCCGGCAGGAGAAGGATTCATCCGGTTTCCGGGGCCGCATCGTGACGATCACCTCGATCTCCGCCTATGCGGCCTCGGTCAGCCGCGGCGACTACTGCATGGCGAAGGCCGGCCTGTCGATGATGACAAAACTCTTCGCCAGCCGGCTCGCGGACGACGGCATAAACGTCTTTGAGATCCGCCCGGGCATAATCGCCACGGATATGACCGCAAATGTGAGGGAGAAATACGACAGGATGATCCTGGAGGAGGGAGTGACCCCCATCCGGCGGTGGGGAACTCCGGAGGACGTCGGCCGCGCCGTCCGCGCCATTGCCGAGGACCGCTTTCCCTTTTCGACGGGGGCCGTTTTCGACGTCGACGGCGGCTTTTGCCTTCGCCGGCTATGAGCGCTCCGGCTCCAGCCGAGACGGACGGGGCCGGCATCACCGGGCAGCAGCGCGCGGCGCACTCCGGAATGTCCTCCCCTTCCGATTTCCGGATACCGGAAAACTCCACGCTTTGCACGTGCCAGGCGGGGTACGAACCCCTTCTCGTGCGGGAAACGGATGGAGCGGGCCGGCCCGCCGCCGCCAGCGGCCCCGGATGGGCCATGGCCGGCCGGTCCGGCGGGAGCGGGCCCGGCGAAGGCCCGCAGCCTGAACTCGCATTCGCCCACGCATTTTACCGCGCGCCTGCCGAACTTCGCGGCGAATCCGTGAACGCGCTCGCCCAGCGGTTGCTCGATTTCTTTCTCGCCGGGCTGGGCGGGGAGCGCGTCGAGGGTCCTTGGCCCTGCCTGTGGCAGGCGCCGGCGGAGCCCGTCGGTTTGGGCCGGCGGGCCACCGCGGTTGAGGGGGCGTTTGCCGAATTGCTGCGCCGGCGGATGTCCAGGGTCTCCAGACTCGCCTCTGCGTCCCAGCCCCGGAGCTTTGAGTCGATTCGGGGGGTTTTTGTTCGATTCGTGGATTTCGACCGGGCATTCGCCTCCACCGAGGCACTCTTCAACGGGCAACGCCGCATGGCGGACGATCCCCTCGCACCGTCGCGCTCGTATCTGAAGGTGGAGGAAGCCTACGGCCTTCTCGGCTGCGAACCAATGCCTGGTGAAAGTGTTGTGGACTTGGGAGCGGCCCCGGGCGGCTGGAGTTACAGCGCCGCCCGGCGGGGCGCCCGCGTGCTTGCCGTGGACAACGGTCCGCTCAAGGGCGGCGCGCTCGGCAATCCGCTGATCGAACACATCCGGGCGGATGCGTTTGGATTCCGTCCGCCGGCGGGGCCGGCCGTCGACTGGCTTCTTTGCGATTTGGTGGAGGAGCCGCATCACACCCTGCGCAATCTGATCACGCCCTGGCTTGCCGAACGCCGATGCCGATTCTTCATCGTCAACCTGAAATTCGGGAGGGCGGATCCCCTGGAACTTCTTCAGCAGTTGCGTTCGCCGGGTTCGCCCTTTGTCATCCATGGCAAAGGGGTCCGCATCCGCCACCTTTTCCACAACAGGGAGGAATTCACGGTCGCGGGCAGGTGCGACTTGCCATGAACAGACCGATTGAACCCGCCAAAAAACCTTCCCCTGCGCGCAGCGAAGCGGCGCCGCCGGCCATTGGGATGCGGTCCGGTTCCCCCGGAGGCGGGACTGGCGGCGTGCCGCCAAGGGATGGCGTTCAATTGAAGCTTTGCGGCCTTTCCGCCGTGCGGGCGCGATTTCGGCGCGATGCCTCGTCCATTCGGAGGCTGTATTTCGACTATGGCACCGGGCGCAGGGTGGGGGTCATGTGCAAGGTGCTCGCGGCGGCAAAGAAGATCTACCGATGCGTTGATGCCGCCGAACTGGAGAAGATATCCGGCACGGTCCACCACGGGGGAATCGTCGCCGTTGTTGTCCAGGAAGGGCCCGCGCCGGTTGCCCCGGGGGAGTCCGCGGCGTGGGCTCGAAGGCGCGAACCCCTGCTCGTCCTCGACCGGATTGGAAACGCCCACAATCTCGGCGCCATTGCGCGCACGGCTGCGTTTTTTGGCGTGCCGCGGATCGTGATCGCCGACGATCCGGCGGGCGCGCGGCCCAACGACGCAGCCTTTCGGGTGGCGGAGGGCGGATTGGAATCCGTCGAGGTTCGCACCGCCGCCGCCCTCCCCGCCTTCCTGCGCGAGCTCGCCATGGCCGGATACGCCGTCCTGGGCGCCCAAACGCGCGGCGGACAGATTGGCGGCCCCAATAGGCGCACCGGGGGCCCAAACAGAACCTCTTCCGGTCCCGTGGCAATCGTGCTAGGCAACGAGGAGCACGGCCTTTCCCAGGAGGTGTCGGCGGCATGCACGCGCCTCGTCACGATCCCCGGCAGCGGGAAGGTCGAATCGTTGAATGTCTCCACCGCGGCCGCCGTCCTGATTTGGGAATTTGTCGCGTCGGGACCGTCTGCGTAGCCGGATCCTCGGGGGTCGGGCAGGGGTCCATTTTCACCCTGGGGTTGCGTCCCGCAGATTTTCCGCAACCTTTTGGGCGACCCATCCGTCAGGGCACGAAATTCCGATTGCCCTCCGCGGGTTGCCCTTTCTTTCTATCGCGACACAACCCAATCCATTCGACCAACTGTCTCTCCATCATGACCCTTCGCCTCATTATTTCGACCCTCCTGCTCTCCTCCGCGCTGGCGCTTCGCGCCCAGGACATTCCGCCGGCGGCCCCCGGCGCAAGCGCTCCGCCAAAGGCAGAGAAGACCGAACTCGAAAAGAACATGGACAACATGGGCAAGGCCATGCGGACCCTGGGCAAACAGATCGCCGATTCCACCAAGAACGATTCGTCCCTGCAACTGGTCTCCACCATCCGGAGCGCTGCGGAAGCGGCCTCCAAACTGACTCCAGCGAAGGCGCAGGATCTGCCCGAAGCGGATCGCCCCCAATTCGTTGAGGAATTTCAGGCGGGCATGAAGGACCTCTTCGCCGCGCTGGACAAGCTTGAGGCGGATCTCAAGGCGAATGACAACGCGGCCGCAGCCGATGATTTCAAACAGGTCGGGTCGGTCGAGAAAACCAACCACAAGAAATTCAGGCGGCCGGAGAAGGAGAAAAGCTGACGTCCCCGCGGCGGTCCGGATGTTTGGCCGCCCGCCAAGGACAGGGCGGGCGGAACCGGCGGGCTCCAAAGGCGGTCATCGCGCCGCAGGGGAGGCTTCTTGGCTGCGAAGCGTAGATGCCAGCGCCGCTTGCAGGGTCGCCATCCGGCCTCGAAGGGCCGGGTCGGCGGTCCCCGCAAGGCCCTTTTGCAGGATCGCGCTTGCCTCCGCCGGTTCGCCGCCCTTGGCGAGCATCACCGCGGCGTCATAAATCAACGGGGAATTTCCCGGGAACAGCCGTGCACCTTCGCGAAAAACCTGCAGCAGGGCGGGCGTGGGCTGGGCGGCAGCCGCACTCGTGACCTCGAAGGTGAGACCGTACACTTCGGGCAGCGCCGGTGCTTGCGCGCGCGCCCCGTCCAGGAGTCTCAGGAGGGTTGCAGCTTGGATGGGGCTGAGACGCGGTCCCGCGGAGGCGGGGTGCGCCTTGGTCAGGGCGGCGAACAGCAGGCGGGCCAATTCGTAATAGACCCGCGGGCGTACGGCATGGCCGGCCGCCGCCGCCCGCAGCAGCGGGTCGGCCATCTCGGGCTTTCCGCAGTCGAGTTCGAAAAGACCCATGACCGCCAGCAGGCCCGGGTCGGTTTTGTTCTCCTGGTAGGCAAGATTGAGCGTCTCCCGCGCATGCTCTCGATACCTGGGCACCAGACCGGGAAACTGGAGGGCGACCCGGTCCATCTCCAGGCGCTCCCAGTCTCCCTTGATCCGGCCCACTTCAGCGGGCGTGGCATCCCTCATTCGAACATCCGCATCGACGGGCGGCCGGTCGGGCGTCAGGCGGAGGGAATGGGTCAATGCCCACGGCAGATAATCGCTGAGGTCGTTGAGGGCCGACACGGTGTCCTCCCCGAACAGCTCTTCGAAACGGCGCCCGTCCACCGGTCCGGCCGAGGATTCCGCCACGAACCGCCAGAGCGCGGCGCGCCGCGGAGAGCCCTCGCCGTCGAGCGCCCAGCGGATAAAAAGTGACGCCTCCGCCTGACGCAGCAGGGCGCGCGCCGGCGCCTCCGCCGGGCCGTCGGACGGCGGGCCGGCAAACAGGTCGGCCAATGATAGCAACGGGCGGGGCAGCTCCGGATCCGCAGCCAATCCGACTGCCTGTTCCCGGGAAATCCATCCTGCCGGGCCGGTTTCGGCTGCGCCCTGCGAGAACTCCATCCCGGCGTACAGATCGCAAAAGCCGGCGACGAACCAGCGCGGCAGGGCGGGAACCCGGCGCTCGAGCGCGAGCCGCACCCGGTCATTGGAATAGACCACGGTGTTGTCGATCGAACCGCGCGGTTGCTGCCCGAACACGACCAGGGAATCGCGATCCCAAAGCAGGAGGTTCGGAAGGAAGCGGACTCGGGTTGGCCGCGGGCCGGGCGCCGCGCCCACCGCCGGGGCGTGCGAGAGGAGCTGCGCCATCAGCGGCGCCGACAGCGCCTCGGTCCCCCCATCGGGCACCAGCAGGTAGACGGTCGGCACTGAGAACTGAACCTGAAAATCGGGCGGCAGCACGGAGTCAAACAGCTGCCTGGCGGCCAGCAGCGCATTGGCGAACGCTTCAGTCTTGGAGTCGGGCCAGCGCGAAAGCACCTCGAAGTCCGGCAGGTGCGCATAGCGCCACGCAACGCCCTGGACAACGACCGGCGGCAGCATGACCGCGGGTCCGTCCGCGACGGATGTTTCCTGCGCGCGCATCCAAGGCGCGGCAACCGACAGCGCCCCCAGGGCGAGGGCTGCGAGCTTGAAACGCGAGGCTGCGGGCATTTTCAAAGGCGGGTGTCGGCGCCCTAGTCCCTTGTCTTCATGTTGCCGATTTCGACGTTGTACGTGTAGAAATCGAGATTCAGGAAAGCCTCGATTTGGGTCAGCACCCTGGCGCGTCCGCCCGCGGCCATGTCCGCCAGGCGCCCGTGAACCGTGAGGAGGTCGGCCTGGCCACCCCGCTTTTCCACAGCGCTGCGCAAAGCCCGCGCCGATGCAAGATAGGCCGGATTCGCGGTGTCGTCCTCGATCAGGAAAAGGGGCCTTATGAGGTCCTGGACGGAGCGATCGGGCGAGATGGCCGCGAAGGCCCGCCTGTCGTCGCCGAAGAATGCCATTCGGGCCTTCGCGAAGAAGAGGCTGGGCGGGTCCTCGCTCGGCGGAGCCGGGGGCGGCTGGTTGACCGTGGCCTGCAGCGTATCCAAGGTGAGCAGGGGATTGCCCATGTTCTGCTCGGCGATGATGGTTTTGAATGCGGCGGAATCATCCGACAGGGTCCTGGCGTTGACGATCAGGTCGGGTTCCCTCACCCATTGGCCCAAGTCGACGGGAGCGCTGATCGCGACCGCGCAGCGAAACCTGTCCGAATGGACTTGGACGGCCCGCAAGGCCAGGTAGCCGCCGAAGCCCTCCCCGACGATCGCGATTCGTTTGGGGTCGATCGGCGTCTGAGCGCGGATCGAATCGATGGCCGCCAGGATGTCGCCGAGCGGCACACGATCGATGCCTCTGCGAATATCCCCGAGGTGCTTGAGCCCCAGCCCCCCGGTGCCGCGATAATTCACCCGAAGGACCACGAATCCCATGCCCGCGAACGCCTGCGCGTCGCGGTCGAAGCCGGCGGGCGGAGGGAGGCCGGGGCCATCCGGACAGAGCACGACCAGGGGCGGGGGATGGATCCTCGAATTCCGAGCCTCCGTCAGGCTGCCGGTGAGCGGCGTTCCGTCGCCCGCTGCGAACGAGAGAGGAAACGTGCGGCAGACGTCCGCGCTGGCGATCCACGGCGCCCGGCGGGCGCACAAGACGAGATGTCCGCTTGCCGGCGTGTAAACATAGAATCGGCCGGGATCCGCCCGTCCGCTCACCAAGGCGAGGAACCGGATTCGATGTTCATCCCACTGAAGAAGATTCACGGTTCGGTCGGGAAACTTCTTCTCAAGCTGCGCCTGGATTCCGGCGAGGCCCAAGTCGAGCCAGCGGGTCGAAGGCGAGGGACCGGCGAGCCGCACTCCCACCAATTGCCGCAGGTTTCGGTCGAAAACCAGGGGATCCGCACTCCCGCCGGATCCGGCCGGACTTCCCGCAAGGCTGGGCTCGACAATGTCGAAATCCGGGCTTTCCACCGCAAATGCGGTCCGTTCGCCGCTCTTCAGGTTCAGGGAATACAGACCCATCGTGTCGCGGCCCACGTTGGAGACGTAATAAAGGATATCGGGATTGTCATCGAAGCCGACCGGAACGTCGCGGGCTGCAAAGAACATCTCCGGCTTGGCCTGAAAGCCCCGGTTGGCCGGATCGCGCACCAGCTTGTCCAGCGCCTTGGGGCCGCGCCACAGGGTCCGGCCGGGAAAGACGTGCAGAAAGGCCTGGCCTACCGCGCCCATGACGATGCGCAGATGGCCGGCTCGGTCATACAAGACCTGGTGCCCGGGAAGTTCCGCCTCGCCCAGGGACACGCGCGCCCCGGTCTCCACATCCACCCGGTACAGACCGTAAGAATAAAGGCCGGTGAGGGAACTTTGCACGCCGCTGGCCTCGACAACGATATGTTCCGGATCCCCGGCTGGCATCGCGACCACGCGCGGGGTCCTCGGCACGGGTTCCCCCGATGAACTCATCCGATCGCCGCTCCCGAGAACCGCGGCCGGATCCGTGGCCCGGTCGGAACCGGAACCGTTGTTGATGTAGGAGTTGCTCCTCGGGTCCGCCATATCCAGGTTTTGCGCATTGGCTGGGAGTATGGTCGTCGGGCCGGAGTCGGGCTGTCCTGCAACCCGGAGCGCCGGATCCAAGTTCGTGGTCGGAGATCCCGGCATCATGTCAAGTTGGTTCAACGGAAGGGCCATCCCGGGAGGAGTCGCCTGCGCAAAGACTTTCAGGTCCTGGCCCTTGGCCACCGCGACATCCGCGGGCGTGACGAGCTTCGTCAATCCCTTCCCATTGGCGTTGACCGCGTAGATTCCGTTGGCCTCTTCGGTGAAGACCAGCCGCCGGGCATTTGCCCAGGAAAGGAAAGTCACGCGCGGCGCGCTCCAGTTTCCACCCGTCACTTGCTGCCACCAACTGCCCTGCCCCACCCCAACGCTCACCAGGGACGCAAGATCGTCGAGGTCGATGATCACCAGCCGGACGCTGTATTTGTCGACCGCCACATACGCCAGGTGGCGCCCGTCCGGTGCAAGAGCGGTTTCCGTCACGCGCTCCGGCCGCATAAAGTTCAGGATCAGCTCTTCCTGGGACGGCTGTTTGGCGGGTTGGGGGGCGGCGGAATCCGGAAGATTGCCTGTCGATCTCGAGTTCGCGAGATCGGCGGCCGACTCCATGGGGGAGCCGCCGCCCGGCCCGCCGGGCCCTCTCGCGGCGTCCACGGGCTGCGTCAGCGCCATCCCAAGCCCCCATAAGAGTCCCGTCCAGCGGGCCATCGCAAAGTGCGTCACCGATGATCGCCGCAGCGCCTGGCCGGCCTCGGGAGTTTGCATGAGATCACAATCGGAAGGACGCATTGCCGAACCGGAAGATGCGCCCGTCGTTGAGCCGGAGCAAGACTGCGACTCGCCCGTCGCCGCCAATCGTCGGCCCGGTTCGCATTCTCCTTTGGCCGTTCACGCCGGCCTGCCCAGTCCGCCGGGCCGCATCAACCCTTCCGTCAGCTTGCGCAACCGGGTCCTCGCAATCTCACGGAGGCTGGCCAAGTGATCCCCCGCCGCTTCCGAAAGCGCTCCGATGCCGTGCAAGTACGCAAGCATGACTCGGGTCTCAGGGCGGACATGGGCCCGCAGCAATTGCCTCAACTGAGCCGCCGTTTCATGCTCATCCAGCGCATCGTCCGGATCCGGACCCGGGTCGCGCAGAAGGTGTTCGACTGCCGTGGATCCGTATTCGGAAGAGGCGCAATTGTGCATGGAAACGACCCTGGGGCGGCAGCGGCTCCAATAATAGGCGTCCAGGCTGATGCGCAGCTCCGCGCACAACCGGGCGAGCGACGGCGGTGGTTCGCCGCTTGAACTGCGCTTGTCGAGATAGCGTTCAATCTGCCTGCTGATTCGCTGCTGGTTTATCGGAAACGAAACGAGTGAACCAAATTTCTGCGCGTGTCTCGAAACGTGATAGCGGATCCAGTAGCTGGCAAAGTAGCTGAACCGGGCCGACTTGGGGCCCGGAACGTAGCGGTCGATCGCGTCGAGGAGGCCGCTGGAGGCGGCGCTGAGGCGTTCGTTATGATCACGGCTGCCCGGGCTCATCGCGGCGTTGCGGACGAGCCCGAAATTCGCGACGAAAAGCGAATCGCGCATGCTGATCAATTCCCGGCGGCAATCGTCCGCAGCCGGGTCGATTGCGCGTAAATTCGGTTCGGCCAAGTCCACGATCTCCAGATATGTGCGCACGGGCATTGAGGAAAGGAGCCACAGTCCCAGGGTGTCGTCGCTTCCGCTTCGCTCTCCAGCCTCCGAGACCAGCGCCCTCAGTTCGCGGCGCCGGGCTAGATTCAAACGCGACGTCCGCCATGCCTTCGGCGGGCCGGCGCTCAGCGCGGAGTCCTCGTCCCGGAACGACTGGGACCCGAGCCAACGGGCGACGAGCGAGGGATGGCGCGCCAGGTGGCCGGTGAGAGTTCTCTGCAGAGCATAGAAGTTTTCGAAGCGTTCCGAATTTCGGACGTAGGCGGGTTCGCAATTCATCAGGCCCCTAGTAAAGCACGCGCGCCTCGTAAAGTATGCGGGCGAAAGTCAGCCCATGGTGCGCGGGGTTTTCACCCCAGCGGCAGGGGATGCTTCCCGGAGCTTGCTATTATCCACGACGCCCTCGTTCCGTGCGGGAGATGATAAGCCTCCGCCCGGTCATTCCGCCGCAGCCGGACGATGGCAGGCGTTCCGCCATGCCCATCGAGCCCTCCCCGGAAACCGCCATCGCGCGCTGGCTGTCGCTCGGTGTCACCTCGCGCACCCATCCTGTTCTGCGCAACGCCTATCAGATTTTCTTCGAACCCCTGGGCATCGAAGCGTCGTGGCTCGAGGCCGAGCCGTTCAGCGCGCTTGAATCCGGATCGGGCGAATGGTGGCTCAGGGAGGCGCGGTGGAATCCGGCGCGTCTCGCCAAGGGACATCCGGCCGCGGGCGATTTTGAGTTTCTGCTGGCTGACCCCGGGCGTTTTCGCGTCGATGCCGAGCCCCAGGGCCTGTTGTCAATCTTTCCCTCTTGCGACCAAGCCTGGACAGCCGTCCGGCACAGCCTTCGCGCGGGACAGGATGCCGGGGCCTTCATTCATTTGGCGGCCGGACTGATTCTTCTCGGCGATCCGGCGGCAAGGTTGTTCGCGGCCGGCGACGACGATGCCTTTTGCGCTTCGGTTCAGGCCCGGCTGGCGGAAATTCCTCCCGGGACAGGCGGGGAACGGGCCGAAAATTCGGTTGGTACAGCGGTCTGCCGATCGGAAAATGAAAGCGCGGCTGCAGGATCTCCGCTGTAAACGAGGGTGGAAGCCAACCAGGCGAAAATTCGGCGTACGGCGCCCGTTCGGGAAGAAGGAGACTGGATGAGTTCGCCGCGGGCAATTCCGCCGGACCGCTTTCCGACACAGGCAGGTGTTCGAAAAAACCGCCGATGGATGACGCCACCTGCTGTCCGGCGGCTTCGGCTTCAACAATCCTGCGCTTGATCGCCGCGGCAATCCGGGGACCGGCGAACACGGTCACGGCTGTCGCGAGCGTCAAAGTGGCGATTGTCGCGCCGAGACTGAATCCGCGGTCTGAAGCGCCCGCCAGCGTGCGTCTAGGCATGCTCCATAGTAGCAAATTCGGGAGAACGCCCACCGACGTGTCCGTTGCGCAGCTCATCTCCGATCGGTTTTCGCGGGTCCAAGCCTTGCCATTATTCCGGCGACGCCAATTCCGGCGCCTTCCATCATGAGCTGCACCCAAGCAACGTCGGTTCTCCTGCAAGTTGCGGCCTTCGCGCTGTCCTTGGCGCCGAAGGCCCACGCCGAGGTCCCGGCACGCCGTTTGCCAGACGCCGATTTGGCGATGCAATGGTCCCAGGGCGATCCCACTCCGCAGGAGCAGGATGCCTTGGAACACATCAACCGGCTGCGCGCCGACCCAATCGGAGAACTTACCCGCATCCTGTCGCTGGCGCCGCAGAGCGCATCCATCAAGGCGATCCTGGTTCCATGCCAGAATCGTCTTCCGGACGGCTCGTTTGAGACACTGGCCCAGACGACCGGTCGCCTGATCGCGGGCGTCCGCCAGGATCTGGCCTCAAGGCAGGCAATCCTGCCCCTGTCCACGGCGCCGCTCGTCTTCTACCCGCTCTTTCAGCAGAGGGCCAATTACCAGCGCGAGAACTTCTACGCTTTCGAACTGGCCGCCCATATTGTGAATCCCGGCTCCGTGTTCGATCCTGTCTATTCCGGCGCCGAACAGCCTCCGGCCTGCCTGTTCAGCCCTGTCATTCTGGACAGCAACACGTTCAGCGACCTTCCCCTCTCCTCGTTTTCCGGACCGAATGCAACGGGTGGAACCGCGATTTTCGGGCCCTATGGAAACAACGGCACGATGGTCACCTGGACCGACCTGTCCGTCGAAGGAGGAATGAACTTTGACCAGTGGGCGGCCTTTCTGATGCTCGGCGAGAATTACCCCGCCCTCCTGGCCCAGGGACCTTATCTACCGACCCTGTCCATGGGCCACGGGCGGCTCGCGGGGATCAATTTTTCCGCGAGAACCGGTTCGCCGGGAACGGGCGACAACATCCTTACTGTGGATATCGGGGACGCGCAGTTTCTGACCGCAGGCGATGACCTGCCGTACGGGCCGGCCGGCACCGTCTTCATAACAGGAGTCGTATACCAGGACAACAACGGCAACGGAATCTACGATCCGGGTGAGGGCGTCGGCGGAGCAACCGTCAGGATCGCCGGGGAAAGTTACTATGCGGTTTCCAGCGCATCCGGCGGCTACGCGATCCCCGTGCCTGCAAATTCCGGCCACTGGACGGTCACAGCGGTCGTAGGGTCGGCCACTCTTTCGGCCAATGCGACTGTGTCCGGCGACAGCGTGAAGGTCGATTTCGCAACGGCGGCATCACTTCCGGGTTCCACAGGATCCACCCGGCTCGTCAATATCTCGAGCCGTGCATTCGTCGGCATAGGGGACAGCGCGCTGACAACGGGATTTTTCGTGACCGGGAGCGGCACCGAACAGGTGCTTGTGCGCGGCATAGGGCCGGCCCTGGGAGCCTTCGGCGTGTCCGGAACGCTCGCCAGGCCTCAGCTCACCGTCTACGACGCGGGCGGAAACGTCCTCGCGGCGAACACAGGATGGAACACAGACGCCCGCGCCGCGCAAATCGCGGCGACCGCTGCCGCCGTGGGCGCATTCGCGCTCCCCAATGGAAGCGCGGACAGTTCGCTGCTCCTGGACCTGCCCCCCGGCGGCTATACGGCCCAGGTATCCGGGGCCGGCGGCACGACCGGCAACGGCATGGTGGAGGTTTATGAGATTCCCGCGCAGGGCGGCGGATAAGACCCGATGCGTCTCGGCTCGATAGCCTGCGCCGTTGCGCTCGCCCTTTCCTTCGCCGCGAAATGGGCGCGTGCCCAGGATTACCCGCCCGGCCAGCCGACGGCGCCTGACACGGGACGGGCGTTCGCGATCGCCCCGGCCTCGTCCGTCTCCGACTCGACCTATGGAATCGCGCACGGCGGCGGAAGCATTGCCATCGCCAACGTCTGCTTCAGCGGAGGCCTCGCGAGTTTCACCCTCGAAATCAACATCACCCCGTGGACGGCGCGAAGGTCCGAGGGAGTCTTCTGCGCCGAGATAACGGTTGAGCGGCTCTCGGACGGCTGTTGGACGGGCGACGTCGAAGGCTATAGCGGCGTCTATGGGGTCAATGTTAACAGCGGCACGCCGCCCGGCGGCGGATGGTCGTGGTCGAAGTCCTGCCAGAATGTCGCCCCCGGAACGCAGTTCCGTGCGTTCGGATATTGCTACATGTACAATCAGGGCGGCGGAGCGCAGGGAGAGTATGCGCTGTATTCGTGGATGGGCCCGGTCACGGTCCAGGCCCCGGTGCCGATGACCCCGCCATCCTCGGCCGATTCCGCTGCGACCTACGGCCTCGGCTGGACGCCCGCCGTTTCCGGCGGCGAGGGAACCGGCGTCTTCGAATACTGCGTCGTCGGGCAGACGAACTTCGAAAGCATCTCGACGCCCTGGATTCCTCCTGCCGCGGGCGTCTACTCGTTCTGCGTCGGCCAGATGCCCGACGGCACGAACACCGGCAACGTGGTCGATCCGAGGCTTGGTGAAATGGAGGTCAACCCGGTCTCCTATCAACTCACCGTCAATCCGGCGCAGCTCGCCATGCCGACTTCGGCGAATGCGACGATCGCCGCCGGCCAATCCTGGACGCCCATCTATTACGGCGGCATGCCGGGTGCCGGTCCTTTTGTCTTTGCCGTCGTGGGCCAGACAAACTTCGGCACGTCGCCGACGAGCCTGACCGGTTCCTGGACCCCTTTCGCAGCCGGCGACTACCTGTTCTGCGTCGGCCAGCAGGCCGGCAGCTCCAATTACTCGGGAAACGTGACGGATCCCAACATCGGACCCATGGCGGTGAATCCGACGCGCTACACCCTGACAGTCAATCCGGTAAACCCTCCGGCGGTGACGATCAGTCCCTCTTCCGCATCCGTGGCAGTCGGAGATTCCGTCGCATTCACCGCAGGCAACGGGCTGAATGGTTACGTTTGGTCTGTTAGCCCGGCAGGACCGGCCGGAATTTCCGGAAACGGCGCCAGCCAGACGTTCACTTTCACGGCATCCGGAAATTACACCGTCTCGGTCTATTCGCCGGCCGGAGGCAGCTATATGCGCTCAAACACCGCGAGCGCCCTGGTTTCCTCAAACCTGCCGCAGTACACGCTGACCACGGCCGCCGTGGGCAACGGCTCCGTCACTGCCGGCGGAACATACCCCGCCAACACGATCCTGTTGCTCTCCGCGACTCCCGGCGCCGACGCCACATTCGCCGGATGGACGGGAAGCCTCTCCTCGCAGTCCAATCCCTTGTCCGTCACCCTGACGGGCGATCTGATGCTCTATGGAAACTTCGATTCGCGTCAGTCGCAAATGATCACCTTTGTGCCGCCGACAAAGGCAAATTATCCCGGACCGCCGATCATCTTGACAGCCACTGCCACCTCGGGCCTTCCCGTGGCATTCACGATCTTGAACGGCCCGGCTTCGCTCGACGGTTCGCTGCTTTGCCTCACCGGAGCCGGACCCGTCTCCGTGCAGGCTTCCCAGGCTGGAGACGCGCTGTGGCTGCCCGCCGCATCGGTCACCGGCACGATCAACGCCGGAGTTCCGTCCTCGATCGCCCGAATCCGTTTTCACTCGGCGGGGCGCGACGCAACGAGATCAGTCCCGGGCCCTGGGTCCGGCGCTTCATCGCTTTGGACCGACCCGACGGGTCTGCAAGCCTCCCCCTGGCCCTCCTTCGCGTTTCCGAATGCAGCCGATCCCGGCGCGCCAAACTCGAACCTGCCCGCCGTGCCGCCAGCCCCTTCGCTGTCCCCCTGAAGTGCGCAGGCGCAGGCCGGGCACGGTCATCCGCGACCGATGTCCGCCATTCCTTGAACGCCCTTCAATGGTATCGGCTGATTGATTCGGCTTCGGCCTGACGGAATGCGCTCATGACCGACCGCGTGACCGGGTTCAGGCTGAGGTCGTAATCGCGCCCGTCGATCCCGGACACGGGCATGACTCCCATGAGGGAATTGGTCACGAAGGCCTCGTCCGCCTCCAGCGCCTGCGCAAGCGTCACTCTCGTTTCCTCAAAGCGCCCGCCCGCCCCAAGCCGAAGGACCTCCGCCCTCGCAATTCCCGGCAGGATCGGCGCTTGCAGCCCGGGCGTGCGCGTCTCACCCCGGGCGACGACGAAAATGTTCGTTGCGGTTCCCTCCAGCAATGCACCGTCGGAATCAAAGAAAAGAACCTCATCCCAACCGTCGGCGCGCGCAGCCGCCCGCGCCGTAAGATTGGCAAGCTGGTTCATGGTCTTCATTCGGCAAAGCATGCCAAAACGCCCTCCGTCGAGGACGGCCTTCAATCTGAATCCCTGCGCGTGGTGCCCGGGCTCGTACTGACTTTCGCGGGTTAGAATGAGCTCTCCGGCTCCCTTCTCGTCCTGGAACACAACGATCTTGAGGACTCCGGCAACCACCGCGTTCGCCCCGATGATGCGATTGCAGCGCAATCCAAGTTCTTCGTCGGAAACCGGCCAATTCAACCCGAGTTCGCCGGCGCTGCGCCGCAGCCGGCGGGCATGCTCATGGAAAAACACCGGCCTTCCCGCCTCCAGTCTTATCGTTTCGAACAGCCCTCGTCCGTAGAGAAAACCCTCTCCTAGCGGAGAAATCCAGGATTTCCCTGATTCGATCAGACTCCCGTTCAGGATGACGTGGTTCAACATGGTTCCGAATCCGACAGCGTCGCGAACATGGCGCGACCTTTGTCCATACACTCCTGAAATTCGGCTTCGGGATCGGAGTCCCAGACAATTCCCCCGCCGACGTGATACGTAGCCCGCCCGCCGGAGCAAATGATCGTCCGGATGGCTATGTTCAGGTCAGCAGCTCCGTCGAATCCGATATAGCCGATGGAACCGGTATAGACGCCGCGGGGGCAACTTTCGACCTCGTCGATGATCTGCATGGCCCGGATCTTCGGCGCACCGGTGATCGACCCGCCGGGAAACATCGCCCGGATGCAGTCGAAGGCGTCGCATTTGGGCCTAAGGCGGCCGGAGACCGAGGCGACGAGATGATGAACGGTGGGATGGGATTCCAACCGGCAAGGTTCGTCGACCCGCACCGTGCCGAACCCGCAGACGCGGCCGAGGTCGTTCCTCTCCAAGTCCACGATCATCAATAGCTCGGCCCGATCCTTTTCGCTCCTGAAGAGTTCGTTGCGCAGGCGCTCGTCCTCGATCGGATTGCGCCCGCGGGGCCGCGTGCCCTTGATGGGCCGCGTCTCGACACGCCCGTTTGCGATCCGAAGGAAGCGTTCCGGGGAGCTGCCCACAATCTGAAGCGACCCAAGATCGAGGTAGCAGGAGAACGGCGCCGGGCTGAGGTGCCGCAACCGCTCATAAAGGGACAAGGGAGCGCGCGAAGGCGTTGCATCGAAACGCTGCGTCAGGTTAACCTGGTAGACGTCGCCCGAGGCGATGTACTCCTTGATCCGCGCAACGGCGGAAAGATACGTCGCCTTGGGCATCAGTGGGCGCGGAGCGCCGCCGGCGGAAGCGCGAAAACCCGCCGCTTCCAACTTCTTGGATCGCTGGCGCGCAATGCCTTCCAGAACTTCCCGCTCCAATCGCCGCACGATTGCCCCGCCCCCGGTCCTATATACCGGATTCGCGACAAGAAGCATGCGCCCCGAGCTTTGATCAAAGGCGACCACTCCATCGTAGAATCCGAACCGCACATCAGGGACAGCCTCCTCATCGGGGACAGCCTCCTTGGACCTGCCGGTCCGGGCCCGGACGACAGGCTCGATCTGTGAAAAGAATTCGTAGGCGAAGTAACCGACAGCCCCACCCGCGAACGGCAGTCCCGGTGCCTGTCCCCCGCGAAAGCGGGCAAAAAGCCGCCTCATTTCGGCGAGCGGATCGCCGAAAAACTCATTTTTCTGGCCGTCGCAGGAAATGGAGATCCGTGAACCCTTGGAGCTGAACTCAAGAAACGGGTCGAAACCGATGAAGGAATATGCACCCAGACCCCCGGCGAACTGCGCACTGTCGAGGAAGAAGCTTCCCGGCCGGTCGCAGACCGCCGCGAAGGCCCGGTCGAAAGGTATGCCGGGCTCGAATTCTTCGATGACGATCGGGGAGGGACAGGCAAGGGACGACATGGCGCGCCGGCTTTCCTAGCCGCCGGCGCCTGTGGGCCAAGCCTTAAACAGGGGGGTATGCACGTGAGGCAGCTCAGGCGACCTCCCGGCCCTGCCCGGGCCGGTCATCGGAAGTCGTGCGAGGTCTGTGCCGGGAGGCCGCAATCCGGAAGCTTTTCGATCCGCTCGGCCTGGATGTGAATCACGTTTTCCTCGTTTTGCACACGCCCGGTGATAAGGAGGGCCGGCTCCAGGTTGATGACGAGCCGATGCCGCTCGAAAAGCTCGGGACGGACGATTGCGTTCGCATGGCCGGTCTCGTCCTCGAGCGTAATGAAGCAAAAGCCCTTGGCCGTGCCGGGCCGCTGCCGCGTGATCACCGCCCCGGCGACCCGCACGCGCGCCCCGCTGCGCATCTTCGCCAGACCGGTCGCGGTTGTGAGGCCGGCCAGATGGCACCGGACAAGTTTCATGGGATGGGCTCCGGTCGTCAGCGACATCGTCCGAAAGTCCGCCTGCAGGCGTTCCAAATGGGTCATCCGTTCCAACGGAGAAAGCGATTCTTTGTCAGCGGAGCCGCCATCGTCCGGCCGCGGCTTCGCCGTCGTCGCGCCGAACAGGTCCCCTCCATCGACCGTTTCCTCCACAAGCCAAAGGGCCGTTCGCCGGTCGCCCGCCAGTGCGTTCAGGGCTCCCGACTCTGCCAGCGACCGCCTCTCCGGGGCGGTCAGTCCTCCGCGATGCAGAAAATCCCCCAGCGACTCGAACGGGCGCGCGGCCCGTGCCGCGACAAGGGCGTCGACCGCGCTCGCGCGCACCCCGTGCACGGAAGCCAGGCCGATCCGGATCGCCGTGTCGCTTTCGACCGTGCATCCGGCCTGCGACCGGGCGATGCACGCCGGCCTCACATCGATCCCGTGGCGGCGCGCATCCTGGACGAGTGTCGCCGGGGAATAAAACCCCATCGGCTGGCAGTTGAGCAGGGCTGCGTAAAATTCCGCCGGCCTGTGCACCTTGAGCCAGGCGCTCGCATAGGCGATCAGGGCGAAGCTGATCGCGTGGCTCTCCGGAAAGCCATACAGCGAGAACGATGCGAGAGATTGGAGAATCACGGTCGCCGCCGCCTCGGCGACTCCGTTCCGGCGCAGGGCCTCGCGCAGCTTCTCCCCCATCTTCAGCATGCGTTCCGGCGAACGCGTGAACCCGATCGCCCGCCGCAGCTCATCCGCCTCGGATGCCGTGAATCCGCCCAATTCCATGGCGAGCCTGAGCATCTGCTCCTGGAAAAGCACGATCCCCAGCGTGCGCTCAAGGATCGGCCGGGCGCGCTCGTCGGGATACGTGACCGGCTCCCGGCCCGCGCGCCGCGCAAGGTAGGGATGCACCGCATCGCCGTGGATGGGGCCCGGCCGGATGATCGCGACCTCGACGGCGAGGTCGTAAAAATTATCCGGCTTCATGCGCGGCAGGGTCGCCATCTGCGCCCGGGATTCGATCTGGAAAACGCCGACCGTATCCGCCGCCTGGATGATACGGAAGGTCTCCGGGTCGTCCTTCGGCATCCGGGCGAGATCGACGGGCCTGCCCCGCTCCGAGCACAGGTGAAGGGTGTCCTGGAGGACCGCCATCATGCCCAGGCCCAGGAGATCGACCTTGACGATCCCGAGGTCCTCGCAGTCGTCCTTGTCCCACTGCAGGACGACCCGCCCCGGCATCCGGGCGTTCTCCAGGGGCACGATATGGTCCAGGCGTCCGGCGCTGATGACCATGCCGCCCGAATGCTGCCCCAGATGGCGCGGCAGCCCCATCATCCCCCGGCTCAAGGCGAGCAGGGCCGGCAGGCGCGGATGGGAATCGTCGACGCCGGCGAGCCGCACCTGCTCCTTGCATTCCAGGGTGTGCGGATAGTCCCCGCCGGCAAAGAGGCCCGAATGCCGGTCCAAAACATCCTCGGGAAATCCGAGCACCTTTCCCGCCTCGCGCACGGCGCTCCGTCCGCGATAGGTGATTACATTCGCCGTCATCGCGGCCCCGTGCCGGCCGTACTTGCGATAAACCTCCTGGATCACCTGCTCGCGCCGCTCCTCGCTCGGCAGGTCGATATCGATGTCGGGCCAGCTCGTGCGCCCTTCCGAAAGAAAGCGCTCGAAGAGGAGCTTGCTGTCGATGGGATCGACGGCGGTGATGCCCAGGGCGTAGCACACGACGGAATTGGCGGCGCTTCCCCGGCCCTGCGCCAGGATCGCCTGCTCGCGTGCGAAATTGCAGATGTCCCAGACGATCAGGAAGTATCCGCTGAAGCCCAGCCTTGCGATGAGCGCCAGTTCGCGCTGCATCTGAGCCCGCACGGGGCCGACGACGCTTCCATAACGCTGCTGCGCGCCGAAGAACGCGATTTTCCTGAGGTACGAGTCCATCGACTCGCCCGCCGGCACCGGATAGTCGGGAAAACGGTAGCCCAGATCCGACAGCGCGAATTCCAGCCGCTCCGCCAGTTTCCCGGTGTTCGCCACGGCCTCCGGCCTGTCCGCAAAGAGGGCCTCCATCTCGCGGCCGTCTTTGAGCCGGCGCTCGGCGTTGCGCGCGAGAAGCCTTCCCGCCGTGTCGAGCGTGACGTGATGCCTGAGACAGGTAAAGGCATCGAGGACGTCGCGCTCCTCGGCAACCGCATGGGCGACGCCGTTCGTCGCGAGAAGGGGCGCCCCGCCCGCCTGCGCCAGATCGGCCAGAAACTGGTTCTCGAATTCCTCACCCGGGACGAGATGCCGCTGGATTTCCACGAAGAGGCTGTCCCTCCCGAAGATTCTGCGCATTCTGGCGAACGCCTCGCCTCCGGCCGCCGCGCCACGCTCGCGCCAGGCCCGGCGCACGGGGCCCTCCTCATCGCCCGTCAGGGCGACGAGCCCCGCGTTCATCTCCGCAAGAGAGGACCAGCTCACCCGCCCCTCCCCCTTCGGCGCGCCGAGGTGGCCTGCCGTGAGCAGGGCGCAGAGGTTGCGGTAGCCCTCGCGCGTCGCAACGAGGAGCGGCACCACCGTTGCGTCCTCCATTTCCACCTCTGCGCCCACGATCGCCCGAACGCCATGTTCCCTTCCCCGTTGGAAAAGCCGCGCGGCGCCGTATACGCCCCCGCGATCGCAAAGCCCGATGGCGGGAAGGGCCAGCTTCGCGCAGGTTTCGATCAATTTCTCGGGGCCCGAGGCCCCCCGCAGGAAACTGAATGCGCTCCGCGCATGGAGCTCCACGTAGCGGCCTGTCCCGGTTTCGCTCATGACTCAATCCAGCATGCCTTCGACGACCCAGCCTGCAGCCGTGCGCGCAATCTGGTAAAGACCGCCGCCGGCAAGCTCCACGCACCAGATCTCGCGCGCCCATCGATCCGGCTTCCACCAATCGCCGCTTTCGAGCCAGGGCCCGCGACATGCGGCGACGGCTCCCCGCAGGTCTCCGCCCTCCAGCCATCGGAGCCGCGATCCGTCCCATTCCACCCTGAGGGGCCTCGCCGGGCGAAAACGCCGCAGGGCGGGGCCTCGCTGCGGATGCAGAGGCTGTCCCTCCGGCGGAGGGACAGCCTCCTGCGGCTTTTCCAGCGCGAAAGCATCCAGCCGATGGGAGTCGACCGGGACCGGCGTGCCCACCCTGTCCGGACCGACGATCGCGCCCAAGCGGGCCAGGTTCTCCCAGAACGCCTGCGGGTCGCGCAGGCCCATGTCGAAGAGCCCGTCCTGCTTCTCGGGTGGACGGGCCGGGGAGGCGGCGAGCCGTGCGCCTGAAATTCGGGAAGCCATGCGCACGGTCCCAAGGTGCGCGGCCATCACCCTCATCCATCCATCGATGTCCGCCCCGGGCTCCGGCAGGCGAAATTCCCGCCGGTAGTCGGTCTCATCCTCCATGAGAAGCGTGAGGGTGATCCGCTCGGCGACAAAACCGGCTCCGCGCAGTTCGAGCGCAATTCGTTCCGCGAAGCGCCGCAGTCGAAAAAGCAGCGGCTCCACCGACTCGACAGGCGGCTCATAGTCCCATTCCGCCGCGAATGTTTTCGCGGGCTCGACCGGCCGCAGGACGCGGATCGCCTCGCCGGCCGCCCTCTCCCAAAGAGCCACTCCTTCGGCGCCGAGCCGCGCGCCGATCCCCCCCTTGGGCAGCGCGGCCAGCTCGCCGCAGGTGCGCAGCCCCCAGCGCGAGAGGATCTCCGCCTGCCGGGGCGATGGCGACGCCGCGGCAAGGGGAAGGACCGAAAGAAAGACGCTCTCGTCCTCCAGGACCGCCACCACCGCCTCCGCCCCTGTTCCCGTCTTCGCCGATTCGCCGGATTGCGGGCCGCCCCGGTTTGCCACGGACAAACCTGTGCAACCCGCATACTCCGCCGCATGCGAGGACAGCAGCGGAGTGCGGCCAAACCCGACCGTCACTTCCAGCCCGGCCATCGCAAGCTCCGCCGCGAGAGCCTGCGCACGGGCCCACGCGCGGTCCGGATCCGCCCCCTGCAAATCCACCGTGCACACGCCCGGTGCGGTCGCCTCAACCCGGGGCGCGAGGCTGAATGCGGCGGCGATCAGGAGGCGCTGAGCCTCCACTTCCGCGGAAGGATCGCGCGAGCGGATGACAATGCCCGGGCAGCGCGCAAAGGCCAGGGTGGCCGGAATGCCCCTTTCCACGCCGGCCGCCTCCGCGGCGACCTCCGTCACCACCGCCCTTTGGCCTTCCCCGCAGACGATCGCGACCGGGCGCCCGGCGAGCGCCGGATCGTCCCGCCGCAGCGCCTGCAGGGCGAAATCCCTCGCCCTGATCACGGCATAACGCATCGCCTCGGGTGTCATCCGGCCCGTTGTCCGCCATCGCCCAGTTGTCGCGAAGCGCGCGCCTGGGCCGGTTCCAGCGCCGCAACGATTTCCGCCCTTGTCCGGAGCGTGCAGGACAGCGGCAGCCCCTCTTCCAGCACCAGCCGCGCCAGCGCGACCGGAACAAGGGGGAACTCCGTTTGCACCAAAACCGCGGCGCCTCCGGCCTCGACGGCGCGCTGCAGGCGATGCCAGACGGACGGCGGCGTCCGGCGCAAGGCGCGTTCGTCCAAGCCGCGCAGATCGAGGACGACAACGGCATAATTTCCGTCCCGCACCAGGATGTCGGCGGCTGCAAAGGCCTGGTTGGCATCACGGCATCGCACCCAGACCAGATGGCGGAGGCAGTCCGGCGGCACGGCGGACGGATCAAAGGCGTCGCTTCCATCGACAAGCGCCACCCGTTCGCGCACGGCCCGGGTCCCGGAAAGAAACCGGCTCAGGACCGATTGCCCCCCGCTGCCCGGCCGCGCCGAAACAAGCTCGGTCAGCCGTCCCGCGGGAAGACCGCCCCCGAGAGCCGCGTCAATCCCCCTAATCCCCGTCGAATGCGATCCGCGGGACGCCCGCGGCGTCTGCGGGAATCGTTCGGCCAAAAGCTGCCGGAGCGTCTGAAGCGTGGTGGAAGAGCCGGACATCCGGGTGCATGAAGCCGGAGGCTGTTAAAATTCGGCGCTCGTTGCGTCATTTCGATTGCCGCCGGATCAACCCGATGAGCACGCCCTGCGACTCCAGGCTGCGCTCGGGCACGATGTCGCGGTAGCGCCTGTTCTCCGGCCGCAGGACCGGCCTGCCGCGGAGATAAACCAGGCGTTTCAAGGTGCTCGTCGTCTCGTCCACAAGCGCCGCGATGATATCGCCCGGCCGCGGATCGCGGCGCGCAAGCACCGCCAGGTCGCCGTCCAGGATGTGGGCGCCGATCATCGAATCGCCGCTCACGCGAAGCCCCCAAAGAAACGGCGTCTGCGCCCCAGGCGAGGGTCTCCTTATCCCAAACAGCGCCGGATCGATCGGCACGGTTTCGACCGGCTGCTGCTCCTGCATTGCCGGAAGACCGGCCGGAATGGTGCCATACACCGGAAGCTCGAAGAGGTGCAGTTGCACCTCCCTTGTCTTCAAGCCCCAGGAGCGCCCAGCCAATTGCTCGATCATGCCCTTGTTCGCAAGCGCCCGCAGGTGGCCCATGACCGCCGTCTGGCTTGCAAACTTGAAATGCCGCTGGATCTCCCGGCTGGGAGGCGGAACTCCCTCCTCCTCCTGGAAGGCGCGGATGAAATCCAGCACCTGCTGTTGTCTTTCGGTCATGGTGTTCATTCGATCATCTGTGTTCAATTGAACATCATTCCCCTTCGCGCGCAATCCCAATCTGGCCGGAAAATCCGAACTCCCGGCTTACCGGCCACTTCTGTCAGGCGTTGAAATCAAGCTCCGGAGGCTCCGCATCGGGCGGCGCCAGGCACTGCGGCCCCTCGTGCCTGCTGTTGTTCACGTAGGCATTGACCTGCCGCGCGACGAGCAGATCCGGGGCCGGGGACCGTGCGATTTGCCGCAGCGCCGCAGCCTCCAGGGGCTTTTCGCCGAGCCACAGGCCCATCGCGGGGCCCGTCAGTACCAGCGGCATCCGGTCGTGGATCTCCGCCATGGCCGCGTTGGGTTCGGTCGTCACCACGCAGAATGACGGCTGCAGGCCGTCGAGCTCGGGCTCCCACAGGCCCGCCAGGGCGAAGGGCACCCCGTCCGGCCGCATGAACACGTAGGGTTGCTTTCGGCGGCCCATGTCCCTGAACTCGTAGTATCCATTTACTGGTACGAGGCAGCGCCGCGCCGCTGCGGCATCCCGGAATGCGGGGATGACGGCAATGGTTTCGACGCGCGCATTCGTCAGGGCGCGCTTCCTCGCGAGGTTGCGGTCGGCCGGCGGAATGAGGCCCCATCGCATGGGCCGCAGCCGCGCCGCGCCTTCATCCGCCTGCACGACCGGCGCGACCTGCGACGGCGCGACATTGTAGCGGGGCGACTTCATCCAGTCCCCCGGGTCAAGCCGGATGCCCAGCGCTTCCGCAACCGCCGCAAATGCGGCGTCCGGCCTGTGAAGTACGTAGCGGACACACATGGCGCAAAGGGGCATTCGCGCCCGAAAGTGCGCCGGTGTCAACCGGAGGAGGGCCTGCGCTTGCTGGATGCGCATCGGCGGCGGGCCTTCACTCTGAGCGACTGGGGTGATCCCCCTAGTCCCTCCCGAATTGCGGCGAATTTCCCGGGCGGGCCTGGGAGATCCGGGCTTGAAGATTGGGCTATCAACCTCCGCACCCCCAGGAGCCAGTCCCTATTCACGGAAATGCTCTGCGGGCGTTTAATAGGCGCATCGAAATGACCACCGCGACGCAAACATTCTCCGCCAAGCTCCTTTTTCGCCGGCTGGCGTGCGTCGCGCTTCTTTGCGGCGTGTCGGTTTGGTCGGGTTGCTCCAGCATGGACGTGGCCGCGAGGGTCCCGATGGAAACCGTCACGCGCATGTCGCCCCCGCCGACCGTCGTGACGCCGTACCAGGCCGTCGAACTCGCCAAGCAGTATGTCCGCGAGAATCCCGGTTCCGATTTTGCGATCGGCAGCGGTGATTGCATGCTCCCCCTCTATCAGGATCACGACGTCATCATCCTCGAGCGCCCCGCCCTCTCCGCGTTGAAGGTCGGCCAGACGGTGGTTTTCATGGGCGGCAACGGGGTTCCGGTCGCCCATCTGCTCGCGAGCCAAACCTCCCGGGGATGGTCCACGATGGGCCTGAGCAATTCCGTCCGCGATCCGGGAACGCTTTCCGAGGGCAGCTACATTGGTGTCGTGGTGAAGGCCTATCGCCCGACGGGCAGCCCCATCCTCGCCTACTGGAGCTCCTCTCCGAAGAATTTGGTGGGCGCGAACCTGTAGGGCGCGGGACGCGCGGCACCCGTCAGGGCGCGCTGTTTTTATTGGCGCGGTGGAAAATGACCCGCGCCTTTTCGAGGGTGACGATGCCGCTGCCGACCATGGCATCGAGTATCGGGAGGAAGGCGTTGATCCTCTCCTCACTGTCGATGATCTCGATGACCAGCGGCAAATCGTAGGACAGCCGCAGGATCTTGCTCGTGTGGATATGGCTGGATCGGCCGAACCCCATAGCACCCCGGATCACGGTGGCGCCCGCCAGGTGCTGCTCGCGCGCCTTGAGCACGATGGCCTCGTACAGGGGTTTGCCTTCGTGGCGAGCGGACTCGCCGATGAAGATGCGCAGGAGAAGAGACTCTTGGGGTATTTCCATGGTCAGATGCCCTTCCTAAGATTGATCGCCATGGCCGCGATATGACCGAGCCATACCGCGACCAGGCACGACGCCACGCTAAGCGCGACATTTGCGCCGGCAAGCAGCCATTCCTCGTCGTTGACAAGATTGAGAGTTTGCAGGCTGAAGGAGGAAAACGTCGTGTAGCCGCCGCAGATGCCGGTCATGAAGAACTGGCGGCCGTTCTGGCTAACGAAAATCCGTCCCTCGGGCCCGGTGAGCGTCGCAAAGAAGCCGATGACAAAGGAGCCTGTTACGTTGACGACAAAAGTGCCCCAGGGAAAGGCGGCGCCCATCCAGTTTGATACGAGTCCGTTCAGGAAAAAGCGCGACACGCTCCCGAGCGCACCGCCGAGGGCAATGAGAAGATAAAGGAGCATGACAGGTCGAAGGAGCATGGATCGTCACTCGGTGATTTCCACCTTGGCCGGCGTCCCGTGCGCGCTGTCCGGGGCGATCCAAACGTAGAGCGAACAGGGCTCCGCCACGTCCCGCATGTCGATATTCCAGAACGCGAGCTCATCCCGTCCCAGGGTGAATTCGACGTGGCGCGCCTCTCCGGCCGCCAGGTGCACGCGCTGGAAACCTTTCAGCTCCCGCACCGGGCGGGCGACGCTCGTCCCGCGAAGCCGGATGTAAAGCTGCGCGGTCTCCGTCCCTTCGCGATGGCCCGTGTTCCTGATCTCAGTTCCGACCGTGAGGCGCGATTTCCCCTCGTTGATGGACCTTGCGCTTATCGCCGCCGCCCCCGGTTGAACCGCAGAATAGCTGAACTCGGCGTAACTGAGACCGAAACCGAACGGATACAGGGGGGTGTTCTGCTCGTCGAGATAACCGCTGACGTAGTGATCGCCCGGCTTCGGCGCACCCGGGGCGATTGGATCCGCCTTCGGCCGCCCGGAATTCAGGGCATTGTAGTAAACGGGAATCTGCCCCACGGAACGGGGAACGGAAACCGTGAGGCGTCCCTGAGGGCCGGCATCGCCAAACAGGGTCCGCACGAGCGCCGGGCCCGCCTCGATGCCGGGAAACCATGCGAGAAGGAGCGCCTGTGCGTGCCCGGCCGCCCAAGGCGTCGCCAGCGGCCGGCCGCTGAAGATGATGAGGACGATGGGGGTTCCCGTCCCAGCCACGGCCTCCAGCAATCCTTCCTGATTTCCCGGCAAATCGATCCTGGATCGGGACGACGCCTCGCCCGTGTCATTGCCTTTTTCACCCAGCGCCAGAATGGCGACATCGGCCTTTTTGGCCGCCGCGACCGCTTCGGCAAAGCCGGATTCCGAGGAGCCCTCGACGTCCGTCCCCTTTGCGTACGAAAGGATCATCCCGTCGCGCGCCGCCCGATCCGCGAGGGCGCCCCGTAGGGTCACCACTTCGCGGGAGTCGGCCTTGCACGACCATGAACCCATCATGTCGGCCGCGCTGTCGGCAAGCGGTCCGATCAGGGCGATCTTCCGTCCGGGGAGGCGTGAAAGCGGAAGCAGTGGCGCGCCGTTCGCCGTCCGGTTTTCGAGCAGGACAAACGATTCCTCCGCCGCCCGTCGCGCGAGCGGGCGTCCTTCGCCGGGATCCGCTTGGGCGCCCGCCGCGGGTTCCGCGACATACGGACGGTCGAAAAGCCCCAGGGCAATCTTGATCCGGAGGACCCTCCGCACCGCGTCATCCAGGCGTTCCACCGGCACGGCCCCCGAGCGCACCAGTCCGGGAAGGTCCCCCACGTACAGGTTGCCCTCCATGTCCATGTCCACGCCCGCCAGGATGCCTTTCCGCGCGGCCGTTCGCCCATCATTGGCGATGCCATGAACCATGGTCTCCCGAACCGCCGCCCAATCGCTGTCCACGAAGCCTTCAAACCCCCATTCCTTGCGCAGCACCTGCGTCAGGGTAAATGCGTTGGCGCTCGCCGGCACGCCGTCAATCGAGTTGAAAGCGGACATGATCGATCCCGCGCCCTCGTCCACAGCGGCATGAAAGGGCGGCAGGTAGGTTTCCCGAAGCGTGCGTTCCGAAATCTCGGTCGTGTTGTAGTCGCGCCCGCCTTCCGCGGCTCCGTACCCGACGAAGTGCTTGGCGCACGCGATGATCGAGGACGGATCGTCCAGGCGTGATCCCTGGTATCCCCGCACATAGGCCCGGGCGATTGCCGCGCCAAGATATGGATCCTCCCCCGCCCCCTCCGCGATTCGCCCCCAGCGCGGATCCCGCGCAATGTCGACCATCGGCCCGAAAGTCCATCTCACGCCCTGCCGGGACGCCTCGCCCGCCGCAAAACGCGCCGTTTGTTCGATCAGGCCGGTGTCCCACGTCGCGGAAAGACCGAGGGGAATGGGAAAGAGAGTGCGGAAACCGTGGATCACATCCAAACCAAAGAGAATAGGGATTCCCAGCCGCGACCCCTCGACCGCCTCCTTCTGGTACGCATTGGTCCCCCGCGCCGTGACGGAATTGAGAATTGCGCCGAGCAACCCGCGTTTGACGAGTTCGTCGTTGTTCCCCGCCACATGGCCCGGGCCGGTGAGCGTGGCGGCAGACAGTTGGTTCAACTGACCGGCCTTTTCCTCCAGGCTCATCCGAGCCAGCAGTGCGTCCGCCCGGGCCGTCGTGCCGGACCCGGCAAACGCGGGCAAAACCTCCGCCCGCCCGCTGGCCGGCGCGAGGAGGGCGAGCGACAACCCGCCGATGGGAAGAATGAAGAAGGGGCGGAGCATATGCACCGTAAACTGATTATGAGGCCGCCTGCGTTGCAATCAAAACTCCGGGGAGCCGCAAAATCTTGCGCGGGCCGGCATCCCCTGTTTTTCTCGAGGTGGAACCCGTCGCGCACATCTCGTGACTTCCGCCGAAATCGTCGCCCACCTGCGATTCATTCAACGGCTGCCTGCGCACACAACCGATCCGGCCACCTGCCGGCAAGAAACCTGTCACCCAAACAACCCCCCAAGAATGTGATGAAAATGAAACTGCGGACCATCCTCCCCTGCATAATCCTCTGGGCGCTGGCGCCGGCGCACGCACAGACCCCACCCGCCGATCCGGGCGTCCCGCACATGGAGAGGCGCGGCGCGGCCACGCAGCTCATCGTGGACGGCAAGCCGTTCCTGGCCCTCTCCGGCGAGTTGAGCAATACGATCTCCTCCAACCTGGAGTACATGAAAACGGTGTGGCCGATCCTCGCCAGCAAGGTTCACCTTAACACGGTCTTGACCGGCATGGCCTGGTCCTGGGTCGAGCCCGAGGAAGGCAAGTACGACTTCAGCATCGCGGACGCCGCCATCGAGAACGCCAGGCAGAACAATGTGCATATCGTCTGGCTGTGGTTCGCGAGCTGGAAAAACGGAATCTCCAGCTTCGCCCCGCCCTGGGTGAAGGCGGACCAGGAGAGGTTTCCCCGCGCCCAGATCGCGGACGGCAAGTCCGTGGAAGTCCTTTCGACCCTCGGCGAAAACAACCGGGAGGCGGACGCCCGCGCATTTGCGGCGCTGATGCGCCACACCCGCGAGGTGGACACGACCCACCGGGTCATCATGGTCCAATTGGAGAACGAGGTCGGCCTGATCGGCGACTCGCGCGACCGGTCTCCCCTGGGCAATGAGGCCTTCGCCAAGCCGGTTCCGGCCGAGCTGATGGCCTGTCTCCAGAAGAACAAGAACAACCTGCTGCCCGAATTCCGCAGGATCTGGGAGGCTGCCGGCTTCAAGACTTCAGGATCGTGGGAGGAGGTGTTCGGCAAGGGCCCCGCCAAGGCGGACGAGATATTCATGGGATGGAACTATTCGCGCTACGTCGGCCGCGTGGCGGAAGCCGGAAAAAAAGAATATCCCATTCCGATGTTTGTGAACGCATGGATCGTACAGCCGACGGACAACGTGCCCGGCGACTATCCGAGCGGCGGGCCCCAGGATCACATGCACGACATCTGGCGCGCGGGCGGTCCGCAGATTGACATGCTGTGCCCTGACATCTACCTGCCCAATTTTGTCGAGCTGACGGCAAGGTACAGCCGCTCCGGAAACCCGCTGTTCATTCCGGAGTCGGCGGGTGACCTCCGCGGGGCTGCCAACGCCTTCTATGCCATCGGGCAACACAATGCGGTCGGCTACTCGTCCATGGGGATCGATTCCATGGCGCGCCTCACGGTGGAAGGGCCCGACTTCTTCGGAGAGGCAACGGCCGGGCTGCCGCCGATCGAGGCGCGGCCCCTTCCCATGGCCTATGCGACCCTGGGCCAGCTCGCGCCCTTCATTTTGGAGCACCAGAGCTCGGGCACGATTGCCGCAGCCTCGGTCAACAAGCAGAATCCGAACATGCGGATCAAACTGGGAGACTACATCCTGAACGTAACAGTCCAGCGCGATCCCCGCACGTACAGCGTTGTGCCCGACCTGACCGGATATGGCATCTTCATGCTGGAGGGACCCAACGACTACCTGATGGCGGGAAACAACATCGAAGTCACGTTCACCCCCGGCACGCCCGGGCCGCCGATAGCCGGCCTTGCGTGGCAGGAGTCGGGCCGGTTCGAAAACGGCAGGTGGATCCGCGACCACATCCTGGGCGGCGACGACTCCGTCCTGCGGTATGACATGGTCACGGTCGCGGCCATGAACCAGTCCGGCAGCGGCGTGCGCCTCACGGCCGGCGAGCGCGGCATTCAGAAGGTCAGGATCTACCGCTACAGGTAGTCTCCAGTCATCGGCATCGCACGGTTCGCACGGATGATGTTGTCCGCGCCGGCTCTTTCGCTCAAGAAGGAGCCATGAGTTCACCCCATTCGCTGGCCGTCCCGCTCGCCCTGTTTCTGTTTGCCGCCGCCTCCGCCGCGGCGGCCGACGCTCCCTCGACCGTTCCGCTCTGGGCCGCCGGCGCGCCCGGCTCCGAGGCCCGAATGCACGAGGCCGAGGTCATCGGGATGCACGACGCCAATACGCCGATGGTCTACAACATCCACAATCCTTCGCTCACGGCCTATCTGCCGGCCGCAGGCGCGGCGACGGGGGCGGCGATCATCGTCGCGCCGGGCGGGGGGCACCAGTTCCTTTCGTACGTCCATGAAGGCAGTGCGGTGGCCGAGTGGCTGAGCCAGCACGGGATTGCCGGCTTTCTCCTGAAATACCGCCTCGCCCGCGACCAGGCGGGCCATTCGCCCTACAAGGTCGAAGTCGACGGCGTCGCCGATGCCCACCGCGCCATCCGCCTGGTCCGAAGCCGGGCTACGGAATGGAGTGTGAATCCGGCCCGAATAGGAATCCTGGGCTTCTCCGCCGGAGGCGAACTGGCCTTCCTGGCCAGCCTCCACTCCGACGCCGGAAAGGCGGGCTCCGATGATCCCATCGAACGCTTCAGTTCGCGGCCCGATTTCACGTGCTTGGGTTATCCCGGCATCGGAGGAGATGCCGTTGCCATCACCAAGGACATGCCGCCGGTTTTCATGTTCAGCGCCTACGATGACGCCCGCACTTCAAACACGATCGCCTCGCTTTTTCTGAAGTATCGGGCCGCGGGCGTTCCCGCGGAGATCCACATTTTCAACCGGGGCGGGCACGGTTTCGGCATCCGCGACCGCCCAATGCCGGTGACGAGCTGGCCCCTGTGGCTCCAGGATTGGATGGGCGACCGCGGACTCCTGCGTTGAGCGGGCCTGCTGGGGCCGCCAGCCCTGACTCTTTCTTCCGATTAATGACGAATGCTATTGGGCGGTGTGGCACAGGCTCGTGATTTCCCGGACGAAGTCTTCGGGCGCAGCCGGCGACACCACCAACGTGCGCTTGGCGTACCGCAGCACGACGGTCCGGCTCGGGTCCGTGACATAGGCGCGGTAATTGCCCAAAGACCTGCTTCGAAAAAAACCCGTGAATGAAAAGATTCCGCCGTTGCCAAAGGTGCGGATGCCTTGGCGCATGGCGCGCGGGTCAACCTTTGCCGATTGAAAGCCGGCCAGGGACAGCCGCGTCGTCCAGAGCAGCCGATGCACCAGGATGGCGTCGGATGTCACCGTGTATCCGCGGATCGTAAAGAGTGCGGAGCCGATGACGATGGCAAGCGGCCCCAAGGCCGGCCAAGGCTGCCCTATGCGCGCCAGACTGAACGAGACGGCAACGCACAAGGCGGTGGACAGGGATGAGATGACAATGAGCGATTTGCTCCAGGGCGCGTCATAGTGGTTCATGGCGGGGTTTCCGTTGTCAGATACTGCCGGCGCGCTGGTTCCATTCTCGGTTGGCCGGCACCGGGACTCCCAAGCCTATGCCATCCAGCGCCTGTCTTTCAAACCGCAATAGAAAGGAGATCATGAACCGGGCTTATCTTGCCCGTTTTGCATTTCCGAGTAAAGAGCATGGGATGAAAACGCGCGAATTGGAAAAGCAGGGCCTGGTTGTTTCAGCCACGGCCCGGACCCCCTATCCCCGTTTCGTTTTCGCCGCGGGCATGTTTCTGCTCGCTTCAGCCGCAGTGCGGGCCGGTCCCCCATTCCTGACGGACGATCCGGAACCGGTGGATCTTCATCATTGGGAACTTTACATTTTCGGACAGGGAGATCGGACCGCCGGCGGAGACGCAATCTCCGGTCCGGCGATCGAGATGAACTACGGCATCGCACCGAACATGCAGGTCCACCTCGTGGCTCCCGTTGCTGAGACATCCTCACGGGATGCGAACTGGACATCCGGGTACGGCGACACGGAAGTGGGTGTCAAGTACCGTTGGATCGACGAGACCGGTACCCTGCCCCAGGTGGGCATCTTCCCCATGGCCGAATTGGCGACGGGCGACAGCGCGCGGGGACTGGGAAACGGACGCACGTGGTATCGGCTGCCCCTTTGGCTGCAGAAAAGCTGGGGCCCCTGGACGACTTATGGTGGAGGAGGCGTGGCGCTGAACCCGGCTCCCGGACAACGCAACTACGGATTCGCGGGTTGGCTCGTCCAGCGGGATATCGGAAAATATCTGACGCTTGGGACCGAACTCTTTCGCCAGGGCGCGGACACGACCACCGACAAGGGCTTTCTGGCCGCTAACGCGGGCGGATATGTGAAGTTTTCGGAAAATTTTAATCTGCTCTTCAGCGCCGGCCGTTCGATTTCCGGGGATCGCCACGTTTTATGGTACTTCGGCCTATATTGGACCTGGGGGCCTCGGGAAGCTGGGAAATGATCTTATGACCGCCAGGAAACTCCTCCCCGCAACGCCGACGGAAGGATTTCCCGTTTGCTCAGCCGCAACGGAAGCGGGGAACCCGGGGGCGCAGGGCCCGCCGTGGCAGTCAGTCACTTCACAGCGACGACAATCCGCCGGTAGGCAAAGAGCGGGATCACCGGATTCCGAGTCCTGACCTCCAAAATGATATGGATCTGCGTCCCGGCTCCATCCGCGGGGATGACAGCCTGCGCAACCTTTTCGTCAGCGTGCTGAATGGAAATCCCGCCCTTGTATGTGCCAGCTTCGGGATAGGGAAACCAGCGAAAATCCAGCGCATCCTTGTCCGGACTTCCCGAGGCGGACGCGTCGAGCGTGATGCGCTCGGCCGCCCCGGCGGTCAGGTACACCACCTTGCGGGTCAGGTCGCCGTTGAGCGCCGCAATTGGATTGTGATGGGCGTCCTTGAAGTCCTTGACGCACCATTCCATGCGTGCCTGAAAATCATTTTCGTAGGCCCGACGCCAGCGCTGAATCGGCGTCCACACGTCATTGTACGTCTTGCCGGTCTCGGGATCCGTCCACTGATCGCTGGCATCCGGATGCATGGCGAACGGTTCATAGGGCTTTTCTCCGTCGCCGGTGCGGACGCGACCCTGGCCCGCGGGAATCTGCATCTTGCCGGCCTGGTAGCGGCCGCCCCAGCCTCCCCAGTCCATGTGCTCCGGATCGCAGAGCCCCTTGTTGACCAGGCCGATCCACGTGCTCGTATTGCCGCCCTCCAGATAGCGAAAGCGCCCGTCCCGCTCGACGCGGTCCGGATAAAGCGCGCCCAGCGGGCCGTGGTCATGCTGAATATGCTCCTTCATCCACAGATGCTGGCCTTCATCGGTCGGGGGATAGGGCTGCCAAACATAAGGCTCCCGATTCGTTTGCGACCGGCCCGGCGGCATGTGGGGAGGCCCGGGGCCCATCAGTCCGAAAACCTGGTTGAGGCTTCGGATCCATGGTATGTCCGGAAAATTGTGGCAGATCCAGGCGCCCGCGTCATCCTGGCCGTAGTCCTCGTAGACGCGGATCTTGGCGACAAAGGCCTTCACCTGTTCGGGCGTATGCGCCTTCCGGTAATCCCAAAGGGCCTGCGCGAGCGGATTGGCGCCGCCCGTGATGCAAACATAGATGGGGCGCGGGTCGGGTTTCTCCACCGCACCCGCGATCAGCCGGGTCCCGGGCGTGCCCTGCCCGTCTCCCACCGAAGCCATGCCATATCCGTACGGACCGGCGCCCACCCGGCTCATGAGATAATCCGCCGAAGGCCAGCCGGGGGCGTTCTTCAGGAGGCTTGGACGCACGTTCGCGTATGCGCGGATGGCCTTGACCAAACCCTCCGTATGCACGCCGATCCGGTGCGGCTCCGAGGGGGCCCTTGCGGGATATCCGGGATCGCTGATGCTTACGGCGATCAGGCCTTCGATGTCCATTTCGTTCGCGTACATCAGCAAACGCACGATCATCTGCGAATCGTCCTGCTCTCCCTCCAGGTCGGTGATCAGGATCATGCGGTGGTTGTCTTCGACCGCGCGCAGCCGCGGCTCTTCCGGGCAAAATGCCGATGCCGCGCAGGCCAGCGCCAAGAACCAGATTCTGCCGCGTCCGAGACCGGGCGGGTACAGACGGCCCTGCCGTTGTTTGGGGGATCTCACACGGATATCCGGCAACCGTTTCACGTCTGCCGTGTCAGCGAGCGCGCTTTCGAGCGATCGATGCGGGATCCGGGCTTTGGCGGCTTTTGCATCGCTCCGCCAAGCCCGTCCTTCCAATTCCACCATTTGAGCAACCGCGGATCCGGCCGCTCGTTTTCCGCGTAATAGACCGCACACCGGAACACGTAGAGGGCGCACCGATCCACATGGGTTCCGACCTGCTCTTCAAGCCGGCGGTAGAGCCTTCCCGGGCTTTTTCGCTTCAATTGCGCTACGCGGAATACTCCCAGTCCGACCAAATCGCGTGCTATGCTGGGGCCCACTCCGGGAATCGTCCGCAATTCCCGCAGCGCTTCGGCTCGTGCATCCAGGGAGGAGCTTGTCTTCATTGTCATTGATCGTGAGGTTCGTCCTTCGCGGCTTGGAAATCTGGTTTACCGGCCTGAGTCTGCGGCCACGGCGCGCGCATTTCAAACGCCAAGTCGGCTGTCCGGCCGCATACTCGCCTTTCACGCGGAAATGCCCAGTGTCCCGGACATGCACATGCGCCAAGATCCGGACGGCCCCGCTGCAGCGGCCCGCGGCGAAGAAGGGTCCGCGCCGGATGAGCCCGTCTACATGGGTTTGCCGCACGAGCGCGTGCTGCGCACGCGTCTGTACGCTTCCGTCGTTCTCACCATGCCCGTGCTCGTGGTTGCGATGGGGCCGATGCTCGCTCCGTCGTTCTTCCATCGCCTCCATCCTCGCCTCCTGGCCTGGGCGCAGCTTGTCCTCACGACGCCCGTTTTCTTCTGGTGCGGATCTTTCTTCATTCGCCGCTGGTGGGCCTCGCTCCGCGACCGCGACACCAACATGTTCACGCTCACCGTCACGGGCACCGGCGCCGCATATTTTTACAGCGTTCTTGCCGTGCTGTTTGGCGACTCGCTTCCCGCTGCGCTCCGCACGGCGCACGGCGTGCCGCTCTATTTCGAGGCGACCGCGTTCATCACCACCATCGTCCTGCTCGGCCAGATCATCGAACAGCGGGCCCACTCACGGACCGATGCCGCCATCCGGGGTCTCATGGAGCTCGCGCCGAAGATCGCCCACCGCCTGCGTCCCGACGGGCGCGAGGAGGATGTCCCGCTGGAAATAGTGGAAGCCGGCAATCTCCTCCGCGTGCGCCCCGGCGAGCACATTCCCGTCGACGGCATTCTCACCGGCGGCGCGAGCGACATCGACGAGTCGATGCTCACGGGCGAGCCAGTGCCGGTGCCAAAACATGCCGGTGATCGGGCCAGCGCGGGAACGCTCAACGCCACGGGCGCCTTCGTCCTGCGCGCCGAGCGCGTGGGTCGGGACACGCTCCTTGCGCAGATTGTCAGCCTCGTCGAGCGGGCGCGGGAAAGCGAACCGCCCATTGCCCGTCTTGCCGACCGAGTTTCCGCATGGTTCGTTCCCGGGGTGGCCGCGCTTGCCGCGGCCACCTTCGGCGCGTGGCTCATGTTCGGCCCGGAACCGCGCTTCGTCTTTGCGCTGATCAACGCCGTCGCCGTCCTCATCATGGCGTGCCCTTGCGCGCTCGGCCTCGCGACACCCGTCTCGGTCGTCACGGCGATCGGCCGCGGCGCGCAAGCCGGGGTGCTCGTGAAGGATGCCGCCGCCCTCGAGCGCCTTGCGTCCGTCGGCACCCTCCTCATTGACAAGACCGGCACACTGACCGCCGGCAACCCGCGGGTCGTTCGCATTGCGCCCGCGCCGGGCTTCGACGAAGCCGCGCTCCTCGGCCTCGCCGCCGCCGCGGAATCTCCCAGCGAACATCCGCTCGCTCGCGCAATCGTCGCCGCTGCGGGCGAACGCCATCTCCCGCTCGCGTCCGCTGTCGATTTCGCCGCCGAGCCCGGCCTCGGGGTCCGCGCGCGCATAGGGGAAAAGGCCGTCGTCGTTGCCCGGGCTTCCGCCGAGACGGGCAAGGAAATGGCCGAAACGCTTGTTGCCGTCACGGTCGATGGCCTGGACGCAGGCACTCTCGCACTCGCCGACGAAATCAAGCCCACAACCCCCGCGGCTGTCCGCGAACTCCAAAAGCTCGGCCTGCGCGTCGTCATGGTCACGGGCGACCGCGAGTCTGCCGCGCGCAGGGTCGCGAACGAGCTCGGTCTGGACGGTTTCCACGCTGCGGTTACGCCCGCGCGCAAACAGGACATTGTCCGCGAGCATCGTGCGCGCGGCGAGCGCGTCGCCTTCGCGGGCGACGGGCTCAACGACGCCCCCGCCCTGGCCGCCGCCGATGTCGGCATCGCAATGGGCACCGGCACGGACGTCGCCATGGACAGCGCCGGACTCGTCCTTGTGAAGGGCGACCTTGCCGCGCTCGTGCGCGCGGTTCACCTCAGCCGCGCAACCCTGCGCAACATCAGGCAAAATCTCTTCTGGGCATTCGCCTACAACTTTGCGGGCCTCCCCATCGCCGCGGGCGCACTTTATCCCTTCACCGGCTGGCTGCTCAACCCCATGTTCGCCGGCGCAGCGATGAGCCTCAGCTCGATCACCGTCGTCTCGAACGCCCTCCGGCTCCGCCGGATCCGGCTTTAGCAGCCCTGCGATCGTTCCGCCGGCCCGTCAGTAGACGATTCGCCAGTTGCCGGTCGGCTCGTCCGGAATGGCATGATGGCTTTCGACCCAGTCGATAATCATGTCGCGAATCTCCCCGCTCGAATGGAAAAGCACGGGCGCGTTCTTGAACATCGCATAGCCCCCTCCGCCGTTGAAACGGTAGTTGTTTAGGGCCAGCCGGAGCTTCGCCCCGGGGTCGAGCGGGGCCCCCTTGAAGCTGAGATTTCGGATGCGCTCGCCGACAGGGCGGGTGATGTCGATCTCGTACGTAACCCCTTCGGCGACGTCAAAATTGTAGCTCATCACGTTCGGGTCTATGAGCTCCTCCGGCCTCTTGCCCGCCTCAAAGGGAAGGAAATACCGGGCTGAATGCTCGAGGGCGGCCCGCAGTTGCGCGCCGGTGACCTCGATCACATACAAGGTGTTCTCATAGACATAGAGGCCGGCGATGGCGCGCACCGTCACCGGGCCGGCCGGAATGCGGGCGAGCGGATTGAAGCTGGATGCCAGCGACACGTCGGCGTGCCCCGCGTCGAGCTGCACGCGCTGGACGAGATCGAGCATCGCGGAGTCGCGAAGGGAGCCGCCCGCCTCGATCGCCTTTTCGCTTGTTCCGATGGGTTTGTCCAGCCACGCCAGGGTCTCCTTGTGGTATGGCTCGGCAAGGGCAAGAATCCCCGGATCGGCGGGGGTGTCCCGTTCCACCGGCAGGGATTGGGCTTCCCTGCCGATGAGCGTCCATGCTCCCGAGCTGCCGCGGGAGAAATAAAGGTCCGCCTTCACAAGGTGGTCGCCCCACCTGCCCGCCTGCGTCATCAGCACTCCGTTGACGACAAGCGCCGGCACGTCGCGATGGGTGTGCCCCATGAGGATCAGGTCTATTCCGGGCACCCGGCGGGCGATGGCGAGCGACGCATTCTCATTCGGCACGTCGCCGATCTTGCCCTTGCCCGTGCCAAGATCCTCCTCGAGCCCCATGTGCACCGCGAGAACGACCGCGTCGACATGCTCGCGCGCGCGGAGGATAGGCACCCATTTTGCGGCCTCGGCCACGGGATCTCGGAATTCAAGTCCGGCGTAGTTCTCCGCATTCTCCCAGGCCGGAATCCCGGGGGTCGTGACACCGAGAATGCCGATCCGGACTCCGTCCACATCCTTCACAATATAGGGCTCATATGCAGTGTCCGCAGTCCCAGCCCGATACGTGTTGGCCGAAAGCCACGGAAACTTCGCTTCGCCGCGGGCCTTCCCGAGAACGGCGAGGCCGAAATTGTACTCATGGTTGCCAACGGTCATGCTGTCATATCGCATCTCATTCATGACTAGCATCATAGGATCGACCGGTGCGTTGTCCTTGCGGTTGTGATAATAGACGAGCGGAGTCCCCTGGATCGTGTCTCCGCAGTCCACCAGAAGCAGATGGGGAGAGTCCCTGCGGGCGCGCTCCACCAGCGTCGCGATCTTGGCAACGCCCAGCTCGGCCGGCTTCTCCGTGTAATAGTCAAACGGATAGATGTGTCCGTGAAGATCGGTTGTGCAAAGAAGGGTGACGTGAGCGCGGTCGTCCGCCCCCCGCGAAGCGGCCACGGCGCCAACCCAGGCAAAAGCGGCGAGGACCGCCCGGAATGAGACGCGAGGGAAACGATTCATGCCGGGACTGATAGCTGAAAAGCCGCGTGCGCACAACCCCACCGTGCCCAATTGCCGCGCAGGCCGGGGGCTCCGATGCCGTCAATCCGGGAGGCTTCTCCCGTTGGGTCAGTGCCGGCTTGCCGACACGCGGACCCTGAACGATCATAAGCGGTGTCATTCCAGGTCGAAAACCCAAAAATCGGAATATAATGAAAGCAAATATCGGATGCGCGGATCGCCTGATCCGCTTCATCGTTGGTGCGGCAATACTGGGCGTTGGCTATTATTATCGGAATTGGTGGGGACTCATCGGAGTGTTGCCCCTGATCACGGCATTTATCCGCTTCTGCCCCGCCTATGTGCCTTTCGGCATAAACACCTGCGGCACGAAGGCCGATACGCAGGCCCCGCCCCCCAGCTGATGCTCGGCCGGCCGCAGGCGGGTGCGGCAGGCGGATAGAAGCCAATCTTCATCCAGACCACAGGCCCCCATGAGGGCGCGAGGCCGAGTATATTCCGCTTGACATATATTCCTTTGTAGGTATATACTTTGAATATGGAGCTCGTCCCGATCTACCAATGCCTGTGCGACCGAACCCGGCTCCGCATCCTCAATCTGCTCGATTCCGGGCCGCTGTGCGTCTGCCATTTCCAGACGCTGCTGAAAGAGGGCCAGGTGAAGATTTCGAAGCACCTGGCCTACCTGCGGACACGCGGTCTGGTCGAAACGCAGCGCGAAGGCAATTGGATCATCTATAGGCTCCCCGCCAATCGTCCTCGTGAACTCGATGCCAACTTGCGGTGCCTCCAGGACTGCGTGCGCGAGCATCCGGTCTTCCGGCAGGATCTCGGACGCCTTCGGCGCCGCCAGGCTGAATTCGCCAGGATAACCTCTTGCGGCTGCTCCTCCTCCCCATGCAAGACGAGAAACCGCTCAAGGTCCTGATCCTCTGCACGGGAAACTCCGCGCGCAGCATCATCGGGGAATACCTGCTCCGGGCCAAGGGGCGCGGCCGTTTCGAGGCATTCAGCGCCGGGTCCTACCCGACCGGCAAGGTCAACCCGCTGGCAGCGTGGGTCCTGGCCGAGAAGTACGGAATCGACGCAGGCGATGCCCGCAGCAAGTCGTGGGAGGAGTTCAGGGAAGTAAAATTTGACCTGATCATCACGGTCTGCGACCGGGCCAGAGAGTGCTGCCCGATATTTTCCGGCCGTCCCGTCTCGGTCCATTGGGGCTCGCCGGATCCGGCGGCATTCGAGGGCACGGAAGACCAGCGCAAATGGTTCTTTGTCCAGGTCGCCTCCCAGATCGCCCGCCGGATCGAGCTCCTTTGCGCGCTGCCCATTGCGGAAATCCGCAAACTCCAGCTCAACGCAATCGCCGAGCAGACCCCCTTTTCACCATGAATGCAGAACTGAACAAGCAAGAAGCCGTCCGCGAACAAGTCCGGGCCGGCTACGGTCAAATTGCGGAAACCGGGAGTTCCCGGCGCAAATCCTGCGGATGCTGCGGCGATTCTCCGGGCGTGGACCCCGGGGGGCTCGCCACCGCCATCGGCTACTCTCCGGAGGAATTGGCCGCCCTTCCCGAAGGCGCGAATATGGGGCTTTCCTGCGGCAATCCGAACGCGCTTGCCGCACTGAAACCCGGAGAAGTCGTGCTGGACCTCGGCAGCGGCGGCGGATTTGACGTTTTCATTGCCGGAAAGAAGGTCGGCGCGAAAGGCCGGGCAATTGGCGTCGACATGACGCCGGAGATGCTGACCAAGGCGCGGAAGAACATAGAGACCTACCGAAGGGCGAGCGGCTTCGACAACGTCGAGTTCCGGCTCGGCGAGATCGAGCACCTGCCGGTGGGCGACGCAAAAGTGGATGCGGTCATCTCGAATTGCGTCATAAACCTCTCTCCCGACAAGGCCCAGGTCTGGCGGGAGATCGCGCGGGTCCTCAATCCCGGCGGGCGTGTGGCCGTGACGGACTTGGCGCTGCTGAAGCCGCTGCCTCCCGCTGTGGCCGGGATGGTCGAGGCCCTCGTCGGCTGCGTCGCGGGCGCCGCCCTGGTTGCGGAGACCGAGAGGATGGCCAGGGCCGCCGGCTTGACCGGCATCGTGCTGAACGCGAGATCCGCCTACATCGACAACATGGTCACCTGGGAGGATCCCCTTTACCAGAAGATCATCGCAAGCCTGCCAGCCGGCGCCAAGCCGAGCGATTACATCACCAGCCTCGAGATCACCGCCCGCAAACCGGATCCGGCCTCTTCCCATGGATCAAGCTGCTGTTCGGCCTGACGCGCCCGGGGCGCTGATCGGCGCGAGCAATTTCTTCGAGCTCGCCGTGGCTGTCGCCATCACGCTTTTCGGCGCGGACTCGCCTGCGGCCCTGGCGACTGTCGTCGGGGTGCTCGTGGACGTTCCGGTCATGCTGACGATCTGCGCCGGCTGCAATGGAACGCGGCGCTGGTACGAGGCAGCGCTGCCTCCGGCGGCGAGCGGCTGAGGCAACGCGAAAGCAAAGCAATCAGTTCAAACGCCGACCGCAGCTGCTTGGGATGAGGGTGAAAGGAATGGCCCGGGGCGGGATGGCAACCGAGCTCTTGCGATATTCGATGGCGCGGCCACGGTATATCATGCCATCCAGCACCCGGGTTTGCCCCAATGGGCGCGTGAATCGAGCGCCATAGCCAGCCATGAAGCCATCGAAATTCCTCTTGCCGTCTCCGCGCGGAGCCAATGCGAACATCCTTGTCCGGCTCGTGGTCGGCGGCGTTTTCCTCAACGAAGGAGTGCTCAAGTTCCTCGATCCGGCCGTCAACGCTGCGGGACGGTTTGCAACGATCGGCATTCCGGCTCCTGAGTTCTTCGGCCCCTTTGTCGCCGCCGTGGAGACCCTCGGCGGACTGCTCGTCATCCTCGGTCTGGCAGGCCGGCTTGCGCCTCTGGCTCTTTTTGTCGACATCTCGGTCGCCATTTTCTCCACCAAGATCCCGATCCTGCTGGGCCATGGCTATCTTGGCTTTTCACTCATGAAGGTGAAGAACTATGGTCTCCTGAGCATGGTGCACGAAGCCCGCACGGACTTGGCAATGTGGTTTGGACTCCTGTTCCTGCTTCTCGCAGGCCCGGGCCGATGGTCGCTCGATGCGCTCCGAAAAAGCGCCGGTTCCGCCCTTTGAGGCCATCGGCGCATGTCTGTTCCTCCTGATCCGGCACCCGGGCCGCCACCCGCGCCCGCACGCCTTGGCGAACCTGCCCGCGCCCCGGCCGGCCGGGCACGCGAGGTCTTTGGCGCTTTTCTCAAGCTTGGCTGCACCGCGTTCGGCGGCCCCATCGCCCATCTCGGCTATTTTCAGAACGAATTTGTCGTGCGCCGAAAATGGACCGACGACGCAACCTACGCCGACATCGTCGCCCTGTGCCAATTCCTGCCGGGCCCGACGAGCAGCCAGGTCGGATTTTCCCTGGGGTGGCGGCGCGCCGGTCGGCTGGGTGCCTTGGCCGCATGGATCGGTTTCACGCTGCCATCGGCCATCCTCATGATCGCCTTCGCATACGGCGTGAAACTGGCCGGAAATCTGGCCCAATCCGGATGGGTCCAAGGGCTCAAGGTGGCAGCGGTCGCGGTCGTGGCCCAGGCGGTTTGGACGATGGCCCGCAAACTTTGCCCTGACGTTCCACGGGCAGCCATTGCGGTCGCGTCGGCGATTGCACTGCTGCTCGTGCCGCACGCATGGATGCAGATCGTCGTGCTGGCCGCCGGCGCCGTCGCGGGCCTGTCCCTCGCGCGCCTGTTCAAGGCGGATCCGGCACCGCCTTCCGCTCCGGTGTTTGCAGGTCGTCCCTGTTCGGGGTTGGGCTGGCTCGGCCTTTTCTTTGGCCTTCTTCTGCTGCTGCCCTGGCTGGCCCATCATTGGCCTGTGCGCCAGTTGCAGATGTTCAACGGCTTCTACCGTGCCGGCTCGCTCGTCTTCGGCGGCGGACATGTCCTGCTGCCGTTGCTTGAAAAGGTCACTGTCGGGCAGGGCTGGCTCGACCATGACACCTTCCTGGCCGGTTACGGCGCAGCACAAGCCCTGCCGGGGCCGTTGTTCACCTTTTCCGCGTATCTCGGCACGATCATCAGCCATGGAGGCATCATCGGCGGCCTGCTGGCGTTGCTCGCGATATTTCTGCCGTCGGCGCTGCTTGTTTTCGGCGCGCTGCCGCAATGGGACCGGCTTCGGTCGGCCGCGCCGGCCCGCGCGCTTCTGGCCGGAACCAATGCAGCGGTCGTCGGCCTGCTGGGCGCGGCCTTTTATTCGCCGATTTGGACATCGGCCATCACCGATTTGAAGCGCCTCGCGCTCATGCTCGCGGCCTATGCCGGGCTGGAGTTCTTCCGAATGCCGCCCTGGCTGATGGTGATCGGCTGCGCAGCCGGAGGCGCGCTGGCGCTCCGGTAAGGGCCTGGGCTTCGCGTTCCGATTGTCAAACCGGACAAGCTCGGCATGCCGCTGCTTGGGGTTCTTCTCCGAACCTCACTTAGGAAATACGCCGCAACGCACCAAACAAGAGACCCACGCGACCGATCGTCAGAAATCCCCAAAAACCGACGCTGCGTGATCCAACCGTTGCGGCCGCCGGATCAGAAGGAATTGAAGAAACGAAGCCGTGATGCAATACGTCATGCCCTTTCGACATGTTAATCCAAACCCGCCGTCAATTTGCCAAACTTTCCCTCTCTGCGCTGCCCGTGTCCGGGCTCTTTGGATCCATAGCCAGGCTCTGCGCCGAAGAAATCCGGCAACCCCGATTGAAGCCGGACTCGAACGTGTCCGGCGTTCAAATAGGCCTTAACGTGCCTTACAGTTTTGCCAATCTCCAGATGAGCGGTCCGGAAATTCTCGACCGCTGCGTCCAGTTGGGGATCAGCGGGCTGGAACTGCGCACCCAGCCGGTAGAGGCGTTTCTCGGCGCGCCGGCGCCCCTGATCGGCGCGAAGGCGCTTGTGGCCGCAGCGGCCGGGGCGCAGTCGGTCGACGCCCAGATGCGGCGCTGGCGTCTGTCGGCCCCGATCGAGCGCATCCCCGAATTCCGCCGCACCTACGAGGCGGCGGGCGTCCTCATCGAAATCGTGAAGGTTGACGGCATTTTCAAGATGTCGGACGAGGAGCTGGACTACGTGTTCGAGCTAGCCAGGGCCCTTGGCGCCCGCGCTGTCTCGACCGAAATCAGCAAGGATGAAAACGACCTGAAGCGGCTCGGCGGCTTTGGCGAAAAACACTCGCTCTGGGTGGCCTATCACGGCCACACCGCCGTGACTCCGGCGCATTGGGAACGGGCCTTCGCTCTCTCGCCGCGCAATGCGGCCAACGTCGACATCGGACATTTCATCGCCGGCAACAGCTATTCTCCGGTCCCATTCATCAAGCAGTACCACGGGCGGATCACCCATGTGCACATCAAGGACCGCAAGCTGCACATGGGCCCGAATCTCCCGTTCGGACAGGGAGATACGCCGATTGTCGAGGTCCTGCGGCTGATCCGGGACAACCGCTGGAATATCCAGGCCACGATCGAATTTGAATACAAGGTTCCCGCGGATTCGGACCGAATGAAGGAAATCGCTAAGTGCGTTGCGTATTGCCGGGACGCTCTGGCCTGAAACCTTCCGGGTGCAGTGTGCCTTTGGGGTCGTAATCGCTGTGAATGAGGAAGGTCGCCTGACTTTTGCCTTGCGCAGGGATCGACGGAAGGCGCGTATTTCCGGCATGAAGTGGACATGGCTGTCAGCGGCGCCTGTGTTGATCTGCCTGTTTGGCAATGTCGCCCGGGCAGGCGACTATCCCGCGCCATCCGAGGCCGATTACATCATCCGGGACTTCAAGTTTGCGTCCGGCGAAAGCATCCCCTCTCTGCGCATCCATTACCGGTTTCTCGGCCGCCTGGAGCGCGGGGCTGACGGCGCTGCGGCCAACGCGGTGCTCATCCTCCATGGAACCGGAGGCTCCGGAGCAAACTTCATCAACGCTTATTTTGCGGGCGAGCTGTTCGGTCCGGGACAGCCGCTCGACGCAGCGACCCATTTCATCGTCATTCCGGACGGGATCGGCCACGGCGGTTCATCCAAGCCGAGCGACGGAATGCACGCCCACTTTCCCGCATACTGCTATTCGGACATGGTTGACGCCCAATACCGGCTGCTGACTCAGGGGCTCGGCGTGAATCATCTGCGCCTGGTGCTGGGGACCTCGATGGGCGGCATGCATACATGGGTGTGGGGCGAGCGATATCCGGTGTTCATGGACGACCTGATGCCGCTGGCAAGCCTGCCAACCCAGATTTCGGGGCGGAACCGGGTCTGGCGCCGCGCGATCATGGACTCGATCCGGAACGATCCGTCATGGAAGGGCGGTGAATACGTGGTGCAGCCCCCCAGCCTTCGCGCCGCCGAGGAGATTCTTTTTTTCATGGGCAGCAATCCCGTTCGCAGGCAGGCCGAGATGCCGACCCTCGCGGAGGCCGACTTGGTCCTGGGCCGCACCGTCGACAACGCAGTCAAAAGTGACGACGCCAACGACCTTCTCTACGCCGTGTCCGCCTCCCGGGACTACAATCCCGGGCCGGGCCTCGGGATGATCCGGGCGCGGCTTCTTGCGGTGAATTCAGCCGACGACCTGATCAATCCCCCGGAACTTGGAATATTGGAACGGGAAATCGCCCGGGTGCCGCACGGTCGGGAGATCGTTGTCCCGGAGAGCGATGCGACGTTTGGCCATGGGACGCATACCCATGCCGCTGTGTGGAAGTCCTATCTGGTCGACCTTCTCCGGCAATGATGCGAAGGGATCCAATCGCACGCACTGGACCCAAGAATTTCACATGAAGCAAGCATTCGAAGTCAAAGACCCGGACTACCGCCTTAGTCCCCATACGGGAATGACCCGGACGCATTATGTTGCGTGTGCCAAATACCTTCTCGAAAGAGCATTCAAGCACGTGAAGTCATTCGACTCACCGATCGTTTTCCCGCTCGTGCCCGGCAAATCCTACCCCCATCCCGGCGATCCGGAATGGCGCACGCGGGCATTCGAGTTTGAGGCGCTGGAAAGGACATTCGTGTTGGCGGCCCCGCTAATGCATGTCGATCCGGAGATCGACATCAATGGCTTCAAGCTGCGCGACTACTATTGCCACCACCTTCACAACGCGATGACGCCAGGGCATCCCAATAGCATACCCCTCCCGGAGGATCTTCCCGACGCGACCTACCAATTCACCTGCGAATTCGGAGGTCTGACCAAAACCCTTCTCCTTATGCCCGACGTTGTGTGGCCATTCCTCACCCAGCGGCAGCGGGATGAAATGGCCGCCACGATTTCGAAGTGGGCCCACCACCGGACCACCCAGAACAACTGGAGGCTCTTCAACATCGAGATGCTCTCCTTCCTCAAGAAGAAGGGATATCCGATCGACGATGAGCTGCTCAAAAGCCACCTCCTGTGGATCGCATCCTATCACGCGGGAAATGGTTGGTATCTCGAGCAGAGCTACAACTACTACACGATCAGCCTTTTCGTGGTCTATGGCGCGATCTGGAGCAGGGCCTTCGGAGATGAGTTCTACCCGGAAATTGCGGACCTCCTCGAGAAAAGCTACCAGGAGCTGATGAAGACTTACCCCAACTTCTTTGCCCGCAATGGCTTCATCAACATGTGGGCAAGAAGCATCTGCTATCGGCTTTGGATTTCAGGCGGATTCCCCGCGGCCTTTATGCTCAAGTCCCAGCCGCCCGTCGATCCGGGTTGGGCGAGACGCCTCTGTTCGGGATCCATTCTTCAATTTGTCACAAGGGAAGACTTTTACGACAACGACATTCCCAGCCTCGGTTTCTACGGTCACCGGGAATACATGATCCAGAGCTACAGCTGCCCGGCCAGCCCGTTCATCATGTTTCTGCCGTTCATCAGCCTCGCGCTGCCCGTGGATTCGCCGTTCTGGACCGCCCGGGAAAATGACGGCATCTGGGAGGGGCTCGGAAGGTCCTCAAAGCGAATGGTTCTGGAAAAGCCGGGCCTCACTCTGGTCAACCACGGTGGCACCGGCGCTTCGGAAATCATCCCGGGCAAGGTGTACGACGACGACCACAACTATTCGAAGCTGGTTTACAGCACCCACTTCCCATGGGAGGACCACAATCCGGACGGTGGAACATCGATGGAGTACAGCTTCAGGAGCCTGGACCCCAGGGATGTGCGGGGCGTCGACATCAACTTCTACCTGACCGGACGGACGATTGAAAATGATGCACACCGGAACGCATCCTATGTGACCTCGCAGCGGATTCTGTTCAATGGTGTCAGAGATGGCGTGCTGTACCGACAGCTCATCATGCGCACCCCTCCGAATAACGGCGTCGGTTACATCATCGACCTCGCAGAAATCACGGTCCCAGGAGGCGTTGTCCGGGTCGACCGTTGCCGCCTCGCGTTCGAACATGAACTGACGCTTGGCCATTTCGGCATGCCCCACATCGACGGAAAAGCGGCTGGTGTGAAGGCTCTTGAAACCAAGGGGAAAAGGGTGCTGACGGCAGCCATTCCTGGCCGGAAAACCGCCTTGATCGCCTACCATGGCTGGGACCGCCTGGATCGGCTCGTCCACCGGGGACGCAATGCCGAGGCCGATGAAAGCACGGTGCTCTTTGCCTATCGCAAGAGGACAGCCAAGAACCCGCCCATGGAACTGATGATCGCCGCGATGCTGCACAAGACCGACGACGACGACTGGACGGACGACGAACTCTCCCCGCTGAGAGACATCCGCATCGCGGATGTCACGCCCTCGGGCTCGGCTCTTGGCGCCTGGTTGACGCTTTTCGACGGGACGGCGTACACCGTCGATTTTGGCAATATCGACGGCTACAAAGCCTGTTGATTTCGCGGGCGCGCAGCAGTGCGCCGGGAGCGCCTATTCCTGAGCCCAGCCACGAGCACGTTCAAGGGCCCGTCCCCAGCCCGCATACAGCGACTTCCGCGCTGCGGGCTTGATGGCCGGCTTGAAGCGCCGGTCCATGCTCCAGTTCGTGGCGATCTCGCCCAGGTTCTTGTAGTAGCCTACCGCAAGTCCGGCCAGATACGCCGCCCCCAAGGCCGTCGTTTCTGGCACCTTGGGACGGATGACCGGGCAGTTCAGCATGTCGGCCTGGAACTGCATGAGGAAATTGTTCACAACCGCACCGCCGTCCACCCGCAACTCCCGCAGCCGAATTCCGGAATCGGCCTGCATGGCGCAGAGTACGTCCGAGACCTGGTAGCAGATGGACTCGAGCGCCGAACGCGCGATGTGACCGGCGTTCGAACCCCGGGTCAGCCCGACGATGGTCCCGCGCGCGAACGGGTCCCAGTGCGGCGCGCCGAGCCCGACGAAGGCCGGCACGAAATACACCCCGCCGTTGTCCGGCACGCTGAGCGCCAGCGCCTCAACGTCCGCCGATGCCTTGATGAGGCCAAGGCTGTCCCGGAGGTACTGGACCACCGCCCCCGCGATGAAAACGCTCCCCTCCAAGGCGTATTCGGTCCTGGCGCCTATCTTCCAAGCGACCGTCGTCAGGAGCTTGTTCTTGGAAAGGATCGGCTTTGTTCCGGTATTCATCAGCATGAAGCACCCGGTGCCGTACGTGTTCTTGACCATCCCGGGCCTGGTGCAGGCCTGCCCGAAGAGCGCGGCCTGCTGGTCACCGGCGATTCCGGCTATCGGAACCCCTGGAATCACATCGATCGCCGTGCCGTAAACCTCGCTTGAGGAGCGGACATCGGGCAGCACTGAGGCCGGCACGCCGAACAGCTTGAGGAGCACCGGATCCCAGGTCCCCGTGTTGATGTTGAAGAGCATTGTCCGGGACGCGTTGGACGGGTCCGTGACGTGCACCCTGCCGTTCGTGAGCTTCCAGACGATCCATGTGTCGATCGTCCCGAACGCAAGCTTCCCGGCCTCGGCGCGCCTCCTTGCGCCGGGCACGTTATCCAGGAGCCAGCGCAGCTTGCTCGCCGAGAAATACGCATCGATAACGAGGCCTGTCTTCCGGCGGATCATGGGCGCGTGGCCGGCCGCCTTCAGTCGTTCGCAAAAGCCGGCCGTGCGCCTGTCCTGCCAGACGATCGCATTGGCAACAGCCTTCCCCGTTCCCCGGTCCCAGAGGACCACGGTCTCCCGCTGGTTCGTGATTCCGATCGCCGCAATGTCCTCCGCCCGGAAGCCCCCCTTTTCCAGGGCCTCCGTGATCGTCCCGGACTGGGTGGACCAGATCTCCTCGGCGTCGTGCTCCACCCAGCCTGGTTTCGGGAAAATCTGCCGGAATTCCTTCTGGGCGACGGCTGCGATCTCCCCGTTCTTCGTGAAGACGATTGACCGCGAGCTCGTGGTTCCCTGGTCGATTGCGAGGAGGTATTTCAAGGCGGAAGAACGGAATTACTTGGGAATCGTGCGCAGTAGGACGACATTTGCGACAACGCCATTGCCGAGAAGAACCAGCTGTGCGGTGCCGACGATCTCGGCAACATAGGGGTTCATGCGGGAAAGCGGGTCCGGCAGTGATACCGGGCAAGCCCTTTCCAAAGCAAGACAGGGTTTCTCATGAATCCAGGCTGCGGATCGCCTCCACCGGCGCTTGGATCGTGAACGGCGTCTGGATCATTCCTTGCAAATCGTCTCGATCTCCGCTCTTGAGAAAGTGCCTCTGGCCGAGCTGTTTGCAAATAATCATATAACGACCGAGCAGTTTGATATTCCTATTCAACTTGAAATCAATGACTTCTGATCAGACAGCCGTGAGGTTGCAGTGTAAAAACTCGGTTCAGAACGTAGCCGCCGGCGACTGACATCCCCAGGGTTGCGATCATAATCCCTAAAGGCGCGATTGGCTTACCATTCTAGTATATATCCTAGAATGGTATTTACTTTTCTAGGATGGTTCCTACAATGGTAGAAATGAAAGAGCGCCTAAGAATTTACGACAGCATCCTCGAAACACACCTCAAAGAGAACCGTCAAATGGCCTTCGTGAGCGGACCGCGGCAGGTAGGCAAGACCACCACCTGTCGGCATGAGAGCGACCTGTACCTGAGTTGGGATATTCTGGAGGATCAGCGCAAAATTATTCACGGACCCACAACGGTAGCCAATTCGCTGGAGTTGGACCAGGCGCGCGCGAAGCCACCCGTGCTCGTCTTCGACGAGCTGCACAAGTACCCAAAATGGAAGCAGTTCTTAAAGGGTTTCTTCGACGGCTACGGCGACAAAGCCAAAGTGATTGTGACGGGCAGTTCGCGTCTCAACATCTATCGAAGAGGCGGGGACAGCCTGATGGGGCGTTATTTTCTCTACCGGATGCATCCGTTCTCGGTGGGCGAGATTGCCCGGACATTGGCTCCGACGGCTCCCATCCATGAACCTTCTCCGATTCCGGAAGACGACTGGACCGCCCTTTGGACCCACGGCGGATTTCCCGAACCATACCTCCGACGCTCCGACAGTTTCACCCGTCGCTGGCGTTCGTTCCGGTTGAGCCAACTAGCGAAGGAAGACCTCAGAGAAGTGACCATGCTCCAAGATTTGGGAACGATGGAAGTCTTGGTGCAGATCCTGGCAGAGCGGTCCGGGCAGCAATTGACCTATGCGGGGATCGCCCAGGACACCAACATCGCCGGCGATACGGCCAAACGCTGGGTCGGCCTCCTGGAACAGATGCATTACGGATTCCGCGTAGCCCCTTGGTTCAAGAGTGTCGCCAACTCGTTGCGGAAGGAGCCGAAGTGGTTCCTTCGCGATTGGTCGGGGGTCGCTGATGAGGGAGCGCGGGCCGAAACGTTTGTCGGATGCCACCTGCTAAAAGCTGTGGAAGGTTGGACCGATCTCGGCCTTGGTACGTTCGAGCTGCGCTACCTCCGGACCAAACTCAGGAAAGAGGTGGACTTTCTCGTCGTGAAAGACGGCAAGCCCTGGTTGCTGGTCGAAGTGAAGCTTTCGGAGCGCACGCTTTCACCCGCGTTAAAGGATTTCCAAAATGCTCTCGGGGCCCAATACGCGTTTCAGGTCGTGGTCAATTTGCCCTACGAACAAGTCGACTGCTTCCGCTTCCGGACCCCGACGGTGGTGCCAGCTCGGACCTTCTTGAGCCAATTGATATGATCGGCTGCGCACTAACGAGGTCACCTCGTCAACGACGATTACACTTAAGGCAAATCGTGGGCTGGCGCGTGTGGAGACACCGAACATGGGTAAGCGTGGGGCAACCCGCACTGCCCGAAGGCCTAGGCGTGTATGGAACGCCGGTGTGGACAGACCCCCCCCGAGGTGTGGAACCACAGTGATAATGGGGAAATTGACAATTTCACAAAAACGCGAAATAGTCTGTTCTAGATGCGCACACCCAAACAAGTCTCCCGGCAGGTGGCGGAGCGAGCAGCGGTGTTTAAGGCCCTGGGACACCCGGCACGCCTCCAGATTGCCGCCGAGCTAGCATCGGGCGAACGTTGCGTGTGCGATCTAGTCGAACTCGTCGGGCTTGGCTGGTCGGCCGTGTCGCGACACCTAGCGGTCTTGAAAGCCGCTGGCGTGTTGGATGACGAGAAACGCGGAATGCAGGTCTATTACCGCCTGGCGCTGCCCTGTGTGACCACGTTCAACGATTGCCTCGATGCCGCCCGCAAGCAGGGAACGAACAAGAGTCGCAGGTGTTGCACATGATTTTTGCCCTGACGCTTCGCGCAATGGCGAACTACTTGACCATGGGCCGGACAACAGTTGTTACGCGCGCCGACCCTATTTCCCCAAATCCATTCCACGATGAAAATCATTCAAGTTTATGATCCGCCCATGTGCTGCTCCACCGGCATCTGCGGCACCGATATCAATCCCGATTTGGTCAACTTCGCCGCTTTGCTCGCGCAACTCAGCACGAACGGCCTTAAGGTTGAGCGCTACAACCTCGCGCAGACGCCGATGGCATTCGTGAAGAATGAATCCGTGAAGGCGCTCCTCGACAAGGAAGGGGCAGAGGCGCTGCCGCTCATCTTCCTGGATGGCCAGATCTTCCTAAAGGGCCGCTATCCGACGCCCGCTGAGCGCCCCGCCTTCGTCCGGGCCGCGCTTGACCAGACTGAAAAGGACGCGCCATGAGTCTGCCTCTCTATCAACCCGACCCGGCCAAATCCACGCGCTTTCTTTTCTTCACCGGCAAGGGCGGCGTGGGCAAGACTTCGCTCTCTTGCGCCACGGCCTTGAGACTCGTCGAGGCGGGCAAACGCGTGCTCTTGGTCAGCACCGATCCGGCGTCTAATCTGGATGAAGTGCTTGAGACGAAACTCTCCAACACGCCCACGTCTATCCCTGGAGCGCCGGGACTCAACGCGATCAATATCGACCCGGTTGCGGCGGCGGCGGCTTATCGCGAGCGTTTGATCGGCCCCATGCGCGGCCTGCTGCCGGTCGCGGCTCTTGCGAGCATGGAGGAGCAGCTTTCAGGTTCCTGCACGGTGGAGATTGCGGCCTTCGACGAATTCTCCGGTCTCATCGGCAACGCCGAAACGACCAAGAACTATGATCACGTCATTTTTGATACCGCGCCGACCGGCCACACACTACGCCTGATGAGTCTGGCCAAGGCGTGGGACCAGTTCCTCGATAAGAACACGAGCGGCACGTCCTGTCTCGGACCGCTCGCCGGGTTGGAAAAGCAGCGCGGTATCTACGAAGCCACGGTCAAAACGCTCGCCGATGCCTCCGCCACAACGCTCGTGCTCGTGAGCCGTCCTCAAATTGCCGCGCTGCGCGAAGCGCAGCGCACGTCCCAGGAACTTCATGCGCTTGGCGTGGGCAATCAGTGCCTGGTGATTAACGGTCTCTTTGAAACGAAATGCCCTAAGGACTTGACCGCGCAGGCGATGCAAAGGCGCGGCGTGTCCGCCCTGGCTTTGGCACGTGAGTTCATCGGCAGTATGCCCAGTTTTTACGTGCCGCTCCGGCCCATCAATATCCTTGGACTCGGAGGGTTGCAGGTGTTGCTCGATGGCGGGGATACGCACGCCCAAGTCACGTCCACCCCGCAGGATGACCGCTGGACACCCCCTGCAATGGAGAGCCTGGAGTCTTTGGTCGCGACTATCGAGCGCCAGGGCCACGGCGTCATCATGACCATGGGCAAAGGCGGCGTGGGCAAGAGCACTGTTGCCGCCACTATCGCCGTCATGCTGGCAAGGCGCGGTCGTCCTGTGCATCTCAGTACCACCGATCCTGCGGCCCATATCGCCCAGACCTTGGCGGGTCAGGTGGCCGGCCTCACACTCAGCAAAATCGATCCCATGGCGGAGACTGCGGCCTATCAGACAGAGGTCATGGGCTCTCAAGGGGCCGCGATGGCCGCCGCCAGCCGCGCCCTCCTGGAGGAGGACTTGCGATCGCCTTGCACCGAGGAGATTGCAGTGTTCCGCGCCTTCGCACGCGAAGTGGGACAGGGAACCAACGGCTTTGTTGTGCTCGATACCGCGCCGACCGGCCACACGCTGTTGCTGCTGGATGCCAGCGAAGCCTACCATCGCGAATTGGAGCGTCAGGCACGGAGCACGCAACCACCGGAGGTGATGCGGTTGTCTGAACGACTCCGCGATCCCGATTTCACTCACATTCTGCTCGTCACACTGCCCGAAGCCACTCCGGTTCACGAGGCGGCAGCCTTGCAGGAGGATCTGCGTCGTGCGCACATTATGCCATTCGCCTGGGTCATCAATCAGAGCCTCCTCCGCAGTGGCTCATGCGATCCGTTGCTTCAGCGTCGCGAGGAGGCCGAGCACCGTTACTTGCGCGAGGTAGTCGAAAAGCACGCGACCCGGACCGCTTGGCTGCCTTGGCAGCCGGAGGAACCCGTCGGTCCCGAGGCTCTTGCCCGGCTTGCGGCTTCCCATGTTTTGCTGATTTCAAGTCATCCATGACCGGCTACACCCACGGAGACGTCCCGCATGCGGCGGACGGGAAAACCACGTATTTCGAATTATCCCAAGACGTGGATGATGCGCCGCTCACCAGGCAGCCCGCGGCAGGCCAAGTACAGCGCCGCGTCACATATTCGGCAGAAAATTGCCGAAGAAATTGGTCCGAGCCGAATCCGCGCCGAATTGCTGCGACCGCGGGGACGACGGTCGCTGCTGAGTTTTTTCTCCTAGAACCCAACCCACTGCCACCATGAAAGAAACTATCAACGAAAAGAATCAGGAATTGATCGCGCTTGGCGCCTCGATTGCCGGTCAATGTGAGCCTTGCCTCAAACATCATGTGGCCAAGGCCCGAGAACTGGGCCTTGGCGAAGAGGAGATCCAGCAAGCCATAGAAATCGGCCGCATGGTGAAGTTGGCCGCTGCTTCCGCCTTCCGGGAATACGAAAAGCGAGCCATTGTCCACCCCCAAGCCGGGGAATCCTGCTGCGACAAGGGCAGCCGTTGCTGTTGAGTTCGATCACCCGATCCCGCTCGATATGAATAAGCCTATCATTCTCATCCTCTGCACCGGGAATTCCTGCCGCAGCCAGATGGCAGAGGGATTGCTCTGCGCCGCCGCCGGGGATTCCATGATCGTGCACAGCGCGGGTTCCAAACCCGCGGGCCGCGTTCACCCTCGCGCCATCGCCGTCATGGCTGAACTCGGCCTTGATATCTCGGGCCAACACTCGAAGTCGCTGGACGAGTTTCTCGGTCAACCTATCGATGTGGTCATCACGGTCTGCGCGAACGCCGATGCCGCGTGCCCGGCGTTTCCGGGCAAGGTGAAGCGCTACCATTGGGGTTTCGAGGACCCCGGACATACGATCGGCACCGAGGAGGCAATCACCGCCCAGTTCCGCCAAGTACGCGATCTCATGAACAAAGTTTTCTCTGCCTTCGCCGCTGGATACGCGCTGCGCGTCTGAAACGCTTGCTCCCCTCCGCTTACCCACCTCCCACTTCGCCAATTCCATGAATGAATCCGTCGCCAAGAGCATGTCGTTTCTCGACCGGTATCTCACGGTCTGGATTTTTACCGCGATGGGAGTCGGCGTCCTACTCGGCCAATTCGTGATTTCCAACCCGGCGGCGTTCTTCGCGCCGCTCACCGTGGGCACGACCAACCTGCCCATCGCCATCGGCCTCATCCTTATGATGTATCCGCCGCTCGCGAAGGTGAAATACGGACAGCTGCCCGGGGTTTTCGCCAATACCCGCATCCTCGCCCTCTCGCTCGTGCAAAATTGGATCGTTGGGCCCATTCTCATGTTCCTGCTCGCAGTGCTCTTTTTGCGCGACCGGCCGGACTACATGGTGGGTCTCATTCTGGTGGGCATCGCCCGCTGCATCGCAATGGTGCTCGTGTGGAACGAACTTGCCAAGGGCAGCCGCGAATACGCCGCCGGCCTCGTCGCGCTAAACAGCATCGCGCAGATCCTGTTGTACAGCGTGTTCGCGTGGATTTTTATCACCGTGCTGCCACCGTATTTCGGGCTGAAAGGCAGGGTGGTCGTGATCGCGATGAAGGACATCTTTTGGAGCGTAATGATTTATCTCGGAATCCCCTTTGCTGCCGGCGTGCTGAGCCGAGTGATCCTCGTGCCGCTCAAGGGCGAAGAATGGTATGAGCGAAAATTTATTCCGCGCATCTCGCCGATCACCCTGACAGCATTGCTCTTCACCATCGTGGTTATGTTTACCTTTAAGGGGGAGGCCATCGTCCAGCTTCCGTTGGACGTACTGCGGATCGCCATTCCGCTGACGATATACTTCGTCGTGATGTTTTTCGTGAGCTTCTTCATGGCGAAGAAACTCGGAGCCGACTACCCGCGCAGCGCGACGGTGGCCTTCACGTCATCGGGCAACAACTTCGAACTAGCCATTGCGGTGGCGATCGCGGTCTTCGGCCTCAATTCTGCCGTGGCCTTCGCCACGGTGGTGGGCCCGCTCATCGAGGTGCCCGTCCTGATCGGGCTAGTGCATGTGGCGTTACGACTCCGCTCCCGCTTTGCACCGTCGGCCGCCTGAAATCCCCATTTTCCATCACCAGTCCCGATGTTCTGGTCTGGCTGAGCTGATTCCGCCTCCGTAGCGCGATGGAGTGAGGTGTGCCCCATCTGTTGGCGGGTGGGATGGGAAAGTAAGTTAATGAAGATAGTGCGAGCGCCCTCCCTGAGCGTGCGTAGTTTAAGGCTTTAGATGCAAGGAGGTTATGGCCAGCAGCGAGCCAACGCTGATGACGAGCCAGAGCGTCAGTCCGCTTGCCACCGTTCGCCAGCCCACTGCCCTGAGTGCTCGCACCGAGAGTGAGGTGCCGATCAGGAACAGTACCAGGATCATGCCTCGACGGGCGATCTCGGAAAGATGGGGCGCCCAGCCGGAAATCGTGGGGACATAGCTGCTCAGAAGTGACGCCAGAAGGAAGAAGCCAATAAACCAGGGCACTGAGATCTTGAAATGTTTGGCGCGTCGAGAACCGTCGACTTCGGCTCTTTTCTGCCTGCTAAGGCGAAAGGCAATCGCGAGGGTCAGCGGTACGATCCATAGGGTGCGCGACAGCTTCACGGCAATGGCGGTTTGAAGCGCGTCATGGCCATAGCTCAAGCCTGCGCCGACAACCGAGGAAATGTCGTGGATCGCTACCCCCGCCCAAAGGCCGAACTGGGCTTGGCTCAGGTGTAGGACGTGGCCGGCTAAGGGAAATACATAGAGCGCAACGGCGTTTAAGAGAAAAATCGTTCCGATAGACACTGCAATTTCGGCCTCCGAAGCACCAATGACCGAACTAACGGCGGCAATGGCCGAACCACCGCAAATGGCTGTTCCGGCTGAAACCAGAAGGCTGGTTTTCGAGCCCAGCGCCAATCGGCGGCCGAGCCAGCGTCCGAGCAGCAAAGTGGTGCCGATAGTCGTAGCGGCGAACAACGAACCGTCAAATCCCAGCCGGAGTACCACTGGCAGGTTCATGCCAAAGCCGAGCAGTACCACGCAGACCTGAAGAAGCCACTTGGTGACCTTGTGGTTCCAATGGGCAAACGGATGCCCGATCAGGAGAGCGAAGAGAATGCCGGCGACGAGGGCGGTCGGCGGTGAAGCCCAGAGAATTAAACCGGTCACCACCACGACCAGCGCGACCACCCGGGCATAGTCGCCAGGCAGAGTAGCCTGGGTTTGTGAATGAGGCGGATTACTGACTCCTGCGTGACCAGCGGCGTTCATGGTGCTGCTTCGCACTTGTCCGTAACCTTGGTGGAGGGAGGAGGAGGCACCGGATGGCTGCCCGCATGCACGACATAGTAGATGAGCGGCACGGCTAGCGGGCTGATGACAAGCGAGGCGATGGCGCCAAAGAGGAGCGAGATGGCGAGGCCCTGGAAGATCGGATCGGAAAGGATGACCAGCCCTCCCACCACCACGGCCAACGCCGTCAGCATCATCGGTCGGAAGCGGACTGCTCCGGATTCGATGCAGGCGTCGCGCAAGGCGCGGCCGTGGCTTAGCCGCAGTTCGATGAAGTCGACCAGGATGATGGAATTTCTCACGACGATGCCGGCACCCGCCATGAACCCGATCATGGAGGTGGCGGTGAAGAACGCGCCCATGATCGCATGGGCCGGCAAAATGCCGATCAGCGAAAACGGAATGACCGTCATCACAATGAACGGCGTGGTGTAGTTTTTGAACCACCCGACCATGAGCATGTAGATCAGGATCAGCACGGCGCCAAAGGCGAGGCCCAGGTCGCGAAAGACCTCGATCGTAACCTGCCACTCGCCGTCCCATTTCATCGCCGGCTCGCGGTCGTCGGAGGGCATCGTGGAATTGTAGATCTTGACGCTTTTCTGGGTGCCGCCGTATGCGCGCCCGTCGAGCTGGGCCAAAGCGTGGTTCATCTTGAAGATCGCATAAACCGGACTCTCGATCTCTCCGGCCACGTCGCCCGTCACGTAGGTCACATTTTGCAGGTTTTTGTGGTAAATATTCCGCTCGCTCGGCACCGTTTCGAGCGTGACGAGTTCCCGCAGGGGCACGAGCGGAGCCTGGGGGTTCATCTCCGAACGCACGGGCAGCGCGAGCAGGTCGTCAGGGCGGGCGCGCAGGGCGCGTGGCAGTTCCAACACGACGTTGACGGGCTCGCGGGCGTTGGGAAGGTGCATCAGGGTCGCGGGATAGCCCTGTGCCGCAATCTGGACCGTACGCGTGATGGCGGCTTCGGTCACTCCTTGCAGAGCGGCCTTAGCCTGGTCGATGTGCAAAAGGGTCTTCGGTTGTTCGGCCTCAACATACCAATCGACGTCAACGACCCCCGGGGTGGAGCGGAAGATTTCACGCACCTGGGTCGCGAGCTTTAGGCGGGATGCCTCGTCCGGCGCATAGATTTCAGCGACTAGCGTCTGGAGGACCGGGGGCCCCGGTGGCACTTCGGCGACGGCGACAGCGGCGCCGTATTTGGCCGCGATGGCGGCCAGCGCGGGGCGCACGCGTTTGGCGATCTCGTGGCTTTGCGCTCGGCGTTCGTCCTTCGGCAAGAGATTTACCTGGAGGTCGGCCACGCTCGGTCCGCGGCGGAGGAAGTAATGGCGGACCAGTCCGTTGAAGTTGAAGGGAGACGCGGTACCGGCATAGACCTCGTAATCGCGGACCTCCGGTTCGGAGCGGATCGCAGCCGCCATCTCGCGGGACACCCGCGCAGTCTGTTCGAGCGTGCTGCCTTCCGGCATGTTGAGGATCACCTGAAACTCGGATTTGTTGTCGAAGGGCAACATCTTCACCTTGACGGCCCCGATTCCCACGAGGCCCATCGCGCCGACGGTGGCGGCGGCGACGACGAGCAGGAATCCCAAGCGCCAGGCGCGGTGGTCCAGGAGTGGACGCATCGCACGTTGGTAGAGGCGCGTGAACCAGGTGTCCGGCGTGGCTTCTTCGGCAGCCTTCTCTTCCTCGGTGAGGGGGGAATCGATAAAGGCGGCCGCTTGGGTCGGCCGCGAGGCGTGGCCCCGTAGAATCTTTAGCGCCGCCCAAGGTGTGACCGCAAAGGCGACCAGGAGCGAGAATAGCATCGCCGCACTCGATCCGATCGGGATCGGGCGCATGTAGGGCCCCATCAGTCCGCTGACGAAGGCCATGGGCAGGACGGCCGCAATCACCGCCCAGGTCGCGAGGATCGTGGGGTTTCCGACTTCATCGACCGCCTCGACCGCGATCTGGAGCAGGCGCTTGCGCCGGCAGCTGGGCAGGCCCATGTGGCGGACAATGTTTTCAACGACGACGATCGCGTCATCCACGAGGATGCCGATCGAGAAGATGAGGGCAAAGAGCGTGATCCTATTGAGCGTGTATCCGTAGAGGTAGAAGACGAGGAGCGTGAGGCCCAGCGTCACCGGGACGGCCAATAGAACGACCAGGGATTCGCGCCAACCGAGAAAGAGGAGAATCAGGATTGCGACGCCGAAGACAGCCAATCCCATGTGGAGCAGGAGTTCGTTGGATTTGTCGCGGGCGGTTGCCCCGTAGTCGCGGGTGACCGAGACGCCGATGTCGGCCGGAATGAGGTGGCCGCGGAGGCCATCCACTTTGGCGACCACCGCTTTGACGACATCCACGGCGTTCGCGCCGGGACGCTTGGCAATGCTCAGGGTGACGGCGGCTTCCTCGTTCGGCGCGTTTCCGCCGCGGCCGAAGAGGACATAATCCGAGGGATCAGCGGGCTGGTCGGCAATTTGGGCCACCTCGCGCAGGTAGATCGGCTTGCCGTCGGAGACGCCGACGACGACAGCACCAACATCTTGGGCATTCCGGAAAAAGTCGCCTGTCTGAAGGAGGGTCTCGCGATTGGCAAAGGACTGCGAGCCGGTTTGCGCCTGGGCATTAGCCTGTTGCAGCATCGGGACGAGGACGCCTGGGCTCAGATTGCGTGAAGCCAGGCGCTGCGGATCGAGGAGCACCCGGATCGAGCGGCTCTGTCCCCCAATGACCGTCGTCTCGGCGACCTGGGGTAGGGCCTTGATGGTATCCTCGACCTGCACCGCCAATTGACGGAGCGTTGCATGGTCATACCGGGCACTGTGAAAGGTTAGGGCCAGAATCGGCACGTCGTCGATGGTCCGCGACTTGATCAGCGGCGGCATGACCCCAAGGGGCATGCGGTCGAGATTGGCCTGTAGTTTCTGGTTCAGCCGGACCAATGCCGCCTCCGGGTCGATGCCGACCTTGAAACGGACAATGGTCATGTCGGCACCGGGGCTCGCCGTTGAATACAGGTATTCGACGCCAGGGATCTCCCAGAGGAGCATCTCCATGGGCCGGGTGACGCGGTTCTCGATCTCATGGGCCGTGGCACCCGGCATGGCCACCATCACGTCGATCATCGGCACCTTGATCTGCGGCTCCTCCTCGCGGGGGAGGAGGAGCACGGCAAAGACGCCGAGCAGCAGGGACGCTGCTACCAGGATCGGCGTCAGCTTCGAGTCGATGAAGAGCGACGCCATCCGGCCGGCAAAGCCGTAGCGGGTCGGCTCGTTGAAGGGGGACGAGGGAGGGGCTTTCACGGCTGAATCTCCAGCATTTGGCCTTCTTGCATGCCGGCCGGCTGGGCCAGGATCACCCGGTCCCCGTCATCGAGGCCGGAGAGGATTTCGACCTGGTTGCCGCGCCGGGCTCCGGTCGTGACCAACCGGAGCACCGCGCGGTTGTCGCTTCCGGCGACAAAGACACGCTCCATCTGGCCCAAGGCCGTGACAGCCGCCCAAGGCGCAAGCAGCGCGCGGATCGGTGAGCCAGGAATCTGAATTCTGACAAATTGGCCGGAACGAACCGCCACGCTGTCTGGCACGGTGATCCTTACGGCAACCGTGTGGGAGTTGGGATCGGCCGCAGAGGAAATCTCGCTGATCTTTCCCGAAAAGGCGACGCCTTCGGTCGGGGTTTGAACCACGAGCAGCTTTCCCACGCTCAGGTCACCAGCCAACGAGTCGGGCACGCCGGCCTGCACTTCAAAGCCGTTCAGCCCCTCGATTTCGACAAGAGGAAGTCCGGGTGAGGCCAGATCGCCGACGTTGGCGAATTTCCGCGCGATCACCCCGTCGAAGGGGGCCTGGAGTGTGGCATAGCTCAGCATGACCTTGGCTTCGCGCAGCATCGCTTCGGCGCCGGCACAGCGGTCCTCGAGATCCTTGACGATGGTGGCTGTGCTGGCGCCTTTGGGAAGGAGTTCGCGCTCCCGCGCCAGGTCTCGACTCGCCTGGTTGTATTGGGACTCGGCCTGGGCCACCCGGGCATTGATTTCACCGGCGCTGATGGTCACCAGGGGGTCGCCTCGCTTCACCCGTTGGCCGAGCGTGAAGGGCATGGTGTCAATCGACCCCATGACTTTGGCGGCCAATTGGGCCCGCTCCGCGGCATGGACTGTGCCGGTGATCTCGTTCAGGACGGGCACGGTCTCCAGGTGGACGGCGACGACCTGCGCCTTGATTGGCGGGAGGGATGGACCGGCACCGGAATTGGGCGCTTGGCGACCGCACCCGGCAAGGAACGCCAAGGTAAACACGGCGGAAAAACGGAGAAGCGATTTCATGGGAGTAAAATTAGGGTTGCGGCAGGGGGTCGAATCCCAGGGCCCGGCGCAGATCGACGACCGCCATGCGTTCGTCGGAGGCGGCGACAGTGCGGCGGAGACGGGCCTCAATAAGCCGGCTTTCGGCGCCAATGAGGTCGGCGGTTAGTAACGCCTCCTTTTGGAAACGTGCTTGGGTGAGCGAGGCGCTCTCCTCGGCTTGCTCGACTGCGCTGGCCGTGACGGCGAGCCGTTCCACGGCGTCGTCATGGGCAAGTCGGGCCTGTTCGACTTCGAGTCCGATTCCCAATTCAGCCTTGCGCCGAAGTTCTTTTACCTGAAGCAGTTCAGCCGAAGCTTGGCGTATCCTTCCTGTGGTCTGCCCGCCGTCGAAAAGGTTCACATCGACCGATACGCCGGCAAGCCAGCTATCGGCGCCGCGATTGAGCTGCCAGCCGTGGTCGTATTGGTAGCTAGCGAACGCGTTTACGGAGGGCCGATGGCCGCTGCGAGCCGCCTCAACCATCGCTTCGGCGGCGCGTTGGCGTGCGTCTAGGCCGAGCAGTTCGGGTCGCTGAGAGTAATCCCGGGTGTCTGGAGCCGTCAGCCGGGAGAGCGAGGGATCGTTGGGCGCAAGGTCCACTGGCGAGTCGGTGGCGTCTTGGCCCAGCACGAAGTCGAACGCTCGTTCCGCCAGGGCCGCCCCGTGGCGGGCGGAGGAGAGGGTCTCCCGGGTCTGGGCCAACTGGACTTTGAGGCTGAGGAGATCCGCTTTGAGCAACTGGCCGGCGTCAAACCGGGCTTGGGCGACCGAGACGGCCGCGTCGTAGGCTTTCACCCCTCCTTCGACGGCTCCGACGGCTTCCCGAGCTTTCTGAAGATTGAGGACGGCCTTCACGACCTCGGCGGCGAGTTCATGGCGAACGGCATTAAGATCGTAATCGGCGGCCTGGGCCCCGGCCCGGGCGGCCTGGCGGCCGGCGGAGGCCTTGCCTCCCCTGTAGAGGTTGTAAGCGACCGTTCCGGCGGCATCGAGATTGTCGATCTGTCCCGGGTGGTTGAAGTCCAACCCGAAATTGAAGGCCCGCTGGTTCAAGATGGAGCCAAAGGCCATCATCGGGTTGTTGGTGTCCGTGTAGCGTCCGCTGACCGCCAGCTGGGGATACCAGGCGCTCTGGGCCTGCTGCACGAGTGCCTGAGCGCCCTCGACGCGGGCGCGGGCTACTTGGGCATCCGGACTGTAGGCCAGTGCGTAGGTAACGGCGCGGTCCAGGGTCCAGGGTTCCGCGGCGGCGATCCCGGAGGCGACGGCGACAACGGCCGAGCTTGCGAAAAGGAGGCGAAGGTGTGCGAAGGACATGGAAATCAGGACCTGGCTCCGCCCCAGTGGATGATGCCGTCTTTGTCCAGCCATCCGAGTTTGCTTAGCACGAGGGAGGGTGGGCAAAACCCGGTGAGCGTCGACTGGGTCAGATTCGCACCCACGAAGGTCGGCAGGAGGAGCCACCAAAGGCTCGCGAAGTAGGTCAAGGCAACTCCGAGGAGGACAAGGCTGCCGGCCATGAGGCGGATGAGGGATTCGATTTTCATATTCTCATTGACTTTATATGCGCATATACGCATCTACTTGTGATCATGTCAAGCCTTTGTTCCATTATGCGCATGGATAAACGTGTCCCCCTCTCCGACGCTGCGCTGGAGCTGGTCGCCCGCCGCTTTGCCGTGCTCTCGGAGCCGATGCGGCTGCGCCTGGTTCATGCCCTTTTCGAGGGCGAAAAGAACGTCAACGCGCTGGTCGAGGTAACCGGCGGCACGCAGACCAATGTCTCGCGTCACTTGCAAACCCTCACCCAGGCCAATGTGCTGGCCCGGCGAAAGGAAGGGCTCCAGGTGTTCTACTCGATCGCCGATCCTTCGATCTTCAAGCTGTGCGAATTGGTGTGCGGCAGTTTGGAAAAGCAGTTCACGAAACAGGCCGGCGCGTTCGCCGGAGGCGCTCATCGCTGACTTGGACGAATTCTAGAGCCGCTTGCGTCGGGATGGTCGCGGGGTAATGGGCCGTTCACTTTCCCGGTTTATCGTGTCGAATCTCTTGCGCCGCCTGGTCCCAGTCCTGAACGGCTCCGCCGTCCTTGCGGCCTCGCTTTTCGTAGAGTTCGTAGGCGCGAGTGGCGATCTGCGGCGTCAGGTCGATCGGCTGCCGGGCCACGGCATTGGGAATGCGCCACCGGATCATCAGGACCTTAATGGTGTCATTCACGCCCAGGCAGGCGACCAGAGCTGAGACAAAGATCGCGAACACTTGCCAACCCGGCAAAGGCATAAGCCCTGGAAGGCCAATGAAGGTCAGAACCGTGCCAACGAGCGCGTCCGCGACGAGCGCGGCCATAAATGTCTTGCTGGGCAGCGTCGTCCAAAACCAGCGACGCTCCCGCGCGGAAGCGACCGAGAACACGGCGAAATACAGCAGCGTGAGGAAGCTGAAGGTGTAAAGGGCGTTACTGCTGGTCGCCAAACCGAAGCGCGACCAACAGATCCAGAGAAGGAGAAGGGTTTCCGCGACCATCGCGAGCCCCAGGACGACGGACACGGTGATGAAGCCCCCGATGTTCCACGTCTCCGGCTTCTTGGACGACTGTACATGATCGGTGGCCAGCGAGATCTTCGCGAAGTCCGTCATGAAGGTCAGGAGCAGCATCGCAAAGGCGGAAACGACGAACTTGCCCGTGACTACATAGGCGACCGCCACGAAGGCCGCCTTCAGGATCGTCCGGCTGATCTTGTTGATGATCCAGGTCAGGATGCGTTGGTAGATCGTCCGCCCCTGCTCGACCAAGGCCACGATGTTCGTCAGGCCCGGCTCGGTCAGGACGACGCTGGCAGCGCCCTTCGCCACGTCAGTGGCCGAACTGACGGCGATTCCCACTTCCGCCTGGCGGAGCGCGGGAGCATCGTTGACGCCGTCCCCCGTCATCCCGGCCACATGGCCTGCGGCCTGAAGGTGCTTAACCACAAGATACTTGTCCTCGGGAAAGACCTCCGCGAAGCCATCGGCCCCCGCCAACAAATCCACGGCCTTATTGCCAGGCTGGCCATCCAGGGCCTTGAGATCCGACACCCGAAGGATATTCGGCAACCCGACCCCTTGTCCGATCTCCCGGCCCACTGCCAGCGCGTCGCCGGTGAGCATTTTTACAGGAACGCCCAAGTCCCGGAGTTCGGCGATCAGCTGCTTCGCATCCGGCCGGGGTGGGTCGTAGAGGGCCACGAGGCCAACCAGGCTTTGGGCGCCGTTCTCGGGGCCTCGCGCGACGGCCAGGGTGCGGTATCCCTTGGCAGCCGAATCGCTGACCCGCGCCTCCAATGCTTCGATCGCAGGAGCCTGAAGCCCGCAGGCTTCGGCGATCGTGCGGACCGCGCCTTTCATCACGTGCAGGCGCTTCCCATCCTGTTCGACCACGGCCTCCGTTCGCCGGTTCTTCGCATCGAACGGGGCAAAGGACACCGGCGTAACTTTGGAGAGGTGGTCGAAGAAGTGGCGATCCTTCGCCGCCGCCAGGAACGCGAGGTCAATGGGATCGTGGTTGGCTTCCTGCGAGGCAAGCGCGCCAGCGACCAATACGTCCGCCTCCGTTGCGTTCTCCAGTGGGATCACGCCGGTGACGGTGAGCTGGTTCAGCGTGATCGTGCCGGTCTTGTCTACGCAAAGCGTATCCATGGTGGCGGCATCCTCCGCTGCGCTTAGCCGGGTAACCAGCACGCCCCGTTTTGCCAATTCCTTCGATCCGACGGCCATGCTGACCGTGAACATAACCGGGAGCGCCACCGGCACGGCGCTCATCAGGAGCACCAGCATTAGGGGGATCATCTCGACGAGCGGCGCGCCGCGAATCAGCGACAGGACAACGACGACGGCGATGAGCGCGCCGACGATGACAAAGAGCCAGCGGACGACTTTCGCCACCACGGCTTCGATGTGAAGCTTGGGGCGGGCTTCCTGGACAAGTTGGGTTGTCCGCCCGAAATAGGTTTTTGCCCCGGTCAGCATGACGACGCCGTTTCCCTCGCCCCGGCGGACCACGGACCCGGACGAGAGCACCCCACCGACCGCTATATCCACGTCCCTCGATTCGCCAGTCAGGGCAGACTGATCGACGCTTAGGGTTCCGGTGAGCAGCTTGACATCGGCGGGGATGATGTCGCCCGGGCGTACCCGGACAATATCCCCGGGAACCAATTCCCGGGCCGGAACCACCTGCCAGTTCGAATCGCGCCTTACGCGTGCACTGACTTGAAGTCGGCGACGCAGGGCCTCGACCACGCCGGCCGCTCGCTGCTCCTGCATGAAACTCAAGACGGCGTTGATCACCAGCAGGGCTCCGACGACAATCACATCCGAATATTTTCGGAGAACGATCGAGAGGATCATGATCAATTCCAGCATCCAGGCCGAGATCCCCCAGAACTTCTTAAGAAATTTAAGGACCGGATGACCTTTCTTTTCGGCGACCTCGTTGTAGCCATTCTCCTTGCGCCGGCTTTCAACCTCGGCGCCGGTCAGGCCGGTCTCGGGATTGACTTTGAGTGCGGCGAGCGTGTCGGGGACCGACGCTTTGGCGATATCGGGCGGCTTCGCTTTCGTTGGCTTCGGGGACGCCTGAGGAGATTCCGATTTGGTTGAGGTCGTTTCCATGGCGAGCGCGCTATCCCGTGCTGAGACGGCTCATACTTGTCCCCGGAGGTTCAGTGCGCTTCAATTCATGCCGAGTGCAGGTCCGATTGGGCCTTTCAGTTGGGCACGAGTCAGAGGGCCGCGGATTGGTCGAAAGAGAGGTCTTCAATGGGTATGGTTTTATGCTGCCCGTCGACTCTCTTAATGTAGCCGCGTGGTGAAGCCGGAATGTATACCGGCCGGCCGGCCGTGGACCATGGGGTCTTACCCGCCGCGTGGCAGGTCCGTCTAGGCGAGCAGTCGCCCAAGCTTGGGCTGCAATCGAAACGGGGAGTGAATCGTTGCAAAACAGCGGGCGGTTTTATCGTGGCCCGCGCTCAATTCATTGCTCGATCCCAAAGCCGGCCATTCATTGCACACAAAGAAAATACTACGGTGTAAACTGCGGGTTTTATTTCAAAGAGTTTCCCATGGTTGCCCGGAGTCGCATCGGTGAACCCATCTGCCCTGGAATCTCATAACTCACTGCAACAAAAAACCCTCCGAGCGGTTTCGGAGGGTTTTAAAATTGGGTGCAGGGGTTGGATTTGAACCAACGACCTTCAGGTTATGAGCCTAATCATTGCATAGCAATGACTTATTATACACATGACGATACTGACAGGACACGGTCTGGTACTGACAGGTAGAGGCACGACTGTAGTACCTACGTGCGCATTCCGAAGCAGCCAGAGCATGTGAAAGGAAAGCGAAAAGCGCCGCGCACGGGACTTCCATCCAAACGATTCGAACGCTTACAACGATGAAAAGGCCGCTTGGATTCAGGACACGCTAACCGCAAATGCCCCAAGACCAATCCGATCGACGCCGAGCTCCTGAGCGCCTCACGCCTGCCGCCCTCGGAGCAAAGTGACGTGATTCTGGGGAAACGAGCTACTTGAGGAACCGGCGGTTGCCACCTCGACGCGCATGTGGAAGAACCTTAAGCTTTCGGCGCTTAACTCGCTTGAAGAGTCGGCCTGGTCCTGAGAAAAATCACCCCCATGCGCCCGCCCAATCCGCCCCCGCCGTTTGCCGCTGCTGCCACGGTCCCAGAAGTAATTCAAGCCTTGGCCGGATTCGTCGCGTGGTGCGAGACCAACGCCAGTCGGCTCGGATATTTCGCCGCGCTTTACACGCGCATTACGAAGGCGGTCGAGGCCGCGCTCGTCCAAGGCATGGTGTTCCAAAACAACGAGCGGATGGCACAGTTGGATGTCACCTTCGCCAACCGCTACCTCACCGCGCTCAACGGCTATTTCCATCCGGAGCTGTTTCCCGGCCTCTCGGAATGCTGGCTTGCGTCTTTCGTCGGGGCCGAGGTTGCGGGCGACACCGTCGTGCAACACATGCTGAGCGGCGTGTCCGCGCATATCGGCCTCGATCTCGGCATCGCCACTCAGCAAGTTTGCGAGTCACCGGCGGACCTGCAGCCATTTCAAGGCGATTTCGACCAGATCAACTCGGTGCTGGCCCAGCAGGTGCAGACCGTGCTCTCCGAAATAAATGCAGTGTCCCCACTGCTCGCGGATCTTTACCTAGTCCTCGGCAAACACGAAATGGCCCTGATCGACGACGGCATTGGCGGTTCGCGCGAGGTTGCGTGGACGCTCGCGACCACGCTGGCGTGCCAAACGCCCGCCCAACAAGCGCTGACGATCGCGGCGCAAGACGCACTCGTGGCGGGGGTGATCTCGAACCTTTTCACTCCGCCCGAGCCGCTCGAGGCCGTCGCGCAGATCATCGCACAACAGGAGAATCAAAACATCGCCCAAGTCATCGCCGAGCTGCCGCCGTAGACCAGACCAAGGGATCGGGCCGCGTTCAATGCGGGCCGGGGCATGTTGGAGACGATTCACGATCTAGCTGATCGGCAAAAGGATTGCGAAATTTCGCCGCTTGCACCCTCTGATTAGCGAAAACCTGATCGCCGATCGAATGCGTACCACCATCGAACCCACCGGGCCTTGGAGCGCGACTTCCCGGTGCCGCGCTCGGTTGAAGAGGCCGACTGAGGTAATATCATCGAGTTACCGATAGTCGGCGGGTACTAGCAAACAAACCGAGGGGATTTTCACCCTATTTTGAACCAAGGCATACCCGGGCATCACAAATCACGCCCGCCCTACCCGAATAGGCGGCTTGACCGGAGAAAAAAGAGAATAAATATGCATCCCTGCTTCGTCGACACCCATGCCAGCCTTCACTGTAAATTCCACCCGCTACGACCCGTACAAGAACTTCAAATTCCGCCTCAAATGGGATGGGAAGTTCGTGGCGGGGATCTCGAAGGTGAGCCCCCTCAGGCGCACGACCGAGGTCATCAGCTACCGGGAGGGGGGTGACCCCAGCACGAGCCACAAATCGCCGGGCAGGACCGAATACGAAGCCATCACCCTCGAACAGGGCGTGACCTACGACTTCGAGTTCGAGCAGTGGGCCGCCAAGGTGTGGAGCCTGGGCGCGGGGTTGGGCGCGGAGGTGTCCCTGGCCGATTTCCGCAAGGACATCACCCTGGAATTATACAACGAAGCCGGACAGCTGGCATTTTCCTACAAGATTTTTCGCTGCTGGGTGTCCGAATATGAGGCGCTCCCCGACCTCGACGCCAACCGCCCGGCGATTGCCATCCAGTTCATCAAGCTGCAGAACGAGGGCTGGGAGCGCGACACGAGTGTCACGGAGCCCCAGGAGCCGGTCCTCTCCGGAGGGAACGCCTGAGCAGTCGGCGGGCCCCGATTTCCATTCCGATGTCGGTCTTTCCCGGATCGCCGCGACTTCTCAAGGGCGCCTTCTTTCGCTACGATGGGATTGGGGAGCCGCCCAGCATTATCGTATTCCCCTACAATCCCGAAACGCTGACCCGGACGATCTCGCCCGCCATCCCGGGAGCCACGGGCCATCAGCCGAGCACCGGGCAATACCCTCAGCAGACCATTGAATTCACCCTACCCCTGGACGCGACCGACGCGCTGGAACAATCCAATGCCCAGGCGATCCAGACAGGCGTTTATCCGCTGCTCTCGGCGATCGAGCTCCTGATGTATCCGTCCACTTCAGGCGCGATGCCTTTGGTCCTATTCGTCTGGGGACCCTGCCGAATTCTCCCCGTGCGTGTGATTGGGCTGACGATACTGGAGCGCCTGTTCGAGCCGCAACTATCGCCCATCCAGGCCTCCGTCCGAATCACCCTCCTCGTCGAGTCGGCGGATTTCAAAGGCTTGATCGATTTTCCCCAATCCATCGCGATCTTGAACTCATTCGCTGTGCAGGCCTACTCGCCATCGCCGGCCGCGACCGGAGTCACGCCGCCGGCGGCGGCCGTTTGATTCGGCCGCTTCCCGCCGCCCCTTCGCCGGGTCGCTTCGTCCGGAAATTCTTGCCTCCGACCGGAGGCTACCTGCCGGATACCATGTATTCGATTGCCTGCAGCGCCCCGTTGCCCGAGGGGAGCACCGGTTTCATAGCGGAGCGAAAAATCTGTAACGAATCTCATACAACTTGTACCGGCTGGACCGATGATGCGCCCGAGAATCGTCGGCGCGAGTTCGCAAGCGGGTGCACGAAGTTGCCGAGTTCGCCCTTACATCCATTTCTGTTTGAAAATGACCCACAAACTCTTTCAAGCACGAAGCCTCCCGAGGTTTCGGGAGGCTTCAAATTGGGTGCAGGGGTTGGATTTGAACCAACGACCTTCAGGTTATGAGCTGGACGCCCAATTGCTGATGTTCAATTCGTTGCAAAACCATAAACTTAAATCGCGGCATTTTTTGGGCCCGGCGCGACGAAGTGTTTTACTCCGTTTCAGAATGTTCCTGATCGACTCAAAGCGTCCAGCCGCCCGCACCCGACCCGGGCCTCGCTGAGGCGGCCCCTGAAATTAAGGGCTGCGCTTGACTTCCCACATGATAGTATCAAGATACTATTAAGTGCCGCGTAAGATTCGCCAACTGATCGCCGATTTGGAGAGGGCTGATTTTAGCCACACCTCCACCAGCGGCAGCCATCGCAAATACCGACATGCGACTGGCATCACAGTGATTCTCTCCGGTCAATCGGGCGCGGATGCTCACCATTATCAAGAAAAAGACGTGCGACGCGCAATCGCCGCAACCACGGAGAAGAAACAATGAAAACTGCCATTGCACCAAACACCGTCAGAGCGGCAGCGGCACGCTATCTAAAGATCGTCGAATGGTCCGACGAGGATAAGTGCTTTGTTGGCCGCTGCCCGGGGCTCTTCTTTGGCGGCTGCCACGGCAGCGATGAATCCAGGGTTTACCGTCAGCTTTGCACGCTGGTTGAGGAGCATGTTGCCGAACTGCTAGCCCATAAAGAAGCTCTACCGGCCGCCACCGCCGGGAAAGCCTACAGTGGAAAGTTTGTCGTCCGCGTCGGCTCGGACCTGCACAAAAAGGCCGCCCTCAAAGCCTTGGCACGTGGCGAGAGTCTAAACCAATTCGTCGCCGAGGCCATCGCCAATGCTTAGATAACTGCATCGGCAGTAAATGCCAAAATCCCCCGTAACCTTGCGGTTACGAGGGATTAAATTGGGTGCAGGGGTTGGATTTGAACCAACGACCTTCAGGTTATGAGACTGAAGGTAGTTTGTAAACACTTGTATTGTAGATAGTTATTATTCGATTTATAAGCGCTTACGACGAGCTGCATAGGTGATGCCCTGAGTTACAGCGGGTTGCATCCCGTAACATCGCACGTTGAGGCAATCCGATGGATCCGCGCATAAGATCCGTGTCGCAACAGGGATGTGGGATTTTGATGCGTTCCATGAACGCTACAAGCCGCGCCATCCTCACGACTGTGCTCACAACCGACACCACATTCTCGATCGCTGAACGCCAGATGATCCTAAGACTGATCAACGGCGAGACACAGACGGAGCCCGCGCCTCCTGAACCAACGAAGCGGTTGCTAATTACGCAAAAACTGGCCGCGGAACTGCTTTCAGTAAGTCGCGTAACGGTGTGGCGGATGAAACGAGATCGGATGCTTAATCCCGTGGAAATCCTGCCGGGAACATGGCGATATCGCTACGCAGAAATTGCCGACATTGCCTACGGCTTGTGAGAGCGAATCTCGCCGATGAGAACTTCAGCGCCGAAATCGTCCGTGTGCTGATCAGGCGCCGCCCGGCGATCAATCTGGTTCGCGTTCAGGATGTCGGCCTGAAAGAAACCGACGACCGGCCAATTCTGGATTGGGCAACAAAAGAGCGGCGCGTGAGCCGCTCATTAGCGAGGCCGGCCGTCGGGGAGTCGCAACTCAAGCTTGACCCATCGGTTCCTCGTGATAGATTTTTCTATCATGAAGCACAAAACCGTGACCGTGGCAGATCTTCGCAACAATTTTCGCCGGGTATCGGCGTGGCTCGAAAACGGCGAGCCCGTCGAGATCATCAAGCGGGGGCGAAGCTTTGCGCGCCTTGTGCCTGCCGCCTCGCCCCGCAAGCCCGTCAAAATCGACTTCGCCGGCCAGTTGCGCGCCGTTTGGGGCTCGAAGGTATTTTCGGATGCAGAAGTCCAGGCAATGCGCGACGCTGAATTGGGAAGCCAGTCGTGATCGCGTATCCGGACACTTCTTTTCTCTGCGCTCTTTACGTGGCACAGAGCACATCCGCCGTGGCGATTGCCCACTATCAGAGTATGAAGGAACCTCTACATGTGACGGCCATGCTGCTCGGCGAGTTTCGCCAATCCGTGCGGTTTCAAATCTTTCGCCATAGCCGGGACGCCACACAAGGATATGCCCGCAGAACCGGCCTCGAAGCCCTCGCGAAGCTTCAGTCCAACCTCGATGCCGGGGCGCTGGTGGTGGTGCCGGCGGAATGGGCCGATGTGATCCATATCGCCGAGCGCATTTCCGCGCAGCATACGATCAGCGGCGGACATCGTTACCTGGATATCCTGCACGTCGCTACGGCGTTACATCTCGGTGTCGCCGAATTCCTCTCATGTGACGCTAACCAGAGAAAACTGGCCGCTGCCGAAGGCCTCGCGGCCAAACCCTGAGGGGGCGCAATCTCGCTTGCAGAGCTTCCGCTGATGCGCTCGCCTCGGCGCCACATAGAGCCGGGCCTCCGGGTCGGAGACCGGATTATCGCTTTTCCCGGCGCTCTTCCCATGACGTCCCTGCTCGCACGTCGTTGATCAGAAAGCGCACGCCCTGATTGTCCGACGGATTAAGCCAGAGAATCCGGTCGAAGACGCGCTCTGCTTCGTCGGACCGCACCAGGCGCCACAGACACAGCCCGTATCCGTGCAGGCAGCGCAGGAACGGCCGGTTGTCAATGTGCCCCCAAGGCAAGAGGCCATCGAAGTCCGAAGGAAGGGACAGCTCGCCGATGCGGACGCCGACCTCAAAGTGGCGGATCGCATCCTTCACCCTGTGGTCGAAGCAGAAGTGGCCGAGGTGCGCATGGGCGTCCAGGCAACGCAGGTCGATCTGGCAAAGCTCCATCAGGATCTTAACGGCCGCCGCCTCATCGCCGGTCTCCTTGAACTCGCTTGATTCGCAGATCGGGTCGGATTCGCCGTCGCGGGGATCCCTGCCCGGAACGACCTGCTCCATCTCGAATTCCTTTCTCGGCCCCCGGGCAATGATCGGCTTGGCCCATTCCTCGATCGGTTCATTCTCCTCGCCCCAGTAGTGCTCGGCGGGTGTCCACAAACCTTGGTCCTCAAGCTTGAGCGGCACGAGACCGAGCGCGGCGACATCGAGTCGTGCGGACTCAATCTCGCCTGACAGGTAAGGATGACCGGCGTAGCTCCATTGCTTGCCCGGCTTCACCACAGCAATCTCACCAGGAACGACGGCCCACAGGCGACTCGCGCGCAGGGTGATGACACGGTCGCCCCCAATCAGCCGGCAACGCGCCGAGTTCCCCTTGACTGACAGAACGACGAGCTCGACGGGGTGACTCAGGTCGATGTCCGTCGCGGCGACCTTGTGCTGGCGCTTACGGCGGGTCGGAGCAATGACCGGCGCAAGCCCGGAATCGAAGCCCAGCCACTTGCGGTAGGCCGCCAGAAAATGGGTACCACGGGATTGCGGCGCAAGGACGACATCGGCTGCCGCGACCACGTGCTCAGAGCCGTCCTCCCGTCGGCAGCGGGCCACCAGGCCGCACCGCTGGTTGCCGTCGTAGTCGAACGCGAGCATTGAGACCGGCTCGCCGATAACGAACGCGTCGCACGGGAGATCGACACCGGCCTGAATCGCACGGAGGAAAGCCCGGAGTTGCTCGTCGTCGCCATGGGCACCGGTCGTGATCTGCGCAATCAACTGATCCAATTCAGCCGCGTTTTTCCCGTCGTCGCTGTTCATCTTCATCATCGGATTCTCCGCTCACGCTCGTTCCAGCGCGCCTTTGCCCGCTCAAGGAACGACGGCTCGTCGCTCGGCCCGATGCCTGCCGCCAGGCGCTCAAATCCCAACATGAAGCCGCTCTTGCGATGGTGGCCGACACGCACCTGGCTCACGGTCTTCTTCCACTCGGCATCGAGTCCTGCCCGCTCGAAGCAACGCTTCGCACTCTCGAAGTTCGACAGCGCGGCGGCGTAGTACTTGCTCTTCTTGGCGTCGATGATCCGCATGCCCTGCGCTCGCCACAACCGCGCCGCGAGATCGGGATGGGGTTTTTCGAGTTTTTCGGCCACCGGTTCGGTGGTGTAGTGACTCAGGCCTTCCAGCGCGTTGTCCGTGGCGTGGCGCACAAGGTCGGCAAGTCGATCCAGTTCCTTTGCCGCTACGAGAAGATCCATGGCCGAGGAGAGGTCGGCTCCCGTAATCGCCTCGATGGCTTTCTTATGCCACGTATGACGCTCGGCCTTCGGCACATACTTCATGAGATCCTCGTAGGTGTACTCGCTCGGGTGCGCGCGATAGTCGGCCCAGGCGGTGTCGAGCGCCTCGCCACCGCGCCCCAGCTTGGTCAGGAGATCTCGCTTGAGCTTTGCGAGATCGAAGCCGGCCATCGATCCGTGTGGCGCCGCCTTGTCGAGGTCGATGCCACGCCCCACCCAGCCGAGGGCCTCTTCTCGTTTGCGCCGGCCGATGAGCAGCGCGGCGATCGCGTGGCAATCCTGCGCGGTGAGGTTGGTCTCCTCGGCCAAGGCAATGTATGCGGCGACGTCATTCTGGGCCGCGTGGAGCGTGCGGAGAACCTCTCCCCAGCGGCGACGGATGTAGTCAGGATTGTCCCTGAAAGTGCCGTCCGCCTTCGGGCCGGCCTTGGCGGCGGCGGCGAATCTCGCTCGGACCTGCGTCACGAAAGCGACGAGGCCAGCCTTGTCAAAGGCCTTCGTAGCCTCCTTCTCGAGATGATAGCAGAAACCGTGATCATCATTGTCCATCCATGAGAGCAAGCGGGCTGCGGTCTCGTCCGGGTTCGTCGCCGCTGCCTGACGGGCCTTGATCCAACCGCAGTACAGATCGCCGACGAATCGGCTGAGACTGCCGCTCGAATCGTCGAGTTCGTCAACCTTGGCGTGGCACGCGGCAAGGAACGTTTCGTATAGGGTAACGGCTCGCGACGGATCACTCGCAATGAGCGTCGCGATCTTGGCCGCCACCTCGTCGAGGTCGCTTACGAAGGAAAAGCAGGCGCGATCCGGGATGAAGGCGCCCGGGTTGAGCGCCAGTTCGATCGCCTGCTCCATCAGATCGGTCTTGTGGCGCGACTTGCGGTTCATGCTCCCAGCGTTCTGGTCTGGCCTCTTGTTCCCATGGCCAATGCACTCGTGCTTTCAACGTGGATCCGCATGCCTGTAAATTTGGATAAGGCATGGGAATGAATCAACCCGGCATTGGCGCCGCACTGAAGACCGGGGTCGCCTTCACCGCTGTTGCCGTGCGGTTCAAACATTTGAGGCGATTTTTCGGCGGTCAACCCTGTCAATCAAGACTCATCCGGACGGATTTCATGTTCTGCCAGCTTCTCACAGTCCGGCTTGCTTGAGTCGTGTAAGCAGGCTGGGTTTGCGCGCATGGGCGCTTCGGAAGCCGTCGAGCCGCGTTTGAAATCCATTGGAGTCTCCCCGGGCAGAAAGGTCGCGCAGATCGACGAGCAGCCGGACCGTCTCGTCGTAGTCCTTCGGTAACCGTGTTGCCACCAGGTCCTCGATTTTACGCCAGAGTTGCGGTTCGCGACCGGCGAGCGAGTCGAGGTGCTGGGCGCGGACGGCAGCAGCCTCGCGCGCACGCCGGGCCTTTTCTGCAGCGGATTTCTCGGCCGCAATCCGTGTACGCTCCACGCGCCGTGCCTCCGCCGATCGGAGCAGTTCGCCCGCCGTCCGAGACACATTCGATCCTTCGATCGGCCCTGAAGACGGGGTTCGCCGTGCGAGATAGAGTTGCAGCATCTCCGCCGGCAACGCCGGATCGACGCCCAGCACAAGTCGGGCGAGCCACTCGTCTTTGGAGCCGGCTGGCTGCGTCGCCAGCCATGCGGCGATGTCGGCGACTTCTGGTCGCCCATCTGACGACGAACCACTGGCCTCCGCGGCGACCGCCACCAAATCGCGGTCGATGTGTAGGAATTCGACCAGACTGTCGAGCGAGGCACTGAGCTGACCAAGCCCAGGAGGAACCGGCGGCTCCAGCATATCGGAATCGCATGCGCCCTGCAGGACGCCAAGCAACCAACCGAGGTACAGGGCTCGGCGGTCGCCGCGGGCGAGATCGGTACGCACCGCCAAAAGTGCTGTCAATTGCCCGGCCCCCTCCTCCCACTCGTCACCCGGCTCCTCCTCCAAATTGAACGTGAGCACGACATGGTCGCCCTTGCGGCGTGAAGCGAAGAAGTTCCCATCGCAATAGACCTTTGTCGTTTCAGCAGAGAGCAGCCGCGCCGGCAGGCGGAGTTTGAAAGTACGAATTCCCCAGTTGGTGAGATAAAGGAAAGCGTCAAAGTATTTCGCCATCCAGGCGTCGGAGTCGCCCTTGAAGTCACCCCAGTGATATTCGTTTACAAAGCTCGTCGGCGTGATGCGGGCCCGCGTCGAGTAGTTGCGCAAGGTGGCCATCTCGTCGGTCGTCAGGGGTCGATCGATGGCCTGAAACTCATAATATTGATATTCGCTCATTGAAGAAAAGGCCCAGCTTCTTGGGACGAATCGGGGCGGGCGTCATGCGCCGCTGCGCCAATAGGCGTACGCGGCGATCCACTCGGCCCCGGCCGGTGCCGGCGTGGGCAGTGGCAGGTCCAAGATAGGCACGCTCTGTCGATGGCGGGCGCGGGTGCAGACAGCGACAATCTCGTCCCGCGCTTTGAAATCCACGCGCTCAACAGTTACGGGCGTGCCAAGCACTTCCGTAGCGAACGGCACTGCGAGATTTTCTTCAAGCAGTGTGAATAGTCCGCAAGCCTGCTCCGACTCGCCGTAACAATCTACCATAGCCTCCTCGACCATCGCCGCCAGCCTTGCCTCTGGGATGCGCAGAGTCGCATGCTTCCCCTTCGTCGTCGTGCGGCAACGTTTTCGCTGCATAGAGTGTGTGCAAGGGCGTCCGAAAATCGCGCGAAATGCAAACCCGTTGCGCTCGGCTTCGCATTTGGCAGGAAGCCCGGTTCCGAAGCCCTGCTACGGATCAAGAGGCAGCATATGGGTGTCGGACGCTCCGTCGTCTCTCCCCCCATGCTCGTGTAGGGACTGCCGGTCGTGTTCTTCCCATTTTCTCCTGAGGTGGGATTGACTGCAGGCAACCTCACCGCACGCTCCCGGAACGATCAGATGACCTTGCATCGCTGGGGCCAGTGAGCCCTGTCAGCAGAAGCCTCGGGCTGCTTTTGGGCGCTTGCAAGACGCGAACCCAGATTCTGTGGAAGTCTGAAAACTTCAACGCGGCTCTTGCCAAGGGCATGGCCCATGATGGCGATGCTGGAGGCCCCGGAATAGTAGTGTAGGCTTGCCGAAAAGCTCTTGTGGGAAAGCTCCCCACCCTCGTGGCAGGCGGTTTCCATCCAGCCCTATTGAGCTACGAGAGAAGCTCGAAAGCATGAATAGGCGTAATTGGAAGGCTGTGCGGGACGCGCTCTTGGGTGTGCTTTTGGGCCAAGATAGCCAACAGAGGTCGGCTATTTCAAAGAATGAGTTAGTGTTAAACGTTAAAGATCAATGTCTTATTATTAGCTTGTAAATTCTATTATCAAGTGTTAGAAATCCCATCATGTATCGAAGGAATATCCTAGCTAAGGTCGCCGAGAGCATCCGGTTCAGCCCCGCGACTTTGATCAACGGAGCGAGGCAGACCGGCAAGAGCACCTTCATCAAGACCTCGTTCGTTGAGACGGGGGCGTTCACATACGTAAATCTCGACGACCTAAATCTTCTGCGGCTAGCCAAGAGCGACCCCATTACCTTCCTCTCCCAGCTTCAAGATCATGCGGCCATTGACGAGATTCAGCGTACACCGGAGCTTCTCTTGCCTCTCAAGAAGGTGATCGACGACGCACGGACGACCCGCCGTTTCCTCCTAACGGGGTCAGCAAACATCCTCACGCTGCCGAAGCTTTCCGAGTCCCTTGCCGGACGCATGGAGATTCACACCCTTTGGCCACTCTCTCAGGGTGAGATTCGCGGAAAGACGGAGCGGTTCTTGGACTTCGCTTTCTCTGACGAGAAGCCTGTAACGCCCGCCCCGTTTTCTCAGACCGAGTATCTTGAGGCTATCGTATTCGGCGGCTACCCCGAAGCCCTAGTGCAAATGAAAGCCCAGCGCGACCCCGATTGGTTCAAATCATACCTAGCGACCCTGCTTCAACGGGATATTCAGGACATATCGCATATCGAGGGACTGACGGAGCTGCCAAACTTGCTGGAGATTATCGCGTCCCGCGCTGGGAATCTGATTAACTTTGCCGACGTTTCCCGCACGACAAAGCTCAATGCCATTACGCTGAAGCGTTACTACACGCTCCTGAAGATGGTCTTCCTTGTCTTGGAAGTTCCCGCTTGGGGAACCAATCATGAGAAGCGTCTCGTCAAGAGCCCCAAGGTCTTCCTCAACGACACGGGACTTCTGTGTTACCTTAGAGGCCTGAGTCAGCAAGCCCTCCAAAGAGAGCGCGGGCTTTTGGGAAGCGTCTTGGAAAACTTCGTGGTCATGGAGCTAACCAAGCAGCTCGGTTGGGCCTCCGCCCGAATAGACATCTTGCACTACCGCGACCACCAAGGTGCCGAAGTCGATGCGGTCCTGGAAGCGGCGGACAAACGGATTGTCGGCATCGAAGTCAAAGCCTCGATGGACGTAAATCCGTCAGATTTCAATGGTCTGCGTTCTCTCGCAGCAACAGCCCGCGAGAGATTCCATCGAGGGTTCTTCTTTTATACCGGCAACGAAGTCATCCAATACGACAAGAACCTATGGGCCTTGCCAGTGGCGTCGCTCTGGCAATGAAGCGACATCGAAATCGACGGCATTTTGCAGTCGTTCGTATGCTTAAAACAGTCAATTCGGTGAATCGTTTCCCACCGCCCCAACACGGTGACCTCCATAACCGTCTTCTTCTGACTCTTCCTCGCAATCGAGATCACCACCGGACACAGTTGGCGTAAGCCGAGACACCGGCAAAGAAGCAGCAGGCAAGAAAGGCCCGGACGAACAAAGGTCCAGATGCGCCACAAACGTCGGACGCAGAAGCCGCCACGGTCGAGAACAAGGCGTCGAAGTGATGGCCAGCCTTGGTTTGGCTTTTTTCAATCAGTGAGGCCAAACTTTTCACCCAACCTCCTTCTCGCCGGTCGGGTATCTTACTCCGTTCA
>OCTA010000019.1_pt1 | contig 185587 bp, 152 predicted proteins | sample 1538991 | NCBI WGS metagenome assembly OCTA01 (sample SAMEA3539302, study PRJEB22396) | soil metagenome | biome: tundra; feature: field; material: soil | place: USA | collected 2010-05 | depth 0.15 m
CAACCTCTTCTTCAATCCCGAGCGCTACGACCTGTCCAAGGTCGGCCGCCTCAAGCTGAACTACAAGTTCAAGCTCGACGAGGCGCTCGACAACACGGTTCTCACCAAGCGCGACATCCTGGAAACCGTTCGCTACCTCATCGACCTCAAGAACGGCAAAGGCCAGATCGACGACATCGATCACTTGGGCAACCGCCGTGTGCGCGCGGTCGGCGAGTTGATGGAGAACCAGTACCGCATCGGTCTCGTGCGCATGGAGCGCGCCATCAAAGAGCGCATGAGCATGTCGCAGGAGATCGAGACGCTCATGCCGCACGACCTGATCAACGCCAAGCCCGTCTCGGCGGTGGTCAAGGAGTACTTCGGCTCCTCGCAGCTGTCGCAATTCATGGACCAGACCAATCCGCTGTCCGAGGTTACCCACAAGCGTCGCTTGTCGGCCCTTGGCCCAGGTGGTCTGACCCGTGAGCGGGCAGGGTTCGAGGTGCGCGACGTGCATGGCACCCACTACGGCCGCATCTGTCCTATCGAAACGCCGGAAGGTCCGAACATCGGCCTCATCGCGTCGCTGTCGACCTACGCTCGTGTGAATGAATTCGGCTTCATCGAGACCCCCTATCGCAAAGTCGTGGAGGGCAAGGCCACCTTGGAAGTGGGCTTCTATTCTGCGCTCCAGGAGGAGGGGCACTACATCGCGCAGTCCAACTCGCCCATTGGCAAGAAGGGCGAGCTGCTCGAAGAACTTGTTTCCTGTCGGCACAACACCGAGACGGTGATGTCGCGACCGGAGGAAGTCACGCTGATGGACGTGCTGCCGAACCAGCTGGTTTCCGTGGCGGCGTCGCTGATTCCGTTCCTCGAGAACGACGACGCGAACCGCGCGCTCATGGGATCGAACATGCAGCGCCAGGCCGTGCCGCTCATTCGCACACGCTCGCCGCTCATCGGCACCGGCATGGAAGGCATCGTGGCACGCGATTCAGGCGTGACTGTGGTCGCCCGCCGCGACGGTATTGTGGAATCGGTCGATGCGGCCCGCATCGTGGTGCGCACCACAGGCGATTCGGACGACCTCTTGGCCGCCAAGCCCGACATCTACAATCTGGTAAAGTTCCAGCGCTCGAACCAGAACACCTGCATCAACCAACGTCCCATCGTCGAACCCGGCGATCACGTGAAGGCAGGGGATGTTTTGGCCGACGGTCCAGCCACGGAGCGTGGCGAGTTGGCCTTGGGCGAGAACATCCTGGTCGCGTTCATGCCCTGGGGTGGATACAACTTCGAAGACTCGATCCTGATTTCTGAGCGCCTGGTGCGCGACGATCACTTCACCTCGATTCACATCGAGGAGTTCGAGTGCGTCGCCCGCGATACCAAGCTGGGCAAGGAAGAGATCACCTGCGACATCCCCAACGTCGGCGAAGAAGCGCTCAAAGACCTCGATGAGTCGGGCATCGTACGCATCGGCGCCGAGGTCAAGGCACAGGATATCCTCGTGGGCAAGATCACGCCCAAGGGAGAAACCCAGCTCTCGCCCGAGGAGAAGCTCCTGCGCGCCATCTTCGGCGAGAAGGCCGGCGACGTCCGCGACAGCTCGCTGCGCGTGCCACCGGGCGTGCAAGGCATCGTCATCGGCGCCAAGATCTTCTCGCGCAAGGGCACCGAGAAGGACGAGCGGTCCAAGCAGATCGAGGAGCTGGAGAAGGAAAAGCTGCTCGCCGACGAGCGGGATGAGACGCGTATCATCTCCGAGGCGTACCACGCTCGTATGCGCAAGATGATCCTGGGCAAGATCACGGCCGTGCGCCTGGTCGACGACAAGGGCAAGGTTCTTTGCGCCAAGGGGCAGAAGGTCGACAACCCGCTTCTCGACGAGATCCCCATTCGCTACTGGCCCGAAGTGCAGACCGAGGGCAGCAAGGGCGAGAACCGCCTGCAGCAGGTTGCGCTTCAGCTCGAAGAAGAGCTCAAGGTCATCGACGCTCTCTACAAGGACAAGATCTCGAAGCTTACCAAGGGCGACGAGCTTCCTCCCGGTGTCATCAAGATGGTCAAGGTCTACATCGCCATCAAGCGAAAGCTGTCGGTGGGCGACAAGATGGCTGGCCGCCACGGCAACAAGGGCGTGGTGTCGCGCATCCTTCCCGTCGAGGACATGCCGTACATGGTCGACGGGACTCCGGTGGACATCGTGCTCAATCCCCTCGGCGTTCCCTCGCGTATGAACGTGGGACAGATCCTCGAAACCCACCTCGGGTGGGGGGCGCTCCAGCTCGGCCGGCAGATCGAGGCTATGCTGGAAGGCCAGTGGCGAGGTGAAGCCCTGCGCACCAAGCTGAAGAAGGTGTTCACCGAGGAGCATCACCAGAAGCTTCTTGACGGCCTCAATGACGATGATCTGCGCCGTTTCGCCGCCACGGTCGGCCAAGGCATCCACCTCGCGACGCCCGTTTTCGACGGTGCCAAGGAATCCGACATCAAGGCCAATCTGGCGCTGGCCGGGTTACCTTCCAACGGTCAGGCCCCCCTCTTCGACGGCAAGACTGGCGATCCCTTCGACCACGAAGTGACCGTTGGTGTGATGTACATGCTGAAGCTCCACCACTTGGTCGACGACAAGATCCACGCACGGTCGATTGGTCCTTACTCGCTCGTCACGCAGCAGCCGCTGGGTGGCAAGGCGCAGTTCGGCGGTCAACGGTTGGGCGAGATGGAAGTCTGGGCCATGGAAGCCTACGGTGCTGCCTACGCCCTGCAGGAGTTCCTGACCGTGAAGTCCGATGACGTGATCGGCAGGACGCGCATGTACGAGGCCATCGTCAAGGGCGAGCAGACCCTGGAATCAGGCTTGCCGGAATCGTTCAACGTGCTTCTCAAGGAGCTCCAGTCCTTGTGCCTGAATGTTGAACTGATCGAGGATCCGAATGCTCCGCGCAAGCAGGAGTCAACGATTGAGCAAATGGCTCGGGAAGTGGCGGCGAAAGCTGGCACCGGCGCAGCACCACCGGTAGCCACAGCCGCGAAGTAGAGACGACGATCCGCCACGGGAGACACCAGCTATGACCATGAAGGACATTTTCAACTTCTTCGAAAAGCCGAAAGATCCTCTTTCGTTTTCGGCTATCCGTATTTCCCTCGCGTCACCCGACAAGATCCGCGAATGGTCGCACGGCGAGGTCAAGAAGCCCGAGACCATCAACTACCGCACCTTCAAGCCCGAGCGCGACGGCCTTTTCTGCGCCAAGATCTTTGGGCCAGTGAAGGACTACGAGTGTAACTGCGGCAAGTACAAGCGCATGAAGCACCGAGGGGTCGTGTGCGAGAAGTGCGGCGTCGAGGTCATTCAGTCCAAGGTGCGGCGTGAGCGCTTGGGCCACATCAGCCTGGCCACGCCCGTGGCCCACATCTGGTTCTTGAAGTCGCTGCCCTCGCGCATCGGCAACTTGCTCGACATTACGCTCAAGGATCTCGAGAAGGTTCTCTACTCCGAGGCGTACGTCGTCGTCGATCCGAAGCAGAGCGGTCTGCAGCGGGGCGAGCTTCTCACCGAAGAGCGCTACTCGAAGCTCGTCGAGGAGCTGGGCGAGGACGCCTTCACGGCCGGCATGGGCGCGGAGTCCATCCGCGAACTCCTGCGCGCTATCGAAGTGCACAAGCTGTCCGAACAGCTGCGCCAGGAGATGAAGGAAGCTACGTCCGAGGCGAAGCGCAAGAAGATCTCGAAGCGCCTCAAGGTGGTCGACGCATTCCGCGAGTCGGGCAACAAGCCCGAGTGGATGATGCTGGAAGTGATCCCGGTGATTCCACCCGATCTGCGCCCACTGGTTCCTCTCGACGGTGGCCGTTTCGCGACGTCGGATCTCAACGATCTCTATCGCCGCGTGATCAACCGCAACAACCGTCTCAAGCGTCTGCAAGAGTTGAACGCGCCCGAGATCATCATCCGCAACGAAAAGCGCATGCTGCAAGAAGCGGTCGATGCGCTCTTCGACAACGGCCGGCGCGGCAAGACCATCACCGGCCCGAACAAGCGGCCGCTCAAGTCGCTGTCCGACATGCTCAAGGGCAAGCAAGGCCGCTTCCGGCAGAACCTGCTCGGCAAGCGCGTCGACTACTCGGGCCGTTCGGTCATTGTGGTCGGCCCCGAGTTGCGCCTGCACCAGTGCGGTCTGCCCAAGAAGATGGCGCTCGAACTCTTCAAGCCGTTCATCTACAACAAGCTGGAAGAGCGCGGCCTCGTCACCACTATCAAGAGCGCCAAGAAGCTCGTCGAGAAAGAGCGTCCCGAGGTGTGGGACATTCTCGAAGAGGTCATCAAGGAGCACCCGATTCTGCTCAACCGTGCGCCCACGCTGCACCGTCTGGGTATCCAGGCTTTCGAGCCGCTCCTCATCGAAGGTAAGGCGATTCAGCTGCACCCGCTGGTTTGCGCTGCCTTCAACGCCGACTTCGACGGTGACCAGATGGCGGTTCACGTGCCGCTGTCGCTGGAAGCGCAGATGGAAGCGCGCGTGCTCATGATGTCGACCAACAACATTCTGAGCCCGGCCAACGGTCGCCCCATCATCCTGCCCTCGCAGGACATCGTGCTCGGTCTTTACTACATGACCCGCGAGCGTTCCTACGCGCGCGGCGAGTTCCGCACCGGCAAGGGCGCGGCCACCGTGCGCGGCGTGTATTCCTCGATCGAGGAGGTGCGCATGGCGTTCGATCATGGCGAGCTCGATTTGCAGGCCGCGATCAAGGTGCGCATCGACGCCCAGTTGGTGGAAACCACCGTCGGTCGTGTGCTGCTCTACGAAATCGTACCCAAGATGCTGCCCTTCAAGCTGGTCAACCGCGTGATGGGCAAGAAGCAGCTCGGTGATCTCATCGACAGCTGCTACCGCGCCTTCGGCCAGAAGGAAACGGTCCTTCTCGCCGACCGCCTCCGCCATCTTGGCTACAGCAACTCGACCAAAGCCGGCGTATCGATTTGCGTGGATGACCTTATCATCCCGAAGCGCAAAGTCGAGCTGCTCGAACAAGCGCAGAAGGACGTGCAGGAGATCGAGGAGCAGTACACCGAAGGTCTCATCACCGACGGCGAGCGCTACAACAAGGTGGTCGACATCTGGGCGCAAGTCTCGGAGCTCATCGCCGAAGAAATGATGAACGAGATCGGCGCCGAGAACGTGGTCAACGAGGAAACCGGCGAGAAGAAGCGGGCGCCTTCGTTCAACCCTATCTTCATCATGGCGGACTCGGGCGCGCGCGGCTCTGCCCAGCAGATTCGTCAGCTGGCCGGCATGCGTGGTCTCATGGCCAAGCCCTCGGGCGAAATCATCGAGACTCCGATCACCACCAACTTCCGCGAGGGCCTGTCGGTCCTCCAGTACTTCATCTCGACCCACGGCGCGCGCAAGGGTCTGGCGGATACCGCGCTCAAGACCGCGAACTCCGGGTATCTCACCCGGCGTTTGGTTGACGTGGCGCAGGACTGCATCATCGCCGAATACGATTGCGGCACGCTCGAGGGCATCGAAATCGCGCCACTCGAAGAGGGCGGCGAGATCATCGAGAAGCTCGGCGATCGTATCCTTGGCCGCGTGTCCGTCGACGATATCGTCGATCCGTACACGGGCGAGGTGCTCGTTCAGTCCAACGAGGAAATCACCGAGGACAAGGTCCGCATCGTCGAGGACGCGGGCATCTCGAAAGTCAAGATCCGCTCGGTGCTCACCTGCGAAACCCGCCGCGGTATCTGCATCTTGTGTTACGGGCGCGATTTGGCCCGCGGCCACATGGTCAACATCGGCGAGGCTGTCGGCGTTATCGCCGCACAGTCCATCGGCGAGCCCGGTACGCAGCTCACCATGCGCACCTTCCACATCGGCGGCGTCGGCCAAGTGCGCACCGAACAGTCCCAACTCGAAGCTCGCTACGACGGCGTCGTTCGTCTGGAGAACGTCGAGTACACGCAGCGTGAGAAGTACGCCATCGTCATGAACCGCCATGGCGAGATCGTGATCCAGGACGAGACTGGACGCGAGCGCGAGCGCTACGGGCTGACCTACGGCGCGCGCCTGTTCTTCGTTGACGGCGGCAAGGTCAAGCAGGGCGACCTGCTGTCCGAGTGGGATCCATTCTCGGTCCCAATCCTCACCGAAGTGTCGGGTCACGTGAAGTTCGGCGACGTCATCGAAGGCGTCACCATGACCGAGCAGCTTGACGAGGTGACGGGGTTGTCCCGTAAGAGCATCATTGAATCCAAGGATGCGGATCTGCGACCGCGCATCTCGCTCAAGGATGACGGCGGCAAGACGCTGAAGATTCCGAACTCGGACAATGAAGCTCGCTACTTCTTGCCCTTCGGGGCAACCATCGCGGTGTCCGAAGGCGACAAGATGCAAGCCGGCGATATCGTCGCCCGTATTCCACGGGAAACCACCAAGACCAAGGACATTACCGGCGGTCTGCCTCGCGTGGCCGAACTGTTCGAGTCGCGCAAACCGAAGGAGCACGCCGTCATTTCCGAAATCGATGGCGCGGTCAGCTTCGGCAAGGACACCAAGGGCAAGCGCAAGGTTGTCGTGACCCCCGAGCATGGAGATCCCAAGGAATTCCTCATCTCCAAGAGCAAGCACCTGTCCGTGCGCGAAGGCGACAAGATCAAGGCGGGCGAGCCGTTGATGGATGGCGCCGCCAACCCGCACGACATCTTGCGCGTACTTGGCGAAAAGCAGCTGGCAAAGTACTTGGTCGACGAAGTTCAGGAGGTTTATCGACTCCAGGGCGTCAAGATTAACGACAAGCACATTGAGACAGTTGTGCGCCAAATGCTGCGTCGGGTGCGCGTACTGGACGTCGGTGACACCGGCTTTTTGTCGGACGAGCACGTGGAGAAGTACATCTTCGAGGAGGAGAACGAGCGCGTGATGGCCAAAGGCGGCCGTCCTGCCCAGGGCGAGCCGCTCTTGCTCGGTATCACCAAGGCGTCACTCTCAACCGAGAGCTTCATCTCCGCCTCGTCGTTCCAAGAAACGACCAAAGTTCTCACCGAAGCCGCCGTATGCGGCAAGGTCGACTACCTGCGTGGTCTCAAAGAGAACGTCATCATGGGGCGCCTCATTCCAGCCGGTACTGGCCTGGGTGCCTACAAGCGACTGTCCATTCACACCGATACATCAGAAGTCGGCGAGGGTTCAGTCGCTGGCGTTGTTTCGCAGCCAGACTTGGCAGTGGCGAACGAAGCTGGCGAGTGATGTTCCGTGTTGTGCTCGCCGGAGGCGTTGTAACTCCAGCCGGAGCCTGCAAAATTTAGAACTTCTCGTTGACTTTGGGATCGCGATCCCTATAATGCACCACTCCTCGGACCTGGGGAGTGCCGGGTTAGAAATGCATTCTGAAAGCCGGAATGCCTGTTTTCCGAGGAAGAATCAAAGATGCCTACCGTCAATCAGCTCGTAAAATCCGGCCGCCAAGTGATGCGGCGAAAGACCGACTCGCCCGCACTCAAGGGTTGTCCGCAGCGGCGTGGGGTTTGCGTCCGTGTCTACACCACCACGCCGAAGAAGCCGAACTCTGCCTTGCGCAAGGTCGCACGTGTTCGCCTTACCAACGGCATGGAAGTCACGACCTACATTCCCGGGGAAGGCCACAACTTGCAGGAGCACTCGGTTGTGCTCATTCGCGGTGGCCGTGTCAAGGACTTGCCCGGCGTTCGCTACCACATTATCCGCGGCAGTCTTGACACCGCAGGGGTGAGCAATCGTCGTCAGGGGCGTTCGAAGTACGGCGCCAAGCGGCCCAAGTAGGAGAAGTCGATAGATGCCACGTAAAGGTGAAGTTCCCAAGCGCAAGCCGCTTCCAGACCCAAAGTTCACGGATCAGCCAGTTGATCTGCGCCGCCGCATCACCAAGTTCGTCAATACCGTGATGGAGTCTGGCAAGAAGGCGATCGCCGAGGGCATCGTCTACGGCGCGCTGGATTTGGTGGCCGAGAAAGCCGCCGATGACCCCGTCAAGGTTTGGGACAAGGCGCTCGCCAATGTGCAGCCTAAGATCGAAGTGAAGTCGCGACGCGTGGGTGGTGCGACCTATCAGGTTCCCGTCGACGTCAGGCCGGATCGCGCACTGGCACTTGGCATGCGTTGGCTCATCCACTCGGCGCGCGAGCGTTCGGATGGCCGCACCATGCGCGAGAAGCTTGCGGCCGAACTGCTTGATGCGTCCAACAACAAGGGCGCTGCCGTGAAGAAGCGCGAAGATACGCACAAGATGGCGGAAGCGAACAAAGCGTTCGCGCACTACCGCTGGTAGAAAAACGACTCTTTATCCAAAAGAAGGCACCAGACAACATACAGGCAAGAAGATTCGGGCTCGATAGGTCGTTGAAGGGGTAGGCAAAGGCAAGAGGCTTTTGCTCATCCTTCCAGCCGACCGAAGCAGCCTGGACCAGTTCTTGACCAGGTAAACGAAGACCGCGGACCCCGTGGTCCCTTGAGGGTGCAAGCCCGTCAGGAGATCCACTCGCGCGCGGAGAAGAAACAAATCGTGGCTCGGCAAGTCCCCATAGATCATACCCGCAACATCGGGATTATGGCGCATATCGATGCGGGGAAAACCACGACCACCGAGCGCATCCTCTTCTACACTGGCGTGTCGCGGACCATGGGCGAGGTGCATGATGGCACCGCCGTCATGGACTGGATGGAGCAGGAACAAGAGCGCGGTATCAGCATTACGTCCGCCTCGACGACCTGCTTTTGGCGCGACCATCGCGTGAACATCATCGATACCCCCGGCCACGTCGACTTCACGGTTGAGGTTGAACGCTGTCTGCGCGTGCTTGATGGAGCCGTGTCCGTGTTCTGCGCCGTGGGTGGGGTTGAACCGCAGTCCGAAACGGTGTGGCGCCAAGCCGACAAATACAGCGTTCCGAGAATCGCGTTCATCAACAAATGTGATCGTCTTGGGGCGGATCCGTGGCGTTGCGTGCAGCAGATTCGCGACCGTATCAAGGCGCACCCGGTTCTTACCCAAATCCCCATGGGACTCGAAGAGTCGTTCTCCGGGGTCGTGGATCTCGTCGAGATGCGCGCGCTCGAATGGGTGGGCGACACCACGGGCGCCATTTTCTTTGAGCGCGAAGTTCCCGCCAGCCTCGTCAAGGCCGCGAAGAGTGCTCGCGCCGCGATGATTGAGGCGCTCGGCGAGGCCGACGACGAAATGCTCTCGCTTTACGTTCACGGCGCCGAAATTCCTTCGCGGCAAATCAGGGCCGCACTAAGGCGCGCAACCATCGCCGGCAAGGCCGTGCCGGTGTTGCTTGGCGCTGCCTTCAAAAACAAGGGCGTCCAGCCTTTGCTCGATGCCATCGTGGACTACTTGCCATCGCCAGCGGACATGCCACCGGTATGTGGACACGCCGCCAATGGCGAGCCGATCATTCGTCGCGCCTCGAATGATGAGCCGTTCTCTGCGCTGGCGTTCAAGACCATGAGCGACGTGGTGTCGGAGCCGCTGACCTACTTTCGGGTCTATTCCGGGCACGTCGCCAGCGGGGCTACTGTTTTCAACGCGACCAAGGGTAAGCGCGAGCGGATCAGCCGCCTCTTGCGCATGCATGCCAACCGCCGCGAGGAGATTCGTCAGGTCACTTGCGGGAACATCGCGGCCGCTGCCGGTCTGCGCGCTACTTCGACGGGCGATACCCTGTGCGACGTGCGCGAGCCGATCACGCTCGATCTAATCGATTTCCCTCAGCCGACTTGTTCGGTCGCCATCGAGGCCAAGACCAGCGCCGAGCAGCAGGAGCTTCTCAATGCGCTTGAACAGTTGGCCATCGAAGATCCTTCCTTTAGTTTGAAGACCGATGGTGAAACCGGCCAGACCGTGATTTCAGGCATGGGTGAGCTGCACCTCGAGATCATCGTCGACCGCTTGGTTCGCGAGTACAACTTGCGCGCCTCGGTGGGACGGCCGCAAGTCGCCTATCGTGAGGCCATCACGAAGGCGGCGGAGGCCGAAGGTCGATTCGAACACACGATTGGGGGACGTGGACTTTTTGCGCAGGTGAGATTGCGAGTCGAGCCGGCAGACGAGCGATCTGGCGTCACCTTCCGCAATCTTGCCTCGACGCGAGCGGTGCCTCGCGAGTTCGTCGTCGCGGTTGAGCGCGGCGCCAAGACCGCACTGGCTCGGGGTGCGGTCAGTGGCTACCCCATCGGGGATGTCGCGGTGACGTTGCTCGACGGCAGCCACCATCCACTCGACTCGAACGAGATGGCTTTCCAGATAGCGACCGCGCAGGCTATCGCCGACGCCGTGGCGCAGGCCGGCGCGGTGTTGCTCGAACCCGTGATGTCGCTGGATGTGGTGGTTCCCGATCAGTATGTCGGGGCCGTGGTCGGAAACCTTTCCGCCCGTCGCGCGCGCATCATCGGCATCGAGCCGCGTGGGGGAGCACAAGCGGTGACCGCCGAAGTTCCCCTTTCGAGTATGTTCGGGTATTCAACAGACGTTCGTTCGCTCACGCAGGGGCGGGCAACGTTCACCATGCAGTTCCTGCGTTTTTCTCCAGTTCCGAACCACGTTGTCGATGGAATCGCCAACCGCGTTCGCAGTTCGTGACCGTTTCGCCTCTAGGAGGACACCATGGCCAAAGAAAAATTCATCCGAAACAAGCCGCACCTGAACGTAGGAACGATCGGGCACGTGGACCATGGCAAGACAACACTGACGGCAGCGATTACCAAGGCGCTGGCGAAGAAAAATTTCGCGACGTTCACGGCGTACGACCAGATTGACAAGGCGCCGGAAGAGCGGGAGCGCGGAATCACGATCGCGATTGCGCACGTGGAGTACCAGACCGAAAAGCGGCACTACGCGCACGTGGATTGTCCTGGGCACGCGGATTACATCAAGAACATGATCACGGGCGCGGCGCAGATGGACGGCGCGGTGCTGGTGGTGTCGGCGCCGGACGGCCCGATGCCGCAGACGCGCGAGCATATTCTGTTGGCGAGGCAAGTCGGGGTTCCTTCGATGGTGGTGTACTTGAACAAGGTGGACATGGTGGCGAAGGAGGACGAGGAGTTGCTCGACCTGGTCGAACTGGAACTGCGCGAGCTTCTGTCGAAGTACCAGTTCCCCGGCGATACGACGCCGATCGTGCGCGGCAGCGCGCTCAAGGCGCTGGAAGGTGAGCAGTCGGAGATCGGCGAAGGGTCGATCATGAAGCTGCTAGAGGCACTCGACACCTTCATTCCCGAGCCGAAGCGCGAGATCGACAAGCCGTTTCTGATGCCGGTGGAGGACGTGTTCACGATTTCGGGTCGTGGCACTGTGGTGACGGGACGTGTGGAGCGCGGGATCATCAAGGTGGGCGAGGAAGTCGAGATCGTCGGCTTCAAGGACACCATGAAGACGGTCGTGACGGGCGTTGAAATGTTCCGCAAGCTGCTCGACGAGGGGCGCGCTGGTGACAACATTGGGGCGCTCTTGCGCGGGACGAAGCGCGAGGAAATCGAGCGCGGGCAGGTGTTGGCGAAGCCCGGATCGATCACGCCACACAAGAACTTCCTCGGCGAGGTGTACATCTTGAAGAAGGAAGAGGGCGGGCGACACACGCCGTTCTTCAAGGGCTACCGGCCCCAGTTCTACTTCCGCACGACGGACGTGACGGGGGATGTGAAGTTGCCGGAGGGGATGGAGATGGTGATGCCTGGGGACAATGTGACCATGGACATCACGCTGATCACGCCGATTGCCTGCGAAGAGGGCTTGCGCTTCGCCATCCGCGAAGGCGGCAAGACGGTCGGCGCCGGCGTCGTGACCAAGATTATTGCGTAGGAATCACTGGCGGAGTCAAAGCGAGCAAAGTAAAAGGGGGCACCAAGTGACACCCAAAATCAGGATACGGCTAAAAGCCTACGATCACCGCCTGCTGGATCAGTCAGCGGGCGAGATCGTCGACACCGCCAAACGGACTGGCGCGAAGGTCGCGGGTCCAATTCCGTTGCCGACGAAAATCAACAAATACTGCGTTCTGCGCTCGCCCCACGTCGACAAGAAGTCGCGCGAGCAGTTCGAGATCCGGACGCACAAGCGGTTGCTTGATATCCTGGATCCAACGCAACAGACGCTGGACGCTCTGATGAAGCTCGACCTTTCGGCGGGCGTTGACGTTGAGATCAAGACCTGAGGTCAGCCATGCAGATCGACGTCGTAAATATCGAAGGACAGAAGGTCGGCCAGATGGATATCGCCGACGAAGTTTTCGCCACCAAGGTCAAAGAGCCTTTGCTCTGGGAAGCCGTGAAGGCCCAGCAGGCGGCCAAGCGCGCCGGCACGCACTCGACGAAGACGCGGATGTTCGTGCGCGGTGGTGGCAGGAAGCCCTATCGCCAGAAGGGCACAGGCAACGCTCGGCAAGGTTCTACGCGCTCGCCCAATTTCGTGGGCGGTGGCAAGGTTTTCGGGCCGCATCCGCGCAGCTACGAATACACCCTGCCCAAGAAGGTCAAGAAGGCGGCGCTGGCTTCGGCACTCTCGCTTCGCGCGCAAGAGAAGAAGCTGATTGTTGTCGACAAGCTCACCATCGAGGCGCCGAAGTCGAAGCGCATGGCGGGTGTGCTCAAGACCCTCGGTTTTGCCTCCGCTCTAGTTGTGGATGCGAAGGGCAATCTCAATCTCGCCAAGTCGATTCGCAACCTGGCGTCACATGCCTGTCTGCCGCCCGAGGGGCTGAACGTCTACGACATTCTCAATCACGGGGGACTCGTGATTGCCAAGGATGCCGTGAAGGCGGTCGAGGCGCGTGTCATCGGGGCCGAAGCTTCCGGAGCGTAGAGAGGAATAGCCATGCGTTCTCCTGAAATCATCATCAAGCGCCCGCTTCTTACCGAGAAGGGCACCTTTCTCAAGGACACCGGCGGCATGTCGGAAGAAGACATGGTCGACCCCGAAAGCGTGGCGCCGCAGCTACTTCTCGAAGTCGCCCGCGACGCGAACAAGATCGAGATCAAGCATGCCGTCGAGAAGTTGTGGAATGTGAACGTGCTCAAGGTTCGCACCGCGATCGTTCGTGGCAAGCAGAAGCGCGTCGGACGCTACACCGGCCGTCGCTCGAACTGGAAACGCGCCCTGGTCACTTTGGCGCCAGGTCAGAAGATCGAATTCTTCGAGGGAGTCTAGGACATGGGCCTTCGTACGCTGAACCCAACCACCCCAGGTGTCCGCGGCAGAGTCGCGCCGGACTTCTCCGAGCTGACCCAAGGCAATAGCCCTCTCAAGTCGCTGACGGAAAGCAGTTCGTCCCAGGGGGGGCGAAATCATTTCGGTCGTATCACCTCGCGCTTCCGCGGTGGTGGACACAAGCAACGATTTCGCACCATCGATTTCCGCCGTGACAAGATCGGCGTGCCAGCCAAAGTCGCCAGCATCGAATACGATCCGAATCGCAGCGCGCGCATCGTGTTGCTCAACTACGCCGACGGAGAGAAGCGCTACATCCTGTGGCCGGTCGGACTGAAGGTGGGCGATACGGTGGTTTCCTCGCGAGAAGCCGACATCAAGCCAGGCAACAGCTTGCCCCTTCGCTTCATTCCCCTTGGAACGACCGTTCACAACGTGAGCCTTCACGTGGCCGGCAAGGCGCAATTGGTGCGCTCGGCCGGCGACGGCGCTCAGTTGATGGCCAAGGAAGGTGATTGGGGTCAGGTGCGCTTGCCCTCGGGCGAAGTTCGCAAGGTTCACTTGGATTGCCGAGCCACCATTGGACAGATCGGAAACGTCGAGCACAGCAGCGTGCAAGTTGGCAAGGCGGGGCGGACCCGTTGGGCCGGCTGGCGTCCGCACAACCGTGGCGTCACCATGAACCCGGTGGATCACCCTATGGGCGGCGGCGAAGGCCGCTCGTCCGGTGGCCGCCACCCTTGCTCGCCGTGGGGACAGCTCGCCAAGGGTCTCAAGACGCGTGAGAACAAGAGAACCGATCGCATGATCATCAAGCGCCGAGGAAAGAAGGCTTAGTCATGGCTCGATCAATAAAGAAGGGCGCATTCGTCGACCGCCACCTGATGACGAAGGTGGTGGACATGCAGAAGCAGAAGACCAAAAAGGTCATCAAGACTTGGTCGCGCCGCTCGACCATTCTGCCCGAGATGGTTGGTCTCACCTTCGCCGTTCACAACGGACGCAAGTTCTTGCCAGTCTTTGTCACGGAAAACATGGTCGGTCACAAACTCGGCGAGTTCTCGCCGACCCGAATCTTCATGACTCACTCGGGTGACCGCAAGGCCGCGGCCGGTGCCGCTGCGCCAGGTGCCGCTGCTCCTGCCGCCGCAACCGCCGCCTCCGCCGCGGCCGCGCCAGCAGAGAAGAAGTAGGAACGGAGACGCACATGGCACACGCAGTGTTGAGAAAGTTTCGGCAATCGCCGCGCAAGGTGCGCATGGTCGCGGACATGATTCGCGGGCGGCAGGTGGCCGATGCCATGGCCATCTTGAATCTTCAGCAGCGCAAGGCGGCCAAGATGCTGAGTAAGGTGCTCGGCTCTGCGGTTGCCAACGCCACGGCGAACGAGAAGGCCGATGCGGATGCTCTGATGGTTACCAAAATCACCGTGGATCCGGGGCCCGTCGAGAAACGATGGCTCGCGCGGTCCATGGGGCGTGCCAATCGCATCAATCGGCGAACCTCCAACGTGACCATCGTGGTCGACGTTCCCTAGGAGAATCAGATGGGTCAGAAAACCAATCCAATAGGCTTTCGCCTCGGCGTCGTCCGCGGCTGGTCGTCACAATGGTATTCCGAGAAGGACTTCGCGAAGTGGCTGCACGAAGATCTGCGGTTGAAGAAGTTCGTCAAGGAGAAGCTCGGACACGCTGGCGTGGCCTCGGTCGAGGTCGAGCGCGCCGCCAACAAGGTCAAGATCAACATCTACACGGCTCGTCCAGGCATCGTGATCGGCAAGCGGGGTGCCGGTGTCGAAACTTTGAAGAAGGAAGTCCAGGCGCTCACCACCAGCGAGGTCTTCCTCAACATCCAAGAGGTGCGCAAGGCCGAGACCAATGCGCAACTGGTTGCGGAGAACGTGGCGACGCAACTCGAACGTCGCGTGGCCTTCCGGCGCGCCATGAAAAAGGCAGTCCAGACCGCCATGAAATTCGGAGCCAAAGGCATTCGTTTGGCTTGCTCGGGCCGTTTGGGCGGGGCCGAAATGGCGCGCTACGAGTGGTACCACGAAGGCCGCGTGCCCCTGCACACGCTCCGCGCCGACATCGAATATGGAACCACCGAGGCGCACACCACCTACGGCGCGATCGGCGTGAAGTGCTGGATCTTCAAGGGCGAGGTTCTGCCTCAGCGGGCAGGTCGTCTGGCCTAGTCGATAGCGGCTAAAGCGACGAGAGGAAGTCATGTTAGCACCTGATAGAGTCAAGTGGCGCAAACAGCAGAAGGGCAAGATGCGCGGGGTTTCCAAGGGCGGAACCTCGGTGTCCTTCGGAGAATTCGGTCTGCAGGCCTTGTCCTGCGGTTTCGTGACGGCACGGCAGATCGAGGCGGCCCGTACGGCCATCTCGCGCCACGTGAAACGTGGCGGAAAGCTGTACGTGCGCATCTTCCCAGACAAACCCATCTCGAAGAAGCCGGCCGAGACCCGCATGGGGAAGGGCAAAGGAACACCGGAAGAATGGGTGGCCGTGGTTCGTCCGGGCCGTGTGCTCTACGAACTTGAAGGCGTCTCCATCGAGCTGGCCAAGCAGGCCTTCCACTTGGCGAAACACAAGCTGGCGGTCCAGACGCGCGTGATTGGCCGGGAGCAGGTGCTATGAAAAGCAAGATTCAGGCAAAGGATTTGCGCGGCAATGAAACCGCGGAGATCGAGCGAACGCTGGCAAAACTCCGCGAGGATCTCTTCCAGCAACGCCTCAAGCACAACACCAATCAGATCGAAAACACCATGGTAATTCGCAACACCCGTCGCGACATTGCCCGCATTTGCACCGTGCTCGCCGAGAAGTCGCAACAGGCGGCGGTGGCGGCTGCCAAGGAGAAATAGGCCATGGCCAAGGAAAACGCAATGTCTGCTGGCACCGCCGCCGCGGAAACGGGTCGGGCCCAAGGTTCAAAGCGGAAGCTCGTGGGTGTCGTCATCGGCGACAAGATGGACAAGACCCGTGTAGTCGTCGTCACACGCCGGTTGGCGCACGCGAAGTACGGCAAGTACATGACCCGCCGGGCGAAGTACAAGGCCCACGACGAAAAGAACGAATATCGCGTTGGCGATCGCGTGGAGATCGTCGAGTCGCGCCCACTCTCGCGCGAGAAGCGGTGGCGCGTGGAACGCCTCCTGGAGCGGCCGCAGGAGGCCTAGTCCAAGGTTCTTTCTCAAAAGACGGCAGGTTCAACATGGTCCAGACGACGACAACCCTCGATGTGGCCGACAATTCGGGTGCCAAGAAAATCATGTGCATCCGTGTGCTCGGCGGCACAAAGCGAAAATACGCCTCTTTGGGCGATGTAATCATCGTGTCCATCAAGGAAGCAATCGCCAACTCCAAGGTGAAAAAAGGCGAGGTCGCTCGCGCCGTGATTGTGCGGACGAAGAAGGAGGTCTCGCGCCAGGATGGCTCGTACATCCGGTTCGATTCCAATTCGGCCGTGCTCGTGGACAAAGACAACGAGCCCATCGGGACGCGTATCTTTGGCCCGGTGGCCCGCGAATTGCGCGCCAAACGATTCATGAAGATCATCTCGCTTGCGCCGGAGGTCCTCTAATGCATGTTCGCAAAGGCGACACGATTGTCGTGATTGCTGGAAAAGAAAAGGGCAAGCGCGGTCGGATTCTGCGCGTGGGGACCGACAAGGAGCGCGTGGTAGTTGAGCGCGTGAACATGGTCAAGCGCCACACCAAGCCGACGCAAGCCAATCCGCGCGGTGGCATCCTGGAAAAGGAAGGCACCATCGCGATGTCCAATCTGGCTCTGTGGTGCGGGAAGTGCGGCAAAGGCAGACGGGCCAAGGCGGACATTCGGGAAGGGCAGAAGAAGCGGCGGATCTGTGTGAAGTGCGGAAGTCCGTTCGAGTCGGCATAGCGTTCGCGGGCAGAAGGAACACTGAGGAATCCTGAAGATGGCTGAAGAAAACGAGAAAGCCGAAAAGGCAGCAGAGAAGCCCCAGAAGGCTGCGAAGCCGGCGCAAACGCCGGAGCAGGCGGCGGAAGCCGCTGGCAAGAAGGCGGCGCGCGCGGCGGCCGGGAAGGGCGGCAAGGGCAAGGACTCTGGCAAGGGCGGTGGCGCGAAGACCGAACTCGCAACCGAAAAGGTCAAGCGCCCCGAACCCGCCAGGCTGCGCAAAGTCTACGAAACCGAGGTGCGCGTGAAATTGCAGACCGAGCTTGCGCTCAAGAATGTCATGCAGGCGCCAAGAATGTCGAAGATCACCGTCAACATGGGCCTCGGTGAAGCCATTACCAATCCCAAGATTCTCGACGCCGGGGTCGAGGATTTGGCTGCGATCACTGGACAGAAGCCAGTGGTCACCAAGTCCGCCAAGGCCATCGCGGCCTTCAAGCTAAGGGGCGGACAGAAGATCGGTGCCATGGTGACGCTTCGCCGCGACAATATGTACGAGTTCCTGGATCGCCTCATCACCTTTGCGCTGCCGCGCGTTCGCGACTTCAAGGGCGTTTCGCCCAAGGGGTTTGATGGACGTGGCAACTTCACCATGGGCATTCGCGAGGGCAACATCTTCCCGGAAATCGGGACGGACAAGCTGGAGAAGCCCAAGGGCATGAACATCACCATCACCACCACCGCGCGCACCGACGAACAAGGTCGCGCATTACTGCGCCACCTTGGAATGCCGTTTAGGAGCTAGCGAACCATGGCGAAGACGGTCGACCTTTTTCCGAAAACCCCAAAGTTCAAAGTGCGCAGGCACAGCCGGTGCAAGCAGTGCGGACGCTCGCGCGGTTATTACCGCAAGTTCGAGCTGTGCCGCATTTGTTTCAGATTGCTTTCTCTCCGGGGTGATATCCCCGGGGTCATCAAGTCGAGTTGGTAGATGCCATGACTGATCCAATCGCTGATTTCTTGACTCGTATTCGCAACGCCATTTTGGCCCGCCGGGCCGATGTGACTTGCCCATCCTCCACCCTCAAGGTCCGACTGGCAGAAGTCATGAAGGACGAGGGCTACATTCAGGGGTACGACGTGCGCCCTGGCTTTGACGGGCACAGCGAAATCATCGTTCGCTTGCGCTGGGCCGAGCCCGGCGCCAATGCCATCACCGGTCTGCGCCGGCGCTCCCGCCCCGGACAGCGCGTGTACGTCGGAAGCGACAGGATCGCCAAGGTTCGCTCCGGACTTGGCGTCGCGATTCTTTCAACCTCTCGTGGCCTCATGACCGACCGAGCCGCGCGCAAGGCCGGCATCGGCGGCGAACTCCTCTGCGAGGTCTGGTAGATGTCACGCATCGGACGCAAACCTGTGGCGATCCCGAAAGGGGTATCGCTGGTACAGATACCCGGACAATTCGCGGTCAAGGGGCCCAAAGGCGAGCTTGCCAAGCCCATGCCCTCGGGAATCACCATCAAGATGGAGGGTGACAAAGCCATCATCTCTCGTGCGGACGATTCGGGGCCAAACCGAGCCAGGCACGGCCTGGTTCGCGCGCACCTTGCCAACATGGTCAAGGGTGTCACCGAAGGCTGGAAGCGCGAGCTCGAGATCAACGGCGTCGGCTATCGCGCCGAGGTGTCCGGCGATTCGATCACCTTCGCGCTGGGCTATTCGCACCCCATCGTTTTCAAGTTGCCCAAGTCGGTCACGGCGAAGGTCGAGAAGAACCGGCTGACCTTGGTCTCTTCCGACAAGGATGAGCTGGGGCAGGTTTCGGCCAAGATTCGTGAACTGCGACCACCCGAGCCCTACAAAGGCAAGGGCGTGAAGTACGTCGAGGAAGTCATCAAGAAGAAGGTTGGTAAGGCGGCCGCCACCGGCGGTGCTGGTTAGTTGTCGACAAGGCAATCTCGAAGAAACTGGAAGAAGAACAGTCATGGCCAGCAAGAGTAAATTCGACTCGCGCAATCGACGGCATCGTTCGATACGCAAACGTCTTTCGGGCACCCCTGAGCGTCCACGCTTGGTTGTCTATCGCAGCGCCCGCCACATCTACGCTCAGATTGTCGACGATCTCAGCAAGAAGACGCTGTTTGCGGCGTCCGATCTCATCCCCAAGAAGGAGCCATCGGCCGCGGCGGCCAAGGGCAAGAAGCGGGATCGGGCGAAGCAAGTAGGGGCCTTGGTTGCGAAGAAGTGCCTGGAAAAGGGCATCTCGCAGGTGGTGTTCGACAGGGCTGGCTATAGGTACCACGGCCGCGTGTCTTCCGTTGCCGCGGGCGCACGTGAAGCCGGGTTGAAGTTCTAGGGTGTGTAGTTACAAAGGCACTGAGGTCTAGGAGCAAGAATGGCGATTAACTACGAAGAGGTCGGCGAGCTGGTCGACAGCGTCGTGTTCATCAACCGCGTCGCGAAGGTTGTGAAGGGTGGCCGGAGGTTCTCGTTTTCGGCACTGGTCGTGGTTGGCGATCAACACGGCTACGTCGGGGCCGGTCTGGGCAAGGCCAACGAAGTTCCCGAGGCGATCCGCAAGGGCACCGAGCAGGCCAAGAAGAGCTTGTTCAAGATTCCCTTGGTTGGCACGACCATCCCGCACGAGGTGAAGGGAACCTTTGGCGCCGGAACCGTCGTTCTGCGTCCGGCCAGTGCCGGAACCGGCGTGATTGCCGGCGGCGCGGTTCGCCCGGTCCTGGAAGTCGCGGGGGTGCAGGATATCCTTACCAAGTGCATCGGTACCTCCAATCCGCACAATGTCATTCACGCCACGATCGATGCGCTCAAGCGCCTCTCCAGTGGCGAGGCCGTGGCAGCCCTTCGTGGCAAGCGTCTCGAGGACATCCTGGCAGCGGGGTAAATCATGGCAACGAAGTTGAAAGTCACACTGGTTCGCAGCGGCATCAACCGTCCTGAACCGCACAAGCTGACGGCTGCGAAGCTGGGCTTGGGCAAGCTCGGGCGCACCGTCGTACTGCCGGACAATCCCGCGGTGCGGGGAATGATCCGCTCGATCTCACACCTTGTGAAGGTCGAAGCGGCGGAGTAGGAACGCGCAAGATTTCCGAAAGGCACTGATATGGGCACGACGTTACAAGATCTGAAAGGTCCGCGCGGGGCGACGAGAAACCGCAAGCGGGTGGGGCGTGGTCCAGGTTCGGGAACCGGCGAACAATCCGGAAAGGGCGTGAAGGGCCAGAAGGCCCGCACGGGCCACCACGGTGCGCGTTTCGGTTTCGAAGGTGGCCAGATGCCAATGCAGCGGCGTCTGCCCAAAAAAGGGTTCAAGAATATCTTCCGCAAGGAGATCTTCGCCGTGAACCTCTCGGACATTGATGCGCGGTTCGAGGCTGGCACCGTCACCATCGCCGAACTCAAGGGCGTCGGACTGGTGCCACGGCGCTGCGGGTGCATCAAGGTGCTCGGCGGCGGCGAGCTGACCAAGAAGTTCGTGGTGAAGGCCGATGCCTTTTCGGCCAGCGCAAAAGAGAAGATCGAGAAAATGGGCGGTCGCGCCGAGACGGCCAATGGCTAAGCATTTGCGCATGACCGCGTTGGCGAAGGCGGGCTTTGCCCGCCAGAGCCAGAGCGCGGGAGGGTATGGCGAGGCCGCGCGAAGCGCGGGGGGAGTAGGGGGGGAGGCGGGTGCCGAGTGCATGGCTAACCCTTTGAGGGTTCCCATCTCAACGTCCAGGAGGAACTAGATGGCCTCTGGCTTCCAAAATATGACAAAGATTCCGGAGCTGCGGCGGCGCTTGCTCTACACGCTCGCCCTGCTGGCGGTGTACCGGATCGGTGTGTTCGTGACGACCCCCGGTGTGAATGCCGCCGTGATGGGCAAGATCGTCAGCCAGTCCTCGGGAAGCTTCCTGGGACTGTTCAACATGTTCTCGGGCGGTGCGCTCGAGAAGATGTCGATCTTCGCTCTGGGCATCATGCCCTACATCAGTTCTTCCATCATTCTCCAGCTGCTGACCGTCGTTATCCCCAAGCTGGAGCAAATCCAAAAGGAGGGTGAGGCGGGCAGGCGGCGGATCAATCAGTACACACGTTACGGCTGCGTCATCCTGTCGCTCATCCAGTCGTACTTCATCGCGGGTTGGTTGATTTCAAACAATTCGGCCTACGGCCACCTGGGCGAGGTCGTTCCCAATCCAGGATGGAATTTCTACCTGCTCACCATGATCTCGCTCACGACCGGGACCGCATTTATCATGTGGCTAGGCGAGCAGATCACGGAGCGTGGCATCGGAAACGGAATCTCCCTCATCATCTTCTCCGGCATCGTGACGGACATCCCGAGCGCCTTGGTTCGCTTGGCCGAGCGTGCGCGCGACGGCAATGTCACGGCCTTCTCCCTGGCCATCATGGGCCTTATCGTGGTCGTGGTCATTGCGACCATCATCTTCTTCGAGCGTGGCCAGCGCCGTATTCCGGTGCAGTACGCGAAGCGTGTGGTCGGCCGCAAGATGTTCGGCGGACAGTCGACGCACCTGCCGCTCAAGGTGAACACCGCGGGCGTCATCCCGCCGATCTTTGCGTCCTCCATCTTGATGTTCCCGCAACAGATCGCCTCGTTCCTCAACAACTCGATGGCCCGCGCCGTGTCCGATGCCCTTCACCCAGGGGATTGGCGCTACAATGTCCTTTATGTCGGGCTGATTGTTTTCTTCTGCTACTTCTACACAGCGGTCACTTTCAATCCGGTGGACGTTGCTGACAATATGCGCAAGTATGGCGGGTTCATTCCCGGCATCCGGCCAGGAAAGGCGACCGCGTCCTATATCGACAAGGTCCTCACCCGAATTACCGCAGGTGGCGCACTTTATGTGTCGGTCATTTGCGTTCTGCCCAACCTGCTATCCGACAATCTTGGTGTTCCGTTCCGCTTCGGCGGCACGGGCTTGATGATCGTTGTCGGTGTCGCCCTCGACACCGTTCAACAGATCGAATCGCACCTCATCACAAGGAACTATGAAGGCTTCACGGGTCCCAAAGGTCCGCGCATTCGCGGGCGTGGTGGGCGCGTGACAGCCCCGGTCGGTGGCTAGGTTTGCAAATCCAGAAGCCTCATTTTCATGGCGAACCGCCTACCACATCACGTCGGCCTAGGCTGCGTTGCAGGACAGCTATCCGTCCAGCGTGCGGCCGCGAGGTGCGCTTGAAGGGCATCGAGCTCAAGACCGCCGCCCAGATCGCGAAATTGCGCGAGGCGAACCTTATCGTGTCGGACGTCCTCGATGCCATCGAAGCGGTCGCCGCGATTGGGGTCACCACCTGGGATCTGGAACTCGTAGCTCGCCGCCGACTGAAAGAGCTTTCAGCGGAATCGGCCTTCCTCGGCTACCGCGGGTATCCCGCCGTGCTGTGCGCGTCCGTGAATAGCGTGATCGTTCATGGTATTCCGCGCAAGGATGTTGTGCTCAAGGATGGCGACATCCTTTCCGTCGACTTTGGTGCCTACAAAGACGGTTGGTGCGGAGATTCGGCGCGAACATTACCCGTTGGCACCATTTCCGACAAAGCGCGCGCATTGGTCGAGGCGACACGGACCAGCCTGGACATGGCCATCGAGCAATGCGTGCCTGGCCACCGGCTCGGCGACATCGGCTGGGCAGTGCAGGCCCACGTCCAGAAGCGCGGCTACTCCGTGGTCGAGCAATTCGCGGGTCACGGGATCGGGCGCCGGATGCATGAGCCGCCGCAGGTGCTGAACTACGGACCCGCGGGCCGCGGCCCTCGCCTGAGCGCGGGTATGGTGCTGGCCATCGAACCCATGGTAAACGAAGGCGGACCCGAGGTCGTCATCGAGGACGACGGGTGGACTGCTGTCACGAAAGATGGTAGCCTCTCCGCCCATTTTGAGCACTCGGTGGCGATCACCGAAAATGGCCCGATGGTTCTCTCGCGGGCGTGAAACGGAAGAGTGTCCTATGAAGGTCAGAGCGTCAGTCAAAAAGATCTGCGACAAGTGCAAGGTGATCCGCCGACGTGGAGTCGTCCGGGTCATTTGCGAGAATGCCCGCCACAAGCAGCGGCAGGGCTAAGCGGGTAGAAGTCTAGGAAAGGAATCCCAAGCCGATGGCACGCGTAGCAGGCGTCGATCTCCCACGAAACAAGCGCATGGAATTTGCGCTGACCTACATCAATGGCATCGGCCGCACCAAGGCCCGCGAGGTGCTCAAGGCCGCCGGTATCTCGCTCGACAAGCGCAGCGACGCGCTCGACGACGCCGAATCCCGGCGCATCCGCGAGGTCATCGAACAGATGGGGCTCAAGGTCGAAGGCGACCTGCAGCGCGAAATCTCGATGAACATCAAGCGGCTGATGGATCTCGGTTGTTATCGCGGCCTTCGTCACCGCAAGAATTTGCCGGTGCATGGACAGCGTACCAAGACCAATGCACGCACGCGCAAAGGCCCACGCAAGGGTCAGATGATCAAGCGCAAGACCGAAGGGACTGGCGCCTAGGATTTCGGTCGAGCTAGCGCAACTTCCAGAAACAGAACGGACAAGATATGGCGACAGAGAACGAAGCAGCAGCGAAGCCAAAGGTCAAGGCCAAGAAGGCGCGCAAGAGCGTGCAGAGTGGCATTGCGTACATTACCGCGTCCTTCAACAACACCATTGTGACCATCACCGATGTATCCGGCAACGTGGTGTCCTGGTCTTCCTCCGGCGTCAAGGGATTCAAGGGATCGCGCAAGTCGACCCCGTTTGCGGCCCAGCTCGCGGCAGACGATGCGGCCCACAAGGCGATGGAGCACGGCATGAAGTCGATCAACGTGTTCATTCGCGGACCAGGGTCCGGTCGTGAGTCAGCACTGCGCGCGCTCGCGTCCGCTGGTTTCAAGATCAATGTGATCAGGGATCTGACCCCCATTCCGCACAATGGTTGCAGACCGCCCAAGCGGCGCAGAGTCTGATTTCGGTTCCTAGGACAGAGAAAGAACGAGGAAGGTAACATACCGATGGCGAAGTATTCCGGTCCGGTTTGCCGCTTGTGTCGTCGAGAAGACACCAAGCTTTTCTTGAAGGGCGACCGTTGCTATACCGACAAGTGCGGCTACGAGCGCCGCGCCTACGCTCCCGGCCAGCACGGGCAGGCAAGGCGCAGGAAGCTCTCGAACTACGGCTCGCAGCTGCGCGAAAAGCAGAAGCTGAAGCGCATGTACGGGCTCGCCGAGCGGCAGTTCCGCGGCTACTACCAGAAGGCGACGCGCATGAAGGGCGTTGCGGGTGAGAATTTGCTCCAGCTTCTGGAGCGCCGCCTGGACAATGTTGTCTACCGCTTGGGGTTCGCCTCGGACCACGCCGAAGCCCGGCAGCTCGTTAGGCACGGTCACTTCCTGGTCAACGGCAAGAAGGTGAACATTCCCTCGTACCTTTGCGGTTTGAACGACGCCATCGTGGTGTGCGATCCCTCCAAGAAGGTCACGCGCATCCTCGAAAGCTTGGGTGCGGTGGATCGTCGTGGGGTGCCCAAATGGTTGCAACTCGACAAGGACAATTTTCAAGGCAAACTCGTGACGCTTCCGTCCCGAGAAGATCTCACGATGACGGTCAGAGAGCAGCTCGTCGTCGAACTCTATTCCAAGTAGCCACCGCCGCTGCGAAGCTATTGATTCTTTGAATCGAACAGGAGAACAGGATGTCGACCGCTAGTGCTCAGACCACCGCCGTCACGCCGTCTGCATTTGTTGCAAGGAACTGGCGCGACCCCATCAGGCCCCGCAAGCTTGAGGTGGACGCCGAATCGCTGACGCCGAACTATGGGAAGTTCTCTTGCGAGCCGCTCGAGCGTGGTTTTGGGACCACGATCGGCAACGGCGTTCGCAGGGTGCTCCTCTCGTCGTTGCAAGGCGCTGCCATCACCTCCGTGAAAATCGAGGGCGCCGTGCACGAGTTCACCTCGTTGCCGGAGGTCGCCGAGGATGTCACGGATATCGTGCTCAACCTGAAAGAAGTCATCATCCGTTCCCACGATGGCAAACCGCACACGGTTCGCATCGACAAGGACGGCGAGGGCAAGGTCACGGCCAAGGATATTCAGTGCCCCGAGGGCATCGAGATCCTCAATCCCGACCACCACATCATGACCTGCTCCAAGGGCGCCAAGGTGCGCATGGAGCTGGACGTTGGGATCGGGCGTGGCTACGTCCCCGCCGAGCGCAACAAGCAGCCCAACATGGCGGTCGGGGTTGTTCCCATCGATTCGTTGTTCTCGCCCATTCGCAAGGTCAACTTCAGCGTGACCAACGCGCGCGTCGGGCAGCAGACGGACTACGATCGCTTGACCCTGGAAGTGTGGACCAACGGCACGGTGAAACCCGAGGATGCCGTCGCCTACGCGGCCAAGATCTTCAAGGATCAGCTGTCCATCTTCATCAACTTCCAGGAGGGTGCCGAGCCGGCGCCCGAGGCCACGGTTTCGGAAGAGCAGCAGAAGCTCAACGAGAACCTGTGGAAGTCGGTCGACGACCTGGAACTTTCGGTGCGCTCGGCCAACTGCTTGCAGAACGCCAATATTCGCTACATTGGCGAGCTGGTGCAGAAGACCGAATCCGACATGCTCAAGACCAAAAACTTCGGTCGCAAGTCGCTCAAGGAGATCAAGGAAATCCTGGCCGGCATGGGACTGTCCTTGGGCATGAAGCTGGAAGGCTGGCCAGGTGATGGCCCGCCGAAGAAGGCTTAGAAGAAGGCCTAGATAACGGCCTAGCCGTTACGGCAAACGTGATAGCAAGGTAGAGCAAGGGCAGAAATTCAACCATAGAGCGAGCGAGTACCTAGGCCAACATGCGACACAAGAGAGCTGGACTTCATCTTTCCCGGACGGCCGCCCACCGCAAGGCGCTGTTTTCCAACATGGTGGCGGCGCTGCTGACCTATGAGCGCATTCGAACCACCGTGGTCAAGGCTAAGGAGATTCGCCGCCTTGCCGAGCGCGCCATCACATGGGCGCGCAGGCTTGGACCCATTCTCACCAAAAAGCCGGAGAAGCGCACCGACGAAGAGCGCGCCCAGGTGGTGCATGCCATGCGCATGGCCCTGCGATCGGTGCGGGATCGCGACGCCGTTCTCAAGCTTTTCGAAGAGATCGGGCCCCGCTTTCTTGCCCGTCATGGCGGCTACACGCGCATCATGAAGGTTGGTCCGCGGCCGGGCGACGCGGCTCCGATGGCGTTGCTCGAGCTGATTCCAGACGAGAGTGCACCCGAAACCAGGCCAGCGCCCAAAGGCAAGGAAGCCAAGGAGCCAGGCGAGGCGAAGGCAAAGGGCAAAGGCAAGACCAAGGAAGCGGCCCCGGCCGAACCCAGGGCCAAGTCCAAGGTCAAGTCAGGCGCCGCGGCGCCCAAGGTAAAGAAGGACGCTGGAGCTCGCGCGCCAGCAAAGTCGGCCGCGACCATGAAGCGGTCCGGCCGCAGCCGCGGCGGGGAATAGCCCCGGCGCTATCATCGCCTGGCGAGACCTGCCGGGATGGCACGCCACACGGCCCTCGAAAGATGGCATCGTGCGAGCCGTTGACATTCGGCGCGCACTGACGGTAAGTCCCGGATATGGGTGCGTCAGGATCTGACCTTCCCGGCCTGGGAGGGTCCATTGCGTTGTCGTTTGTTTCGTTGGCCTTGGTCTGCTTCGTCGCCTTCTTTGTCCTGCGCTGGCTAGGACGAAGAGGCGTCGGCCGCTCGGACGATTGCGTGCGGGTTCTGGGTCGTTGCTTCCTGGAAACGCGTCGCTCTGTCTACCTGATCGAAACGGGTGGCCGCTGCTTTCTGGTCGGCGTTGCTGACGGCCCCATGAGCCTGCTCGCCGAAATCGACAAGGCGGCGATACCCGCACAGGCCGCGGTCGGTGACAAGCCCGGCTCGTCTTTCGGCGATGTACTTGGCAGAATGCTGCGGAGGCGCGGTCGATGAACCCGCTGCTGGTTGTCGCTGTCGCGAATGTGGACAAGACCCAGGGCCTGGCATCTCGGCCTGTGCTGCTCTTCATTGCGCTGTCCGCGCTTTCGATCCTGCCCTTCATTCTTCTGCTCATGACCAGCTTTGTGAAGATCGCGGTCGTGCTCTCGATTCTCAAGAGCGCGCTCGGGGCGGCGCAGATTCCACCCACGCAGGTCGTTACCGGGCTCGCGCTGATTCTCACCCTCTACGTTATGGCGCCGACCGGTGAGCGCATGTTTCGCGCTATCGAGCCCGAGCTTGGGCGAGGCGCCAATGCGGAGCTGGTGAGCGGGCAAGGCCTGGAAGCGCTCGCCAGCGCAACCGACAAGGCCAAAGAGCCCTTGCGTGAATTCCTGCTTAAGCACGCCTCGGCCAGGGATCGCAGTCTGTTCCATGCGACGGCTTTGCGCATGCGAGCGCCTGAAGAGCGAGTAGGCATCACGGATCGAGATTTTCTGGTGCTGGTCCCCGCCTTCCTTGCCTCGGAACTGCGGCGGGCCTTCGAGATCGGCTTCCTTCTCTTCATCCCTTTTCTCGTGGTGGACTTGGTGATCTCGAACCTGCTCCTCGCTCTTGGCATGCACATGCTCTCGCCGACGACGGTTTCACTGCCGTTCAAGCTGCTGCTTTTCGTGCTGGCGGATGGCTGGCAGCTCCTTCTGCGCGGATTGGTGGAAAGCTATGTCTAGCCTCTCGGCGGCAGACCTCGTGTTGCGCTCGGTTCGCGAGGGACTGATTCTCGCGCTCCTGGTGTCGGCGCCGCCATTGCTCGCCAGCCTGATCGTTGGGTTCGTGGTCAGCGTCGTGCAAGCGGCGACGCAGATTCAGGATCCGACCATCGCCTTCGTGCCCAAGTTGGTTGCGGTGGTCTTGGTGCTGCTAGCGTTAGGTCCGTTGCTTGGCGCTCAAGTGGTGCGGTTCGCGCAAGCCCTGCTTCTCATTATTCCCACGGTTCGCTAGGGATCCTGCCTTGGTTTCCGTAGACATCAAGGAGACGCTCGGGCTCGTGGCCGTTGGGGCGGCGCGGACGATCCCCATCGCTTGGTCCATTCCCGCGTTCGGTGGACCGAGCTTGCCCGGACAGATCCGCCTGGCGATGGGTATCGGGCTTTCGTTCTTGTGTTTGCCAGTCCTTGCCGGAAGTCATCCCGCGGGCGGCGCGGTTCTGTGGGGCTTGCTGATTGCGCGCGAGGTGATGGTGGGTGTCGTGATGGGGTTCGTTGTCGCCTGCATGTTCCGCGCGGCCGAGGCGGCCGGACAATTCACGGACGTGCTTCGCGGGGCCAGCATGGCCGAAGCGCTATCACCTACTGGCGAAGGCAGAAGCAGTCCCCTGGGCGCGCTGATGCTCTTGCTGGCCGCGGTCGTGTTTTTCGAGATCGGGGGCCTGGTCCACGTGACCTCGGCGCTGGTGCGCAGCTACGAGGCCATCCCGCTCAGCATCCATGAGCGCTTCGCCGGCACTCCGCGCGCGATGGCCATGGTGGCCATTGCGGCCTCGGCGAAGCTCATTGAAGCGGCCATCGGACTGTGCGCGCCGGCGGTGGTCGCGCTCTTGCTCGCGGATATCCTGCTCGGGATCGTGGGGCGCGCCGTGCCCCAGATCCCGCTCTACTTCGTCGCGATGCCGCTCAAGGCCCTGCTTGGCGTGGGCGCCGTGCTGCTGGGTTTGGCCAGTCTGGACGCGGCCTTGCAGTCCGGTTTTCGAGGATTCTTCAATCTTCTGGGAGCGGCCTTTCGTCTCTGACAACGATTGGCCAGATTCGCCATGGCTGATTCGTCTTTCGAGGAGAGAACCGAAGCACCCACTCCACGACGGATCGAGCAGGCGCGCCGGGCCGGACAGGTCGCCGTTAGTCGAGAGCTTGCCGCCGCCGTCGCCATTGCAACGGCCTTGATGGTGCTCGTCGCCACCGCGAACGCCGGGGCGGCGGGGTTGGTACAAGCGATGCGTGAGGCGATGGCGGGTGCGACCAAGTCGACCACGATCTTCGCTGCCGCAAAGGCCGGACTCGAGGTTGCCGTGCTGACGCTAGCCCTGCCGGCGGGCGCGTTGTTGGTGGCGGCGTTTCTTGCCAGCGTGGCGCAAACGCAAGGGCGCGCGACCGTCCTGCCGCTCTTGCCGGATGGAAAGAAGGTGCTGCCTTCCCTTGGCAGAGTGTTCGGGCGCGATCGAGCGATCGAGGCCGGCAAGGGGTTCATCGTTCTGGGTATTCTCTTTGCCGTCGCGTTCTGGTCGATCCGCCCGGCTATTTCCAGCATCGCAGCACTTGGCGGGGCGAGCGCGGCGCAGATCCTGCGCGCCGTGGGCGTCCTTGGCGAGCACCTGGCTATTCGTCTGACCGTGGCGATGTTGGCGCTCGGGGCCGTCGATTTTCTTTGGCAGCGTCACCGCCTCGGGAAAGCATTGCGTATGAGCCGAGACGAGGTAAAGCGTGAGCACAGGGAGAGCGAGGGCGAACCAGCCTACAAGGCAGAGCGGCTTCGCCTTCATCAAGAATTCATGCATGAACAGGCGTTTGGCGACGTCGCCGAAGCAGATTTCGTGGTGGTCCAAGCCGGGGTCATGGCCGCGGCCATTCGCTACGACGGCGAAACTTCAAACGCGCCCATCGTGATGGTGAAGGGAGAGCACAGGCACGCGCAAGACATTGAGGCGGCGGCGCGCGCGGCGGGGGTGCCAGTCTTTGGCGATCCCGACCTGGTCCGTGCTCTCGCGTCGGTGGACGCCGGTGATGAGATCCCAGAGGCGCTCTACGAACAGGTTGCCGAGTGTCTTCTGCTGGTCCAGGCCACGGGCAAATCCGAGAACTAGGAAGCAGTGGTGGCACCTCTCGATTCTCCAACAGCGCCCGGCGCGGAATCTCTACTCGAGGTGGCGGTGGCACTTCCTTTGGCCGATGTGTTCACCTACCGGGACACGCAAAGGGACGTACCGCTGGCCTTGGGATCGCAAGTGGTCGTGCCCTTTGGCCGGAGAACCGTGACCGGTTTCGTGGTCGGGTATCGCCAAGTTGGCGCCGCGGAAACAGACAAGGAAGTCCGCGAAATCCTGGAGGTCGTGGGCACGGGCCCGGCACTGGACGAGTCCGTTCTCGAACTTTGCCGGTGGGCGGCGGGTTACTACCTCGCACCGCTGGGTGAGGTGCTGAGCGCCGCGCTGCCGAGCGGGGAGCGAGCGTCGGCCTCCAGGCGCCTGTCGCTCACCAATGCAGGGAAGGCCGCGGTCGCGGAAAGTAACCCTTCGGGCCTGGCCGCCATGGCGCTCGACGCTGCGGATCGCGCGCTGCTGGCCCGGCTCAAGAAGGCCCGTACCCTCAGTCTTGCCGGGATCGCGCGCGCTTCGTCGGCGGAATTGCAGCGCGTGAACTTTCTCGTCGAGCGAGGATTTGTCGAGATCGCGGACACCGTTCGTAGTGCCAAGCGAACCCGGCCGGTCGTTTCCGATGAAGCAGCAAACACTCGCGTCGCTGCAAGCGGCCAGCTGCCAACCCTCAATGCTTGCCAGACGGAGGCGTTCGCCTCGCTGCTCGCTGCTCTTGGCCGCGGCTACGCCACTTTTGTTCTGCAAGGGATCACCGGTTCGGGAAAGACCGAGGTCTATCTGCGTATCATCGCGGAAGCGCGCAAGCGCGGCCTCGGAGCGCTGGTGCTGGTGCCCGAGATCGCGCTCACGCCACAACTTGCCGCCCGTTTTCGCGCTCGCTTTGGGGACGATGTCGCTGTTCTGCACAGTGGTTTGCCCCCGGCCGAGCGCACGGCAGCCTGGCGGCGCTTGCGCCAGGGCGAGGTCAGGATCGCCGTCGGCGCGCGCTCGGCGGTGTTCGCGCCCGTGCGCGACCTTGGCGTCATCGTCGTGGACGAGGAGCACGACGGTTCGTTCAAGCAAGAGGACGGCTTTCGCTACAACGCTCGCGACTTGGCGGTGATGCGGGCCAGTCAAGGTCGCGCGGTCGCAATCTTGGGGTCGGCCACGCCCTGTCTCGAAACCTATCGCAACGTCCTGCTCGGCCGCTTCACGCGACTGCTGTTGCCCGTGCGCGCGAACCCCGTGGCCGCCCTACGGCCCTTGCCCCCCGTCGAGATCATCGACTTGCGCCTGCACCAGCTTGCACCCGATGGACTGCTGTCGCCGCCGCTTGCTCTAGCCGTGGATCAAGCTCTGGCAGCGGGCGAGCAGACCATCCTGTTCCTCAATCGACGCGGATTCTCTACCTTCGTTCACTGCGCGGCCTGCGGTCATGTCCTGCGTTGCAACGACTGCGCTGTCTCGCTCACCTTGCACCGTGCCCGCGGTCGGCTGCTTTGTCACTACTGCGGCCGTGCCGAGCCCATCCGTGATACTTGTCCCCAGTGCAAGGCCAAGAGCCTCGAAGGCATGGGCAGTGGCACCGAACGCGTGGAGACGCTTGTCCGGCAGCGCTTCCCGCAAGCACGCGTGGCTCGTCTCGATCGCGATACCGCGGTCAGCGGGGGCGGGCAGCTGGAGGCCTTTCTCGAAAGAGTGCACCGGCGCGAGATCGACATCCTGATCGGAACCCAAATGGTGACCAAGGGGCACGATTTCGGTGGCGTGACCCTAGTCGGCGTTTTGCAACCCGACCAAGGCATCCACCTGCCTGACTTCCGCGCGTCCGAGCGAGCGTTCCAGGTCATGGAGCAGGTGGCGGGCAGGGCAGGGCGGGGCGAAAGCCCGGGCCGCATTCTGGTCCAGACCTACAGCCCCGATCACCCCGCTATCCGGTTTCTGCAGCAGCACGACTACGAGGGGTTCGTGCGCGACGAACTTGCGCGCAGGGAAGAGGCCCAGTACCCACCGTATGTGCGCATGGTCGTGTTTCGCCTGGACGGTCCTGACGCGGGTTCGGTTCGCCAAGCCGCGAGCGCCGCTGCAACCTATGCGCGCTCGGCCGCTGATTCGGCAGTTCGTGTCCTTGGTCCTTCCGAGGCACCCATCGCGCGTTTGCGCGGCCGGACGCGCTTTCAGGTCTGGCTGTCGAGCAGCGATCGGGGGAAACTACTCGCCGTGACCCGAACAACACAGCGTGTGTCGCTTCCCCGGGGCGTGCGTCTTGAGGTAGACGTAGATCCGCAGAGTGTCCTGTGATGAAGCCGAGCAGTGAAGATTCGACCCGGTTGCTGGGGCGGCTGGCGGAAAACATCGACGGCATCCTCGATGCCGAGATGTCGAGCGCGTTGCACAATCTCGTGGACGACGGTCCGGTGGCCGGCGGAGACTTCGCGGATCGGGATTTGCCGATCCTGATGGGCCGGGCGTTTGCCGAGGGCATGACCGGCCGGCTGCGCATCCGCAACGAAGCGACCGAGAAGGCCATCTACTTCGAGGCCGGGCTTCCCGTCATGGCTGCTTCGGACGACGCCTCGGACAGGATGCTGGCCATGCTCGTTCGCGAAGGCGCGATCGATGTTCGCCAGAACGAAGAAGCGGTTCGCGTGGTCGATGCCACCGGACGCAAGGTCGGCGCCGTGCTCGTGGATCTCGGTTTTCTACGCAGCGACGAACTGTTGCCCGCCGTTCGCCGGCACTACGAAAGCATCATTCTCACGCTCTTTTCCTGGGACACCGGCCGCTGGCAGATCGATCCCGAAGTGACCGCAGGACCTGACCGGACCCGGCTGCTGCGCCACCCAGCCGCTCTGGTGCGCGAGGGCCTCGACCGGGGCTATGCCGCGGACAAGGTTGTGGCGCGGCTGGGAGAGGAGCGAAAGGTCTTTCTGCTCGACAATTCCACCAGCGCCGCAGATATCGCTGCCGAGGCCGTGACAGAGCGGGCGGAGATGCGCGTGCCCATGCTCTTCGACGGGGTTCGCTCGCTCGAAGACATCGCGCGTGTCACGGGGCTTTCCGAGCTGACGGTGCAGAAGATTGCCCTCACTTTGTCCTGTTTTGGGGCCATGCGGCCGGTGGAAGCCGATGGAAGCTTGCGCGGCGGCGTGAGAATCGGCTTGCGCGATCTCAGTATCGATCGAGAGCGGATCCAAGCTCGCCACGTGCTCGCTTGCGAGGGTGACTACTTCCGCGTCCTCGGCATGGATCGGTCCGCGGATGCCAGCGATATCCGCCGAGCGCACGCTCGCTTGTGCAAGGAAATCGCGCCAGAAACCCTGGGCCCGGAACTTTGGCACGAACTCAGGCAGCAGATCGAGACCATCCAAGAGGTGCTCGACGAAGGCTTGCGCATTCTGTCCACGCCGACGCTCCGGTCGGCCTATGAATTCAATCTGGCCCATGGTCCTGACGCCGATGGCGCACCTGAAGATAGTGGCGCGACGCCTTCGCCCGCCGTTTCGCGAGGGTGACGCTCGTGCGCATCGTTTTTTTCGGATCCCCTGATTTCGCGGTTCCGGCGCTCGCCGCCGTGGCAGAGCACCACGAGGTCGTGGCGGTCGTCACCCAGCCCGACCGGCCCGCCGGTCGAGGGGCCAAGCTCCAGCCGCCCGCGGTGAAGACTCTTGCCACTCGGCTTGGCCTTCCAGTTCTCCAACCGGCCAAGCTGCGCGACGGTGTACTCACCCGCGAGCTTGCCTCTCTTGCGCCCGATCTATTCGTGGTGGTGGCCTACGGCAGGATCCTTCCGCCCGATCTCCTCGCGGTGCCAAGGCTAGGTCCCTGGAACGTGCACGCCTCGATCTTGCCCAAGTTCCGAGGCGCGGCGCCGATCCAATGGGCCGTGATGCGCGAGGAAACCGAAACCGGTGTGGCCATCATGCACATGGAGGAGGGGCTCGATACTGGCCCAGTGGCGGCCCTTGCACGTGAACCCATCCTTGCCAACGACACGGCGGGCACGTTGGCCGCGCGCCTCGCGCCACTCGGAGCCCGTTTGCTAGGGGAAACCATTCCGCACATTGCCGCTGGAACTGTGTTCCTTCAAGAACAGGATCACGCTTCCGCGACGCTTGCTCCCCCTCTCACCAAGGCGCACGGCCAGCTCGACTTTCAGCAACCCGCGCCCCTGGTTTCGGCGCAAGCCCGTGGCGTCGATCCGTGGCCTGGGGCGACTGTGCTTCTGGAGGGCGAGGCGGCCAAGGTTTTTCTTCCGACGTTAGTGGATGGCCAAGGCAAACCAGGGGAGGTCCTGGGACTTCGGCCACAAGGACTCGCCATCGCCTGCGGCACGGGTGTCATAGCGTTCTCAGAAATCCAACTACCTGGTCGCAAGCGCATGCCCGCCAAGGCCCTGCTAGCAGGCCACCCCATTCCCCCCGGAACGGTCCTGGGCCGGTAGGGGCGATTCATGAATCGCCCCTACGTCATTGCGTCGTTACAAAATCTCGCGCTTGGCCATCGCCTTGCGCATCTTGCCCAAGGCCTGCTCTTGCAGCTGTCGGACTCGCTCGCGCGACAGGCGGTACTCGTCTCCAATTTCCTTGAGCGTACGCTCGTGGTCATTGATAAGGCCGAAGCGCTTGCGCAGGATGTCCGCCTCGATGGGCTTGAGCACGCTCAGCAGCTTGAGCATTTCCTGTTGGGTCTCGCTGCTCATCATCTGTTCGGGCGGGCTTGGGCCCTCGTTGGGATCTACGAGCACGTCGATGAGGCGGCGCCCGTCGTCCTCGGACAACGAGCGATCGAGCGACACCGGATTGTCGGCCAGGAAGGTGCGCATCTTCTCTAGCTTTTCGGCTTCGATGCCGGTCACCGAGGCGATTTCCTCGGTGGTCGCCGGGCGTTCGAGTTTCGACTGCAATTCGCGCTCGGACTTGGCGATGCGGTGATAGGCGTCGATCATGTGGACGGGCAGTCTGACCGCGCGACCCTTGTCGGCCAGGGCTCGGCTGATGGCATGGCGGATCCACCAGCTTGCGTAGGTGGAGAAGCGAAACCCCCTTCGGTAGTCGTAGCGCTCCACGGCCTTCATGAGCCCGATGTTCCCTTCCTGAATTAGGTCAGGAAGCGGCAGGCGGCCGTGGTTGAACCGGCGCGCGATGGAAACCACTAGGCGCAAATTCGCCTTCACGAACTCATTCTTGGCGCGCTTGACCACACTGGATTTCTTGGTGATGGCGCTCGCGAATTCCTGGAATGACTTGGTTTCGGTGTTGAAGCCAAGCCCTTCGATGGGTCGCCGCATGCGGGCGGCGCCGCTTAGTCGCTGCAACTCGGTCAGCGCGGCGTCGACGAAGACCCGGTCGATGTCGAGTTCCTTGATTTGGCTCGACAGCGAGATGAATAGCTTCGCCAGCTTCTTCTTCTCCGGGCCGCCGCTCTTGCGCGCGACACGCTCCGAAAACGCCCGGAAGGCTTTGAAGTCGGGCAGCGTACTGCCCATGGCGGTTTCGACGGTATGGACGAGATGTCCCGCCCACGGGGCATAGCCGAGTAGGGCATGCCACAAATCGAGTTCCAACTCCTCGATGTGCCTCGCTGTCTCGAATTCCTGTTCGGGCTTGAGGACCGAGAGTTCGGCCATGTCGCGAAAATACATGGCAAGAAAACTCTGAGGCTCGTCCGACTTGGGACCTGCCGCAGCCGGCGCGGCATCCTCGTCGGTTTCGCTTTCCGTGCTCAGTTCCTCTTCTGTCTCCGCGTCATCACTTTCTTCCGGAGCTTCTGGCAATTCTGCAGCAGTCTCTGATTCGACAAGCGCAGCGTTGGTCACCAGCACATCAGGCAACGAATCGTCTCCCAGGTCTGGCTCGACCGAGGCGAGGGTTTCCACTACTACGTCCAGATCAGGGACGCCGGATCGGGGGAATTCTGCATCCAACGCCGGATCCGCTGTGAAATCTATGTCCACGCCAGTGTCGTTTGCGGGACGCGGGAACGGTGCGGCAACGGCTGTCTCAGGCGCTGCGCGTCGTTCAAGCTTGCTCCGCCTTCCCGCTCGGGATGGACGACTCTTCCTGTTGTTCTTCATCTTGGCTGCAGCTCTATGCATAGCGCATTCCGTTTCCGCGTTGCCGCTACTCTGAATGAATATCCTACACAATATACCGATGTGGGAGAATGGATATTCCTGGCCTTCTCCTTGTTTCGTTCTACGTTTAGATGCTTACGCCTGGTAATCGGTTGTACTGAGGTGGGAATTTAGGTGCCATCAAGAGGTTGGTACCCTTGACAGCCCTGGGTTGTCCAACATGAACCCCGCAGGATGTGATGGAGATCACGCGACTGGGGGCCCGGCTGACGGGTACTCCGCGCTGCTAACCCAGGACACTAGGGGGCGGGCCGCTCGCACACTGCTATGATGTTCCGCGAGGACGCGCCGTAGAATTTGGACTTGGTGCCGAGACCTCCGGAAACATCCAGGACGCGGAGGCCCGCCTGGCGTAGCAACTTTCCGACTTCGTGAAGACTGTAGGCGCGCAACGAGATCTCTTGCTCGCTCTGGCGTCCGTTACCGAAAACCACCGACCGTCGGATGAGAACCCGGCTGGTGTGATAGTTGAAATCAACTTCTTCGAGTACGACACACCCATCCCCCTCCCACCAAACGCGGCTCGGGAGATCCCCGACAATGTAGTCTCGGTTGATGATGTCGAGGAGGAAGCGCCCTCCGGGTTTGAGCGCGCGGCAGATGGCCGTGGCCACGCGGAGGTTGGTTTCCTCATCGAAGTAGCCAAATGACGACAGCATGCAGTAGGCGGCGTCGAATTGGCCGCTGTAGGTCATCTCCCGCATGTCGGCGTGGACGAAGTTGACCGACAGACCGCGCTTCTGGGCATGATCCGCAGCGCGGATGAGCATGGGCAAGGAGAGGTCGAGCCCGGTCAGCCTGAGCCCCTGGTGCGCCAACTCCAGGGCATGGCGGCCGTATCCGCAGCCAACGTCGAGAACCTCACCGCCCGCCGGAGGCGATAGCGCATCGCGAATGAAAGTGACCTCTCGTGCCGTCTGCTCGGGGGTCATGAAGGGCAGCGTGCGCAGGAAGTCTTCGTCGAAGACTTCCTCGTACCAAGGCTTTGCTCGCTTCTTGAGCGAGCGGCGGGCCAGGGCTTCGGGGATCGGGTCAGCGCCACTCGCGGGCGTTTGGTACTCGTCGAACAAGGCGGCCGCAATGACCAGCGGCCGGGGTGGAGGAATGGCAGGTGCGGGCGGTTCAGGCGGCACGGACGGCACCGGCGGTGGCGTTTGAGCGTGCGAGGCCTGTGTCTTCGATTCGGCATTGGGCACGGTCTGGTGCTCAGCCGATTCCAACATCTCGACGGCTTCGGGTTCAACCTCGCGCGGTTCCGCCTGGGCTTCCGTCGCTGGCGGGACGGATTCCAACATTTCGACGGCCTCAGGCTCGACTTCGCGAGGCTCCGTCGGTGCTTCCGAAGTCCGCGCGGGCACGGGCGCGCCGAGAAGAACCCCATCGCGTGGCGTATCGTCGTGGGCTGGTTCTGCGGGCGAAGGTGCTGGCTCGGATTGGTTTTCGGCCACGGCAGCGATGATTCGCCACGCGGGGCCTGACTCGTCGGCGGTGGAGGGGATCAGTTCAACCGCATCCGCGGATAGCTCGGTGTCGCTACCTGTGGTTCCAGACAAGACTCCGACTGGCGCGGCCCCAACTTCCCCGCCTGACTTCGCCGGACTGGGTGGCGGTGGTGTCGAATCCGCCGCGAAAAAATCAGCGGGCGTAGCGCCGTGGATTGCCTCGACGAGGGGCGCAGACCCTGAAGCGCTTGTGCCGTTGGCGATGGGTTGGCTCGCGAGTCTTGGCTCGGGCGGAGGCGTGCGAGGCATGGCTGCCGTCTCCGGCGGTGGCGTTTTCTCCTCGGCCGGTCCCGTGACAAGCGGTGGAGGCGTACGGATATTCGCAGCGGGTTCGCGAGAAGGCGGAATGTGCGGGAGCGGCGCAGGCTGTGGCGGAGGTGTATGGATGCTCGCAGCGGTTTCGCGAGAGGGCGGAATGTGTGGGAGCAGCACGGGCTGCACCGGAGGCGTGTGTTCGTTCGTGGCGATCTGAATCGGTGGTGGGGTCTTCTCTTCGGTTTCGGCAAGATCCGAAATGATCCACTTCAGAGTCGGATCGTGATCGGCCAAGGAGTCACCAGCGCGCTCCGGACTCACGCCTGCCGAGCCGGCATCGGCAACGAGGGTGGGAGATTTTGGGGGAGCGTCGTTTCGATTCATGAACGCAGCGGTATTGCCTATCTGGATATGATACGGCCGACTGGTGTTCCCATACTAATGTGCGCATCCGAAACTAGTTCGCACAATTCGACCCGGCCCGGTTCGAAGATTGTAATGGTTGTAGACCCAAGGTTGAAAATACCTAGTTCCTGTCCTCGCTCGATTGTGATTGGTGGGTCGAGAGTTTTGTGTCTCGATGAGCCATTGGCAAAGCCGCCATCGTGCGTGGCGACCTCGGGATCGTAGCAAGCGGTGATGTGTCCGACCCCAACGGCGGCAACCATCACGACCGCATACCGGCCAAGTGGACTGTCAACGATGGTCACGAATCGCTCATTTCTCGCAAAGAGCCCGTGCTCCCGCCTGACGCTTCGGCTACCGACTGGGAAAAGCTTGCCGGGTATGTGGCTCCAGGCAACGACCTTGCCGCTGGCAGGGAAGTGCACGCGGTGGTAGTCGCGCGGCGAGAGATAAATGACAAGGTAAGGACCGCCGACGAGACGGGCCGCCAAGGCGTCGTCCGCCAGGAGCGCCTGCAGGGTGAAAGCCGAGCCCTTGGCCTCAAGCAACTTGCCGGCGTTCGCAAAACCGGCCTCGCAGACTGCGCCGTCCGAGGGGGCGATGACAACATTTTCATCCGCCGAGATGGTTCGCGCGCCAGGCGCCAGTCTGCGCGTGAAGAACGCCTGCAGGCTTGGGTACTTCTCGATCGGATGTTCGGCCTCGGCGCAGTTCAGTCCGTATGCCTTGGCGTAGAAACGCAGGAGCGAGGCTTGCACGGGCCTAGGCAGCTTGCGCCTTGACCCCCAACCGATCATTCCCGAAAGCATCCGCTTGGGCGCCAGTCGCCACGCGCTTTGCGCGATCTTCTCGCCGAAGGAAAGGTTGGGCATCGTGCGACCGGTTGTGGAGCGGGAGGTGGCCAACTCTAGGGCAGGCTGCTCTTGCCATGCAACGGATTTAGTACTGGGCGCGCATCACTCTGGCGGAATTCGCTTCCTGAATATTAGAAAGCCCACCTCAAGGGTGGGCTTTCTCGGACTGTCGTTCAACCAGCGATTACGCGTCGAAGTACTGCATGAACTCGAACGCGGTCGGGCGGAGGCGCGACGGCTTGAGTTCGTTCTCTTCCTTCCACTCGATCCAGGTGTCGATCACTTCCTTGCCGAACACATCGCCCTTGAGCAAGAAGGCGTGATCCTTCTTTAGATTCTCGAGCGCCTCTTCGAGCGAGCCCGGCGCCTTGGGGATCTCGCGCAGCTCCTCGGGGGACAAAGCGTAGATGTCCTTGTCCATCGGGTCGCCCGGCTTGATCTTGTTCTGGATGCCGTCGATGCCGGCAAGCAACATGGCCGCGAAGGCCAGGTAAGGGTTGGCCGTCGGGTCGGGGCAACGGAACTCGACGCGCTTGGCCTTGGGCGAGGATGCCACGGGCACGCGGATCGAAGCAGAGCGGTTGCGCGAAGAGTAGGCCAGGTTGACCGGCGCTTCGAAACCAGGCACCAAGCGGCGATAGCTATTGAGGCCGGGGTTGGTGATGGCGAGAAGGGCAGGGGCGTGCTTGATGAGGCCGCCAATGTAGTAGAGGGCGGTTTCAGAAAGGCCCGCGTACTTGTCGCCCGCGAAGAGGTTCTTCTCGTTCTTCCAGATCGACTGGTGGCAGTGCATGCCCGAACCGTTGTCGCCGAAGATAGGCTTGGGCATGAAGGTCGCCGTCTTGCCCCACTTGCGCGCCACGTTCTTGACCACGTGCTTGTACCACATGGTCCGGTCGGCCATGGCCACGAGTGGACCGAACACCATGGACAACTCGGCCTGACCGGCGGTCGCAACCTCGTGGTGGAAGACCTCGACGGTGATGCCCAGTTTCTCGAGGGTCAAGGCCATCTCGGCGCGAATGTCGACCTGGGTGTCAATCGGCGGTACCGGGAAGTAGCCGCGCTTGTAGTCGACCTTGTAGCCGAGGTTTCCACCCTCTTCCTCGTTGCCGCTGTTCCAGCGGCCTTCCTTCGAGTCGATCTTGTAGAACGACGTGTTCGGACCTTCGTTGAAGCGGACCTCGTCGAAGATGAAGAACTCGGGCTCTGGACCGAAGTAGGAAATGTCACCGAGGCCGGTCTGCTTGAGGTACTGCTCGGCCTTCTTGGCGATCTGGCGCGGGTCACGGGCATAGGGCTGGTGGGTAACGGCGTCTGCGATGTCCACGATCAGCGACAGCGTGGGCTCCTTGATGAAGGGATCGATGACAGCAGTGGTGGGGTCGGGGATGCAGGTCATGTCCGACTCGTTGATCGCCTTCCAACCGCGGATGGAGCTTCCGTCGAAGTTGAAGCCCTCGCTGAACGTATCCTCCTTCAGCTTGTGGATGGGCATCGTGGTGTGCTGCCACTGGCCAAGCAAATCCACGAACTTGAAGTCGACAAGTTTGACTCCATTCTTCTTTGCGAACTCAAGAACCTCGGCTGGGGACATGGTGCGGTTTCCCTTCTGCGCTTGTGGCGCGATGCGTTTTCCTACGGACAGTTAGTTCTACAAAGCGTCCTCACCGCGTTCTCCGGTTCGGATGCGGATGACTTCCTCGACAGGGGTTACGAATATCTTGCCGTCTCCGATGTGACCGGTGCGGGCAACGCTCATGAGAGCTTCGACCACGTCCTTGGCCATTTCGTCCTTGACCACGATCTGAATCCTGACCTTGGGGACAAAATCCACGACGTAGGCAGACCCTCGATAGACCTCTTTCTTGCCGCCGGTTCGTCCGAAGCCTTTGACTTCGGAAACGGTCATTCCCTGCACTCCGATCTCGCGCAGGCGGTCCTTGACGTCATCGAGCTTGAACGGTTTGATGATGGCTTCGATCTTTTTCATGATGCACCGGCCGGAAAGAGTAGACGGCCTTGCGGGGATCTTCAATCCTCTTCGTGCGAGGACTGGCTGAAGACTAGCGTTCCTAGGTTTCCGGCGTATTTCGCACTCGCAAACTTTTGGTAAAGGTGCGCAATTACGGCGTGGTTTTGAGGGCTCCGACGATCTCGCGCAGGTCCGTAACCGAGTTCTGGCGGCAGAATTCCTCGACCTCGCGGACGATGCGCTCGGCGGAAGCTGGGTCGATGAAGTTCTGCGTGCCAACCTGAACGGTGCTGGCGCCCGCGAGAAAGAACTCGACGGCGTCGAGGCCGGTCTGAATACCCCCGATTCCGCAGACGGGGATGCCGAGTCCGGCGTGATGGATTTGATAGACCATGCGCAAGGCAACCGGCTTGATGGCCGGTCCCGACAGTCCGCCGAAGATCGTCGCCAGCCTGGGCCTTCGCGTGCGCGCGTCGATGGCCATGCCCGTGATGGTGTTGATGACCGAAACCGCGTCTGCCCCGTTTTCCGCGCAGGCGCGTGCCAGCGCCACAATGTCGGAGGTATTCGGGGTCAGTTTGACCCAAAGAGGTTTGGCGATGACCTTGCGGCAGGCGCGGACCAGATCCCCCAGCACCTGCGGGTCTCGGCCGAACTCGATGCCGCCGGCCTTGATGTTGGGGCAAGACACGTTCATCTCCAGACCATCGACGCCGTCCAACTTGCCGAGTCGTTCACCGCAGTCGATGTAGTCGTCGAAGGTGGTGCCGAAGAAGTTGACCAGAACCTTCGTGCCGCAGGTGCGGAGAAAGGGCAGTTTTCCCTCGGTGAATCCCTCCACGCCCACGTTTTCCAGGCCGATCGAGTTGAGCATCCCGGCAGCGGTCTCGCAGATACGTGGTGCTGGGTTGCCAAAGCGCGGATTGGGCGAGATACCCTTGGTCACCAGGCCCCCGATCGCGGATAGGGGAATGAGTTCCTCGAATTCCTTGCCGTAGCCGAAGGTGCCCGAGGCAGTCAGCACGGGGTTGCGGAAGTCGATGCCCCCGCAGTGGGTGGCCAGGGAAGGGCGCTCCGCCGTTTCCATGTCCATAGGTGCGGTGGTCATGGCGCTGTCCCCGTCGCTTGGCCGGCCGCGGGAGGAATGACCAGGTCCGAGGCAAGAAACACTGGTCCATCGCTGCATGTGTAGCGAAAGGGTCGCGAGCGAGCCGGAATCGCGCAGCCCAGGCAAACGCCTATTCCGCAGGCCATCTGCTCCTCCATGGACAGGTAGCATTCGATTTTGTGCGGCTCCGCGATGCGCGCCACGGCCCACAGCATCTCCCGAGGTCCGCATGCAAAGACGCGCAGCTTGCGCTGGGGATGGGCTGTGCGATGGTGGTCGATGCGCGCCTCTAGCTCGGTGGTTACGCGCCCCCTGCGACCGACCGAACCGTCTTCGGTCGCCAAGCACGAGGAGAGTCCCATGCCGCGCATTTCACCCAGCAGGACCAAATCACGGGAGGTCCTGCCTCCGTAGATCATTTCGCACCGGTCGACCAGACCGCGCCGCGCGGCGTGTTCGGCCAGCATGAAAAGCGGCGGCAACCCAACCCCACCAGCGACCAAGAGATCGAGACCGTCAGGCGCTGGCTCCGGAAAGTTGTTGCCAAGCGGGCCGAGCACGGAAACACGGGTTCCCGAGGAAGCCTTTTCGAGCAGCTGGGTGCCGCGCCCGATGGACTTGGCCAGCAGGTCAGCGCGGCCCTCGGGCGCAACCGAGAGTAGGGAGATGGGTCGTGGCAATAACGGATCGCGTCCCCAGTCGCCACGGAGCATTATGAATTGACCTGGCCGGCTCTGGGCCAACGAGTCACAACCCCCCAAACGGAGGACGAAATACCCGTTGCCCAGTGCGCGATTCTCTATGATTCTTGCGTCAAAATAGCGCATTTCTTGATTCGTACCCTCTTTTACACCCTTCGACCAGCTTTGCGCCACGGTCAGGTTGAATCATGAAGATTGTTAAAGTCTTGAATAATGTATTGGCAATAAATATTTGTAATAATTAAACTATGATTAGATATTATGAAGTTGAATAACTTTGTGTCGCCAACCTGGCCTGGACGAAAACTCGGATTTGTTGCAGCGGCCAAGCTAACGTGTTACTAGGCGAAATCATAGAGAACCGGGGCACAACCATGGACTTCATGTTCGAGGATGATGTCGACGAGGTAGGGTCTGACGTAGAGGCGTACTGCCCTAAGTGCAAGGCCGACACGACCCACGTTGTCATATCCAAATACGAGGACGAGATTCGCCGCGTGCAATGCAATCCCTGCGGGGATGTGCACTCCTTTCGCAAGCCTCGGGGTGAGGCTGAGGAGGACATGCCCGAGCCTGTGGCTGCGCGCAAGCGGGCGCTGCTCAAGAAGCTGACCTGGGAGGAATTCTTCGCCAAGCACGGCGAGCGGAATGCCAAGCCCTATGAATTTCGGGACAGCTATCGGGAGAACGCCATCGTCTTCCACCCGAAGTTTGGCAAGGGCTATGTGTCGGAGGTGGTCTCCGAGAGCAAGATCGAAATAACTTTCTCGGACGCACGGCGAATTCTCGTGCACAACCGGAAGGACATTCCGGGCTCTCCGGTTGGCCGGGAGGACGACGGCTTGCCTTCCACGACCGCTCCCGTGAAGACGGGTGGCAAAGGCGCGGCAAAGGCTGCGGGGAAGCAGGTCGCCAAGGCCGCGGTGGCGCTGCCCAAGGCCGTCCCGGCGGCCAAAGCAGCCCCGGTGCCCAAGACGGCTCCGGCGCCCAAAGCGGCAGCTCCGACTTCGAAGGCGCAAGCCAAGCAGGTCGTCGAAGCGAAGAAGGTGCCGGCCAAGAAGCCCGCGGAGCAGAAGCAGGCGGCCAAGAAATCTCCCGTTGCCAAGAAGCCGGCAGTCAAGAAAGCCCCTGCCGCCAAGAAACCGGTCGCCAAGAAACCGGTTGCGAAGAAGCCGGTCGCCAAGAAGCCGGTCGCCAAGAAACCAGTTGTGAAGAATCCGGCGAAGGAGAAGTCCAAATAGTCAGCGGAAAACCAGAACGAAGATGTCGTAGAAGGCGTGCGTGTAGACCGCGACGGCGAAGCCACGCAGCTTGAACAGCACGCCGAACACGATGCCAGCCAGCACGCGGAAGGTGAACGACCCGAAGGTGAAGGCGTCGCCGGTTGGCGGCAGATAGTGCACGAACGAGAACACCACCGACGAGAAGGCGAACGCGCCTAGCACCGCAGCCCAGCGGCTCATGCCGAGCAGTTTCTCGAAGGCTGCGATGCTGCCTCCGAGTAGACCCAAGCGGAACACGGTTTCTTCGTACACACCCGCTCCCAGCGACATGACCAGACGGGCAAGCAGGCCCTGTTCGGGCAACCCCACGGCCAGGCTCGGGGGAAAACCCATTACTTTTGTCATCAGCAGGACGATGACCGACCCCATGGTCAGGGCATAGACGGTGCTCTCAAGAACAACCGGCAAGAACACCTTGCCGTTGAAATGCTGTTTGCGCTTGAGCAGGGAAAGCGCAAGTGCGAACACTCCGACCACGGAAGCGAGAAACAGCAGGTAGCCCTTGAGGGTCAGGCCCAGCGAGGCGAAGAGGAAGGTGGTCACGAAGTCCGCCCCGTTGAGCATGGGCAACGTGAACAGCACGCCGATCTGATAGATGAGAAACAGCGGAAAGACCAGGATGAGGCTGGTCAGAAGATTGCGCGGACTGGCTTGCTGGGCAGGAGGCACGTGGGGCTACTTCCAATCGGCTTCGGCCCGGCCGCCCGCTTGGGCCGGCGTGGCGGACGGACTGTCCGCGGCGCGAAAGGGCGCGCTGGTGCGACTGGCCCGCGCCGCCGCGCGCGCGACACCCGGCGATTCCGCTGGCGGCTTGACCACGGCGGTGACTTCTCGCTGCGGGTCCAGGTACTTGCGCGCGGCCCGCGTGACGTCCGCGACCGTCACCTTCATGATGTTGTCGCCGTACTGGCGGTAGGACTTCCAGCCTTGTCCGTAGGCCTCGTGGAAGGCGAGGGCAGCCGCCAGCGCGCTCTTGCGTTGCAGGCCGATGGCGTGCACGCCGATCAAGTAGCGTTGCGCCCGCGCCAACTCGTCTGCGGTGATGCCCTTTTCGGCCACCTCGCGCAGCTCGCGGTGCACGACCTTGACCGCCTCGTCGAGGTTTTCCGGGCTACTCGCGAGGTAGACCGCGAAGTAGCCGGGATCGAGTCCCTCGACCGAGAACGCGCTGACCCGGTAGGCGAGTGCGCGCTTTTCGCGAATCTCGGTGAACAAGCGGCCGCCCTGTCCTGACAGGACATAGGCGAGAACCTCGAGGGGAAAGCGATCCGGGCTGGCAAACCCCACGCCCTGGAAGCCGAGCACGAGATGTGCCTGCTCCTTGGCCATGAACTTGAAAACCTGGACCGGCTCGACCCGATTGGGTTCGACCGGGACGACCGGTTTGTCGTGGTTTTGCTCAGCGGAGGCGCCGAAGAGCGCGGCGACTTTGGCTTTGACCCGAGCGGGATCTACGTCGCCCACCACGGCGATGGTCAGGTTGGACGTGCTGTAGCGCTGGCGGAAATGGTTGATGAGTTTCCGACGTGTGAAACCGCCAACCGTTTGGGGCGTACCCATGGGATCGAGCCGGTAGGGATGCTTCTGCCACATCGCCGTATGGAAGAGTTTGAAGGCGACCTGGCCCAGGTTGTCTTCCTGCGCGCGGATGTCGTCGAGCACGATGCGCCGTTCTTTCTCCAGTTCGTCCTCGGAGAAGGTGGCGTTGAGGATGCAATCAGCGACCAGATCGAAGCCGCGTTCGAAGTAGCGGGAGAGAAACTCCGCCTGCACGCCCAGGCTGTTGCGGCCAGAGTACCCGCTGAGGGCGCCCGCCATGCCTTCGACCTCGTTCATGATCTTCTCGGCGCTGCGGGTCTTGGTGCCGCGCACGAGCAAGCCCGCCAGCATGTTCGAGATGCCGCTTGAACGGTCGTCCTCGTAGCGCAGTCCCCCGACCCAGGTCGCGCGCAAGGCGACGACCGGCACCGAACTGTCGCGCAAGATGAGGAGTTTGAGTCCCGACGGGAACACGTGCCGGATCACGCGATCCGAGTCCGGAGCCGCGGCGGTCGCGCGGGCAAAGCGCGCGCCTGCTCGCGTTTCGGCGTTTTCGGCGGCCGTGCGCACACGCTGCAGGAGCTTTTCGATCTTGTCCGGCTGTTTTCCCGCGCGTCCCTCGGGCACCTGCACGTAGATGGACATGTTAGCCGTGCGCAGGTACTGGGCCGCGACACTGCGCAGGTCGGCGGCGGTGGTCTTTTGCAAGGCCGCCAGATAGCGCTCTTCGAAATTCGGATCCCCGGCGATGGCCGAAAAAAAACCCAACTTGCGCGCGTAGCCCTGGACGGTTTCCTTGTCGTAGACCCGATCACTCTCGAGGATGGTCTTGGCCTTGGCCAGCTCCTCGGGTGGAACTTCTTCGAGGGTCATGCGCAAGATCTCGTCGAGAACGGCGCGAACCGCGTCTTCCACACGGCCCGGCGGCAGGCCGACCCCAACCACCAGGGCACCTGGATCGCGGGCCGAAAACAGGTAGGCCGAGGTGCTGGTCGCGAGCTGTCGGTTGCGCACGACCTCGAGATTCAGCCGCGAACTATCGCCTTGCCCGAGCAGGACCGCGAGCAAGTCGAGGGTCGCGATGTCAGGGTGATTGATGGCGGGGGTTCGGAATCCAAGCAGAACCTGGGCTTCCTTCACGTCGCGGGCAGCGCCCTGAATGCGCAGGCCGGTTTGTTCGGGCTGGGTTGGACGTGGCCCCACCGCCACTCCGCGGGCCATGGGAGCGAAGGCCTTGGCAATCTTCGCCTTGGCTGCGTCGGCATCGAAATCTCCGACCACCACCAGGGTCACGTTGCTGGCCACGTAGTGATTCGAGAAGAAGGCGAGGATGTCATCGCGGCGCAACTTGCGCACCGAGGCTTCGTTGCCGATGATGGGGCGCCCGTAGGGATGAACGTCGAACACGGACTGGAACAGGCCCAGGCCGGCCTGGCGCTCGGGATCGTCGATGCCCTGCTTGATTTCTTCGAGCACGACGTTGCGCTCGCGTTCGAGTTCGCCAGCGTCGAAGCTGGAATTCATCAACGTGTCGGCGAGAATGTCGAGCCCGGTATCGAAGAAACGGCTGGCGAGCACCAGGTGGTAGACGGTTTCATCGTGGCTTGTCCAGGCGTTGATCTCGCCGCCCGAGCTCTCGACCTCGCGGGCGATCTGGCCCACCCCGCGCTTCTTGGTGCCCTTGAAGAGCATGTGCTCGAACACGTGTGCGATGCCGGCCAGTTCCGGTGGCTCGTCGGCGGAGCCGATCTTGACCCATGCCTGAAAGGCAACGACCGGCGCGGCGTGATTTTCTTCGAGGACTACCTCCAGGCCATTGTCGAGTTTGAATACCACGCGCTTGGGTCTCCCTTCCGCATCCACTGATTGTCTCTGGCCACCCGATGGCCCCGCGAGTCTTCCGGCGCAGCCGGCGAGAGTCGCAAAGACGAAGCAGGCAACCGCAGGTTTCACCGCGCAACCGTAGCACGAGGCAAGCGGGTTGGATCCCCAACAGCGTGCTAAAACGTCCATCATGGCGGCTTCGTCCAAGTGCCCAATCTGCAAGCGCGAGATCCCGGCCTGCGACGGCGTTCCGGCCTTCGGGCCCTTCTGTTCCACCCGCTGCCGGTCCATCGACCTGGGGAGCTGGCTCGACGGTCGTTACGCCATTCCCGCCACGCCGGAAGAGACCGAGGACGAAGTCGCGCTCGCGCCCGAGGGAGAGGACGACAAGAACTGAAGACCTGAAGACGTGTCTATCAATCGCTCCCGTCACCAGCCCGGCTGCGCAGCCCGCCCGCTTCGTTTCTCCTCGCTTCATAGCCCGCGCTATGCGCGCTCGTCGCGCCTCGCGGGCGGGCTTGCGCTCGGCCGGGCTCGGTCCGCGATTGATAGACACGTCTTGAGCGGCCACGCGAAGTCCGTGGACTTTTTTGTGGCGACGGAATTCGTTCGTGATAACTTTCGCGACCTTGGCGGCGGGGAGGGGCTAGGGCTTCGGCCTGAAAACCCTGTTGGCAGTGAAAAATCGGGGCGTGGCGCAGTCTGGTAGCGCGTTCGGTTCGGGACCGAAAGGCCGGAGGTTCAAATCCTCTCGCCCCGACAGAGACAACTTTTCAGGGCTGTTTGACGAAAACCCAGTATGCAACTCGCATTCTGGGCAGCGGCACTGGCCGCGGGTATTCTAGCCGGCATCGTCGCGGGACCGACGGCATCGTGGGTGTTCGCGGGCATCGCCTGCGCGGCGTCCATGGCGCTCTTGTGGCTGCGGGCGCGCAATCTTGCGCTGGCCTGTCTGGCCCTCTCTTGCGGCACATGGCTCGGCCAGCATGAAACGGCTTTGGCCAGGGCGCCGTTGCAGGTATCGGAAGACAAACTGGTTGAGATCGTCGGCCAAGTCGTAGCCGGAGCGGACATCGCCGATGCTCCAGCGGTCCTTGCGGGCGATGCTTCTGAGGGGCAGGGCACCGCTACGAAGCCGGCGAAAAGCTCTCGCTGTCACCTGCGCGTTGACGTGCAGTCGGTCGAGGACAGAAACGTCACGGGCAGGTTGTCACTGCTGGTCCTTGATGGCGTGCCGGACTTGGCACCAGGGGATTGGGTTCGCTTCTCAAGCCGCCTCTATATGCCGAGAGGATTCGCCAATCCTGGACTGCCGGACGCGCGCTTGCTCGCGCGAGCCCAAGGGATCGACCTGCTGGCGACCGTGCGCTCTCCGTCGGAACTGAATCGGATCTCGGGCCAGACGAGCATGCTCTCCTACGCCCGGCGCTGGGCGTTTCATCTGCGCCAGGCCATGTCCCGCGCCGTCAATCGTCGCCTGTCCGAGCCGGCGGCGGGCTTCGTGCGCACCATGGTCGTGGGCGAACGCACGGATGTACCAGCCGAGGTCGAGGACGGCTTCCGGGCGGCGGGGGCCACGCACGTGCTGTCGGTTTCCGGGCTTCATCTGGCGGTGGTCGTCGCGCTGGTTTTTCACGCGCTCATGCGGCTCATCGCTTGCTTTCCTGCCTGGTCCCTGCGTGTTCCCCCCAAGGTTGTGGCATCGGTGCTGTCACTGCCCGCCTGCGCCTTCTACACTCTGCTCACCGGCGAGGCAGTCGCTACCGTGCGGTCCGCCTTGATGGCGTCCATGGTTCTGGGCGCGGCGGTCGTCAATCGGCCGGGATCTCTCGCGGCCAGTATCGCCGCCGCCGCGATGGTTCTGCTCGTGCAGTCGCCCCTGTCCATTCTCGATGTCTCGTTCCAGCTCTCGTTCGCCTCGGTCATCGGGCTTGGGCTCTTTGCTCGCTGGCTCTTGCCTCATGATCCCGTGGCGAAAGCAGGACGTTCAAATCGCGTGCTCACCTGGCTCCGTCGGTCGCTGTCGGCCAGTTTCGCTGCCAGCCTGGTGACAGCGCCGCTCGTCGCGCATCACTTTGGCGAAGTCACACCGGCCGCGCCGATTGGCAATCTGGTTCTGGTGCCGGTGGTCGAACTGGTGGTCTTGCCATGTGGCCTGGTCGGCGCGCTGCTCGCGCTTGCACATCCGTGGTTGGGCGCGCTGCCGCTCTTGCTTGCCGGGCTGGCCTCGCGCCTGGCGATTGTGGCGGCCGGGATCTTTCGCCGTTTTGCACCAGTCGCTCTGGTGCGATATCCGGACTGGTGCGAAACCCTGTTGCTCGTCGCCGCCGCCGCGCTGGTGCTGCAGGCATTGGCAGGCAGCACAAACCGGCGCAGACGTTGGCTGGTCGCCGGTGCCGCCGCACTGATTCTCGCCGGCACCAGTCTGGCGGTGCGCGACGCTGTTCGGCGCACGCGCGACGACCTGTGCGTAACCTTCCTCGATGTTGGACAGGGCGACGCCGCCTTGGTCGAGGGACCTCGCGGATTCGTGGCTCTGGTCGACGGAGGTGGGCGCTATGACGATAGCTTCGATACCGGGGCACGCATTGTCGAGCCCGTGTTGCGTGCGCGCGGAATCGCCAAACTGGATCTGGTCATCCTGTCCCATCCCCATCCCGACCACATGAACGGACTTCTGCGCATTCTTAAGCGGTTCCCGGTGGGCGCGCTGTGGACAAGCGGCGACGACGGCAACAATCCCGTCTATCGAACGCTGCTGGCGCTCGCGCACGAGCACCATGTTTCCACCCCGCTGCCGACCGAACTCGCGCGCGACGGACTGACCGTCTCGCCGTTGGGCCCGCGGCTGGACGGTTGCATCGGCGTGCCGCCCGGGCTTGGGACCAACGATGCTTCACTGGTGGTTCGCTTGACCTACGCCGGCCAGCGAATTCTGCTCGCGGGCGACATCGGCGAGGAGGGCGAGGCAGAGCTACTTGATGGGCGCACGGCTGGGACCGATCTTGACTGCGACGTGCTGAAAATGCCCCATCACGGCAGCCGCCACGCCTCGGGCGAGGCATTCCTCGATGCGGTTTCGCCGCGGCTGGCCGTGGCCTCGGCGGGCAAGTTCAACCGATTTGGCCTGCCCAGTCCCGCCGCGCTGGAACGCTACGCCCGACGGGGGATCTCGGTGTTGCGCACGGATCGCGACGGCGCGGTCGGTATTGTCGTGGACAAGGCAGGGAACCTCCGCGCGACATGCGCGCGCGGCTGCCAGCCGTGACTCAGCTCTCTGCGTAGAGCTTCAACTGCTCGCCGACGACTCCCTCGGTCAAGCCGGTGCGTAGGCAATCTTGCAAACAGTCAGCGAGGGTGATTTGCATTTCCTCGACGCCGCCGTCTTGCATTATCTTGTTCAGCAAGGATCGAGCTTGAGGCGATTCCTCATCGCGGAGGAATTCCTTGACCATATCGATCGTGAGCTCGCCCGAAAAGTCGAGCATCGCGTGGTCAAGGAGATAGGCGATGAGCTGTTTCACAGGAACCTCCGCAGACTTGGATGGAAAAGCGAAACCCTGCTAATACCTCGTAAACGCAGCACAAATCAAGGATATTGCTGTTCCAAATGGACGATTTGTACGCTTTCGGCCGACATTTGCCTACTCAGCCATCTCGTGCGCTTCCAAATGGGGGAGCGACCTTCAGGGACGCTGCCATCCGGAAGCACGACAATCAACAGAGCACCATCCACTGCTTGACTCATCTGCAAGATTTTTCTACCGTCCAGCACGTGCCGCCCCGTCGCCAGTTTTGGGCGCTTGCGCTGGGATGCCTACTCTTCTCCGGTTGCGGGCCCGTCGTCTATTTGAAAGAGAGTAGTCGTACGGCCGCGGCCTTGAACCAGGCCAAGGTCGATGGGGCGGAGAAGCATGCCCCCTACGAGTACAAGAAGGCCGATCTGTACTACGAGAAGGCACGCGAGGATGCTGGCCGCGCTCATTTTCAAGATGCCATCGACTGGGAGCGCCGAAGCCAGGATTGTTCCAGTCGTGCCTCCGCGCTTGCCAGGTCGGTCCAGGCCAAGCACACCGAAGATGCGCCCAGACCGAACCAGAGTTGCGGGGAACTGTGAACGTGGAGAAGCACTCACTTCGGATCGCGCTCCTGCCGCTGGGGCTGGTCATTCTGGCCAGTTGTGCCGGGGCGGATCTTGCCTCTCACGTGGGCGTCGTTCGCGAGCAACTTGCGACCGCGCGGAGCAAAGGCGCTTATCGATGCGCCCCACGCGAACTGGCCAGCGGCGAAGCCAACGCGGAATTCGCCGAGCGCGAGTTCGGCAAGGGCGAGTACTTCGTGGCCAAGGATCGCCTTGAGGCCGCCCAGGCTGCCGCCAAGGAGGCGCTACGTCTGTCGTCGGATGAACGGACCTGCCCGAAACCGAAACCGCAGCCTCCGCGCCGCAAGGAGCCCGCGCCGGATCCGCTGGCGGATCGGGATGGCGATGGCATTCCGGACGTGAAGGACAAGTGTCCGGACGAACCTGAAGACAAGGATGGCTTCGAGGACGAAGACGGGTGTCCCGATCTGGACAACGACAGGGACGGCATCCCGGACGCGGTCGACAAGTGCCCCAACGACCCCGAGGATTTCGACGGGTTCGAGGACGAAGATGGGTGCCCGGATCTGGACAACGACCAGGACGGCGTTCCCGACACCAGCGATAAGTGCCCCAACGAACCCGGCCCGGCATCGAACGACGGTTGCCCGTCGAAGTTCGAGTTCATCAACGTCACCCAGGACAAGATCGAACTCAAACAAGCCATCTTCTTCCAGACTGCAAAGGCCGTCATCATGGCGAAGAGCTTCGGCCTCCTCGACGAGGTGGCCACGGTTTTGCGCGGGCGACCCAACATGCAAGTTCGCATCGAAGGACACACCGACATCCGTGGCGGCCACGCCTACAACATGCGTCTGTCGCAATCCCGCGCCGATTCCGTGAAGGCCTATCTGGTCGGAAAAGGAATCGGTAGTGATCGGATGGAGGCAAAAGGGTATGGTCCGGATCAGCCGATTGACAACAACAAGACGGCGGCGGGCCGCGAACGCAATCGTCGCGTCGAATTCATGATCACGCAGCAATAGGAAGGAATCGCTCCATGGGCACAAAGGAACTAGGGTGGTCGACCGCAAGGTTCAGTGCGGTTCGATTTCTCGCACTCGCACTGAGTGTTTCCACCGTGGCACTCGCGCTCCCGGCGCGCACGGCGCACGCGGATCAGAAGAAATCGCGCGATAAGATCGTCGAGTTCAACAAGCAGGCCCTGCTTTCCTATGAAGCCAAGGACTTTGAAACCGCCAAGAGCCTCTTGACCAAGGCACTCAAGGAGGCCAAGCAGGCCGGCCTTGAGGACGACAAGATGACGGCGCGAACCTACTTGCACCTGGGCGCCGTGTACTGGGTCGGCTTCCAGGACCAGGCGGTCGCCTTGCAGAATTTCGCTCTGGCCAAGAAAATACGTCCCGACATCCAGCTCACGCCTTCCATCGAGACCGCGGATCTGAAGTCGGTTTTCGATCTGGCCGTGGCCGAGCCCGAAGCCGCGCCGGAGCCCGCCCCAGCCCCCGCGAAACCGGCAATGCCCGCGCGGCCCCAGCGTGGTACTGCCCCGGCCGCGCCGCAATTGACCAGCGACGGAAGCGGCGAGCCCGACTTGCCGGGAACCATGAGCGCGCCGCTGATGTGCACGGTGCCTAGCATGGTGCCGCCCGAGAGGGAGCTGTCGATCCGTTGTGCCTTGAAGCCGGGTCTCAACGCCAAAGTCGTACAGCTTCACCACCGTTCTCCTGGGGTCGAGGCCTACCAGGTGTTGGCCATGCGCAAGACGGCGAAGGGCTGGTACCTTGCGACGCTGCCTGGCCATGTGATGAAGACCGGTAACTTGCAGGTCTATTTCGACGCCCGCGACGCTGGCGACAACGAAATCGCCAGCAACGGTCAGATCGACAGCCCCTCGGTCATCGAGATCCGCAAGAAGGGGGTGGCCAAGGCCGAGAGTGAGTGCCCCCCGGACGATCCGATGTGCGGCATCAGGAGGAAGAAGGTCGCAGACGAGTACGAGGCTGGCCTGCACCGTCGTCGCGAGGGCGCGATTTGGTTTGGCATGGGTGGCGGTGCTGGATGGGGTTTTTCGCCGGCTGGGAATCTGGAGTGGGAAAGTCAGATCAAGGTCAGCGCGATTACCACCACGACGGGAATGTTTCATCTGCTGCCCGAGTTCGGCTGGATGTACTCCGACACCTTCGCGCTCGCGGTTCAGGCCAGGATAGAGTTCATCCAGCAACAGCAGGGGACCTGGAAGAACCCCACTGCTCCCGCATCAGAGCCCCCCCAGCTGATCAGTCCCGATTGGATGAGAGGCGAACCGACCAACAAGGCGTTAGCCGTGTTCGGCCGCGCGATTTGGTACACGGACTTGTCGGAGAGCGGAAATTTCCAATTTTCATACTCGGGCGACCTCGGTGGCGGCTTCATTCGCTTTCCGGTATTGCCCAGTCACATCACGAACAAGAACGATCTCGATATCACAACCGATGGCAACTACACACCCAGGCCATCGAGCGCCATCGCCAAGACCGACACGCGGCCGGTCGGGCCGTTTCTGCTCGGCGCCAGCGTTGGGCTCATCTATCATCTCTCCCGACACTTTGCGCTTTCCCTTGAGGGCAGAGCACTCACCGGCCTCCCTGCCTTCGGTTTCTTGGTCGAAGGCGGGCTTTCCGCGCAACTCGCGTTCGGCGGTACCAAAGCGCCGGCGCCCACGGACGAAGAGGGCGAGGGCGAGGGTGGCGGGCCGGGGCCGGTGAACGACGCGCCTCCGCCTGCTGACTCGTCCTCCGAAGAAGAGGAGTAGCCGCTGATCCCCCGGCGGCGCCAGGCCTTCTCCGTCATCGGGGGACCCGTTGAAACCTGGGGCGAGCCGACCGCGGCTCGCCTCGTGGGATCGCTCTTCAAGGTCGATCCAGCGCTTTCTCGTGCCCTGACCCACGGGTTTCACAGCTATGCGGGCCGCATGCATCCGTCGACGGCTCGCACCGCCATTGCGGGCTTGTCCAAGCCCGGCCAGCGCATCCTCGATCCATTTTGCGGCAGTGGCACGGTCTTGGTCGAGGCCATGGCGACAGGACGCGTGGCCGTGGGCGTGGATGCAAGTCCGCTGGCCATTCTCATCGCCAAGGTTCGTTCCACGCTTCTCGACCCGGCCGCGTGCGAGCGTCTGGTCCTGACCGCGCAAGAGATCTCGGCCGAGGCGGCCGCGCGCGCGCGCAAGCGCATTCGCCCGACCATTCCCGCCTGGGCCAGCCGAGAAAAGGATCGATTTTCTCCCCACGTCGCGCTCGAGCTGCTCGGCCTGCGCGAGCTTCTCGGCGAAACCGGCGAGGATCCGGTCGGGTACGCTTTGCGCGCCTGCTTCTCGTCGATCTTGGTCAAGTTCATGCGCCAGAAAGAGGTGCCAAGCGAAGGCGAGCCCGGCCAGCGCATCGGACGGGGCGTGCCATCGCGATTCTTCGCCGGCCGCGCTGAAGAACTCGCGCGATCGCTGGCGACGCTGGCGCAGAAGACACCCGCGGGAACGCCAATTCCGCAGATTCAGCTCGGCGATGCACGCAAGCTTTCGCATCTATCAGACGGCGCGTTCGACCTCGTGTTGTCCTCGCCACCCTATGCTGGCACCTACGACTACGCCGAACACCACGACGTGCGCTTTTTGTGGCTCGGTCTGCCCCGTGAAGATCTCGACCGGCGGCAGGTTGGGGCGCGTGGCGAATTTCTGGGTTCGCCCGAGAAGCGCTGGCAGAAAGACCGGCGGCGATGGCTGGGCGAGATCGGTCGAGTCGTGCGGCCGGGCGGCTCGGTAGTCCTGGTCATCGGCGACGGCGTGGTCGGTAACCAGCCCGAGGACGCGGCCGAGGCGCTGAGGTCGGAAGCGCCAAGCGCAGGCCTGGTTGTGGTCGCCACGGCCTCGCAATCGCGACCGCCGCGCGACCGCCGGCTCAGCGCCATCTTCACGGGCCACCCCCGGCGCGAGCACATGATCCTGTTGAAGAGAGAACACTGAGACAGATCAGAGGACACAGAGACTAACATCTTAGATCCGAAGTCCTTCTGTCTCCGTGCCCTCCGCTTTTCTCTGTGTTCTCTGTTCTGTCCGTTAGCGCGGCAGAAGCGTCGTTCCCTGCTGGCCCTCTTTCGCGCGCCGGATGAGGCGGATGAAGGAGCTGCCCACGGTCGTGCACAGGGCCTGCAATTCGTGGACGTTGGCGTCGGGCATGGTGCCGCTGCTCGCGTGTGCATACACCAAATTGACGATGCGCTGACCGATGGCGATGGGAATGACCACCACGTCGGCCGGGGCCGGACAGCGCAGGTACTTCCAGATCTGAGCGTGCAGGTGCGCCCCGTCGGCAGGCGGCGCGCCTCGGAAGGTCACCGCGCGCTCTTTGGCGGTGCGAAACATCGAGGGCATGGAGGTGGGGAACGCGATGGTCTCGATGGCGCGTGCGTCGACGCCAGGGGCGAAACCGCGCCAGATGTGGGCGCTTGTGCCGCGCAGAAGAAAGATGAGCCCGCAGCCGAAGCGCGGCAGCATGAAATCGATCACGATGTCCGCGATCTGTTCACGGTGCTCGGCGACCGACAGGCGGTGAACGGCGTCTTCGAGGCCGACCGCGGCGCCTGGAGGCGGCGCTAGCACGTGAGCGCTTTCCGCCTGCCCGCCAGCCAGGTCGTGCGGTCCCTCGTGCGAAGCCAGCGCCGCCACACCGGCGAGGGCCGGGATCTCGCGTGACAGCGAAGACCCGGAAACGCCGGGGGCGAGTTCGGGTCTGGCGGGACGGGTCAGCTTGACCTCGATGTTGTGGAAGCGCTTGAGGTTGCGCGCGATGGCCAGCTCGGATGCGATCATCGGCTCGACGCGCGCGCCAAGCGCGAAGGAAACATCATCGACCACCAGTACGTCCTGGGGCGTGGCCATGGCCACGACGATGCGCTTGGCGCCGGACTTGGCCGCGACCAGGGGAATGGCCATGTAGCGCGCCGCTAGATTGGGTTTGAGCAGGGCGACGATGGCCGGATCGGCCTTGTCGAAGTGGCGCTGCAGGGCCGCGGGCATGCGCATCTGACGGCCCAGCGCCTCGGAGACCTGATCCGTGTCGAGGAGGCCGCGCTCGACGAGCTGAGTTCCCAGCTTGCCGCCGAGCAGGGATCGGTCGCTCAGAATCGCCTTCACCTGCTCTGGTGTGAGCATTCCGAGCTGGATGAGGATTTCGCCAAGCTTCATGTCGGTGTTTTCCGCGGCGCCAGCCGATTCTCGCAGGACTCGACCCAAGAAACCAGCGCACTCGCGCCATGTCCAGGGCAATATTCGTTCCCGTGCCCACCCTGGAAAGTCCGCCGCTTGCCGTGCCCCGATCCACGCCCTTGGATGCCTTCGCAAGGGAGTTGCTGGCCGCCTACGGTGCGCAGGGCTGGTGGCCGTTGCTTGCCCACGCGGGCAGCAACCCAACCCTGACTGGACGGCTGACAGGCTACCATCCGGGTGACTTCAGCTACCCGCGCACGGATGCCGAGCGGTTCGAGATCTGCTGTGGCGCGATTTTGACCCAGAACACGGCCTGGACCAACGTCGAGCGCGCGCTCGCTCATCTTGCCCGCAAGGAGCTGCTCTTGCCGGATGCAATCCTTTCCGCCACCGACGACACGCTTGAAACCGCCATCCGCTCGTCGGGCTACTTTCGCGCCAAGGCCAAGAAACTGCGCGTGTTCTCCGAATTCTACCTGCGCCTCGGTGGGCAGACGCCGGCGCGCGAGGCATTGCTAGATGTTTGGGGGATCGGCCCAGAAACCGCCGACAGCATTCGCCTCTATGCCTTCAAGGAGACGGAGATGGTGGTCGACGCCTATACCTTGCGCGTCCTGATTCTCCATGGCTACTGCCGCCCGCCACTCGACTACGCGCGCGCCAAACGCACCTGCGAGCGCCACCTTCCGCGCTCGCTGGAAAGCTACCAGGAATTCCACGCCCTCATGGTTGAGCATGCCAAACGCCTGGCTAGGTATTCACCGCAGACACGGAGAGCGCAGAGCCAGAAAATGAAGGGATTCTCGGATTTTTGATCCGCACCCCTTTTTGCGCCGTGCCCTCTGGGCTCTCCGTGCCTCAGTGGTGAAATCCCTAGCGCAGGATCTTCGCCAGCACGGCGTCGAGTTCGTCGAGGGAGGCGTAATGGATTTCGAGGCGGCCGCTCTTGGGACTGGTTTCCACCAGCTTCACGCGTGTCGCGAGGGCTTGTTCGAGACGGTGGACCAGGTCGCGCGCCGCGGGCGATGCAGTGGTCGGCGATGGGGCGGGGCGATTGCCGTTTTCCCGCTCGCGCTTGACCAGGGCCTCGACTTGCCGGACCGAGAGGCCGCGGCTGGCCGCCTGGCGCGCCAGACGTTCGATGGCTGGGTCGCTTTCGAGGCCCAGCAAGGCGCGCGCGTGGCCCATGTTCAGGCGGCCCTCGATGACCATGGCGCGCACCGCGGGTGGCAGTTTGAGCAGGCGCAAGGCATTGGCCACGGTGCTGCGATCCTTGCCTACGCGCGCCGAGAGCGATTCTTGGCTATAGCCGAACTCGGCCACCAGGCGCTGATAGCCTTCGGCCTCCTCGATGGGGTTCAGATCCTCGCGCTGGAGGTTTTCCACCAGCGCCATTTCGAAGGCCTGCGATTCGGCCACTTCGCGCACCACCGCCGGCACCTGGTGCAGGCCCGCGCGCTGGGCCGCGCGCCAGCGGCGTTCGCCCGCCACCAACTCGAAGCCGCCGCCTTCGCGCATGCGCACGACCAAGGGTTGGATGATGCCTTGGCTGCGAATGGATTCGGCCAGCTCGTCGAGACGGCCATCGTCGAAGTGCTTGCGTGGCTGCCGCGCAGAGGGGTGGATGCTTTCGATGTCGAGCGTGCGCAGCCCGCTGCCCGCCGCCGCACGAGCGCCCGGCTCGTTCGTGGCCTCGTTGGCGTCCGGAATCAGCGCCGCCAGTCCCCGGCCCAAGGCCTGCCGCTTACCACCTGAGGTCATGTGCCTCCTCCGGCTTCGCGGGTGTGGCGGGTGAGGAATTCTCGGGCTGCTTCCATGTAGCTCTTGGCGCCTTTCGAAGCCACATCGTAGAGCAAAATGGGTTTGCCGAACGAGGGGGCTTCGGACAAGCGCACGTTGCGCGGGATCGGGGTGTCGTAGACCCTGTCGCCGAAATGGTTGCGCACTTCGCTCGATACCTGTTCGGTCAGGTTCTGTCTCATGTCGACCATGCACAGAATGATGCCCTCGATGTCGAGGCCAGGATTGAGCGAGCGTCCGACGAGTCCGACCGTGGCGCGCAGATCCGAGAGCCCCTCAAGCGCATAGTATTCGCATTGCAAGGGCACAAGTACGCCGTCGGCCGCGCACAGGGCGTTCAGGGTGAGCAGGCCCAGTGAGGGTGGGGTGTCGACGATGATGAAGTCGTAGTCCGGGGCCGCCAGGCGCAAGGGATCGCGCAGCTTCATCTCACGGCCGGGCAGGGCCACCAGCTCGATCTCGGCGCCGGTCAGATCCTGGCCCGAAGGCACAAGTTTGAGAAACGGTAGCTCCGTGGCACGCGTGACCTCGGCGATACTCTTTCTCCCGATGAGCACGTCGTACACGCTGCCGCCATCGGCGCCGGCCGATTGGCGCGCGTGTCCCAACCCCGATGTGGCGTTGCCCTGTGGATCCATATCCACGAGCAGCACGCGCTTCTCCGCCACGGCGAGTGAGGCCGATAAGTTGACTGCGGTGGTCGTCTTGCCGACGCCACCCTTCTGGTTCGCAACCGCGATGACCCGGCCCATGAATGTCGTCGCCCAGGCGTTGGGGAGCACCCTCCTAGCATCAACGCCATGAGGTTTTCAACTTCGTCTGAGCGTTGCCGGCACGGGAGGCAGGAAAAACACACAAAAAATTGACGACAGTTCCAGACGTCGTACTACTTATACCTACATGTAGCGTGTTTCCCTGCAACCAAGCATTCAAGGAGAACCAAGACATGAAGTACGGCGACCAGAGGATTTACCGGACCTTCGAAGATTTCGAACGAGAAGAGCTGCGCAGGGCGGATGGACTGAGCAGTGGCATGGACGACATGCTCGGCCAGATGTTCGCCGAAGAGCTTGATTTCGATTTCAAGGCCTCGCGCCGCGCCGCTGTCGACGACGATGAAGATTAGGAGACCATCGCGTGGGAAGCCCGCCGGCTCCGCCGGCGGCGAACCATCGCGCGAGGCCGAGCGCAGCGAGCGGGGTGGTGGGCGGCGGGTAGGGGCCGAGGGTTTGGCGAGGCCGCGCGCAGCGCGGGTGTGGCAGGGTGTGTGGTGGGTGCCGAGAGCAAAGCGAACCCTTTGAGGGTTCCCATCCTCACAATCGCGAGGCTATGCTTCGCTCCCGTTTCCGGTCCTGTCGTCGCCCCGAGGCGCCGAAACCCAACAGCAGCCGGGAGCGGGGACGGGAGGGAAGCAGATCCATCGAAGCTCTCATGCCCTCGTTTTGAGCGGAAGTGTGGTGGCAGAAGCGTTCAGGTTGAATCACTCCTGTTGAGTCTTCCCCACATCCCTTCGCGCGAGTCGGGTCGCGAGACCGTGGTGACGACCCGAGGGCCAGGCAATCTGGCGGGTTCGGTGATCGCCTGAAGGGCAAAAGCCTTTGGAACGCTGGTTGCATCTTGTATATCGAAAGCGTCCGAGCGTCCGTCGCGACTTCGCGGAGGCGTTCGACATGGAAGTCACATGCGAATCGGTCATCTCTGTACATTCTGGCCTCTCACCACAGGGCTTTCTCACTATGCCGATGCCTTGATTCAAGGCATGCGGGCTTCCCGCCCCGAGCGCCACATCGTTCTCGGGGAAATCGGGTCGCTCGCCACCGTGACTGACGCCTACGAATGCGTCCCCTGCTATCGGCGCGACGACGACTACGTGGACGGCATCGTCGAGGCTGCCCGGAAGAAGCAAGTCGAACTTTTGGTTATCCAGTACGCCAACGATCTCTTTGGCGACGACAACCGGCTGCCGCGCCTGCTGGCCGCCTTGCGACCGCTGGGCATCAAGACCGTGGTCAACGTCCATTCGGTGTACCCGGCGAACTGGCGCACGGGCTATCGGCCTGGACGCACGTCGGGGGACTTCGACCGCGCGATTGGAAAGCATGCCTCGCTTATCACCGTGCACAGCCAACGCATGAAAAGCGATCTGGTTTCGCGTGGGCTTGCGCCTGATGGTATCGCAGTGATCCCACACGGAACGCCGGCCATGCCGGTGCTCGACAGGGGAGAGTGCCGAGCCAAGCTCGATCTGCCCGCGGATGCCAAGATAGTCTTGTTTTTTGGGTTCATCTGGCCGGGCAAGGGCATCGACTTTCTGCTCAAGGTGTTTCGGGACGTAGAGCGGCAGGTGCCTGAAGCGTTTCTGCTCGTGGGCGGCCACACCCGGCGGCGCCTGTGGGGAAGCTATGTGGACTACCTGAAACTACGCGCACGACTGATGGGCCTTGCCTCGCACAGCCGGTTTTGGGGCGGCTACGTCGCCGAGGAAAAGGTGGCGCAGGTGTATTCCGCCGCCGATGTTGTCGCCATGCCGTACCAGCAAGAATACAGCTCGGCCAGCGGGGTGGTTCACCAGACCGCGGCCATGGGAAAACTCATGCTGTGCTCGCGCATTGCCAAGTTCGACGAGGTCGAGACCGGAATCGATCCTGCGTTGACGGTTCCCCTCAATGATCGCGCGGCCTGGACGCGCGCCATGGTCCGGCTGCTGCGCGATGAAGAATGGGGCAACCAGCTCAAGACGAAGATTCGCGGCTTCGCCGAGGCCACAAGCTGGGCCAACGTGGGAAAGATGCACTGGGAGCACTATTCGCGACTGCTGGACCAGGATCGATGATTCCCAATCGCTATCACTTCGTTTGGTTTGGCCGGGATTTTCCCTTCACCCATGCACTGGCCATTCGCTCGCTGGCGCGCACCTGCGCGCCCGAGGCTATCGTACTTCACGTTTCCGAGGATCTCGCGGGCGCGGCCCACTTTGACGATGTCGCGGCGGAGGTGCCGGTGCTTTGCCAGCGCCGCCTGGACATCGACCAGCTGCTGGATGGGTGCGAGGGGTTCGATCTTGCCGCGCTCCGTTCCGCCTACCTTGATTTGCAGGAACGCAAGCGTTGGGCCGCTCTGTCGGACATTTTGCGCTACCTGATACTCCTGCGCGAAGGCGGCGTGTACCTGGATTTCGACATCCTCGCCGTGCGTGACTTGAGACCGGTTCTGCAATCGTGCCGGGGTTTTTGCGGGCGCGAACGCATTCTGGTGCCGGCCAAGGTCTTTCGAGGACGGCGCTGGACCAGCTACTTGCGTACCAGCCCCCTGGATCTGCTTCGACAGATCTGTTCGCGCACGACCGCAGGCATCGACTGGTGGAAGCGCATCGAACATCTCTATCCCGCGGCCATCAACGGCGCGGTCCTGGGCCTAGAACCCGGCCATGCGCTTGCGCGTGAGGCGCTGGCGGCGGTTCCTGCCCTTGTGCCCGCGCTTCCGCGCCGACGTCCCGCCATCGGTCCGGATCTGCTTCAGGATCTCATCGACGGAAGAAAGCGCACGGACATGTTGGTCTTCGATGCGCCTGCTTTCTATCCCCTGGGCCCGACCATGGCGGTCCACTATTTCCGACAGACGAAGAATGTCGAGGCGGTTGTTCGAAAAGTAGTGACCGAGTCGACCTACGTCGTGCACTGGTACAACGACGACATGAAGAAGCTGTCTCGCCCCAACGATTCCAAGGAGCTTGCAGCGCTGGCGGATCACCAGCTTTTCTCGCACATTGCCGCGCGATTCACGCGGACGAGCGAGCCATGAGACGCAAGACCATCGTCCAACTCGTTTGCGTGAGCGCGTCGCTGGCGGCGTTGCTTTGGCTGCTTGGCCGGATTGGCTGGGGCACCATCGGACATGCCTTGGGGCAGGTTGGGTGGAAGGGGCTCTTGGCGCTCATGTTGCTGGGGTGGATCGAGAGCTTCGCGGACGGCACGGCCTTGTGGGTCGTCATGGGCCAGCGGCTGCGCTACGGATTCGGGATCGCGGTCAACGCCGCGGGCTCCATGCTGAACCTGATCCTGCCCTGGGAATCGGGTGAGGTACTCAAGGGCACGTTGCTGCGCGGGCAGTTCGGCACCCAGTCCGCGGTGTCGGGCACGATCTTGTGGAACTACATCTTCAAGATCTCCCGCCCAGTCGTTTCCCTGACCGCTGCCCTGTGTGGTTGGGCGTTCACCCGCGGCAGTGAAGGTTCGCACATCGGCATCATCCTCTTCGCCAATCTGTTTTCCTTCCTTCCGTACTTGGCGTTGCGCGTGCTCGTTCGCTTTGGCGCCGCCGCGGGGTTGGTGCACATTCTTGGCCTCATCCCAGTGCTGCGGCGCCATTCCGGGCATTGGATCGAAAGTGCGCGCAACATCGATCGCGAGGTCAAGCAATACTGGCACCAGCGGCCGCTCGACTACTTGAAGGTGTTCGGTCTTCAGTTGGTGGCACGGGCGACGGGATGGGCGAGCATCTACGTGGCGCTCAATGCCCTCGGCATGGAGTGCGGTTTTGGCCAGGCCTCGTTGCTCTACGCCACGGTGAACGTCGCCGACTACATCGTGGCGGTGCTGCCGGCGCGGGTCGGAGTCTCCGAGGGGACGTCGTACTTCATCTTCAAGTTTCTGGGCCTCGATCCGGCCACGGGCGTCATCATGTACGTTGTTCTGCGAATCCGAACCATCCTAGCCAACGGCCTTCTGACCCCGGCAGCCTTCTTCAACTGGAAGGCGCCGACGATTAGCGACGATCAGCCCGCGCGGTGAGTGTGCTAGTTTGATCGCGATGCAGAAGAAGGCGGTCCTCGCTTTGTTGGTCGACGGCGCACGCGCGGATGTCCTGGCACGTATGGCGCAGGCCGGAGAGCTGCCTGCCCTGCAAAAGCACTTCGTCGATCGGGGAGGGCTCGCCACCGCCACGTCCGTGTTTCCGACGGTGAGCGGTCCGGCCCACTTGCCCGTGCTGGCAGGCGTGCATCCTGGATCCGCGAATTTGCCCGGCATACGCTGGGCCGAGCGTCCGAGCGGGCGGCGCGGATGGTTTTTCGGCCGCACGCGATCCTATATGGCGCCTTTCCGTGCGTGGAAACTGGAACGGGATGTGCCGGCGCATATCACCACGCTGTTCGCTCACGTTCCGGCCATGGCGGATGTGAACACCTGGTTCGTGCGTGGCTGTCCGGGGCCGGCCCGTCGCACCCGATGGTCCAAGCCGACCGCGTTTCTGCGCAGCCTGGTCACGCGCAATTGGCATCGCTCGGAAGACCAGGCCGAAAAGGCCCTGCTCGGCGCCCTCGACCGCGGCTTCACCTCGGTGCACGCGGTATTCCCGGCCATCGACGAACTCGGTCATCGCTTTGGTCCCCTGTCCGAGCCAAGTTTCGAAGCCTATCGGCGCTTCGATCGTGCCTTGCAGCGGATCCTGGATGTGCTCGCTCGGCGCAAGCAGCTTGAGGAAACCCTCATCGTGATTTCCTCTGACCACGGCCAGACCGCAACCCACACCCACGTCGACATCGACGGCGTCGTCGCGCGCGTCTATCCACGGACCGTGTGCTATCCCAAGATCTGGCGGCACGCATTTTCGGCCGAGGCCGCGGTGATGGTGTCCGGCAACTCGATGGCCAATGTGTATGTCCAAGGGGTTGGCGGATGGCACGAGCGACCGGACTTCGATGGGCCTGCTTCGCAAGCCGCGCAGCTCAAGGCTTGCCTGCTTGAGCACGAGGCCATCGAGCATGTGATCTATCGTTCGGCAGCCCCCGGCGTTTTCGTCATTGCCAACCGAGAGGGCGCCTTGCGCATGGAACTTGTGGACGGCGCGGGCGCGGCAGGTCCGAGGGTGCGCCTTTCGCGTGAGGGAAAGGATCCGCTTGGCTATGGCGATCTGCCGACCCTCGCGGGCAGCACGGAAATCGCAGAATGGTCCGCGGATTCGGCGTATCCCGATGCTCCTTGGCAAATTGTTCGCTTCTTTGCCTCCCGGCGGGCAGGCGATCTGGCCGTGTGCGCACGCCACGGATTCGATCTGCGCGCGAGCTTCGAATACCAGCCGCACAACGGTTCGCACGGCGGCCTGCACCGCGATCACATGCTGGTGCCGGCCTTGACCAACGGCCGTTGGGCTCGCCAGAGGATGCGCACCGTGGATCTTTTCCCGTCGATCTTGTCGGCACTTGGCAAGCCCATCCCGCCGGGCATCGACGGCGAGACCGTGGCTATCGACTGAGATGGAAACCCTCGGAGGGTTTCCAAGCCTTCCCGCGTTTGGGCTCCGCCGGGCAAAGCCCGGCTTCGCCATCGCGGCTAGCCAGCTACTGCTTGGTGGCGCCTCCCGATTCGCAGCCGCGCCGTCGGAAAATCCGCACTGTCCCGACCGTGCTCACGACATCGTAGTGGGCCTGAAGGTAATCCATCATGCGCGGGAAGTTCTCCACCGGGAATGCCTTCCAGTTGCGGAAGGTGTGCGAGCCGTCGATGATGTACGTGGCGTGGCTGCGTTCGAGGTCGTCCATGAGCTGGTCCCAGTGTTCGGGCCGGATCGCGTCGCTGGCCTTGACCCGACCTGAGCGAATGGCCCAGTTGCCCGGCACGTTCCCGCAGATGGTTGACGACGGACCCACGAAGCGACTGGCCAGGGGAAGGTCGGCGGGGTACACGAACATGGCGCCGGGTCCCCAACTGAACATCGAGGCGCCCTCGTGGCACGCATCTGCGTGCAAGATCTCCGCGACCTGGTGGTAGACGGGATTGTATTCTTCCCAGGGGAATTCGTGGCCGCTGAGGTAGAGGATTCCGTTGGCCACGCTGAAGCAGAACCAGCTCGACAGCGCGTAGGCCAGGGTCAGCTTGGCCCAGCGACTCGCCGGCAATGTCCAAAGGACCGCAAGCACCGGTCCCGCGCCCAGGGCCAGCGGCGTGTAGAGCGGCACGAAGTAGTGCGGATAAAAACGGAAGCCCACGAAAACGATTGGGAAGGTGCAGACGAGAACGCTGGCGATGAAAAGCCACTGGTAGCGCGACAAGCGCGAGCGCGAGCGCAGGGCCAGCACCCACAGGCCCACGGTCGCGGCCAGGAAGGGCAGGAAGTACTTCGCAATCCTTTGGAAGATCTCGCCCCACTCCATGGGTTGCTGGGCGTAGGCGTAGTTGTGGAGGACAGTCCAGTAGAGAAAGGCCTGGCCGTCGCCGAGCGCAACGAAGATCCCCCAGGTCGCAACGAGGGGAAGCACAAGCCCGGCGACGAGCGCGGCCAGGGCGAGGAGCGATCTTGGCCGTGCTTGCCGGTTGGCCAGGACGGCGGCCAATCCCAGCGCGGGGAACCAAGCGAAGGCTTGCTGCTTGAACAACATGGCGATGCCGAGCAGCCCGCCGCTGCAGAACAACCAGGCGAGCTTCCTGGCGCGGGCTTCGTCCCCGAGCACGGCCACGGACCACGTGGCCGGCAAGAGCAAGAGCATCTCGCAATTCACGGAGTGCATGTCGTGCGCAAGGTAGGACGCGCCGAAAACCAAGAAGGCCATGCCCGCCAGTGCGCCCCGGCGGTCGTGAGCAAAGAACGCGGAAACGCCAAGCGCGGTCAGGGGAATGGTGATGACCACGGAAAACAGGTGGATGGCGAACATTCCTCGGCCGAGGAGGAGCTGGGCGAAGGCGTAATAGAGGTAAAGCAGCGGCGGCTTGTTGTCCACGAAGCCAACGTACAGATGCTTGCCGCGCAAGAGCTCCCAAGAGCCCACGATGTGCATGGCTTCGTCGACGTCCAGGATGTCCGCGCCGAGCAGAAATCCTCGGCTGGCAAGACTGGTTGCCATAAACAGGAGGAACAACGCCAGTCCAGGGCGCTGGCGATAGAAGTCGGCAGCCTTCTGGAGGAGAACACTAGGACGCATCGGCTTTCCAAGTCTCGCGGGTCGATCGGGCATCAAGTCCGGCGCGCCTTGTGCTTGGTGTAGGGCCAGTAGCGCAGGTGATACCAGGCATATGCCAAGCCAAACTGGATCCGCCGTGGAATCGACACACCCTCGAAGCTGGGCCAAAACAAGTTGCATGTGCCACAAGGCGGAATCTGGTGGCGCTTGCCCGTCCGGTGCGCCTGGCGGTAGGCCCGCGCGCGCTGGCCGTTGTAGATGTCGAGGACGGATTCCTTGGTGGCATCGCCCCAGCCGAAGTCGCCTTCGGCGTCCATGCAACACAAGGTCACGAGACCATTCGAGAGTACGTCCACGCGAGTCAGGTGCTCGCACGGAAAGTTCGGTACGGGCAGTGGGCTGCGCACGTCGCCCAGGTAGTTGAAGAGCCCGACGATCATGCAGTTGACGTTCTTGCCCTTGCAGTAGGCCGCGAAACGCTTTTCATCGTCCGCGGTCGTTTCCTCGGTGCGGGTCATGCGCACCGTGATTTCGCGGGCTAGGCGTTTGCGGCGCGAAGGCTCGACGGCGTAGTCGATGTTGCGCAGGGTTCGCTCCAGGCGCAGGCCCATCACGGCCTCGTACTTTTCCGCGTCGAGCGTATTCAGACTGATGAACAGGTGATCGATGCCGAGGTCGAGCAGCGCATCCACGCGCTTGTCGGTCAGGCCGAAGCCGTTGGTGTAAAGGCGCAGCTTGGTGTTCGGGAGGCGCTCGCGGATGTATCGCAAGCGGGGAATGATCTGCGGATCCATGAACGGTTCGCCGTTCAGGAAGGGTTCGATGGCGTACAGCTTGAACGTCGCGCAGTCGTCGACGATCTTGCGAAAGGTCTCGTCCGACATGGCCTGGCGGTCGCGGCTCATCACGCTGTTGGGGCAGAAGGGGCACTTGGCGTTGCAGGCGTTGGTGGTCTCGATGGCCACCAGGCGCGGGACTTCTCGGGTGTCGCTGCTCAAGAGGCCCTCATCTTGCGACGCTGCTGTCGCCAGAGAATGATTGCGGGCAGGGCGAGAAGGGCGGCGGCCAGACAGGAGATTTCCCCCAGAATGGCCATCAAGCCGAAACCGCGCAGGGCCCGGCTGCTGGCGGCCAGCAGCGAGCCATAGCCTACGATGGTCGTCCAGGAACAGAGGGCTACGGCGGCGCCCGTGGAGCCGACGGCCTTCACCATGTCGCGATCATCGCGATAGCGTTGCGCGACGTTGAGGCCGTATTCCGCGCCGATGCCAAACGTGATGGGTAGCGCGATGAAATTGAGGAAGGTGATCTTGACCTCGGCAGTTCCCGCGATACCCACCATCCAGACCACGCCCACCAGCAACGTCGCGATGGCCGCCAGGGCGGCAGAGCGCGGCCGCATGATGAGAAAGGAAAACAGCAGTACGACGATGAGCGACGCGGCGGTGGCCAAGGGCCCGTCGTGCAGGATGGATCGAATCATGCCGGCGAACACCACGGCGCTACCCGAGGTCGCGATGGTCTTGTTATGCTCCGGGAGGGGAAGGTACTGCAAGACGTGGGCGATGCGCAGAAGGTCGCGGCCATTCCACACCGATAGGTGCTGTTCGATGGGATAGACCAGCACCACCCGGCCGATGGTCCCGTCCGCCTCGGTGAATGGACGTCGTGCCAGGACAGGGACGTCTGCGGGCGTGAGCAAGCGGAGATCTTCCGCGATGTCGATCTGCGCGATCTGCTTGCGCTCCTTTTCGTTCAGGGCCGTGAGCGCCCGATCATGCGTGAGTTTCTGGATGTCCTTGAGCAGCGCCAGCTTGCGCGTCTGCACCTCCGCGGTTCCGGGCAGAACATCGTTGATGGTGATGATTTGGCCGATGACGTGTTCGGCCTGGTCGTTGCGCAAGATGGAGGCGCGAATCGATTCGACCTCGCCGATGTTGTCTGCCAACACGATGATGGGCGAGGGCCAACGGCCGAACAGTTTCTCCATGCTTTGATTGAACTGGCGGGAATCCTCGGTGCTTTGCAGATTGGCGTTGAGTTTGCGGAAATCGTATTCGAAGGGCGCGCCCGCGAAGTGCAGCAGGCCCACGCCGCAAAAGACGGTCAGCGCGGCGGCCACGATAGCGATGCTACGCGGGTGGCGAGACAGCCATCGGCCCAGGAAGGAAAGATTCAGCGGGGCGCGGGCGGGACGTTGTTTTTTTGCTGACGCCCGCCGGTCGAGCATGAAGAAGATCGAGGGTAGAACCGTGAAGGTGAGGGCCCAGCAGAACAGGACGCCGAACGCGGCCATCACGCCGAATTGGTAGAAGCCGCGGAACTTGGTCAGCATCAGGGTCGCGTAGGCCGCGGATGCGCAAACCGCGGCGACGCCGGTTCCTCGCGTCACCCCGGCGATCGCGCGCTCCATGGACTCGAAGGTGGAGGCGCCAGTCGCTTGGCATTCTTCGTAGCGCGACATCAGAATGATGGCGTAGTTGATGCCGTTGCCGAGAATGATCGAACCCAGAAAAGCGGTGGAGGAATTGACATAGCCGAAGGCCAGTTCGGCGACCGCGAAGGCCATCACGGTGCCGACGACGGCCGAGGTTGCGATCAGCGGCAACGAACGCAGCCGCCGGAAATAGAGGGCGATGGAGAACGCAACAATCACCAGGCAGGTGACGGTGACCCACAGAATGTCGCTTTCGACGGCCTTGCGGGTGGCGATGGCGGTGGCCACCGGGCCGCCGACAAAGGCATCCATGTGGGGGTGAAAGGCGTGCGGATCGTTTTCGCGAATGAGCCGAGCCGCCGCCTGGTAGATGCCCTCGCCGCCGTGCTCGCCGAAGATACCACCCGGAGGAAGCGCGGCGATCCACACGTAGCTGCCGTCTTGGTTGGTGAACACGCCGTCTGGAAAACGCTCGCCCAGATTGTCGTGCTTGGTCAGACGATCGCGCATGGCATCGACCGACTCCTCGTCGTCGTCGGACAGATCGACCAGCAGCGGGTTCTTGCGCCGGGAGATCTCGCTGCGCAGGCGATCGCGGATGGAAGTGAGGTCGTTCTCCGAGATGTAGAGCCACTTGTTCTTTTCGAAGAAACCCTTGAGGTCGCGGACGTGGTAGGTGGCCAAGGCCACCGTCGACTTCGGCAGCGCTTGCAGCTTTTGCGTCAGCAGATCGGCGTAGCGCAGATTCGCAGCGTGGTCGGGCGAACGAATGCCGATGAGCAGGAGCGACATGTCACCCAGGCGCTTCTGCGTCTTCTCCAGCGCGACGACGCCAGGATCATCGCTGGGAAGGAGTTCGGAGATGGCCGTCTTGAGTTCCAGCTTCGACGCGAGAGCAGCCGCGATCGTGAAGATGAGGAGAGTGACAAGCAAGATCGCGCCAGCGTGGCGAGAAACGAATTGGCAGTAGCGCACGGATCTGGAATCGGTCGAGGAGGACATCTAGAGAGCAGAACCTAACCCGTTCACGCCCCGCGAAACAAGGCCTCTAGAGACCGTGCTTTCACAAGCCGCCACCTGCGCTATGAATAGGCATGCCATCGACCAGCCTGCGCGTGGGCACCTTCACCGAGTCGGTCATTCGTTCCATGACCCGCCTGGCGAACAAGCATGGCGCCATCAACCTGTCGCAGGGATTCCCGGACTTCGACCCGCCCGAGGCGCTGAAGCAAGCGGCGGAGCGAGCCGGCAGGCACGGGCCGCATCAGTACGCGGTGACCTGGGGCGCGCCAGGCTTCCGCACCGCCTTGGCGTGCAAGCAGTCGCGCCTCATGGGCATGGCCATCGATCCCGACGAGAACATCGTGGTCACCTGCGGCAGCACCGAGGCCATGATGGCCGCGATGATGACGGCCTGCAACCCAGGGGATCGCGTGGTCGTGTTCTCTCCGTTCTACGAGAACTACGTCGCGGACACGATCCTGTCGGGCGCCAAGCCCATCTTCGTGCCGCTGCACCCGCCGGATTTTCGCTTTGACCCGGATGAATTGCGCCGCGCCTTCGCGCAGAAACCCAAGGCATTGATTCTGTGCAATCCCGCCAACCCGTCCGGCCGCGTGTTCACTCGGCCCGAACTGGAGACGATTGCCGGGCTGGCCGAGGAATTCGATGCCTTCGTCATCACCGACGAGGTCTACGAGCACATCGTGTACGCTCCGCACCGGCATGTGTACTTTGCCTCGCTGCCTGGCATGGCCAAGCGAACCATCAGTTGTAGTTCGCTGTCCAAGACCTACTCGATCACTGGCTGGCGGTTGGGCTACATCATTGCCGCGCCCGAAATCATCGCGGGCGCGCGCAAGGTCCACGATTTTCTGACCGTCGGCGCGGCGGCGCCGTTGCAAGAGGCCGCCATCGCCGGCCTGGAGCTGCCCGACAGCTACTATGCCGAGTTGCAGTCGAGCTACAGCGCCAAGCGCGACTTGTTTCTCGGATACTTGCGCCGGGCTGGTCTCACATTCAGCGAGCCCGAAGGGGCCTACTACGTGATGGTGGACATCTCCGAATTCGGCTGCAAATCCGATCTCGCCTTCTGCGAGTGGCTGACCTCAGACGTGGGGGTTGCCGCCGTGCCCGGGTCGAGCTTCTTCCGCGAACCGGTGAACCGCTTCATTCGTTTCCATTTCGCCAAGCGTCCCGAAACCTTGGCCGCCGCGGGCGAGCGCCTGCTTGGGCTGCGCAACCGAAGACCGACTTGACCAACTTGACCAATCACGGTGGGGATGGCACGATTAGCATGATCGTCGAGGGACCATGCGCAAAGCCGTGAATATCTACCAGGCCAAGACCCAACTGTCCGACATGGTAAGCCGGGCCGCTGACGGCGAGGAGTTCGTCATCGCCAAGGCCGGTAAGCCGCGCGCACGGCTGGTGCCGCTCGCTGCCCAGCCGCCTCGCCGGCGGCCTGGCGGTGGCAAGGGCAAGGTGTGGGTTGCGGATGACTTCGATGCTCCGCTACCGCCAGATCTGCTGGCTGCCTTCGAGGGGCGCTAGACTTGCGACTTCTGCTCGACACCCATGCTTTCCTGTGGTGGTGGGCTGGAGATCGAAAGATCGGCGCCAAGGCACGCGCGGCCGTCGGAAGCGCGGATACCGTCTTGGTCAGCGCGGCGTCGGTGTGGGAGATGACGATCAAGATGTCTCTCGGCAAGCTGCGTTTCGATGGGAGCATCGGCGATGCTGTGGAAGCCTGCGGCTTCGAGCGCCTTGCCATGAGATTCGAACACGCCGAGGCCGTTCGCAGCCTGCCTTCCCACCACGGCGATCCGTTCGACAGGATGTTGATTGCGCAGGCCATCGTCGAGGGCGCGACGCTGGTGACTCACGATCGCGCCGTGGCAAGCTATCTCATCCCTGTCTTGTGGATCTAGCTCGCTGGCGTCGACGGGGTTTCGCCCGTGCCGAGCATTCAGACGCGACCAGCTCTTGCATCCGCTCTCCTGTTGCTTATGACACGTGATGCTGGCAAGCTGCTTTCCACCTGACCATGAACAAAACCTCTTTGAAGTCCGCTGTTTTGGCCAGTGCATTCGCAACCCTCGGGGCGTGCGCGCACACGCCGCCGCCGCCGCCGTCGCCACCGTCGCCCTGCGCGACGCCCGAGCCCATCCGCATGAACCTGACCGCCTCGCCAAGACTGAATCCCGGCGAGAACGGCGAATCTCTGGCCACCACGGTGCGCATCTACCAACTCAAGGACACGGGCAAGCTGGTCGAGTCCAGCTTGGATCGGATTCTCGATGGAGATCGTGCCGTGCTAGGCGAAGATTTCGTCGCGGCCCAAGAAATCACGCTGTACCCAGGCGAAAGGGCTGCGCCTGCCATGGTGCGTGGCGAAGGCGCGGCTTACCTGGCGGTGGTGGCGATGTTTCGCCGCCCCGTGGGGCCGTCGTGGCGGGCCATTCGCAAGCTTCCACCACCGGATCCGCAGCATTGTCACGGAACGGTTGCAACACCCGCGGCAGTGGCTGCGTCTCAATTGAAGTTCACCTTGGAAGACAGTCGAGTGGATATGCGATGAGGTCCAATTCATGAAGGGTCTTCAACGAGTTGTTTGGTCCGAGGGCATGCTGGTTTCGCCCCAGCACTTGCAGCAGGCGGATCTGTACCACGAGCGCATGCTCGACTGCCGTCTGACGGCGAGCACGCCGCTTTCCTGGGGCATCTCGGTCGTGCAGATCGACGCCGGAGCCCTGGCCGCCGACCAACTCGTGGTGACCCGGTTCGCGGGGGTGATGCCCGACGGTCTTCCGCTGGATTTCAAGGCCGGCGATCCCGAAGCCCCGGCCGCGCGGCCCATTGGCGCGAATTTTCCGCCGGCCTTGCCCGCGCTGGAGGTCTTCCTGGCCGTGCCCAAAGAGCGCGAAGGTGTGCCATCGGTGGCGGCGGAGATGGCGGGCGATGCCAAGGCGCCGGCGGGCAAGGCCGCGATCCGAACCCGTTTCCGCAGCGCCAGTCAGAAGATCGTCGATATGACCGGCGAGGCGGCGGATCTGACCATGGCGTTTGCCCAGCGCAACCTGACCGTGCTCTTCGGCAACAATGCGCGCGACGACTACGAATCGATCAAGGTCGCCGAGGTCGTGCGCGACGCGGGCGGGGCAATGCTTGTCAGCGATGCCTATATCCCGTCGGTTCTGACCATCGCGGCCTCGCCCTTCCTCGTGGGCGCGGTCCAGCGCCTGCTCGCGCTCATGGTGGCCAAGCAACGCCAGCTCTCGGCGGAAAGGCAGCAACGCGATTCGGCGTCCATCGAGTTCGGGGCCAACGACGTGACCCGCTACCTGCAGCTTTCGGCGCTCAATGCCACCATTCCGTTTCTGGTCCACGCGGGTCGCAACGGCGACCTCAGCCCGCGTGAGCTGTACCTATTCCTGATTCAAAGCGCGGGCCAGCTGTCGACGTTTTCCATCGACACCGACCCCTCGGCGTTCCCGCCCTTTGTCTACACCGACCTGCGCTCGACCTTTGAAGAGCTGTTTGCCCTGCTGACCGGGCTTCTGCGCGCGAACCTACGCGAGCTGTGCGTGCGCGTGCCCATCGAGATTCACGAGGGCATTCACGTCGGCACGCTGAACGACGAGCGCATCCTCAAATGCCAGCAGTTCGTGCTGGGCGCGGTGTCGTCCCTGCCCGTGGAGCAGATTGCCCGCGATCTGGCCGGCCGGACCAAGATCGCGTCGTGGACACAGCTGCCGTTCCTCATGCGCGCAGCGACCCGCGGCGTTCCCTTGCAAGTCACCCACCGACCGCCCCCAGAAATCCCCGTACGGCCCGGCGTGGTCTACTTCCTGATGGACACATCGATCGATCACTGGCGGCACGTGCTGGCCGAGCGCAAGGTCGCGATCTACGCGCCCCCGCCGTTCGACCCGTCCCAGGTGAAGGTCGAACTGTACGGCATCCCGAGCAAAGGCTGAGGTGGCGACATCATGGCGGACATCGTTCAAGAGCTGACCGGAGAATGTTTCGGCGCCATCGCGCGTCTGCGCGAGCTGGACGGGCCGGTCCCGTCGCCCGAGACGGTGCACAGCCGCCTGCGCGGCTACATCGAGAAATTGAAGGATCGCGCGCGCACGCACGGTGTTCCCGACCGGGACACGCAGGACATCGTGTACGCCCTGGTCGCGCTGACCGACGAGGTGGCCATCAACACCCCCGAACCGCTGCGTTCGTACTGGATGAGCCAGCCGCTGCAGCTTCACTACTTCGGCGAGAACGTGGCGGGCGAGGGCTTCTTTGCGCGGCTGCAGGCCCTGCTCAGCGACGGGCGACGTATCGAGGTCTTGCGCGTCTATCATCTGTGCTTGCTCTTCGGTTTCCAGGGCAAGTATGGATTCCCGGGGGGCGACGTGGAGCTCATGCGCATCGCCGACGGGGTGCGCAACCTGCTCGAACGGAATCTCGAGGTGCCGGACGAAATGGCCCCGGCGGGCGAGCCGCCCGACGAGCCCATGGTGCGCAGGGCGAGCAGCAACTTGTTGCTTTGGGTGTCGCTGGGGATCTTTGCCCTGGCGCTTGCCGTTTTCGTGGGGTTGCGCGTGTCGTTCGATCAACAGGTCGCCGACGTCACTGCTCGCGTCGACAAACTAGCGCACTAGAGGTCACGCCGTGCTCAAGTACATCTTCGGGGCTATCTTCATCGCGCTCGTCTGGGCGGCCGCCATCGTTTTCCGTGGCGTTTCCGCGCTGTTCATCGCGGCCATCGTCGTCACCGCCGTGGTGGTGCTGGGACTGGCGGCCTATGCAATCTTCAAGGCCGTCGCCACGCGGAAAGCCGCCAGTGCCATCGAGCGGGGGCTGGGCGACATGTCCGGCAAGTCGAATATCCGGCCCGATCAGCAGGCCGAGATCACCGCCATGCAGGTGGAGTTCCAGAAGGCCATCGCCGGGCTCAAGTCGTCGCGCCTGGGGCACAAGGGCCGCGATGCCCTAGGCCTGCTTCCCTGGTACATCATCATCGGACCGCCCGGCGCTGGCAAGACGACCGCGTTGCGCAGCTCGGGTTTGCAATTTCCGTACGCCAAGGGCGGCAAGGTCAAGGGCGTGGGCGGCACGCGCAACTGCGATTGGTGGCTGACCAACGAAGCCATCATTCTGGATACCGCCGGCCGTTGGTCGACCCAGGACGACGACCATGAGGAATGGCTGGCCTTCTTGGATCTCTTGCGCAAGACCCGCCCCAAGAAGCCGGTCAACGGCATTCTCCTCGCGGTCAGCGTGCTCGACCTCGAGGGTGGCGAAGAGGAGATGGCGGCGCTGGCCAAGGCGCTGCGCGATCGTCTCGACGAGGTGACCGGCCGCCTCGACATGGTGGTGCCGGTCTATCTGTTGGTCACCAAGACCGACCTCGTTCCCGGCTTCGTCGAGATGTTCGGCGACTTGCGCGACAAGGAGCGCGGACAGATCTGGGGCGTTTCGCTTCCGCTCATGGCCAGTCCCGATGAACGGGCCGACACGCTGGGCGAGCAACTGCAAGAGCTCTTCGACGTCGCCGGGCAGCGCGCATTTCCGCGCTTGACCGAGGAGCGGCGGGTGGACGCACGGTTCAAGATTTTCGAGTTCTCCCAGCAGCTTGAGGCTTTTGGTCAGAACCTCACGGCGCTGGTCACCGAGCTGTTCGCCGAGAATGTCTACCAGGACGCCCCCATTCTGCGCGGCGTGTACTTCACCAGCGGCACGCAGGAGGGCCGCCCCATCGATCGCATCATGCAAAACATGGCCGCGGCGTTCGGGGTTTCCGGGCGCGCGGCGGCGTCGGTCGCCATCACCAAGCCCAAGAGCTACTTCCTGCGCGACGTCTTCACCAACGTGGTGTTCCCCGACCAGGCAGCGGCGGTGCGCAGCACGCGGGTGATGCGCAAGGAGCGGGTTCGTCGTCTCGCCATCACCGCGGCAGCTTGCGTGCTCGCCGCCGGTTTCCTTTTTCTGCCGATTCGCTCGTACAGCACCAATTCCGGCTATGCCAAGGATGCCCTGCGCGCCATCGACAAGCTGGCCTCCAGCAAGTCGAGCAAGGACGGCGCGGGTCTGGTTTCCGCGGAATCGCTCGAATCCGTCGAGGATTTGGCCAAGTCGCTGGCCGAAGGCGACAGCAGTTCGGCGCTGTTCCCGCGCGCGAGCGTGACCAAGCAACTGCATACCTCCGTCGAAAGGCTGGTGGTGCGTCCCATCGTGCGTGCCGATCTGGCCAAGGCGGCATCCCAGGGCGGCCTGGGCGCCTCGGATCTCATGGATGCGCTGGTGTTGCACCTGCTGCTCACCCAGGACAAACAGCCCGATGAACCCACGCCGCGCACCGATCGCTGGGAGGCCGCGGTCAAGCTGGCTGCCGAAAAGGCATCCGCGCGCTGGGTGGCCCTGACCAACCAGCCCGCCGCTGGGCGGGCACCGCGCGTGCTCGAAAACCTGGTCAAGTTCTACCTCCTCGGCATCACGGATCCGGCGGACATGATCGACCGGGACAAGAAGTTCGTGAACTACGCGCGGACCATCTTGATCGGCTCGGGCGACGATCCGCTGGCCGAAATCATCAACGATCCAAGCATGCCGCGCGACCTCAAGGCCATCGACTTGCTGGGCAGCGCGGTCGTGCTCTTCACTCCTCAACAACAAGGCAAGGGCAGCAAGAAGGAGGTCGCCGTGCGCGGCGCCTTCACGCCGACCGGGTACCTGGCCGTGAAGAAACGCCTCGGCCAGCTCGAAAAGGCCCAGGACGACGACGAGAACTCGTGGATCCTGGGCAAGGAGCGCAAGGCCAAGGACGCCCGCGCCATCGCCAAGATCAAGGCGGACTACTTCGGGCAGTACATCGCGGCTTGGAAGCGATTCCTGCTCACCTTGGCCATGCGCGAACCGGCCTCGCTCGACGAGGCGCGCGCCCTTATCAAGAAACTCAACAGCGACAAACCCTTCGAGGCGACCTGGAAGAACATCAACGAGAATTTGGTCCTCAAGGACGAGTCGCTGGCCGACAAGGCGCTGGGCATGCTCAAGGGCGCCGCTGCCAAGAAAGGCCTCAAGGATCCGCGCGGCAAGGGAAAGCAGGCCGACGACGATGACGATGACAATCGGGATCCCGGCGCTAAGCAGGTCGAGACCGCGTTCGAAGGGCTGCTTCGCTTCGGCTCGGTCAAACCCACGGGCTTTGAGCAATACGGCCAGATTCTGACCGAGCTGGCGGGCGCCATGGGCGATCAGGGCATGCCCGACGGCAAGACCTTCCAGACCGCCATTCGCACCCAGCGCACGAACCTCTCCAACCTCATCGCACGCTACGACGACCAGGGTTGGGAGCAGGGGATGCTGGAAAAGATCCTGATGCCGCCCTTGCGCGGCGCCGAGGTCGCCGTAGTGGGCGCCAGCGCGGACTCGGCCAATCGCAAGTGGTGCGAGACCGTGTTCGTGGCCTTCGATCAGCTGCTTGCCGGCAAGTACCCGTTCGCCAGTGGCAAGATGGGCGAAGCCAAGATCGCCGACATCGAGAAATTCTTCCAGCCGTCGACCGGGACGCTGTGGCAGTACTTCAATGACTCGCTCGCCTCGGACATCGAGAGGGTAGGGACGCTTTTCCGTCTCAAGGAAGGCGGCGCGGTTCACTACCGCGATGAATTCCTGAAGTTCCTCACCCACTCGGCCGAATTGACCGGCCGGATTTTCGCCAAGGAGCCTGGGAAGATCGGCATGCCCGTGGGTGTCCACATCCGCCCGTCGGCGCAGTACTCGAAGATCATCATGGATCTCGGCACCAAGAGGATCACCGGGCTCAATGCCGTGGATCGCTGGGACGAATTCGTGTGGCCCGTCCGTCGCGCCAACTTCCGGCTTTTCGTCAAGAGCGACGAGGTCGAGGCCATCGGGCCGCGCGACGAGGGCGAGTGGGCGCTTTTCTATCTGCTTGCCATGGGCAACAATCCGTCGAAGAACGGCGACTACGTCTCGCTGACCTATTCGCCAGCAAACGGCCAGAACAAGATCCTGGTCGACTTCAAACCAGACAACATTCGCGAGATCTTCCAGAAATTCGCGCTGCCGAGGAGTATCACCAGCGGCGGCGGTTCATGCAGGAAATAGCTGGGGTCGCCATGTACATCAATACTCTACCGCGCATCCGTGAACCGGCGGCTGGCCTGTACGGAAAGATCCTGGCCGAACGCGACTTCGTTCGCATTAACGCCGGCGATTTTCAGCAGGCGGCGCTCGATCAGTGGTTTCAAGAGGGCGTCGAGTGCCTTCACACCGATCGCACGCGTCTGCCCAACGAGCCGACGCACTTTCTTCTGATCGCGCCCAGCGGGGACGCGTTTGTCGGCGGGTTCATGCCCGGCGAGGATGCGGTGGGGCGGAACTTCCCGCTGGTCATTTCAGTGCGCCTCGAAGCGCGCAAGCTGGTCGATGCCTTGCCGCTGCTACCTTCGATCTTCGGGCCGTTCTACGAGGCGGCGACGACGGTTGCGGAAGCGGCCCGCGGACTGACTGCTCAGGATTTGGCCGCGCAGGTCGACTGGCTCAAAGAGACGCTGAAACAGAGCGCCCCCGCGCTGCCGCTCGACATCCTGCTGGCTGGCTCCAGCTTCTTCGAGTTGCGCGTGGCCATCGGCAGCTTGAACGAGGGCGGCGGATACGCGCTCCACACCCTGGCCACCGCGTGCGAGCAGGCCTCGGCCAAACCGCCCGAGTCGGCCAAACAAACCATCGTTCTCGAATGCCCGACCCCGACGGACGGCATGCGCGCGTTCTGGCTGGAACTCATCCGGCGCAAGTTGCGCTCAGGTGCTGCCACGCCCTCGGTGATGTGGACCCCGTCGCGCCTGCTGGTGGCGCTGGGACCGGCGCCGGCGCAAATGCTGGCCTTCCTGGCCAATCCGGAGCACAAGAGCCAGCGCTTCTGGCCCCTGCACACGGACAGCGTGGCGGCCAACGAGAAGGCCGTGCAGGCGCTATCTTCGGCTCAGTCGCAGCTTCTTGGTTCCGGCCAAGCTTCACTGGCGGACGTGCTGGAGACGTTCGGGGCGGGGTAGGCATCCTCGCTGCGCTCGGAGCGTCTCCTCACGTCCCGTCGGATCGCTCCTGCCCGCCCGCGCGCCGAGCTTGTATCCAGTGATCGTCGCCACAGTGAACGACCACCGCTCATCCTCGCGAATTCGCGCGACAGCTTTCGTGATACGTTGACTGCGGTACGATTCCGCCCCCTTCGTTCGGCCGGCTCCAAGCAAGAGGTTACGATGAAATCATGTTTCGTTGCGTTTTGCGTTTTCTTCCTTCTCCCCGCGTGCGACCAAGTGAAGACGCCAGACAATACGTCAGTTCCCGGTAGCACTCCGGGTGGAATGGGTGGTTCAAGTGGATTTGCGGTCACGGGTGGCAGTGCCTCATGGGATGGGGCTTTTGCGAGCGAAGATTCGAGTGGATCTGGCGGCGCTGGAGCAACCGGTGGCACGCTGGGAATGGGTGGCGGTTTTGCCCTAGACGGGCAGGCCGGCGCGGATACTGGCGTTGCCACTGGGGGCGTCAGTTCCACCGCAGGCGCCAGCGCCACTGGAGGCACCAGCTCCACTGCAGGCGCAAGCTCCGCGGCAGGAACCCTGGCCATGGGAGGAGCCATTGGCGGCACCTTCAGCGTGGACGCCGGCCCTGGCGAAGGTTCAGGCAGCGGTGGAATTGGCGGTGCCCATGCGAGCGGAGGAAGCCTAGGCACTGGCGGAAGCGATGGTGCAATCGGAAGGGATGGCGGACCTAGCAATCCCATCGACGCCAGTCCAATCGACCTGCCCGAGGACAGACCCAGCGGGAGCAGCGATGCCGCGGACGCGCTATCCGGTCCGATGCTCAAGCTCGTCGCCGGGGCACTGGGCGGACACGGCATGCAGGACGGGACTGGGCCGGTCGCAAGGTTCTACGATCCGATGGGAATGGCCAGCGATGGCAAGGGCAGTCTCTTCGTTGCGGACCAATTCAATCACACGATCCGAAAGATCGACCTTTCGACCGGGGCTATCACCACGCTGGCCGGCTACCCAGGAGTCGTCGGCACCAGCGACGGTCCTGGGGCGAACGCACGCTTCAGCGCTCCCCAGGGCGTAGCCTACGACGGTAGCGGAACTCTTTTCGTCGCGGATTCCGACAACCACATGATCCGCGCTGTGGATCTCGCCACCAGCACCGTCACCACCCTGGCCGGGCACGCGGGGATTTCTGGCAGCGCCGACGGCACCGGGTACTCGGCCCAGTTCTACTATCCCCGCGGCGTGGCCAGCGACGGCGCGGGCACCCTTTTCGTTGCGGATGCCTTCAACCACACGATTCGCAAGGTCGTCGTTGCCACGGGTGAGGTCACCACACTCGTCGGTGCCGCGAAATCCTCCGGCAGTGCGGACGGAACTGGGAGCAGCGCACGCTTCAACTATCCGGGTGCTTTGCTTTACGATGGCGCCGGCAACCTTTTCGTCGCGGACACGCGCAACAGCGCCATTCGCAAGATTGTCGTCTCGACCGGCGTTGTCACGACCGTCGCAGGCTCTGCGGGAAGCTCGGGCAGCGTCGACGGCGTTGGAACTGCTGCCCGACTCAACTATCCCATCGGAATGAGCAGCGACGGCGCGGGCAATCTCTTCTTCGCCGATTCCTACAACCACACGATTCGAAAGCTGGTCATCGCCAGCGCCGCCGTCACCACGCTCGCCGGCTCTGCCGGCGTCTTTGGCAGCGCCGACGGTACGGGCGCTGTGGCCCGGTTCTACTATCCGGATGGTGTGGCCAGTGATGGCGCGGGCAACCTCTATGTCGCGGACTCGATGAACAATGAGATACGCAAGGTTGTCATTGCTTCGGCAGCGGTCACCACCTTCGCGGGGGCGATTCCACACCAAGGCAGTACCGATGGCAGCGGCGGCGCCGCGCGCTTCTTTGCTCCAGAGCGCGTGGCCAGTGATGGTGCGGGCAACCTCTATGTCGCCGACACGATCAACACCACGGTTCGAAAGATCGTCATCGCGACCGGCGCCGTCACGACGTTTCTGGGCAGTCCGACCAACTCTGGCCACGACGACGGTATCGGGGCGGTCGTCTCGTTCGGTTATCTCATGGGCATCGCCTACGATGGCGCAGGCAATCTCTTCATCTCGGACTCATCGGGCTGCACCATCCGAAAGGCTGTCATCGCCACCCGTGCCGTCACCACGTTCGCCGGTCTGGCAGAAAACATGGGTAGCGCCGACGGCACGGGATCGGCCGCGCGATTCCACTATCCATCGGACCTGACCAGCGATGGCGCGGGTAATCTCTTTGTCGCCGACACCATCAACCACACAATACGCAAGATCGTCCTCGCCACGGGAGCCGTCACCACGCTGGCGGGCTCCGCTGGCAACGCCGGCACGGCAGACGGCACCGGGGATACCGCGCGATTCAATTCACCGTACGGCGTTGCCAGCGACGGCGCAGGCAACGTCTTCGTTGCCGATTCGAAGAACTACACGATCCGAAAGATCGTTGCATCCACTGGGGCCGTCACCACGGTCGCGGGTGTCGCAGGCACTTCCGCATTCGCCAATGGCACCGGGACCGGCGCTCTTTTCGCCTACCCTTACGCTCTGACCAGCGATGGCGCCGGCGGCCTGTTTGTCGCTGACGTGGACAACCACATGATTCGCAAATTCGTCATCGCCTCCGGGGTTGTCACCACGGTGGTAGGTTCCCCCAGCAATTTCGGCGTGGTCCTCGGGCCGCTTCCGGGTGGAGTGAACTCGCCTCTGGGGCTGGCATTTGTGCCCAACCAAGGGCTCTTCATTGTGGATCAACCGGAAAATGCCATTCTCGTCGCCCAATTCTGATTGGTTGAGTTCACCATGAGGCTTGGAGACTCTCTTGGATCTGATGGTGGTTCCAGCGCGTCGGCCCCGAGACGAGCTCACCTACGAGCCAGGCGCTCACAGTCGACGCTGGCATGGCCAGCGCCAAGCCCACCATTCCTACCTCTTCCAGATTGGGACCGGAAACGCCGCCTGATGACAGGCCAATGAACATGAGTGGTACGGGGCCGCCCATGAGACCAGCAATGTAAATTAGGCACCGCTCGGCTCGGACAGGCTGGCAAGCCCACCGACAATCCCGAGAAGTGCGAGCGCGAAGGCTAGAAGGTTCACAGCTGTCCCATTGTTGCCTTGCGGTGCCCTATGGCGTTGGCACGGTCCTACCGCTGATCCGTGGGCGCCAGCTCGATGAGGGGGATCTCGTCGCGGCGCTTGGGGCGGAGGTCTTTGCCGATGAGGGGCGGGAGTTTCAGTTCTTGCGCAAGCGTTGTCGGCGGCTTGGTCCAGTCGAGCAGGGGCACGAGTGAGAGGCGCCGGGGTTCGAGGGTGCCATCGGTAAGGGTGTCGCGTGGCCAGGGAATGTCGGTGTGGGTCGCTCGGGCCGCCAGGGTCAGCAGGAAGGTGATGGGATTGTAGGAATAGATGATCTGGTTCTGCGGCAGGCCGGCGTGCTCGGAAAGGGCGTCGTTCCAGAAGGTGTAGGGGGCGATGGCAATGGCATACATGCGGCGACGGTCGGCCTCGGGGATCGCGGCCAGTTCGCGCAGACCGACGAACTCCGCAAGGGTCGTCCGGTCGCCCCACTCGTGGCGGTGGCGCACGACCGCGCGGCGCAAGGCCTGGCGCTTGGTCAAATCGTTGCCATGGAAAAGAGCGGTGAGCTCGGCTGCGTCCACTTGCCCGTCGCCGTTCTTGTCCATCATGGCGACCAGCGGCGCGCGGCGAGCGATGGGGCCGTCGGCGCTGGCGTTGAGATAGCGAAAGCCGCGGTCGAAGTCGCCGGGCAGCTTGTCCGCGGTGAAGATCTCGAAATGCACCTCCGAGCCCTGCTCGGGCCCGCGGTTGACGTGGCCGATGTAGCCCACGAGGTCGGCGGTTTCTACCCGTTCGTCGAGCAGCGTGACCGCGCCCGATTCGATCGCTCGGCGGGCCGCTGCCCGGTCAGGTTGCAGGAGGGCTTGCATCCAAGGCACCGGGTTGTCGGTGCCAAACTCGGGCAGGCTCAAGTGCGCCAGCAGCGAAAAGAAGGTGATGACCTCGCCGTCCACCTCGATCTCGTGCTTGATGAGGACGAACGAGGTCGACGAACCATTGCGCTCGGCCTTGCGCGCGGCCACGATGCGTCCGCGCGTCGGCGCCACGACAGATGCGCCAGCCCTGCCGTGGAGGTGGACGCCCGAGTGGAAGAGCCGTCCGGGCGCCAGCGGGAAAAATCCCGTGGCACGCTCTTCGCTGCTGAAATAGGCGGCCCGCCGCGCGCTCAAGAGATCGTCGCGCGTGCGCGGAACCTCGGTGAAGGCGCGAATCTGGATGGGAAAGACGAACCCTTGCAAGGCGCGCAGGATGCGCTTCCAGTCGAGCGCGCCCGGATCCCATTTTTGCTTGTCCAGATCCACGTGCAGGTGGCCGACGATGCCGTGGAACGACAGTGGGTCTTCAAGGGTGTCCATGATGACTTCGCCGTTCTTCTCGGGAACCTCGGGCTTCATCTTGGGAAAGATGCGCAGCAAGGTGCGGGTCAGCGCCACGATGGACTCGTACTGCTCGGGCCGGAAGTCGTAGGCGTCGTATCTTGCGCCGTTGATGACGACGATCTTGCGCGGGCGCGTGCGCCACTCGGCCGGCAGTTTGTTCATCTCGTCCGCCTTGTAGCGACCGCGGTTGCAGATCTCGACGCCGACCGAGATCGAGTTCTCTTGTTCCGCGTGGTAGGCCCGCTCGGCCAGATCCAGGGTCTGGTAGATGGTGCCGTCGGTGTCGATCATGAAGTGCGCGGACAAACCGCAGCCCGTGCCGCCGCCGGGCCGGGTGCGGTTGTGCATGGATTTGAAGCACGAACGCGAATTGACGCAACCGTCGAAGTGCAGCACGAATTGCGAGACGATGGCTTGCAGGTTCTCGAGGGTGCGCTTGGTGAAGCCCTTGCGCGTGCCGAAGCGGGGGGAGTCGAAGTCGCAGCACCCGCCGGTCTGGTCGATGCAGCGAACTTGGTAGGCATCGAAACCCTGCTCGTCGTTCCACAAGACCACGGTGCGGCCCACGTCGAAGGGTTGGCCGGCGGCGATGATCGCCGTGCCACGCGTCGCCGCGGGCGCTGCGGGGGATGCGGGTGTGGACTCGCCCGCCGGTGCTGCCGTCAGGAGCGCCACGATGAGTGGTGAAAGGATGCTGCCCATGCGCCGCCGGATGATACTTCAGGTGACCCAATTCTTTGTGATAGGTGTTTGACCATCGTCGCCAGCAAACCTATCATCGCAGGCGGCGAGCTTCCCGTGTTCGACAAATCCAAAAAAGGGGTTCCATCTTCCCAGCGCAAGGGCGGCCCTGTGTCCCGTCGCAAGCCGGGCGTCAAGGGGTGGAGCAAGGTCGACGATTCCTCCCTCCCCGACGAGGGTCGCGCTTCCATGGCCGCGCCGGCCCGAACCGAAGAGCAGCCCTGTCCCAATTGTGGCCAGCCCATGCTTGCGGCCTGGGGCTCGACATGCGGCAACTGCCGGCCGCGCATGGCATCGCCCAAAACCATGTTCATGTCGACGGTCGACGACAAAGGCATGATGCCCACACCTGGCATCAGCCTGGGCTGGTTCGTCGTGCTCTCGTCGCTCGACCAGCAGCACCACGGCGCGCTGCTGGAACTTGCCACCCCGGTGACGATTCTCTCGCGCGGCGCCCAGGAAAACACCTCGCTGGAGACCTGGGTCGACTTCAACGACAAGTTCATTTCCAATGGCCATGCCCTGATTCACAGGCCCAAGCGCGACAGCCAGGACGAGGCCTTCACCATTCGCGACCGCGAGGTGCCGGGGCCGTCGGCGAACGGAACCTTCGTGAATTCTCACAAGCTGGTGCCGGGCGAGGTCATCGAGCTCTCCGAGGGTGACATCGTTCGCGTCGGCCGAACCGAGCTGATGTTCAAGTCGCTGTGGCTTTCCCCAAGTGGAAAGGCGGGAATGTGACATCCCGGTCGCTTGCCTTCGTGGCGCCGCTGCTGGTGCTCGGCACGACGGGCGCCGCGCATGCCGCGCCGATGTTCCTGGCCTCGCCACCCGAGATCGATCGGGACTCGGGCGAGATGGTGCTGCTCGTCGGGGGCATCTCGGAAGATGGCACCACCCTGAAACCCTCGGCCGTGGAGGTCGAGATCGATGGGCAGCCCGGACCCGTGCCCAAATCGCTCGAAGTCTTCTCGGAATTCGCGCAGACCGCGGCCGAGGCCAGCCAGTCGTGGAAGTCTCCGCTGGCGGTCGGTCTGGTCTACCTGTGGGTCAAGGACGTGTCGGCGGGGATCTCGGACGCCATGCTGGAGGGTGTTGGGGGATTTTTCAGGCGCATCCCCGCGCGAAGCAACGTCTATGCAACCCTGTACGGCCGCAAGCGGCAGCCGATTCCAAAGCTGAAAGCCTCCGAAATCGGCGGCCAGTTGCACGACCTTGGCTACATCCCTGGCGACCGACCGAATCTGGCGGACGCCATCCGCGTCGACCTCAAGGCCCTGGCGAGCGACGAGAGTCCGTTCAAAGTGCTTTTGGTGGTGACCGACGGCCGTGACTACAATGATTCGTCGGGGGACAGCTCCGCTGACTTTGGCGCGGTGGCCGACGAGATCGACAAGGCCGGGGTCAAGCTGCTGGTGGTATCGTTCCCGCCGCCCGAGGCCGATGCCGAGCAGAGCACGAAAAACCTTGGCGACCTCGCCGGTTCGGGTGATTTTCGCCGGGCCACCGAGCAACCCCTTGAGGTTCAGTCCACGCTCGAATCGCTGGGCCAGTCCATCGCGGACATGCGGCGGGTGCGCCTGGAGATCCCTTGGGGCTGGCGCAATTTCGGGGGCACGCACAAGCTGCGCCTGAATCTGACCGCGGATGGCAAGCGGCGGGCGCTCGAGGTTGGCAAGGTCACGGTGGCGGCCGGCATGACCTGGATGCTGGTGCTGCTCGGGATCGTCATCGGGTTGCTGGCGGTTGCCGCCATCCTCGTGGTGCTGCTGCGCCGGCGCTCGTCGGGCGAAGAGCCAGTGGCTGATGAGGATGAAGATCCAGTGGTCGCCGCGGCCCACGCACTCATTCAGCGTGGACTTTCCGCTCAGCGGGCGTTGGTCGAGCTCACCCGCGGCTACCCCAACGACGTGGCCAGCCTGGCCGAGCTCGATGCCTCGGTGTTCGCGGACGAACGCTATCCTTTGTTCAAGACCAAGGCGGGGCGGCGCCGCTTCGAGGAGCTGCAGGCACTTCTGTCGCGCAAGTCCAACGACGATACGCTGCTTGGCAACGATCTGGCCGAGGTGCTGGCGCAGTCCATTTCCGGTCAGTCGCCGCCCGATCAGGTCGCCAGCAGCATCGCGGCGCGCGTGCCCGAAGACCAGTGGGGTGCTTTCTCTCGCATGGGGCTAGACGAGCTCGCGCGCGCCCTGCGCGCTTCGGGAGGGCGCCATCCCGTACTGGCCTCGCCGCGTGCGCGGGGCGTGGCACTGGAGATTCAAGCCGCGCTTCGCAGCGAGAGCCGGAGCAGCAACAGCGCTCTGGCGGTGGGCTGGCTTGTGCGCGCGGCGGGGCAGGGCAAACGGGGCGAAACTCTGCGGCTTGGCAGCGGGCGTTCGGTATTGGGCCGCGGCCCCAGCTGTGAGATCCGCATCGAGGCCGATACGCAGGTTGCCGAGCAGCACGCGGCCATCGCCGTGAAGCGCGGGGCCTTCACCATCGAGCCAATGCAGGGCACGATCAAGGTCGAGACCAAGCCAGTCAGCGGGCGGCAACCTTTGGGCGATGGCGACACCATCGAGATCGGCCGCGGCCGCTACGTCTTCAAGTGCGTGTCCAGCGGAAGCATCGATCAAAGCCGTCCGGGCACCTGATCATTCTAAAGGGGCGGGCCGCGGCCCGCCCCTCGTCCGCGAAGTAAATTCGCGGACTTCACCCCACCTGCGGCCGAGCCTTTGGCTCGGCTTCTCAAGACCCGCCCAATCTATGGACTGGTCTTCAGCCTTTGCCTTCCCGCCACTGCTTCCACCCGATCGAGCACGGCGCGCGCATGCATGGTGCGGGCGTAAACATAGAGGGCGGCGGGGGTGTCGTCGCCGAGGACTTCCTCGCTGACGCGCAGGTGTTTGCTGATCGCGAAGACGATGGGGTGGGGCAGGCCAGCCTCGACCATCTCGACGCGTCTCCAGACCGCGGCTCGGCTCCAGAAGCCGAGCACTTCGAGATAGACGCGCTGACCGGTTTCGCGATGGACGAATTCCAAGTCGGGCACGCACACGCCGATGCCTGGCAGATCCAGGATGGCTTTGGCCGGGGAGGCCTGCCAGGGCGATTCCAGGCGGTTCAGATCCGATAGCAGCACCGCGACCTCGTCCGGAAGATCCACCGCGGACTCTCCCGCGGGCGCGGTTGCGCCTCCGCGCAGATGGGTGCGCAAGGCGCGGCGATCTTTGCCCCAGCGCAGATCAGCCGTCACGTCCCAGGCATCGCAGGCCATGAGCGCGGGTAGAGCCAAGGCCAGCTTGAGACCGTATTTCGTCGTCTGCTCGAACAGGCTGAAGGGGCCGTCGATGTCGATGGCGTAACCCATCTCGCGCCCCAGTTTCTCGACGGTATAGAGCAGACGATGAAACTTGAGCTTGCGAAACAAGGCGCGATAGCCGGCCGCGCTCGCGCAGAAGACCCGGGCGTGCAAGCGCACGGCGCGCAGGAGCACGGCCTGGTGTTGGGCCAGCTCGTAGGTGGAAAGCAAGAGATCCGGCGAGGAAAGGTTGGCCTTGCGCAGGACATGCGCGCTGGGCAGATCGGCGTAGAGCGCCTCCTCGATGGCGTCCACATCCACGCCTCGCCTGCGTGCGATCTCTTGCAGCAGGTCGGTTCGCGCGAAATCGCCCGCAGTGGTCCGGCGCAGGTCGGCCGACCGGGTGAAAATCTCTCGGCGCAGTTCGATGGGATCCATGGTCGCGCCCTCGTCGAATTCGCAGGTGTCGAGAGCGAGCTTGAACAGGGCGCGGGCCAGACGCGTTTCCGACGGCGCGACGGCCACCTGCGCCCAGGCTTCGAGCAGGGCACCGCGCGGCAGTCCGACATGGGCGCGCACGAGTGCGAGGGCGCTCGACGCCAACTCGCGGGCGCGCGGCCGCTCGGGGTCGGTCAGGGGAACGACTTGCAAGCGATCGCCGCGGCGACGGACGTGGACCAGATCAGCGGTAAGCAACGTGATCGCGACGCCTCATGCTGGTCATGGATTCGCTGGTGCCGCCGGTGACGAGTTCGTAAAGCACGGCGCGCTTGTCTTTGCCCTTGCGCAGGATGCGGCCCAGGCGCTGCACGTGTTCGCGCACCGAACCGCTGCCCGACATCACGATGGCCACGTTGGCTTCGGGAATGTCCACGCCTTCGTTGAGCACCTTGGACGTGGCGATGGCGGCAAAATCGCCCTGGGTGAAACCCTGCAAGATCGCGCTGCGTTCGCTGACCCGGGTGTGGTGGGTGATGGCCGGGATGAGGAACTTGCGCGACAACAGATAGACGGTGGCGTTGTCCTGGGTGAACACGATGGTCCGGTCCTGGCGGTGTTGGTGCAGCAGCCGCTCCACGTAGTCGAGCTTGGCCGGCGCGGTGAAGGCGATCTCGCGCTGGCGCCGATAGGCAGCGAAGGCGCGCTGGCCTTCCTCGGTGCGCGAAGAGCGGATAATGAAATCGGAAAAACCGCGCGGGCTGGCCATGGAGATGCCGCTGTCGGCGAGGAACTGGCGGTAGATAGCACGCTCGCGCTCGTATTCCGCACGCTCCTCGGTGGAAAGATCCACGCTGACTCGCACGGTCTCGTAACTGGCCAGGTATTCCCCCGCCAGCTCGACGATGTCCTTGCGGTAGACGACGGGGCCGACCAGTTCGTCCAAGATAGCGTCGCGCCCATCGGTGCGTTCGGGCGTGGCGGTGAGCCCGAGGCGAAAGGGCGCCAAGCAAAAGCGCGCGCCTAGGGCGTAGCTTTCGCCAGGCAGGTGATGGCATTCGTCGAAAACCACCAGGCCGAAACGGCAGCCCAGGTGCTCCATGTGCAGGTAGGCCGAATCGTAAGTCGTGACCGTAAGTGGCTGCACGTCGTAGTCGCCGCCACCGACGATTCCGATCTTCGTAGCAAAGGTGGCGCGCAGTCCGTCGTGCCACTGGCGCACCAGGTCTAGCGTGGGCGTGACGACCAGAGCGCTGCGCTGGCGGTCGTCAATGGCCAGGTGCGCGACCAGGGTCTTGCCCGCGCCGGTGGGCAACACGACCACCCCGCGACAGCTTCCCGCTTTCCACGCGGCAAGGGCGGCAGTCTGGTACGGCCGCGGCTCGCGATGCACCAGCGCTCGGGTGGCCAGGGTGTCGTAGCGTCGTGCCTCGTCGAGGTACGGGATCTTGGTGCCACGCAGAGCGAGTACCACCTCGGCATAGCGGCAGGCCGGCGCGCGCAAACAGGCGCTTCGTTCGTCCCAGACGCAATCGGCGGGCAGTCCGGCCGTTTGCGCAGGCCATCCAGCAATTTCGACGGTCCCGGCGACGAAACGCAAGACCACGCCATTTGCGGAGGGCAACATTGCGGTGTCGTCGGCGGTCACGCGCGCGAGTTTGGCACAACCGAGCCCCTCGGCGCATCCCGGGATGTGGCGCCGTGGTCAGATCGTGGCTGCGGCTACGGCTTGGCCGTGATTTCTGCCTTGCCTGCGATGGTCATGAGATCGTCAACGGCCACGAACATCAGGCTGGGCAGTTCGATCTTGTGTGCGGTCAGGCTTTCGCTGAAGTCGAAGCTGATGTGAAAATGCGTGCCATCCTTGGTTTCCACGGTGATGTCGATGGGATGGCTGACGGAGACTCCGTGCAATTCCACCGAGGCTTGAACCGCAACCTTGATGGTACCGATCGTCGGTAGCTTGAAACCCGGCAACGCCGCGCGCACGGAGGCCCATGGGTACTTCTCGCCCTCGACCGTTTCCATCATGTGGGAATCGCGGTTTGCGTTGTCGCTATCGAAGGTGCTGACCTGGGCACGTGCCATGACCTTCAAACCCGTCGCATCCACGCTGCCACGCACGGCCATGGCCTTGCTGACGCCGACCATCTTGTGGAACTTGTGCACCACGGTGTACTCGACCGTCCCGACGCCGGACAGCTGGGTGGTCTGCGCGAAGAGGTCGCCAGGTGCCGCGAAGACGAAGATTGTCAGTGCCAGGAAGTGGATAAGTCGCCTGTGAATCATGGGCTGGATTCCTTTCGCCTCGGTCGAGAATGGATGTGTGGACGCGGGGTCGCGCTTTCTCCTTCCGCCACCCCTTGACCCAGTACCCTGTGGCTCGGAGGATCAGGCTTCATGTGCGCTATGGCGATCCGCATTTCTGAAATAAGATGTTCGAGCGTGGGTCGACGTTTCAAGTGTGAACGCAAAACGGAGCAAAAGCCTCCTATTTTGGAGGGCGGATTCCGCATTTGTCCATGAAGCGCCTGGCCTGGTTCATTGCCGCATCTCTCCTTGTCCTGGCGGTGGCCTGGGACTTCGTGGCCGCGACGACCTTCTTGGGCGACGACTATCTGTTTCGCGCCTTCGCCCGGCTGGAAGAAAACCCCTTGGTCGCCTTTATCGCCGACGAGCACGGCGGCGAGTACTACCGGCCCTTGCCCATGGTTTTGTGGTGGGTGCTCGAACGCATCTCGGGCGGCCAGGCGTGGGTCTTTGCGTTCGCTGCCTTCATCGAGCACGCGCTGTGTGCCCTCTTGCTGATCGTGGCCAGCCGCAGGCTTGGTTTCTCTGGCTGGACCGCGCTGCTGGCAGGGTGCCTGTTTTTTGCCGCGCCCGCCGAGCGCGAGGCCGCGCTGTGGTTCTCGGCCAGTACGGATCTGCTGGCAGCGCTGGCGATGCTTGGAGCGGTCGTGTGCTTTCTCGCGGACAGGAGATGGGTGCGGCTATGTTCCATCGCCCTGGCTGCGGCGGCCTTCCTTTGCAAGGAGACCGCGCTGGTGCTGCCCGCGCTCCTGGCAGCCGCGTCCTGGTTTCGCGCGAGCAACCAAGGAAGGGCGCCGCTCGCCAGGCGATGCTTGATCCCTGTCTTGCCCCATCTTGCCGTAGCGATTTTTATCCTCTCGCTGCGTGCGTTGGTCTTGCAAGGGGTAGGCGGCGCCAACGATCCCCTGGCGCCCTGGTGGGGACGGGCCGTGCAACTCGTGTCTGGGCTGGTTCACGCCGTCACGGCCTACGCGCCGTTGCCGGAATGGGTGGCATGGCTGGCGGGCGTGTTGTTGCTCGTCTGGGCCACACTTGGCGCCCGGCACCGCCGAGCTCTGGCCGGTTTCGCGATCTGCTGGGTGATGGTCTCACTTGCCCCTTTGCCCGCGGCCGGCTGGGTCGTGGGCGCGCGCTACTTCTACCTGCCGGCCGTGGGGCTTGCGCTGCTTCTCGCGCTGGCGCTGGAAACCGCCGGCGGACTCGCCTCGGTCTTCGCGGTGGTCGTTCTCCTTGGGCTCGGACTGCTTTCGGGTCATCATCGCGCCACCGAGGTGAGGCTCTACCGGCAGGCGGTGGCGGTTGCCCGCGCCGGCGTGGAAGAAGGCGTGTCGCGCGGGCATCGCGTGTTCTTCGTGAGTGGCGGGGTGAAGGATCTCGATCTCGCCATCAAGCTCGACCGCCGCGCGTCCGAGGCGGTGCACGGTGCCGTGGTGATCCCGGACGTGCCCGCGTCCTTCATTTGGCTACCGTCCGACTTGGCTAGCCGCCTCGATTTCCTGCTCGCGCGGCCATCCTTGCCACCGTCGGGCGCCTATCGCTTCGGCGACGCCCGGCTGGTTGGGCTGGCGCGCCGAGAAGAGGCCCCCGACCTCGACGAGGTGCTGAACCGCCTGCCCGAACTGAGAATCCTGCGCCTCTCGCACAAGGCCGGCCGGTTCAGCATCGAAGACCGAACCGAGGAATTCACGCGCGGGCGTGAGTAGCGGGCGCGAATGCTCTTTCCCGCTCGGTGCTCTCTGTTTCCTCCGCTCTCTCTGGTACCATGAGGCACGGCGGTTACCATGGCAAAAGCGCAAGCAACCCATCTCGAACTCATCAAGTCGGCGGTCGCCCTGGCCTCCAAGCGCAACTTCGACCATCTCCTGTACGTAGGGGATTTGCTGCTGCCCGAGGATGTCTTTCGCGGCAAATCGGGTGCGCGCAAGAAGCTCGTCCAGGCGGTCGTGAGTGAAGCCCAGCGCGCGGTGGTCGAGGCCTCGGGCGTGCGGGTCATTCCCCTGCCGCAATACGATCTCGGCCGGGCGGAAAAGCTGAAGCTGGCCGTGGTCAGCGGCATCGCCCGCGGCTTCTACTCCGAGGGCGACGTCGTGGTGGCGTTGCTATCGGCGCGGCCGGTGGGCAAGCCAGACTCGATTCTCGTGGTCAACGTGGGTCCGGATGACGAGGACGTCGGCTTTGGTTTTTTGCGCAGCGAGGGCGTATCGCCCGAGATCCTGGAAGCCCTCATCGACTTGGCAGTCACCATCGGCGTCGAGGGATGGGAAGGGCGGCCGGTGGGCACGCTGTTCGTGATCGGCGACTCGAACAAGGTCATGGAACAGTCGCGGCCGCTCAGCCTGAACCCGTTCCAGGGCTATTCCGAGGACGAGCGCAACATGCTCAACCCCGAGGTCAAGCGGGCGCTACGCGCCTTTGCAGTACTCGACGGCGCCTTCGTGTTGCGCGAGGATGGCGTGGTGCTGGCCGCCGGGCGCTACCTGAATTTCGAGGAGAAGGAAGTGCGCATTCCCCTCGGCCTCGGTTCACGCCACATGGCCGCTGCTGGCATCACCCACGAAACCGAGGCCATCGCCGTAGTCATTTCCCAGACCTCTGGCACGGTCCGCGTTTTTCGCCACGGGCGTGCGGTGATGGAGCTGGCATCGCGGGTCCGGCGATCGTAGAGAAAACTGGCTAGCCCGGGCGGGCCGCGCATGTGATGCGCGACCCACGCTCGGGCGGCTGGCTTCGGGCTACGGCGGAAGATAGATAATCGTCTTGCACGCCGACGAGCACGAGCCGTCCTGGCCGTTGTCGGTCCCGTGGTCGCATTCCTCCGAGCCATTGACGATGCTGTCGCCGCAGTGGGGGCCGAGCTTGCACTGGGGCGTGCAGCCTCCGTACGAGCCGTCGAGAATGCCATCGTCGCACTGCTCGGGTCCGTTCATGATGCCGTCGCCGCAGTGGGGTGCATAGATGCAGCTCGGCGCGCAGCCGCCGTAGTCGCCATTGTTGAAGAGCGCGCCGTCGTCGCATTCCTCGGGCGGCTCGATCACGCCGTCGCCACACCCGCCCGGTTTCCGGCAGACGGGGGTGCAATTGGGATCGTTCGACATGGTGGGCTCGCACTCCTCGCCGTAGTCGGACTGGACGATCCCATCTCCGCACCGGGGCGGGAGCGAGCAATCGGGATTGCAGGTGCCGTACGTGCCGTCGTTGACACCGTCATCGCAACTCTCCGTGCCGTTCACTAGCCCGTCCCCGCAACGCCCGCCGCGCTTGCAATTCGACATGCAGCCGCCATAGGCGATCTTGGCATCGCTGGTGGTTGCGTTCTTCGCGCCGTCGTCACATTCCTCGTCGAAGTCGGTCTGTAGGATTCCGTCGCCGCAGCGGGCGGGCAACTTGCAGCCAGGGGCGCAACCGTTGGTTACCCCATAATCGTCGTTGTTGGTGCCGTTGTCGCACTCCTCGCCGTCGCTGGTCACGCCGTCGCCACAGAAACCTCCCCACTTGCACTGGGAGGTACAGCCGTTGTAGGCGGGCTTGTCGTTGGGCCCAAGGCAGCGCGAGGGCGTGGCCACCTTGCCATCGCCACAGTCGCATTCCTCGTCACCGACGATGACACCGTCCCCGCAGGTGGGGACGCAACTAGTCGGGGCGGCGTTGAATCCGCTCAGCGTCAGTTTGTACGACGAACCGGTGGTCTGGCGCTCGGCTTGGAAAACGACAGCCTCGTACACGCTGCCGGCTTTGAGATTGCCAAACTTGGCGGCAGTGGTGGCGTCGATGGTCACCGTGCCGGACACCGGCGTGTGGATGCCGCCCAGATCGACGGCGAGCTTCTTGTTGATGAAGACCCAAACGTCATCGTCACCCGTGAAATCCAGTTGGTAGGTCTTGCCGGCTTCAAACTTGAACCAATAGCGCACCTCGCTGGTGAAGCTGAAATTGTGCAGCTTCTTGTTGCCGGCGGCGTCGACATCGAAGGGCCAGGTCCCGGCGGGATCGTAGAGCGGCGGAATTTGCGCGGCCGTCAGCTGATCCGCTGGCGAGAATGTATCACTGTCCACCGGGAAGAAGAGCGGGTTGCCATCGACCTTGGCGATGATGAACCTGGCGACGTAGTTGCCGTTCGAGGCTGTGCAGCTGCCCGGGAGCATGACTTTTCCGGCAGCCACTTCTTTGTCGCAGTCGGTTGCACCGTACTTGGAGGTGCATGGAATGATGGCGCCAGTCGCGTCCGTCAATTCCGACCCGACATTGCCACAGTAGTACGCCGGTTCGCTATTGATCCACTGCTCGCCATTGGCGCCGTAGCGGTTCACGTACCCGCCGTTGCCATTGTTCCACAACGTCAGTTTTCCCGCCGTTGCATGGTTGACGCCGTCGGTGTTGCGGTACCACTCGGAGAAGGTGTTTTGACCCGCGACATGGATGGCGCCACCCGTGATGCCTGTGAAGACCGGCTTGCCATTGACATCGAGGTCGTTCTGAACCATACCGACCGACGCTGTCGTTTGGCCGGTGACGCCGGCCTGGAAGTCGGTGGGATTCTGGAACTTGAAGTCCCTGTATACCGCCGGCACGAGCATCGTGTCGCCAAGGACCGGCTGGGTGCAGGTCCAGCCGGGCTCGACTTTGCAGTCCTTCGAGCAACCGTCACCGCTGCCGGCGTTGCCGTCGTCGCAGTCCTCGTTGAGCACGATACCGTCGCCGCAGGTCGAAGTGCACGAGGAGCCCGAGCAATCCGGCTCCTTCTGGCAGTCCATGGAGCAGCCGTCAAAAGACAAGCTGTTGCCGTCGTCGCAGCCCTCGGCGCCCTCGACCTTGCCGTCGCCGCAGGTCGTGGGCGTGCACTTGGTGCCGTTGCACTTGTATCCGAGTTCCAGGTGGCAGGTGGCGGAGCAACCGTCGCCGCTCACCGTGTTGCCGTCGTCGCAGGTTTCGGCGCCCGAGGTGATGCCATCGCCGCACTTGGGCGTGCAGGGCTTGCCAACCACGCGGCACTGAAAGCCTGGCTCGACGACTGTGCAGTCTTTCGCGCAGCCATCGCCGCCGACGGTGTTGCCGTCGTCGCATTTTTCGCTGCCTTCGAGCACGCCGTTGCCGCACTTCACGCTCGGGCATTGGCACAACTTTCCCGGCGTGCAGACGCAGCCCGCGCCCTTGGTCTTGCAGTCGGATGAACAACCGTCTCCGTCTTGTTGGTTGCCATCGTCGCACACTTCGCCGATGGTTGGTTGAACGACGCCATCGCCGCAGCGGGGGGCGGCCTTGCACGGGGCTCCGGGCGTCGGGCAGACCCAGCCGCCTTCGAGCTTGCAAGTGCTGCTGCAGCCATCGCCGCTCGTGGTATTGCCATCCTCGCAATCCTCACCCGCTTCGATACGCTTGTTGCCACACTCGGAAGTGCGAACACAGGGCTGGGCTGGGATACAGGTAAAGGCGGGATCTTGTACCGTGCAGGTGGCGTTGCAGCCGTCACCATCGATGGTATTGGCGTCGTCACAGACCTCACCCGGGCCGACCATGCCGTCACCGCAGACCACTTTCCGTGTGCATTTTCCGGCTTTCGGACACGTCCAGTTGCGCTCGACCTTGCAATTGCCGTTGCACCCGTCGCCCGGCAACACGTTGCCGTCGTCGCATTCCTCGATGCCGCCCTGGTTGTTGATGCCATCGCCGCAGCCTTCGGGCGCCTGCTGCCTGCATCCGGCGGTGCTGGTGCTGTTACACAGAATCCCCGTGGTGCCCCCGGTCGAGGCCGGGGCGCTGGTAGGAATAATGACCAAGCCGCCGGTGGCGCTTGGGCCGGTTCCGCCACCCCCGGCACCGCCCTTACCCGCGTCGTCGTCAGTCCCGGCGCTCTCAATCGCGGGGGTGGTGCAAGCCGTCCCGGCGAGGGCGATGATCGCCGCAACGCCAGCGGCCGTCAGATAGCCAGGAAATCGACCATAGACCACCGAGTGTCTGCGGAGCGTCTTTGTCATGGGGGAACACCTCGAAAAACAGGTTCGGACTGCATGCAGTATGGCAGTTTTCCCACGCATGCGAAGCCCAACTGGACATGATCGTGGGCTTTTGCTCAACGGCGATCACGGTTGTCGCCCGATTTGCCGCGGCGCCGCGGCCTGCTCCTGCTTGCCTGAGTGAAGCAATGCCCATAGGCGTCATTGGCAGGACCAATGACGCCTCCATTGGATCGACTACCTGACGTAGATGTCGGGCTTGGGCGGATCCGCCATGCCGGTGCCGATCTTGAATTCCCTGGGGTGGGGCGGTTGGTTGTGGCTCGACTGCTCAAATGACACCTGCGCCCGGTAGGTCGGATCGTGCATCAACGTGTAGATGCGGCGTTTGCTTACTGCCGTCGTTGTGTAAACACGCAACGCCGCGTGGCTGGTTTCGCGAGCCACCAGTTCCTCGCGCCAATCGCCCAGCAGATCCGCGGTGAGCGTCGGTGTGTTCTTGGTACCGTTGCTACCCGAGGTTCCGGATGTGTCCACCCCGCCGGGAAGCGACGTTCCGTTGAGCGTCGAACGCAAATCACCGGCGTTCCAGTAGATGAGGAAGTTGCTCCCGGCATCGGAGGTAATGTCGGCACCGGTACCGCAATTCTTCTTCCCGCGAACTCGAACAGGTTGCGGCATCGAGGTCGGTCGCGGCGATATACTCGGAACACCGCGATACCTTTGCCAACCACCAGCTCGCTCACGTGCAGGGCGTCGCCGTGGCCGATCTTCGTCGCGCACCTGAAGGTTCCGTCGCTGTTGATGGTTGATGATCCGGGAATGATCTCCTGCGCACCGCCGTTGTCCACGTCGGCTGCCATGCAAGAATGGTTGCCCTGGCCATTGGCTTCGTTGCCGGTGGTAGACCCACTGTCGTAGATCCAGTTCTTCGCCAGTACCCCATCCCGGAAGGTCATTGCGGAAACCGTCAGACGCGTGCAATAGCCGCGTTGTTGGATGATGCTCGGCCGCCCGGTGGCGGCGCCGCCATCCATGTCGCCTGAACTTCGGTAGTCCTTGGTGTTGTCGGCGCCCGCGGCCGGCCCGGTTTTCAGGAAGTTGCCCTTGCCATCCTTGGTGCCTGGCGCGGTTTTGAACGACACCTCGGGTACGATGTCCAGTTTGCCATCGCCATCTAGATCGCCCGTGCTCGCATCGTTTGCGCTGTACGATCCCCCCGGCGACGTGATCGGAATACTCAGGTATTGGGGCTATGGACAATAGGCTTGACCGCCGGAGGCGGCGTAGGCGTTCAGCTTGGATACCAAATTGCCGCCGTCGCTCTCGGGCGTGGTTTGCTGGCCATCGCCAGCGCCGAAAGCCATCCCAATCGAGTGACTGGCGGCCAAATCGGCGGTGTGGCCGAAAAGGTAGTCCACGCGGTTGTCTTTCCAGGCATTGGTCGTGTTGGACAGATTCATGTTGCCGACCGGAAGCTGCCACCACAGGACACCAATGCCGGCTGTTTCGGCCAGGGCTTTGGCCCAGGTGAAGGCCTGCGTGAAATTGGGCAAGGTGGCATTGGTCGCGTCCCACCAGGTGTTGCGGCCAATGCTCTGGTAGTAGCCGGCGTCGCGATCGCTGGCGTCGACCACGACGAAGTCGCCAGTCGCGGCCCCGCATTCGACAAGAAAGTTCGCCAGCTTCGTCGCCTCGGCCGGTACGTTGAACGAGGCACTGGCATTGGCCAGCACGTCCATATTGGTTCCCCATGCCGACGCGTGCAGGCCGATGCGCACTTTGGGGGCGTATTTGCGCGCCATCGCGATCATGCAGCGGCCCAGCCCCGCAATGCTGTTCTCGGTGCCTGTGCAGTCGGTGGAATTGGCCGAGGCGACCGCGGCCGGGATGAGATGCGGATTGCTGTTCACCTGCTCGGCATAGCCCCAGAAATCGGGCTCGATGTGCACCAAGGCGGCGTCGCTGCCGATGTTTTGCAGGACGAATCTGAAGTCGGCGAAATACCGTGCCATGAAGGCCGCGTTGTTGGCCGCGCCCACCTCGGCACTGCCCTCGGCCGCTCCGCTGGCTTGCAGAATTTGGTAGTAGGTGAACATCGGGATCTGGGCGTTGGTCTTGGCGGTGGAAACGAAGCCGCGAACATAGGCACCCGGCGGATCTTGGTCGTACTGCCAACAGCCCCACCAGCTGCAGCCCGCGGTGTTGGCACAGGACGTCCCGTTGGTCGTGCAGCCCGACGCGCACGAATTGCACGGCGAGGTGCCGTCGAAGATTCCGCCCGACAAGTAGAGATAGCGCAGGTCGGCCTTTGCCTTGGCCGCTGTGGCGTCCGCCATCGAAGCGCCGGCCAGGATGTGGGTCTTGCCCAAATCGGACAGCACCTTGGCGCCGAGGCAGGCAGTGGTCTGCGCGCCACCGGTGACGGTGCTGCCGCTGCCTCCGCTGGCCGTGGCGGTCGTGCCGCCTGTGGTTACGCCGCCACTGCCTGAGCGACCGCCAATTGCGCCACCGAGGCTTGAGCTGCCGCCTGTGCTGTTGGCTCCTGCAACGCCGCCCGCGCTTGCATCTTGTGGGTCAGACGAGATGCTGCCCGATGAACTGCAACCGGACAGTGCTGCTACCAGAACGACGAGTGACATGTGACGCATGGCTGGAATTATCGTCCAAGGCACGTCACTTGACCATCCCGGACTTGCAACTCCCGCTTGGGATTTCTGTTCGATGGCGGGACTATTGTTGAACCCGAATCGCTTGTTGCCGCCCCCATGGATGGATGAACCAGATGCTGGGTCCGTTTCAAAAGAACTACAGGTGTCAATGAAGTGCATGTCTAGGACGTTCGGGAACGCGGCTCTCGTCGGGATGGCCCTCGCGATGGTCGGTTGCGGCGGCAACGGCAACGGATCTCGGTTGCAAGCCGGCGAAGTCGTCGGCGACGCAGCGGCGGGCGTTGTGGCCGGTGCAGGTGGTTCGTGGACCGCGGGCACAGGTGGCGCGAGCGCCGGCGGAAGCGAAGGTCGGGCTTCGGGCGGCTCGACCGGAGGCGCTGGCCGAGACACAGGCGGCAGCGTGATCGGCGGCTCGGCCGACGTCGCTTACGGCGGCGCCGGCGGAAGTCCGAGCGGCGGTTCGCTCACCGGTGTGGGCGGCACAAGCACCGGTGCGAGCGGCGGCATTCTGAGCTCAGGCGGCGTCATACGCGCGGGCGGGATCGCGGCCTCGGGCGGCGGCGTCGGCATGGGCGGCGGTATCGGCACGGGCGGCGGTATCGGCACGGGCGGCGGTGTCGGCACAGATGGCGGCACAGCCACCGGCGGCGGCTCGGCCGCGTTTGACAAACCTATCGACCACGACACGACCTATCCCGATCGCACCGAGGTGTCCTATTTGTCGGGCACCGGCACCGACGACGCCGTCAACTGGAACTTCACGGTATCGGGCGGCCGCCGCGCTGGCGTGGCATCCACCATCCCCGTGCCTAGCAACTGGGAATTCTTCGGATTCGGCAGCTTCAACTACGGAACGGATGGTACCAGGAGTTCCGAACAGGGAACCTACACCCGGTCGTTCGACGTCCCGGCGACGTGGGCCGGCCGGCAGATCTTCATCGCGTTCGAAGGGTCGATGACCGACACCACAGTCACCATCAACGGCAAGAGCGCCGGTCCCGTGCACCAGGGCGCGTTCTATCGCTTCCGTTACGACATCACCTCGCTGGTGAACGTGGGCGCCACCAATCAAATCCAGGTCGTCGTGGCCAAGGAATCGACCGAGTCCACGGTGAACGATGCCGAACGCAGCGCCGACTACTGGGTGTTCGGCGGCATCTTCCGGCCCGTGTACTTGGAGGGTTATCCCAAGTCCTCCATCGAGCGCATGGCGGTGAACGCCCATGCAGATGGCAGCCTGGCCGTGGATGTCTATCTGCGAGCGCTCACCGAAGCAGGGCAGGTGACCGCGCGACTGTTCGATGACTCGCTGACTGCAGTTGGCAGTCCCATCACCGCGGCGGCCACGGCCAACCAAACCAAGGTCACGTTGACGGGAACCTTCGCGGGCATCAAGTCTTGGACCGCCGAAACCCCCAACCGTTACCGTTTGGCAGTAGAGCTCTCCACGGCCAGCGGCGTTCGTCACGCCGTGCGCGAGAACATCGGGTTCCGCACCATCGAAGTGAAGGCGGGCACGGGCATCTACGTCAACGGAACCAGGGTCATGCTCAAGGGCCTCACCCGACATTGCTTCTGGCCCGAATCGGGCCGCGCGCTCAGTCGAACGCAATCGCTTGATGACGTGCAATTGCTCAAGAGCATGAACGTCAACGCCGTTCGCAATTCGCACTATCCGGCCGATCGGCACTTCTTCGAGTACGCCGACGCCCTTGGCCTGTATGTGCTCGACGAGCTGGCGGGTTGGCAGAAGCCCCCCTATGGCACGACGGTGGGACGCAAGCTGATTGAGGAAATGGTCACGTTCGACGTCAACCACCCCAGCATTTTGTTCTGGGACAACGGCAACGAAGGGGGGTGGAACACGGCACTCGACGGTGACTTCGCCCTATGGGATCCCCAAAAACGCTCGGTGCTGCACCCCCAACAGACTTTCAGCAACATCAACGATGCTCACTATCCAACCTACTCGGCCGTCGTGAGCGCTCTCGCTGGCACAACCCTCTTCATGCCGACCGAATTCCTGCACGGGCTCTACGACGGCGGTGGCGGCGCTGGACTGGAGGACTACTGGAACGCCATGCGCGCCAGCCCGCGCGGGGCGGGCGGATTCATTTGGGCGTTCCTCGACGAAGGCGTCTTGCGCGCCGACGTCAACAACACCATCGACACCAAAGGAAACCAGGCGCCCGATGGCGTGGTCGGCCCCTACCGGCAAAAGGAGGGCAGCTACTACACCATCCGGCAGATCTGGTCGCCGGTGCGCATCTCCATGGCCAAGCTGCCTACTGGTTTTGCCGGTGCCCTCCCGGTCAGCAACGACTACGCCTTTCTGAACCTCAACTCGGTCGAGTTCAAGTGGCAGCTTGTGCAGTTCGACGTGCGCGGCACGGGCGGCGGGCATACCGTGCTGGCCGAAGGAACCGCGCAAACCGATAGCATCGCCGCCGGCGCCAGCGGGACACTGGCTTTGCCCTTGCCGGCAAACTGGTCCACCGCCCACGCCCTTCTGCTCGACGCGACCGACGCTGCGGGAACGCTGATTGGCCGCTGGTCGTGGGGCATCACCTCGACGACGCAAATGCGCGCGACCATCGTCAGTGCGACCAGTACCACGGCGGCGGCTGCAACTAGTGCGGCCACGACCATCTCAGTCGCTGCCGGGGGCGCGAACTACACCTTCACCAAGGCCTCGGGACAGCTGTCCTCGGTCACCAGCAATGGTACGAAATTCTCATTGAGCAATGGCCCCGTCCTATCGTCCGGCACTGGAACTCTCCAGTCGTTTACTGGCAGCCAGGATGGCAATGACTACGTTATCACCGCCACGTACACTGGCACTCTCCAACAGGTGCTCTGGCGGGTCATGGGCAACGGCTGGCTCGGCCTCACCTATCGCTACGCCTTGAACGGCAACTACGACCACCATGGTGTGACTTTCGCATATCCGGAAGCCCAGGTGACCGGTGCCGACTGGCTCGGGCGCGGCCCTGCGCGCGTGTACAAGAACCGCATGCAGGGTCCGTGGTTGGATGTGTGGCAGCGCGAGAAGAACAACGCCATCACCGGCCAGGTTTGGGACTACCCTGAATTCAAAGGGAACTACTCGGAAATCTACTGGGCGCGCCTGCGCACGAGCGAGGGACCAATCCTGTTCGTCGTCGACACGCCCGATGTTTTCCTGCGCCTCTACACCCCCGCCAACGCCTCGTCGCCCATGAGCGCGACCACGGTCTACCCGACCGGCGATATCTCCTTCCTGCACGCCATCTCGCCCATGGGCAACAAATTCTCCGCCGCCACGGACACTGGCCCGCAGGGCCAGCAGAACGCGGTGAATGGCACTTTCGAGGGGACGATCTACATGCGGCTCGGCGACAACCTGCCGTAGAGATCGTCGCTACTGATCCTTCTTCGTGTACATCCAGTCCTTCACGAAAGCACCCATCTCGTCTTGGCCTGTCCTGAGATCCCAGTTGTTGCCGGTGAACATATCCGGAAGCCAGCTATTCGACGCGCACCAGGCAGTCCAGCTCCCGCCCAAGCCTTCGAGCCAGTTCAACATCGGAGTTCCGTAGGTGCCGATGATATTCGTGCCAGCCCCTGGCTGGCCTTGGCAGTTGCAGAAGCCCCACTCCGTCATGATCAGGGGAACTCCCTTCGCGGCCGTATTCACCTGCTGAACATTTCCACCGTTCCCCTTATTGTAGTGTTGTTCGTACATGTGGACCGAATAGATGATGTTGCCTCCGGTGAGTGGACTCGTGGCCGCAGCGCCCATGGTCTGATCCCAGGCGGGGCTGCCCGCAATAATGATGTTCTGGGGTGCGAAGCCACGAATGAGGGTGACCCAGGCTTGCATGGTGGGTTTATACGTGGCCCAGGAATCCATCACACTCGACTCGTTGAACACCTCGTAGAACACGTTGGGATAGTCCTTGAATATCGGCGCAATCTTGGTCCAGAAGGCGTTGACGTTGGCGACGTTGTTGTACGGGTTGGATATGTAGTGCAGATCGACTATGGCGTAGAGGCCAAGCTTTGTGGCGTAGTCCACCGCAGGTTTGAGGGTATTGGTGACGTACGTATCGGACGTCCCAGGCGGATCGGCGGGCAGACGCACGATCTTTGTGTACCAGCCTGGCGAACCTGGCGCGCCCACTGAGGCCGGATCGACGTCGTTCTTATTCGTGATCTTGTCGAGCAAGCCGTTGACTTTGAGCCCAGTCGCCATCTGCTGAGTGAGGCCCTCGATGGAGACACCCCTTAGAATCACTGTCTTCCCGCTTGGATCCTGAAGTTTGTTTCCAACGACCGTAAGCCAGGGCAGGCTGCCGCCGGCGCCTGTGCTGCCGCCCGAAGCGCTCGATCCGCCGGAATTCGTCACGCCGCCTGAACCCGTGGTTCCACCCGTACGGGCAATGCCGCCCGAATTCGACACGCCGCCTGTTCCAGTGGCACCGCCCGAGTTGGTCGAACCACCTGACCTAGATACTCCGCCTGAGCTCGAAGCCCCGCCGGAGTTGGAGGCACCACCAGAACTCGAAGTTCCGCCTGAACTCGAAGCACCTCCTGAACTGGTCGTACCTCCAGAGCTTGGAGTGCCGCCCGAGCCGGTGGCGCCAACGCTGGTCTTGGTGCCGCCCGATGTGGCGATGCCGCCCGAGGCCGCGCTGCCCCCAGTTGCGACAGATCCGCCGCTGCTTGAGGAGCCGCCGCTCGCGACAGATCCACCACTGCTCGTGGTGCCCCCACTCTCAACAACCGTGCCGCCAGAAGCGGATTTTCCGCCGGTGCTGGGACTTGCGGTGCTTCCGCCGCTGCCGCCGGCAGGAGTAGCTGTGGAGGAGTCGCATCCCATACCCCCAGAGGCGACAAGTAACAAAACTCCCAACGCGCTTTGGCAAAAGGAACGGTCTTTCATGGTACTCCTTCGGCGATCGTGAAACACCCAACGCTGCAGTAGCGTCAATGCCCAAAAGGGCTCACACAAGTATCATGCCAGTATGCTCGCCCAATGCCCATTCACTAAACGTATGGTGCTCCGTCCAAGGCGACTTCTGGCGATCGAGGCTTGGTTCCAGGTGGTCCGATAGTGATATAACTTCCGCGGTGATGCGGAGCGCATTTCGCTCTCGGATGATGGTGACTTGGAGGTATCTCCGATGTCACGACTAGGCGCCTTATTCGCGCCTGTGACGCGCTGGCGCGCGCAGGACTGGCTGGCGCTGCTTTTCATCGTGGCGGCGGTCGCGATGTTCGTAACGCAGTGTCTGTGGGTGGGTGACGTGCGAATCGACGACGCGTACATCACATTCTCCTATGCGAAGAATCTCGCGCTCGGAAATGGCCCCGTGTACAGCCATGGCGTCCGCGTGGAAGGCTATTCGACCTTTCTCTGGATGGTGCTCGTGGCGCTGCCTCTCCTCGTCACTCGTGGTGCGGCACCTCTCGCCGCGGCGAGGGTCATGGGCGCGCCCTTTGCGGCCCTGCTGGGATGGTCTGTCTATCGTTTGGCGCGCGCGTGCGGGGCTTCGCGCCTGACGGCAGCGCTGTGCGTGTTCTTGCTCTCGTTCAACACCGATCTCGTGGTCGGGTATCTGACCGGAATGGAAACCCTGGCCTACGTCGCGGTGGTGGCGTTTGCCTTCGCGGCCACGGCGCGCTCTTTCGAGGAGATGCGGTGGCGAAGATGGGCGGCCTGGGCCTGCCTGGCAGTCGCGCTCATGCGCATCGACGGATTCATTCCCGCCGGCTTCCTATTGGGTTGCCTGTTCCTGCGCGAAATCCGCCCCAGCAATCCGCGCGGATTTTGGAAATTCTTGCGCTTCTGTGCTCCGGCTATCGCGGTCTACGGGCTGTGGTTCGCGTGGCGTTGGCACTACTACGGGATGTTCCTGCCCAGCACGTACTACGCGAAGGAATTGATTCCCCAGCTCATGCCTTCGCGCGGTCTCGACTACGTGATCAATGAAATGACCAGCGCCTGGCTTTGGTTTGGGCTTGCGGGCTGGGTGTGGCTGCTCTGGCGCAGGCGACTTGTCGCCGCGCTCATGGGTTGCTTTGTCGTGGGGCACCTTCTCTATGTGGTCAAGGTGGGTGGCGACTGGATGTCCTTCGGGCGTTTCGTGCTGCCCACAGTGTCTCTGCTGGTCGTGCTGACGGTGGTGGCTGGCATGGACATGGTTGCCGCGGCTTTTCGGTCGCGTACGATCCTGCGTTGGCTCGCGCCCATCGCTCCGTTGGCGGCGGGCAGTCTGATGGCTGTCCACATGGACCATCGCACCGTCAACAACGGAATGGAGAACGGCAAGGTGGCCGGTGTTGCGGATCAAACCAACAACGTCCAAAGCTATCTGCGCGCGGCCGATTTTCTGGGCCAGGTTGTTCCCACGGGCGCCAGGCTGGTCACCGACTACGGCGGCGTCTTCGCCTGTTACACCGACGGTGCCCTTATCGAAATGTGGGGCCTGGCCAACGCCACCATCGCCACGCGCGGAGACACCGAGGGGGTCTTGCCCATCTATGGCAAGACCTGCGCCGCCTGCTATCCCGAACTTCAGCCTGAGTACTTTCACGTGATGCAGCCCATGGTGCGCAAGGAATCGCCGACCGAGCACGCCTTCAAGTCGACGGACGACGTGATCGCCAACGTCTGGCAGACCAACACCATCGGGCGCTACATCGATTTCAAAGCCACCTTCGCCGCGGGACGGATCTATCGGCCGGCGACGAGCGAGGCGCTCTATTTCTTGCGCAAGCGAGACGCGAGCTTTTCGCCGGCCAGCAAGACGACAGCGACCGGGTTTGTCATCGACTATCCCTTCGAGCCGGCTGGCGAGGCACGTGTGCCCACGCAAGCCTCCACGCCGTGAATCGCCCAGCTTCGTTGACTAGCTCCCCCCGAGTTCGTAGTCAGATTGCCGGCGCTAAGCGAATAGCCATACGACACGGCGAAATTGGTCATCGCGGTTCCAAGAAAAGCGTGGGTTCGCAGGCGCGCAGCCTGATGCGGCAGGGTTAGGTGCGCGCTACGGACACTGGCCGAGCCAGGTCAGGACGTTGTTCCAGTAGGTCTGCGTCTGAAGGGTGCTGGTGTTCCACGTGCTGTCGTAGGTAATCGTCTCGTCGCACCAGACGTTGATGTGTCCCGCGCTGCCCATGATCTTGGCAACCCCAAGGTCATAGGTTCCGGAGCCTGCTCTGCTGGAGTAGCTCGCGCTTGCATAGAGGGAGAAGGTGCTGGAATTGGGCGGCAGGTTGCCACCGGCCAATCCCTCGATGTTGACGGCGCCAGTGACCAACAGGGAAGTCACGCCCGCGGTAAGCTGACTTGCAATCGGCGGCGCGGTTAACAACTGGTTGATGACCGAATTTCCCTGGAGGATGTTGACGTTGGTCACGGAATACGCGATTCCGAACGGATTCAGCAGCAAGTTCGCGTTCGTCATTTCGGCCGCGACGCTCGCGGTGCCGATGGTGGTCATGAGGCCGCCGCCACCATTCACCCAGTCCCTGACCGCATTCACTTCACTCGCGAGAAGCGTTCGCTGGGTTCCCGGATAGGCAGGAAAACCGGGATTGGTCAGCTTCGTATTGAAGAACGCATTCTTGTCGGCCTGCGAGTGGTAAAGGTCGAGCACGATGATGATCTTATACGGCGCCAGTCGCGCCGCGGTTAGGTAGTTGCCACCGCTGATATCCAGGTTCTGAACCACGCAGTTGGCGCCACGTGTGGCCAGCCAGTTCAGGAAGACAGCATCACCGCTCGTCACCATGGTTCCGCTGTTGCCGTTGCTGTAAGTGGCGCCCCAAGGTCCGGTAATGCCCATGGTGGCGGTTGGTGGGCACTGACCGACGTTGCAGGTCCTGCCGTCGCTGCTCCCCGCGTCCGAAGAGCCGCCCGAGCCGCCGCTGGCGGCTTGACCGCCGGTGGCCACCTGTCCGCCGCTAGCCACCTGTCCTCCGCTACCGTCTCCGTTGCTTGCGGCATCCCTCGCACCGTCAGCGCCCCCGCCATCGGATCCGCCTGTTTGTCCGCCGCTGCCCGCGCTGCCACCGGCTCCAGCGCCTCCGCTGTCAAGCGCGGTGCTGCCTCCACTCGCGCCGCCGCTGGGCGAGCCGCCAGAGCCGGCCGGGGAGTCCACGCCGCCGATTTCCCCGGATCCACCCGCACCTGTGCCGCCAGTGGCGATGGGTGCGTCGCCATTGTCCGTGCCGCCGGTATCGATGGGCACATATCCATCTTCCGAGCCCGCGGTATCGGTCGGATCGCCACTTCCGCCGACGCCGCCGGTTGATGGGGGCGCGCCCCCGCCACCCGATCCTCCAGGAGCGTCGGGTGTTCCCGTCGGAGTGTCGGACAGATTCGCCGTGTCATCGTTGCCGTTCGGCGCATCAGGGTAGGGGGCTGCAGGATGATCGACGGCCCCGTCAGCCGGGGCGGCCGATCGGCGCAGTTTGCTGGCGTCGAAAGAGCACGCCGTGGCGAGTGCGGCGATCAGCCATAGGCTTGCGAGGCGTGTAGGTGACATGGACGACGCGTTCGAGAGTAGACCCAGATTGGTGGCACACACGGATAATTCTTCCCCTTCGGGAACGTAACTAGATCTCGGCAGCAAGGCGCGGCGTCTTGAGGGATGGAACGCGCTTCTCGGCGTGTGCTGGGCCAATTTCCTAGCCCATCCTGTCGCGCAGAAACTTGAGCAAGAACGTGCCGAGTCGCGGGAAGGCGAAGTCGCCTTCTTTCATTCCCGGCAGGCTGGGCATAGGTAGGTTGATTTCTTGGACCGCGCGCGCCTCCTCCGCTGTCTTCCGGGCGGCGGCGAGGCGCCCTCCGGCGCGCACCCAGGCGACGATGCGCCGCAATTCCCCCGCGTCCAGGTACACGCCGTGGTTGCGGCACTGGTCGGCGACCACGCCGCTCGACTTGCCATAATTGACCCGGTTCATGGTGTTGCCGCAGATGGGACACCTGCGGTAGCGAACCGGCTCGCCGTTCTGCTCGGAGAGGCGGCTGAGTGCCAAGTGGTCGATGTCATGGACCTGCGGGGCTTCCCGATCGATGACCGCATCCAGCTCGCCCGGATCGAAAAACAGGCCCAGACAAGCTGGGCAGCGCTCGATGTAGAACGGCGCCTCGCCGGTGCCGATGTCCAGGCTGTCCATCTGGCTGCCACAGCCAGAGCACGTGCGCGGGTGCTCTGGCGGTTGCGTGGCGCCTGTGAACTTTCCGCTTAGGTCGACGTCGGCCGTGGTGCCGCAGTAGCTGCACCGAGCTCGGCCCGCGGGCAGGGGCGCGGTGCAACTTGGGCACTTCATTCCGCGCGTGCTCCGAGGACGGCGCGCAACTCCGCAATCGCACCCACAGGCAGCCAGCCCTCTTGCCCGTCTTTCCAAGCCAGCGTCGCCGAGTCGACACGGCCGCTGGCGGCGAGCGCTGCCAGCGCGGCCAAGTCGTGCGGTCCGCTCTGCTGGCCGTCGAGAGCGATCCACCACTCCTTGCCGGGCAAGGGCGGGGGCCCGCCGGGACGCGCGGGCAGCGGCGGCGCAGCTTGGGCCGCGCCGGCAAACTGGCCCGCAAGTCCGAGGCCCACGCCCAAGCCGAGCACCGAGCCGGCCGCGCCCCCTGGATTCTTCGCCGCGGCCTCCATGGCCTGCGCGGCCTGGAAACGCGCGAACTGGTCGAGGTTGCCCACCACGCCCATGCTGGTTCGCTTGTCGAGCGCGCGCTCGGCCTCCTCGGGCAAGGCGATGTTTTCGATGAGCAGCTGGGTGGCCGCGAAGCCGAAGCGGGCGAAGTCCGGCTCGATGATTTGGGCGAGCCGGGCCGACAAAACGTCGTAGCTCGCCGCCAGGCCAAGCGCGGGGATCTGCGCGGAAGCGAGCACATCGGCGAAACGAGAGGCGATGACATTGCGCAGTTGCTCGCGGATATCGTCGACGGTGAAGGCGGCGCTGGTGCCGGCCAGTTGCTCGACCAGTTTGCGCGCGTCGCGCACTTTGGCGACGTACGAGCCAAAGGCCCGCAAGCGCATGGGGCCGAATTCCGGATCGCGCAGCATGACCGGGTTCTTGGTGCCCCACTTGAGATCGGTGAACTGGCGTGTGCTGACGAAATAGACCTCGGCTTTGAACGGGCTGTCGAAACCGTACTTCCAACCCTTGAGCGTGCTGAGGATCGGCAGGTTGCGCGTGTCTAGGGTGTGCAGGCCGGGCTGGAAGACATCGGCAACCTTGCCTTCGTTGACGAACACCGCGGCTTGTCCAGGGCGGACGGTGAGCTGCGCGCCATTCTTGATTTCGTCCTGGTAGCGCGGAAAGCGCCAGACCACAGTGTCGGATCCGTCCTCGTTCCACTCGATGATGTCAACGAACTCGCCCTTGAGCTTGTCGAGAAACGCCATGCCGTCCTCCTGAAGAACTGCGATCGGTCCGGTGAACCTGGCCGCCGCCGATCCATCATATCCCAAGTTCGGTGCCAGCGATTCGGATCCGCTCCTCGCCATTTGCTCGGTGGCCCGCAGCCAGGCGGTTTCGGCTGGTGAGAGGATCCTAGTCCATCGCCTGGCGCACGCGCGCTTCTAGTTCGTCGACGGTGATTTCCGACTGTTGGCGCGTGGTCAGGTCGCGCAGGATGAGCTTGCCCGAGGCCAATTCGTTGTCGCCCACGATGAGGGCCAGGCGCGCGCGTAAAGCATCCGCGCGCTTGAGCTGCGCCTTGAGGCCGACGTCGCGGTGCTCGATCTCGGTGCGGATGCCGGCCAGGCGCAGACGGTGCGCGACGGGCAGGGCAAAGGCGCGCGCCTTGTCGCCCAGGGCCGCGATGTAGAGCGTGAGTCCAGGGTCGAAGCTCTCGGCGGGCGCGGTCATGGCGAGCAGAAGGCGCTCAACGCCCAGGCCGAAGCCCATGGCCGGCACTTCGGGCCCGCCCAGCGACGAGACCAGTCGATCGTAGCGGCCGCCACCGCACACCGTGTTCTGCGCACCCAGGTCGCCGACCTTGGCTTTGATCTCGAAAATCGTGCCGGTGTAGTAGTCGAGCCCGCGCACGAGACGCGGATCCAGGCTGCTCTCGACGCCGAGCGAGGCGAGGTGGCCGCGCACGGCTTCGAAGTGCTGCTTGGAGGCGTCGCCGAGCACGTCGAGCAGGATAGGGGCATTGACGGCCAGCGCTTGCACGTCCGGATCTTTCGAATCGAGAATGCGCAGAGGGTTGCTTTCGAGCCGCTTGCGCGAGAACTCGTCGAGCTTGTCGGCATGGGCGGCGAAGAAGGTGCGCAGGGTCTCGCGATAGGCCGTGCGCTCGTCGGGCGAGCCCAGACTGTTGACCGCGACCTCGATGTCGGAGGTCTTGATGCCGAGGTCGGCGAGCAGGGCGACCAGCATGGCGATCATCTCGGCGTCGATGGCCGGGCCGGGCAGGCCGAAGACCTCGGCGCCGATCTGGTGGAACTGGCGCAGGCGGCCGCGCTGGGCGCGCTCGTGGCGGAACATGGGCCCCATGTAGTACCAACGCGTGACCGGCTCGCGGTTCCACTGCGAGCGCGCGATGTAAGCGCGTACCGCCGAGGCCGTGCCCTCGGGCCGCATGCTGACGCTGCTGCCGTCGCGGTCGTCGAACGTGTACATCTGCTTTTCCACCACCTCGGTGGCCTCGCCGACCGAGCGGGTGAAGAGCGGCGTGTACTCGAGGATGGGCGTGCGCAACTCGCGGTAGGCGAAAGCGTCGAGCATCGTGCGCGCCTTTTCCTCGACGAATTGCCACTTCGCCACGTCGGGCGGCAACACGTCGTTCATTCCTTTGACGTTCTGAGGTAACTCGTTCACGGGCGGGTTTATAGCATTTTCACCACCGAGACACAGAGAGCACAGAGAGCGGAAAAGAAAGGGTTCCAGATCCTAGATCCGAAACCTGTCCTATGCCGTGCTCCCGCGCTCTCTGAGTCTCTGTGGTGAAATCCGTCACTCGACGCGCACGACGGCGGGGCCTAGGGCGGCGGTGATTTGCGCGCAGGCATGCGCCACGGTGGCGTCGTCGCGGCCGTCGAGGGTGATGAGCACCTTGTGGTCGGTGGCGTCGACGTGGGGATACGAGCCGATGGCTACGCTGGGAAAGTCGGCCGCGGCTTGGTCCAGGACGTGGGCGATGGCGCCTTCGCCCTCGCGCGAATAGATGGCCCGGCTAAAAAAAGGCGGGGCGGCGAAACGGTCGCGGATCATGGCGAACTTGCGCTGCAAGATCGACGGCACGCCGGGCAGAACGTAGACGTTGCGAAAGGCGACCACTGGCCAGCGCGAATGGGCCACGCCGTCACCGTAGATCAGGTTGGCGCCCTCGGGAATGTCGGCCATGCGAAGATCGCGTTCGAAGAAGCGATCCCCGCTGTACGTGCGAATCGTGGCCGCCACGTTTGCGTCGCGCACCACGGGCACCGAAAAGGCCGCGGCGATGGATGCGATGGTCACGTCATCATGGGTGGGACCGATGCCGCCCGCGGTGAAGACGTGATCGTAGGTCGCGGAGGCTGCTCGCACGCAGGCCGCGATTTCCTCCGGGACGTCAGGGACGATCTCGATGCGGCGCACGGCCACGCCCAGCTTGCGCAGCTCGCGTACCAAGAACCGGGCGTTCTGTTCTTCGACTTTTCCGGACAGGACCTCGTCGCCAATCACGATGATGGCGGCGGTGGGGGCGCGTGTACTGTCACCCATGGCTTCGGCGCAACAATACCGGGCTTTTGGGGCAGCTCAAAACACCTCGGTCCAGGAATAGCGAGAAAAGGCCCCGGTGCCCCCATTCGGCGGGTTGGCCCGGCCGGCCGTGACCGAGTCCGGCACCAGGCTAGTAATCTCGATGGCGCCGCTTGAGCCGAATAGATAGATGCGACCGCCGATAATCACAGGCGAGGTGACGGGTTCGTTGGCCACGTCCGCGCCTAGGCGCTGGGCAACCGTTCCGGTGGCCGACATCTGATGGATGGTGAAATAGGTCTGCCCGCGCGTGCAGCCGTCCGCAGACGGCACGTACCACATGGTCATGACCTGGAATCCGGAGGCATCTTTGAGGAGAAGCCCGAGCGGTGTCGACGTCGGACGCGCGGTGGTGGGCATGGAGGTTCTGCAGGTGACAGCGCCATGCGCGTCCATCTGTGTGACGCCGCAGATCTCTCTGTCGTTGCCCACGGTGAGCGTGATTATCCCGCTATTGCCCCAACTGGTGTCCTTGGCGACGCCAGTGACGCCGCCGTTGGCGTCGGTCTGGATGTTCTCTTTCCAGAACACCATCTTGGAAGGCGGCAGATTCGTGGTGTCGAGATCGAGATTCGAGTTGGTCACTTGCACGGGGAAGATTTGGTGCGCATTGGACGTGGTCAGCGAGTCGCGATCGAGCTGCACGATGGTCGGCGAGAAGTGCAGGGGATGGTTGCAGGTCAGGTTCTGATCGACCGTCAGAGCCGCCCCGAGGACATAGCGAAAGAGCTGACCCGAGGTGTCGCCGAAGTAGCCGGCCACGAGTTTGTTGTCCTGGCCCTTGGCGAAGTCGCGCGCGGTAGCGAAATCGGTAAGCGCTGTGTATTCCTGCGTGCATGCGGCCGAGGGGGTGACGGTATGGGTCGTCACGATGGCGCCGGTGGAGGCCGAAGCCGTGACCAGAGCGCGGCCCTGCGTCATGCTCCCGTCGGTGACCGGGTAGCCCGAGGCATAGGCGACACGGTAGTCGTCCATGTTGGTGGTGCGATTGAAGAAGAAGGCAGGCAGTGAAATGGTGTTGCCGAGCAGGCTGTCGTAGCTCGTGGCGCTCGTGCCGTAGCCGGTGTGCCACTGCACATGGACCGGAGGATCCGCGATGCCGGTGGTGGAAAAGGGCGCGCTCACGTCGAGCATGAAGGTGTCGCTGCCACCGTAGCCCTCGGGCATGATGAGCAAGGTCTTCCATTGCGCGGTGGCGGCGGCGCTGCAGTTGCCGACGCAAAGGGTTTTCACCTTGGGCGAGTCGGCAAGCCCGAAGATATGGCTGTAGGGATCAGGTTTCTGCCCACCCTGCGAGTATTGGCTGCGCACGATGGGCATCATGTCGGGCGGTAGAAAGGCAAAGGCTTCACTGCCAGCCTGGAAGGTCGTTGAGCCGATGGTGGTGTTTTCCAGGAAGAACGCGTGCAGGAGGCCATCCGACGAGCCCACGTAGATAAGGTGTGGCCGGGTCTGATAGCGCAAGAAGAACTCGTGACCGCCGGGTTCAGGGATGTCGCCCGGGCTGGCAACGTCGATGGGCGTCGAGTTGATGATCGCGCCCAGGATGGCCGGGTTCTTGTAGGTTGGGTCGCCGAGCAGCCAGCGTGCCACCGATTCGGCTTCGGTTTCCGTGGCACCAAGTCCCATGGCCGCCAGCGCGGTCTTGTTGGTCACGGCGTGGGTGGCTTGATCCACGGTGATCTTCACCATGTTGGTGCCGTCCCAGGTGTAGACCTTGCGCTGCCACCAGTTCATCCCGGCGAGCTTCTGGTAGGCGTCCCAGGACAAGGTCGGCGTGGCGCCGCTGAGGTCGTAGGCCAGGAGATGGCCCTTCCACTCTGGGAAGTCCATGCGCGAGTCGAGGGCGTACTTGCCTTCGGCGACCGTGGTGGCCTGCTGGGTCCCGGCCGAGGTGCTGGTGGGCGCGGTTGAGTAGCTGCCCTTGACGGCGTTGTAGATCACGAGCTGGAGGGCGGTGTTCAGTTCGTCTTCGTTCTGCGCCAGGAAGGCGAAGGGTGCCACGCCGTCGTTGTCGGCGTCGGTGCCGCCGGCGCGCGCGATGTTGTCGTTGATGGTCTTGGGCGTGCCCGCGCTGACGTCGCCCGAGAATCCCACCACGAACGTCTTGACGCCGAGGTTCTGGCGCAGATTGTAGGCGGCCAGGACCGACTTGCAGGCGCAGCCCGTGGCAACCGGATTCGCAGCCGCGCAGGCGGCGGCGTCGCAGTTGTTGTCGCCCGGTCCGTTGGCCGCGCCGTCGGTGATGAGCAGAACGTAGTTATCGCGGCAGGCGACGTGATCGACGGGGATGCCATCGCCAGCGCTGCCGTTCTTTACGGCGTTCATGTAGCTATAGGCGCTGGTGTGGATGGTCTGCGCGACGTTGTTTTGCAGGGTACAACCCGTGGGCGTGCCCCAGTAGAAGATCAGACCGCCGTCGGCGGCCGGCGACATGTTTTGCGCGATGGCCGTCGCGGCGTTCTGGGAGGTGGCGGGATCGTCGGTGGTGCTGAGGAAGGGCGCAAGCTGCGTGTCCCAGCGTCCGCCGCAGGTGGCGCTGCACACCGAGCCGCAATCGGGGAAATCGAGCGGGGGCGCATCGCCACCGTTGTAGTAATTGGAAAGCGGCTGGTAGTAGCTGTAGTTCTTGCCTCCCACCGTGATGTTGCGGCCGCCGTACGTCGACTGCGTGATCATGGTGGTCGAGTTACTGCCGGTGTTGCCGCTGTACTCGTAGTACGCGCCCTCGAAGTTGCCCCATCCCAGGCTGCCGGGCATGTCGCAGGTGTGGCCGCACCAGTCGGTGTCGATGTTGATCCACACGCTCGGGGCGGTGCGCACGCGGTAGCGGCTGTTGGCCGAATCGCGCAAAGTCATGGTGACGCCGTCGATCCGGCAGGTCTGCGCCGGTCCCGTGTGGTTGTTCCAGCAGTGCGAATTGGCGATCTTGTCGATGGTCGCAAACGTGGTGATGACCCCGGTCGAGCCGCCCGCGTTGAGGAAGTAGGGGAAGTATCCGCTCTGGTAATAGGTCATCAGGCCAAAGTTCAGGACCTTGTAGTTGCTGCTCACGATCGAGCTGATGGCGCGTTTCGCGATGACCGCGCGCGAGGTCGCGGGCCCGCACGAGTCGCCGGATGTCGAGCAATCCGAGTCGCGCTGGCATACGGTCTGGGCAAGCCGGCACATGCGGATGGGGCCAGGGGTACCGTGGCTGCTGGGGATGCACACGTCCGTGCCGCTGGCGGGTTGAAGGCAGGTGTTGATGGGTGGGAGCACACAGGTGTTCAGCGGAGCGCTGCACGTGTTGGATGTGGCCGTGCAGGTGTTGTCGGTCTTGGTCACGCAGGTATCCTGCGGCAGGTTGCAGATGTTGTCGGTGCCGTCGCAGGTCTGGGCCGGATAGATGCAGGTTTGCCCGGACGGACACTTCTTGTTGCTCTTGTTGCATTGGGAGCCGTTGCCCGAGCATGCGCCGTACGAGGGATTGGGGCAGTCGGTGTCGATGCGGCAGCCGTCGTTCGTCAGATTGCACTTCTTGTAGCTGGGGCAATCGCTGTCCGCATCGCAGCCCTTGCGGGGCGTGCCGCCAAGGCTGCAGGTCCCGGTGCCTGGCAAAGGCGGACATTCCGAGGCCACAGCGCACGTCGTCGAGGTCGCATGGGCGCAGACGTTGACGTTCGCGCAATTGCCACCCGGATTGTTGCACACAGCATTCGTGTATTTGCACTGCCCCGCCGCTGCGCAGTCGGTGTTGGTGTGGCAGGTGCCCGCGGTGACCGAGCAGGTTCCGGTTTGTAAGGGGCAGTCCGCGGTTTGCGCGCAGGTGTCCGTGGTCACCGAGCATGTCCCCTGGTCCTGGGGACAGTCGTCGTTTGAAGAACAAAGAGTCATCCCGTCCTTCTGGCAGTAGGCGTGGCGGCAGTCGTCGTTGGACTGACAGGTCTTGCCCCACGACTGGCACACGCCAAGCACGCCGCCGTTGCGACAGTTGACTCCATTGTCGCAATCCACGCCCGCCTCGGTCGAGTTGGCGAACTGGCCGCCGGGGACGCCGGTCATCGAGCCCGAGGTGTCGAGCACGATGAGCATGTTGGCCTTGTGAAGCTGGCGCTCGATCACCACCAAGGGATTGACCCGTGCCTGGGTATCCGTCACCGCGAAGCCGGCCCATCCCAGGGCGACGACAAGGGCCGCAGCCAAACGGCGAGGTCGACGCGTTCTACTTGATCCGCGCTTCCCAGGCGTGGTGCATCGGACCTGCTTCACCCTTGCCTTCATCGACTGAAACCCGCTTTGTATTGACGTCCCTGCCTGCCGAGGCGGCTACTTCTTGCAATGATCGATGAATATTTTACCATATAAAAATAGTAAGTAATATTACGAAATAGTACAAATGTAAAAGTCATCGCAGGAAATCGCGGCCTTGGCCACTCGATGCCCAGCCTGCGCCAGGCACCGGCGATCTACACAGCAACCTTCGCGCCAAGTGCTGGCGCGCGCAGGTGCTACGCCTTGCGCGGCTTGGTTTCGAGCGCGGTCTCGACTAGGCGGATCTCGATCATGAGGTCGCTGGCCAGGCGTTCGAGCGCGGCGCGCAGGGAGGCGAGATCCGCGCTGCTCGGCAGGCGCACCCGCGCCTTGGCCTCGAAGAGCATTTCGCCCGACATGGGGGCGCTGGTGCGATCGGTGGACAGTTCCTCGACGTTGGCCCCGCTGTTGGCCAGGAGCTGCGAGATCTCGCGCACGATGCCCGGCCGGTCGAGCCCGACCAGCTCGAGATCGAGGGTGCGTCCGGCCATGGCCGCGTCTGCGCTCCCGCTTGGCTCTCCCACCACCTTGAGTCCGCACGTATCGAGCGCCGTGAGGGCGGCTTGTAGTTCAGCCACTTTGTCGCTGGAAACCTCGATGCGCAGGATGCCGGCGAACTTGCCAGCCAGGCGTGCCATCCGGCTTTCCAGCCAGTTGCCCCCGTGGGCGGCAACGACTTCGGCCACGGCTTCCACCAGGCCGGGACGATCGGGACCTATCAGAGTCAGCACCAAGTCGGTCATGGCGGATGGCCTCAGACGCGCAGGTGAAGGGGGTAGTGTTTCTCGATGGACTCGCTGCAGGCGTCGGTGACCAGCTGCCAGATGTTGCGCATCTGCGCCTCGATCACGCTGCCCTCGTCGACTTCCTCGGCGTCGTCTTCTTCTTCCTCATCCTCGTCCTCGAATTCCTCGTCCTCGATGGCCAGTTCTTCTTTCATTTCTTCCAGCGTCTCCTGCAGCGAATAGGCAGATGCCACCCGGAACTCGCCCACGGTCAGGGGGCCGTCGAATTCCAGCGGCAGGTAGATGTCCGCGGCGACGTCGTGGGCATCCAGCCGGTCGAGGAACTCGGTCATGGCTTCTTCGTTCAAGCGCTTGGCGAAGGTGTGGGTGGTGTGGTCATCCTGAGCCGGCAGTTTGGCGCCAGCTTGCTCCAGCAGGCGTCCAAGGGACTTCATTTCTTCTTCGTCCAGTCGATCCGAGAGAGGTGCGAGTTCGATTGCCGACATGTCCAATACGGTGCCGCAGCCCAAGCGCGCCGTCAATGTTGCCCGCGACGTTTTGTTGCGACCTTGGCTTTTCTCGCGCGGGCTTCGCCCGCGACGCAAGGCTGGAGGCTGGAGGCTTGAGGCTTTAGGCTTCAGTCTCCAGGCCTCCGGCCTCCGGCCTCCAGTCTCCAGCCTCCAGTCTCCAGCCTCCAGCCTCATTCAATCGACATCGTCAGTCCGACCGGGTATGCCTTCTCTGGACATGTCATCGAGTTCTGGACCGGATGCTGCTTGGATAACGTCACGCATACAGGAGGCCCGCGACGCAGCCAGGCGCGGGCTGAGCGATGGCTTGTCCGGGTTGGAAATCGCCCATGCCCTGACCTCGGCCGTCGAGGCCGCGATCCGCGAGGTCCTTGCCTATCACTTCGCCGAGTCGGGCATTGGCCCGTCGTCGGGCATGGCGGTTCTGGCAACTGGGAGTTTCGGTCGCCGCGAGCTGGCGCCCTATTCGGATCTGGATCTGCTCTTCCTGTGCAAGAAGAGTCCCGACAGCAAGGTCGAGGCGCTGGCGCGGTCGATTCTACTGCCACTTTGGGATGCCAAGGTGGATGCCGGGCATGCCGTGCGTTCGGTGGCCGATGGCTTAGGCTTGCCTGACAAGGATTTGGCCGCGGCCACGGCTTTGCTCGATGCTCGGTTCCTGGTTGGTGACGAGCATCTCGCGTCCGACTTTCTTGCGCGCTACGAGGCTCGCGTGGCTGGAACCAGGCCAGACGGTTTGGTGGTGCGCTTGCGCGAGGAGCAGAATGGCAGGCATTCGCGCTTCGGCGACACCATCTTCATGCTCGAACCCGACCTCAAGAACGGGCCGGGTGGCATTCGTGACTTGTGCCTAGGCCGGTGGGCCGCGCAGGCGCGCTTTCACGCCTCGACCCCGGCCCGCCTGGAAGAATTGGGTGAGATGTCGGCCCGCCAATCGGAAGCCCTGGCGCAAGCCATCGACTTCATGTTGAAACTGCGGCTGGCCTTGCACCTGACCGCGGGCCGCCGTCAGGACCAACTTCGCTTCGATTTGCAGGAACGGATCGCGCCCATATTTCACGCCGATGGCGGCCCGGACCAGGACGACGACAACCGTCCGGCCGTCACGCCCGCGGTCGAGGCCCTGATGCACGACTTTCAAACCCACGCCCGCACCATCGTGCACGCAACTGAGCGGCTCATGCAGCGGGTGTGCGCCCAGCCGGACGATCGTTCTGCAACCCGGCCGGTGATGCTTCCCGAGAGCGCGGGAGGCGATGCGACCTTCGTTCTACGCAAGGGCAAGTTAGAAGTAAAGGATAGCTTGATATTTGAAAAGCATCCATCTGAAATGCTTAGGGTATTCAGCGTATCAATAGACCTCGATTGCGCTCTTGGTCTGGCCACGCTGGACGCGATTTCCGAACAGGCGGCCAGTCGCGGCCAGGTTCTGCGCGACGATCCCGCGTCGGCCGGACTCTTTCTCGATGTGCTCACCAACGTGAAGGACGCGGGTACGCCGTCGCGGCTGGAGCAGATGAACGATCTCGGCCTCATTTCCGCGCTCCTGCCCGAGTGGGGCCCGGTATCGGGGCGCGTGCAGCACGACATCTACCACGTGTACACCGTGGACCAGCATTCGCTCTACGCGGTGGCCACGCTCAAGGCCATCGCGCGCGGCGAACTCCGCAAGGATTACCCAGAGGTTTGCGATGCCTATCCCGACGTGGTCCGCATCCAGACACTGTTTGTCGGTTTGCTCCTGCACGACGTGGGCAAGCCGCTCGGCTCGAACCACGCCGAGAAAGGGGCGGTTATGGCCGAGCGAATCGCCGCCCGGCTGGAACTGTCTGCCGACGACGTCGCCTTAGTAGAATTCCTGGTGCGGGCGCACCTCGAAATGGGGCACAACTCGCAGCGGCGCGACTTGCAGGATCCGAGCCTGCTCGACTTCTTCGCCCGCACCTGCGGCGACGAAGAGAGACTTCGCCAACTCTTCATCCTGACCTTCTGCGACCTGACCTCGACCGGGCCCAAGACCATGACCCGGTGGAAATACGAGCTGCTCTACGAACTTTACGACCGCACGCTCAAGTACATGCGCCGTGGCCCCGATTTGCTGGCCGCCGAGCGCGCCGAGCTGGTGGAGGAGCGCCAGCACCGGGCCGCCGCGCTGTTTGAGGAAGATTCGCATTCGGCCTCCGCGGTCGTGGCCTTCACGGGGCTGCCGGATCGCTATTTCGCCGAACAAGAGGCCGACAAGATCGCGGCCCACGTGCGCCTGATGCGCGGGCGGAAAGCACCTTGCGCCATCGCGGTCACCCATTCCGAGCGCGGGACTTTTTCCGAACTGGTTTTGGCCGCCGACGACGTGCCTGGGCTTTTGGCCAAGGTCGCGGGCGTGCTCTATGCCAATCGCATCGATATTCTGGACGCGGCCATCTACTCGCGCGAGCCGGTCTTTCCGCTGCGCAAGCAGGGCGAAGCCCTCGACATCTTCCGCATCCGCAAGGAGCCGGATGGCGCCGTGACCGAGGACAAGCGCATCGAGGCCATCCAGCACGACCTGGAGGACGTTCTGTCGGGACGGGTCACCGTCGAATCCCTGGTCGCCAAGCGCCGCCCACCATCGTCGCTCTACCAGCGCGCCAAGCCCAAGGTTCCCCCCACCGGGGTCAACGTCGACAACGATTCCAGCCGGACTTTCACCGTGGTCGAGGTTTTCACCGAGGACAAACCGGGCGTGCTCTACACCATCACCCACACCCTGGCCAAGCAGGGTCTCGACATCCACCGCTCGCGCGTCGGGGTCGCCGCCGACCGGGTGGCCGACATCTTCTACGTGCGCGACACAGCGACAGGCGAGAAGATCGAGGACGACCAACGCATCGTGGCGATCTCGGAGGCGCTCAAGCAGGCGCTGAAAGCGTAGAGGGCACTGAGGTCAGAGGAGAGGGCGCGGAGGCCGTAGTCCAGAACTTTACTGTTTGCGCCACAGGTGTTTGAAATAAAAGGTGTTTTCTGGATCCTGGTTTTGAGCTGTTGCGGTTTCTTCAGTCCTCTGTGCTCTCAATAATCTCTGCGCTCTTTGTCCAGTAGCGCTTGACGGCGCGAGCGGGTCCGTCGGAACCTCTGGCCATGCTGGCAATCCAAGGGATCTCTCAAGCTGTTCTCGCCTTGCTTCTGGCCGCGGGGCCGGGCGGTGCCGCCAAGGGTGGCGCGGCCGAGCTGGAGCGCGGCGAGAAACTCTTCAAGGCAGGCGACCTCGCGGGCGCCTTGCAGGCCTTCGACAACGTCGGCAAGACCGATGCGAAGGACGCGCGCGCGCCCTATCTGCGCGGCGTAGTGCTGGAGAAAAAGAACGACCTGGCGGGCGCCGAGAAGGCCTATCGCGAGGCCATCGCGCGCGACGGGCACTTCGGGCCGGCCCACAACAACCTGGGCGCCATCCTGCTCGGCAGGAACGATCTCCCGGGAGCGGAAAAAGAGCTGCTGGCAGCGACTGCAAGCGATGCCAAGAACGCCAGTGCCGCCTTCAACCTGGGCCTTCTGCGCGAGGAGCAGAAGCAGCCACGGGAAGCAGCGGTCGCCTACCGCAAGTCCTTGCAGATAAGTCCCAACGACGGGACTTGCCATGCCAACCTGTGTTCGGTTCTGCGCAAGGTCGGCGATCTGGACGGCGCCATCGCCGAGTGCCGCCAGGCGGTTCGACTGATGCCAGAGAGCGCTGTGGTGCTGACCAACCTCGGGCTGCTCTTGTCCGACAAGAAGCAGTTCGACGAGGCCCGGGACGAGTTGCGCTTAGCCACCCAGAAGGACGCCAAGTTCGCGCCAGCATGGACCGGACTTGGTCGCGTGGAGCTGCGACGCAAGCAGGCTGTCGCGGCCGTGGAGGCCCTGGCCAAGGCGGCCAAGCTCGAACCCAAGGACAGCGGAGTGGCCGCCGATTTCTGTCGGGCTCTGGTCGAAAAGGACATGCGCGCCAAGGCGGCCGAGGAGGAATGTCGTCGGGCTGTTGCCCTCGATGCCAAGAACGGGCTGGCCCACTACGAGCTGGTCAAGATCCAAGTGGCGCGCGGTGACTGCGCGGGTGCCAAGGCCGAGATGGGCAAGCTGGGGGCCATCGAGTCAGCGAAAGGCCCGGCCAAGGCCCAAGCCGAGGAGATCGTCAAAACCTGCGTGCCCGGCAAAGCGGTCAAGCCCACCGCCGACGCCAAGGGCGGCAAGCGCTAGAAGAAGAATTTGAACCACGGAGAGCACGGAGAACTCAGAGGGCACAGAATGGGAATTAGTTCGGATCCAAAATCCGAGAGACCATTTTCCGCTCGCCTCTGTGCTCTCTGCGCTCTTGTGGTGAGAATTGGTTTTTCCCTCGCCGCCGCAATCGCGGCGGTCTCTCTGTGTCCTCTCCTTTCGGGTTGCCGGCGCGCCCCGGTGCCGGTCAAACAGCCCATGGCGCTCAGCCACCAGCGGCACATGGAAGCGGACATGAAGTGCGTGACCTGTCATCCCGGGGCCGAGGAGCAGGCGCTGGCCCAGTTCCCAACCGTCGCGGAATGCATGGACTGCCATGGCAAGGCGCGCGGCAATCACCCCGACGAACCGAAGGTGCGGGCTTATGCCGAGCGCGGGCAGGAGATCCCGTGGGTGCGCGTCGACCAGCTGCCTGGCCATGTCTACTTCTCGCACGCCGCGCACGTGACCCTGGCCAAGATGAAATGCGAGGACTGCCACTTGGGCATCCTGTCGGCGACCCTTGCCCTGACCTTGCCCGACGTGCACCAGACGATGGAAGATTGCATGCGCTGCCACCGCGAACGCAAAGCCAGCAACCAGTGCAAGTCGTGCCACAAGTGACCCATGCCTGACTTCGCAAGATTCGGAAGACGTGGATTTCTGGGTAGCGCGGGCCTCTTGGCCGGAGCGGCGGCGGGGTGTCGGCTGCGTCGGGATCCCTATGCGGCCGAGAAACCGCCCGTGCCGGTCGAGCGCGGGCTGCGCCCCGGCAGCGAGAAATTCGTCTTCACCACCTGCGGCTTGTGCCCGGCCGGCTGCGGCCTGCGTGTGCGCGTCGTGGACGGCCGCGCGGTCAAGGTCGAAGGCAACGCGGAATCGCCAGTGAATCGCGGCGGTGTTTGCGTGCGCGGCCAAGCCGGGCTGGAGCTGCTCTACCATCCGGACCGCATCCGTGGTCCCAGGCGCAGGGTAGGGAAGCGCGGGGAAAACCGCTGGCAGGCGATTTCCTGGGACGAGGCTATCGCGCAGCTGGCGTCCGAGCTTTCCAAGTTGCGCGCGGCGGGCGAACCGGAATCCCTGGTGCTCGTCGACGGCGAACAAACTGGCACGACGCACGCTTTGTGGTCACGCCTTCTCGAAGTCTTCGGCAGCCCGAACCACATCGGGCACGGCGCCACCGGGTTCGGGGCCATGGCCCAGGCTGTGCGGCGGATGACCCGCAAAGCATTCCTACCGGGCTACGATCTCGAGCGCTCGCGCTGCGTGCTGCTGGTGGAAACCGGGGCGCTGGAATCGTCGCCGCACTTTATCCACCTGGCGCGCGCCATGGCGGGCGAGTCGCGGCCGCGCCTGCTCTGCGCCTCGCCGCGGCTGCCAACCACCGCGGTTCTCGTCGACGAATGGCTCTCGCTGGCGCCTGGCGGCTCGGCGCCTCTGCTGCTGGGCCTTGTGCACGTCCTGCTTCGTGAACAACTGGGCGACGAAAGCGTCTTTGCCTATGCGAGCGGATTTCTGCCGTGGACTGACCACCATGGCACGCCACAGCCTGGCTTGCGTGCGCAGGCGATGGCCGAGTTCGCTCCGGACAAGGTGGAGGTTCTGGCCGGGATTGCGGCGTCGAGGATCGAGCACCTCGCCCGTGAATTGGTCGCTGCCCGGCCGTCGCTGGTGGTGGTCGACGAAAGCCTGTGCGATCCCGCGACCGCGTCTGCGTCGCTGCTGGTCAATGCCCTTCTTGGCAGCATCGACGTGTTCGGCGGGATGCAGCTTGGCCCGGCCCCTCCGTTGTCCGATCTGGGTAAGGCTGATCTTGATGACACGGCCAGGGTCGGCCTGCGCGAACCACCCATCGACGGCCGGGATTCTGGGCAGGGCGATGTTGAGGCGTCGCGGATTCTGTCCCTGCCCGAGGCGTTCATCTCGGGCAAGCCGTACCCAGCCAAGGCACTGCTCTTGAGCTACTCCAATCCTGCCTTTTCCAAGCCGGGTGGTCGGCGCTGGCTGGAGGCCATGGCCAAGGTTCGCTTTGTCGTTTCCTTCTCGCCGCTTTTCGACGAATCGGCGCTCTTTGCCGATCTGCTTCTGCCCGATTCCACTTTTTTCGAGCGCTGGGATGTGGTCGCGCCTGGCCGCGGATCGGGCGCGCTGTCGCTTCGCCAGCCCGTGGTTCGCCCGCTTGCGGACACGCTGCAAATGGGCGAGGTTATTCTTCGCCTGGCGCGCGCCTTGGGGTCGAGCATCGCCGACGCGTTTCCGTGGGCCGACTACCGGCAAGCCGTGCTGGCGAGACTCGAAAAAGTCGTGGGTGGAGCAGACACCGTGCTGGGCGAACTTGAATCCAAGGGCGTTTGCAGCGCGCTCGATGCGAAGGGGTCACCCGAGCCTACTTTTGACCGTGGCGCGAAGGCGGGCGATGGTCAGGCTCGACCACTGCTTTTTGACGTTCGGGGAGAGCGCTCGCCAGCTCCCGCGCCGACCGCGGGCGACCCCGTGCGTTTCCCGTTCGTGCTGGTGCCTTTTCGTGGACCAGGCTACGCAGAGGGAGGAATGCGGGAGATGGCCTGGCTGCGCGAGCTGCCGCTGGGTGCAGGAAACCCGTGGCCAGAGCACATCGAGCTTTCCCTGGAAGATGCGCGGCGACTCGGCATCGAGGACGGCGAGACGGTGCTCGTGGAATCGCTGGCGGCGCAGGTCGAGCTGCGCGCGGAGGTTCGCGCCGGAATCCGACCGGGCGTACTCGGGTTGCCCCTGGGAGCTGGGGCTGGGCCGGCCCCCGACGCCGCGCCACGGGCATCCAGCCTGCTCGCCAGCCTCGTCGACGCGGCTTCGGGTCATTGGTTGGCCTGCGCTACGCGCGCGCAAGTGAGGAAGCTTTCATGAGCGGCCGCAAGCTCACCACCCGGCGCGAGGTCTTGACCTTGGCGGCGGCGTCCACGGCCGGGGCGGCGTTGGCCCAAACCACCAGGGCCGTCGAAAACGTACCAGCTCAGGTCGCGGCGGCGGCAGGCGAACCACCCCACCGCTTTGGCATGGCCATCGACCTCGACCGCTGCCTGCGCTGCCAAGCCTGCGTGGTGGCTTGCGCGGCCGAAAACAACGTTCCGCCGCTTGGCCAAGAACGCTCGGCGCTCACGCGGCCCATTCACTGGATGGACATGCTGATTCCCGATGAAGGCAGTGCGAGTTCGGAACTGGGGCAGGGACCAGCACCCATTCCGTGCATGCACTGCGACCGGCCCGAATGCGTGAAGGTGTGTCCGGTGGGTGCGACCTACCTGGGAGACGACGGCGTGGTGGCGCAGATCTGGGATCGCTGTATCGGTTGCCGCTACTGCATGGCCGCGTGTCCGTACAGCCGCCGCTATTTCAACTGGACCCTACCCGCGTGGCCCGGGGGCGATCCCAGCAGCGCGAATCCCGACGTCGCGCTTCGCCCCGCCGGTGTGGTGGAGAAGTGCACCCTGTGCCAGCATCGCATCCGCGCTGTTCTCGAGCGCGCGCGCATCGACGACGAGCCGGTGACCGATGCGGCTTTGCAGCGGCTCCCGGCTTGCGCTGCCACCTGCCCAGCGCGCGCCATCACGTTCGGCGACTTGGCCGATCCAGAATCCGCGCTGTCGAAGTTGGCCAAAGACCCGCGCGCCGTGCAACTTCTCGGGCGGCTGGGAACCGGGCCCAAGGTTTTCTACCTGCGAGGAAGACGATGAAACCTCGACCCTCGGTCACGCTGGTCGCGGTTCTTGCGTTGCTGGTGGCCGTGCTGGCCGTGGGCGCGTTCGCGTTCGTCCAACAAATCGTGCAAGGAGATGTGGTCACTGGCATGCGCACCGTGGGCGCGGGTGGCGCGGTTTGGGGGCTCTATGTAGTCATGGACGGTTTCTTTCTGGGCCTTGGTGTGGCCGTCATGGCGTGCGCGTGCGTCGCGCGTTTCTCGCGCGACCGCGACATGGAGGCCGTGGCTCGCATTGCCATGCCGGTGGCCATCGCGTGCTTTCTCGGCGCTGGGCTTTGCGTGCTGGCCGATCAGGGGCGCCCGCTGGCGGCGCTGCGCAGCCTTTCTCTCTTCGCACGGCCGCAGTCGCCCATGTTCGTGACCTTTAGCTCTGTGGGCGCGGTCTGCCTGTTAGGCAGCCTGGTCCACTGCGTGCTCGCGCGCCGATCCGATCTGGCCGAATACGCGAAGCGCTCGTCCGCGTGGCAGCGCGTGCAGCGCCTGCTCGCCGCCGGGTATCGTGGTAGCGCGGCCGAGCACTATCGACGGCAGAAGGCCGGGTTCTGGATGTCATTGCTCATGCTACCGGCATTGTTGGCACCGCTCACGGCACTGGCCATCATCTTTGCCGTCCGGCCGGCGCGTCCGCTGCCCTTGACCCTGCTTGAGGTCGCCGTGTTCATCTTGCTGTCCGGCGCTGGCGGGATTGGGCTTCTGCTCGGTGCCGCCGCGCTGGTTGGGCGCTTGGCGGGACGTCAGGCCGGACTTGCGGCACGCGGCTTTGCCCGGCTCGGGAAGGCTCTCCTGCTCACCCTTTCCCTGTCGCTACCGTGCATTGTCGCGGCCGAAATCGCTGGCCTCATGTCCGACGAACCAGCGGTTTCGGCCTACGCACGCGCCTTGCTTGGCGATGTCTATGGTCCGTTTTTCTGGGCTGCGTTCGCCTGTCTCTTTGTCGCGGCCATGCTTCTTCTGCGTGGGGCTCGGCGCGGGGCACTTGGTCCCCGCTTGACCGTGGTGGCTGGGGTGCTGGTGCAGGTCGCGGTTCTTGTGCACCATTACCTTCTCCTCGTGGCTTGGCAGACCCATGGCCTGGCCTTGCCCTACCCGCCGGGCAGCTACGCTCCGACGTGGATCGAGTGCGCCGTGGTCCTTGGCATCCTGGCGCTTTGTCTGCTTCTGCTCCTGCCTTCGGTGCGGCTCATTCCGTTCGCGCCACTGGTTTTCGAGGCCCAGTCGGCAGAGGGCAAGAGGGGCGATATTCGCCGGACTGTTGTGACAGCACTTTGGTTTTTGGGCGGGCTGGCGACGGCCGGACTGGGTTTCGCCCTGTCGGCGCGGGTGGGAACCGAACCCTTTCTGGATCCCATTTTCGCAGGCAGTCCGGTCGTGTTCATCGTGGGGCTGATGGTGCTGGCCACGACCGGAGCTGTCTACGAGCTCCTGCCCGAGAGCAAGTAGCAGGCGGGACTTCCCGCCGTGCTGTGACTATCTCTTCTTGCGCTGCGTGCGCCGCCGCAGCAGGGCCGCGCCAGCGAGGATGAATGGAGCAGCCGATGCGAAGTCTCCCAGGCTGCCGGTCTTCCGTGGGCGCCCGAGTTCGCAACTGCAGCCCGAGCGATGGAGCCGCGCATCGGTGATGGCATCGGAACCTTCGGCGTCTGGGTTGTTGCCAAAGCTGCCGCCTTTTGGACTGCCGCCGTCGAGTTTGTTGCCACCGCTGCCACCAAACCCGAAGCCGCTGGCGCCACCGACCATGCCGCCGCCGACGAGGCCACCGCCGACGAGGCCACCACCGAAGCCAACGATGGTGCCGCCACTGCCGCCGCGGCCGGTGATGGTGCCGCCGGTGGCGCCGAACACGCTGCCGCCGGTACCGAAGATGGTGCCGCCGCTGCCGCCGCGGTTGGTGATGGTGCCGCCCGAGGGGTAGATGGCTCCGCCGGCGCTGACGATGGTGCCGCCGCTGCCGCCGTTGCCGCCGCTGCCGCCGCGGTTGGTGATGGTGCCGCCAGTGATGTAGCCGCCGAAGCCGTAGGGGTAGCCGCCGTAGCTGTAGGGATAGCCGCCGGAGTTGTAGGGGTAGCCGCCGTAGCTGTAGGGGGAGCCGCCGAAGCCGTAGGGGTAGCCGCCATAGCCGCCGCCCGCGCCACCCCGGTAGTAGCAGTAGGGGTCGTACATCGAACATGTGCCGTATCCGTCGCAGGTCATGCACGAGCCGCAGGTGACCGTGCCTTGAGGATAGGCGCAGGTGCCCGCGCCATCGCAGGTGGACTTGCAAACGCCGGTGCCCTTACCGCATTCGTTTTGCGGATCCGTGCCCGCGGGGTAGGGGCTGCACTTGCCGGCCTGGCCCGTCAGGCTGCATGAAGTGCAGGTGCCGCTGCAGGCGCTGTTGCAGCACACGCCGTCCACGCAGAAGCCCGACGCGCAGGTGGTAGCGCTGGTGCATGCCTGTCCGTTGCCGCTGGTGCAGTTGCCGCTGCCGTCGCAGGCCTGCCCGTTCGAGCAGCTTCCGGCGACTTCGCTTCCGGCCTTGGCCAGCACGCATTTTCCTTCGGAGCCAGCGACGTTGCAGGACTTGCAGGGGCCGGTGCAAGTGGCGGATTCGCAGCACACGCCCTCGACGCAGTTGCCCGACGAGCAGGAGGCCGCGAACGCGGCGGTACAGCCTTCGCCATTGCCTAGTGCGGACACTTTGTACTCCCAGGTTTCGTTGGTGTACCCATCGCTGGTGCTACCACCGAAGAGAACCACCACGCCGCGCCCGCTGTCGAAGACCATGGTGGAGCCGGAGCGCGAGATCGGTGTACTCGGCAAGGGGCGCACGTAGAAGGTCGGACCCGTGGCGTCGATTTCCCAGGTTTCGTTGTTGCTCGTGGTGTAGTCGTAGGCGTCGGTGAGCAGGACCTCGCGTCGGCGAATGGAATCGTATGCGACGTAGATCGAGTATCCGTAGTCGAGCGAGTCGCCCGAATCGCGCTTGGCCCAACCGGCCGAAATAGGATCCCATTCCCAGAAGGCGCTGAGCGATGTCGGATAGCTCGACATGTAGTTGGGTCCGTCGAACAGGAACATCTTCTGCCGGCCTTCATCGTAGGCCATGATGGGGAACTGCCGGGCCATCGGGGTGGACCCGGATGCGACCGGCGTTCGGTCCGTCCAGGTTTGCTTGCTGCCGTCCCACTCCCAGACTTCGTTGCGAATCGGATCCTTGTAGGGGATGCCGTAGACCGGCCCGTACCAGTAGTTGCTGCTCTGGCCACCGTAGAGCAGGATCTTGTTGCGGACGGTATCGGTGACCATGCCGTGCCCGTACAGACCATCGGGGCTGATCGTCGGAAAGAGCTCTGTCCATATTCTTGAAGTGCTGTTCCATTCCCAGGTGTCGCTGTAGACGTTTTGGCCGTAGTAGTCGGTGCCGCCGAAGAGGATGAGGGATTTCCTTGCGGGATCGTAGGCCAGGGCGGCGTCAGCGCGCGCGGGCGGACGGACATCCGCGGCCACCTGCGCCCAAGTCTTGCCATCCCACTCCCACAGGTCGTCGAGCGTCGACCCCATCGCATCGTAGCCGCCGTAGACGTAGGTTTTGCCTGTCGCTGGGTTGAACGCCATGGTGTGGTCGCTGCGGGCGACTGGGATGTCCAGGGGGACCGAGCGATCGGTGAAGGTGGCGGCCTTTGGATCCAGTTCCCAGACCTCGTTGGAGCCGTTCGTGCCGTAGTAGCTCGTGCCGGGGTAATAGTACGTGGATCCGCCCATGCCTCCCGTGCCATTGGGGTTGTAGGAGGCGTAGCCAGCAACGACTTCGATGCGCGCACCAGCGTCATCCGACACCATCGATGCGTACATGCGCTGGCTTGGCATGTTGGCTTCGTTTCCAGTCAGACGTTGTGTCCAGGCGCCGGTCGTGGGATCCCAATCCCAAACGTCGTTCAGGCTGCCGCCGCTGTTCATGTCCCAGCCGCCGAACACGACCACTTTGGCTCGGCTGCCATCGTAGGCCATGGCGTGGCCATAGCGCTGGCTAGGCTTGCTACCGGCCGCGGTTCGCTCGCTCCAAGTCGAGGTCGTGGGGTTCCACTCCCAGGTGTCGCGCTTGGGCACGCCGCTGGCGCCCTGGATGTCGATCTGCATGCCGGCGAAGAGGACCGCGACATTGCGGGTGGAATCCCAGACCAGGCCGAGGTCGTGGCGAACGCTGGGGGTGATCGCTGGCTTGAGTGCGGTCCAGGTTTGCGTTGCTGGATCCAATTCCCATGTGTCTCCGAGCGACAACAGGATTCCCGTGCCGTCGGAATACGACGGGTCGCTGCGACCGCCTCCGAAGAGGAGAATCTTCTTCGTGGACTTTTCGTAGACCATTGCATGCTGCGAGCGCGCCGGAGGTTGGCTTCCGGAGGCCGTGACGTCGGTCCACGTGCCGGTCGTGGGATCCCATTCCCAGGTGTCCTCGAAGTTAAGACCACTTCCGGCGCGGCCGCCGAAAAGCACGATCTTGGCGCGTGCGGAGTCGTACGCCATGGCCGCACCCGATCGCGCCTCGGGGGCGGTCCCGGTGCCAGTCCGGTTGGTCCACTTGCCAGTGGTCGGGCTCCATTCCCAGGTCTCTTGGCTGGGACCGCCCGTGCCCGTGTTCGAGTTGTAGAGTTGGCCGCCGAACATGACGAAGACCCTGCGGGTTTCGTCGAACGCACCGGCCTGCAGGTAGCGGGCGTCCGGGGTTGAACTCGAACCTAGCTTCTGCCAGAGCGCGACTTCGGAGGCTGGCAGCTTGCCGAGCGCAATGCGGGCGGATTCGATGTCGGCTGAGACCGGTGACTGGGTTTCCTCATTGCACGTGGCGAGCAGAAGCAGGGCTATGACTGCGCCGTTTCTGGGCTTCATCGGGGCCTCCTTAGGTATTTGAACGAACGCGCGAGGGATACTGACACGAGCGCTGAACGGTGGGAAGTGGCCGCCGTCACTACTTGACGGGACAATAGTGCCGCGTGGGGCGGAGTCCTTACGGATCCGCGCTTGTCGAACCAGCAATCTGTGCGCCACTGTGGCCGCGGGCAATGGCGCGGATTGGGCCCGGTGACTGGGGAAAAGGCGGTGCTAGTCTGACATCGATGTCGTATTCGTGTCGCCGGCTGTCGCGGGGTGCGCCGAGGCAGCGTCTTGGTCAAGGCACCAGAGCAGGCTGGAGTCTGGGGCAGGCACGATCCCGGTGACAGGTAGGGCGTGGAAATCGAGAGGGCTCGCCGACGCGCGCTCCAGCGCCGATCGCTTGCTTGCGCCGGTCACCAAGAGCGCGATGAAGCGCGCGCGGTTGAGCAGTGGGTAGGTCATGGTCATGCGCGGCCGAGGGGGCGCCACGCTGTCGCCGTCGTTCAGCACGATGAGGCGCTCGTGTTCGTCCAGCGCCGGAGATCCCGGGAACAGACTTGCGGTGTGTCCATCCGAGCCCATGCCCAAGACCACGGCGTCGAGCCGCCAGTCGTCGCCGTCCGGACGCGCGGCCAAGGCAGCGCGCAACTCGGCTTCGTAGCGGGCAGCACCATCAGCTTCCTGCACTGGCATGGGATGGACATTGGTCAAGGGCAGGGGAACGCGTGCAGCCAGGCTGCGAACCAGGTTGGCATTCAGCCTGCGATCGTCGGCGGGAACACAGCGTTCGTCGACCATCCAGACGTGAATGCGGGACCAATCGAGAGCGGCCAGGGAACTTACCGCGGTCAGGGCCGAGGCCAGCAGCGTGGTCGACGAGCCTCCGGAAAGCGCCAGGTGCGCGGCCGGGCCCACGGCCAAGCGTTGTCGAAGATGGTCGGCCAAGCGCGCGGCCAGAAGTCGCGCGGTATCCTCGGCGGTTGGGCTTATGATTTTTTCGCCGCGCAGCCCGCGCAAGAAATCGGCTGCGCCCGAGGACATGGGCTACTCCTCGCTTTCCGGGACTTCGGAGTTGCTCGCGCGCGGCGGTTCTGCCCGCGACCCATCGGTTTCTGGATTGCGCCACTTGCCGAAGGGCTGGATGAGCACGTCCGCCGCGGCCGGGCCCCAGCTTCCCGATGGATAGGTTTCGAGTCCCTCGTCGGGGCGGTCGCGCCAGCGGTCGAGCACGGGCATGACGATGCGCCAGGCCGCCTCGACCTCGTGCCGATCCTTGTAGTGCGTCTGATCGCCGCGGATGGCTTCGAGCAGGAGCATGGCGTAGGCCTCGAAGGGAACCGACTTGAATTGCTCGCGGTAGTCGAAGTCGAGCAGGGCAGACTTGAGATGAAGCCCCTGGCCAGGCACTTTGCCCTCAAAGCGCAGGCTGATGCCCTCGTCGGGCTGCACGTTGACGACGAGCTGGTTGTGGCGCGGGCGCATCCCATCGCCGAGGCTACGGAATAGGTGCGGGGCGGGTTTGAAGTTGATCACGAACTGGGTCAGCTTGCGGCGCATGCGCTTGCCCGTGCGCAGGAAGAAGGGAACGCCTTCCCAGCGCCAGTTGTCGATCATCAGCTTGAGCGCGGCGAAGGTGTCGCAGGACGATCCGGGCCGAACGCCGGGCTCTTCGCGATAGCTGCCAAGGGACTTGCCCGCGACTTCGCCGCGTCCGTACTGTCCGCGCACCGCGACCTGGGGCACTTCTTCGTAGGCGATGGGGCGCACCGCTTCGAGCACCTGGCGCTGTTCGCTGCGCAGATCTGAGGCGCGAAAGGCGCTGGGCGGCTCCATGGCGACCACGGCCATGAGTTGGAGAAGATGGCTCTGGATCATGTCGCGCATGGCGCCGACACCGTCGTAGTACCCGGCCCGGCTCTCAAGCCCCACGGTCTCGGCCGCAGTGATCTGAACGTTGTCGACGTAACGGCGGTTCCACAGCGGCTCGAAGAGCAGATTGGCGAAGCGAAACACCAGGAGGTTCTGCACGGTTTCCTTGCCCAAGTAGTGGTCGATGCGAAAGACGTCCTCGTCGTCGAAGACACGTCCGAGCGTGCGGTTGAGTTCTTCGGCGGACGCGAGATCCGAGCCAAAGGGTTTTTCGACGATGATGCGTTGGCGGGGCGTGGACGATGCCTGCGCTTGGCACCACGCCTTGCCGCCCCTGACCAGACCCGAGGCGCCGATGTGGGTGATGATCGGCTGGTACAGTTCGGGCGCGACAGAAAGGTAGAACAGGGCGTTGCCGCCCGTGCCGTAGCGTACGCATTGCTCGCGTAGCGCCGCCGCGATTGCGGGCCAGTCGGAATCCTTGGCGGCATCCGCGGCGTGATAGTGCAGCCGCTCGGCGAAGCGGCTAAAGGCCGCGTCGGTGAAACCCTGCCGACCTGCGCACCCGGCTTTGCATCGCTCGCGAAAACCGTCATCGCCCAGACGGCTTCTGCTGATGCCGAGAACGCTGAGCCCCTCGGGCAGGATGCCCGCGAGAAATAGTTCGAACAGCGCAGGGACAAGCTTGCGCTGTGTGAGATCGCCAGAGGCGCCGAAGATGACGAGCAAACACGGGAGTTCCTGGTCGGCCATGGTCGCAAGCATAGCGCGCATGGCGAACAGGGAAAGGATCTAACCACAGAGGCGCGTGAGTGACAGCGCGTTTCGCGCGTGGGCTTTGCCCGACGTTACTCACCGCGGGAGTTGGTAAGACCCCTTCCGTCCTCTGCGCTCTCTGTGACTCTGTGGTGAAAAAAGACTAAGAAAGTCGTGAATTGCGATGGCCTTGTTTTGCAGTCCGCCGAAGCTTGTAGGACTGGGGACTACGGGCCGTCGGGCGGCCAGCCGACAGAACTATCGGCACGCGCGCGACTCAAAACGGAACGAAATCCGCCGTACTCTGATCCTTAGGAAGAAGAGCGCATCTGACTGAGGGGGATGATGGAAGACTCAAGACTAATCACTGACCAGGTGGAGATCCGGCGGGCTGAGACGCGGACAGCGCACGCGCCATCGGCGGCAACACAGGATCGTTGGGTGGCGCGTGGCAGGTACGCCGCGTTCGGGGTTTCCTGGGAAGTGCAAGCCGACGACGTCTCGGCCTACCACCTGCTCCTCGACCGTTTGCCGCCCGGCGCCTCCCCGACCAGCAGCAAGGCCACGGCGCGCACCTACGCCTTCCGCACGTTGCCCTCCAAGCTCTCCGACGGAGAGGTTAGTTACCTGCTCACGGCCGACGGCCGGCCGCTCGTGCGCTCTTCCGAGCCGACCGACATTGCCGAGGCGTTTGAGGGTGACCTCAATTGGCTCGTGGCCGAACGTTCACCGCGCAAGGTGTTCTTGCATGCGGGCGTAGTTGGCTGGCGCGATCGCGCGATCCTGATTCCGGGCGGTCCTCGCTCGGGCAAGAGCACCCTGGTGCGCGCCCTGGTCGGATGTGGCGCGACCTATTTCTCGGACGAATACGCGGTGCTGGAGGGCAACATGGTCCAGCCCTTCCCGGCCAGGCTGCCGGACTGGTCTACGCCAGGCACGTCGCTATCCTACTGGTTGGACGAATTCGCGAACGCGCGTTCACCCAAGCCCGTGCCGGTCGGATTGGTTCTGTTCGCGCCCCACCAGCCGGGCGCGGTGTTCAAGCCGCGGCTGCTTTCGCGCGGCAAGTCCTTGCTTGGCATGTTCAAGCACGCGGTGGCGGCGCAACGCCAGCCCGAGCGTGTCCTGCGCTCGCTCGAAACCATAACGCGCAGATGCAACGCTCTCGAAGGCCCGCGCGGGGACGCCCAAGCCGCCGCCACCTATCTGCTCGAACGCTTGGTCTAAGAAAGAAGAGGGTTCACCTCAAGGTCCACAAAGAACGCAGAGAAAGAAAAGCACCTCCTCCCCGGTCCCATTCCCCAATCTTTCTCTGTGTTCTCTATGGACCTTGGGGTCTGTCTTCAGAGCCGAAGCTTCTCGCCTGGTCCGGGTGCCGTCACGGTCGGAAATCCCAGATCCGCCAGTTTCCCCATCAGCGCCGCTTGAGCCGGGGGTTCGCCGTGGACCAGGACCACCTGGCGCAGCTTGCCCTGGTCGCGCACAGCCTCGGCGAATTCAAGCAGATCTTTCTGGTCGGCGTGGGCCGAGAAGCCGTTGAGTACGACCACTTCAGCGGCCAGGCGGCGCATGACCCCGAAAACCTTCACTTCGTGCTGCCGTTCCAGGATGCGGCGGCCGAGCGTGTGCTGGGCCTGGAAACCCACGATGAGGATGGTGTTGCGCTGATCCTCCACGCCTTCGCGCAGGTGGTGCAGGATGCGGCCTGCTTCGCACATGCCGCTGGCGGCGATGATGATGCACGGGCCGGGCTGGGCGGCGATGGCTTTCGACTCTTCCTTGTCCGACACATAGTGAAGTCCATCGAACTCGAAGGGCGGATCGCCGCCGACCAGCTGGGCGTAGGTCTGCTTGTCGTAGCACTCGGGGTGCATCTTGAAGACGTCGGTTAGCTTCACCGTGAGCGGCGAATCCACGTACACGGGAACGGTTGGCACCTTCTGGGCGGCGCGCAGACGCTTGAGCGCGTAGACCACCTCCTGCGCGCGTTCGAGCGCGAAGGCCGGAATCAGGATCTTGCCGCCGCGGCGAACCGTGCGATTCACGGCTTCGGCCAAGGCGCTGTCCACTTCCTCGATGGGCGAGTGCCTGCGGTCGCCGTAGGTGCTTTCGGTGATGAGGCAGTTGATGCCGCTCGGAATCTCGGGCGCGCGCAGGATGGGCAGCCCCTTGCGGCCCAGATCCACGGCGTAGGCGACCCGTATGTGCACGCCATCGTCTTCCACATCGAGCACGACAATCGAGCTGCCGAGCACGTGGCCGGCATCGAGCAGCTTGATCACGATGCCCGGGGCGATGGCGTGCGCGCGGCGGTAGGGCAGGCCGACGATTTGCCCGAGCAGGCCGGTGACGTCGTCGTGGTTGTACAGCGGCTCCACCGGCTCCATATCGAGCCGGTCGCGCTCGATGAGTTTTTGGATATGTTTCGCGTCCGCTTCTTGGATCATGGCCGCATCGAGCAGCATGGGCGTGCACAGGTCGCGCGTGGCCGGCGTGCAGTAGACCGGCCCGTGGTAGCCCCGCTTGTGCAGCAGCGGGAGCAGCCCGGCGTGGTCGATGTGGGCGTGCGAAAGCACCACGGCGTCGAGCTCGTCCACGGGAATGTGCAACGCGCGGTTGCGCTCGTTCGATTCACGCCGGTGGCCCTGGAACATTCCGCAATCGAGCAAGACCGCGGCTTTCGAGGTACGCAGGATGTGTTTCGATCCAGTGACGCCGCGTGCGGCGCCGATGAATTCCAGTTCTATCAATCGCCGCTCCTTTGGTAGAGGTACGAAGTTCGAGTCTTGGCAAAGGCGGGCGCGGCGGCCTGCAGCTCGGGCGCGATTCCACGCTTGAGCGTCTCCAGCGCTTCCGCGGGCGTGCTAGCGAAACTGAAGAGTTTCAAGTCCGCGGCGCCAATCATGCCGTGCTTGACTAGGGCCTCGAAGTTGATGATCTCGTTCCAGTACTGCTTGCCGTACAAAATGACGGTCATCTTGCCTTCGAGCTTGCGTGTTTGCGACAGGGTCAGAATCTCCGACATCTCGTCGATGGTGCCGAAGCCACCCGGAAAGACCACCACCGCGCGCGCCAAGTGGGCGAACCACAGCTTGCGCATGAAAAAGTAGTGGAACTCGAAGGACAGGTCGGGCGTGATGTAGGGGTTGGCGCTTTGTTCTTCGGGCAGGCTGATATTGAGGCCGATGGTGCGACCGCCAGCGTCGGCGGCGCCGCGATTGGCGGCTTCCATGATGCCGTTGCCGCCGCCCGAACAGATGAGGAAGCGGGGAGCGCTGGGAGGCAAGGCGTTTGTCCACGCGGTGTACAGACGCGCCAACTCGCGCGCGTCGGCGTAGTACCGACCAAGTGGGCCGTTTTCAGCCAACCGAGCCGAGCCGAAGAAGACCACGGTGCCAGGAACCTTTTCCTGCTCGAAGCGATACAGCGGTTCGAGGTACTCGGCCAGGATGCGTAGCGTGCGCGCGTCGTCGCTGTCGAGAAATTTCTCGTTCTTGTAGGCGAGGGGGTGGTGGGCCATAGCTTTCGGTTTGGATTCGCTCATCGGTACTCCATCGCATCAAAAGAGGTATCGGTCGACCAGCCACGAGAGCATGGTGCCTGTCGCGGCCCCCACCACATCCCAAGTCAAGTCACGCAGGGATGCATCGCCACCAGAATATCGGTCGTAGACTTCCTTTGCGGCACCTGCCGCCACGGCGATGCCTGCGCCTGCACCTAGCCGCGTTGTCTCGCGCTTGGTGAACACCGACGCGCCCGCGTAGCCGTCGCCCGCAAACATGAAACAGGCGGAAAAGTGCAAAGCCTTGTCCTGTCCCAGCCACGGGTCGCCGTCTGCGGCAAGGCATGGCCTGGACACCAGACAAAACGCCATCAGGCAAAATGACAGAATTGCAAGCGCGATCTTCCCAAGTCTTCGTGATTCTGACGATCCGCTCACTACTCGATCATGATAGCTGGCTTTTTTCGTCTTCGCCTAATCCTCGCCTCGAATTCGCGCTCCAAGAGGGCGCTCGGGGTGTTTTCTCCTGCAAAGTTGGCGCTGCGCGGAATTGACCCCTTTTGCCCTCCATGTTATCGAAGATAGACACTAGGTAACCAATGGGTAAGCGCATCCTGGTCGCGGACGACAGTCGAACGATTCAACGGGCATTTGCCATGGTGATGGTCGGCTCGGACTATGAGCTGTCCTTTGCCAAGTCCGTCGACGAGGCGCTGGCCTTGGCCAAGAAGGACGGCGCGCCCGACCTGGTTTTGTCCGACGTCGCCCTTGGAAGCGGTAGCGGCTACGATCTTTGCGCGGGCATCAAGGCCGACGACGATCTGCGCGAAGTCCCCGTCTACATGTTGGCCTCGAGCCACAATCCCTACGACGATGCCCGCGGGCGCAAGGTCGGCGCCGACGGGCATCTGGCCAAACCATTTGAAAGTCAGGCACTGCTTGATGCGGTGGCATCCGCGCTGGCGACGCCTGTCAAGACGGCGGTCTCGGCCGTGATGCCTGAGTTCTCGGCGGATTTCAACGAAAACACCGCGCGCATTTCCGCCAAGGATCTCCCGCTTGAAGACGACGACAGCTACGGCGAGATCACGATCGAGCGTGGTCCGCCGGCACCAGCTGCCTCGGCTCCAGGGGCATGGGCCGCCAAGCCAGCGACGCGGCAATCCGGCTCGCGCCCGATCGTCGCGGCCGGGCTGGTGGCGCCTCCCGCCGCTGCGCCAGCGCCGCGGCCCTCTTTGATTCCCGGTGCGCGACCGTCGGCCGCGATGCCTGTCGCCCGCACCGGCATGACTCCGCAGCCCACCGCTTCCCCGTCTGCGCCCGGCGCAGGCCGGCCGCCTCTCAACCGGACCATGATGGGATTTCCCTCGGTCAAGCCGCCGGTGGTCAGCAAGCCCGCGACCCTTCCGCCTCCTTCGGCGGCACCGATTCCCGCGCGCGCAACGCCACCCGCACCCGCGGCGGCTTTCCCGGCTCGACCGCTGATGTCGACGCCGACCGCGCCTGCGGCGCCCGTCGCGGCCAAGCCGGTTTTGCCGCTGCCTTCCAGTGCGCCTCCCGTGGGCGCGCCGGCTCGGCCGCCAGTGCCGCGCTTTTCACCCCCGCCGCTCACGTCGCCCGCTCACCTTGCGCCCACGCCCGCAGCGCCCGCGCTGCCGGCCCCGGGCACGCGCAGGTTGCCCACGCCCGTTCCCCCAATCGCGGCACCTGAGCCCGTCACCGTTTCGGCACCATCGCCAGCTCTAGCCGCCGCTGTCTCGTCGGCGGTGGACCAGAAGGTCGCGGCGCTGGCTGCGCGCGGTCCCGAATACGAAGCCATTGCCAAGCTGTCCCGCGAGATCATCGAGCAGGTCGTGTGGGAAGTCGTTCCCGAGCTCGCCGAGGCGATCATCCGGCAGGAAATCGATCGTCTGGCGAGCGCAAAGAAGTAGTTTCTCCGTTTCACCTTCCCCTTGCCCCGTCAGGTTTCGTCATGACCGAGCTCGCTAAGAATTACGATCCCGCTAGCATTGAATCGCGCTGGTACCAAGAGTGGCTGAATTGCCGCTACTTCCATGCCGACGCGGCCACGCCCAAGGCGCCCTTTTGCATCGTCATCCCGCCGCCCAATGTGACCGGGGCGCTGCACATGGGGCACGCACTGACGTGCACGATCCAGGATGTGCTCACCCGCTGGCGCCGCATGGCCGCCTACAATGCCATGTGGTTGCCGGGCACCGACCACGCCGGCATCGCCACGCAGATGGTGGTGGAACGTCACCTGCGCGCGACCGAGAAGAAATCCCGCCACGACCTCGGGCGCGAGGAATTCGTCAAGCGCATCTGGCAGTGGCGCGAACAGTACGGCAATCGCATCCTCGAACAGCTCAAGGTGCTGGGCTGCTCGCTCGACTGGGAACGCCTGAAATTCACCATGGAGCCGGAGTATTCGCGCGCGGTCATCGAGGCCTTCGTGCAACTGCACGAGGAAGGGCTGATCTACCGCGACCGGCGCCTGATCAACTGGTGCGTGTCGTGCCGGACCGCGCTCTCCGACCTCGAGGTCGAACACGACGAGGGCGCGCAGGGAGAACTGTACGACTTTGCCTATCCGCTGGCTGACGGTTCGGGCGAGATCGTGGTGTCGACCACGCGGCCGGAAACCATGCTGGGCGACACCGCGGTGGCCGTGCATCCCGACGATCCTCGCCATCAGGCCAAGATCGGCAAAACCATCAAGCACCCGTTCACCGGGCGCGAATTCAAAGTCATCGCCGATCCCGTGCTGGTCGATCCCAAGTTCGGCACCGGCGCGGTCAAGGTCACGCCCGCGCACGACCCCAACGACTTCGACTGCGGCAAGCGCCACAACCTGCCGTTCATCTCCATCTTCGACGAGAAGGGCCTGGTTACCGCCGAGGGCGGATCGTTCGCCGGTCTCGATCGCTTCAAGGCGCGCAAGAAGGTGAAGGAAGACCTGGCGGCGCTGGGCCTCGAACGCGGCAGCAAGAAACACGTGCACGCCGTCGGCCACTGCCAGCGCTGCCACACCGTGGTCGAGCCCATGATGTCGACCCAGTGGTTCGTCAAGATGGAGCCTCTCGCGAAGCCCGCCATCGAGGCGGTGGAGCAGGGCAAGACCCGCTTCGTGCCCGAGACGTGGAGCAAGACCTTTTTCCACTGGATGAACAACATCCGCGACTGGTGCATCTCGCGCCAGTTGTGGTGGGGCCATCGCATTCCGGCGTGGTACTGCGCGGCCTGCAAGGCGCCGACGGTGGCGCGCGCAGCGCCCGCCCAGTGCGCCCACTGCGGCGGCAAGGATCTCACGCAAGACGAGGACGTGCTCGACACCTGGTTCTCGTCGTGGCTGTGGCCGTTCGCGACGCTGGGCTGGCCGGATCAGACGCGCGAGCTGCGCACCTTCTACCCCACGACGGTCATGGAGACCGGCTACGACATTCTGTTCTTCTGGGTGGCGCGCATGCTGATGGCTGGGCTGCACTTCATGAAGAAGGTTCCCTTTCGCACGGTGTACCTGCACACCATGGTCACCGACGAAAAGGGCGAGAAGATGTCCAAGGTCAAGGGCAACACCATCGACCCCGTCGAGGTCGCGCAGAAGCACGGCGCGGACGCCCTGCGTTTCGCCCTGGCGTGGCTGACCAACCAGGCTGCGCAAGGCAAGAACATCAAGTTCTCGTGGAGCAACGTCGAGGACGCGCGGCGTTTCGCCAACAAGATCTGGAACGCCACGCGGTTCGTGCTGATGAACCTCGACGACTACGATGCCGACCAGTTCGCGGATCGCACGGCCGAGGGGCCGGACAGCGTCGAATACGATTTGCCCGAGCGCTGGATCCTTTCGCGCATCCAGCGCGCCACCGAAGAAATCAACACTACCCTCGAAGACTTCCGTTTCGCCGAGGCGGCGCAGGCGGTCTATCACTTCATCTGGGACGAGATCTGCGACTGGTACATCGAGCTGGCCAAGGCGCGCTTGCAGGATCCGGCGCGGGCTGGCGAACGCTGGAAGATCCAGGGCACCTTGGTGACCGCGCTCGACGCGGCCATGCGCCTGCTTCACCCCTTCATGCCCTTCATCACCGAGGAGCTTTGGCAGAAACTGCCCAAGCCGCAGGGCGCGCCCCAGAGCATCATGATCACGCTCTATCCCATCGCCGACCCGCGCTTCCTGGACGACGCCACCGAGGCATCCATGGCGCTGGTGCAGAAGGTGGTCACGGTCGTGCGTTCGCTGCGCACCGAGAACAACGTGCCGCCACCGGCCAGGCCCAAGGTCATTCTCAACGTCAGCGACGATTACAAGAAGACCATCCTCGACGGCTATCGCGGCCTGGTGTCGGAACAAGCGCGCCTGGGCGAGCTGGTGGTCCGCCGCTCGGGCGATGCGCCCGAGGGTAGAGTGATGACCGGCATGGCCGGCGACGTCGAGGTGTTGCTGGTGGCGGAAGTCCAGGCCGCGGACACTGGCGCCGAGCGCGCGAAGCTGGAAAAGGATCGCGCGACCCTGACCAAGGATCGCGACTACCTCGGCAAGAAGCTCGCCAATCCGCAGTTTGCCGAGAAAGCGCCACCGGCGGTGATCGAGAAGGATCGCGCGAGACTCGCCGAAATCGAGGCGGCGCTGGCGAAGACTGAAGCAGCCCTGGCCAGGCTGAAGTCGTAGCCGCCCGGCTCGCTACTCATCAAACAGAACTTGGTCGCTGACGTCGGTGGCGGCCTCGTTGCGGGCGCCAGCCAGGTCGGCGTTGGTCTTGCGCAGGCGCTGGCCGAGCACCTGCACGAAGCTCCACAACAGTTTGACCGACATGCGCGGGAAGTTGCGGATGAGGTCGTTGAAGTCGCGGCGGCGCAGCACCAGCGCGCGCGAAGGTTCTTCCGCCGTGGCGCTGACCGAGCGCGGGCCATTGTCGACGAGTGCCATCTCGCCGAGGTGCGCTCCCTGCCCAAGGTAGGTGACCAGGGCGCCCTCTTTGTGCAAGCGCACCTTGCCGGACAGAATGATGAACAACTCGCTGCCCGGCTCGTCCTCGGTGATGATCTCGTCGCCGGGCTTGTAGTCCCGGACCTCGGTGAGGGCGAGAACGCGCAGGATTTCCTTGTACGTGAGGTGCCGGAACAGCGGCATTTGCTTGAGCACCTCGACCTTGCGATTTAGCTCTTGCGAACGCGCGTCGGCGGTTGGCGTGAGATCCGTGTGCACGCGCAAGACCACGGCCGTGATGTTGTCGTGCCCACCGCCGGTATTCGCGTGGTCGATGAGCTTGCCCGGGATTGCGGTGATGCTCTCATCGAGGAGCTGGCGCGAGATTTCCTTCTCGTCGAGGTAGGCGTGCAACCCGTCGGAGCAAAGTAGAAATTGGTCGCCGGGCAGAACTTCGAGATCGATCGTGTCTACCTGCACGGTTTCGTATACGCCGAGCGCGCGCGTGACCGCGTTCTTGTACGAGGCGTAGGGCGACTTGGCCAACGTCTCGCGCGTGACCTTGCCGTGGCGGATGAGCTCGTTGATGAGCGAATGATCCTCGGTGAGCTGCACCGTCTGCCCGCCGCGCACCATGTAGACCCGGCTGTCGCCGACGTGGGCGATGAAGCCGCGCTCGCCGATGAGCAAGAAGGCCGAAATCGTGGTGCCCATGCCGCGCTTCTCGGGCTCTTTCTGGCCGCGTTCGAAAATGGCCAGGCCCGCGGTCTGCACCGCGTATTCGAGCACCCCGAGCACGTCGTGCGTCGTTACGCCGGTGTCGTGCCGCGCAAACGCATCGATGATGTCGCGCCGGCTGTCGACCGCGCCGCGAAATTCATTGACCGCCATCTGTGACGCGATTTCACCCGACGCGTGTCCGCCCATGCCGTCCGCCACCACGAACAGGGACAGTTTTTGGTCGACGAGGAAATTGTCCTCGTTGTGGGTGCGCTTGCGCCCGATGTCCGTTGCAGCCCAGAAGCTCAGATCCATATTGCTCACCGCATGGCCTCTCGGCCGCTTGCACTTCGCCTAAACTACACTGATTCGAAGTTCGGGCAAGATAGCCATTTTTCGGCGGAATGCACGCAGTCCTTGACAGCACCGCACCCGTTGCTACAAATGTCATCCGCGGCGGGGACAGCCCGCCGAAATCGTATTCGGGGATCGTCTAATGGCAGGACGCCAGACTCTGGATCTGGCTATTAAGGTTCGAATCCTTATCCCCGAACTAGCTTCAAAAAGTTGCAGCTTGGCAACGGCCCCATGGTCTAGTGGTTAGGACGGCGCCCTCTCACGGCGTAATCTCGGGTTCAAGTCCCGATGGGGTCACAAGGATTCTCTAGGACTTGCCGCCGCGCTCTCTATTCCAGCGCTAGGATCGCTGCCAATCAGGGCAGTTCGACCATGACCCGCTTGCCCGCCTGGCGACGTTTGACGAGTTCGTGGACGAAGACGCGGTAGTCGGGGTAGTCGCCGATTTCCATCGTGCTCGTGGGGCTGCTGGCGCCGGACGGGACCTTGGGAGAGGCGGTCAACCACGCGACGGCGGCCGTTGGCTGCTGGTGTTCAATCCTGCCAAGCACGGGGCGGTCCAGTGTCTCCATGCGAGGCGAAACAAAGAATGCACGGAGGTAGCGTGCTTCGCGGGCCGCCTTGAGAACGAGGTCAAGCTGGCTCATCGGAGCCTCGGGGTCCATCACAATCGTGAGGTTATCGGCCTTCACCTGAATGGGAGCTTCCCCGTCGCGAAGCTGCCACCCCGTCGAGATGCGAAGCTGGCGCACCATCTCGTCGTAGCCGAGCGATAGCCCGTCCACGGTCGTGCCCTGCCGCCTGATCTCTACCAGGGGACCCGTGTCGATCTCGTCAGGTCCGACGAAGTCGACGGTCGGTGGAAGATTCTTCGGCAATCGGACAATGGGAACGGAGGCTGGCAGCGGGAATGGCAAGTCCGCCTCTGCCTTGAGTGGCGCGGACCAAGCCAAAAGCCCCACCCCCGCGAGCGCGCAGGCCAACGCGAAAATCAGCGTTCTTTGCCAGGCCCGCATTTCTTGATCACCGGAAGACCGGAGCCACCCTCGCGAGCGCGAAAGCAGGAGGGTAGCCGCGATGCCTACCGCGAGTAGGGCACCGGCCAACGCCCATCGCGAGCTGCCGTCGAGCTGTGCCTGGGCATTCGCAAGCATGGTGTCCATCACGTGAAGCTTGGCTGCCCGTGGGCTGTGTCCCACAGCCTCGAAACCACGGTTGATGGCGAGTGTCTGCCAGAGTCCTCCGAGAACGACCGGCCCGATGGACAGAAGCAGGAACAGCGTGAGCACAATGCCAAGTTCCCCACCATCCCACCGTCGAGGTACTGGGGGCTTGCCTTGGCCTGGCGAGCCCCGTTGATTCATCGACCAGAGATCCCCCAAGGCCAGTCCGATTCCGAGGCAGGCAAACAGCTCAACCAGCAACACCAAGATGGGCACCAGGGAGCACGTATTGAGCAGGGCCGACATCGCGGGCGAATACTCGGCCGCCCTCTCTGCGCCGGTTGCGAGGGTTAGCGCGCCCTGAATGCGGGCCCAGGACCGCACAAGAGACGTGCGCGCCAGCAGCGGAAATCCAACCGCAACGAAACCCGACGTATACAGAAACAGAAGGGCCATTCCTCGCTTGACCACATGGCTGCCGGCGGTCCCCGCGTTTGCGTCCGAGCCCCGACGAAGCGCGAGGATGATCACTATTGTCTCGACAACAAGGGCAATGCAGAAGGCGGACAACAGCCACATAGCCAACGGCACATCTCTGGTGAACTCGCGGAGAGCCTGGACAACGAGCGACATGGCGTTAGAGAAAAATCATCAGTCGCGCGAGCCGGTCGCTGAAGGCGAAATGGTAGTAGACGAAGCGACCGACGGCGTATCCGAGAAATCCGACAGCGCCCATCGAGATCAGCACGCGGACGATAGCGACTGCAGGGTTGGGCGAAGGCGGCGCTGACTGCTCCACTGCGGCATAGTACCGCGTGCCGCCCCGAAAACCATCGCCCGAATCTCGACAGTGCTTGGGCCCAAGCCAGCCTGGCGTTAGGGTGTCGAGCCAGCAGGAATGGCCGATCCAAGCGTCGAGTGACCAGTTCCGCTGAGTAGAAATGGTCGATCAACGTGTCGACTGAACACTTTTGCTGAGCAGGAAGGCCCGATCCAGGCATCGAGTGAGCACTTTGACTGGCCAAGTAGGCGGAATTGCAGGGGCTGGAGTGCGTCAGCTTGACGCTGTTTCCCGTGGAAACCAGGCACGCAGCAGGTCACGCAGGCGTAGGAAGCTGCGATCCTGGCAGCGGTCGAGGCCCACCTTGCGCGCGGCCTCCGCGAAAATCGCGGCAGACGGCTTCACGCGGGTTTCTCGCAGCACCGCCAGCATGGCCTCCTTGGGCCGGGCAGGCTTGACCGCGCCAGCCAAAAGGAATCCCTGCGCGGTCAACCATTGGCGCAGGTCAGCCTCGCCCGCGGTCCATCCGAGCGCCGTGGCCACGTGGGGCGAGTCCGACCACAGCCAGATTTCCGTTTCCGGGTCGATAACGACAGCTCGCGCGCGCCCGTTCCAGCCAGAGGCGTCCAGCCGCCGCTCCAGGTGCGCCTCGATTTCGGAGGCCGCCTTGTCTTCAGCACCCGAGCCCTCGCGGTCGAAGACAACCAAGGCATGCGCTGCTTGAGACTGCATCGTCCGGAGTAGGTCCGGTGCCTGCCGAAAGCAGCCACCGTCGTGTTGAGGGTGCTTTTTCACCTCGGACCGTCCCGAGCGAATCCCCAGGCTGGCCGTTCGGTGCTCGATCAGCGCCCGGATGGCCTGTTCCTGATCTAGATCGGCCACTAGGACGTAGAGGTCGAGCGGGAAGGTCATCAGCCAAGAAGTCCCGCCGCGAAGATCGTGCCCAGATCTGTTTCGCGCTTCCACTGCGCCAGGCGCGGGTGCTGCTCGCCAGACACGATATCGGTCGCTCCCTCGTCGGTCCGCGCGAAACAGAGAATCTGTTTCGGGACCGCGAGGGACAGGAATACCGGCGAATGCGTGGCGCATAGGATTTGGCAGTCGCCCGTGCTGGAAAGCGCCTGGAAGATGGTTTCAACCGCTTGGGGGTGGATGCCGTTTTCGGGCTCCTCGATCAGGAAGATGCGATCCGGGATGTCGAGGTAGGGCACCAAGGTGAGCGCGAGAAGCCGAAGCGTTCCGTCTGACACGGTCCACGAAGGCGCCTGCAGGTTGGTGCGGTAGGTGAGACGCAAATACCGGTGACGATCTTCCGCGCGCTCCACCGTGTCGATATCGCTCAGGTCTGGCAGTGCCGTCTGGACGTGGGCCAGCCATCTAGCAAAGCCCTCCGGCTTGCTCGATCGAAAGCGCTCGATGACCCAGGGCAAGTTCGAGCCATCGGGGAGAAACTCGGTCAGGCTACCAGGGCGAGCCGGACGGCGAAGCGCCTCACTCGAGAGTTCGAGGCGCTGGATCCCTCGCGTGAGGAGGCGCCTAAACCAGACCGCGACCGGGAAGCGCGTTTCCTCTTCCGGCAGATTCGCCAGCGCCAGCCGGTTGTGGCCGAAGTTGAAGGGCGCCTTCCAGCCCGTGGTTTCCGAACTGAAATAGTCGTTGCTCGACGTCTTCCACACGACTCGCGTCCAGCCCTTGGGGCTGCGGGCACCCTCGGGTGGAACGAGAAAATCAGGTGCGGCTGGTGGCTCGGGAAACAGGGTTCGTTGCTTGGGTGAATCATCACCCGAGGGCCTGAGCCAAAGGTTTTCCGCGAGCACGCCCATCGGCCCGCCTGCCTCCATTTCGCCCAGCGAGATTTCGTAGCGCACGAGATCGGGACCGTTGCGTTCGCCTTTGTCGTTCAGCCTGCGCAGGTGGTCGGGAATCTTGGCCTCGACGGCGAGTTCGAAGCGCCCGCCAGAGCGCATGAAGGTCAGGTCGCGGAAATTGGGCGACAGCCGCGCCATGGGTTCGCTGATGTCGTCGCGCCAATCGGCCAGCTTGCCGATAAGGTCCACGATGCCGAGGAAGGTCGACTTTCCGCTGGCATTCGGTCCCACCAGGATCTGAAAGCGATCCAGCGGCTGCCGCGTGTAGCGGATGGCGCGAAAATTCAGTGCCTGAACGAGGGAGATCATCGATGTGCCCCGGTTTTCTTGGATGATACCCGGCCAGAAGCGCGCTGTCCCGCGCGACCTGTGGAGGCTTTGGCGGGTGTGTTGGCGCGAGCGCCGCGGATGCGGGCGAGGAGGGCGGAGGCGGGTTCGTAGTTGCGGCCTTCTTGGCGGGCCAACTCGGCCTCGGTGGGGACCAGCTCGCCGCGGAAGGCTTTGGCGAGGATGGCCTGGGTGATCTTGTCGGCGCGGGCGGTGGCCGCGGCCACGCGCGCCTCGATGGCGTCGGCGAGCTTGAACAGGGCGTCCACGCGGCGGACGATTTCGTGCTGCTCTTCGAGCGGCGCCACGGTCAGCGGGGCGGCCATCAGTGTGCCCTTGGTCAGCTTCCGGCGCCCGGTCATGCCTGATGTCAGCGGGATGAAATCGTAGAAGGCGAGGCAGAGGTTCAAGTAGTCGGCGGTCATTCCATCGATGGGCCGGAGAACGTGCGCGTGGTTGTTCACCCAAGATTTTCCCCGGATGACGTACGAGAAGGGCAGCTCTCTCCCGATGAAGGTTTCATCCTCCACCACAAGGACAAGCGTCTCGTCAAAGATCCAGTCATCGATCCAGCCCACTCGGCCATTGGCGCCGTAGTAGGGAATTGCGCCTGCGCGTCCGGCGCGCTCATCCTTGTTGATCGGGCGACGTTGGTTGTCTAAGGACTCGGCGACCTGGCCGATGGTCACGGATCGCCAGCCGCGCGGGATCTCGGCTTCGGCGTTTACGTCTGGAACGGCGGATTCCCTCCAGGTCTCGGTCAACCGACCGGCGCAGGCAGCGGCTAGAACGGACTTGCGGAAGCGTTTCAGGATGGTGGGGAGTTTGGCGAGGCGGGCGCGGGCGGCGTTGACCTGGGCCAGCAGCGCCTCGACCTTCTCGACGATCCGCCGCTGCTCGGCGAGGGGAGCAAGCGCCAAAGATACTCCCTTGAATCGCTGGACGCTAAAGGCGGGTTGGGCCGTTGCAGAGGTGATTCCAGCAAGCTTGCGCTGGAATTCATCGCCACGGATTTGCCAGAAGATGAATCTGTTGCTCGCAGCTCGCGAGTCAAGCGTAACCTTGCAGAGGTTCGCCGGGATGATCGCAGTCGGAGCGCCCATAGGGTAAATGCAGCACTTCCCGATTGACCCGATCTTTGCGATCAAAATGTCACCACCGACCACCCTGCTTCTCTTCAGCTGCTCGTACTTCTCCAGAGAGATGAACCGCACGGCACTCGGATCGTAAGTGCCGGTAAGATTCTTGGTCGTCAGGACGGGTACTAGACCGTCAGATCGATAGTCAGACAACTTCAAATCGGAGCCGAAGGGGCCATCGACAATCGCGAACTTTTCCGCGACAGCGAGTTCGACTGGCGATGCCTCCGCCCACCCCTCCGGCAGTTCCTCCTCGCTCATCGCGCCGACTTCTCCGCGGCTTTGCCGTTCCCGTTTCCGTTCTCCAGCAACGCCAGCACTTTGCCCAAGTCGGCGACGGCGCCTTCCAATTCCTCGATGGCGTCGCCGGCCAGATCCTCGGGTTCTGCCAGATCGTCGGCGTCGTCGAGGGATTCTTCTTTCAGCCACTTGAAGCCGTCGAGCTTGAACTGGCGCTCCTTCACCTCGCTGATGGGGAAGCTGCGCCAGCGGTCTTCTTTCGAGTCGGACGATTTGCGCTTGGCATTGCCGTTGGGGTCGGCGCCGAAGCACTTGTCGAACTCGGCGAAGTGGGCGGGAACGAGCGGGCGATCCTTCTTGGTGATGCCGGGCGCGTTGGTGCGGGCGTCGTAGATCCAGACGGTCTCGGTAGGGCGACCCTTGGTGAAGTAGACAACGTTGGCTTTCACGCCCTGGCTGTAGGGGGTGAAGGTACCGCGGGGCAGGCGCAGGACGGTGTGCAGGTCCGCGTCCTCGGTCAGGATCTTGAACACCTCGCCGGCCTGGTCGGCGAACAGGCAGTTGTCGGGCAAGACCACGGCCGCGCGGCCACCGCGCTTCAGGATAGTGAGCACGTGCTGGACGAAGTTGAGCTGCTTGTTCGAGGTGGCGACGGTGAAGTCTTCCCGGACTGGATTTTGATTCGCACCCTTCGTCCCGAAGGGCGGGTTGGTCAGGATCACGTCGAAACGGTCGCCTGACGGCGGCTGGTCGATGGAATCTCCCAGACGAATGGTGGGCTCGATGCCGTGCAGGTACAGGTTCATCAGGGCCATGCGGCGCGGGCGCGGGACCAGCTCTTGTCCGTGGTAGGTCGACCGCTTCACCCGCTTGGCCACGTCACGGTCAAGGGCTCCGCCCTTGCTTTCGGCGGCCAGCCATTCGTAGGCGGAGACCAGGAAGCCGCCTGTGCCGCAGGCGGGATCGCAGACGGTGAAGTCGCGCGCCTTGCGCGGGTCGGGCTTCATGCAGCGGACGATCGACTGGATCAGCACGCGCGGGGTGAAATACTGGCCTGCGCCCTTCTTGCCCTCGCTGGCGGCCTTTTCCAGCAGGCCCTCGTAGGCGGCGGCCTTCACGTCCACGCCCAGCAAGCGCGACTGCGCGCCCGCGTAGATGTCGCCCAGCATGCCGGGCTGCGCGCCCAAAGCTCGCAGCGTGTCCACATACTGGTTCACGAGGTCGTTGCCTGACTGGGAGACCAAGTTTGCCCACGAGCAGTCGACGACCTCGACCTTCTTCTGGCGCTCGACCTTCAGCTTCGTGAAGTCCAGGCCCTTCTCGTCGGCCATCTTCAGGAACAGCAGGTAGGTGATCTGCTCGATGTAGTCGCCGTAGTCGATGCCGTCGTGGCGCAGGGTATGGCAAAAGCCCCAGAGTTTCTGAACAACACCGCGACGCACGGGTTGGGGCGGTTGCGGAATTCGCGGATGCGCTGCGAAGTGGTCGAGAGTGCCGCGCCAGGCGGACACCTCGGCCGAGGTGTAGCCGCGGTGGCATTCGTCCGCGACGATAAGGTCGAAGGCGTGGATGGGGATGTCCAGGCGATCCACGTCGGTATCGAAGGCTTCGTCGCCCACGCCGAAGATGGCGTCGCGGCCGAGCACGTTGATGGCCATGCGCTGGATGGTGCAGACATAGACAAAGGCGTGCCCTACGTTCGGCGCGGTCAGGTACTCGTTTGGCATCAGCGTGGGATCGAACTTCTCGTCTTCGTCGAAGTCCTCGCGCTGGAAGCGGTTCGAGTAGACCTCGTAGACCTGATTGAACTTCTGCCCCGGTTCGGCGTCAAAGCTGGAGAACGCGCGTACCGCCTGCGCCGCCAGGGCGCGCCGGTCGACCAGGAAAAGCACGCGCTTGGCCACGCCCGTCTTCATCAGGCGGTAGACCTGATTCACGACGGTGAACGTCTTGCCCGTGCCCGTGGCCATGGCAAGCAGCAAGCTGCGCTTGCGCTCGGCGATGGCCCGCTCGGTGGCCGTATTCGCCTGTCGCTGGTAGGGCCGCAGCCGGTCGCCAGTGTTCGGCAGAGCCAGAAGACCCTGGCAGGCCCCGTCGAAGTCGCGCGCCAGCAGCTCGCCCAGAGCTTCAGGCGTGTGGAAGTCAGCCACACGCCGGGATCGGCTCTTCGGGTTGCGCGCGTCCCTGTACCAAATCTGCTCGCCGTTCGTCGAGTACAGGAACGGCACCCGGATCCCGTCGAAGTCGTAAGGGCTATCAGTGAGCCCGCGCGCATATCTCTCCGCTTGGGTGAGCACGTTCTGCGCGTCGACCGCGGTCTTCTTCGCCTCGACGATGGCCACCGGCTTGCCGTCGAGGAAAAGCGCATAGTCCGCCGGCCCGTGCGCCGTCTCGTGCTCTTCCGTGCGGCAAGCGCCGGAGGCCAGCGGCGTCTTCACGCGCCGCCACCCGCGCGCATCGAGCTTGGGATCGATGCGGGATTTGCGGGTCTGTGCTTCGGGTGGCGCGATGACAGGCGGCATGAATCCCCTTCCAGTATCATGCCCCAATTTGCGATTCTCCAAAAGCCAAGCACCCGGCGGGACGCGCCAGGGACGCGCGGCCAACGGACGACCCCAACAAGGTCTAGCCTTCCCAGATGTGCGCGGGTGGGAAGATCTCCAGATTAGGCAAGGTCATCCCAGATCTGTACCGAAGGCGGACTTGTCCAGGATCACCCGCGGTGTGCACGGGCGAATAGGAACTAAACGGCAAATGCTTCTTCGGAACCAGGACGGCCGATTTGACATTGCTTCCCGGCCTGCCGGTGAGCAAGATACGATGACTTCGCTGGCGCACCTTTCTAAGCACTTGTTCGCGAGGAAGCGAACCACTTCTCGCCGGAAATAGCGTCGAAATCGCGATGGTGCTCGCGAGATCTCCCATCTCCGTCCACGCCTCGTCAAGATATGCTGATGGGCTTCCGTGATGACCAATAGTCGCGACGTGCGCTCGGAGAGAACCGGTATTTTGTGAGACGATGTGGCGCCAGCCAACCCTGTCATCATCGCCGGCTTCCAGATCGCTTGAGATCATGATCCGAAGCCCTCCAAATTCGATTCTGAGGACGGCACACCCTGCATTCGAGTTGAGTCGAGTCTTGTTCTTGGGCGCAGCCAGCGGTAGCACCGCAGCGATGGCTGCGAGCAGGCGGCGCTGATCTTCAACAGAAGGAGAAAGGGCTTCGAAGCTCCATGCAGCACCCCGTGGAGCGATCTGTACACCTTCGTTTAGAATCCGCGTCCGCACCGCCTGGTTCTTTTCCAGGAAGTCCATCACCTCAAGCAGATCCCGCACAGGTCTGAATGCGGTCTCCTGTCGGATATAGGCTCCTGCGAATGTCGTCAATTCCCTCGTAGAATACGCGCCAGGAAGGCCTACCAACCCAACGCCAGTCGGAAAGGATTCAAGCAGATCTCGTGCGCCTTCGGTGTGGTCCTCGTGCCAATGCGTGAGCAGGAGACCCGCGAGGCGATCGACATTGAGGACTTCCCGAAGGTAGTAGGTCGCCACGGGAACGACAGATCTGGCACGCTTGATAGAGAACGAATCCACGACATACCAGCCCGCACTTGGGATGTGCAGGACGATGCATTCTCCTCGTAGAGGCCCAAATACCGAGACCTCCAGTTCGTTCGCGGCGGGAGGTGTGTCGCGGCTACCCACGAGAAGCGAGCGTCCGCTCCATGCGTTCTAGTAGATTCTGTGCAACTGTAGATACCAGCTTGGGCTCAACCTTCCACTGGTCAGGGCGGAGCACTCTGATTTGTGGTTGGCTGGGGGTTGCTGCAAGGATAGTGATGCGCACCGGAGCTCCAATCTCTAGATAGGGCTGTTCCGATTTCGGAACCCTGGCTACAGGCAGCCAAGCGTTGCCTTCCTCTCCCCGGGAAGACACTGTTCGGAGCCTGACTTCTTCGTCGCGCATTTCTTCCACGGTCGCCTCGAAGAACTCCTCGACAATCACCGCGCTCGTGGCTTGGCCCAGTTGATGAACGACGTCGAGCGCATTCTCGTCGAGGGTCAGATCCTGTCGAACAGATACGGAAACGGGAGTCGGGCGGGGGCTGCTTGCTCTTTGTGTGCGCAGCACGCGAGTAGGGTGCTTCTGTCGCACACTGCCCAGGGAATCTGGCAGAAGCGGATCACTGGCATTCCTGGGGATTTCGCTGAGGGCAACGCTATCCAGGTTCACTTAGGTCGACTCCTTTCTGGGTTGAGTAAGCAGCTTGGTCACGGCCTTTGAACGCTCAAGAACCTCTGACCATCTTGCATCGAGCAGATCGGCGAGTTCGTCAACATTCTTGATCTTTCTTTCAAAATTCTGCGCAACATAAATCCCGCCCTTCACGGAAATGCTTGCTTGCATGGTGACGGTTGACATGAACTCGTTCCATTCCGCACGTCCAACCGCTCCGATGCTAGGGTTAGGTCCGACCACCTCTCCAAATCGATCGCAAGGTAGCCACGAGGTCAACACCTCACCCAGCCCACCCTCGGGGAGCGGGATGTGCTCCACGACATTCAGACCAACCGTATTCACCGGGGTGTGAGGGAGCTTCTTGAAAATCGACTTCACCACAGCTCCCAGATCCCCAAACCAATCTGGACGCTCTGTGCCCAAGGACCACCTGTCGAGAAACACATCCAGTCTGAGTGAGCGAAAGTGGATTGAGCAGATCTCTCCCGACACAACCAGTGATGTCGCGCCAGGTCGACTCTCCAATTCGAGCTCGATCTCTGGAAGGATCGCCTGCGTCTTGAACCACTCAGGGTGAAAGATCGCGGGGTTGAAGTTGCCGATGACCACGATGCTTGCGTGCTTATATTCGCGCCCCAGAAACTGCGATCCGAGGTTGCCCAGATTGCTTGCCACCGAGGCGGGTGCGGAGCGAGAGCTGTTCTTACTCACGATTCCCGCCTACCACGAGAAGGAGCGGCATCCAAGCGTGTTCGGAAGCCTCCTTGTCTATGCAGATACTCCAGGCCAGCGCGACTCAGGCAGATGAGGGGTGATGCGTTGACAACGGCCTGGTCAGCCATCGGCTAGTTCTCGCCTGAGCGAGTTCATGTCCACCGCGAAGGCGTCCACACCCTCGCGGGCGAGGGCCAGGATGAAATCCGTGCGGTCAAGCCCGGCCAGCTGTGCAGCGCGCTCTTGTGAGATGAGGCCGCGAGAGTACCAGTGGACGGCGGCGGCGAGACGCAGATCGCCGGCCATTTCGTCGGGAGACCGACGAAGCGCGGAAAAGGTTTCCTCGGGCAGTTGCACTTGAACCGTGACCATGAGCTTGCGACAAGCCTACCACGACTGCGCGCCTGCGATGCCGCCTAGCCACTTGACCATCCGTCGTGCGGCCTCGTCCTGGTCGACCTGGGGATCAGCTCAGGACCTCCAGATTCACTCCCGCTGCCGGTGCACCCTCGCAAATGACGCGGATCTCCTCGATCAGCTCCAAGGCCCTGTGCAGATCAGCGTTTCGGACTGCATTTCCCGCGAGAATCGCGAGTTTTGCTACATTGCTACATTCCCGCTTTGTGAGGTATCGCGGCCGGCGTGGCGCCTCCGACTTCTCCGTCGGAGACCTAGAATTTTCGCAATACTTTGCGCTACTTGACGCACTTTCAAGTCCCGATGGGGTCACCACTTTTTGCCAACGATTTTGCGCCCTTCTCGTTCTTTCAGGCCGCCGCTCGCCGCCAGACGCCTTGCGGATCGAAGTAGACCGTCATCTTGAGCGGCTTCGCTTCGCCGTCTGGCGTGGCGATGTTCGCGGCCGTCTCGGCAGTGAAGGTTTCGGATCCGCGGTGGAGGTACCAAAGCGCTACCATCGCTCGAATCAGCCGATCGACCGTCGGATTCATCTTGTAGAAACCCGTCTCGTAGCGCGAGAGCGTTTCGTGCTGAATGCCTAGCTCCTTCGCGAGTTGGCGGCCCTTCATGGCCAGGCAGTTGCGCAAGAACGTGACTTCGTCCCCGCTCAGCAGCGCGGGCTTCTTGATGAGTTCGGTCGCGATGGTTCGTTCAAGGGCTTCGGGCCTGTGGATTGACACTTCCCGCTCGCCACACTTCGGACATGCATAGACCTTGGCGTCCGCAATCGTGATTGCCCACTTGCGAGTGACGGTGAACTTGTGCGCCTCGGTCGACTCCCGCATGGGCGAGCCGCACTCCAGGCACAGATCGGTTCCGCGGTTTCCGCTCTTCTTGCTTCGTGACTTCATCGGGTTCTCCATGCCGTGACGACAACGGCCGTGCTTTCAGACCGGAACGCTGTCACCACCACGGCGCGTCGTGCCCTCACGCGGTAGCGCCACGTGGTGTTGATGAACTCGCCGGGTTCGACCACTCCGCCGCGCAGGACAGTGATCGCTTCGTGCTGGGCTATTCCGTCTTTCGCCATTTCTTCCAGTGCGTGTGTCGTGAACCGCACGTCCCCTGTCGCAAGTGCCTTGAGGATGAGCCGTTTCGCATCAGGAGGCGACAGCGGTTGTTTGAGCAAGTCCATTGATGGGTACCACAAAGTTGATTATTGATCAACGTCGGGGAGTATTCGGCGGAGTGGCGGGAGGTTGTGCCGCGCCGGGCTTCTTCGTGGCTTGACTGAGAAGCGACGGCTGCGTGTCGCCAGGGTTTGCTTGGACATGCGGTGGTTCTCGGCAAATTGAAGTCGAAAGTTGCGACCTGATGGCTGGCGTTCCGGGGTGCGAGAGCGCCCACGCCAGGACGGATGATTCACCATCGCCGAGATCCCAGACCAGGACGTTCGGCGGGATGGGGATGTCATCGGCCTGTTTCATCCAGGTCGAGGAGGCCACGGCGTTGGCGGTCATGTCGCGCGGGCCGCGGGCAAGGATCTCGCGGGCCACCGCCGCCGGTACGATGATCGTCTGCGCCGCCTGCCGAAGCAGATCCACCAGACCGGCGCGACTCAGGCAGATGAGGGGTGATGCGTTGACAACGGCCTAGTCAGCCATCGGCCAGTTCTCGCCTGAGCGAGTTCATGTCCACCGCGATGGCATCCACGCCCTCGCAGGCCAGGGCCAGGATGAAATCCGTGCGGTCAAGCCCAGCCAGCTGTGCAGCGCGCTCTTGCGAGATGAGGCTCCGCGTGTACAGTGGACTGCGGCGGCAAGACGTAGCGCGCCGGCCATTGGACCCCTTACCGGCCAGTCCGCGCGCGAAGACGTCTGGCGGCCTCGGCGTGGACCTCATCCGCATCGATCAAAGGCACCTTTCTCTCGGCGACCTCGCGCGCTCGCCGCTCGATCTCGGCGGCCCAAAGTTCCTCAGCCCTGAGATCGACCTCGTCCGGGCTCACGTTCGTCACTCCTTGTGTCCGGCCGGCATTAAGTCCGGCCCGAGCCACTTGGCCATCCGTCGCTTGGCCTCGTCCTGGTCGACCACGCGCCCGGCTTCTACGTCACGCAGGCCGCGCTCGATCCTGCTGCGGACGGTGATGCGGTACTGAATGTCCTCCAGAGAAACGTCGTCGGGCAGGTTATCGAGAAGACGGCGGACGGTTTCTTTCGCTGACTTCATGGCATCTCTTCGCCGGCCAAACGAAGCACGGCCGAACGGGTCTGAGCGTCCAGTCTGAATCGCAGGGCTGCCAGGCGATCGAGAACCGGGGCGATCGCTTTCAGAAAGCCTTGCCGCTTGGCTTTCACCAAGACGCCGGCCGTGCCGGTGAAGCGCAAGCGCAGATGGCCGGCGTAGCGGCGGGCGAGGCCGTCGTCGATGATCAGGATCGCGCCTGGCGTTTCCTCCGCTAGCGCAAGGGCTTCGCGCCCTCCCGATCCGAGGTCGCTCACGGCCGGCAAGATGGCCATGCTCTGTGGGCGCACGATGCGCACCCAAGGAAGAACGGTCAGGTCGGGGAGATCGAATCCTAGCGCGCGGCCATCGGCCAGTTCCTGGACCACGGCCGGAAGCACCTGGATCTCCTCGTACAGCTTCACCAGGAGATCTGTCAGGCCACACTGGTGAAGGTACAGGAGCGGAGAGTGTTCGCGATCGTGACCTGGCGCGGGTCAGGCATTCTGCGCGTCTCGGGCGATTTCTTCGTCGGACAGCTTGAACACGGGAACGCCGTAGTCGGCCAGCTTGGTCATGAAGACCGGCTTGGGCAATCCAGCGAGTTGGGCAGCGGCACCAGCCGAGAGGCGCCCCATCTCGTATAGCTTCACAGCCGCGACCAACACCACCTCGCGCTCGGCGGCGTCTACGCTCAGCTTCAACGCCAGCAGCGTTTCGTCTGGGATGTTCAGGTGCCCAACCATGGAATGACCTTACCACAGGGCTGATTCATGAGTTGAGGGAGGGGATGCCGTCACGTCCAAACTTCGCAACGACCAGTGCAAGGGCGTGTCGCGCCTGGGCACACGCGAATCGCCGCTACGCCTGGCCAGCCGCGCGGGCGAGGATTTGTTCGTCGAAGTCGGCGGAGATGGTTCCGGAGGCTTTGAGCGGGCGAATGCCGGGGAGACTGGCGGTTCCATTCGTGTCGGCTTGTTCGCGCAGGAACTCGGCGAGCTGACGGTCGGTGGTTCGCACGTGGTACTCGATCCAGTCTTCGAGTATGAAGAAGATCGCGGATCTGGCCTCCTCGGCGGTTCCCTTGCGGGAAAGGCTAGCGGCGATGCTCCTGGCCTCGCGGCGGGCGTGGTCGTGAAAGGCGGTGTGAAAGCGGCGGCTGCTGTAGCCTCGCTCGAGCATGGCCAGTTCTTCGGCGGCGAAGTGGTACTCGAGATAGGAAACCAAGAAGGTCACGGCTCGACGGAACTGTTCGTGGCTCTGTATGATTTCAGCCGAGAACAGGATCTCGTTGGCCATGGTGAACAGGGTCTGGAGCTGGTCATCGATGTCCCGGTTTCCGGTTTCCAAGTCAGGCGTAGTCTCGAAACGGTGCATGAAATCCTCCGTAGGCGCGATGGCTAGAAATCATCGAGAGGGCAGCAGACGCATGATTCCAAACCTTGCCAGCTCATTTTCGGCACCAGTGGTACAAGACTTGAACGTTTGGGTGAAGAATTCTGGGAAAATCGCACCGTGTTCCGGCGCCCGACTGCCGCGCAAGGCCAGAGGACAAGCCGGAAGCGGGAAGCCGACGCTTTTTCCTTCTCCGGTGCGGTTCTTCCCGCATTTTGTGCTAGTTTGCTCGCCTCGGTTTCCCTGGGAGGTGCCTGGTCACTGCTTGTCCGCAGTGGCGCGGTCCACCTTGCCATTGACGAGAGCGCCCAAAACAACTACGAAAGGCGCTGCATCTGACTGATGAACCTGCCCTGATTCACACGCAAGGAAGGGCGTAAGCCATGAAGACCATCACCGAGTTTTCCGGAATTCTGCTGCAGCGGGCGGCAGAGGCCCAGCAGGCCTACCGGGCCGAGCACCCGCAGATTTCCACCCCTGCGGTCGAGACTGCCCCGCCAGCGCCTGTTGTCGCGGAAGAATCGACTGCAAGCGAAGATGCGGCCGTTACAGAGCCTGCCGCAGTCGAGGCTGCCGCAGGGGAAGAAACCTCGGATGGAGCCGCGCCGAGCGGAGAGGCAGCGCCCAGCGAAGGTGGCGCCAGCGAGGGCGACGTGGAAGCGCAGCCCGAGGCCGCCCCTGCGCCTGACCTGGGCAGCGGACCCGAGGCGGAAGCCGTGGGCGCCGCGCTCCAGGTTCAGGGCGACCGGCTCAGCCGGTTGATGGAGGCGCTCGACGTCGTGGGTAGGCGCGTAGCCCAGGTGCGTCTGGTGCGCGTGATCCAAGGCGAGACCGCCCCGATGGGCGCGCAGAAGCGCGGTGAGTTTTTCCACCTCGTCGACCTGACGCCGCGACCGCAGAGCATGCAGCAGAATTCGTTCGATTCGCGCGACGGCGATCGTCGGCGCGGCCCAGGCGGGCGCGACCGCGGTGGCCCTGGTGGCAATCGCGGGCCCGGCGGTCCGCGGGGCGGGGGCGGGCCTGGCGGATCGGGCGGTCCGCGCGGCGCGGGCGGGCCCGGTGGACCGGGCAAGGGCGGCAAGTTCAGCAACGATCGTCCGGGCGGACGCGACGGCGACAGCCGCGAGGCCCGCGGGGAAACACCGCGCGCTGGCGCCGGATGGATGCTGTCCCGACCGACCGACAATGGCCGCGTCTACGCGGAAGATGCGAACGCGGCTCGCAATGGTCGCCCACCAGGCGATCGCCGCCCGCCAGGAGATCGCCGCCCGCCGAGGGAGCCGCGCTTCGACAATCGCGGTCCGCGACCGCCCATGGGAGACCGTCCGCCCTATGGTCCGCGACCGCAGGGCGCGGCGGGCGCACCTGGAGCACCTGGGGCACCGGGCGCAAGGCCGGGTCCGCGAGGCGAGGGCAGGGGGGACCGACCGTCTTTCGGGCCTCGGCCCGCGGATGCTGGTGCAAGGCCAGCAGGCCCACGCCCGCCAGGCAACGGCGGTCGCGGCTTCGGCCCTAGGCGGCCAGACGGTGGCGACGGTCGTCCGGGCGGCGGCAATGGCCGTGGGCGCGATGACCGGAATTGGTCCGGTCCCAGGCGTGGCGGCTGGGACGAGCCCGCCGTGCCGGAAATCACCGACGTCGCGGCCACGGCACCTGCCACACCGCCAGTGGCCGACACGTCTCCTGCACCGGCGGCAGCGCCCGTGGAAACTGCGAGCGTCGAAGCCACCGCCGAATCACCGACGAACAACGAGTCCTAGGAGTCCTAAATCATTGAGCATGATTCCGGATCTGGCTCAATTCACGAGAAATCCAGCGATCCTCCAGATTTCCTCTGGCTGAGTTCGATCGCCCTCTCCCTTTGGGAGAGGGAAAGGGTGAGGGAATCTTAATCCTCACCCCAATTCCCCTCTCCCAAGGGAGAGGGGAATTTCAACATTGCTCGCCGAATCAGCCCAGTCCATCGGTGTTCCAGAATCATAAACGCTGATTTAGCTCGGCTACCGCGCGTTGTTTCGCACGCGCTGGCCAGGCGGGCGCTTGGCGTCTTGGCCGGGCGCCCAGCCGATTGGGGGCAGCAGCGTGGGCTCGCAGGTGTAGACCAAAACTTGCCGGCCACCGCCAGCGGTCACGCTGAGCACGGACACTTGGTCCGCGGGCATGGTGTTGCCCGCGACGAGCGTCGCGCCGGGTGGCAGCTCGGCGCCGTGCCGAACGGTCGCGGCTGGCAAGCTTTCCTGGCCGGAATGAGGCGCGGGAAGGCGCGGATAGGACGGCAACGGGGTGCTGCCCGTTGTCATGCTGCCCTCGTCGACGGCGCGGGCGCGTCCGAAGTAGATCAGTGCCAACGCCGTCTTGTCGTCGGAGTGCGGTTTGCGAAGCTCCGCGCCGCGCCCGTTGGGGTGCATGATGGCCGCGGGGTTGTCGCTGTGGCCCAGGCCGAGCACGTGGCCGAGTTCGTGGGTGATGACTGCCTGCAAATCGTAGCGGCCAGCGGCGCTCTCGTTAGGTGCTGAGAAGGCGTGGTCGCACTCGTTCAACTCGACTGTCGCGGCCGTGATTTCACCATCGCGCAGGCTGGCGGTGAATTGCGACTTTCCCAGGTCGATGGTCTCGCCACGCCATCTTCCCCGGCAGAACTTGATGGTGACGACGGCGTCGCTGCCCAGGGCGCTGTTCAGGCGCGGCTGTCCGGCGCGAACCGCGTTCCAGGTTTGCGCGGCCCGCTCGATGGCCAACATGACGCCTTCTTGAGCGACGGTTTGGCTGGCGCCGGATGGCCCAAGACCGACGGAAATCTCTGCCCTTGTCCAGTGCGCCAGCGCGCCCGATCGAGTCTTGACTACCTCGGTCTTCGCTGCCGCAGTGGTAGTCAACAGGAGCACCCAGGACAGACAAATGCACTGCAAGGCTTGACGAGTGCCCACTTGATCTCATCGGCACGTTTCCCTGCTTTGAGAAGATCCTGTCGTTACCCACGGCTCGGTGCGCATAGCCGCAGAGATGATCCACGCGAAAACTACGGGACTTTCTTGCGCGGGCGATCTACGAAAGAGCCTTGAGAAAACCAACGAGTAGGTGGAGAACGTCATCGGCCTTGGCGGCGGGCGCGCTTTGCTGTGCGATGGTGGGCGTGGCGCACGCACAGCCCAAGGCGAAACCTGGTGAGGCGCGGCAGGTGGCACAGGTCATCGAGAATGCCCTGCAGAAGCACGGCACTGACGTGTATCGCTGCTTCGAGAAGGTGCTCGCCGACCGCCTGGATGCCGCAGGGATGGTCGAGGTCACGGTCGACATCGGCAAAGCCGGCAAGGTCACGTCCGCCAAGGTGAAGAAGATCGACAAGAGCGCAAACCCCGCGCTCGCGGCTTGCGTCGAGAAGGCAGCTTTGGGCTGGACGATCGACGGAATCGAAGCCGGTGCCAGCGTGGTGCTGCCGTTTTCCTTCAAGGTGCAAAACAGCCAATTCCTGGTCAACGCCGCCGACGTTCCCGAGCGCGCGCTTGGCTCTGCTGCAACGAACAAGGCCAAGGTCGGTCCCAAGCGCGACGTTCCGTTCACCGTCAAGGTTTTGGCGGACGAGACCAACGTCAAGGCGGAAGGCATTTCCGTGACCTTGCTCAGCGTCGGTCCCGCCAGCCGCGTGGCCATGCACCGCCATCCCCACAGCGCGAAGATCCTCTACCTGGTGAAGGGACACGCAAGATTGCTGGGGCCGGAAGGCGCGGCGCCGGCCAAGCTCGACGAGGGCGCGGCGGTGTTCATTCCCGCCGGGTATCCGCACGTGATCGAGAACATGGGACGGCAGTCGACGGCCGTGTTCCTGCAGGCCTTCTCGCCGCCCGGTCCCGAGCGCGTCTATCGCGATGCCAAGGACGCACGTGGCCGTGCCGAATTCGAAGTCATTCGCGACCCGGCGTCCGCCAAGGTGACGCCGGATCAAGTAAGCAAGGTCGTGGTGGCATCGGCCGCCGAGACCAAGGCGGTCGCGCTGGCGCGCGGAATGGGCAGCGCCAAGAACCTCATCGCGCCTGGCCCTGGCCAGCCTATGTCGCTGGCGCAGCTGGAACTCGTCGACGGCGCCGAGCTGCAGGGCAAGGGCGATCCATCCGCCACCCTTGTGCTGTACTTCGTCTCTGGCACCGGCAGCCTCAAGGTCGCGGGCGAAACCCTGCCGCTTTCCGCCGAGTCGCTGGTCTACCTGCCCCGTGGAACCGCCTATGCGATCAAGGTCGCGTTGGCAGAAAAGACCGACAAGATCGTGGCCGTGCAATTCAAGGTGGCGGCCGGCCGAAAGTAGCCATTCACAGGCAACCCAAGCGGAAACGAGCGATGAATTTCGAGCTGAGCCAGGAACAGAAGATCCTTCAGAAAACCGTGCGAGATTTCTGTGCCCGGGAGATCATCCCGAAGGCCGCGGGCTGGAACGAAGCCGGCAAATTCCCGCACGAGATCATCGCGCCCCTTGCTGGTCTCGGGGTGCTTGGCATCCAGATCCCCGAACGCTACGGCGGCACCGGCATGGGCATGCTCGACCTTTCGGTGGCCGTCGAAGAGATCGCGCGCGCCGACGCGTCGGTGGGGCTGACCGTGGCCTCGCACAACCTTCTGTGCATGGACCACATCTACCTGGCCGGCAACGAAGAGCAACGGCACAAGTACCTGCCTCGCCTGTCGAGTGGCAAGTCGCTGGGGGCTTGGTGTCTGACCGAGCCGGATTCGGGGTCGGATGCGGGCGCGGCGCGCACGCGCGCTATCCGGCGCGACGGACAAAACGGTGCCGAATGGGTCTTGAACGGCGGCAAGAGTTTCATCACCCAAGGCTCGGTGGCCGAGGTCTATGTGGTACTCGCCTCGACGACGCCGGCGCGCAAGCAGAAAGGCCTGACCGCGTTCATCCTGGAAAAGGGAATGCCGGGCCTGCGTCCTGGGCGCCTGGTCGAAAAGATGGGTTTATGGGCCTCGGACACCGCCGACGTGGTCATCGAGGAAGTGGTCGTACCGGACGCTCAACGTCTGGGCCAGATTGACAGCGGCTTCTTCGACACGGGCAAGGTGCTCGACCGGGGCCGTATTGGTATCGGCGCCTGGGCCATCGGTATTGGCCGCGCCGCCTTCGAGGCCGCACGGACCTATGCCTTGCAGCGGGTGCAATTCGGCAAGCCCATCGCGGAATTCCAGGCCATCCGGACCATGCTGGCCGACATGGCGACCGGGCTGGACGCCGCACGGCTGCTGGTTTGGCGCGCGGCCATCATGCAGGACAGTGGCCAACGCAGCACGCGCGAGTCGTCGGTGGCGAAGTACTACGCTTCGCAGGCAGCGGTGCGCGCCTGCGACTCGGCCGTGCAGATCCACGGCGGCTACGGTTACACGCGCGAGTTCCCCGTCGAGCGCTACCTGCGCGACGTGAAGCTGGCCGAGATCGGCGAGGGCACAAGCGAAATCCAGAAGCTGGTCATCGCCCGCGAAGTGCTGAAGGCCGCGGGCGCGTAGCCCAGCCTTCTAGCGAAGCCGCGGAACGGGTGCATAATGGAATGAATGGGCGCCCGTCGGCGGGACGGCCGAGGACAAAATCGATCTGGACTCATTGGCGGCCGTTTCCGGCTGCAGGATGTCGTTGCGTCCGGTGGCATGGGCGAGGTGTATCGCGCGCGCGACGTGGTTTCGCACCTGCAAGTCTGCGTGAAGCTTCTGCGCACGGATGAAGATCGCGAAGGCGAGCGCTTCGCCCAGGAGGCGACCATCCTGTCCGCGCTCCAACATCCATCCATCGTGCGCTACCTGGCCCACGGCACCGTCGGTGGGGATCGCTACCTGGTCATGGAATGGCTGGAGGGCGAGGATTTGGCCCGCCGACTCGAACGCGAACCGCCGGGTCTCGTCGACACCGTGATCCTGCTCAAACAGGCGGCCGAGGCGCTGGCCTATGCGCACGCTCACGAGGTCATCCATCGCGACATCAAGCCGCACAATCTCTTTCTCCTCGAACGCAAGATCTCGCAACTCAAGGTGCTCGATTTCGGCATCGCCCGGCTGGCCAACGCCGAGCGGCGGCTCACGCGCACGGGGAATCTGGTGGGAACCCCGGGCTATCTGGCGCCGGAAACCATCGACGGCGGTGGCACTATCGACGGGCGCGCCGATGTCTTCTCGCTCGGCTGCGTGGCGCATGAATGCCTGACCGGCAAGCCCACCTTCCGCGGCCACGAGCCGGGCGTGCTCCTGGCCAAACTCATGCTCGAGGATCCTCCCCATCTCTCCGAGGTGGTTCCGGAGGTGCCGCGTGTGGTGGGCGATCTTATCGCGCGCATGCTGGCCAAGAATCCCGAACGCCGGCCCACCGCCGCGCAGGTGCTGCGCACGCTGGCCGCGCTTGGCGATGTCTCCGAGGGCTCCGTCGCCAGCTTGCAGGAAACCCAGCTCACCGTGGTCGAGCAGCGGGTGAGCTGCATTGTCATGGCCACTGTCGGTCCCATGCACTCTGGCGAGGCGCCCTCGCCTGGGGCCGATCGGGTCACGCCGGTCCTGACCTCGCCGGGACAGGCGCCCACGCTGGCCGAGCTGGAGGCGCGTCTTGCCTTGCGCTTCACCGCCAAGACCTTTCTTTTGCCCGGTGGAAGGATGGTCGTGACCTTGCCCGAGGGCACCGTGGCCTCGGATCAGGCGGTGTTGGCGGCTCGCTGTGCGCTCCTCGTGCACCAGCATTTGCCCGACGCCGCGGTCGTGGTGGCCCTGGGCATCGCGCGCCTGTCGCGCCGATCCGCCGTGGGCAGCGTGATCGAAGAAGCCGCGGATCTTTTGCGCACCACGGGGGCTGGCCGCGTGCGCGTCGAGGAAGGGGTCACGCCGCTCTTGGGCGCTCGCTTCGATCTCCTTCGCGACGATACCGGCGCGTACTTGCTGGCCCCGCGCGAGACGCTCGAAACCAAGCGCAGCCTGCTCGGCCGGCCCGCGACGTTTCTCGGCCGCGGGCAGGAATTGTCGTTTCTGGCTGGCCTGCTCACGGATTCCGCGCTTGAAGGTCAGGCCAAGGCAGTTTTGGTATCGGGTCCCGCGGGCATCGGCAAATCGCGCCTGTTGCAAGAATTCATGGCCTGGCTGCGCGCGCGGCCTGAACCGGCCCTGGTGCTGTTCGGGGCCGGCGACTCGCTGGCCGCGGGCTCGCCCTACGCCTTGCTGGGCCGGGCGGTTCGTCGCCTGGCTGGTATCGCCGAGAACGACTCCGACGACGAGCGCCGGCGCAAGCTCGCGGAGTGCGTGGGTCGTCACCTACCTGCCGGCGCCAGGGTAGGCGTGACGGCGTTCATCGGCGAAGTCGCGGGTGTCAGCTTTCCCGAAACCGATCACGAATCCCTGCGCGGCGCACGCCAGAACCCGGTGCTGATGGCCGATGCCACCCGGCGCGCGTTCGAGGATTGGATGCGCGCGGAATGCGAAGTCAATCCCGTGCTCGTCGTGCTCGAAGACATGCAATGGGGCGACGCCGGGACCGTGGGCCTGCTCGACGGCGCGATCCGCGGCCTGCGCGATTTTCCGTTCATGGTGTTTGCGCTGGCCCGTCCGGATCTGCAAACCGTGTTTCCCAACCTGTGGGCCGAGCGGCAGGTCCACGTCATTCAGTTGCCGCCGCTCTCCCGGCGCGCGAGCGAGCGTCTGGTGCGTGAAGCCCTGGGCGCGCCAGCCACCGATGATGTGGTCGAGCAAATCGTCCGCCGCGGCGACGGCAATCCATTCTTCTTGGAGGAACTGATTCGTGCCGCGCACGCCGGCCGCTCGGGCGAGATCCCCGAACCCATTTTGGGCATCGTGCAGGCGCGGCTCGAGGCCGAGGGGCCGGAAGGCAGGCGCGTGCTGCGCGCGGCCTCGGTGTTCGGCGAAACCTTCTCGCGCGACGGCGTGGCGGCGCTGCTCGGGGGCGAGCGCTCGGGCGTCGGCGAGGCGCTCGAGCGGCTGAGCGATCGAGAGTTGGTGAATTTGGCGGCTTCGTCCATTGCCTCGGACGGCAGCCCGGCTTTCACTTTCGCACACGCCCTGATTCGCGAAGCGGCCTACTCCATGCTGACCGACGAAGATCGCTCGCTCGGCCATCGCCTGGCGGCCAAGTGGCTGCTCGAACACAGCGCGCCCGAGCCCTTCGTGCTGGCCGAGCACTTTCGCCGCGGTGGCGATGCGCGCAGCGCCGCCTTCTGGTACCGGCGCGCGGCCGAACAGGCCTTCAAGGCCAACGACCTCGACGGCGCCATTTCGCGCGCGGGGCTGGGCCTGGCCGCGCTGGGCGCCGAGGCGCAAGGTGCACAAGGTGCACAATGTGCAACCGACGCGCAGGCGGGCGAGATCCGCGGCGCGATCTTTCTGGTTCAAGCCGAGGCTTTGCGCTGGCGAGGCGAGCTCTCGCAGGCCGAATCCGCGGGCGTGGCCGCGCTGGCCCTGCTGGCGCCTGGCTCGCCCATGTGGTTCAGAGCCGCCGGCCAGACCATCGTGGCGCTGGGCAGCCAGGGCAAGGTGAAAGATCTCGGCGCCCTCATCGCCAACGTCCGCGCCGTGGAGCCGCAACTGGAAGCGCGCGACGCCTTCCTGGTTTGTCTCAGCGAAGGCGCCACCCATCTCATCACCGCGGGCCACCTGGCGGCCGCCGACGCCTTGCTGGAGGAAGCCGCGCGCCTGGCCGGGTATTTCTCGGACATCGAGCCGCAGGCCTGGGGACTGGTGCACAAGGCGCGCGCCGCGCGTGCGGTTGCCCGGGGCGAAACCACGCGCGGCTTGGAAGAGCTGGAAACCGCGTGGGCCCTGTTCGAGCAGGCCGGCGATCAGCGCAACGCCTGCGCGGTTCGCTCCAACATCGCTTCCGCGTACGCGGATCTGGGCGATACCGGGCGCGCGGTCGAGCTTTTGCGCGAGGTGGTGGCCAATGCCGATCGCCTGGGCTTGCCCGAGATCGCGGCTATCGGGCGGCGGGATCTGGCGCGCGTTCTCGGGTGGCGGGGCGAGAGTCTGGAAGCCGAGCGCCTGGTCCGCCAGGCCGTGGCTACCCTGGGCGGACGCGGGGAATCGCGCGAGCAGGGGCTCGGCATGTGCTACCTGGCCGAGATCATGTTGTCCGTGGGCCGCTTCGACGAGGCCGCCGTGCAAGCCGAGCGGGCCGCGGCCGGTCTTTCGGCGGCGCCGGCCGAGCGCGCCTTGGCCTTGGCCCTGCTGGCGCGGGCGCGCCTTGGCCGCGGCAAGGTTCACGAGGCCTCGGTGGCCGCGCACGAGGCGCACTTTGGCGCCCTCCAATCGCTGGGTACCATGGGCGAATGCGAGACCGTGGTGCGCCTGGCCTACGCCGAATGCCTGCTCGCCGCGCGCGACATCGAGGCCGCGCATCTCGTGCTCTTGCGTGCACGCGAGCGCCTGCACGTGCGTGCCGCCAGCCTGGGACCGCGCTGCGACCGCAACGCCTTCTGCACCCACGTGCCCTACAACGCGGAAACCCTGCGCCTGGCCGAAACCAATCTCGGTCCCGTGCGCGCGGCAGTCGGCGAGGGGCAAACGCAACGGGGCTCGAAATAGCAAAAGGCCCACTTCCCGAAGGAGGTGGGCCTTTGCCAGACTTCCTATGTGCGCGCGAGGTGCCTAGTAGTCGCAGCCGGGCAGCTGCGTTCCTTTGCTTATATCAATAAAGCCAGTGCAGGTCCGGCACTGCATGCCGACCTTGGTGCCCGGTGTGAGTGGGCCTTGGTCAATTGCAGCTTGGGGCCGCACGACGGTGATGATCTGGCCATTGTATGCGTCCTTGCACTTCGTCGTGTCGGAGCCGAGCCGCCAGCAATCCGTCGGGATGGTAGCGCTGGTATCTCCTGGTTGGCACATCGGCATCGACGTGTGGTTCTCCGTGTAGGTCTGAACCGTCGGATTCTTGGGATCGACAGGATCCGGCGTTCTATAGACAACGCGGCAGTCAGGGTTCCCGCTCGCATTGTGCCAGAGCTTGTAGGGCACGCACAGGTTCTGCAGCTTCTTGGCGATGGTGTCGCCGATGACTTTCATCGCGCCCGAGAAGTCGGCCTCGCAAATGCTGAACTTCAGACCATTGGCGCCAAACTCGTCGATGAACGCGGAATTGCGCAGGCCGGCGGTCGCGCCCCAGCCAGCCGCGGTCGCATCGAAGGTGCTTGCGTTGGCTGGTTTGTGGCTGGGATCGTAGCAAACCGGCCAGGAGTCGAAGACCGTGGCGTGGGCGGTGTCGGCGGTGTTCGGATTGGGGATCTGATCGATCTTGTACGTTGCGTTGGCGACGCTGTCGCTTGCGAGTGGCCAGCCAAAAATGCCTGCCACGAGGATCTGATTGTCTGGGTCGGCCTTGAGTCCCTTGATTTCAAGGGCAAGATGCTGGTAGTCCTTGAGCGGACTGCAGCTGGTACCCACCGAGGTATCGGTGGTGCTGGTGCCGTCGGTTGCATTGGGGCAAGCATCCGTGCGCGCCGCGCATGACGCGAGGGGGGCGCTGAAGGCAGTGGTGGTCGGGTAGCCAGGATCGGGAGGCCCAGCGGTGAGGTTCGTGCCATTGCATTCGTGCGAACGCGTGTAGCAGCGCAAGCTCGCGGATTCGGTGCGCAGCTCGGGCTTGTCGCCGAACATGCCGTCGTTGAGCGCGGCCGAGCAATCGTCTTCGTCGGTCAGGAAGACCAAGCCCAGGTAGGCAGCTCCCCGTAGCATCAGGTGCTGGGCATCGTTCGCCGCGCCTAGCCCTCCGGCGACCAAGGCGAACTCGAAGGCCTGCAGCTGGTGCTCTTCGCCGCAGCCCTGGGTACCGAGGTTTCCCGCCAAGCATGCGAACACCTTGTTGATATCGCCAGTGAAGTTCAGGCCGGTGTTGCCTTTGGTTTCGAGATAGGTGGCATCTGGGCTATTCACGCCACACGGTGTGGGATTGGCCGCTGTGGTGTTGATCATCTGGAACCTGCCCATATCGCCAAGGTTGGACGGTGTTCCGTCGGGCAGCGTCTTGGGACCGCAGGAGGAGCCGGGGCCATAGGCGCCATTGGTACCGAGATCGCTGTCGATGATGGCGACGCGCAGGTCGGGCAGGGTGCCGTCGCTGGGATCCTTGAGCGCCGCGATCAGGTTCGGGAACTGGGCGTTCATCTTGGCTTGCTTGGGCGCCATGGACGGCGAGTTGTCGACCATGAACACCAGGTCGAGCTGTCGCTGGGGCGCGACGGTGATATAGATGTCGGTCTGCTGCTCGGGCGCAGGAGTTGGCTGCGTGAGCGGGTGCGACGTGCAAGCCCACCAGACGAGCGGTAGGCTTGGTACCGCGATCGCCCAGCGAAGGGTTCGCCAGCTCAGAAGGCGAATGCTGCGCTTTGAATTACGAATCATGGAAGTCCTCCTCGTAGAGCAGCCAACGTGCTGTTGTGTTGCTGTGGTATCTCGAAGCTACCTTACAGCAAGATACAGGCCGAATGAAACAGTAGAAAACATTTGATATCTCTTAGGGTTCTTCTCGCCAAGGGCCAATCGGGTTGGCGTCGATGGCAACTAAGTTGTCGGCTTCGGATTTGGCCCCTGGGGGTTGCATCAAGGCTACAAAGAGTTAGTTCCCCCTTGGGTGAAGCTTTGCTCACGGGCTTTGGGGCCGACGTGTATTCTGGCCACCATGAGGAGAGATCGCCAGCGCAAAGGCGAAGCCAGAGCGCGCGCGCAGGCCGAGGCAGCGGCGGGGGCCGCGGCACGCGCCGAGGCCAAGTGGGCAAAGTGGGATCGCCACGCGGTGATGGCCATCGTAGTCACGGTACTGGTGGCCTATTTCCCGGCCCTTGGCGCGGGGTTCACCAACTGGGACGACGACCGGTTCATCACCGAGAACCCCTTGTTTCATGGGCCGATATCGGCCTACGTGGCCGCGGCGCTGACGCGCGTGCAGTTCCAGGCCTACCACCCCCTGCACCTGCTCTCGTACTTGCCGGACCGGCTCTTGTGGCCAGATTCGGCGGCCGGCTTCCACGCGATGAACTTGGCCCTGTTCGCGCTGGCGCTGACGCTCGGCTACTTTCTTTTGCGCCGAACCGTGGGCGTGTTGCCAGCGCTGATGGCGATTCTGCTGGTCGGCCTGCAGCCGCTTTGCGTGGAATCGGTGGCGTGGGTCGTGGGGCGCAAGGACGTGCTTGCGCTGTTGCTGATGTTCGCGACCTTGCTGGTCGCGGATCGCGAGCCGCGCACGATTCGATCCACGGTCGCCGCTTGCGCGCTGGCCGCGCTGGCTTGTCTGGCTAAGACGTCGGCGGTGGTGGTACCCATCGTGCTGTTCGCGTGGCTGCGCTTCGCGCGCGAGATCCCCATGCGCATGGCGGTGCGGCGCTGTCTGCCCTTCGCGATCATCGCGCTCGTGTTCGCGCTGCCCGTGCCCTTCATCTGGAAGCACAACCAGATGCTCCCGTCGGGCCGGCCGCTGCCCATGGCGCTCGACGTGCTCGGCACCATCGGCGTGTACGCTGGTCGCGTGATTGCGCCGGTGGATCTGTCGCCAGTCTATCCGGCCCTGATCCAGGGGCAGGTGTTCGCGGGTCTTGCCGTGGCGGCGGCGCTGCTCGCGCTGGTGGGTTCATGGCGCCGCATGCCTGCTGGCGCGAAATTCGCCGTGGTGGGTTTCATCGGGTGCCTGCTGCCAGTGGCCAACATCACGCCGCTCTATTACCGATTCGCCGACCGGTATGCGCTGCTCGCGCTCGGCGCGCTGGCCTGGCCTTTGGCCAAGCTGCTGGCCTGGCAGCGCGGTCGCATGGTGGTCGCGCTCGGCGCGGCGCTCGTGCTCGGAGTCGAGCTATGGGCCACCATGCAGATTGTGCCAGCCTGGCACGATTCGCTGGCGCTGTGGGAGCGCGCCACCGCCGTGCAGCCGCACGCCATCTACGCGCACCTCAAGCTGGGCGAAACCTATCGCGAGCAGAAGCGCTTTCACGAGGCCGCAACCAGCTACGTGCGCGCGGGCGACATCGATCCCCGCAGCATCAAGGGGCCGGTGGGCCTTTTGCGCACGGTGGGCGAACGCGAAGAGGCCGCGGGGCGAATTCCGGCGGGCACCTACCAAGCGTGGGAAACGGTCATTGCCAAGCCTGGCTTCAATGCCGAAAAGATGGAGGCGCTGATCGGCGTGCTGGACAAGTCGGATTGCCGCTCTTGCGCGGAAGCCATGCTGTGGCTTGCCCTGCGCATGTTTCCGCAGCCCGACGCCAGTCTGGTGTCCCTGGCGCGCAAGGAAATCGACCGCGGCCGGGCTGACTTGGCCATGGTCTATCTAAGCGAAGTGCGCGACCTCAACACCGATGGGCTCGGCGAAATCTCCAAGCGCCTGCGCGAGCCCGCCGGCGCGCAGTAGTTATTGGTCACTGCCGAACCCAGAGGGAAACGTCGCCACCCTTGATCATGAGCTTGAACTGCTTGGAAATCTCGGGTTCGACTCCGTCCAAATAGCCGCATGAGGGGCGCAGAACCAAGGCGGTGGCCGCGGTCAGCTCACCCAGGGTGGCCGCGTGCACGGGCTTCTCCGAAAGCCTCCCCACAGGCTTTCGCGCGGCCAGACCTTTCGGGGTGAAGATGCCGAGCGGCGGATCTCCGCCGCAGCCGAGCCACGCAATTCGGGTTGGCTGTGCCGCCAGCGCGCTGTTCTTGGCAGTCGCCGTCAGCTTGCAGAGGCGCTTGTCTCCGACGTCGTCCGGGCCGTCGCACCATTGGTCGATTGCGCGCGCGAAGCCGGCCTCGCGCGCCAGCTGCTCGGGGGACATCGAACCCCAATCCGGCCACCACATCACATGGGTGGTCCCGAGTCTTCGCCAAAGGTCGACGGTGGCGTCGGGAGTTTCCAGCAGCAGGTAGTCGATGGCACCCTGCCAGCCGACGGTGTCGGAGACGGTCTCGGCCATCATGCCCAATCGGTCGTGACGTTCGTTGATTAGCACCTTCGCGTGCGCGGGCAAGCGCTCGCCGACGGATTGCAGGCTGCCGCCGTGAAGTCGTCGTCGGTCCTCGAACTTGCCGCCGTGACCTAGGGCCATGTGGTCGATGAGGGCCTTGAAAGGCGAATCGCCAATCATGGCGTGACTGCGAATGAAAAGTACGTCGCCACCCCACAGGATCTGGAAGATCACCAGCGTTGCTACCCCGCAACGGACGAGTCGTCCGCCGCGCCAAGCGAGCACCAGCATCGCCGCCGTGCAAGCCGCCATCCAGGGCAGCAACCCCTGCAGAAAGCGATCCTGGTGGCTGGTCACGAACCACACCACGATGCCGATATGGATTCCGACGATCATCAACCACAGCCGCCGACGCGCTCGAAAGAACGCCAGCACTGGAATCAGCAATGTGAACAACGACCCAAACACGGGCCGGTCGCCATGGAACCCCCAGTCGTGCGGGACAAAGGAGAACGTCGGCACTGCCGCGAGGGTCTGGAGCACCTTCTGCCCGAAAGTTCCCGTCAGCACGAACCTGGCATTCCAGTATTCGCGATCGAGCAGTGGTCCGGCCCCTTCGTGAAAAGGCCTTGCGGGCAAATAGTTGTGCAGCAGCGGATAGAGTGGGTCGCCGTAGAAGATCCAATTCTTCAGCCAGTGCGAACTCGACACTGCCGCACAGGCAAGCCCCCACAGAAGCACCGGCCGTAGCCGCCTGGTTCGCACCGTCAAATACAAAATGAAGAGCGTGGTTGGGATGATGAAGTAGATGCCTTGGTACTTGGTCAGAACAGGGCCGGCGCTGAGGATCCCGGCGAGCAATGCCTCGCGGGGCTCGAACCGTCTGCCCAGGCGGATCAAGGCCAAGCCCAGCGCAGGCGCAAAGAAGGCGAGCACGTGATCGGCGCCGGTGATGAGGCTGGAGTCGTAGAGAAAGATCCCCGGAAACAGGAAGACCGCCGCCGCGGCGTAGGGGATGCGGGTACCGCCGAGCAGCCGGCGAGCCAGCGTCGAAACGCCGGCCAGGGTTGCCAGGAAGAGCGCCCATTCCAGGTGCGATGACAGGGCGACGTGATCGAAGAGCGTCCCCGGCGATTGAAAGGCCCAGGTGTAGAGCAAGGTGGCCAGTTGCGGATAGGCGCCGAGGTACCAGCCCTCGGCAAAGGGGCGGATGGCCCCGCGGGCAACGTATTGCTCGGCAATGGGCAGGTGATACCAGTAGGAATCGCCCCCGACATTCATCGGGGTCATCACTTGCAAGTAGACGGCGACCAGTGAAAGCGCGAGCAGCATGCCAGCCGCGCCTTCGATGAACCCGCGCGGCAGGAACAGGCGCGCTCCGAAGCCGCGCAGGTGGCGCCGTATCCGTCGCAGATCGCGCCAGGCCGGCCGCGCGCCAGCGGCAATCATGAGTCCCGGCCACGCGAAGAAGAAGATCCGGCCGAAAAGCCCGGCAAGCCCGCCGAGGAACACGCCCGAGATGAAGACCAGCACCCCCAAGGCGAACGCGAACGTCAACTGTTCTCCCAGGCGTGGCGGTTCGGACAGGATCACCTTGGCGAGTCGCAGTCCCGTCGACAGGCAGGCCGCTGAAAACAGGATGGCGAACAGCCAGTAGCGGGCGAGCATGAAGACCAGCCACTCGCGAAGCGGGCAGTGGACGTTCGCCGTCAAGGCAACCACGGCAAGCAAGGCGCCGAGGATCGCGCAGGCGCCGATGGTGCGAATCCAAGCACGCGATGGCGAATCTGGCGGGCCGATGGGAGCCGGACTCTCTGGGGCGGATGGCGATGGGTCGGCCGACACGTTGCCTCAGGTTGCGTTCTAGCTAGGCGACGGTCCAATTCGCAAGCGCAGACCCCCGAATCGAGGCCGAGTCGGCGATTGGGGACGCGACCAGCGTGCGCATCATTACGGTCGTCGCTCCGGGCGTGCTATCTCGCCTCAACGAGGCCCCCATCGGGGGTCGGTGGCGGGCCGAGGATGGCCTCGGGTGGCGGCGGGCCTTGCGGCGCGGTCGACGGTCCGCGCTTGGGTTTGTGCGTGACGATCCAATCCGCCACGCGCGCCACGTCGCCGAATCGGGTGAGGTCGCCCTCGGTGCCGAGCAAGGCCATGCCGTAGTTGTGGCTGTCGATCTTGACGGCGATGACTAGGCAGTAGCGAGCGGTATCGTTGTAGCCGGTCTTGCCGCCCAGCACCTGGATGTTCGCGCGCGCCGCTGGTTTGTGCGTGCTGTTGTAGTGGACGGCGGGCTTGGACACGGGATGGGCATCGTACTCGGGCCGCCGCACGATGGGGCCGATCACGGGATGGGCCATGGCAGCTTTGAGCAGTTCAATGGTTTCGCGCGGGGTGGATTGGTTGTCGGCGGAAAGCCCGGTGGGTTCGCGGAAGCGCGTGAAGCGCAGGCCGAGCGAGGCCACCTTGTGATTCATGGCTGCCGTGAACTGCGCGGTGCCGAGTCCCACAGCGCGGCCGAGGGCAGACACCGCGCGGTTGTCCGAGCCGAGCAGGGCCGCGTGCAAGAGGTCGCGGTTGGACAGGGTCATGCCTTCGAGCAGGCGAGATTTGGCGCCGCCGCGGGCCACGTCCGCGTCGACCTTCTTGATCGTCGTCAGTCCGTCGAGATCGAGGTTGTGGTCCATCACGGTCAGCGTGGCGGCGAGCTTTGAAATCGATGCGATAGAGCGCGGATTGTCGGGCCGGCGCGCGAACAGCTCGTGTCCGGTGTCGAGGTCGATGACCAGCGCGCCCTGCGACTGGACGTTGGGCTGGTTGCCCTTCATCGCGACCACGTGTTTTTCCGAGTGGTGGTGCTTGGGCGGGCCGGCCTTTGCGGACTTCTTGCCGTTCTTCCCGTTTTTGCCGGTTTTGCCGTTCTTCTTGCTGTCTTTCTTGTCTGGCTTCTTGGCTGCGTTCTTCGCTGGCGTCTTGTTTGCGGTCGCACCGGTGGCGGCCACGGGCGACAGCACGAGCAGGGCCGCGATGGGGATGGCCCAAAAGAAGAACGGCGGGCGCCTGCCTCGGATGTCCGGAAAGAACTGCGTCATCAAATGCATCGGTCGAGTAGGGGTGTACTGCCTTCGTATCACGCCAGGCGCGTTGAACGAAAGCGCGCGCGCAACCAATCGACCACTGGGCGGCTGTAGCGCGTCTTGGCCAGCGAGAGGCCCAGCATGGCCAGGGTGAGAGTCCCGACGAGGAGTGCGGCGCCAGGAATCGTGAACCGGCCGCGCAAGGCATAGACCAGGCTGCCGTAACAGAACTCGATGTGAACCCAGTAAATGAGCAGCGAGGTGCGGCCAAGCTGGCGCAGTACCGAGAAGCGTCCGCGCAGAAAATGGCACCACGCGAAGCCGGCCCCAGCCAGGATGCCGATGAGTCCCAGACGATGGAAGAAGATGCCGGGCCCCATTTGCATGATGAGTTCCGATGGGTAGCGAATGATGGTTGGATCGACGGCGCGAATGATGACGACCGCCATGGTCAGCGCGGCGCCGACGGCGAAGGTGAGGGTGAAGGCGCGCTTTTGCAGGCGAGGGTCGCGGCTGGTGACGACCCACAGGTGTCCCACGGCCACGCCGATCAAGGACCACGCGCCCCAGGGGAAGAGGGGGAACCAGGACATGGGGCGCTGGCCGCCGATGTACGAGGTCAGCGGTCGAGGCAGCCAGGCCGGAAAGTGCGCGGGGCCGACCCAAGTACCAAAGGCGAGAAAAACGCCGGCCAGCACCAGCGAGGGCAGGATCTGGCGGCGGCCGCCACGCGGGGACGCGACCAGCGCGACCACCACCATGGAGACGCCAATGGCGTTCAGGATGTCGATTTTGACGAGCGCCTCCCAGCCGCCGTAAAAGTGGGACAGAAGCCATTCCTGCAGGCGAAAGAGATAGGCGAGGGCGAGAACCTGTAGTCCGCGCTTGGCCAGCCGGCCGCGCATGGTGCTGCTGGCGAGCCCCTTGCCCAGGCCGGACTCGAATTGAATCGCCGCCGACACGCCGACCAGAAACAGAAACAGCCGGGCAGGTATGCCGCTGCCCACGCGGATGACGGAGTAGATCGCGCCGGTCTTCGCCGTGGGCAAAAGCCAAGCGTCCATCCCGTGCGCCATGATCATCAGCGCCACCGCCACCCCGCGCAGCCAGTCGACAACGTCTATGCGCGGTCGCATGTTCGATGGGGATGTCGGGGAGCTCATCCGCTCTGCACACTACCAGCCACGCGGCGGAAAAAGGTAGAGTGGCTGCGTGGAAATTTCGCTGGCCTACTCAGTCGACGCAGACGATGCGTTCATGTTTCATGCCCTGGCCACGGGCGCGGTCAATGCGCGCGGATTGACGTTTTTCCATCGCCGGGGAGACACGGCGTGGCTGAACGGACTGGCGGAAGCGGGCGGGGCCGACGTGATCGCGATATCGGCCGGCGCCTATCCGCGCGTCGCTGACAAGTACCTGCTTCTGCCCCATGGCGCATCGGTGGGGCGCGGGTTCGGGCCGGTGGTGGTGGCGAAATCACCGATGACGCTGGCCGATCTGGCGGGCCGGCGCGTGGCCATCCCGGGGCTTTCGACGACGGCGTTTCTGGTGTTGCGTCTGATGCAGCCAGCGGTGGTGCCCGTGGTGGTGCCCATCGCGCCCTTTTCCCGTGTGTTCGAAGCCCTCGATCGCGGCGAGGTGGACGCGGCCTTGCTGATCCACGAGGGGCGGCTGCTCTTCGAGAGTCGCGGTTGCGTGGCCGTGGCCGAGCTGGGCGAGTGGTGGCTGCACGAAACCGGCCTGCCGCTTCCGCTTGGGGTGAACGTCATCCGCCGCGCTCTCGGTGCGCAGACTGTCGCCCTAGTTTCGGACGTCCTGCGCGCGGCCATTGTCCATGCCTTCGATCATCGTGATGAAGTCATCCGGGCCATCGCTGGCGAAAAGCGCGGCGAGGCTGCTCTGTCCGAGCGCGCGCTGCTCGACCGCTACCTCGGTATGTACGCCAACGACGACACGCGAACGATGGCCCCCGATGTCCGCCAGGCTATCGATGTGCTTTTCCAGCGTGCGACGGCGGCCGGGCTGCTCCTCGCGGGCTGCGAAGTCGTGTGGGCGCCTTAGCTCCCAAAGCCTCGATCACAGCCCGGCAGGCGCTTTCTGCCGCGGCCTTCGCGTGTTTCTCCCACTCGCGATGCCCACTCGGGCCAACGTGGTTTGCGATGCCCATGATGGCGGCAAACGGTACGTTGGTCACCGCGGCGGCGCGGGCCACGGCAAAGGCTTCCAGGTTCTCCAGGGCACAACCGGAAAGTTCGGCGGCCGTTGTTGCTGCTTGGGCCGTCGCGGTGATGCCGAGAGGGCAGGCGACATCGGCGCGGGGCAAGCCTGTTCCCTTGCGCAAGACGCGCATGAGGGCAGGGGTGGATCTCGCCTCGGTTGGGATCATGGTGGGAAGAAAGGTGTGCTTGCCAGGAAGGATTTGCGGCAGCAGGCGGATGGACCGTGCGATGGCCGCACCACCGAGGACGAGTTCGGGCCGCTGTCCAGGATAGACGCCCGCGGTGCCGACGAGCAGTACTGCGCTGGGCTGGTGTTCGTCGATCAGCCGCGCGGCTGCAATGCCCGCCTCGACCATGCCCACGCCGACGCTGGCCAGGGTCGCCCGCCGTCGCACCCGCGCGGGCAGATCGGGCAGGCTCGCGCGCAGGTGGGCAAGTTCGGGCGGCCAGGCCGCAAGGACAAGCCAGTGCTCGGCGTTCGTCGCGGTCGCATGTGTCGGCGCTTTTCTCATGATGCCCGCAAGTGTTGCGTTTCAGGTGGTGCTGGTATATTGCCCATTTCCTAGTCGAGCGCGTCCATGTCTCAACGGATCATTGTCATACCGGCCTACAACGAAGAACGCACGATAGCCGATGTCGTACGCGAGGCGGTGAAGTTTGCGGAGCGCGTGGTGGTGGTGGACGATGGTTCGCGCGACCGGACCGGCGAGCTGGCCCGTGAGGCCGGCGCCCTGGTGGTCAGGCACGCGGTCAACCGTGGTGTCGGCGCGGCGCTGGGCACGGGCATCGAGGCGGCGATTCGCCTGGGCGCCGACGCGGTCGTGACCATGGATGCCGATGGCCAGCATCTCGCGGTGGACGCTGGCAAGGTCTTCGATCGTCTCGCCCAGGGCGATGTCGATTTCGTCATCGGTTCGCGCATGAAAAGGGGCGATGACTCCGGACACATGCCGGCCCATCGCGTGCTGTTCAACACCATCGGCAATGTGCTGACCTTTCTGCTTTTCGGCGTGTGGGTGACCGATAGCCAAAGTGGACTGCGCGGGCTTTCACACAGGGCCGCCCATACCATCGAGCTGCGCACGAACGGCATGGAGTCGCTGTCCGAGTTCCTCAAGGAGATGAAGGACAAGCACTGGCGCATGGCCGAGGTTCCCATCAAGGCCATCTACACCGACTATTCGATGTCCAAGGGCCAGAATTTCTTCGTCGGTGTGAAGGTGGCCATCAAGCTGATCTTTAGGCGCTTCATCGGGTAATCATGCACGCCATCCAGATCGTTCTCATTTGTTTTGCCGTCTTCGCGACGTCGCGCGTACTGATTCGCTATCGGCGTGGCGGCATGCGTATGGTCGACCTTGGGTTGTGGCTACTGTTTTGGGTGGCGGTCTTCGTGGTGGCCCTGCTTCCTGACACCACCAATCTTCTCGCCCGATGGCTGGGCGTCGGCCGCGGGGTCGACACCGCCATGTACCTCTCGCTGTTGGTGATCTTCTATTTGCTCTTCCGCTCGTTTGCGAAGATCGAGGATCTGGATCGCCAGCTGACCCGTGTCGTGCGCGCCAGCGCCCTTCGCGAAATGGAAGAGGATCTGCGCGCTCAGGCGGTGGATCGCCCGCCGTCAGTCGACAGAAACTAGCGCAGAAGTGCTTGCCCGTCGGCGAGCAGGGTGTCCGCCGCCAGCTTGAACCAGCCCAGGGTGCGTTCGCTGCGCGCGAAGAGCGGGGGTTTGGCGCCTTCGCTGGGGGTGGCAACGTCCACGGCCTTGCCGATTTCGATGAAGCCCAGACGGTGGCCACGCAGGCTGTACTCGATGCGCAGATCGATTTGCGGCGCTCCTTCGAGGGGCGTTTCGTCCTTGCCCAAGACCTCGACGGGCCAGGCGCCAAAGACGCGGTCGTGCCAGGTCTTGAACGAGGAATCGGGTTTGTCGGGCGCGCTCGCCGGAGCAAGGCGCACGCCTCCCTCGCCGCGCGAAACCAGGAATTCGCGCCTGGTGGATCCCTGCGAAACCGCGATGCGGTCGGCCTCTTCAAGACGGAAGGTGTGCACGTGGCGCTCGACCAGCAGCGACGCCGCGGCCTGGAAATCGGAGAGAAACGAGCGGGCCACAAGGAAGACCTGGCCGCTCTGCTCGTCGCGTAGGTAGGGCTCGCTTCCCCCGGCCGGCGCGGGCGCGATGGCGAAAGTGCGCTGGCCGCCACGCAGGACAAGAGTGATGCGTTTCTTGGCGTCGGCGAGTCCCAGATCCTTCAGCTTTTCGGCGGGCAGAATTCCCAGGCTTCGGCTGGCGTGCAGGGGGGCGAAATTGGCGAAGAGCTTTTCGGCCGCGTCGCTGCCGCGCACCAGGCGCTCGGGCGTCTTCTTGGCCTCTGCCTTGGTCCCCTCGGCTGGTGTCTTGGCCGGCGTCGGCTGTTCTTGCGCCCCGAGCCGCACTGTAATGAATGGGCCGGATTCGTCGGATGATCGGCCAAGTTCGACCCAGGTGGATTTTTCCTGGTCGTCCCAACGTGCGCTGACCAGATCGTTCTTGCCAATGTCGACCACGAACACCTCGTCCGCCGCCAGTTCGGGGCTGCGCTGCCAGGTGAAGTAGGCGAAGACCAGCGCGCCGAGCGCCAATCCACCTTGCACGGCCACTTGACGGAAAGTCACGGCTTCACCTCCCGCTTGCGGCGTTTGCGGGTGGCGGCCCATCCGGTCAGAAGAACGAGGGCCGGCGCGAGAAACACCGACAAGTAGAACCAGAACACGTCCTGCTTGCGCGTGTGGCGCACGGGAACGTCTTCTTCGTTGCTGACCGGACCCGCGACCTCGGGTTCGCCGAGCAGCCAGCGGACGGCGTCGAAGGCCAGCAGGGCGTTGGCGCGGTTGCGGATGAGCAGGTCGGAGAAGACATCGGAATCGCCGATGACGAAGGCCCGGCCGTCTTGCTTGGCCTCCGTCGAGCCGGCGGGCTTGCGCGTGGTGACCGCGGCGGCCACGGGGTAGCTCTTGCGCTCCTCGGTGTTCTTGTCGAATTCCAGATCCTTGTTCTTGTCTTCCCAGGTGTTGGGCTCGGTGCGGATGATGAAGTCAACGGTGGGGGCGGGATCAGGGACGACGGTGGTCTTGTTTAGGGCGCCGGCGCCGAGCAGCACGACTGGCATCTGCGTGCCGTAGGGGGCTTGCGACGAAAGCGCGGAGTGGCTGGAGTAGTTGGTGGGGACGATGCCGACGCGGTCGGCTTTCTGGTGGGAGCGCGCCCAGTAGATACGATCGTTGGCCAGGGTGGAATCCGAGATCTGCAGCGAAAGCCCTGCCAGCACGGGCGCCGCGGCAGTTGCGGCCTCGGGATCCACGGCCACGAGCAGGCGTCCGCCGCGCTCGAAATAGCGCACGAGCGCCGCCGATTCCTCGGCCAGCATGGCCCGTTGCGGACCCACCAGCATCACCACCGCCGCGTCCGCCGGTACTTCGTTGCCCAGGCCTTGCGCCATGCCCAGTTCGCGCACGTCGAGGTTCTGCCCCTGCAAAAGCTCGCGCAGCAGGCTCAACGCGCCGGTGGACTCGGCGTCGTGGGGCGCGCTCAAGGATCGCTCCTCGTGACCCTGCACGAGGTAGACCGTGCGCTTGCCGCGCGCGATGCTCAGCAACCGCTTGTGCACGTCTTGATCGAGGATTCGCAATTTGGGCCGCGCGCTTTCGAGCTTAGTCGGGATCTGGATCTGCTCGTGCTGGCTGCCGCGCGCGAAGGCCACGGAGCCGTTGCCGGTCACCGCGAGTGCCTTGGCCTTGGCCGGATCCACGGCCTGGTCGGCTCTGACCACGGTCAGTTTGCTCGATGCCCGTGCCAAGTCCGCGAAGTACCCCGCCAGCTCCTCGGCCACTTCGTTTCCGGGTGGATAGAACAAGGTGACCTCGATGGGCTGGTCGAGCGCGGACACGAGTTGCTTGGTCACGGCGCTGGCGCGTGCGGTGCGGAAGAAAGAAAAGTCGACCTTGAGGTTTCGTTCCGAGGCCACGTAGGCGAGGGCGAAACAGAATACCAGCGCGAAGGCGATGCCCAGGCCCGACAGCAGGGCGGCGCGCACGCGGCGGGCGTCGACGAGTGGCGAGCGGGCCATGCCCGCCAGGGCGAATTCCACCAGCAATGCCGGCAGCGTGCCTGCAAGCAAGATGGCTGGCCAGAGCACGGCCATCGCGCCGTCGAGCCTGGGCATGCTCACGTCCAGCGCTCGATGGCCGAGTAGGGCAGGCAGGTCGCTGCGCGAGAAGTGCAAAGCGAGCGCGACGAGGCCAAGCAGGTACAAGGCGGGCAGCACGCGACCAGCTGGCCGGCCCTTGCCCTGGAGAAGGCCGAGGATCAGCGCCGCGACGACCGCGCCGAGGCCAAGCAGCGTAGCCGTGATGCTGGCGCGGCCCGGACCGAGCACGCGCTCTCCGAGATACACCGCCACGAGCCCGGCCGCGTAGACGATGGAAGCGGTTTTCGTGTGTGTTAGCGCCATCGCCGGGCCTCCAGCACGCGAATGGAAACGAACAGGGCGAAGTACATGACCGCCAGGTAGTAGACGACGTCGCGCAAGTGGATGATGCCGGCCTGGAAGGGCGGGAAGTGCCGCCCCCACAGCGCCAGCGCGAAGAACACGTCATTGAGTGGCCGCTCGGTCACGGTGCCCAGCATCCAGACCACGATCAGGCACACCACCATAGAGCCGGAGATGATGGCGGCCAGGAGTTGCGAGCGCGCAAGGGTGGAGCCGAGGGTGCCGATGGCCAGCGCGGCGCCGCCGAGCAGGAGAAGTCCCAGATAGCCGACGGCCACATGCCCGAACGACAGCTTGCCGTTAACCAGGATGAGCATGGGCATGAACACGCCGGCCAGGGTCATCAGGGTCAGGAAAATGAACGCGGAGAAGAATTTTCCTAAGATGATGTCGCGCTCGCGCACGGGCGACGAGGACAGCAGCACGATGCTGCCGTTCTGCCGCTCTTCCGCGAGCAAGCGCATGGACAGGAAAACCGCGGCGGCCATGACCAGGCCGCTCGAGTTGAAGAAGAACTCGCTCAGCACCTCGGTCGAGAGACGATCTTGCTGGCCGCCCAGGGCGCGCACGTTGAACAGGATGCCGTCGACGAACAGTACAACCGCGGCGATCACGTAGCCGCTCATGGTGCGCAGATAGGCGCCAAGTTCGCGCCGGGCAATAAGCCACGTGGCGGTCATTGCGGTCCTCCCGCGGGATTTTGGGTCAGGTTCATGAAGATGGATTCCAGACGGGATTCGCTGCGTTCGAGGCGCAGCAGATCGCAGCCGGCGCCCACCAGCAAGCGCGCCACGTCGGCGCGCACGTCGGTGCTGGCCACGATCTCGAAGACGGTGGTGTCCTCCGTGGTCGCGCGCTCCTTGGCCTTTCTGACAGCGGGAATCCCCACCAGTCGTTCGGCGATGCCCGCGGCCTGGCCACGGATCTCGACCTCGATGGCGCTGGCACCCTGGCCCATGGCGGAGGCCAGCTCGCCTTCGCTGCCTTGGCCCACCAGCTCGCCATTGTGAATGACGAGCAAGCGATCGCAGGTCTGGCTGATTTCGGAGAGGAAGTGGCTGGAGATGAGTACGGTGTGCTCGCCGCGCAGGCCGTGCAGAAGGTTGCGCATCTCCACAATCTGCGCCGGATCCAGGCCAGCCAAGGGCTCGTCGAGAATGAGCAGGGCGGGCTTGTGCACGATGGCCTGGGCCAGGCCCACGCGCTGGCGATACCCGTGCGACAACTCGCCGATGAGCTCGCCGTGCATGTCGCGCAAGGCGGTCTTCTCCTCGGCCTCGGCGACGCGCCCCGGGGCTTCACGGGCCGGCACTTGGCGCAGGCGCGCGGCAAAGGTCAGGTAGGAACCCACGGTCATCTCGGGATAGAGCGGGGGCAGGTCGGGCAGAAAGCCGATCCTGCCGCGGATTTCGTAGGGATTTTGGGTCACCTCAAGGCCGTCCACGCGCACGGTTCCCGAGGTCGGCAAGAGCAAGCAGCCTAAGATCCGCAAAGTGGTGGTTTTCCCGGCCCCGTTGAGGCCGAGAAATCCCACCACTTCGCCCTTGGCGATGGCGAAGGAGAGATCGCGGATGGCTGCCCGCTCGCCGTAGTACTTGGAGAGCTTGTCTACTTCGATCATGGCAGGGCAGTAGAAGTACACAGCTTTGCGCCCGCAAGCAAGGGGCGGAAATGTGGCCCGAAACCCGGTACACTCCCCATGTGGCGTGCGACATGCGACGGATTCTCCTAGCTCTCCTGGTGGCGGGCGGGCTCGCGTGCGCCGATGTCGATGACATGGTCGGCCGCGGCGCTGATACTGGTGCTCCCGACCCGATCGGGTGCGTTGACCCGGGGTTCGAACCGCTCGATTTCAGGCCGGCCGACGTCCTTGTCCTGCTCGACCGATCAGGGTCCATGGATACTGCCTACGGGTCCAGCACGCGATACCAGTCGGTAGCAACGATGCTGTCGGACCTGGTTGCCACCTACTCGGCGCACGTGCGTTTCGGCTACCAGGAGATGCCGGGCCGGCAGGGCTGTGATGGTCAGCTGGTGAGTGGCTGTTGCGCCTCGCCACCGCTGGTGGGCATCGCGGACGACAACGCGTGGGCGGTGACGGCCGCGCTTGCGTCGGCCCAGCCCATGGATGGCAACACCCCAACCGCGGCGTCGCTGCAAGCGGCGCTGGCCTACTACGAGACGCTCGCCGATGACATCGACAACCGTTTCGTTCTGCTGGCCACCGACGGCGCGCCCAATTGTACCCTGGCGGGCGCACTGTCGAGCAATGCCGTGCCCAATGCGACCGCCGCGGGCTGCGCCGACGCGCTTTCCGAGGTGAGCGCCATGGTTGCATTGGGCGTGCGGGTCATCGTGCTCGTCGTGGGGCCGGAACTCGCGGACGACGCCAGCGGGGACAGCGCCTGTCTCGACGCCTTGGCGCATGCGGGCGGGGCCGCGGTCTCGCCAGGCAGTCCGGGCTTTCTCGTTGCCAGCGACCCCCAGCAATTGGAAATGGTCATCGAGCAAACCTTCGGCGGCCTCACCCGTCCGCCGTGCTCGGTGCTCTTTCGCGACAAGCTCGATGACATAGCGAACATCGATGTCTTTCTCGACGGCAAGCGCATCCCGAAAAGTTTGGTGAACGGCTGGCAAATCGATTCACCGACGAATCCGCGGGGCGTGATCATCACGGGCACGTACTGCCACCAGATCCAGACGTTCCAGGTCACCAAGGTCGAGGCGCACTATCGTTGCACGCCCTGCGTGGAAGGTCAGGAGTGCAACTAGCGCTGCTACGAGGCGTCGCCTGACCTGAAGGCCTGCAGCTCGGCGGAGGCCCTTTCCCAGTCGGACATGCGCCTTGCGAGGAGAGTGTCGAGATCCCGCTCTTTGTCGGCCAATTCGTGCAGTTTTTGCCAGTTACCGCCGTGATCCTCGCCTAGCTTGGTCCGTAGTGCCCCAAGGTCGCTTTCCACGCGGGCGATTTCCTCTTCCAGCGAGGCCACCAGGCGTTCCAGTCGTCGCTGTTGCCTTTCCCGATCCTTCTTGGTGCTGCGGATGGTCTCGGCCGGCGATGGCGTGAGGCGCGAAATGGGCGCGTTCTCGACGGGCGGCGGGCTGACCGCGGCTTGCTTGCGGCGAAAGTCGCGCCAGTCGGAGTAGTTGCCGATGTGGCTTTCGAGGCCGTCGCCGGTGAAGACGTACAGGCGTTTGCAGATGCGGTCGAGAAAATAGCGATCGTGACTGATGACCACCAGGGTGCCTTCGAAGCCATCGAGGGCATGTTCCAGGGTTTCGCGCGCGGGAATGTCGAGGTGGTTGGTGGGTTCGTCCATGACCAGCACGTTGCGCGGAAACAGAAGCATCTTGGCCAGCGCCAGGCGGCTGCGCTCGCCGCCCGAGAATCCGCGCACGATGCGGAAGGGGTCGTCGCCGAAGAAACGGAACTTGGCCAGGTACTGGCGCACGACCTCGGGGGAGAGATCGTCGCGTACCGATTGAATTTCCTCGATGGCGGTGCGCTCTTCCGACAGCGAGCTCAGCTTCTGATCGAAGTAGCCCAAGCGCACCGAGGCGCCGCGCTCGACGGTGCCTGCCAGTGGCGGCAGCTCGCCCACCAGGGTTTTGATCAAGGTGCTCTTGCCGCAGCCGTTGGGCCCGACGACGCCGACGCGGTCGCCGCGGTAGATGTTGACCGTGACGTCCTTCAAGATCGGGTTGCCGGGGTAGCCGACGCTGATGCTCGGCGCGCGCAGGATTTCCTTGCCGCCCAGATCCCCGCCGGCGGAAAAGCGCAGCGCGATCTTGCCTGCCAGCTGCCAGTTGTCCTCGGGCCGCTCCAGGCGTTCGAGCTTCTCCAGCATGCGCCGCCGGCTTTGCGCCTGCTTGGTATTCTGCCCGGCGAGGTTCTTGCGAATGAAATTCTCGGTTTTCTCGACGTGTTCTTTTTGTCGTTCGTACTCGACGCGAGCGCGTTCCAGGCGGGCATCGCGCTCGACCACGTACTGGTCGTAGGGGTAGGCGTAGCGGACGAAGTCGCCGTCCTCGAGTTCGACGATCTCGCGGCAGGTGCGCTGGATGAACGTGCGGTCGTGGGAAACCACGAGAAACGCGCCGGGATAGTCATTGAGGTGGGCTTCCAGCCGCTCGATGGCGGCCAGATCTAGGTGGTTGGTCGGCTCGTCGAGCAGCAGCAGGTCGGGCTGCCGCGCGAGCACCTTGGCCAGTTCGAGCCGGCCGCGCTCGCCGCCCGACAGCGTGGTCACCGAGCGGCCAAGATCGCTCGCGGCTAGGCCGACCTCCTCGGTAAGCGTGCGCACCCGGCTCTCGATCTCGTAGCCGCCCTCGATACGGTAGCGCTCTTGCAGCTCGCCATAGCGCTTCAGATCCGCCGGTTCGGCCGCGCCCAGACGCGCCTCCAGTTGCACCATCTCGTCGTGCATGGCGCGCAGGTGCGCGAAAGGTTCGAGCAGGGCGTCGAGCACCGATCCTTCGCCGCTTTGCTGCTGCGACTGCTGCAAATAGGCCACGCTGGCGCGGCCGAGCATGCGCACGTCGCCCGCGTCCGCGACCAGCTCGCCCGCCAGCAACTTGAGCACGGTGGACTTGCCGGTTCCGTTCGGCCCCAGCAAGGCGATGCGATCGCCGGGCCGGATGAGCAGCGACGCGCCGGTGAGGATCTCCTTGCCAGGGAAAGAAAAATGCGCGTCCGCGAATTGTGCGAGAGACATCGGAGGAATTGTGGGGTCAACGCAGAGAGAGCACAGAGGCGGAGGAGGGCACAGAGGCCGGAAAGGAAGAGTCTTTCAGATTCAGGATTCCACGCCGCTTCCGCCGCTACCGATCCTTCCGCTCCTTCCGATCCTTCCGCCGCTACCGATCCTTTCGCTCTCTGTGCCCTCCTCCGCCTCTGTGCCCTCTAGCTCGCCTAGCCGTTCTTCGCCGCAAACTCCTTCATGTGGGTGGCCAGCAACTGGCAACCCTCGACCGGCATGCCGTTGTAGATCGACGCGCGGATGCCACCCACGGTGCGGTAACCCTTGAGCGCCACCATGTCCTTGGCGGAAGCTTCCTTGAGGAACTTGTCGGTGAGTTCGTCGCTGGGCAGCTTGAAGGTGACGTTCATGTGGCTGCGCGCGGCCTTGTCGGACACGGTGCCTTTGTAGAAGCCGCCCGACTCGTCGATGGTGTCGTAGATGGCCTTGGCTTTTTCGCCGTTGCGCTTCTCGAGGGCGGCAAGCCCGCCCTGGCGCTCCATCCAGCGGAAGGTTTCGAGCAGGACGTAGATGC